>VFQP010000032.1_pt1 | contig 469933 bp, 400 predicted proteins | sample 3512351 | NCBI WGS metagenome assembly VFQP01 (sample SAMN10412372, study PRJNA504923) | tailings metagenome | isolation source: Relicate 1 Philex TSF1 revegetated site | place: Philippines: Tuba, Benguet | collected 2017-08-29 | reverse complement strand
TGCCATTGCGTAACATCATTTGCCATTGCATAACATCGATGCCATTGCGTAACATCATTTGCCATTGCGTAACATCGTTTGCCATTGCGTAACATCATTTGCCATTGCATAACATCGATACCAGTCCGTAACATCATTTGCCATTGCATAAAATCGTTTCAACATGTAGCAACGTTGCACTGCAACGTTGTCATTGCGTAAAATCATTTGCCATTGCCTAACATCGTTGCCAGTCCCTTGCATTATTTGCCATTCCATAACATCGTTTCAACATGTAGCAACGTTGCAGTGCAACGTTGCTACAGCGACGGCCATACCCCCAAAATATCCTGTGTATGTAGGGGTGTTTTTGGGGAATGGGTAGGGTGCTATGAATAGGCTCATGGAGAATTTATTCAAAAACGGCAAAAGGGTCTTTAGGATACATTTCTTTCGCTTCCTCAAATGAATAAAAAAGCCCTTTTTCAAAAGTGTATGGTACATCAAGATATGTAAATCCTTCACTATCTTTTTCGGGTATGATTCCTCTTTTTGCTAAATGGCTTTTGATAATTTGGAATAGCTTTCGCCTGGTTGTTACTTCAAATTTTAATTTTTCTTTAGGTTTCTGACCAACTAAATTACTTTTTTCACTCATTGGAATAATTGTAATAGTATCAAGCCCTTCCCGAGTAAGGATTTTTTCATAATCATCATCAAAATCCATAACATAGCTGCAAAAGTTCTTGATGATATTTTCATGCTTTCCGAGTGCTTCTTTGTAGCTTGACTGCGCGGTAATTTCCCAGCTTTCATATACTTTATCTACTAAATCCAATAGATCCTGTTCAGTCATTTTTGGGTTAGTTTGTACTTTCTCTGCAAGGAAATTGAAGGTATTTGTCAGAATATTAGGTACTTCGTAAATCCTTTCTGTTATAGGCAAGTGTCTAAAAACTACTATTTCGGTTCCTCTTTTAGCTCTTTTTCGATTGACCCGCCCTGCCCGTTGAATAAGGGCATCAATTGGGGCATTTTCAGTATAAAGAAAATCATAGTCAATATCCAAAGATACTTCAACTACCTGTGTTGCAATCAGTAAAAAGCCTTTTCCTTCTTTAGACTTCTCAAACTCCTCTATTAGTTCTTCTTTTTTTGTACGGTCTTTGACCATAAAACGAGAATGATAGCAAAAGCGGTCTAAATCCTCAAACTCATCAAAAAGCCGTATTGCCTCATTTACAGTATTGACAACCAATAGAATTTTTTTTCCGGATTTTATTCGCTTTCTAATTTCAGGAAAAAGTTCATCTACAGTTTTATCTTCAACCCGATATTTATTTCTTGACTTTTTGAGTAGTTCTTTATCCGGAACTATCTCAACATTATTACCTAAAGCATCAGCCAGAAGATTTTGCAGCTGTTTAGGCATCGTAGCAGTCATAATAAAGAATTGTGTTTGAAAATGCTGACGTAAATATTTGATACTTGCAATGAGTAATCCGAGTGTATAAGGCGCATAAGCATGAACTTCATCAATTACAACTTTGGCCCTGTACAAATGAAAGGTTTTGAGCTCCCAACGGCCGACATTAAAACCTTGGGTTAATACCTGATCTACAGTACATATAGTAATTGCTTTAAAAAAGGCAGATTCTCTCAGATAATTGAATTCATCATAATTGTCATCCAAGTCCTGTCGAAACATTTTGGCAGAAGAGTGTACTACGGCAGCATAATTGTCAAATTCATCCGCTTTGCCAAAATAACTATGCATTCGCTTATACAGAGAATTAGCCGTAACTCGGGTTGGAAGTAAATAAACTATTTTCTCCCAATCATTTTTTCGATTGGCTGCCCATAGTAACGATGCTTCGGTTTTTCCGCTGCCTGTTGGTGCAATGGCCAAAACATTGCCCCTTTTTGTACCTGATTTTAATTGAAATTTCCGAAAGCCTTTGAAGGCGATATTTTTTTCTTTTGCCCGCTTTTCAACCTCGTCATAAATGCGTTGGTGTGAATACACAAGTGGTTTTTCAAGTAAACGATGTCCTGATGCAGACCAATCTGAAGCAACCAATAGCGATTTTTGTAGTATGTACTTAATCCTTAACTCATTGTTGGCATTTCCTAAAGCTCTATCTATAATCCCTAGTTCTGAGTCTTTACCAAACAAAAGTTGATGAAATTGTAGTAGCGAACGATTACTTAAAGGAGTATAAATATTTTCTATGTCTTTCAATAAATCAAAATATTGGGTAAATCCATATGTGCTTAGATTATGACGGACATAGACTAAAAAATCATTAAAATCTTTTTGATTTATATGCCAAGGTTTTTCAATCTCAATGTCACTTAAAAACAATCGGTTATTAAAAGATTTATGATGCGTCAGAATTGCAAAAATCGCTTCTCTGAATTTTAAATCATAACTGCCAAATTTCAATTTATTAAGCATAATCAAAACCATTCCCGAGATAAACTCATGTCGTATGTGAGGGAATGTCTTTTTGTATTTTGGATTAAAAGCGATTTGTATAGAATCTTGAAAGTTTTGAGTTATTTTTCCTAAATCATGAAAAAGGATTGATAAGAAGCTTTGAAACCAAAAAGTTTCGTCAAGCTCTAAAACTGGCTGGTAACGTTTTTTTAATTCTATCCATGTGCAAATTAGCTTATCTGTATGTTGTACCAGAGTTTCGGGATTGTCCTCAGGCTTTGATTTAGCCAGAATATGAGGTAAGAAATTATCGTTCATAACGTAAATGTTGGAATAAAAATATCCCCATATTGAATGCCTCTAAAAACTTCATCTTTAAACATCACTTTAGGACCGACAAAAGAAAAAAGTCTGCGAGCTGCTATTTTTCTGACACCATAATCAGACTCATAAATAAACCTTGTTGGTAACTGATAGGCGATGGGATCTGAATCATTTACACCAAATGAAAACTCTCCCCCTTTTATTGCCTGCGCAAGAATCAGTGGAACAATATCGTCTTCGACCAACGCATTTTCCAACTCATTGCTTTCTGTCTCTGAATCAATCATTGTAGTCTTTACAATTTTCGCTAACGAATCACTTGTCCCCATTGTCAAGGCAAAAACAGGGTTTTCAAAACCATTCTTAACACGATGAACCGCTTCTTGGTTTTCAGAACCAAACACGAGCCAATAATGGGTATCCATAAGAATTTCCCGAGTAATCACACTTCGCCCGGGTAGTGTGTCATATTTCCATAAGTCACGCGTCATACCACTTGCAATCCCTCTTACTCCTGCTCGAAAAGAGTCTTTTTCAAAAAAGTCTTGGGTAGATTTAGGACTTAATCCGAGGGCAGCCCCCGCCAAACCTATAAGGGTAGTTGGCGGAGGCAGTCGAAACGATTTATGAAAATTTTGAAATTCAGGATTACGAAACGACGCTGTTACAGACCGAATTTCGATTACGCAATGAAGCATAGTTTTATTATTTTAAACTCCGTAGTATGAATTAACCCACCCTTTCATTGTTGCGAATCCTTCACCTAAACTTACTACTGCATCATCATTTTTAGTAAAGACTCCTTCTTGAGTGGCAAAAACCGATTGGTCAATAAATGAAGCATAATCTTTTGTTACACTTTTCAGGGCATCCACATCAACTTGACCGTCACGTTTGATTTTTAAAGCTTCTAAAAAGATAGGATTCTTAGATTTCATTAAGGCAGCGGCTACAAACTTGGGCGAAATGTCAGCTAAAAAACGAGATTGCCGCCCTGAACTCCATAACATTTGAAAAGCATCAATCAACGCATTCGCTCTTTTGGCTTTTTCTTCGTTTGTGATTGAAAACTCTTTTTTGCCTGCTCCTTTGAGTTCCTCTCCTACGCGGTCAAGTTCAATAAGTAGTGTGCCACGGTAAATGCCTGAGTGTATTTCTGTTTCAAAAATATTGGGATTTCCACCTGAATCTTTGGCCATGTAGTTAGTCCCAAAATCAAGGTCTTCCTGAAACTTATTCAGTGCTAACAACGCTTCAACCCTGACAGGTGAAGTACGTACTGATGTACCGCCTTTGTCTGATTTAGCAGCGTCCATGAATCCAAAAAGGTCATCGTCAATATACTTTCCTCCTTCACCCGCTGTTTTCGCTGCTCCTTTATCTTCGCTGCTTTCGCCGACAGGAGAAACAGGCCAACCTAATTCCTGTAATTTATCACGAAGAGCGCGGCGTACTGCCTGTGCTGACATATAAGGAAGTTGGTCACCATTTTCGAGCGTTAATTTCTTAATAGTGTTAATATTATCAACTTCTTTGTCGCCACCGTTAAGGCTGGCGAATGACACTTTAGCTAAATAAGTGATTGTAAGGCTATTGATTTTCATTTTGAAGGTTGGTTTGAATCTTGTTTTTTGGGACTTAATTCCACATTGATTTGATTGAGTGCTGAGATAATGACAAATTGACGAACCCATTGAAAACGTTCCTCGTCAATACTATCCAAAAAATCACGGCTGTAATTCAGCGTAAAACGTGATTGAATACGGGCTAATTCCTGTAAAAAACGGTCATATTGATTAGCTTTTCGGAGTGAGATAATATATTTGCGCCCTTGTCTTGCATTCGTTTTGCGGTCGGGCGTTTCCCCGTAACTCAGAATTCCTTGCCCGATTTGTGCACCGAGCTTAATGGCTTTCTCCTGTAGTTCTTTATCGGTCATGATTTTATGGTTTATGATACGTTCATATTGAGTTACAAAATCCAAAAGGTCGTTATATCGTTTATAGCCTATTCCCTTTAATGGGTCATTGAGTGCGTCGAGTAAATAGCCGTAGCAATCGTCAAAAAAGCCTTCCATATCTGCGAGGATGCTTTTAGCATTTAACACTTTACCCAAGACAAGTTCACGGAACTGTCTTTCCAACTCATACCTGTTTTTGTTTTGACTAAAAGAGGGTTTTAAAATTTTGAGACTTTGAATTACATTTTTCCAGTTGATACCTTCTTTTTTTAGACGTCCTATCAACCAAATTGAATATCGAAACCTGTGTAATTGTTCAAAATATTTAGGACGTTTAGTTGAAGCAAATGATTCTGCTCTTATAGCATACATCGTGACAGGTAAATTCCATTCTTTGGGTAAATCATCGTCATCAAATCCGTCATTTATTGGTAAGGCAGCAGTATCGGAAGGTTTTAAAACCATCTCGCGGATAGAATATAAAATCAGAAATAAAGTCTCATACAATCCTGTAAAATCAACTTTTCTGCCTATAGAATCTGTAGCTGTAAAATTGGATAAGAACTCAAAATCTGATGTTCTTAAAATATCATTACCAATTATTATTCCTCTCTGTAATCGGTTATTTATTAGGTCATTAAGTGTTGTTAAATTATTTGAGTGAATAAAATAAACATTTAGTGCATCACGTAATTTGTTTGAGTATTGATACAAACAGGTTACCGCGGAAAAGCGACTTAAATAAAGTGCCTCCCAACAAATTTTCTTATCGTTGGTGCTTAGTAAAGAGTTAAAATTGGTAAGCCCCGAAAAGAAGGGTGATATATTTTGGGCATCTACTAATTTTTTTCTTTTGTTTCCTGTCAGGTAGCAAGTCTGGATTCCTTCTTCAAAGTGGGCCTTGGTAGGTGTTTCAAGCCGTGTGAGTTTGGTGTATCTTTCGTTCAGGTAGATTTTACTCAGTAGCTTAACTTTACGCTGCTCAAATTCATCTTTGATTTGTACTGATAAAGCCGGAAACTTCTTTTCGATTTCGGCAAACTTTATTGTATTAGTTTCCTTAGTAGTAACGCCTTGTGCGTTATTGGTGAGCAATTCGGTAAAGCCATAGGTATTCATTTTCGGAAATGACACCGGTTCACCAATCATTTCCATTTTATCATTGACTTTAAAAAACAGATTGCCTTTTTCGTCCTCTTGTTTTTGAGTATAGGTATCATATACTTCACGCCCCATTGTGTAATAAGTGCGTTCTAACAACTCAAAAAGGTTTTCATGTTCGACCCAAAGCCGTTTTTCTTCCAAGCCAAAATGAACCCCTTTTTCAAGAGATTCATCTTTCAGTAAATACTTATACAGTCCAATGATGCCATTATCCAAAAAGACATTATTGTAGTATGGAAATTCAATTTTTTTCATATATAATCTGGTGTTTGTGAAAACGACGGCAATATCTTAACTGTCAGTGACAATTAATGACAAAACCAAAAAAATACATAAGAAAGTTATCAAACGGCTGTAAAGAGAGTAGTTCTAACTGTAAGTTATGGAACAGAATATATGCAGAAACAATAGCCATTACATCCCTCGCAGTCTACATCAATTTCTTTTCTACAGTGAGAACAAATACAAGCACCTCGGTGATGACAAGGCTTGAACAAAAGAAGCGGTTCAGGGCTAATCTCTCCCGATTGTCCTGAAAATTTTGTAATTTTGGATCTCATAACTTTTTCTTTTTTGACTTGTTATGGTCGGCCAACTGCTACGAAGTTTCCTAGGCTTATGTGTTAGCAGTTGGCCTTTTTTACAATCCGTGTTTTGATGGATAAAAACTGTACATAGAATAAAATGTCTGTTTCAATTCATTTTAGTTCTGAAATAGATAAATTGTCTTAAAACCTTACAAAGGTGCTCTGAAAATTTCTTAATGTCAAGAGCTAATAGAAAATAATGAAGAACAATGTGACATTTAGTAATTTCACTATGAAATCCAAAAAAATCAAACACCCTCTCGACCGTCAATTCGACACCATCGAAGAAGCTGCAAAGGCCAAAACGGAGTCTTTGGTGAAGGCGGTTTTGAAGGGAGTGGATTTGTCAAGTTTGAAGAAGTAGGTGTATCTTCCCTTCTTTAAGTTATATTTTTGGAAATTTATTACATATTTGGGAATTTATTTCCCGTATTTGACGTATGGTTATTATCGCTAAATCTGCTTTAGTGAAGTTTGGTGAAAAGCACGCAGATGCCATTGTACCTCTGTTAGAATGGTATGACAATGTTTTGCAGGCAGATTGGGGGCATCTTATGGATGTAAAATCCACTTTTAATTCGGTTGATTTTGTAGGAAATGACCGGTTTGTGTTCAATATCAAAGGGAATCGTTATCGATTGGTCGTTTTAATTCATTTCTCAATCCGTACCGTTTATATAAAATTCATTGGTACTCATGCTGAATACAGTAAAATAGACGTTTCAACCATTGACTATAAACCATGAAAATCAACAACGAAGCAGACTACAAAAAAGCGTTTGAACTGTTTGATGCTTTAACGGCGGTTATGACTGACAATCCCCAAAAGCAGGCCGAGGCTCGTTTGATAGCTGAAGCAATTCAGGCCTATGAGCAGGAGTTTGTGATGTTTCCGCGCCCTTCTACACTTTCAGGAATGATTGAACTCAAAATGTACGAGATGAAACTTAAACAAAAAGATTTGGCGGAGCTTTTAGAAATAGAGGCATCACGGGTATCCGAGCTGTTGAGCGGAAAAAGGAGGATTACGCTTGATTTAGCAAAAAAACTTCACGAACGTCTCGGTATTGATGGCAATTTTATCTTAGAAGTTGCCTGAAAATACCAGTTTCAATACCGCATCCCCGCCACAATATCATTCAAATAATCTTTTAGCCCTTGCGGCTGTAGGACTTGAATATGTTTGTGAAGTCCTAAGATAAAACGACCTAAGCCCCTAAAATCCCGAATTTCAACGCCTAGCCGAAAGGTAAAAGGGTCTTGGTTTCTGAGCCGCTCCATGTACGAGCGCGTTGCGGGGTATTCTTCCACCAAAAGCTGATAGGCCGTAGAAGTCAAGTGCAATTCCACAAAAATAGGTTCGGGTCCTGTCCACCCAAAAATGTCTATTTCTGCCGAAACTGACGTATTTTCTTGCTTCTGCCGCAGTACTTCTATGTCTTCGATGCGGCTTGTTTTGAAGGTTTTTACGATTTGGCTTTGGGGTTCGTAGGCATTGAGTTGTGAAAAATCATCCGTAAAACTCAACGGCTCCACCAAGCGGTCGGTGACGGTATCCGAGTGTGAAGAATGATAGCGTAGCAGCCGTACTTGCAGTTTGGCTTTGATGGCTTCGTTGAGTTGGGTGACAATTTGGGCACGATGTCGGTCGAGAAGCTCCGCCGCAAGTGGCACTAGCTCAGAAGTCAAATAGATTTTACGCTCAATACTGGCATAAAAAGGGCTAGACGTTTTCAGTCCGGCCAATAAGGGTCGCAACAACGCCGTTTCTTCCAACGTGAAGGTAATTTTGGAAGTATCTGCTTCAAAAATCCAATAGCGGTTTTGGTCGTCGTGATCCAGCAAATACCCCAATTTTTCCAACAATTTCAAATACCGATACAACGAACGCGGTGAGGTATTGACGGCTCGCGCCAATTGCGGCACCGTCCGTGGACGCTCTTTGAGCAAACTGATAAGGCGCAATACGCGCTCTATCTTGGCCTGTTCGGTATTGGTATCTTCTTTTGAAAAAACGGACATAAATACGATGATAGAATTAAAGGGTACTTTCTAAAAAATTGACTTTCCAAGTAGAAAGAAACTTGGAAAGTCTGACTATGTTTAGAGTAACGTCTTTATTTAGCGTTCAATTTTTCTTTAAACAACTTCAAAATCCGCTTGTACTCGTCCATCCAGCTCGTGGCTTCCACAAAACCGTGGTCTTCCATTGGATAAGAAGCCATTTCCCAATTTTCTTTTTTGAGCTCAATGAGGCGTTGTACCAAACGATACGAATCTTGAATGTGTACGTTGACATCTACCATACCATGACAAATCAAGAGGTGGTCGCGTAGGCCCGCTGCATGATAAATCGGCGAACTACGACGATAAGCCAGTGAATCGGTCTGTGGCTCGTTGAGGATATTTGATGTATAGCCGTGATTGTAGGCCGCCCAGTCGGTCACGGGCCGCAGTGCCGCCCCTGCTGCAAATACACCCGGCTTGGTGAATAGCGCCATCAAAGTAATAAACCCACCATAAGAGCCACCGTAAATCCCTATACGTTTGGGATTGATGCCGTGTTTTTCGACCAAATATTTAGCTCCGTCCACGTTGTCATCCAAATCTTTGCCTCCCATAAAACGGTAAATACCCGTACGCCAATCGCGGCCATATCCTGCCGAAGCTCGGTAGTCCATATCCAAGACGGTATAACCTTGATCGGCAAGTAAGTTGTGAAACATATATTCACGAAAATACTGACTCCACCATTTGTGAGCGTTTTGGAGATAACCAGCCCCGTGTACAAACACCACTGCGGCACCATTTTTCTTTTTAGGAACGTACAATCGCGCATAAATTTCGGCACCGTCCGCCGCTTTTACTTTCACGATTTGGGGCTCACGCCAAGCATAAGACTTAAACTCACTGCTCAAAGAACTAGTAAAAGCCTGAGCCGTGGCATTGGGCTGATTGTCTTGCAAATACAACTCCCAAGGCTTGGTAGCCGAAGAGTATCGAATCAACAATTTTGACTCGTCGGGCGATAATGCGGCGTCGTTGGCACCGACCATAGTTGTCAGCCGAATGCGGTCGCCACCCGTTGCTGCCATTTTATAGAAATGTTGTTCGCCAGGATGTACTTCGTTGGAAGTAAAATAAATCGTCTTTTTATCTTTGGAAAGCTCGGCTTGTTGTACCTCAAACTTGCCAGAAGTAAGGGCTTTGCGCTCTCCTGTACGGACATTGATGGTATACAAATGCGAGTAGCCTGTGGCTTCCGAATGAAAAATAATCGTCTCTTCATCCAACCAATCGAGCCAATAGCTACCGGGGCCGCCTACCCACGCTTCATCGCGCAAGCGATCCAATACTTTCAATTTCACAGTATTAGGGTCAAGGAGTGCTATCCATCTGTCTTTGTTGTCTTGCGCACGGACAATCACCACTGCATATTTGCCATTTTCGGACCATTGAATACTCGTAAACTGGACCTTGCGGGCAGTTGCTTTTTTGGAAGTATCAGCTTTATAGTCTTTCACGTAGTCGGGCTTGTCGGTGATTCCCGCCAAATCTTTGACAGAAGCCTCGCACACCGTATCTTTCTGAATATCGTATACAAACAATTGTGCATTCATTAAAGCAGCCCCTACCTTGGTTCGAGCCGGAATATCTTCCGTAAATCCTGATTCAGTGACATAATTTGGCACAATGGTATTTTTTGCATTGCCTACTGCTTTTACAGCTCTATAAATAACAAAATCCCCCTGAGGCGAAAGCATCACATTGTCGATATTAGCGTCGTTGGTAGAGATTTCCTTGGGGCGTTTGGGCTGGTTACTCTTGGCAATCTTATCGCCTTCTTTTTTCTTGTCGGCGCGTTCTTTCAAAATCTCAAACATCGCCAATTGATCATTTTTGAGCCATTTTTCTTGCTCACTAGGAGTCGCTTCTGGTTTTTTGGAACCCGCCACAAAATTGGTAAGTTGTACCAACTCGCTCGTAATCAGATGCAGCGAAAAAAGATTCAATCCTCTTTTGAAAATGGCCCGACTTTCATCACCGCTAAATTTCACATTTGATTCCACTTCAACTGTGTTGGTCAACCGTCGCGTTTGTCCAGATTTGAGTTCCATCCAATACAAGTCTCCATTTTTTTCAAAAAGCTTTTGGGTACGCGCCTTATTATAATCGCCGCTTCTTCCGGGCAAGGCAAGACGCTCAGTAGGAGTGACTTTACGGGTTTGTTTGGTTGCGAGGTCGTACACGTAGAGCGAATCGCTAGTGGCATTGTCGGGATTCCAACTAAAATACACCTTTGTGCCGTCTTCGCTCCAATAAGGACTACTTGGAGCTACGCCTATCCACTTAGGGTCGCGCATGATTTTTTCGACCGTAAGGGGAGCTAAAGTTTGTGATTGTACATAAAAACGACTTAAAAAAAGGGGAAGAATGGCCAAAATTACCCTCCAAGTTGGTTTATATAAATGTCTCATAAATAAGGGTGATGAAGAGTTTAATCGTTAAAGATAGTGTTTGAACTCCAAAGAAAATGAATCCTTCGCACAAAACTATATATAGCGGCTATATCCTTTATTTGAATAGATAAAAACTGGAAAAAATGAGTGACTGCGTAGAATTAAAACTTGCCAAGTTTATGTTTTCTAGCTATATTGAAACTGCATTATGACGGTTGTCATTTTTTGCTTTGCCCCTAACTTTTAGCATTGCGTCTTATCAATATTCTCGCACCATGCGTCCAAAAATTAGTTATATTTCTCCCCAAGAAGCCCTCTCTTGCGTTGAATCAGGTCAACGCGTTTTTGTACAAGGAAGCGCCCAAACGCCCACTTTTCTATTGAAACATCTCGCCCAAGAAGCCCCGCGTCTACGCGATGTAGAGATTGTCTCGATTACGGTTTATGGCGATATTTTTGTGGATAAACCTGAGTACGAAGGGCATTTTCATGTCAACTCGCTGTTTGTATCACAGAGCATTCGCAAAGCCGTCAATGAAGGTCGCGCCGACTATGTACCGGTATTTTTGAGCGAAATCCCTCAGTTGTTTGGTCAAGGTATCTTACCCATTGATGTGGCTTTGGTACATGTCTCTCCTCCCGACCAACACGGTTATTGTTCTTTGGGGCTATCGGTCGATATCGCCCGCTCTGCTATCGACAATGCCCGTTTTGTGATTGCGCAAGTCAATCCCAATGTACCTCGTACGCATGGTGATGGCATCATTCATGCCAGCAAATTCCACGCGATGGTATATTGCGAAGATGCCTTACACGAGGCTAGTTTTGGCGGTACGGTTTCGGATATTGACCAAAAAATAGGGCAATACGTAGCCGAACTTATCGACGATGGCAGCACCCTTCAAATGGGAATTGGATCGATTCCTAATGCGGTGTTGCAATGTCTTCATAATCACAAAGACCTTGGCGTGCATACTGAAATGTTTAGCGACGGGCTAGTTGATTTGTTTGACAAAGACATTATCAACAATAAACATAAAGTCATTTATCCCAACAAAACAGTGACGGGTTTTGCCCTTGGTACCAAACGCCTCTACGACTACGTCAACGACAATCCCGCCTTTGCGTTTCTGGATATTGATTTTGTAAATGAGCCCCACATTATCAAACAAAACCCCAAAGTAGTTGCCATCAATAGTGCCGTAGAGGTGGATGCTACGGGCCAAATATGCTCCGATTCGATAGGCACGTACCAGTATTCTGGTGTGGGGGGGCAAATGGATTTTATGCGAGGAGCAGCGCTGAGCAAAGGTGGTAAACCTATCATTGCCCTGCCTTCTCGCACCCAAAAAGGCATTTCCAGGATTGTTCCATATCTCAAACAAGGCGCTGGCGTAGTCACTACCCGAGCACACGCACACTATATCATCACCGAATATGGCGTAGCTTATCTCTTTGGTAAAAACCTCCGTCAACGCGCCAAAGCACTCATCAGTATCGCCCACCCTGACGACCAAGAAGCCTTAGAACGCGCTTGTTTCGAACGCTTTAAGTCATTTTAAAGTACCAGAAAACCTTCCTCAATGTTCGTAATATTTCATTGATAAAACTGACCTTTTACCCAGCAAATGCTGGGTTTTTGCTTAAAAAAGCAACTTTTTGTATGCACTTGTAAACTCAATTGCATCCCAAAGGGTTAATAAAAATAATCATACCTTATTAGTAGTAATTATGTAGGAATACCTCCGTAATTACGCTAGTCATCAATCAATATCATTTATGCGATACCGAAACATTACCCTTTCATCACAAAAAACAGAAGAAACACTTAAATTATCGATCGTCACCTTTGGAGCTTGGGCAGCAGGTGGCTGGATGTGGGGCGGCACCGAGCGTAAAGACGCCGTAGACGCCATCCGCCAATCACACGATGTAGGCGTCACTTCAATCGACACCGCCCCTATTTATGGACAAGGCACCAGTGAAGAAATCGTGGGAGAGGCTATCAAAGATATCCCGCGAGACAAAGTCCAAATTCTAACCAAATTTGGGATGCGTTGGGATTTGGCAAAAGGGGATTTTGCGATGCAGAGCAAAAACAACAACGGCCAAGCAATCGACATCTACAAATATGCCAGCAAAGAAAGTATCATCCAAGAGTGCGAAAATAGTTTAAGAAGATTAGGAACTGATTACATAGATTTGTACCAAATTCACTGGCCCGATAGCACTACGCCCATTGGCGAATCAATGGAAGCCGTGGCGCAGCTCATCGAACAAGGTAAAGTAAGGTTTGCAGGTGTCTGTAATTACAACGCCCAGCAAATGCAAGAAGCGGAGCAATATGTGCCTTTGGTTTCAAATCAAGTCCCTTATAGTATGGTCAAACGAGACATAGAAGCCGAAACAGTGCCTTACTGCCTTGAAAATAAAAAGGCTATTTTGGCTTATAGCCCTTTAGAACGTGGTTTACTAACGGGAAAAATGAAACCAGGCCATGTTTTCAACCCTGATGACCACCGTGCCAATTTGTACTTTTTTAAGGATATAAACCTAGAGAGAGTCAATGCTTTCTTGAAAAAAATCACTCCCCTAGCCCATGACAAAAACGTATCACTGGGTCAGCTTGTACTTCGATGGACAGTAGAGCAGCCAGGCATTACTATCGCGCTCGTAGGTGCCCGCAATGCCAAACAGGCCCTACAAAATGCAGCTGCAATGAACATCAAACTCAATGAAACTGAAATAAATTTTATCACTGGGCATTTAAACCAATTAGAATTGGTTAAATAAGGGAGATGTTCCACCTTTTTATCTTTTATTAAACTAACAACTCATTTGTTTTTCGTTTTTTATGAAAAAAAACACTTTTTCCTTCAAAAAAAGCCTTCCAGTTTTGGCAGGGGGCCTACTGCTAACGGGGTCGATGGCGCTAATGAGCCATTCTACATCGACTCCCACCGAAACCAAATCCGCAAAGAAAATCACCGAAGCAGACCTCAAAGTCGAAACCGTAGTAGAAGGGTTGGAAATGCCGTGGGCTACTGCGTTTTTGCCTAACGGCGACTTGCTCGTCACTGAGCGCGTGGGCAAATTGCGCTTGGTAAAAAATGGCAAACTTGACCCGCAAGAAATCAGCGGCTTGCCTTCTATCCTTTACAAAGGCCAAGGAGGTTTGCTCGACGTAGCTCTGCATCCTGATTACAAAAATAACGGATGGATTTACATCAGCTACGCCTCGCCCAAAGCCGACGGCGAAGAAGGTGACGACGGTGGTGCAAACACGGCCTTACTACGTGCCAAACTAAAAGACCATGCTCTTACAGACGTACAGGTAATTTTTAAGGCTATCCCCAATGTAAAAGCCAATGTACACTTTGGCGGACGGATTGTGTTTGACAAAAAAGGCTACGTGTTTTTATCGCTTGGTGAGCGCGGCCAAAAAGAAAACTCCCAAAACCTGAGCAAAGACCAAGGAAAAGTAGTGCGCTTACACGAAGACGGCAAAATCCCAAGCGACAATCCTTTCGTCAAAACCGCGGGGGCGCGTCCTGAAATTTGGACATATGGTCACCGCAATCCCCAAGGAATGACCATTCACCCCACTACGGGCGTAATATGGGAGCATGAGCACGGCCCTCAAGGTGGAGATGAGCTCAACATCATTCAGCCTGGCAAAAATTATGGTTGGCCGTCGATTACTTTTGGTATCGACTACGACAATAGCATCATCTCCAAAGATACTGCACGCACGGGCATGGAGCAGCCGGTAGTTTACTGGAAACCGTCTATTGCTCCTTGCGGAATGACTTTTGTAACGAGCAACAAATTCAAAGAATGGAATGGTGACTTGCTCGTAGGTTCGTTGAAATTTATGTACCTCCAACACCTCGTCGTGAAAGGCAACAAAGTAGTAAGCCGCGAAATCCTTTTTGATAAGCTTGGCCGCGTAAGAGATGTACGCCAAGGCCCCGACGGTAATATTTATGTGGTATTAGAAAACTCTGGTAAAATCGTCAAAATTAGCCCTAAGGCCTAAACGTTTTTATGTAAAACAATGCGGGTTCATCTCATCCATGACCCGCATTGTTATTTTTATAGCCTCCCCAAAACATTACAATTGTATGAAAATCATTTTGTTTTTATCTCTCACGCTAGGAGTTTGCAGCGCTTTTTTACCAGACGATGAATTGACCAAAAGCATTGCACGAGGCAAAGATATTTATGCCGAAAACTGCGTCACTTGCCATATGGGCGCAGGCGAAGGCGTAGCGGGGACTTTTCCCCCCCTTGCCAAATCGGATTATCTTCTCAAAACTCCCGAAAAGGCCCTAAAAGCCATCAAGTTTGGACAACAAGGCAAGATCGTAGTCAACGGAGTGTCCTATGAAGGCATGATGCCCAATCCAGGTTTAGACAATGAAGAGATTGCGGATGTGATGAATTACATCCAAAATTCATTTGGCAACTCCAACAAGACCCTTGTCACCGCCAAAATAGTAGAAACTATCAAGCAAAAAGAATAAATCTCCAACCTTGGCAGCACTCCGCGCAACGCAGGCAGGGTTTTGAACCTGCCTGTGTTTCATGCCCGCATTTCAATTTCTCCCAGCAAAAATAGTAGAAGCGATCAAGCAAAAAGAATAAACTTCCAACCTTGGCAGCACTCCGCGCAACGTAGGCAGGGTTTCGAACCCTGCCTGCGTTTCATGCCCGCATTTCAATTTCTCCCAGCAAAAATGGTAGAAACTATCAAGCAAAAAGAATAAACCTCCAACCTTGGCAGCACTCCGCGCAACGCAGGCAGGGTTTTGAACCTGCCTGCGTTTCACGCCCGCATTTCAATTTCTCCCAGCAAAAATGGTAGAAACTATCAAGCAAAAAGAATAAACCTCCAACCTTGGCAGCACTCCGCGCAACGCAGGCAGGGTTTTGAACCTGCCTGCGTTTCACGCCCGCATTTCAATTTCTCCCAGCAAAAATGGTAGAAACTATCAAGCAAAAAGAATAAAACTCCAGCCTTGGCAGCATTCCGCGCAACGCAGGCAGGGTTTTGAACCCTGCCTGCGTTTCAATTTTCTCTCAAAAAATCTTTCAACTTTTCGATTTCCCAATCTTCTAAAGCAGGGAAATTAGCTATTCTGAAAGTTGTATTTTTCCATTCTCCATAGCCATTACCAAGTGTAATTCCTGCTTTTTTAGCGTCGCTTTTGATGCATTGAATTTGGGAAGGGTCGCCTTTGATAGCAATTACAGTATCTGAACGAGTATTTGGATTTTGGACTAAGGGCGTCCATTTGGTTTCGTTTTCAATAAATGAATACCACTCTCTCGCTCGCTGCTCAACGATCACACTTACCTCTGCAATAGGAGGCAATTGCTGCAATACCCTCATCAAGAGATAAATCCCTAAAGTATTAGGCGTATAATGCGTTTGGTATTTTTCGAAGTTTTCGTGGATAAACAATAGGCTATTGTAACGCAAAATATCGTTTACTTTTTGGGCTTTGGCAAGGGCTTTGGGCGAGCATACCATTATCCCCAAACCCGGTGGTAGACCGAGGCATTTTTGCACGGAAGCAAACCACACATCTCCCAATTGCCAATCAAAATGGGATCCCCCCAACGACGATGTTGCATCAATGGCCACCAAAGCGGGCGTTAGTTCACGAATTTGACGCAAATCTTCCATTCGGATTTGGGTACCGTTGGAAGTCTCACTGTGCGTAAGGCACAGTACTTCATACTCTGCAAGTCTCTGACGGTTGAAATCGACCCTTGCGTCATCTTTCTCATACTCAAACAAATGATAGGGTAATGTATGCTCAATAGCAAACAATGAACCCGATGTTTGCGGAACGATATGGGTAGCGTAGCTAAACCATTTCTTACCAAATGCCCCATTATAATGATGTGCACTATGATGAGAAGTAAGCGACTGCGCGATGATTTCCCATGCCTCCGTAGCCGATGAAACCAAATAAATCGAGTAATCGACAGGGATATTGAGCTTTAGGTGCAACAGGCGTATCGTTTCGCGCAGTACTTCCATAAATCCTTCACTGCGGTGATTCATGCTCAAAATACCCGTTTGAAAAGCATCTTGCAAATAACCCTCTACTTGGGGGTAGATTTTGGAGGGGCCGGGGTAAAAGGTAATCATGGCTTTACAAATCAAAAATAAACGACTATAAAAAATAACGAACGGCTAGCTCGTAGCCTTTTAACCCCAACCCTACAATCACTCCTTTGACACGACTACTCAAAAAACTATGGTGGCGAAAAGACTCACGAGCGTGTACGTTGGAAATATGCACTTCTACGGCAGGGGTAGTTACTGCCGAGAGTGCATCGGCAATCGCTACCGAGGTATGTGTATACGCGCCAGCATTGAGGACGATACCGTCAAAACTAAAACCTACTTCGTGGATTTTATCAATCATCGCGCCCTCATGATTGGACTGAAAATAATGAAGTTCTACCTCAGGAAAAACGCTTTGGAGCGTTTGGAAATAGTCTTCGAATGTTTGGCTACCGTAAATAGTAGGTTCACGTTTACCCAATAGATTGAGATTGGGACCATTAAGGATAAGAATTTTTTTCACCAGTGTCGGGGGTTTAAATTTTGGGCGCAATATTACAATCTTCTGGCTTTATTTCCTCCCTTGTTTTAGAAGAACATTCAATAAAAAACGTGCTTTTGATGCCATAAAACCAAAAGCACGTTTTTCAAAAAAATAGATTAACAAATACCCGTTTCCACATCGCAAGCTTCTCCTTGGGCAGGGGCTTGCATAGGGGCTTTGGCAGCAATTTCTGGCAACGCCTCCAAAAATAAATCGGTAGGCTGCGCTCCCGAAATAGCGTACTTATCATTGATGATATAATACGGCACTCCGCTGATTCCCATGAGGCGGTTTTGGTATAAAAGTTGATCTATTTCGGCAGTTCCAGCATCAGATTGCAATATATCCTGCACATCTGCGGCTAATAAACCCACGCTTTCGGCAAGGCGGATTACTTCTTGGTCGTCAGCAAGATTAACTCTGTCTTCAAAATATGCCTTAAACAAGGCTTCTACTAGCTCCAACTGTTTCCCCTGCTGCTGTGCAAACAATACAACTCGGTGCAAGCGGTGGGTGTTGGGAGCGACTTGTTGATTTTCCAAATCAAAGTTTAACCCTTCGCCAGCGGCAACCCCTGATACTTGACGTAAAAGCTGATAATACCGCTCCTCACTGCCAAATTTTGCCACCAATTTTTCCTTGTTGCTTTCTCCTTCTACGGGAGTTTCGGGGGCAAGTTGAAAAGGCAAATAATGAATATCAAAAGTATATTTGTCTTTCAATTGTTCCACAGCTTTTTCTAAGCGACGCTTTCCAATGTAGCACCAAGGACATACCACATCCGACACGACGTCTATTTTGAGATAAGGTTTCATTTCGATGATGAGTAAAAAGTTTCTGTATCACTTTATTACTTTCAAAACCCTTTCTCGCTGGTTATCGTTCATTTTTAGGAAATAGCTCCCCGAAGGCAATCCAGGCAATGACAATTTGGTGTCAGCCTCAACTGCGTGAAAGGCTTGACGAAGAAAAACCTTACCTGATACATCCACCAATTGAAGCTCTACTTTTTTGTTCTTAAACTCTTGCCCCCAATACACGGTCAAGGTCGAAGAAACGCCTATGGGATTAGGATAAATATAGGCTTGTGGTCGAAGATAAGCATCCTCTCCAGTACTCATGATTGGGTATCGGCTGCGGGCTACATTGGTGGCTGCCTCAAATGTAGGAATGCCATACCCATACCGAGGAGAAGGTGACGAATACCGATCTCCCGCTCGTCTGATACAATCAATCACCTGAACTGCTGTAAGAGCGGGCTGTGATTGCCAAAAAGCCGCCACTAGTCCAGCTATCAAAGGGGAAGCATAAGAAGTACCATTGCCAGCAGTAATGGTACCAGAAAAACTAGAATACACCGTAAGTTGTCCTTGTGCGCAGACATCGGGCTTCACGCGCCCGTCGGCGGTAGGTCCCCATGAGCTAAAAGCAGTAATGACTTTTTGACTGCTAACCGCACCAATCGCCAACACCGAATCAGCATCTGCCGGAGCAGAAATATACTTCCAAGGAGCATCTCCGTCGTTGCCAGCGGCTACCACCACTAGCATTCCGGTGGCCGCGGCCCAATTGGCCGCTCGGGTGATAAGCGCGGTTTTGCCGTCCATTTGGGAGTATAGATAATCGTCTGCGGGATTGTCAAAACCCCAACTATAACCTAAGGAAGTATTGATTATATCCACGCCTAAACTATCGGCATATTCGGCGGCAAAGAGCCAGTTGGCTTCTTCGAGACGGGTTTCAGTAGCAGCATCTTCAGTGCGAAGCAACACATATGAAGCACCGTAGGCAGGGCCTATCAAACCTCCTTCCTGAAAACCAGCCATGATTGTAAACACATTGTGTCCGTGAGAATCGTCTTCATAGACACTGGTTTCATTTTTTACAAAATCATAAGTGCTGACAACCCTTTTCTCATCAAAAATATTTTTAAGAGCGGGGTTTGTATTTGAATTGCGAAAACCTCCGTCAAAAATTCCGATCAACATACCCGCGCCATTATAATTTTGGTCGTGCATTTTATCGACACCCAGCATCTGAATTTGATTTTGGGAGGCACCATAACTTAACGCCTCCGTTCCAAACTTACGTTGAGAAGCTTGTTGCTGACTTTCGGCGGATACACGTGCATTGGCAAGGGCACGGTTAAATTCCAAACCTTTTACAAAAGATAAATTCCTAACACTTGCTAGTTGTGTAGTGGTAGCCTCTATCAGTACGGCATTCAGCCAGCGTGAACTATACCAAACTTTGGCTCCTGTTTGACGGATTTGGGAAAGATAGGCAGGATTCACAGGCAAATCTCTGGAGGTCAACTTAATGCCTTGTCGTGTACGCCGCTCAATAGCGCGTGTACTCAAAAAATCACTCGGTTTGTCAATCGAAAAAGGTGAGCTATTTTTATCTTTTAACAATACCAAATATTTTGCGTTTTGAGCATATACCTCAAATCCCCCCACCCATACCAAAACTAATAATAATCCTAACCTCATACTTTTTCCTAATTTCTCTTTAGCTTTCATTCATTTTGGTATTGAAATATGTAACTAGCTACTCATTACAATGTTTGAAAGGTAATTTAAAAATTTTCTCTGATTATTAACCACTTACTCCATTTTCAAATTACCAAATTATTTAATTAACAACCTACTTATTCTTTTCCGGCATTTTTATATTTGATATACTGACGATTTCCAAAGTCAATTTGGGCTTTTCCGACACAAGCAGCCGACGAAGAGCAAAACTGCAAAGTGACATGTTCGCGATACACAAGCCCCACTCCAACGGCATATACTTCTAAGCGTTTGTCTTGGTTGACCAGCGTAGAATCATTTTGCTGAATTACTGTAGCAGTTTGTGCAAACGACTGTTGACCTACTTTAAAATCTTTTCCAACATTCTTCAGCTCATAATTATCTTCCCCAACGCTATTGTAAATATTACCATTCCAAACCAGTTTTTCAATGGGAGGAAATACCATCTTTACGTATTCATTCCCATTTTCGTTGCGAACCGCCTGGTCAGCTAGCAGTCTCACTGTGATAGTGGAATCGGGCTGCCAACGCTGTCCTTCTACTCCTCTACGATAGCGTTCGATGCGGTATGCTTCGCGGCCGCTTGGGTCTTGGTATTTTTCGGCGATTAGTTCTTTTATTTGGTATTGCTGAGTAGATTTAGGCCGACCCAAATTAAACTCTTCTTCATAAACATCATATTCTATATATCTTCCCACTTCTAAGGGAAAAAACGTTTTGCCGTCGATTGCATTATTACAATTATCACACTTGGGGGTGCATCCTTTACATAGTGCTATAAAGAAAACAATCTGTATAATACGATTAAAAAATATTACTTTTCCACCAAACTTAAGATTTATAGTTTTCATTCAACTTACTTTTATCAAAAAACTGTTTATAATCTGTTTCTTATATCAAATTAGAATCCGATTAGAATCAAAAAAACTCGGAACAAATATAAGTCAGAAAAGCTTTTTATGTTGATGCAAATAGTCAACAAACTAGTTGGTAACGTCATTTTTATGAATATTAAACTTAAAAATAACATTGTGAATGCACCCGTGAAACGATAAACCCGCTATAATTACAAACCTATATTGCATACTGTAGGCTATATTATCGCTTATTATTGGCTTTAACAAACATATAATTATAGGTATAGTACACACATGTCATGCCAATCAAACGTATGTTTAATAAACAATTAAAGCTTAAACCTGTTATCATAAAACGTATAGAGGTAAGGTACCCCTTAAATCACAATTATCAATGAATTCTCAATACATTTTACAGATTGTAGAACAACTTGCCTTTGCTACTGGACAACCCATGGTAGCGAGCAAAAATAAAGCATCCTTACTCGAACACTCCACTGATTACAAGACTTCTGATATTCATCTATTTATTGAAGATTTGAGTAAATCAGCGAAACTACATGACCTCACTATCGTAGTCAACAATATCCCCAAAGAACAATTCAAAGACTTTATCAATGCCTCTCCTCATCCTATTTTGTACTTTGAGTGTAATTCGCAGGGGCTTACGCCCATGATAGTGGGGCGGAATTTCAAAGAAAAAAAAATCGAGTGGTCGCCTGTTCTTACCAAAGAAAACATGGAGGTAAAACAGCCGCTTTTATTTGAAAATCAAGCAGATGAGTCTATCAATGGGCAGGTATTGTATGTAACGGCCTTTCCGATGCAGCCCCTTGTAAGTGAAGACACCACCCTTCATCAAGCAGAGAAAGAACCTCTTACGCCTGTTCAACGTCTGGTACGCCTCCTACGCAATGAGCGCAAAGACATTGGTTATATCTACTTTTATGCCGTTGTGGTAGGGCTTATCAGCTTAGTTTTACCACTTGGGGTACAAGCCATTTTTAGCTTAGTTTCGAGTGGGTCGGTGTTTAGTTCGGTCTATGTACTGATGGGATTGGTAGTAGTGGGATTGGTGGGAAGCGGAGTGATGCAGATTATCCAAATTTCGCTCGTTGAAACACTACAGCAACGGATTTTTGCGAAAGCGGCTTTTGAGTTTACCTACCGCGTGCCTCGCCTCAAATATGAAGGACTCCACCACGACAACCCCACCGAGCTTATGAACCGTTTTTTTGATGTATTGACGGTTCAAAAATCACTCCCTAAATTTTTGATTGAGCTTAGTGCAGCACTACTACAAATCATATTTGGGTTGTTGTTGCTGTCTTTTTATCACCCTTTCTTTATTGCATTTACCTTTATCATTTTTGCTTTTTTCTTGGCTATTGTGCGTATCAATGGTAAAAAAGGGTTAGAAACTAGCATCAAAGAATCTAAATACAAATACCGGGTGGTAGCTTGGCTCGAAGGCATGGCGAGTGCTTTGTTTTCTTTCAAAACAGCAGGCACTACTAATCTTCCTATCCAACGTATGGATGGACTGGTGAGCAATTATCTTACTTACCGCACCAAACACTTTCGTATTTTAGAGGGATTCTATTACTATGCCCTGTTTTTCAAAGCATTGGTGATTGGAGGGTTGCTGATCTTAGGAACCTATTTGTTGGTCAATCGTCAAATCTCTCTTGGTCAGTTTGTGGCTTCCGAAATCGTCATTGTGTTGTTGACGGGTGCTGTCGAAAAGCTTTTTTTGAGCATTGATGTAGTATTTGATCTGCTTACTTCTGTCGACAAATTAGGGTACGTAAGTGATTTACCGCTTGAAAAAGAGAGTGGTTATAAATTTACTCCTGACTCAAATAGTAAAGGTTTATCCCTAAAAACACGAGATTTGACTTATTACTATACCGAAAGTACCAAAGCAGCTTTTAAGAACATCAACATAGATCTTAAAGAAGGCGAGCGAGTCTGCTTAACAGGGCAGAATGGCTCCGGCAAACATACGCTCCTCAAAGTTTTATCGGGTGGCCTGACCACCTACGACGGTAGTATTATTTACAATGGTATCTCATTGCGCGATTTAGACATGCCTTCACTGCGTTCTTATATCAGCATGAATTTTCCTAACCAAGAAATTTTTGACGGTACCATACTCGAAAATCTAACCATGGGACGCAGTGGCATCACCCTCCAAGACGTACAAGCTGCGCTCGAAAACGTAAACTTAACCGACGAAATTGCCAATCTACCCGAAGGGCTCAGCACTCCTATAATTTCGGGAGGCAAGAGGTTTTCGCTTAGTTTTGTTACCAAAATTGCCTTGGCGCGATGTCTACTTATCAAACCTAAACTTATGTTTTATACGGATGCCTTACGCGACATCGAACGCAACGAGCGCCTCCGTATCATCGACCTTCTGACAGCCCCCGAAAATCCTTGGACGTTGGTAGTATTGTCAAACGACCCCGCTTTTATGGGTGCTTGCGATCGGGTAATTGTCATGGAAGAAGGTACAATCATTGCGAACGGTCCCTACAAAACAGTATTAAAAGAAGTGGCTAAGCTCGAAAACTAACCGTACATGGCTCTATGTTTTTGGTCACTAAAGACACAAAAAATATTTCTCAAAATCATAGAACATCCCTTTTTTATTAGACGAGTTTAGGTACAATAAGACCCTTAACAATTTTCAAATTCGCACATTTTCAAATTTGCACATTTACTTATGCTTAACTTATCAAAACAAAGAGTCAATGTGAAAGCCATAGAAGAAGAAGTGAACTCTTTACACACCCTCCACTCCCACAAAACTGCCCGCGTGGTATATCGCTGGATACTTGGCATCGTAGGCGCACTGCTGCTAGTAATGTTTTTGCCTTGGCAGCAAAATATCCAAGGGAAAGGCTACGTCACGGCTCTTACCCCACAAGACCGCCCCCAAAATGTCCAAAATGCCGTAGCGGGTCAAATCCGCCATTGGAATGTGCGCGAAGGAGATTTTGTAAAGGAAGGAGATACGCTTCTTATTATATCTGAAATCAAGGATGAATATTTTGATCCCCAAGTCTTGCTACGTACCCAAGAACAAATCCAAGCCAAAATGGACGGAATAAAGGCGTACAAAGCCAAAATTGAAGCCTCAGACAATCAGATTGCGGCACTCCGACAAGCGCTTCAATTTAGTTTAGAGAAAACCCGAAACAAGCTTATTCAAGCCCAACAAAAAGTAAGAATTGATAGCGCAGATTTTGTAGCCCTCAATCGTGGCCTCGAAATTACGAAAGAACGACTTGACCGTGGCGAAGTAATGTACAAAGACGGTACTATCTCGCTGGTAGATTTGGAATCTCGTCGAGTCAAATTTCAAGAAGACCAAGCCAAAGTGATTTCCCAAAATCAAAAGCTGGGCATATCACGTAATGAACTCATCAATGCCCGTATCGAACTTAGCTCTGTACAGGCTGATTATCAAAAAGAAATCGCCAAGGCACTGTCTGACCGTAGCTCGGCGCTGTCGAGTTTGGCAGAGGGCGAATCTGAGCTATCAAAGCTCCAAAACAAATACGAAAATATCCGAATCCGGCGTGATCAATACGTAGTTAGGGCACCACAAAGCGGCTACATTGTAAAATCTCTCAAAGCGGGGATTGGCGAAACTATCAAAGAAGGAGAGTCAATTGTAACGCTCCAACCTCAAACCCCTGATTTGGCGGTCGAACTTTACGTAAAAGCCATGGACTTGTCGCTCATTGCACCGGGCCGTCACGTTCGACTAGAGTTTGACGGTTGGCCTGCTTTACAGTTTTCAGGTTGGCCTGGCACTTCTGTAGGTACTTTTGGTGGTACGGTCGCCATTATCGACCGGGTCAATAGCAAAAATGGCGAATATCGTTTAATTATCAAACCAGACCACAAAGGCAACGAAAATGAAAAATGGCCCGAACAATTACGAATTGGGTCTGGTGTTAATGGGTTTGTGATGCTCAAAGATGTACCTATTTGGTGGGAAATATGGCGTCAGTTGAATGGCTTCCCGCCAGATTATCTCAACGGCATCCTTCCTCAAGAAGAAGAAGAAACTAAAGATAGTAAAAAATAACAATCAATAGACTGTTGGGAATTGCTATCCATCAAACTAACAGTATCCAGCATATGGATTGCTCACTAAAGACAGGGCAATGACCAAAGAAGGTATTTCCCCGTCTTTTATTTCATTCTAAAAGTTATGAAATATATCGTTTTTATATGCCTTTTTTTTGTTCAGCAAGGGTTTAGTCAATCTGATACGGCCAAGATTTTTTCTTACCAAGACTTTTATGACTTGGTAAGCCGCCATCACCCTATATTCAAACAAGCCAATACCCTTTCTGACCAAGCAAAAGCCGAATTGTTGATGGCTAAAGGTGGCTTTGACCCCAAACTAGATGTAAATTTTGACCGTAAATTTTTTGACAATAAAGCCTATTTTAATTTCTGGGACAATCAGCTCAAAGTGCCTGTTTACTGGGCAAATATGGATGTCAAAGCGGGATTTGAACGAAACGTAGGCGATGTATTAGGAACCGACATTCGTACTCCAATTGACGGCCTTAGTTATGTAGGTGTTACGATGTCAGTCTTGCAGCGTTTTTCGATTGACGAAAGACGTGCTACGCTACAAAACGCTCGTATTTTCCAAAACATTGCTGAAGCAGAACGTGTCAAAATGGTCAACAAACTGGTTTTATCAGCTGCCAAAGATTATTGGAATTGGTATTTTGCGTACCAAAATTATTTATTGCTTAAAGACTTTTATAACTTAGCTGAGCAGCGTTTTGACTTGGTTCTGAAAAGAGTAGCGCAAGGGGACCTACCAGCCATAGATACCTCAGACGCACAAGTTACGCTTTTGGACCGGCGTGTCATGCTTGAGCAAGCCACTGTCGATTTCCAAAATGCCCGCTTGATTTTATCTAATTATCTTTGGGATGCTGATGGCACTCCTCGTGAATTGCCTACCAATGCCACCCCTCAAGTTGCTCCCGCCCAACTTGTCACGCCAGAGGTATTGTCAAGCTTACTTGAACAAGCCCGACAAAAACATCCCGATATCCAAAAACTGGATTTAAAAGGGCAGCAATTACGAGTAGATGAGCGTTTGGGACGCGAAATGCTCAAGCCAAAACTTGATATTGGGCTATCGTCTCTCAATTATATGCACCGCTACATGACAGGACTCGAAATCCCTAAAACGGGTCCTTTTCCTCCATTTTACAAGCTCAATGTAGACTTTTCGATGCCGCTTCTTTTTCGAAAAGAGAGAGGAAAATTGCAAACTGTCCAAATTAAGCAACTTCAAAACAATCTCGAATTACAACAACTAAGACGAGAAATCAACAACGAAATTCAGACCTCTTACAATGAAGTCAAAAACCTTGAGCTTCAGATACGAGAGCAGCAGTTGGCTATTGTGCGCCAAACCCAAGTCTTACGTGCCGAAGAGCAACGCTTTAGCATTGGTGAAAGTCAATTGTTTTTGGTAAACCAAAGGGAAACCAAACTCAACGAACTGAAAGTCAAACTAGAGTCTATGAAATCCAAATATGAAAAAGCCAAAGCTACACTGCTTTTTGCAGCCGGTAGCAGCGAGTGGTAGCCTCAAAATGGATATCCAATTCCAATATTGAGAACAGGATAATTGGGACTAGAGCGACGAAAAGAGAACTTTGGCAATAGGTATCGTTCGTCGATAACTGTTGTTTCTCCATTTTGCTCTTTGATTGTAAACCGACGACTCGGGTCGTATACTTTTATCCCTAAGTCGAGGCGAAATATAAAATACGACATGTCGTAGCGAAGACCAAATCCGGTACCTACCGCAAATTCTTTGTAAAACCGATTGAAGTTAAAGACTCCATTCAAAATGTTTTGGCTAGGAGTGGTGGTATTGTCGAGGCGTAGCCTCCATACATTTCCTACATCCAAAAAAACCGCATAATTGATATCTCCTACAAAACGAAACAAATGTCCTCTCAGCTCCAAATTGGCCTCCATCAAAACATCCCCTAACTGCTCAAAGCGGTATTCGTAAGCACCATATTGGGTCACTCCAGGGCGAAGTGTAGGTAGTTCATCGTCCCTAAAAATAGGGCTACCCGTCTGCAAATCAACATTTGGGTAAGCTGTACCTAGCCCCAAACGCCTTGGCAACCAAGCCCTTAAACTATTACTACCACCACCTGTCAGGGATTTTTCGTAAGGAGCTACCCGTCTAGTATTATAGTTATAAATCAATCCAGTATTGACTCTTGCCACCAATGTACTCTTAGGGCCTAACGGGCGATAGCTACGATATTCGGCATGGCCTTTCAAAAACTTATACAATTCAAATCCTTGCAAACCGAGCGGAAGTCGTTGCTGCTTTAGTAAATTCAGGGAAGTACCGCCAGATTCGGCAAACAACCGTAAATAATGAGCTTTACGATTTTGCCCAATCAGATTGTTGTTGAAGACATACGACAAACTTATACTTGAAATAACCGCTGGCTCGAAACTAAACTTCAGGGGGTTTCCGGCTTGTAAATACAATGAATCGAGCTGTTGGGCAAAGCTCCTACTTTGACGACTTTGGAGTATGCTAAAATCAACTGCCGTAAAGCTAAAATATTCAAATTCACTACGTTTCCAATTGTAACGCAAACTTGCTTGAAACCCGCTCCGAATAAAATCAGGATCGGACCCCAAAAAGTCACGGTTGGTGTAGTTATAACCCAAACTGACAATGGTGCGGGGAGTGCGTCGATTGAGCGCAGTAGCCAATTTCCCCGGAAATAAAATACGAGGAAAAATCAAAGCCGTGTTTACCCCAGTTTCGAAGGTACGAACCAATTGGGCATTGTTGTTGCTCAAACCAAAATTGGCATCCAAAGCGCCCCGTAAGGTTACCTCAAAGTTTTCGAGGCTACCAAAAATGTTTCGTACCCTAAACGTGCCATTCAAAAAAGGGCCGGGTAGATTTTGAACCACATTGACACCTCCTTCACCCGTCACTTGATATTTGTCAAAAGGAAACATCCGAATCAAAGTGCGGATTTGTCCTGCAATGGTATCGGTTTCGATATTTACAAACCGGAATTGATCCAATAAACTAAGCTGCCGGGAGGTTTCATCCCAGTCTTGCTTTCGGTACAAGGCCGCCGGTCGAATGAATACCTTACTATCAATAACTCGCGGCGAATAAAAACGGTTTTGGGGAAAAGAATACGATATACCTCGATAAGACAAAGTATCACGATTATTGGAAGGAGCATCCCCTGGCAACCCCTCTATTCTCACCCCTACATTTTGGAAATGATACCGCGTATGATTGTCTTGATTTCGGGGATAATTTACTTGTAATCCTTTGATATCTACCAAATGCGCTCTGCCCCTGTAGGAGGAATCCACTACGCTCGTATCCACTATAAAACCGCCTTTTCTCTTCCCTAAGCTATTTTGTAATGGACGTAAGTAGTTACGGTCAAATCCAAAATAGCCATTGTTGCGCATCAAAATCTCAATACGCTCTACTTCACTGACTACGTCACTATATCTAAAATTACGGCCTGATTTGAGAAACGAGCTAATCCGCGTATTTTTCAGGAGGCTATCAATATCAGTATCAGTGTGGGTCAAAATATCTACATTGCGGAGTACATGAGGCAAGCCTTCTTGCACCACATAAGTAGTTTTGATGCGTCCCAAAATAGTATCAGTCACGTAGCTTACTGAGGCGTCACGATAACCTTCGTTGACCAAATATCCCTTGATTTTGGTGGCATTAAGCTGGGCGTTTTTTTCAGAAAAATAAACGGGAGGCTCTCCAAATGTTCGCATCCACCAGTTTCCACCTTCTATTCGAGCAGCATATTTGTTGGAAATACGCGTATATCTTCGACGTAGTTTCGAAAGTTTACTCGGCTCATTGGCATACAACTCAAACTGCGTTTCGTAATATCTCGTAAGCGAATCTAGTCGTTTGCGCTGCGTCTCACGGTCGTATCTTTTCTCCAATCCTTGATAAATCCAAAGAGATAACGTAGCACCCGGAATCCCCAAAAACTTTTTGTTGGAGCGTTCGGGCAAGAGCGTTTCTAAAGCCGTTGTCTTTACGGAAGAATTTCCTCTAAAAATCTGATTACCAAGCAAATACTCTCCTTTTTTTAAGTTACTTTTAGGAACACATCCTCCCAAAAAAATCAAGAAGAATATCCATATCCATGCTTTTTGGCAAGAAGCTATTGAAGCCAATACGCACGCTTTTTCATCTTGATAAGTATCTTTGTGAATTGAAGGCAACGCCCCCTGCCACTGCCAGTGGCTTACTTTTTTTGTGATACCTTCAATGACGCTATTGCTCATTCACTATTACTTTTGAAAATTATTGTTTTGTCCCAATGCTATCTAAAAATCAATCGAAATATCTAAACTCACTTCAACAAAAAAAATATCGCCAAGAATATGGTCATTTTTTGGTAGAAGGAGGCAAAAGTGTGCTAGAACTCTTAGACGCTGATTTTCAAATAGAAACAATATTTGTTACTGACAAATTTTACAAAGAAAACACCCAAAAATTAGAGAAACAACCTTTTAGGCTGGAAATCGCAACCGCCGACGAGCTTGCCAAGGCGGGTAGCCTCCAATCCAACGACACCGCCATTGCCGTTGTAAAAACGAAACCCAATGATTTTTTGTATGCTGATACCAGCGAATATGTGCTCATTTTGGACGACATTCGCGATCCGGGCAATCTTGGCACCATCATCCGTATTGCCGATTGGTATGGTATTACCAAAATCGTCTGCTCAATCACTACTACCGACTGGTACAACCCCAAGGTGATTGCCGCAAGCAAAGGCTCATTCACGCGCGTGAGAGGCTATTATACAGAACTAGAAGATTATCTTGAAAATATAAAAAGTACCGAATCTAAGATTTACGGTACTTTTTTGGAGGGGGAGACTATTTACAAAACCACTTTTGGGCAAACAGGCTACATCGTCATGGGCAATGAATCGAATGGTATTAGCCCACAAGTAGAAAAGTACATTACCCACAAAATCACCATTCCACGCTTCGGAGGTGCTGAGTCGCTCAACGTAGGCATCGCCACGGCGATTGTCTTGGACAATTGGCGGAGGGGGTAATTCTCTAATATTCTTATTTATTCAGGAATTAAAACATATCTATTTATGGTCTCCCCTGTTTTCGGATTAGGAGCTGTATTCAGCAAAATCAATCTTCCAATTTTCATTTCTTCCACTTTAAAAACAAAATTACCTGCATAAGGCGCAGGATTTAGTTGATTTAATGTAAGCAGTGAATTGGAAGCCGAATAATTCCATTTTCCTTCGAATGTTTCCCCGGTATATTCTGTAATTCGGACTGATTTAGCGTTAGGCAAAAACTCCAAACGAAATCTTGAATATCCAGGTATAATATTATTTGTAGCCCCCAATGTATACACAATCGTACTCCCTTCTTTAACTTGTTCCGCTTTAAAGATACCTCTAAAAATTTCTTCGTCTGGTCGTACATTGCCTTTTCTACATCCTCCCAAAACAACAATAATCAACAGGTTTAAAATTGCAATTCGTTTCATAAAGCTTATTGTTTATAAATTTTAATAGATGCTGAGGCAAATTCGTCCTTTATTCTCATCAAGTATATTCCTGAAGGCAAATCTGAGATATCAAAAGATAATTTATTTGGAGAAATCCATTCTTTTACTTGATTCCCAACCATCCCAACTATCTCTACTGATACAATGAGGCCTTTTAGTCCCTCTATGGTTATATAATCTACGCAAGGATTAGGATATGCTCTCACCACACTTTTCATTGGTACGGATATACTACTTATCAAAGGAGCCACTGTTTCAAGAACGTTAGAATAGTTCGAAAATAAAGTATTTCTAACAGCCCGCACTTTATAGTAATACTTCTGACCCGACCGAACAGGTTTATCAACATATTCGGTTGTATTAGGGACAATATCACTTTTAACTATGTTCCAATTGACGCCGTCTTGTGATCTGACCAGTTCATATCCTGTTTCATCAACGGCATTATCATTCCACTCCAAACCAATTTGGTTAACTGTGATTGTTGATTTTAATCTCAAATTAGTTGGAGCAGCGAGAACGGTCACGGGCGGAGCTTGCGTACTAGCATCTGCCATATTGGACCAATCCGATACCCCCGCACTGTTTTTGGACCTGACTCGGTAATAATACTTCGTCGAGGCCGACAAACCCGTATTTTGAAACGTAACTACACCTGCGCCTAAGGAACTCAAGCCACTAAAATTACTGCCGTCAGTGCTGCGCTCAAGGTCAAAACCCGTTTCATTGTCTGAATTGTCAGTCCATTTCAAGTCGATTTGACTACTGCTCACTGCCGTCGCTGTCAGACCTGTGGCCGCTTTGGGAACGGTCACGGGTGGGGCTTGCGTGCTAGCATCGGCCATATTGGACCAATCCGAAACACCAGCACTGTTTTTGGACCTGACTCGGTAATAATACTTCGTCGAGGCCGACAAACCCGTATTTTGAAACGTAACTACACCTGCGCCTAAGGAACTCAAGCCACTAAAATTACTGCCGTCAGTGCTGCGCTCAAGGTCAAAACCCGTTTCATTGTCTGAATTGTCAGTCCATTTCAAGTCGATTTGACTACTGCTCACTGCCGTCGCTGTCAGACCTGTGGCCGCTTTGGGAATTTCAGGCAGCGTAGTGGCTTCTGCAACATTAGAGAAATCCGAGCTTCCTCCATTATTTAGAGCCCTCACTTTGTAAAAATATTTTTTATCGGGACTGAGGTTTTGATCTGTATATGTTGTTGAAGAACCACCAGTACTTCCTACTTCTACAAAAGAATTGTTATTTTCTGAGCGATGTATTTCTACTTTTGTTTGACTACTACTGTTATTATTCCAACTGAGATTAATTTGACGAGAATTAGCAGCGGTTGCCGTTAAGTTTGAAGGAGTATTAGGAGGGGTCTCGCGAGTCGTACCGCAAGCTTCATTAGAATAAGTAGAAACTCCCTCTGAATTAACAGCTCTAACACGATAACAGTACGTCTTTCCATTAGCAAGGTTGTTATCATTGAAGGTTCCCGTTCCCGAAAAATTACCTGATGTAAAAATACGTGCAAAAGAGCCATTTTCTTCTTTACGTTCAATTTCATACCCTGTCTCATTGGTTGCTGCATCTTCCCACGATAACGAAGCCGAGGTACCATTGATAGATACCACGAGTTTGCCAGGAGGTAGTGGCGGGCTACCAGGCGTAGTTACTTTATTAGAAAGTGCGCAATTTTGTCCCCCACTATTTACGGCGCACACTTGATAATAATAGGTTTTATTCGATTGCACTCCGTTATCCGTAAAACTTTGACTATTAGCCCCCACTTCGCCTACTTGTGTCCAAGGGCCATTGCTGCTTTGATCACTTCTACTTATAGTAAATTTTGATTCATTGTTGGAAGCATCTGTCCATTTAACTTCTATTTGAGCAGAACTGAGCGCAGTCGCACTGACACCCGTAGGAGCAGCAGGTGGCGAATTGTCCGTCGATGTTGAAACGCTACCTGACCAGTTGGACCAATAATCTACTTTATTAACGTTGTTTTTGGCTCTAACCTGAATCCAGTAAGGATGCCCAGATAATAGACCAGTAAATTTATAAGACAGTGCACTGACATCGAAGGTATTCACTCCTTTTGAAAAGTCGGCAACATCTGAGATTCTTAATTGGTAACCTTCCACACCACTTACGGCATTCCATGCCACACCTATGCTGTTTTCTGTCTTTCCAGTAATGGACAGACCCGAAGGCGACGAAGGAGTGGGATCTTGCGTAGTGGCATTGGTCCCCACTTTATTGGACGAATAATCCAGCCCTTCTCCTTGTAAAAAGGCCTGTAGCGAAATATAATATTTGGTATTAGGATCTAGGCTTGTCAGATCATATTGCGTCACTTGTCCGCCTAAAGAGAGCAACTGCCCTCCTGTATTGTTGGAATTGGTAGTGTAGCGCAGTTCAATTTTGGAATACGCATAGTTGTTGCTCCAATTGACACGTATAGCGACTGGGGAGGTAGCCGTGGCGGCCAGATTAGAAGGTGGATCTAACGTAAAACCCTGCGTTTTGGCATTGGCTTCAGCGGCCGTTGACTTCCCATCTTTATTGAGGGCATAGAGTCGGTAATAATAGGTTGTATTAAACTTAAGACCTTTGTCCTGATAAGAAATAATTCCGGCGGCTATATCTGCGATTTTAGCAAAAACTTTATTATCCTCCGACCGAAGCAATTCATAGCCCGTCAGAGCTGGGTTAGCCGTAGGTGCTTTCCATGATAGGTTGATCTGGGAAGTAGAGGCTGTCGTAGCCGAAAAACCTGATGGAACACCTGGTACCGCCGCTTGTAAAGAGAAAGGGAAAAGCGAGGCAAGCCAAAGCAAGCCCCAAAAAAGTTTGAACAGCGTTTTCATTGTATATATACGTTCTTTCTAGAAATTGTCATTGCTCATTTTACTGACAGCAGAAGCCACTTTAAAATGCCGGAATGTTCCGTTAGGAGGATTTACTCGACTTTGAGTTTCTCCGTAGGTGCGAATAAGCTGGGTTGCATAGTGTACATTAGTGACGACCCCAGCAGCGATCACCTCTCCAGAGATCGCAAAATAACTATCGTAGGTGCTATATACGCCACCAGTGCTGGCAAACAATTGGCCTGTCATTAAGCCAATGATTGTAAATCTTTGTCCCGATCCCGAAATAACAGCCTTATTACAAACATCATACGAACTATTAACGGCCGAAACCTGATTGTTTAAATCTATATTTCGCTTTATTTCGACCATAATTCCTTCTGGACTTTGACTGCTAAATCTGAATTTTATAGGACCAAAAGCTTTAGAAGGAATAATCTCGTTGTTTTTAAAAGAATAATCGTATTCATCATTTGTGTATGTTGAATAAATAAGACCTACAGGGGAGCCAAAATAGGCCTCTTTAAAAGGAGGCGAAGAACCGGATAAAACAGGTGGAGATGCACCTTCGTTGATAGGAAATCCGCGCTGTATAAGCAATACTTTAAACTGTTCAAACTGTGACAAATCTGGCAACACTTCAACTTGAACGCCACAAAAATCAAAGAGAACATTAAAATCAAAATTGCTACTAGCAAGCTGATAATCTTCATAATATTCAAACTTAAATTCCTGATTATTAAAAATCTCTTTCAAGAAAATAAACTCTAGTACAAGCTTAGGGCGTACGTATAAACTGGTAACAAGATGCAATCCTTTCCCACCCGATGAGCAACTTAAGTCTGCTTTTATATATATTTCAACCGTGCCACTTATCTTAATAAATGTTTCTTTGTATAAATAGCTAGAAACGCCTCCTTCAACCCCAAATCGGATATTGCCAGCAAATTTACCTCTCATTTCGTTGGCGAAATTATAGTCATCTTGATCAATACGCTCCGTAACTCTCTTAACTAGCTGACCATTTTCGTCAGGTTGAATAGTCTCTATAGTTGTTTTTTCATATTTTCGACTATAGAAAGATTTCGTATAGTCTATAGTTCCAGTAAGACTTCCTTCTACATTCAATTTTTTTACCAGTTGAATACCAACAAGTATAGGAATCCCACCTGGAAAAAATGTTTGTTTCTTTTCAATAGGTATTCCAACTTCTTTTGAATGCTTAAATACGAATCTGCCATTTAACTCTAATCGTAGTGCATAATCATGTATTTCTTTCCGGATGGTTTGTAGCTTAACTATCTGTGAATTTTGAATATTAATTTCGTAATCTACCGCTTTTTTTATGTATCCATTGAAATGTGATTTTATATACCCTCCTACTCTACGTTCTTTTTTAATTACCGTTGTAGGCGAAAGCACTTCTTTCTTTTCTTCTGTATAATAATCCCCTTCCAGATTTAAATCTCCGTTATAGGCATTTATATTAAACACAGAGAATATAGCATGAAAAGAATCAAATATTTCGTTGGGACCTTCTACAACATGACATTCGAATTCAACCCTAAAGCCAGTAACAGGATCTTGTGTTTCGCCTACTAGCCTATCAATGATAAGGCTAACGCCATCGATAAAAGAACTTACCGACTCCATAATAACAATATTACCCACTCGCAACTTTGTAGACGCAATACGCCCGTTGGCAACCGATTTTGTGATCACCTCGCCTCTCACAATCAATCTATTTCCGACTATTGATAATTGTTTGGCCGAAGCCGTATCCAAAATCACCACATTTTCTTTCAACACTGGAGTACCAAAAACAACCATTTTTCCCCCATTTGGCGTGTCTATGATTTTGGGCACCGCATCTACGTTGTTTATTCGACACTGGCTACAAAGCAACAATACCGACGCAAAAACAAGAGAAGATAAAACCTTTTTCATTGCTCGTATTATCATTATAATTTGATTTCAACAGGATTACTAAATGTTGTTTCGCGACCATCTTCAGCGATAGCTTTTAACATGTACTGGTAGGTACCGATACGAGGTGGTTTATCTATGAATAATCCTTCTTTATGGCTGGCAACACCGATTATCTTGAATCCTTTCTTCTCTTCAGCTCGATAGATAATCATCCGATGCATTTCCTTTGCTGCATAGCTCCAAGTAATTTTTGTTTGTTTACGCTCACTTATATACGTCACACTTGGTTGAGGTCTATCCGTTAGATAAAAAGAGGGAATTGCTTTGGCTGCTTGCACTGGTGATTTATCCGACACCAAACCACTTTCGTCTACTACTTCAAGGTAATATTCATATAAAATGTTAGGCTGTAATATGTCTTTATACTCCCGAATGATGAGATCTTTTTTTATAAAACTCTTAATCAGAGTTGCTTCTTTTTTGTGTTCACGTCGATAAAGGCGATACTCAACTACATCATCACTTGGACTCGCTCCCCAATGAATCATAGCTTCATTTTCTTTTATATCAATAGAAGTAATAAGTGGCACGACTGGCTTAATTGAATCGGGACGTTTGAGTTCTAGTATTTCTGAAAATTGGGAGTGGTTAAAATGTTTGTCAGCCGCTACGACGCGATAATACACTTTCTTGGTAAGCGACCGGAGCGTGATAGTGTCTCTAAACTCTGGCTCGACAAGCATTTGGTGCGTTACTTGCGAAAACTCATGCGAAGGATCGTTGGCATAATAGACGTAATAGCCCATCAGGTCTTTTTCATCATTTTTTTTCCAACGAATGGTTACTTCTCCCTTAGGACTGATTTTGCCTGTTAGTTTTTGCGGAGGCACTGGCGCTATAGAATCTTGAAGTGATGCATAGGCGGCAAAAGAAGCACGCTCGTTTCCAGCAGTATCGACGGCATAAACGATATAGTGATTTGTAGCACTAAGATCCGCTTTATCATCCACAAAACGCCGCTCAGTCTTGGGCAGAGGCATTACTGTAAGATTTTTAAACTGTCCATCAATATGGCTGGCACGCCGAATCCAAAAGCCACTTAAATCTGCTTCCTGCGGTTCTTGTTTCCATGTGATTTCAATACTCCGACCTCCTATATGTTTGGCTGATTCGATAAATGGCTGGGAGGGCGGGGTCTTATCTCTCCCCATTGCCATCGTTATGAATTCTCCTGTTTTCCAAACTCCAAAGGGAGTCATACCCACTAAACGATAAGCATAAGAGCGATAATTGATACCTAAAGAATCTTTATACGATGATTCCTGCGCTCTACGATCAGCATGTATGAGCGGGGTTTTGGTAATACGTCGAAACACTTTACCATCGTCAGAGCGTTCGATATGGTACATCACAAAGTCTTGAGCATAGCTTTTTACTGGCCAATGCACTACCACTGTTTTTTCTAATTCATCGACTTTTAAGACGGGTGGGCTTTTCAAAACTGTCGGCTTTGAGGTATCTACAGCGATATAAGCCGTGTCATTTTTGGCATTCTGAGGGAGAGCCGCATAAATTTTATAGAGGTATTTTTTATTTCTAACTAGATTTGTTTCTCTAAAACCAATCCCCATCTGATAAGCTACTTCTGGAGATTTAAAAGCACTTAGCAAGGCCATAAAATGCCGCATTTCTTGTTGATTAGCTTCATTTTTTCCTATTCCTTCTGCACTATTGGAACCATTACTTCCATAAATGGCTTGGTAAGCCGCCGCCGATTCTGGACTGATTCTCTTCCAGTTGGTTTTATCAAGAGGTTTAAGAGGCTGAGGTGTAAGCAATGTAAATCGCGGACGTTGACCTTTGATAATTTCAGCACGCTCTATACGATACCCATATGTATGATTACGAAGCCATGCATCGGCTGTTAGAGGGGTCCAGAGCAATTGTAGGGTGTCATTGGTATACTGTTTCCAGACATTGATTTGGGCATACGAAGAAGCTGTCATAAAGAGCATAACTCCCATCAGCCCTCCATAAACCGAGGCGTATTTACGTTCAAAAAACAATATAGTGTCCTTCATTTTTTCAGAATTGTTTTAGGAATATTTTGAAGTATATTCAGTGTTGCTTCCATTTCCACTTGTTGGGTCGCTACGGCGGCCTGCATTCCGGCATAAGGAATGATTATTGTTTTCTTATTTTGGTCAGATAAATTACCCAATGCTCCTACTACCATGCCAGAAGCGTTGTTTTGCGCAGGAGCAGGCGATACATCATTTCTTGGATATGATATACTTCCATTTGTTTCTAATACAGGGTATGTATATAGAAAATGGAAGGGATAATCAGCAGCTGTTGGGGGAGAGATTGTCCCTAAAAAACTGGCTAGATTCTGATTATGTTCATAGCGCAACCGGAGCGTGGTTCCATTTTCAAGCAAAACCGGAACTGTAACGTTTTGTCCGTTCAATTTAGCCAACAATCCTTCCAGAATATACTTTGTATTGCTTAGATTTACTCTCTCTCTCAGTACGGTTGTTTGTGCTAAAGCAGCGTTGATTTCTGCTAAACGAGCCTGCACGATCGGTTTTATGGCCAAATGCCAAGCAGAAGTAAGTTGGGTTGTGACCTCAAGCCCTTGCCCATTCGATACCAGTTCGAAGTTGTCCCAGCCTTCTTCCGAACGAAGGGTTGTTTCCATGATATAACTCGTAGGACTGTCATGTACAAAAGGCGTTGTTCTCACTTGGCCTAATTTTTCAGACAACATATTGAATTGACTGGTTTTGAAAGTCCAAGTATAAATGTTGGTTTTTTCAACAAGAACTGGCATGTTACGCGCATTCATTACAGGCGTTCCTCCGTTGGACCCAGAAGCTGGGGTGGATTGCTTAGGTGTTTTTTCTACCCAAAACTCAACATTAATATTTACGCCATTCGGAAGCGGAGGAAGGCTCACCTTCAAAGCGCTTGTTTGGTCTGAATATTTGTGATAACTAAATGTACCTTCTGTCAATAGCTGTTGTTGAGCAAAAATACGAGTGACAAGCCGCAATGAAAATTCAGGCGTATCCATTCGGTCAAGCTGCGGCAGTACTCTATTGAGTTTTATAAACGTTTTTGCTAAAGGAGCATTGCGCTGAAGGTAATACTGCTGTCCTACTTTTGGATAGCTCATTGCTATATCGGCCTCTGTGAGGGTGCTCGTAATTTCTGTTATTTTCAACAGGTGGACTCGTTCGTCTTCTGCCCGAGAACGATCACCGAAGTAGTTTTTGGTGTACCATTCACCTGCATTTTCTTTTTCCTTTATTCCTAGGGTAATGGTAAAAATAGCCCTATCGTTTTTCTGAAGTAGAGGTACCCCATTTGAATAATAAGGCTGATACGTAAGCTTATTGTCTTCGGTCGCTATTTCTCGTAACGGAATACTTCCGCCCGCACTCTTTACAAGTTCAGCTTTCTTGATATACCAATGCCTCGTATAAGTCGTGAAGTTTCCATTTCCGTTATCCTTGATTACTTTCCAGGTTTTATAAAGGTTTTGATTGAGAAAAACTTCTATTCGTCCATAAGGGTCCATAGATTGGTTATCATCTGGCGTGACGTAAGCGATAATGCCTTCTGAGCCCCATTTGTCATTAAAGGAAGCAGCAGCGTTTGGCTCGCATTTTGTTCCTAGTTTAAAAGGAATCGAAATGTCATTTTCGCTCGTTTCAAAGCCCTTAGCCTTTACCACTTCGTCGGTGCCTGATTTGACCGTGCCATAAATGGCTTCAGACAGCCCACCCTCGCTAGCCCAGTCAATCAGGGAGTATATTCCTCCAGTACTATACCCAGCCACACCTTGTATGAGCGAAATAGCCGAGCTTTTTTCTAGAAAAAATTGTCCTTCGAGCCAAGTAGGATTCGGTCCACCAAAATTGGCAAAGATGTAGCTATTAAACTCCGCCAAAGTGTATGTACTTTCATCATGCACAATCGACAGATTGGCACGAACATAGCCATATGCCCTACCACGCGCATAAAATCCATTAAGTCCAAAGCTAGACGTACCATTGCAGCTTACAGCCCCCTCTGCATACTTTACCAAGGCTAGATCAAACCCAGCTCCCATATCAAGCATAGCTTTCAAAAAAGCAAGCTCTACATCAAACCCTACATGAAAACTAGCCCCAAACGCAATACCTCCACTACTCACGCGAGGATCTAGACGAGGGCGACTTCCGTCTATAATACGCCTCAAATCAGCTGGTACATCATCTGGTAAGTCGGGTAAGCCCGGAAAAGGATAATTTCCAATACAAAAATAGGCACTTGAACGAGCTAATTCTTGATTGGCGATTTTTAGAGATACCCCTGCATAACGAGTGATACCTGACAAAATCCCGTCGGGTCCGGGGGCCGTTTGTTCTCCCCAAGGATTGCCAAGCCAAATCATCCAATGGCTATTATCGGCATACATTACCATACGTCCCGCCAAACCAGTAGTAGGATCCATGCTTCCTTTAATAACACTAACCACATTGAGGTAAACGTCAAAATTCCCGGTTAGTTTTCCCTGCTCAAAGTCGTAGGCCATCTGCAAATCAGCGCGTATTTTTACCAAATCGCTTGGCCCAGGAGGCGTGTCGGGCGAGCGCACGAAATTCATTTGGCCAAATACCCCTAACTCCTGAATACCCCCTGTATTGAGGTTGATACCTACGCCAAAACCCATGACGCCATTGTAGGCAAATCCTGCGCCCGCATCTTTGAATTTAACACCAAATGCGACATTAGCGTACCCTTTTGCTGGCACAAAAGGAGCGGGAGCATTTATATCACAGGGAGTGCCATTAGCAAAACGAGCAATATAATTCGGACGGCCATTGCCATCCAGTCCACTCTGCCGCATATTATAAGCCAGTCCACCTACAAAACCAGAAATAGCCAAATACTGACCTAATTTGATTTGCAGGCCGTCTATGTAGCCATCAAGGTAGAAGTAACGATAATCATCCTTAACCCCAAACATCCCTTGTACCCCACCTTTGATATTGATTTTTAATTCTTCCTTGAGCTGAAAATCAATACATCCTCTTACTCCATTTCCGTATATTGAATCATTGTTAAAAAATTTCAAAGCACCTTTTATGTGACACACAGATACGTCTACATCAATGCTAATTGCTTCAAGGTTTACTTTAGGATCTGACCACTCAACTTCTTTTCGCTGCGCACTCCAAGTTCCTTTGGCCGATACTTCAAGCGTAGTTTCTGCCCCAAATCCCCATTGTCCTTGACTTGACGAGCTGCCATCACTTCCTACCAGATTGAGATATAAGCTAAATTTAAGGCCACATCTTGCTCCCGTAGCATCAAAAAAATTGCCTGAGAAAACAGGCGTAAAACCTCGCGCGCCAATGGTCACTGGAAAGCCACTCGCTTTGTTGGAAGAGTTACTCTCGGTATCTCCAATGTATTTTTGTGGACTGGCAAAGCTGACCACAAAATTTTGCGTATCAAATCCTCTCTTTCGATCATATTTCAATCCTTGAAAAGTCATCATTTTAAAATTGACGCCCGTTTCTGGATCGATGATTGACCATTTACCACTAAAATCTCCGGTAAGCTCCATTCCTTTTGCCTTAAATGTCAATAAAGGCACATTCGGGCTCAACTGAAATTCTGACTTTAGGGCACTGGATCGGATTGTGTTGTTGTTGCCACCAGCAGTGACAGTGAGTACAAATCGATCGGTGGCATTAAACGTACCCGCATATTTGAGCGGATCGTCGAAAAGGGGGAAACGAATAGTCCCTTGCAACACAGGTGGGGCAAGTATACCGTTGGTCATATTTACCGCAATGGTATCAAGCGAGAACCCAAAACCGGCAAGAGAACCACCCGTTGTAATCAGATTGGCACCGTAAGCTGTGAAAGATAGATTGTTGGAACCTGTAAAACTAAAAGTAAAATCTTTGACTCCTAACCGCACTTCTCGCCCAAAAAGTGTATCTGACAAACTAGCCGACACATCTTTAGCATAAATACCATGCCATAGGGTTTCGACACCGGCGAGCGCATTTCTATCTTGCGCAGTCATGACTAAACCGACCGGATTCCGTGTGGTTGACCAATCAAGAGAGACATCTGTAAAAGAAAACTTAAAGTCAGGTATTTCTGTAAAATACAAAGGAGTGATGCTTGCTTTCGCCAACAAATCTTCGGGCTTGGTCATGTCAAAATCGAACGTAACTTTTGCCACCTTTTCGGTCTGGCTAGTAGGACGAACCCAATTGCTATCTAGCTCTATTTCGCCTACCACTTTTACTTTTTCAAAAGAAGCATTACAACCCAGCTTCACAAATGTCTGCGCTCCATTTTGGGTAGGACTTCCCTTGAGTTTGACGGCCATACCACCCAACGGAACTCTCAAATCGCCCCCCAGATAGAAACTCGTATTGGCGGCAGACATACCATTGGGTGAAAAGCCCACATTTCTAGCTCCCACATACAACGACCCTATTTCGCCAAGCGAGGGTGTTTCGAGCATCACATTGAAATTAGCGCGGGTCGGATAAAAACGCATGGCAAAAATTCCTAGATTGAGCTGTTCGTCGCCCAAAGTAGTCGTGATTGCAATCGGCATTCCTACCCGGGCCGTTTCATCAGTAAGCTGAGTATACAACCGCCCTATATTTCGAAGTCCATTAAAAACATCTCGAACTACTCCTGACGGCAACTCTATTTTTCCAGTGACGGGCGTATCGCCTATATCAAAAAGCGTTTCTGCGACATTGAGTCCCATATTCTCTCTAGGTACTTCTGCATATCCCTCAATAGCATACAAGTGTCCTTGTATATTCTTCACTTTTACATCATGAAATACGACTCTCAGTTTTGCTTTCAAGAACGGAATATTGACCGTACCTTCTCCTTCCAATTTTCCACCAACAATACGAACTTGTGCGTTGGTGGTGACACTAAAATACCCAAACTTAATGGTGCTTCTCAGGGCAACATCTGCTTCGACGATAGGCTCGCCACCAGGCGGAACCGTTGCCTCAACAGCACTTCCACAAGGAGGTGAATCAGGGTCTTGAGCTTGCGCGATAAGGGTATTGGTATTGTCGTCATAAAACAAGCAATCAATCCCTTTGGAAGAAATGGCCAAATTACGATACCCTACATACGTAATTTTAGAGGTATCTCCATTTTGTGGAATATGCTCAAAAACAACATTCGCTACCGCCCGATTTTCATAGAACCCTAGACCCAAAATTAAGGCATTGCCCAATTTTCCTTTGATAGAATCAGGCTTATAGAGGTACGGAATAGGCATAATAGCTCCGCCCTCCAGAAGATGGGTCAAGGCTGAATGCTGCCTAATCAAACTAAAAAGTGCTTTGGTTTCGGCTCGGTGAGTGGCTAAATCTATTTTTTGGGGTGGAGACTGACTGACCATTTTCCAGTTTTCAAAGAAACTAGGAAAAGGAAAATCCTCGGTAGGGATTGTTTTTACTTCACCTTTTGAAATCCAAAAGCCATTGCCTGCATCAACTTTAATATCTACACCTTCAAACGTAGTTTTAACAAACGCATTTTTTGCCCAGGGAACCATCACCAAGCCCTGCCCCCCATATTTGCCGTCTACAACCTCTCCATCTAAATAATGGATGGGATAATAACCAAGCATCATATCCAGCCCAACAACATTAATTGATGAGGGCACAGGCTCTAGATTAGCCGGTAAAACTGCATCTTCGACCGTTTCGCCACATTCTGGATCGTCGAGCATTGCTATGGCCAAATTGGCAACAGGGTTAGTTTCTTGTTTGCTTTCATCCGCCTCCGGAAAGTAGCAAGCCAATCCTTTAGGAGAGGCTGGTAAATTTAACGCAAGTTCATATGTTACAGAGTCCGTCCCGACGACCTTTTCGAAAATGGCATTTATGACCGCTCGAGTTGGCATAAAAGTCAGGGCGCATATTGCCCCTGCTCCTTCTCGGTAATTTTCTACCACTCTATTTTGCTCGGTAGTAGTAAGGTTCTCAACCTTAATAAAGCCGCCAGGGCGATACATAAGCGGAAAATGGTATTCGTCATCTGATCCAGCGCGGAAAACAGTACCATTTCCCTGACGAAGTGCCAGTAAGGCTTCTTTTATTTTTCCGTCGGTATCAGCAAGTGGCGTTCTTTGCTGGGGCGAATCGTCGGTATCATAGTACTGTTTAAGGAAAGGATGTTCTTTAAATTCATCTGCAAGTTTTGCCCAAGCCACCCCATCAGTGACATAGTATGTCCCATTGACTATTTTTATTTCGATGTCTTCAAATTCAACATCTAATAAAAAATTGTGCCCATCCATACCCAACCAAGGCACCGAAACCTGTCCTACCCCCGAAAACCGGCCTGTTGTAGAAGGCTCTATATTTTTTATAGTAAAATTATAGTACCCCAATTTGAGAGGAACCGTTTTATTGAGGTACAAATCTTCAATATTAATGCCTGCTTCTGCTATCGTGGGGCCTGTAGGTGGATTATAATCGTATTGCTCTTGACCACATTCTGGTATAGGGATAGTTGTTATGGTATGTTCGCCATAATTAAAGAGATACACAGGGCTCAGTCCACCATTGGGCAATGTAATTGACGGATTATCAATTGATTCTGCCTTGATAGCCAGCGCATATTTTTGAAAAAATTCCAACCCCGGTGCTGTAAAATGTTCTGGCTGTAAAATGATTGTGCCTGTTCCTACACTTGGAGGTATATTATCAAACGTCTGCTTGACAATCCAATTTCGAGGCTCCTCTCCTACTTGCAGCGATTGTATAAATTGGTTAGCCTCATCACTGTTATCCGAATTTACTTTTATGATATAAACTGTATATCTGAAATTGACCGGAATAGCCGCGCTCAACCCAAAGGTAGGAGGGGTAAAAGTAATAGGAAAAGGCGCATTAGGAGGCAATATCGACACAGCTCCAACCATTCCACCAGTTATACAGGGTATATTACTGATGAGATTGACTAGCGGAGCCGCATATTGTTGAAATGTTAAATTAGCGCATCCTAAATTACTAAGTGTATTGTTGAGTTGTTGATTCAACGACTCTGGGCGCACTCGTATACACAGTTGATAGTTTCCAGTAGGAATCTGTCCCGTAGGATCATTGGCCAGAAATTCGCTCAACAACTGACCATTGCCCAGCACAAAACTATTTTCATCAAATAATTCTTCCGCAAGCTCTAAGGGCGTAAATGTTTTTACCTGATTCGGTGGAACAAACGTATAAATCGCCGGACTTGGCGAATCAGGATTGGTCAATATCCGAAAATCAGTTTGTGGCGAACTGAGTAATACATCTAGCTGAATTGTCTGTTGTTGATTTGTCAAATTAGTAAGTGTCAACAATATGTCACCACTTCTAGCCAATTCTTGAAGCTCATCCAGTCTTGAAAGTGTACGTTGGGTAGAAACTTTCAAATCAATATTTATTACTTGTGTTTTTGCCATTACCGACAATAACATCATCAGTAATATTATAATAAACTTTCTGCTTCTTCTCATGGCTTTCAAATTGTTAGAATCGCATTCCATAAGTAATTGTCCCTCGATATTCATTGAAATTTCGATAATTGAGGCCATCAGCGCTGGTATTGTAACGGTTATACAAATAGTTGACCGCCAGCGTCAAGGATTGTTTTTTCTGATGTATAGCAGCACTCACGCCCGTATTGGCCATTATACCATCGCTTAGTTGATTCGTTTGTCGAAGCTGACTATTATGGGTAAAAGAGGTACGCAATTTACCTTTCCACCATTCTTTGCTAGTTGTAAGCGCCGGCCCTATGTTTGTTGATCGTCGCCCATATGTTTCTATAGAGACATAACTTACCGATAAACTGCTTGTGAGTTTGGCAGGAATATAAGAATAAGTATAGTTTGCCGAACTTATAAAAGAAGCAGCCCCGGTATATTGTCGTGTAAATTGGTTTTGATCATTGGTATTTTGGTACATAGCCATGATACCAAACGTCTGCCGATGAATACGAGACCCTAATAAATAACTTATATTTCCACCATAAGAAGCGTTTACAATACTTATCGCCAACGAATCATTAAACAAATCGCCCAACCCCCTACTCTGACCAACTCCAAAATTTGTATACATCAGAGTAATATTTAATCGAGGAATTAGAGCCGCACTTATATTGATTGCTCCCACATTTCGATACGTAGTAGCCAGTTTTTTCTGATTGAGATTATCGTGTGAGCGCCCATACGAACCATTGATTGTTAGTTTGTTTTTGAAGAAAGCGAAGGAAGGCGAAAACGTAAATTGCTCCACATCGTTTTGAAAATAATACGCGCCCAAAGACTGATAATCTGGGTCAATACGTTGGTACTGAACCGCCATACTACCGCCTTTAAAGCGATATGAGGCATTTCCTCGAGCAGCTGTGAAGAGAGAAGTAGAACCGTTAACGGGCAATATATTTACAAAAAAACGTAAAACGGGATCCGAACCTTCGTAGTCGTATCGCAATGTATTGCGTGTTAACAGACTGGCCCCCACATCTAAATCAACCACCAACTTCTGTTTAAAAAAACTAAGGTGATTTTTTATGCCTACCGCCAAATTCTCCATCGGCGTAACCTGCGAACGTTTGGAAGGAGTATTGATAGACCCAATTACATCATGTGCTTTGAATACACTGATATCAAAAAAAGCATTGGGTTTTCCTACTCCTATTTTTCCAGCCATTCCTAAGCGCCTATAACTAGGCCGTAGGTAGCGATAACGGGCATCTAAGCCTGACGAATCTTCTTCAATAGGTTTCACAAACTGACCATATACAAAACCAAACCTTATGGTGCCGATCGATTCTACACCTACACCCAAAAAAGTAGCCCCTCCCAAAGTAAAATCGGAGAAACGGACATTGCGATACCCCAAATGAAACTTTATTTTTTTGAAATAAGGACTCGCCCCCCATTGATTAAAAGGCTGCGAAAAAGTGCGTTGTTGCTCGCTCAATGTCAAAGAGATAGGCAATGACATACCCCATATTTTCACCACAGGTGCCCCAGTGATATACCATGTAAATGGAGGACGTCTACTACTAATACCATTTACATCATAAAACTGTAAACTTAAAGATAAAGAACCATGCACTTCAAACGGTTTTTGTTTTTTTATCTTTTCGAGGTTTTGAGCTTGTAGTGTCCTCCCAATACACAATAGTAAAATGCTAATCAAACAACATGTGCTATATAGTTTCATGATGGTTAAGCGTTAGAAATACTGCATTCATGGCAAGCCCTTCTTCTCTTTTCACATTTTTTCTATAAAATCTCCCTTCTTCCCTCTCCTTTTTTATCATGGTTTCTTAAGATTTTACATTATGGAAAACCATGAATTTAGACTTATCATATTTTCTTTTTTACCTAAACCACGGCATCTCCTAAATCACACGATATACACTATACGACACTCCCGCGAAGTCAGCTTCACCTACTCCTATCGCTAGGGTGTGATTGAGGTAGGCGTATTTTTCGGAAGCTGTTTCAAAAAACGGTGCCACTCGGAAATAGTATTCATCCCAGCGTACTGTTTCGCCCGCTATGAGCCTTGCTTCGAGGGCAGGGGTATTGTACAAAATCCCACGGTAGGTCACATAAATCAAAGCATCATCGTCGGTTTTGACCGTCGCTCGCACATCTAGCAACCCCACTCCGTCGGGACGAACAATGAACCAATCTCCTCCACCCGGCAGTATTTCCCCTTTAAAATCGGGACCAAGGGCTGTACCACCCGTAATATGATACACGCGACGGTGGCCATTAGGTGTATCACCAATGATTTGCAAATTGAGTTCTACACGCATTTCCATCAAAAATTCAGTGGTAAGTCCTCTTACAGGGACGATAGATACATTTTCCATTGATAAAAAAGGGGGATTTGAAATGAGATAATTTTTATTTTTTGACTAGCGCAACCACACTTACTACCTTCCATTCACCGTTTGTTTTTTCTAAATAGCGTATCTCTTTGCTGTCACGTTTTGTGCCGTTTGAATTTTGATTATGCTGGTCAAAGGTGACAAAGGCCGAACTTCCATTGACCCTTATCAGCCAGTTATCGCGGGTTGCGATTACGGTAGAAGTGGTTGGGTTTTTAGCTATATTTTTTTTATAATCTTCAATAAGCTTTGCCAATTCTTCACCTGCATAATAATCCAACTTGCCTTCTGCATTGACACTCGTACGTGACGAATACGGCTGATTTGCCAATGTCTGAACATAAAAAGACAATTTTCCAGCATAAAGTGAATCTGTGCTTTGAGAGATTACTTTTTTGATTGCCATTTCGTCAGCAGCGATTTTACTCGGCTCATCATAACTCACCTTGGTATGTTGCCCCGAGATATTGACCCACTTACCTTTTTGTTTTTGATAAACATACGTAAATGCGTCTTTATAAGTGTTGGCAGCATACTTAGCTGTCAGATACCCACTTACTACTCCCACATTGCCTGACTCCACAAACTTCAAATCTGAACAAGATAATTCCGCCACTTTCAAGGTGCCTAAAAAGGCAAGCATTTCGCTCTTACCCATAATTTTACCAGAGGCCCAGCCCAAAAACCGATAATCTTCAGAATAGCTCCTTTGCGCATATTCTTTAGGGCTTTTTTTGTATTCTTCTAACAACTGTGAGAAGGTCTGCTCCAAACTCTGGCTAAAAGCCGTCAGTTGTATACACAAAAAGGTAATCATTAAAAGGATTTTCAGGCCAATGTTTTGAGCTTTCATCTATCGAAAAATTTATAGGGTTTTACTGTTACAAAATTCGGCACTATCCATCTCTCTATTTCTCATGGTTTGCCATGCTTTCACCTCATGGAAAACCATGATTTTTTGAGTAAAACGCTACATTCATTTCTCAAAACAAAGCATTACTTTTCCAGATGTCGTATTTTTACAATACAAGCGAGAGCTTACCACCTACTTTTACATATACATAGGGTTTATTTCTCTGACAATATCTTAATGCGAATGAAAGGAATTTTTACTTTTCTACTTCTAATCTCTTTCTTCTTACCCGAGTTGCTATTTTCTCAAAGCAATACTTTTATCAATTCGCGTCGCAACAACATCATGGGATTACTCAAGCAACCCCAATCATTCGGAAGAGATACTTCCATCATACGTTTTGAATTAGATCTAGCGAGCGATTATACCTCCAAAAAACTAGATTCCTCCTACTATTTTATCAATACCGTTTATAAGAAACTAAAAACGATGAAATGGCCCGCAGGTTGGGGGTATTTTTACCGAACTCGCGGCTACTATTATACATTTGCGGCAAAAAAAGACTCAGCCGTCAGTGATTATATTCAAGCCATACGCGTATGGGAACAATTGCAACGTATGCGCGAAGTCGGCATTGCCAGCGCTCGCCTAGGGGCTATGCTTGCATCCGACTATCAGTTTGACAAGGGATTTTATTATCTTAACTATTCGCTTAGAATTTTTGAAAGCACCAAAGATTATTTCTCTCAAGGCAATGTACACAATTACCTCGCAGATGCATATCGCATGAAGCAAGACTATCCAAAAGCGCTTGAGCATTACCGAAAAACCATTGCCCTTTCAGAAAAATACAAACTACCTTCTGCCGTTGTCCCGCTTACTGGTATCGGCACCATGTTTTTGTTCAACAACCTTCCTGATAGCGCTACTATTTACTACAAAAAAGCAGGTATCGACCCTATTAACAATCCAGCCTCTATCACTGACGGCTACCTTGCCAATCGCCTCGCCGAATTTTATACCGACAAAAAAGAGCATCAAAAAACCATTATTTATGGCAAAATTGCCCTTGATATTGCCCAAAAACGTAAATCCGATTTATACATCAAAAAAGCCCATGACCTTTTATATAAAGCTTATGAAGCCGTCAAAAATTATGAATCGGCACTTAAACATTTCCAAATTGCCATTTTTTTGGTTGATTCGCTACAAGGCGTCGAATCTAGCAAACGCCTCAACGAACTTGAACTTCAATATCAAACTCAAAAAAAGGAAGCCGAGATAGCTCGTCAAAAAGAATTACTTACCATCAATCGGCTCACTATCCTAAAAAACTCATCTCGCATGCAGCTTCTAAACAAAGATTTGGAGCTGAATCAACAAAGATTGGCCGCTGAAGAAGCTGAACAAAAACTAAAAGAAACCGAATTCAAAAATATTTCGGCTCAACAACAAGGAAGTATTCAAAAACTCACCCTCGAAAATCAACTCAAACAACAGCAACAGTTACGTACATGGCTCATTGTAGGTTCAGCGTTGTTAGCTTTATTGTTAGGATTTATCATTTGGAACAACCGCCAACTCCGCTTTCAAAACATCGCCCTGCAAGCGGCTTTACTCGAAGGCCAAACTACCGAACGTAAACGCGTAGCCGCCGACCTCCACGACGCCCTCGGAAGTACACTTTCTTCCCTGCGATGGAGTATCGGTGCCATCGATAAAAACAAACTCGAACCAAAACAACAAGAAGTATACCAACACGTCCAGAGCACCATCGAGCAAGCCTACGACCAAGTCAGACTACTTTCACATAATCTTCTCCCCGAAGAACTTGAAAAACAAGGGCTTTGGAAAGCACTCGAGATGCTCATAAAAAAACTTAACCGTAATACTCCTGTTACATTTTCGCTTCAACTGCCAGATAATCCTGCTCAATTGAACTCTAAAACCGAATTTGAACTTTACAGTATTTGTCTTGAACTCATCAACAATATCCTCAAACATGCTCACGCTACCGAGGCAAGTATCAGTTTTACCCAATTGAATGGACAATTTAAATTGACGGTAAGTGACAACGGAAAAGGGATAACAAAACATACTCCCAAAGGTAAAGGACAACATAACATTGATGAACGGGTTCAGACCTTAGGCGGCCAACGCTATATTATTTCAAACGAAAACGGGTTGACTAACGAAGTCGTTTTCTCGGCTTAATCTCACCACACTTTACTGTGGTGCGCTGTATTCGATTTTCAATAGTTTCCTTTTCTAGCATAAGTACAAAATATGGTCATGGAAAACCATGATTTTTAGTGCCTTTTCTTGAAAGTTTGACTAAAACAAAGCATCTTTATATATCTTAAAATAGCTCATGACGCTCCATGCTTTTTCGTAGTGCTGTTTTTGTTTACTGCTTGATGCTTACGGCTCAGTGCTTCGGTCAAAACTATTCTCCTACGGCTACTGACAGTATTCGACAAGTTTTAGCCACCCAAAAAAGCAGCTTACAAAAAAGCCTGTTAATGACCCGCTTGGCTGAAGAATATGCCAAAAGAAGACTAGGAGACTCTTGTTTACTTATAGCCACCCAAGCTTTAGCAGAAGCAAAAAAAATTCGCTCCACTACCGCCCAAGCAGAAGCTCTCTATGCCCTAGCTCAAGGCTATAGAACCCTGAATAACCATAAAGCTGCTATCATTCATTATCTCAAAACCTTAGCGATTTGTAAAAAAGAAGGCTATTTTGGACAAACTCCTTATTCAGAAGACAACCTACAAATCAAAATCTTAATAGGTGTAGCCGCTCACTATGACGGTTTTCAAATTGATAGCAGTCTCTACTATCGAATGGAATTGCTTGCTCTCTCTACCCATTACCAAACGTACCGATTAAAAGCCAAAACGACTTTAGACATCGGCAACAGCTACCTCAATGGAGGTGACTATGCCAAAGCGCTTGATTTTTATTTACAATCGCTAGAGCTCAAAAAAAAATACAAACTCAAAGACCTTGTTGACGAAGACTGCCACCGCGCTATCGGATATTTATATATCACATTGGGCGATTTTCAAAAAGCTAAGCCTTACCTTTTTCAGGCAAAAAAAATAAAAGAATCTCTTCAGCGAGGAACTTACTATGAGCAAGCACATCTGAGCAATGCCTACGAAGCACTTAATCAATTGGATTCTGCCCTGTATTTTGCCAAAGGTGGAGTTAAGGAAGCTCTACATCACCACATCACCCATGAGCTTGGCTATATTTTTATGACCTACGCCAAAGCATTAGAAAGATACGGTCATCTTCACGAAGCCCTCTACTGGTACAAGCGTGGTATCAATGCTTGTATTCAACAAAACAACCAAAAAACCTTGAGCGTAGTATATGCCCAAGCAGCAAACCTGTGCCTTCAATTAGGAAAAATTGATTCAAGTTTTTATTACGCTACGCAAGGGATACGGTGCGCTATAGCGGCCAACTTCCCGCGTGGTTTTTGGGAAGCTAGCAAAGCTCTCTCTCAGACTTATAAAATCAGACATCAACCCGACAGTGCACTCAAATATCAAGACCTCATGCTTGCAGTCAAAGACAGCCTCTTCCGCCACGAAAAAGCCCAACGAATTGAAATCATTGAGGTAGAACAAAGGCAACTAGAACGCGCAAGAGAGCTCGCAAATGAAAAGGCACAACAACAGCGAAAGTTGATAACGATTGCTGCTATAGTTGCGTTTTTCATTGGACTTTCGTTTATCTTTTATCGTAATCAAATGCTCAAACGCCAAAACATCGCACTCCAAGCTGCCTTGCTCGAAGGCCAAACCACCGAGCGAAAACGCGTAGCCGCCGACCTCCACGACGCCCTCGGAAGTACGCTTTCTTCCCTAAGATGGAGTATCGGTACCATCGATAAAAACAAACTTGAACCAAAAGAACAAGAAGTATACCAACACGTCCAGAGCACCATCGAGCAAGCCTACGACCAAGTCAGACTACTTTCACACAACCTACTCCCTGAAGAATTAGAAAAACAAGGACTATGGAAAGCTCTCGAAATACTCATAAAAAAACTTAACCGTAATACTCCTGTTACATTTTCGCTTCAACTGACAGATAACCCTGCTCGATTGAACTCTAAAACCGAATTTGAACTTTACAGTATCTGTCTTGAACTCATCAACAATATCCTCAAACACGCCCAAGCCACTGAGGCCACCATCAGGGTTGAACTCACTAAAGAAACATTACTTTTGACTGTATCAGACAATGGAAAAGGCATGGATAACGTCCCTCAAGAGGGTAAAGGATTACGAAATATTGCTACTCGCCTTGCGTCATTGCAAGGTCATTGGACAAATTCAGACAATACTCCCTTCGGTACGACTCACCTCATTAGGATACCCTTATAGATTTAAACCAATCCATATTTAATCGCATATTTGGCAAGCCCTACCACATTTTTGGCGTTGAGTTTAATCATCAAACTGCGCCGGTGTGTCTCTACCGTAGGTATACTGATACTCAAAATATCCGCAATCTCTATGGTAGATTTTTCATCAAGAATCAACTTCAATACCTCCCTCTCTCGGGCAGTCAAATGGCGGATACTCTCAGACTCCAACGGCTTAGGAGGTACAGAGGTATTGGAGGTTAACTCCTCAATCATATCTTCGCTGATGTATTTTTGTCCTTCCATCAATTGCTCAATCGCCTTTTCGAGTTCACTTTTGTCGGCTTTTTTCAAAACATAGCCATAAACACCCGCTTTAAAAGCCTCTTTGATATGACCAATGTCTTCAGACAGAGTCAACAAAAGCACTTTGATAGTAGGGAATTTTTTTTTCAATAATATCACTAAGTCAATACCCGTCAGATGAGGCATATTAAGATCCGCTATCACTATATCCACCTCCCCATGAGCCTCTAAGTAAGGTAACACCTTACGGCTATCTGTAAACGCTGCCTCTATTTGAAAGTTTTTGAATGAAGAAAATAAAAACCTTAATCCATCCAAAATGATTTGGTGATCATCTACTAAAATAAGTTTAATACGACCGTCTATCATAGGTACAATTATTAGTATCTCCAAACATTCTTCCACAAAAACCACAATGTAGCCGACCAAAGAAGCTTTTTATTCCCAGTCTTTTTTTGATGGACACAAAAGTGAACATTTATAAAAAATAAAATCATCAGGGTTTCCAATGATTTTTCAGTACGAAAACCTTGATTTATAGATTTTTTTCAGCAGACATTTCAGGAATTACTTTTCAAATAGATAGGGAAAACGACTATTTTTATTCAGATATAACCGGTTAAAATCATAACCTTGTTGTCCAATTTTCTCTTGTAGTAGCGGGACTGATACGCTGTTTTTCTCTGAAAGCAACTCTACCAAGGCCGTGGCAAAGAGCTTACAACGATGCATCCCAAAGCTATCGGCGGTAGGGGTTTCGGCAAAACCCAATCCTTTGGCCAAAACCAATGTAAACAAGGGAACATCAGGCGCGAGATACGATTCGACTTCTTCGTAGATTTGCCACAGAATAGGCATCAATTCAAAAAAATACCGACGGCTCACGTAAAGTATCCCCGCATCTACTCTATCATATAAAAAGGGATTTTGAAGACACTTGAAATGAAAAGGAATTTGGGCTAGATTCAAGTAAAGTGTCAATGATTTTATCAACAAAGGTGCACCGTCGGGTAAGAGATTAAAATAAAATCTTACTTCACTTTCTTCAAAGTTGTCCGACAATCTTTCCCCAAATACATGGTAAAAACCTTCCGTATTTTCAGCGTATTCCTTTGGGCAAAAAATCCACACTTGCTCTCCTACTTTCAGAGGTTTATGATAAGGATTTTCTAATATAAACTCCCCTACCCGCGCCAAACGCCGCTCTCCTTTTAAGGTTACGACTACACTTCCATTGGTTTTGATATGTTCGATTTTCCAGCCTTTTTGCCATTTACTTCGCGTACGATTGGCCGAGCGTAGCTTTTTAAAGTATGCTTTTTGATTGGCTTTATCAGGAAGTATCTTCGGAGTAGAGGGTACTATATAAAAATGTTTATAAAATAGTCGCTGTAAAGTCTCAATCAACCACTCGTTGGCTATTTCATGTACTGGCAAAAAATTGTAAAATTCCAACACAGCCTCTCCTTGAAATATAATTTGCTTGGTAGAAGTAACCTCCACCGAGGCTATCATTTTTTTTAATATCTCTTCACTCATTATTTTTCAAAAGATAAGTGTACTTATGTGGTTCAGTTATCATTTTTTCGGCCAAAGGTATCATTTCACGGGCTCTTGCGGATATGTCGGTAGCACTACTGTATTCAAACAATCTCCCAATCATTCTGGCCCCTACATAGCCAATCACTTGCTCCTCCGCAAAGGTGTCGTCCATCAAGCTTGTGTAAGTGGACCAAAAGCTTGCCGAATTTTGCCTTATATTGGGAGATTTCAGAGGTTCAGAAGCAACAAAAGGACTAAAAATCAGCTGTGGGCTTTCCATGAGTTCTTTGCTAATCAACGACTGTATCACCCCTGCGGCATCCCAAAGGGAGTCGCCCCAGCCTGCTTCTTCCCAATCAATGAGTCTGAGGCCTTGGGAAGTAGAAATCAGAATATTTTCAAATTTCAAGTCTCCATGACACAGCCTTTCACTTCGCCAGTTTTTTGCCAAATGCCCCAATCCTTCTAGTAATACTTTGCGACTAAAAAGCATTTTTAGCAACGCTTGATGATTGGTATTATTTTTAGACAAAAGCCACCGCTGAGTATGCGTATCGTGGAGGGTTAGCAACGTAGGCACATGGTCTGAAAAGGGCAAAAGTTCCTTTTTTTTGAATGTGTGAAGTGCTGCCAAAACTTGAGCTACTTGCCTTATGATTTGTTCTGAAATAGAAGCAATTTTATAGAGATTTTGGGCCTTGAGAACCAACTCCAATACTAAAATAGCGTAGCGAGCATCATAATCATAAAATGTAGGTATCGACGGCGTGAGGTGTGAAGGATGATTTGACATAAAATCATAAAAAATGGCTTCTTTCTCAAACATCCTTCTATTTTCTAAATCATTGGATTTACATTGTTTCACAAAAAAAGAGGCTCCTGTTTTCATCTCTACCTGCAATCCAAAATTACGTCCATGACTTTCATCATAGTGAACCACTCCCGCTTGATATGCCTCAAATGAAATAAGACCTCGCTCAAAAATGTAAAATCCAATATTAGTTGCCGACAAGAACATTTTTACGTACATTTCTTTTTTAAACCTGCTACCTAATGTTGCGTTTTTGGCTGACGTTCAGTTGTTGTTTTTTGGGTGTGACTTTATTGGCACAAGATAAGAAAATTGATAGTTTAAAGCAGGTGTTGAGGAATATTCAAAATGCTAGCCCTTCATTCTCAAAAGATACCCAAACCATTGTACTCCAACATACACTAAGCCTTGCTCACTATTATTATCCAGATTACAAAACTGCCATTCATTATGCAAACCAAGCGCTTGAGCTTTCAAAAAAAATCGCTTGGCATAAAGGGCAAATAATGAGTTATGAAGATTTGAGCAGAACAAAATTTAAACTGGGTCAGACCTACGAATCGCTTCAGCTTGCTTACCAATCGCTGACCTTGTCAGAAAAAACTAATTCATTGAATTCTAAGCTAATAGCCTTGCGCCTAATTGCCGATTATTTTAGTACACTTAACCAAAAAGATTCAGCCATTTATTATTACAAAAAATTAATCAACATACACGAAACCCAAAAAAACACAAAAGAGCTGGCGGCTTGTTACTTAAATCTGGCGACTACCCTCAAAAGCCTCCCCAATGCTGACCCTATCCCTTTCTTTAAAAAAGCCGAAACCTTATTTACAACACTCCAAAATGGCTTTTGGCTAGGCAATCTTTATTATTCATGGGGAGATTACTTGATTGTCAAAAACCAATTTGAAGCAGCCTATGATTATTTAGAAAAATCTATAGTTTACTTTAAAAAAAGCGGTTCCGAATCCGACCTTGCTGGGCCATATCAGGAGCTAGCCTATCTTTATGTCAAAAAGAAGGATTTCAAGAATGCCATAGTTTTTAGTCAAAAATCACTTGAGCTTTCTACTCCCAGTCAAAGTTTGGAAGATATGCTATGGGCATATAAATCCCTTTTTAATGCTTACAAAGGGCTCAAAGATTATAAAAAAGCCCTTGAATTTCATGAGAAATACCTTGATACCAAAATTCAATTACTGAGCAATGACACCCAAAAGCAATTGAATCTCTATCGCCAACAATACGACAATGAGCGCGAAATACACCAAAAAAACATTGATAATCAAACACTCACTCAACAACAACAACAAACTACGCTTTATTTTCTAATCGGGATTTTGGTAATGTTTCTGGCGCTGGTAGGTTTACTTTTGTGGAACAATCGTACCCTACGTAAGAAAAACGCCGAAATCCAAGAAGCGCATTTTACGGGCCAAACTACCGAACGTAAGCGCGTAGCCGCCGAGCTTCATGACAATCTAGGAAGTCAACTTTCGGCCATGAGATGGAGTATGCTTGCCATGAATAAAAATACTCTTACTTCCCACGAACTTGAAATTTATGATCATATCCTCAAGATGATGAATGAGTCTTATGACCAAGTAAGGAATATGTCACACCATTTGCTTCCAGACGAACTCGAAAAAGAAGGGCTTCTACACGCCATAGCGACGCTCACTAGACAGCTTAATCGAAATAAGAAAATTAAATTTGAGTTGAAAATACCTGATTTATTTTCCCGCTTGGACAAAAAAATTGAGTTTGAACTCTATAGCATTTTACTGGAACTTATCAACAATATCATCAAACATTCTAAAGCCTCTGCTGCTTCTATAAGCTTCTCAAGCAAGGCACAAAACCTGCAAATTGAAGTAAGCGACAACGGGCAAGGAATACCTCAAGAAGTAATCAGCAATGGTAGAGGCCTTAGAAATATTCAACAGAGAATCAAGGAACTAAACGGCACCTTCACCATCCAGACCAGCCCAAATGGCACCTACTTCGTGATTGTATTAGAAAAAATATTTACTATCGTATTGATTCATTTCCTGGGAATCGGGATGACCCAATGACTCTATCAACGAATAATCAGAGGAGGCATTGGCCGTCACGGCAAGAAACATCTTTTTTTTAGGCTCTTCTTCGTTAGGTAAAGTTTCAGAAGTGTATATTACGCTTTTCCTCGGAATCCGAACATCCCCTAAAATCACATCTCCACCCACTACACTACAATTACCAAACAATACCTTAAATTGTTGAGTGGGGTTTCCTGCAGTGTCCACTATTATAGTGGTTTTGATGTACTCTTCCACTGAATTGATAAATTTGCCTAAATCACTCATTGTATATGATATTTGAAAGTTTGAAACTTACACAAAAGTATTTTATCTAATTCATCTTCCCTCTCATGGTTTTCCATGATATTTCCACTTAAAAATCATGATTTTAGAGGCTTAATCCATGCCGAATCGCGTATTTGACAAGCCCCACCACGTTTTTGGCATTGAGCTTCATCATCAAACTACGGCGATGTGTCTCAACGGTAGGAACACTAATGAATAAAGAGTCGGCAATTTCGGCGGTTGATTTTTCTTCCGAAATGAGTTTGAGTACTTCTACTTCGCGGGAGGTGAGGCGCTGAATCGTATCAGGACGGGCATTGTTGAGGTCGTCGGTAGGTGATGAGGCAAGTTCATCTATTACTTCTTCGCTGTAATATTTTTTGCCGGCCATGAGGTACTTCAAGGCTTTTTCCAACTCCTCTCGGCTGGTTTTTTTTAGGATATAGCCGTTTACCCCTACTTTTACGGCTTCTCTGATATGCGTAGCGTCTTCGGCCATCGTCAGTAGCAACACTTTTACTTGGGGATAAAGATGTCTTATTTGCAGCGTAAGGTCTATTCCGGTAAGGTGTGGCATATGCAAATCTGCCACTATCAAATCAGCTTCTGGATGGAGTTCAAGAAAAGGAACAACTCGTCGACTGTCCGTGAAAGTCGCCACTACTTTTACGTTTGGAATCGACTCAAACAAATACTTAAGACCATCCATAATAATCTGATGATCATCAACAAGAACTATTTTAATAAACTGACTCATTGTACGGTAGAGTAAAGATTCATGGGTAGTAAATATAGCATATTTGAATAGAAAATGAGATATCCTCCTCCCTAACAATTTATCAAACGGTCATTCTAAATCCTCACCTCTCACCAAGCTTTTTCTTCCTTTCGTAAACTTTTTTAAAAAACATTTGGTTGACATATCAACTTAATTTACTTTTGTGCCATGGATAACAACGAAGTCATATCAATCAAAGAAAAAATCTGGAACCGCTTGGGCACGTTTCTTTCTTTCAACATCAACCATGTTTCTCATTTATTTATCAGGAAGGTAAATCGAGAGCTAGCGAAGTCAGGCTCGTCGTTGCAAATAGAGCAATTCCCTATTCTATTTTTAGTGAGTCATTCTACGGAAGAATCCTTGTCGCAGCAAGACATTGCCAATTTTTTACAAAAAGATAAATCCGGAATTCAGCGTTCCTTACGTACTTTGGAGCGTGACGGCTACATCAGAATCACCCCTGACTCCCAAGACCGTCGCAAAAATATCATCCAACTTACCCCCGCTGGCAAATTGACGATTGATAAAATCTCAGAAATGGCCTCTAAACTAAATGAAGAAATCGAACAATACCTCACTCCCGAAGAAGCAAGTATGCTTTTGGCCACTTTGAAAAAAATAGCCGCACGAATTGATAATTAATTTTTTAAACAATTAGTTGACATATCTACCATTGACATATCAACATTACAAATTTTTCTTTATTTTTTACAAATCATGAAACGATTAGCAGCCTTTTTAATGATTTCATTAGCACCGGCTTTGCCCAGTATGGCGCAGCAAAATTGGTCGCTCAAAGCCTGTATCGACTATGGGCTTCAACATTTCGGAACAGTAAGAGTGGCCCAGTACCAAACCGAAACCGCCAATCAACAAGCTCGGCAAGCATTGGGAACCTATCTCCCTCAGGTATCAGCCACGGGCAACTTTACCGACAACCTCAAACTCCAAACTACCTTGCTTCCAGCGGGGTTTGCTGGGCCAGAGCCAACTCGTATTTCGTTGGGATCTAAGTACCAAACCAATGTCTCAGCCCAACTTACTCAAACGATTTATGACAAATCTGCCCTTTTGGGTCTGAAAGCCAACGTTCCGAATCAGAAATTGGCCGACTTGACAGTACGCCAAACGCGCGAAGAAATCATCTACAACATCGCAACCAATTACTATCAAGTCTTGATTGTACAGCAGCAGATTGATTTGCTCAAAGACAACCTCCAACGTACGCAGCAAGTCTTGAATATCTTAAAACTTCAACGCGACAATGGGGTGATTCAGCCGATTGACTATAGCAATACTGAAGTAAGTTATAACAATACGCAGTCTCAATTGTCGGTCAGCGAAAACAACCTTGCGTTTGCGCTCAATCGTCTCAAATACCAAATGGGTTTACCTCAAGAACAATCTTTGAGCATTGCCGATTCGGTGACTTCGCGCCAAATTCCCACTGTAGAGCTACCCCAATTTAACACACACAGTTTGGTAGCTTACCAAAAAGCTGTTACAAACTTGGAACTTCAAAAGCTTCAATTACAACGCATTAAGGCCGGATACCAACCTACCCTCAACTTTACCGCCAACTACGGTACTTTGGCTTTGGGTAATCAGTTTACGGATGGTTTTCGCAATTTCACGGGCTTTGGAAGTGTGGGGCTACGGCTCAATATCCCCATTTTTGATGGTTTTCAGCGCGATGCCCAAGTCCAACAACAACGCCTCACTATCATGACCCAAGAAGAACAATTGAAGCTCAATATGGCCTCCTTTGGTTTGCAATTTAACAACGCCCAAACCCAACTGCAAAAAACCCAAACCAACATCCAAAACGACGACCGTAATGTAAAACTAGCGCAAGAAGTATATAACATCACCACGCTACAATACAAACAAGGCACCAAGTCGTTGACAGATTTAATTAACGCCGACAACTCCTATCGCCAGGCACAGTCAAACTATATCAATTCTCTCATCAATTTTTATCAGGCCCGTCTTGATTTAGAACAATCACAGGGCACCTTACTTACATTTTATAACCAACTCTAAGCAATCCAGCCAAAGCAATGAAAAAGACATCGCTTATTGTGATAGTGTCAGTATTAGCCATTGTCACTTTTATCGCCTTTAAATTGATGGGCAACAAACAAAAAATTGATGCTCAAAATCAACTACCTACTACCAATGTCAATACTCCCATTCCCGTGACAGTGAGCCGTGTAGAAGAAGGAACCCTAACCCAGCAACTTGTCAAAACCGGTAATCTCATTCCTTTTAGAGAAGCTAGTATCACCGCCACTACTGCGGGTCGTGTCACAAACGTCAACTTTGATTTGGGGTCGCAAGTAAATCAAGGCACTGTTTTGGTTCAATTGGATAATAAACTCAAAGAGTTGTCGCTCGAATCCACTCAGTTGACCATCAGCAAATTGAAAAAAGATGTAGAACGCTACAACAACCTATTGGCGGGCAATGCTACCACCGAACTTCAAGTCAACGAAGTAAAATACAACTACGAAAATGCCCTCAATCAAGCAGAGCAAATCAAAAAGCAGCTCCTTGACGCCAATGTAAAAGCGCCGATTAGCGGCAAAATTGTCAAGAAAGATATCGAACCGGGAGAGTTTATCAATGCAGGTGCGGTATTAGGTACAGTGCTAGACGTGGCTCGCCTCAAAGTGCAAGTATTGGTCAATGAAAGCGATGTGTATCAACTGCATTTGGGGCAGTCGGTCAATATCACCACCGATGTAATGCCCGGCAAAACGCTCTCTGGTAAGATTTCTTACATCGCTCCCCAAGGAACTACCGAGCATAACTATCCTGTCGAAATCACCGTTGCCAACCCTAGCGGTCTAAAAGCTGGGACTTTTGTAAACGTAGATTTTTCTCAAAAATCAAATCAAAAAGCCCTGCAAATTCCACGTTTGGCATTGGTTGAAAGTCTCAAAAATCCCTATGTATATGTGATTGACAACAATATAGCCAAACAACGCGTCATTAAAATTGGCAGAGAACTAGGTGATAAAATAGAAGTACTTGGCGGCCTAGCTGCCGGCGATGTAGTAGTAGTAACTGGTCAGCTCAACCTCAGCGAAGGCAAGCCCGTACAGATTACGAAATAAAATACAGTCATCAAAATATTAACAACCATGTCAATTACCGAAATAGCAATCAAACGGCCACTGCTCGTCACAACGGTGTTTATTGTCTTGGCTTTGTTTGGAATATTGGGTTATCAACAACTATCGTATAACTTACTACCCAAGTTTGAAGCCAACGTCATCAGTGTAGCCACTACCTACATCGGAGCCTCAGCAGATGAAGTAGAAACCAATGTCACCAAACGCATCGAAGACGCACTTTCATCGCTCGAAGGTCTCGACCGCATGACCTCCATTTCACAACAAGGGGTATCTATCGTAACCATTCAGTTGAAAAATGGTATCAATACCACTTTAGCACAGCAAGATGCCCAACGTAAAGTAGAGCAAATCATCAACTCTCTTCCCGACGAAGCCGACCGCCCCATTATCAATAAGTTTTCGACAGACGAACTACCTGTATTACGGATGGGCGTTACCGCCGATTTGTCTCCTACCGAACTATATGACCTCATCGATGATGAACTCAAACCTCAGCTTTCGAATGTGCCTGGCGTAGGTCAAGTCAATGTGATTGGAGGCAACGAGCGCCAAATCCAAGTCAATGTCAGCAGCGAAAAGCTACGGGCGTACGGGGTATCGATTGTGCAGGTATCACAAGCCATCAACAACGCCAATACGAGTTATCCGGCGGGCCAGCTCGAAACCCGCAATTCACAATATTCTATCCGATTTGATGCAACCCTCGAAACCACCAATCGGATGCGCGACTTGGTGGTGGCTCGCCGCGCCGATGGCAGCGAGGTATTGCTCAAAAACGTAGCCGAAGTAGTAGATGCTACTGCCAAACCTACGGCTATCAACCACATCAATGCCAAGCCTTCGATTGGGATTCAAATTCTCAAGCAATCTGACGCCAATGCCGTGTCGGTGAGTCAGTTGGTACAGAAAAAAATTGCCACCCTCGAAACCCAACATGGCAACAAACACCTCAAATTTACCATTGCTTCCGACCAATCGGTCTATACATTGGCTTCGGCTCATGCGGTAGTAGATGATTTGTTTTTGGCAATTCTCATCGTATCGGTCGTAATGCTGATGTTTTTACATAGTTTCCGTTCGTCGTTGTTTGTGTTGGTGGCATTGCCTTCTTCTATTTTACCTACATTTTTACTGATGTATTTGGCGGGTTTTTCGCTCAATCTCATGACCTTAATGGCACTTTCGCTGGTTGTAGGGATTTTGGTCGATGATTCTATTGTGGTTTTGGAAAACATCAACCGCCACCTCGAAATGGGCAAAGATAAACGAACTGCCGCCCTCGACGGTCGAAACGAAATCGGTTTTACCGCCTTAGCAATCACCCTTGTCGATATCGTAGTATTTGTTCCGTTGGCTATGACGGGCGGACTTATCGGGAACATTCTTAGAGAGTTTTCGCTGGTTGTAGTATTTTCTACCATGATGAGTTTGGTGGTTTCATTTACCCTTACGCCACTGCTAATATCACGTTTTGGAAAACTCGAAACTCTCTCATCCAACACTTTATGGGGCAAGCTCAACCTAGGATTTGAGCGATTCCTCGATCGTGTCATCGCCGTCTATAGCCAATATCTGACATGGGTGCTGGGTCACAAACGTTGGATGTATTTAGGTGTTTTGGCACTATTTATTGGTTCGGTTGCGCTAGTACCAGCGGGATTTATCGGAGCAGCCTTTATGCCCAAAAGCGACCTTAGCGAAATGAGTATTCAGCTCGAACTAGCCCCTACAGCATCCATTTATCAAACCAATACGGTAGCCCAACAAGCCGAGCAAATCATCCTGAAACACCCTGAGGTAACTAATGTTTTTACCAATGTAGGTTATACAAGTAGTGGCTTGGCAACATCCTCAAATAGCAACGTCGCCGATATCAATATCAAGCTTATTGACAAAAAACTAAGAACAACCTCTACTGATGATTTTGGCCAAATCTTTAAGAAAGAAGTAAGTCAGATTCCGGGCGTGAAAGTGACAGTCAGTCCGGCTAGTATAGTCGGAAGTGCCCAAGCACCTATACAGATTGCAGTCAAAGGAACAAGTCTAGAAACCATCCGCAAATCAGCAGCTCAAGTACTCCAAGTAGTACAATCGGTAGCAGGTACTCAAGATGTAAAATATTCGGTCAAAGACCCCAAACCTGAGATTACGGTTCAGCTTGACCGTGAGAAAATGGCGCAATTGGGCATCAGTGCCGCTGATGTCGGAATGGCTTTACAAAACTCTTTCCGTGGCAACGACCGCTCTAAATTCAAACAAAATGGCAACGAGTATGACATTTTGATTAGTCTCGACCAATTTGACCGCAGTAGTCTGCAAGATGTAAGTCACTTATTGTTTGTGAACAATCAAGGCAAATCGTTTGAGCTATCGCAATTTGCCAAGGTACAAGAGCAAATTGGCGAGAGCGTACTCGAACGTATCGACCGTCTGTCATCTATCACCGTCAACGCCCAAGTCGTGGGGAGACCCGTAGGTACAGTAGGGGCTGATATTCAGAAAAAAATGGCTGATGTAAAACTTCCAGAGGAAGTCTCGGTCCAATATCTCGGCCAAATGCAACAGCAATCCGACGCTTTCGGAAGTTTGGGATTGGCCTTAGGAATTGCGATTTTGTTGGTTTATTTCGTAATGGTGGCGCTTTACGAGAGCGTTATTTACCCGTTTGTCGTTTTGTTTTCGATTCCGGTAGCGTTGATTGGCGCTTTGCTTGCATTGGCACTTACCATGGAAAGCCTGACTGTTTTTTCGATTGTAGGTATGATTATGCTCCTTGGTTTGGTTGCCAAAAACGCGATTTTGATTGTTGACTTTACCAATCACCTCAAAGAACAAGGACACGACGTGATTCATGCCCTTATTGAAGCTGGAAAAGAGCGGATGCGCCCTATCCTCATGACTACCCTTGCCATGGTGTTTGGGATGCTACCGATTGCATTGGCCAGTGGTGCCAGTGCCGAAACCAAAAATGGTATGGCATGGGTCATCATTGGAGGTTTGACGAGTTCATTGGTACTTACGCTGTTTGTGGTACCTGCTACTTATCTTATCGTAGACCGCCTCAAAGATAGATTTAGTGGTAAAGGCAAAAAGCCAAAAAAAATGGAACTAGCTGACGTAGCCTGATATTATATATTCACCCATTTTTAGTAAAATTTATTTCAATCAGAAAGATAAGAGCTGCTTATGGCAGCTCTTATCTTCTTTAGCCTCATTCATTGCGGATTTACTCCGAATACCTTTCCGTCAAAATCGGAACTTTCTTTTCTTCGCTTGCCTTTTTATCAAAGAGTCTTTTTGTTTTTTGCCGAACGTGACAAATATCACTTTCAGACTTTCCCAAAAAAACGTCATTTGTATTGACAAACACTCATTTTCTCTGCAAACATGAAAATCGAACAAATTTATACTGGATGCCTCGCTCAAGGTGCCTATTATATTGAAAGTGAAGGCGAAGCGGTGGTCATCGACCCCCTTAGAGAAGTAAATCCTTATATCGAAAAAGCCAATAAAAATGGGGCTAAAATCAAATATGTATTTGAGACACACTTCCACGCCGATTTTGTGTCTGGCCATTTGGATTTGTCCCAAAAAACAGGAGCACCTATTGTCTATGGTCCCAATGCCCAAACCGGCTTTGAAGCGCATATTGCTACTGATGGGGAGCTTTTTAAAATAGGAAATCTCACTATAAAAGTATTGCATACACCTGGCCATACCATGGAATCGACCTGCTATTTACTCCTCGACAAACAGGGTAAAGAAAAGGCGCTTTTTAGTGGAGACACGCTTTTTATTGGAGATGTAGGTCGGCCCGATTTGGCCCAAAAGTCTGACTTAACCGTCGATGACTTGGCAGGGTACTTGTATGATTCACTGCGCGAGAAAATCATGACATTGCCCGACGAGGTGATTGTTTATCCTGCTCACGGAGCAGGTTCGGCTTGTGGTAAAAACATGAGCAAAGAAACCACCGATACTCTCGGCAATCAAAAGAAATTTAACTACGCGCTTCGTGCCAACATGACCAAGGAGGAATTCATCAAAGAAGTAACCGACGGCCTCGCCAAGCCACCTCAGTACTTTCCTCAAAATGTAATGATGAATAAAGAAGGCTATGAAAGTATAGACGTGGTCATGAAAAGAGCTGCTCAGGCCCTAAGCCCTGCGGCGTTTGAAGCAGCAGCCAACGAAACAGCTGCGGTGGTATTGGATACGCGCCCTGCCCAAGTTTTCAATAAAGGCTTCATTCCCAATTCTATCAATATTGGTTTAGGTGGGCAGTTTGCCCCTTGGGTAGGTGCTTTGATTCCGGATGTAAAACAAGAATTATTGTTGGTCACCGAAATAGGCCAAGAACAAGAGACGATTCTCCGACTCGCACGCGTAGGGTATGACAACGTCATTGGGTATTTGGAAGGAGGATTTAATACGTGGGTCAATGCCAACAACGAAATAGATAGTATCACGTCTATTCCTGCCAACGAACTAGCGGATGTACTCGACAATCAACCCGACGCTCTCATTATTGACGTTCGTAAACCAAGCGAATTTGCAGCGGAACATGTGGACGGTGCCAAAAATCTGCCTTTAGATTATATCAGTGAGCTAATGGCCGAGTTTCCTAAAGACCAAACGATGTATATTCACTGTGCTGGTGGCTACCGGTCTATGATGGCGACCTCTATTTTGAAATCGCGTGGCTATGACAATCTGGTAGATATTGATGGGGGTTTTGGGGCTATTCAAAAATCGGGGCGTTTCAAAACCACCGATTATGTATGTCCAAGTACGCTTAAAAAACAAAAATGACTTTTGTCAGGGTAATTATCCTTTTTTAGAAACACATTTGAGAAAAACTAAACAATCCCTTTCTGGACGATTATGAAAACGGAAACTATTTTAGTAGAAAATATTAAATGTGGAGGATGTATGAATAGCATCAAACAACGTCTTTTGGGCCTTACAGGGGTGCTTTCTATCAACATCAACAAAGACGAGTCACGCGTTACAATCGACCATACAGGTACTCTTAAACGCCAGACTTTTGTCAAAGAACTAACTCACATGGGCTATCCCGAAGTGGGCAGTGAAAATAGCTTGTTGACCCAAGCCAAATCGTATGTAAGCTGCGCCGTAGGAAGGCTATCTGAAGAAAAATAAATATTAAAGGGTTTAGGTTTAATAGAAATCCACGGTCAAAATTTGAGCCGTGGATTTTTTGTTTTGTACAAAGCTAATGTAACAAATATCACTGTAAACGCTAAGCGGATTGATGACCTTTGTTTCATCACATCAAAACACATACCATCATGTTTAGCTTTTTCAAAACCAAGAAAAATTATCAAAACGTAAACGCTGAAACCTTTAAACAACTCCTCGCCGATACGTCCCAAGCCGTTGTTATCGATGTTCGGACTCCCGCCGAAGTTCGCTCTGGTGCTATCAAAGGAGCTATTAATATCGACTTAATGGGTGTAGATTTTCAACAAAAAATTGAGAAATTGGACAAAAACAAAACTTATTTTGTTTATTGTCGTAGTGGCAATCGCAGCGGTCAAGCCTGCAACATCATGGGCAACGCTGGCTTTGAGCATCTTTACAACTTAGCGGGCGGTATCATGAGCTGGCCTTACTAACCTTAAAAACAATCAGAGGATGAGCACTGTTCTTAAAAACTGGGATTTTATGCGCCTACTCCGTATGAGTATGGGGCTATGGTTGATTTATTCTGCTTTTGTCGACCGTCAACCTCTTTTTGGGCTTCTGGGAGGACTTTTTGCCTTACAAGCACTTTTCAATGTCGGTTGCGGATTGGGCGGCTGTGCTACTCCTAGCGTGCGCCGTCCTACTACACATACTATAGAAGAAACACATTATGAAGAAGTTAAGTAACATCCCTTGGGGCTGGATTGGGGCTTTTTTGGGCGCATTAGGCGGTTTTTTGTATTGGAAAGAAATCGGCTGTGTCACAGGCACTTGCCCCCTCAAATCGCAATGGCAAACCATGGTCCCGTACGGAGCCTTGTTAGGGTATTTTGGGGGAGGTATCTTGAAAGATATCAGTACACCCAAGTCCGACGCTTAATAAACACCTTTTAAACACAACCAAAAGTCATGGAAAAGAAAGAAAGTTTTAATGATATCATTCAGGGGGATACCCCTGTTTTAGTAGATTTTTTTGCCGAATGGTGCGGCCCTTGCAAAATGATGTCGCCTATTCTTAAAGATTTTGCGGCGCAAATGGGCGACCGCGTGCGTGTTATCAAAATCGATGTTGACAAAAACCCCGCCGCTTCCCAAAGCTACCGAATTCAGGGAGTTCCTACGCTGATTTTGTTTCAAAATGGCAAGATTCTTTGGCGACAGTCAGGCGTGGTACAGAAAAAACAACTTGAGCAAATCATAAATCAATTAGCAACCAAAGCGTATTAATTTTTTTTAGAAAAACCGCAGTGGTAGAGCGATGCTCTGTATAGGCATGGCGGTTTGTTTTACTCAATCAATGATACTCCCCGCTCACTTTCATCTTTTTCCCGAAAACCTTCGCCAAGAAATGCTCCAAAAGGGTATCTCTAAAACGATTCCTGAGAGTATCGAAATTTTACGGGAAGGCCAATATATTCAGGCTGTTCCGATTGTATTGAAAGGACTCGTGAAAGTAATCATGCGGCACGATGAGCGGGAATTTTTACTTTATTATATTCATCCCAACGAAAGCTGCATTATGTCTTTTTTTGGGGTAATTCAGGAAGAATCTAGCAAAATAGTAGCTATCACCGAAAGCGAGACTGAGCTACTATTGCTTCCTTCCGATTGGGTTAGGACGTGGTCGAGACAATATCCTGAATTCAACGTTTTTTTTCATCTTCTCAACAATCTACGCTACACCGACTTATTGCAGACCATCAACGCCCTGCTGTTTGATAATCTCGACAATCGTATTCTTCATTTTTTACGTGAAAAAGCACGGTTGCAAGCCAATCCTTTTCTTAAAATTCGACACCGCGAAATCGCCGATGCTATGGGTACTTCTCGCGAAGTGGTGAGTCGAGTCACTAAAAAACTCGAAAATGAGAAAAAAATAGCCCAATATCCCGACGGAATAGAAGTACGGCTGTAACTAATGTTACTGACTTGAAGGTGTGTGGGTGTGCATCTTTACTGCATGAAATCAAAACTCGCCAAAATCATCCTAGTATGCTTCATTTGCGCACTTCTGATGACGGTTTTGTATTTCATCATTGAAAGATTCACTACATAAACACATACCAACATGAAACCTAACATGGGCGGCATCGACCGCGGCATTCGTCTTATTGTGGCAGCTATCGCCGTCATATTGTATTTTACGGGTACACTTACGGGTACTCTTGGCATCATCGCGCTAGTGGTAGCCGGAATTTTTACGCTTACAAGTATCGTTAGTTTTTGCCCTCTCTACGCACTTTTTGGCTTGAATACTTGCCCCGTAAAGCAATAATTGTTCGACGCTTCTTTTTGATAACAAGGCAGTTTTTCTGTTGAAAGAAAACTGCCTTTTTTTTATTGAAACAATTCATCGTATATTTGCGATATAAAATCAATTATCATGGCTATCAATCGAAAAATGGATTTTCAAGCCGACGAAATCGCTCTTGCTGATTTTGCAAAGGCTATTTCTCACCCCGCACGCATTGCAATTTTGAAAATACTAGCCCAACACAAAAGCTGCATCTGTGGCGAAATCGTGGAAGGTTTGCCACTTGCCCAAGCTACTGTTTCGCAGCATCTCAAAGAATTAAAAGCTATCGGCCTTATCAAAGGCACTATCGAAGGCAAAACTTCCTGTTATTGTATTGATTGGGGCGTTTTTAACCAATTTGTAGCTCACTTTGGAATTTTTGCCGACTTGTCCAAAAACGCTAGCTGTCAATCACAATCTTGCTGTTAAGTCTTTTTTCTTAAAAACTTGTAACAATAATATGCAACAAAAAAAACTCTCATTTTTAGATAGATATCTTACGCTCTGGATTTTTCTTGCGATGATTTTAGGCATAGGTATTGGCTACTTTTTTCCCGAAGCTGAAGCTTTCATCAATCGTTTCAACATAGGTACTACCAACGTACCATTGGCGATAGGCCTTATTTTGATGATGTATCCCCCCTTGGCAAAAGTCCGCTATGAAGAACTTCCCAAGGTATTTTCGAATATCAAAATTCTGCTATTATCGCTCCTACAAAACTGGATTATCGGCCCGTTGCTCATGTTTGGATTAGCCGTTATCTTTTTGCCAGACAAACCCGAATACATGACAGGCCTCATTATGATTGGCATTGCGCGGTGCATTGCGATGGTGCTTGTCTGGAACGACCTTGCCAATGGCGACCGTCTCTATGCGGCGGGTTTGGTAGCTTTCAATAGTATCTTTCAAGTGCTTTTTTACTCCGTATACGCTTGGGTTTTTATTACGGTACTCCCACCTTTTTTTGGTCTCAAAGGCTATGAAGTCCAAATTACAATCAGAGAAGTTGCCCAAAGCGTTTTTATTTATTTGGGTATTCCGTTTGTGTTAGGTGTGATTTCTCGCTATGGTCTTACAGCCCTAAAAGGCCGTGAATGGTTTGAAAAGGTATATCTACCCACAATCAGCCCTCTTACCCTGATAGCATTACTGCTCACCATCATTGTCATGTTTAGTCTCAAAGGACAGTTGATTGTGCAGATTCCGCTTGATGTAATTCGGATTGCCATTCCGCTTACTTTTTACTTTGCGATTATGTTTATGTCTGCTTTTTATCTTTCAAAAAAAGCAGGTACCAACTATGCCAAGTCTACCTCATTGGCTTTCACCGCCGCTGGCAACAATTTCGAATTAGGTATTGCGGTTGCTATTGCCGTTTTTGGCATCAACTCAGGGGCGGCTTTTGCGGCTGTAGTTGGTCCTTTGATTGAAGTCCCCGTCTTAATTTTATTTGTCAACTACGCACTCAAACAAACCCATAAATTTCAACCATGATTTCCGAAGTCAAACTCTATTTTGAAGCACTAGACCTCCGTGAGGTGTCGGCGGAGCGCCAAGCTATATTGCAGCCACTTGCCCAGTATATTGCCACCAAAATACAAGCCCAACAACCTATCAATCTGACGTTTATCTGTACTCACAATTCCCGACGTAGTCATTTAGGACAAGTATGGGCGCAGGTAGCAGCAGTGTATTTTGGAATCAAAAACGTGTCTTCTTTTTCGGGAGGTACCGAAGCTACCGCTTGCAACTACCGTACTATCGCAGCTTTTGAGCGAGCAGGATTAAAAATCATCAAAACCACCGAAAACCAAAACCCTGTCTACGAAATCCGATTTGATGAGTCGGTGCCCCCTATCCTAGCCTTTTCCAAAGTCTATGACCAAACTCCCAATCCTAGTCGTGGTTTTGCTGCTATTATGACCTGCGACCATGCCGAGGCCAATTGTCCTTTTATTCCCGGCGCCGAAAAACGCCTCCCTATCATGTACATAGACCCCAAAATGGCGGATGATACACCAGAAGAAACCGCCACCTACGACGACCGTTGTCGGCAGATTGCAAGTGAGATGAAATGGGTATTTCAGCAAGTAAATGTGACTAATATCACTGTTTAATTCCGAAACGAGCTGCACTTTTGGGGTATCAATTCAATAATTTAAAATTATGGCAGCTTTTTTCTTCACCCTTGTTATGCTTCACCTCGTTGCGGGGTTTGGATGGGTACTTTACAAAATCGCATTTCAAAAGAATGAAACTAAATAAAGCAGTTTTTCGGCAATGACCACTGATCTATTGTTCCAACATTGGGCTGAAGCCCGGACTCGTTTTTCAAATCAATTGAAAAATATATCAGAAACAGACCTCCCAAAAAAATTGGGCAACAGCCCCAATAGCGTGGGATTTTTGATTCGTCACATTGCTGATGTTGAATTACTTTTTAGCAAAAATGTGTTTGGACAAAGCGATTTAAAAGTATCAGCCAAAACCGTAATTGCCCAAAAAGATACAGGCGAATGGATCCAATTAGCAGCATTGTTGACTTATCAGGAAGAAGCTTTTGAAAGTTTAAAGAAAGCTATTTTGAGCCAAACAGATTCCGATTGGCAAACGACAGTAACTACCAAAGAGTTTGGAACTAAGACAAAAGCCGAAGCACTTGGAAGAATTGTGTCTCATACTGCTTATCATGCTGGTCAATTAGCCCTTGCCTTGAAGTATGGAACCTGAATCTTTCCTCCATACTCAGATATAAATTATTATTTTTACCAAAATACAAGCCCTTACTATCCATGAAACCATTCTTTATCGGCCTTTTTCTCCTTGGGGTGGTTATTTTAAACACTGCACTGAAACCCTCCCCCACTCAATCCCTAAACTATCGACATCTAGGTGATTCGCTTAGTCTGAAAGCCCAACAGACTTTGCTTTCCAACTTATTAGGTGCTATTGAGAAAGGCGGCACTGCTTATGCGGTCGATTTTTGCCACGAAAACGCAAGTCCGCTTACCAATTCTGTCTCATCCCAAGCAAAAATCCAAAGGGTATCGGCCCGAAACCGAAACCCTGATAATGCCACTACGATTTTTGACAAAAAAATACTTGATGTTTTTGAAGGCAATGCCCCACTAAAAGACACTTTGGTGGCCATCCCAAAAGGCTATGTGTATTATAAGCCTATCCGCATCGGGATGTCCACTTGCCTCCAATGCCACGGTCAGCCTAAAAAAGATATTGAAGCAGCTACGGCCAAAACCATCCAGAAAAAATACCGATTCGACAAAGCTACCGGCTACCAGATGGGGCAACTAAGGGGCGCTTGGAAACTTACTTTTTTGGTAGATAAATAAACACCGAACTACATTTCGGGACGGCTAAGGTAGAGCGTCTCCGACGCATAATATAGCAATAGCGTCAGAGACGCAATGCCAAATTTTGCCCCAAATCATAATTTGGGGCAAGCCTTTTTTTTCACTTTAAAAGCTGTTTTTTGAAAGACTCAATTCTTTTCTTCAAGGTATCATTGCTTTGAAGCTTGATTTTTTCAGTCCAATCAGTCCGTTTTTGATTGGCTTCAATAGCGAGATTAGAGACATCGATGGCTTGCTGGTATTTTTTTTGTTTCTCTAAAATATCAATTTTTTGCCTGTAATACCACGCTTCATTACTTTTAGCCAAAGCTTTATCGATGAGTAAAAGAGCCTTATCTAAATCTTTATTTAAATAATAATAATATTCCGCAGCAGTAGCATATTCTTCCGAATTGGAGGATTTATCGGTCAACAAATTTCTCTCAATAAATTCTTTTGAATCTTTATCTATTTGAGTATCTACTTTAAATGAAACTTGTGTATTTTCCCATGAAATATAAACATTTGCATTGTTTGGAACTACATCAATATCAAAAGTAAGTGATTCATAAAATCGATTTGAAAAGTGAGGATGTGTTTCAAACACAATAACATTTTTTTGAGCATTATAATTAGAAATTCCATATAACAATGTGTCGCTATTTATCATTATTTTCCATTTATTTTTACTCGGAATAGATAAAACAGAATAGACTCCCCTATCAATTTTTTTATTATTAACAATAACAGGTTTACTAAAAACAATTTTAGTACAATTTCCTGCACCTGTTCGCCATAATTTATTGTAAGGCACTAATCCACCAAATACTTTTCGGCCTCTAGATGCAGGTCTTTCATAAGATATAGAAATGGTAGTTGATCCAATCTTCTGTAAAACAAACCCTTTGGGACTTAATTCAGGAAAAGAACTCTGCGAAAAAGCAGCGTAATTTAATGCTATAAGAAGCACTGAAAAACAAATCTTCATTTTATTTTTTTAAATTTTTAATCTAATACTACTCTAAGAGTACAATTATTTTTGAAGTCAGCAATTGTTTTTCCATTGTACCTATACACGCCTCCGGCCCCAAACCATATACTTCCGTCTTTAGCTTCTAAAAGCCCCAAAAGCATTCCTAATTCTGGCTTTACGATAGGCTTGGGGATAAGCAATGACTTTTCCTCATAACGAGAAAGTGCCCAATTGCCTCCATTAGCACTGACCTAACTAGTCCCAACATTTCCTTTTTTATCTTCGATGATATAACCCACAAAATTTTGAATAAAATTGGTACAAGTACGGCTATCGTAGCGCCACAATCCATCATTTCCTCCAAATCAAATATTACCCTCAGTAAATAAGCGTATTTTTTTCATTATCACTCAAGCATTTCCACAAACATATTAATTTTTGAGTTGGCTGTTTGCTAAAGGCTTGTAAAAGAATGTTAATGAAATGTAAAAGTTGTTTTTCTAACTACGATTGTCTATTCATAACTATTTGTTGCTTTTGCGTCAGAGACGCAATGCCAAATTTCGCCCCAAATCATAATTTGGGGCAAGCCTCGCCTCGTCCCGAACTGTGTTTCGGCACGGCTAAGGTCTAGCGTCTCCGACGCATACTATAGCAATAGCGTCAGAGACGCTTTACCTGATTTTGCCCCAAATCATAATTTGGCGCAAGCCAAGCCTCGTCCCGAACTATGTTTCGGGACGGCTAAGGTATTGCGTCTCCGACGCATACTATAGCAATAGCGTCAGAGACGCTAGACCTGATTTTGCCCCAAATTATAATTTGGGGCAAGCCAACTATTTGTTCGAGACGTAATTTGTTTGTTCGATTTTAGATAGAAGCTTCGATTTGCCTTCCACAAACGCCTTGTCGTAATCAGAAGTAGAGATTGTTTTGTCTAAAATCTCATAATTTTCATAATCCTGAAATACGATTCCTCCTACGGTTTCGCGCTTGGTGGCTTTTCGAAAACGTGGCCCTCCATTGGCATAAGACAAATAATCTAAGGTATGCTTGGTCTGATGAATCCAATAACAAAATTCATCTTCATGATCTTTGCCTCCACCTTCTTTATCAAAAGTCACTTTGATTTTGTCATATTTTTGGCCTTCCAGTGTGGTTTCTCCCGCATACACGAGATTGACGGCGGGTTCTGAAAGCTTGTAAGGCAGCAATACAAAATAAGCAATAGAGTTGGTGCCCTCACGATACTTGTCGGTATCTTTTGGCGAAAGCGCTTGTGGCTTTCCGTTCATAGTACGTACAAAAGAATCATTTGTCAGAATGTCTTTGTAGGTATTGTTGAGGGTATCGGTGGTTTGACGTTCGTAGCTAAATTTTCCCTGCGATTGTGTGAGGCGTACTTTAAACTGTCGGAAGTCAAATGAGACATCAAAATCTTGATAATGCGTCCCTCCGTGCGTTTCGATGCATTCTTTAATGATTTTCTCAGCCTTTGCATCTTTCGTTTTGGACTCTTGGCAAGCCCAGCATGCACCTAATAAAACAATAGCGATAATTGACCTTAGCATAAAAGAGTTTTTTGGGATAAGACAAACTAGGTTTTTGAAAACAATGATTGAAAAATAGTAAAGTTTTAGCTCAATGTAACAATTGTCACGGAGATAGGTGAAAGTCCACCCTAATTTTGTAGCCAACAATCGGCTTTATGCAATCAGTAGTAAAAGCTCAGAGTACAGTTATTGTAAACTCAATTTTTAGGATTATCAGGAAAAAAAATGAATAAAATACAAAATCAATATATTAAATATAAACTTCTTTAGTAGAAAAAAATGTTATTACATATATTTACTCATAAGTTCCCTAAATAGCTAGTAAATCAAAACGTTAGGTCGCATTTAGATTTCATCATCAATCGTTTTATTTTGATCATAATCCCAATTCTCAAAAAGCAATGGAAATCATTGAACTCATCAAAAAACCTTGGCCGTGGTATGTAGCAGGGCCGTTGATTGGACTTACAGTACCCACCCTACTCTTGATTGGCAACAAATCTTTCGGTATTTCATCTTCACTTCGCCATATCTGTGCGGCCTGTATGCCTGCCAATATTTCCTTTTTCAAATACGACTGGAAAAAAGAAATCTGGAACCTCGTGTTTGTGTTGGGAGTGTTGATTGGCGGTTTTTTAGCCACTACTTTTTTGGCCAATCCCGACAGTATCGTCATTTCTGAAAACACTATTTCGGACTTAAAAGCGCTCGGTATTCAGGATTTTTCGGGATTGATGCCAGCTGATATTTTTGCTACTGCCAATATCCTTTCCTTAAAAGGGCTTATCTTCTTTGTCATTGGTGGGTTTATGGTGGGTTTTGGTACACGTTGGGCAGGAGGCTGTACTTCGGGGCACGCTATCATGGGCTTGTCTAACTTACAAGTTCCGTCATTGATTGCGACCTGCTGCTTTATGGTAGGCGGTTTTGCAATGACTCACTTATTGATGCCTTATATTTTCAAGCTCTTTTAAAAACATCCACCCACTTCAAATTACTACAACAATGGCAAATTCACAAGATACCATCAACTATACACAAGTGGAGGAATTTGTATGCGACTCTCCCAACGATATGAAAAAAAGCGAAAGCGTACTGAGCAACCTCAAATACCTCATTGTAGGGATTATGTTCGGAATCGTTTTTGTAAAAGCTGAGATTATCTCTTGGTTTCGGATTCAGGAGATGTTTCGTCTGCACAGCTTCCATATGTACGGCGTCATTGGCTCGGCAGTAGTGGTAGGCATGCTTTCCGTATTTATTATCAAGAAATTTAATATCAAGACTATTTCTGGCGAAACGGTACAGTTTCACCCCAAAAAATTCCAAAGAGGTCAAATTTATGGGGGACTTATCTTTGGGCTAGGTTGGGCCATCACAGGCGCCTGTCCAGGGCCATTGTTTGCCCAAATTGGGAGTGGTTTTGTGGCCGTACTAGTGACACTTCTGAGCGCTATTGCCGGAACTTGGGTTTATGGCTATTTCCGCGACAGGCTTCCTAATTAATTTTTTAGCAATGAAGCATAGCGGTTCTAGTCATCTTATCTATGCTTCATTGATCTACCTCAAACAGCTACTAACATGTTGAAAGGAACCAAATTATATAGCATTTTATTCAACAAATGCCCCCGCTGCCATGAAGGGGAGTTTTTTGAGACCGATAACCCTTACGACCTCAAAAATTTCGACAAAATGCACAAGCATTGCTTCCATTGTGGCGAAGACTTCGAACGCGAGCCCGGTTTTTACTTTGGTGCTATGTACATTAGCTATGCGCTTTATGTAGCAATGATAGTGACAAGTTTCGTGGGATTTGTAATCCTTCTGAATATAGATGCCATCAAGCTACTTTATTTTTTGATTCCTGCTCTTATCTTGGTGATGCCTGTCTTTTTCAGATTGGGGCGATTGGTTTGGGCTAATTTATTTGTCAAATACAAACCACAAAAAAACAAAACGGCTCTTGTCAATAAAACAGCCTAATTGTTATTATTTTCAGTATTAATAGAAATATTATCCCCAATTTTTACCCTACTTTATAAATTCCTCTTTTTCAGTTCTTTTACTGCAAAATCAGCCGCACGCGCCGTGAGCGCCATGTAAGTAAGTGAGGGGTTGACACAAGAAGACGAAGTCATGCAAGCACCATCGGTCACAAACACATTCTTGCAAGCGTGTACTTGATTCCATTCATTCAGTACCGATGTTTTGGGATCGCGCCCCATACGGGCCGTCCCCATTTCATGTACTCCGCCTCCTATGGTATAAGGGTTGTTGTAGGGAACAATATTCTTAAAACCCGCCGCATCAAACATCTCAGCGGCGTCTTGGGCCATATCTTTCCGCATCTGAATTTCATTGTCAGACAATTCGGCATCAAAAACAACCAGCGGCAAGCCCCACTCATCGCGCTCCGTAGGGTGCAAATACATCCGATTTTGGTGCCTCGGCAATATCTCTCCAAAGCCTCCCATCCCCATCCACCAGCCGCCAGGCTGCGTGATTTTCTCTTTTAGGTCTGCTCCAAAACCTAGGGAGTCGTTTCCTCGCTGCCATCCACTTCTCCCCGACCACCCTTGATAACCAAATCCTCTCAGATAGGAGCGTTTGTCTTTGCCCCAATTTCGATAACGAGGAATGTAGATTCCATTGGGACGACGGCCAAAATAATAACTATCCTCAAATCCCTCTACCGAAGCATTGGCTCCTGCATTGAGATGATGATCCATAATGTTGTGCCCCAATTCGCCACTGTCATTGCCAAAACCCGTAGGAAAACGCAAAGATTTAGAATGCAGCATAATAGCCGTAGAGGCTATCGAACCCGCGTTTAAAAACACAATTTTGGCATAGTATTCCTGAACTTCCTTGGTCTTTTGGTCCATCACACGCACCCCCGAAGCTCGGTTTTTCTGAGGGTCATACAAGATTTCGGTCACTATTTTATCGCTCAAAAAAGTAAGCCGTTTGGTCTTTTGGGCCGCTGGAAGGGTGGCTGCTTGGGTACTAAAATAAGCACCAAATGGACAACCTCTTTCACAGCGATTACGCGCCTGACACTGAGCTCTTCCCAACGCCAAATGCTCCGCAGTGGGCTTGGTAAGATGAGCCACCCGCCCTATAGTGACGGGTCTGCTAAGTTTTTCGGATACTTTTTGTTTAAAATGTTTTTCGACACAAGTAAAATCATGTGGCGGCAAAAACTCACCATCGGGAAGTACATCCCAGCCTTCTTTTTGTCCACTAATCCCCGCAAATTTTTCCACATAGCTATACCACGGAGCCAAATCAGCGTAGCGAATCGGCCAATCCACCGCTATGCCTTCTTTGGCATTGGCTAGAAAATCTTCTTCATTAAACCGATAAGTCTGCCTTCCCCACAGCAACGAGCGACCGCCAGCCCCATAAGCACGTGTCCATCTAAAAGCCTTGTCTTCGATATAAGGATGTTTGAGTTCATTCACAAAAAACCCATTTACTTCTTCATTCCCTATTCTAGCACCACGCGCAGGATTGTTGGAAAATGCACTACTTTGCGCCAAGCTCGTACGCCCACGATACTGAAATTCCCAAGGCGCTTTCATAGCCGTGGTATAATCAGTGACGTGCTTTACGTCGCGTCCTCGTTCGAGCATCAGCGTTTTCAGCCCTTTTTCGGTAAGTTCTTTGGCGGCCCATCCTCCACTTACTCCGGAGCCTATCACAATGGCATCGTAGGTATTTATGGCTTTTGCGTTCATCGGTAGTGCTGATTCAAAACAATCCTTTTTGTCTTTTAAAAGAAACTATAGCTTCAAGTTTCCCTATAAAAAACAAAACAAATTATCGTTTTTATAACACTTGGCCGCCGATTTTATCGACATCGCGAACTCGCTTGCGACAAAAATTTCTTACCATTTAGGAGCATACCCACCCCATTGGAAGTATTGGCCAAAGTAAATTGTCGCGTACCGCCATCGCGCAACATCAATGTCAAAACTGCCTGATTACCTTGGGCCACTACACGCCAAGTACCGGCATTGCCACCTTGGGTAGCAGCCGAAAAACTCCCCCCAAAATCAGAACTACTCGCCGAATTGTCGACATTCATGGCAAAGGTACCATCACTACAAAAATCATAAGATTGTTTTTCAGAAAAACCACTCGCGGTGTAAAAATACAAAAGCTGACGACCCGCAATGCGACTTTTCCATTGCTCAGCCAAAGGCGATACTTGTGGTTTGACAAAAGTCACACTGTTGGCAATCGATTGAAGAATAGTACGGTGCTCTGCCCGATAAACATTTTTGGGAGCAATAAGCAATACGCTCACTCCTCCACCGTAGGGAGACACAAGCGCAATGGTCTGTAAACTAACGGCTTGTCCATTGGCTGTACCATCCCACCCCAGCCATGCGCCTTGGCTACCATAGGTTTGTTTTGAGGCTTTCAGATAAGTATTGTTTTTGGGGTCGCTAGCATCTTGGTGAGAAGCCATGATGGTCTGTACGGAATTATACCCATGTGGCACCACTGCCAAAACCACATCCTCGCCCGCTCTCGTAAATCCATAATTCCCATTTTCTTGTTTTACTTGCCATCCTACTGGCGCATTAAACGCATAGCCGACATTTGCATCCCGCAGCTGGGTTCCTGTAGCTTTGGCTGATGAAGAGGTCGTTGTAGGGGGCGGAGGAGTATTGGTGGTAGCAGTAGATGCTGTGGGTTGTGGAGCAACCGTTTTAGAAGTACGTTTCATCGGGATATTAACTCCTTCTGTATGAACAAAATACTCTCCCAACAATCTCAACAACGAAAACTCTACATTGCGATTTCCGTCACGGTAGGTTCCTCCTATTCCACCATCAACACGCACCGCAACACAGGTAAAGCGTTGGTTTTGAACGGTAAATACGCCCTCAAAACGGCCATTTTTTTGACTCATCGAAAGTACAATTCCCGTTTGAGCACTTTCAAATACGCCCGTAAAATCGGCATCGTTTTGGGCAAAAAGTGAAGAAGAAATCATGATAAAATACAACAAGAATAGAGTTTTCATAAAACATTTTGAAGGTAAAAACTAAAAATAGAAAAAATCCTCCATTTACCCATACTCATCCCAACATAATGCCGTGACAAGCGAAAGCTTGACCCAAACTATCATTTGGGTCAAAAAAGGCACTGCGTCTCCGACGCAAAACCGATAACAAAAAACTCAAAACAACCTCCAATTAGCGAGCAACAAGAGCTTGACCCAAACTATCATTTGGGTCAAAAAAGGCACTGCGTCTCCGACGCAAAACCGATAACAAAAAACTCAAAACAACCTCCAATTAGCGAGCAACAAGAGCTTGACCCAAACTATCATTTGGGTCAAAAAAGGCACTGCGTCTCCGACGCAAAACCGATAACAAAAACTCAACATAGCCTCCAATTAGCGATGGATTTGTTTTCTTCCCTAATTTAGCGTTAAATAATTGGTATATATCCTCTCTACTTTCTCCGATTTCATAAGATGGCTTTCAGTTTTATTGGCTTTACATTCATGGTTCAAAACCTCCACGTACATAAGAGGATACTGGTATTTGCGCATAAAAAAAAGCGCCTGTGAACGCACAACTGCACTATAAAGTAAGGTATCTTTTACGGCCAATACTTGCAGGTTGTTGATACGTGCATAATTGATAGGAGACACCATTTTTTTTATTGACCCCTGCGATGAAATATCTTTTTTAACGATACTATCTCCTTCTTTTTTAAGCATATATATGTGATTAGAGACGTAGCCATATACACCTATTTTTTTTGGATCAGTAAAAAAATTATACAAATGATTCATTTTACTAACCGTAAAAATTACTTGTGTAAACACCTCGCTATAATAGGAATTTAGTGGCCACCGATTGGGCAACAATTTAAAAATTGTCAAAACTTGAAAAGCCATGAAAATTACCACAAACATTCTATATCGCGAGTTCATATCTTTTATAAATTTTAAATATTTTTTTCAAATCTGTTAATATCAATGGACACCAAACTACGAGATTTACTATCATCAACAACACCCCAAATGGAATAAGCCCCATAAACAGAGCAATAAACAGGTGCATACCCACAATAGCAAACACTAAGAATACCCGTACATAAGGAATTAGTATTAACAAAAAATAGAACATTTCAATGAAAATTACCAAAATTCCCGAAAAAACATAAAATCCATAGTGAATATCCTGCGTAAATGAGAGCAACTGGTAGGTGGGATCAGACAAACTCAAATATAAAAACTCCCCATTGAACCAAGAATCCATCTTAAACTTCCCAAATCCTGCCGAAAAATAGGTCAGAGCCAAATATATTTGAATGCCCCTCACAGCGATTTTTTGTTGATTCAAAATTTTATCATCTGATTTTTTTGGTTTTAGGCTCAAGGCATATCCACTAGGAAAAATCGTCAGAAACAATAAAAAAACACTTTGATATAAATCTACCCCGTATAAAAAAGGATAAAGAGAAAGTGAAAATACGAGAAAAAAGAAGAACGCAACTAGCGAAGATACGCGTGTAAAAATCCCAAGTGCCAACATCACCAAACTCCCTACATACAGGCATATAGCAAGCATGTTAAAGCTTTGATAGCTCATATTCAACCAATTGGCTAATCTTGCAGGATGCGGATCAAACCAAAACGAACTAGCCTGAGTCACTTCCCAATTGATAATTCCATCTGGATCCACAAATACCTCATAGTCATACAAAAAGGAGCCAAAATTAAAAAGCGAAAATAGCGCAATGGCTATTCGAAAATATTCAAATTGTTTTCTTGACTGTCCATACTCCAAAAAACAAAATATATTTTCTTTGAGCAAATACAAAGCCTTTTTTTTCATCTTTTTAAGGTTTTATAATCTAATCCGACCTAATGTCGGATTAGATTATTTGGAATTATTTTTTTGCAATCACCGCTTCTAGTTGTTTCATACGCTCGGCTCCCAATTTAGAACGCATTGATTTCAAAGCTTCTTCAGATGTAGCAAGGACGTAACCTTTGTGAATCAAAACATTGCTAGCAGCACTAGGTTTTGTGTTAGTAAACCCACCTCCCGGCAAGGCTTTTACTTGTCCTACCGATGCTTTTGTTGCAATTGCTAATTCGCCTTTTGGCGAAAATACAGCTTCATAATCAGAGCCTAAAATTTGTTGAATCTTTTTTTGTTCGGCTGCGCTAAAAGTAGGTGCTCCTTGTGCATTGGCAACCAAGGCCATAGACATCATCAATCCGATTGTTAAGATGCTTTTTTTCATTGTAAAAAAGTATTTAAGTAAACCCCTACTCTCTTAAAGGATTTTCAGGTTTCTCCTTTTTTATTTATTTTCAATATTTTGATTGGCACATAGTTGATTTTTATTTATCGCATCATACACGCAATACTAGCTACTGGCACTAGTTGCTTGAAAGTAAAATCACGCGAATAATGCGTCCTAATTCCGTAACTCAACATTACATTTTTACTAAATCTCCAATCTCCTCCGTAGGCAATCGTGATGTTTTGAAAATTAAATAAATTGACACGGTCTCTATTAAGTATTTCCACAAAAAAATTAAACTTTGGACTTCCATATCGGAGGTTTAAGCCTCCAAAATATTCGCGAGTGGGGCGTCGCAAAGGGGTATTTATTTCGGTATACCTAGCGACTGCTGTCACTAGCCATTTACGCCCCATACCTACGCAACCATTGAGCCATACCGATACCCCGTCTTGTTGCAATAGAAGACTGTCGACGCTTTCATTTTGATAGGTGTACGACCGGCCCACTGCTATCTCCAAAAACGAAGCATTCCAGTGTTCCTTTAAATAGGTCGTTGTCAGTTGGGCCAAACGCTCTTTTTGGGCTTTCTCTAACGCCGCCAACTGTCCTTCAATTACTTGAATTTGCTCAATCAACTTCATTCTTACCTCAAAATAGGTCGCGTTTTTGGGCATCTGTTGTAGGGTATCGTTTGTTAGTTTAAGATTTTGTAAAATCTCTTGTCGCTGTTCAAAAAACTGTTCGGTGGCACCTCTCACCAAGTCAGGTTCATCAAGTGGGTCATGACTCCTGAAAAGCGTTATTTTAGCGGCAATTGCCAATCTACGCGTCAAATCTTCGTCTTCTATCGTACCTCCTGATACATCAAGTGTCGAGAGCATTTTCATCAACTTAGAGGCATTTTGGTACTTTTGCAAACTAGGTCGATTGTAAAGCAACTCCCAAATCGGCTGGGCTTGTATAGCGATATTGGGTTTTAGGCGCCACGACTGAAACGACCAATCTACCTTAAAATCTCGAATATTGCCGGGTTTGGTCACTTGCGCGGGTGTGACTCCCAACAAATCAAATGCCGCCGAAGTAGGTATCGAAAACTCCAACGTTTTGACAGCATTGAGCGACGGTATGAGCGTATCGGTCTGCGCCCATGTAGGGCATGAAAGCAAAAGTAGAGCTACGAGCTTTCGGGTCAAGATAGATACGCTGAGATAAAATGTTTGCATTATTTTACCAATATATAGCCCCTACGGGGCAATGAAACAGAAAGGTGGCATTTTATAGGCTACCGACATACAGCCCCTACGGGGCAGGGTTAACAGCGTTGTATATCTTCATGTGTTACCAATGTATAGCCCCTACGGGGCAATCATTAAACTAAATGACGGCATTTTTCGGGCTACTTTCGGGCTACCGACATACAGCCCCTACGGGGCAGAATTGGCAAATTAAAAAACGCTACAGCATATACGTATAGCTTTTAACTCTTTCTATTTCATACATTAGAAATTACAAACGTGAGTTGAAAGTGCGATCCTCGATTATAACAATTGACGGTACGTCTCACTACTCCATTTATTTCCGATAAATACACTCTCAAACGTTCTGTTGCATATTTTCTATTCCCACTTTGCTCTGAGAGCGAGGCAGTTAAGGTGATGTTTGCTTGATTGCCATTACAATCAGGAATATCAAAAATCAATGACTTATTAATGACAATCGTTCCCCCTTCTTTCACCCTAACGAAGTCGGTTAGGGAGCGTTCAAATAGCTTGAGGGTTCGTTCGCGACTATCAAACGAATTCCCGGTTTGCCCTTCATTGCTATTACAATAAGCCCCTGCCCAAATCGACCCAAACAAGTTTTCTTCGTGGTTTTGCGCCTCTGATTTCAGCAATGAGATTCGTTCTAGCGTCACCCGATATGAACGGCTTGAGGCTCCTCCCCATACTTGACCTGCAAGACTCACTGAGAGCATTATCGCTATCCACCACTTCATACTTTTTATTAAGGTTAATTTGTTGATACAAAATTCCTTAATTATCTGCCACCAAAAATCACCCCTGTGTAGGATATACCAAAAATCCCCTTTAGAGGGGATAGGTTTTTTATACCAACTGATGCTCTAAAGCATACTTGACCAAAGCAGAGGTATTTTTTAAATTGAGCTTATGAAGGATATTTTTGCGATGGCTTATGACCGTCGACTCACTAACATACAGTTTATCAGCTATTTGCAGACTCGTCAATCCTTCTACCAACAAAGGAATGATTTGTTTTTCGCGCGCTGTAAGCCAATGATGCAGTTTCGTAGTCGATTTTGGGGAGGGAGTAACAGGTCTCCTCAAAATGGTATTTAAGATCGTGTTTGAATAATATACCTCCCCTTTTTCGATAGTTTCGAAAGCCCGATGTAGCTCAGATGAGCCCGTATTTTTGAGAATATAACCATCGGCACCGGCTTTTACCATTTGCTGAATACTTACATAATCGTCGAGCATCGTAACCGCAATGACTTTCACGTGGGGGTACATTTTCTTGATTTGCTTGGTAGCTTCTATGCCATCGCAGTGGGGCATATTGACATCCATAAGTATCCAATCTACACGGCAGGTTTTTAGCATTTCGATGGCTTTGTAGCCATTGAGCGCTTCTCCTACTATGCTTACTTCAGGCGTCTGAGAAAGTACGAATCTGAGGCCTTCCAAAAATAGTTGGTGATCGTCTACTATGAGTATTTGCCGAGTCATAACTTTGAGTATTTAGGGTGAGGGAGTATTATCGTCACGCACATACCATGCTGCGGGCGTGAGTCAAGCTCTATATTTCCTTTTAACAACTGAATGCGATTACGAATATTTTCAAGGCCAAAACCCGACGAGTAAGGTTTTGGTAAAAAACCCCGTCCATTGTCTTCATACACAATGATGAGTTGCTGCTCGCGTAATAAAAGCTGTAATTCGATACGAGAAGCGTGAGCGTGTTTGAGGGTATTGTTAACTAATTCTTGAATCACACGAAAGAGATTAATTTCAAACGCCTGCGGCAAGCGATCAGGAAAATCGAGCCAAAACAGCTCAAATTTCAAGGTGTCAGTGACATTAATTTTATTGACCAAATCTTCGACGGCTTCCCTGAACCCTCGTTCAAAAAGCATTTTGGGGTTTAAATCTTGCAATTGCTGCCTGATTCCCCCTATCGCTTCTTCTACCATTGGCTTTAGAGCGTGGCCTCTTCCGCTATGCGTATTTTCTAGTTCCGACACATACATTTGTAAAGTAGAAAGTCGCATTCCGAGGTCATCGTGCAGCTCCGTAGCAAGTTGTTTACGCTCAGCTTCTTGGGTTTGGATGATTAGATTGAGGCGTTCTCTCTGCCGCCGTTTGAGCGATTGAATACGCCATTGATACGCCCCAATTCCTCCTAAAACAATCCCTAACAATACCACTATCCGAAACCACCACGTTTGCCAAAAAGGAGGTCTAATCACAAGGCATAGCTGCCGTACGTCGTCGCTCCAAAAGCCATCGCTATTGGCCGCTTTTACTTCCAATACATACTCACCTGCGGGTACTTTGACGTATCTTATAAAAGTATTGGAGGTCGTAATCCAATTGTTTTCTAGGTTTTTGAGCCGGTATTGGTAAAGATTTTGCCCATTGCTAAAAAAATCCAAAGCTGTAAACTGAAACGAAAAAGTATTCTGCTCAAACGACAGCCGCACGGTATCCATTTCTCCAATGTATTGATTCAGGGGAGAAAGCTGTTCATTTATCCAAAAATTCGTAAACTGTACTTGTGGCTGAAAAGTACTGATTCTGACTTCTTCGGGCTTGAAATAATTAAAGCCCGAAGTGCCTCCAAAATAGAAATACCCCTCTTCATCCACAAGGTATGATTTGTTGTTGAACTCATACCCCTGCAAACCATCCGCAAGAGTATAATTTCGAAACTGCCGCATTTCGGGATTAAAACTAGCCAAGCCCCGATTGGTACTGAGCCAAAGATTGTTTTGCTTATCCATCAATACGGCATATACATACGAATTGGGCAAACCATCTTTGAGGGTATACATTGCTTTAATTTTTCCGTTTTGATATTGCATCAGCCCATTACTAGTGGCTAACCAATCGCACTTACGGCCCATGTCTCGGCATCGACTAAGTACATTGCCACTGTGGGTAATTCTTTCATAAGTAATCCAACGGCCGTTTTGAAGACTTCCTTTCACACATCCTTCGTTGAAAACATTAAGCCAAATGCTGTCTTTTTCGGACGTATTGAGCCAAAGTACATTTTGTTTTTGCCACCCCTCTACTTCCGTAAAAACACGCTTTTTTTTATCAAATTCATAAAGACCATATTCTGTACCAACTAGTAATTTTTGGCCTTTCCATTCGGCGATACTCCTGATGATGTTGTTACCAAGGGCCTGCTTTTGCTGAGGAAAAAAACTTTCAAACCGCCCATTGCCCACATAATGCGCCAATCCATGATACGTGGCTATCCAAATCTGCCCTTCACTGTCACGCAAAAATTGATTGATAGATTGGCTCGGCAAAGCGTAAACGTTTTGGGGATTAGGAAGCCAATAGTCAATTACTTGCCTCGTAGATTTATCCCAGACATTGATACCGCCTTGTTCTGTACCCACCCAAAGGAGATTTTTGTCATAAGACAACAAGCATCTTACGTTAGGGTCATTGAGCGATTGTGTGGCTTCTGCTACGTAGCGTACTTTATTAAATTTGTGTCCTTGTTCAATGATAGCATTGACGCCCAAAGGGTCGGGATTGGCCCATACAATACCGTTGTCGGCCACATAAATACTCGTTATCGTATTGTTGGACAAACTATTAGCATCGTTGTTTTGGTGAACCAACTGCGTCCATTTCTGATGAGCATCATATCGCAATACCCCTTGTCCTCCCGTAGCTACCCACAACGTCCCATTGCTTCCTTCCTTCAAATCGTAGATTTCTACCAGAGGTGTACTGTTAAAATGAGAGATTTCATAGAAGCTTTGACGCAAAGCATCCAACACCGTAATTCCCTCAGAGTGACCCATATAAATCAATCCATTTCGAGCATGCAATACACAATAAAAGCGCTTGCTTTTACCCAGTCTGTTTTGTGGATGTTTGGAAAAATAATAGGCTGATTGCTTCGTAAGGGTATCATAGCTCATAATGCCTTCTGGCAGGCATACCCAAAGTCTGGCATCCCGCCCAAAATGAGTCGCGTTGGTTGGGGTAAGCAGCCCTATGCGATTTGTCAAAGAAGACAAAATCACCTTTTTGGTTTGTTGAAGATAGTCAAACTGCACAATCCCCTCTTTTTCAGACCAATACCAAACATATTGCTCATTGCTAGCAAAAGGAGTACAAGGCGATAAAACGGCAGGACTGGCTTCAATAAAACTAAAATTGTCTTTGTGGCGGCGGTACCAGTTGAGACCATAGTCGGTACCTATCCACAAATCACCATTGGGCGATTCTATGATTGAATTGACAAATCCCCCATGCAGTGCGCCTGCTTGCGAAGGCTCCGAATAATATACCTTGAAACTGTGCCCGTCGTATCGGTTCAGGCCGTCCTGTGTTCCAAACCACATAAAACCCCGCGAATCTTTGAGCATCGCATAGATAGAGCCCTGCGATAGTCCTCGGTCGGTTCCGATACGGTCAATACGATAAGACTGAGCGGTAGCCTTCAGACCAAGCCCCGCACCAAACCACAGAAAGAGCAGCCATTTTTGCATTGCTAGGGTTTTTACACAACGTAGCTGCAAGATACACCTAGCATAGACCACCGTGGTAGCACCGTCGTTGCAAGGTATAGCATAGAGGTTGCAATTTACTTTTTGCGATAAGCAGAGGGCGTCAAATGGTATTGTTTGGTGAAGATTCTGGCAAAATAATTGGCATCCCCAATGCCCACTGCCATACCCACTTCGGCAATAGGCCAGTCGGTAGTTAGTAATAAAACCGCCGCCTTTTCTAATCGTTGTTGTCGGATATAATCAGAAGGTGAAAGATCGGTCAAGGCTTTTAGTTTGCGATACACTTGCGTACGGCTCAAGTTCATTTGCTCACAAAGTTGCTGATTATCAAAAGATTCATCACTCAATTTGGCATCCACAATTTGTTTTATTCTTAATAAAAACGCATCTTCAAGCGTTGGTTCTAATTTTGCTTCGGATGCAGTATTTTGTATTTCCGATAAATATTTAGCTTTCAAAGTCTGTCGTACTTGCAAGAGATTTTCGATGACTACCCACAATTCATCCTCATAAAATGGTTTTGTAAGATAGGCGTCAGCACCTTGTTGAAGTCCTTGGAGTTTGTCTTCATAGGCTACCTTCGCCGTAAGCATGATGATAGGCACATGACTTGTACGCTCATCGTTTTTGAGAGTATGGCAAAGCTCATATCCATCAGCCTTTGGCATCATCACGTCCGTTATGACCAAATCAGGAATCATTTCGAAAGCGTCTCTGATTCCTGCGTGTCCATCAGAAGCTACTTTGACCTCATAGCGACCTTTCAAGCAGGTTTCTAAATAATGAGCCAAGTCGGCACTATCTTCCACCACTAGCACTTGCGGTAGTTCTTCATTTTTTATTTCTACTTCCTGCGCGTCATTTTTGTGGTTTATTGGAAGCAAGTGCGATGCCTGTAATTCTTCATCTCCAGAAGGTATCGCCCCTTTGAATGGTAAGGTAAGGCGAAAGGTAGTTCCTACCTCCGCTTGGCTCCATACCTGAATACTTCCTCCCAAAAGCTCCACCAGTTCTTTGGTAAGCGACATTCCGATACCCGCCCCGCCGCGTTGATGATTGGCCTGATAAAACCGATCAAATATATACGGCATATCTTCTTCCTTAATTCCAACCCCCGAATCGGTCACATCCACTTGTACCGACATATTGGTACGACTATGTACATTGACCTCCACCATACCACCCTCATTCGAAAACTTCAGGGCATTGGAGAGCAAATTGGTAATCATTGATTGGAGTTTTTCGTCATCTATCGAAAGCCACAAGGCGGGGTAGTCAGTACGCAAATGTATGTTTATCTTTTTGGCCGCCGCTACTCCCTCAAAAGCCTGTATTTGAGTGGATAAAAATGAAATCAAATCCAGGTTTTTGTTTCGCAAGGGTAGCACCTTTGAATCCATCCGCGCCAGCTCCAACAGTTGATTAATCAAATTGAGCAATTGCTCCCCATTCCTTTTGATGACAGTGAGGGTGTCGCTTGTGCCCCATTGTTTTTTCAGCTGCTCAGTCATACCCAAAATCACCGTCAAAGGTGTCCGAAATTCGTGGGTAATATTGGTATAAAATCGTGTTTTAAATTCATTCAATTGCGCCTGATATTCGGCCTTTTGCAAACGAAGTTCGGTTTCAGAAACTTGTTTTTGCTGAGTCAACAATTGCGCTTGTAAAGCCGCTCGCTCATCGTAGGCTTGTTTGAACCGCGCCCCAATCCCCACGGCCAAGAATAGTATTTGAAACAAAGTACCTATCTGAAAAGAAGCATCATGGATAGGCACTTGCCAGATGCCCAGTCGAAACAGCGTGGAGATGATTACCCCAAACTGCATACTCGTCCAAGACAATACATAAAACAAAGCAGCTCTATTGCCACGACGCCAAACCACTACTCCCGCCCCAAACAACCCCATTGCAATCAATGTCACTACAATATTGGCCAGGATATTGAGCCATACCTCATGCGTAAAAAATGACACAATAATCATAAAAACCGCAATAAACATAGCTCCCCAAAAACCTATTTCCCAGCCTTTTAAATATTTAGAGACATCTAAAAATTGGTAGGATAAAACAACCGCCAAAAACGTGGACAAACCTACCAACAATACGTGGGAATGATTGAGAAGAGAAGGACTATCATAAAATAAATACTGAGCCGAAAATCCTTCAAACCCCAAATCCATCAAAGCTACTGACCCAATATATAGGCTGTACAGTAAATAAGTAATATCTTTTAAAATAAAATAAAGCGTGAGGTGATAAAGCACAATAATGCATAAAATACCGAAAAAAATCCCCCATAAAAAGTTTTTATAAGCTAATACCGACCAGTGCGTCGTTTGGTCATATATCATAATCGGGACATTCATGTCTTGGCTACCTGCCAATCTCAAATAGATATCCACCGGCGTATTGGGCGGTAAATCAAGCTTAAACAGCAGCGGCCGTAGCGGAATCTCTCGTTGATTGAAAGGAATCAAATCGCCCGATTGACGCCTCAAAAACCGCCCATCCGCTTGCTGAACGTACAATTGAAGGTCGTCGATGTGCGTATTGTTGATTTCGAGCCACCATTTTTTGTCCACATCGGCCCGATTGATTACCCTAAAGCGCAACCAATGTACGTCTCTCGAATACCCAAAAGAAGGCACGCCATTGCTTTTATATTTCTCAAAATCAACTCCCTGCTCTCCTTTCAAAATCATCGAAAAAGTAACCTTTCCTTGGCTATCTTTGAAGACATATAAAAAAGGATAAACGGGATATTCGCTGCCTTGCTGCTCTAATTCTAATACCTGATTTTGGCCAAAAATTGGATAGAATATTATGCCAAAAAGAAGTAATAAAATCCAACGCATAGCTAATATTTATGATTTTCAGCAGGAAAATTTAGATTTTTTTATTTACTTAGCGAAGTTTTGGGACATTTTGAATGCCCCAAATTACCCAAGTACATTTTTCTTATCCTAAGACTATTACCCCATGATTAATTTTCGCAATAGCGGTTGGCTATTATTTTGGGTATGCAGCACCGTTTCTTTCGCCCAATCAAAATATTGGATATTTCTGAAAGATAAAAATCCACACGATGCCCCCGCTGTATCGCGACAAACCATCGAAAACAGGGAAAAACAAGGTCTTGTAAGGTTTGATGAAAGCGACAGCCCCGTGCAAGCAAGTTACTTACAAAGCCTACAAAATCAAAATATCAAGGTGGTTCATAAGTCCAAGTGGCTCAATGCCGTGTCGGCGCACCTTACCCAAGAGCAGATTCAGGAACTAAAGCGTTTGCCCTTTGTTACAAAAATACAGCCCATCAACGGGCAGTTTTATATCGCCAAAACCGACCGCAATCGCCGCTCAACTATGGCTCCTGTGATGACGCAAGTACAAGCAGAAGAATTTAAAAAGGCAGGTTTTACGGGCAAAAACGTCACTATCGGCGTCATTGATGCGGGCTTTTTGGAAGCCCCTTCTAGCAATCTCCTCAAGCATCTCTTTGACCGAAACGCCATCATCGACAAGCGCGACTACGTCAACCCTCCCCTTGCTATTTCGGATAAATTTTACACTACTCCCGAGACTTTTTCGGACTTTCATGGCACCGAAGTCATGAGTGCGATTTCGGGTACCAATCGCAACGAAACCCAGCAGAGTGGCATGGCGACCGACGCTAAATTTTATTTAGCCCGCACCGACCACGGAACCCGCGAGTGGCGCGGGGAGGAAGACAATTGGGTAGCAGCAATGGAGTGGATGGATAGTCTCGGCGTACGCCTCATCAATACCTCCCTTGGCTATGCGCAGGGTTTTACAGATCCTAACGAAAACTACCAAATCACCCAAATGGACGGCCAAACGAGTGTCATCAGTCGCGCCGCCCAAATCGCCTCTGAACAAAAAGGCATCTTGGTAGTAGTATCGGCGGGCAATGAAGGCGACGACCCAAGCTGGCGCATCATTTCTACCCCCGCCGACGCCCAAGGGGTGTTGGCAGTGGGTGCTACCAATCAACGCTTCTGGAATCGTATTGGCTACAGCAGCATCGGCCCCGAGTTTTTGCCTTACCTCAAGCCCAATGTATCTTGTTTTTCGCTCTACGGCACTTCGCTTTCGGCACCCGTGATTACGGGTTTTGCGGCCTGCCTTATGCAAGCAAACCCTACCCTGACCAACAAGCAAATCATCAGCATCATCGAAAAGTCGGCGCATTTGTACCCTTACGGCAACAATTTTATCGGCTATGGGGTGCCTTTGGCGTCTCGTGCTTTGGCGATGATTCAAAACCCTAATGAGTCACCTATCAGCTACGCCAAAGAAGTGAAAGCTTCGGGGGCTTCTTATTCGCTCAAAGTAGCCACGGGCAATGATTTGGTTTCGGTTTTTCACAAAAAAAATGACAAACACGTCATCTCTCAAGAACTCCTCCGTCTCAAAGAAGGACAAATCACCCTTCAACGCAAAGAAGGCGAAACCCATACTACTATCGATTTGAAAAACGAAGTAATCGAAGTGATTTGGGACTAAACATTGTCCCAAACTTTGCCCTTTTTTCGTTGGTTTGGTAAAACTGACGACACAAATATTGATAGGAGAAAAAAGCACACCCTTATTATGTAGTACAAAAGAAATTATTAGCTTTGTGCTTTATGATTTAAAGTTGCTATCCTATATGAATGACTTGACGCAAGACATCGCCCCTATCCCTGCTTTGACCATGGCCGATGTCGTAGAACTACGGCTGAGAGAGTATCTAAAGAAAAAATCTTTTCGGCCAGGGGATGCACTTCCCAAAGAACAAGAACTTGCCGATGCCCTCGGAGTAAGTCGTAATGTGGTGCGTGAGGCATTGAGCCGTCTTCGGATGCTCGGCATGATTGATACAAAGAAAAAAAGGGGTATGATACTCACTCAGCCCGATATTTTGGGGTCGTTTGAGCGCGTACTCGACCCACTTATTTTGGGACAAAATACACTTCAAGATATTTTTGAACTCCGATTGGTACTCGAAATGGGACTGGCCGATTTGCTCTACGTTCGCAAAACCGACAAAGACATTGAAGAGCTTGAGGCGATTGTCAACGAAGAAGTACACCAAATCCAAAAACCTTTTCGGGTAGAACACGAAATTGCTTTCCACGGAAAACTATACCAAATGACTGGCAATGAGACCTTTTTGAGATTTCAAAGTATGCTTTTGCCCGTTTTTGAATACGTCGTCGATTTTGAAATCAAAGCAAGTGGCAATGCCAAAGTCGGCAAGGTGACCCACCGCGATTTGGTACAAATCCTGCGCACAGGCAGTGCCGAAGATTTTCGTCAAGGTATGAAAGAGCACCTATCCCCTCACTTCGAAAGACTTGCCAAGAGCTAAAAGTGTAAACACTAAACGTTGTGTAAATTTGCAAGGCTACTGCAAATTTACACAAATGGAAACGACGACTCTCCAAACTACACTCGTGATGTCGTAAACTTATCAAAGCGTGTGGTAAACTCGGTGCTACTGCCCAATTGGGCGATATAATCTGATTTTGCCAAAGCCACATCTTCATAATCAGAAGACTGTCTGATGACTTGATGAATCCCAAACGGCCTTCCGACCTATTACGCTGTCTGCTTCATTTGGACCGAACCAGTAAACCCCAACCCGGGGCCTGGCACGTCTCAATACCTATTACGCTGTCTGCTTCATTTGGACGCCAAAAGATGAAGTTAATTCAGTTGCAACTGTAAAGTCTCAATACCTATTACGCTGTCTGCTTCATTTGGACGCTGGCATAGTAATCATTGGAGCAACTGCAGGAGTCTCAATACCTATTACGCTGTCTGCTTCATTTGGACCCGTCTTTGCACCTACTCAGAAGAGGGTAGTGAAAATGTCTCAATACCTATTACGCTGTCTGCTTCATTTGAACCGATACTGACGGCTTAGGGAATGGTGTATTGACGTCTCAATACCTATTACGCTGTCTGCTTCATTTGGACCAGCATTCCTGTCAGACCTTGCACAAAAACCAAATGTCTCAATACCTATTACGCTGTCTGCTTCATTTGGATGGAAACACGGCTCGGTGCCGAGTTGGGCACCATCTGTCTCAATACCTATTACGCTGTCTGCTTCATTTGGATCGCTTAAAGTAAAATCATTTGTGCCAACAACAGTAAGTCTCAATACCTATTACGCTGTCTGCTTCATTTGGATGGGATATAGTGTTCCTGTCAGGCCTTGCACAAAAAGTCTCAATACCTATTACGCTGTCTGCTTCATTTGGATAACGGTGAAAGACATCCTGTTACGTGGACGCGAAGTCTCAATACCTATTACGCTGTCTGCTTCATTTGGATAAAAAACGGCCGGAACACAGCCGTGGGTTCTATTGGTGTCTCAATACCTATTACGCTGTCTGCTTCATTTGGATAATGGCTCCTGTGCAGGCAGCCGAGCGGAGTGATATGTCTCAATACCTATTACGCTGTCTGCTTCATTTGGATAAGAACTCTTTTGTGGGTTCAACAGGTTGTCAGTGTGTCTCAATACCTATTACGCTGTCTGCTTCATTTGGATAGTGTACAATCTCGTTGTTAATTACAACGAGTACACGTCTCAATACCTATTACGCTGTCTGCTTCATTTGGATGCTCTCACCAACCCGAATCTTCAGGTTGCGATTGTCTCAATACCTATTACGCTGTCTGCTTCATTTGGATGCAGCAGCGGATCCTGTCTTACTTGCTGTTGCGCTTGTCTCAATACCTATTACGCTGTCTGCTTCATTTGGATAATTGGATTCATGGCCACGTGCTTTGGCCTTATGGTCTCAATACCTATTACGCTGTCTGCTTCATTTGGATACGCCGAGGATTCAATCACTGACTTAATCAAAAGTCTCAATACCTATTACGCTGTCTGCTTCATTTGGATATTTTGGATATCGGCAGTTATAGTAATCATTGGAGTCTCAATACCTATTACGCTGTCTGCTTCATTTGGATTCCGCGCGGCTGCCTCCTTTTTATTGCATATATGTCTCAATACCTATTACGCTGTCTGCTTCATTTGGATTGACTGACGAATTCAGGACAATTCTAGAAAATGTCTCAATACCTATTACGCTGTCTGCTTCATTTGGATTTCAGGATATGCGGAGGAAGCCCTGCCGCGAGACCGTCTCAATACCTATTACGCTGTCTGCTTCATTTGGATGTGAGTCTTGCTATTTTTGGTTCAAAAAATAGTTTTGGTCTCAATACCTATTACGCTGTCTGCTTCATTTGGATGTATTTTGGGCGTGCTAATTGGCCTCGCCATGGGGTCTCAATACCTATTACGCTGTCTGCTTCATTTGGATTATCACCAGCTTCACCCTGACTAAGGGCGCGAGCGTCTCAATACCTATTACGCTGTCTGCTTCATTTGGATACAAGCCGGGCGCCACTCCGGAACCAGTGGCAAAATGTCTCAATACCTATTACGCTGTCTGCTTCATTTGGATAACTCGCGGGGGCGCAAGCTCCCGCTTAAATTTTGTCTCAATACCTATTACGCTGTCTGCTTCATTTGGATATTGCCAGTAGCCTGACATACGTCGGGGATATGATCGTCTCAATACCTATTACGCTGTCTGCTTCATTTGGATTGAGGTCTCAATTACGGCCTCAAATCACTACTGTTATGTCTCAATACCTATTACGCTGTCTGCTTCATTTGGATTTTCCGTAACGAATTCAAAAGCGTTTCAGGCAACTGTCTCAATACCTATTACGCTGTCTGCTTCATTTGGATGGATGTTCCGGATGTGGGCGCAACTATCATTACTCGTCTCAATACCTATTACGCTGTCTGCTTCATTTGGATACCAAGCATCTTGGGAGGATGTGACCGACTGTACTGAGTCTCAATACCTATTACGCTGTCTGCTTCATTTGGATTGAGGTCTCAATTACGGCCTCAAATCACTACTGTTATGTCTCAATACCTATTACGCTGTCTGCTTCATTTGGATTTTCCGTAACGAATTCAAAAGCGTTTCAGGCAACTGTCTCAATACCTATTACGCTGTCTGCTTCATTTGGATGGATGTTCCGGATGTGGGCGCAACTATCATTACTCGTCTCAATACCTATTACGCTGTCTGCTTCATTTGGATACCAAGCATCTTGGGAGGATGTGACCGACTGTACTGAGTCTCAATACCTATTACGCTGTCTGCTTCATTTGGATTGAGGTCTCAATTACGGCCTCAAATCACTACTGTTATGTCTCAATACCTATTACGCTGTCTGCTTCATTTGGATAACGTCTTGAAGAAACAATCGGGGAGCAAATGTCTCAATACCTATTACGCTGTCTGCTTCATTTGGATTTACGAGTGGCGGTCAAAGCTACCACTACGAGTACTGTCTCAATACCTATTACGCTGTCTGCTTCATTTGGATAAGAGAAAGTTCCAAATCACCGCCTGTTTGTTGTCTCAATACCTATTACGCTGTCTGCTTCATTTGGATACTATTTTTTTGTAACAATTTGTCAATGAACCGATTAGGTGCGACGAAATTTTGTGCAATACCCCCTCTTTTATGCATCTTGCTATTTTTTATTGTTTTTGGGTACTTCCCAAAGCAAACCATTTGTTTGCCAAACACGCTCAAATGAAAGTCCCCAATCAAAATACAATATCGGCATATTTTCTAACTGTTTTATACAATCAACACTAATTTTTCTCCTGCTAAATATTCCCAATCGGGAGGCTTATTGCCTAGATGTATTGCATTGGTAGTGCTGTATTTGTCGATGGGCAGTAGCATAAAATCACAGTCATTGTGTCCCACAAACCAGTCCACAATTGTCTGTTCCAATTTGCTTTTTTGCAGAGAAGTGAGTGGCCCTACAAACACCGAATATTGTACCCGTTCAAGCCCTAGTTTGAGGAGTTGGTCGGCCACTCGCTGCCGCAAACGGTCGTTTTGGATATTTGATGCTCTACAGCCAGCATTATTGCCGAAGTGCTGAAGCTAGTCACTGCAATACTACTTATTTTCAAAGGGCTACTATTGTGAGTGTCCTTGTCCTCAATCATCCTAGGCTTCCGTATGGATACTTGCAAAATACTCAGCGAGTTTTTTTATCTTTTTGATTTTGTTGAGGTGAGCCATGATGTTGGGGTTTCATCTGCATTTCCAAAATCCCATAGCCTTTAGAACTAAACTTACCAATCCCCAACTGATGCTGAGGCACCGCTACATTGCAGCTAAACTTCACATCAAAGGCCAAATGCTGCACTTCGCCCTTGTCAGTGGGGATACTAAAATGCCCTAGTTCGTCTAAGTGCTCTATTTCTACTACCACTTTGGGCAGCGGTTCTAACTGTAGTGTTTTGAGAAGACCGAGCAATTGGCCCGTCAAGATACGTTCCAGATGCGCCACGTGTAGACGTAGCGAGCGCGTTTGTCGCCATTCCGCATAGTTGATCGGACTCAACGCCAGCCAACGGTAGAGCGCATACTGAACCTCCCCCGTTTGCCCTTCCTGCATCGCCGCTTGGTCGAGTTCAAGCTGGGCTTTGCCGAGTTCGGTTTGTAGGAGGGGCATAATCCGCAGCAATACTTCCGCTCCAGCTCCTACCCCCACGAGCGCCCCCCGCCCCCTCACCGCCCGAAACTGCACGAGCGGATAAGCGTGCGTTTCGCCACCTTCGGGCGTATGATTGTGCAGGAGCGGCTCCTGCCACCCCACCACATCATTGACCACCCGCCGCCACTGCGGAATATCATATGCCTGTAAGTACTGATTTTCAAAGACAACGGTAAGTATCGAAGCAGGCATAGCTATTTAGAAAGTTTGAGTCGGCCATAACCGACATTGGTTTTGGCCCCAATGCCAAGGTCAATGAGGATTTGTTGGAAGAGTTGTTCTTTTGTTTTTGCCGATATTATTTGATCCTTTATTGTCGTTTGGGTTAGATTAAACCCAAACCGAAATGTAACATTCGGTCTGATTTTCAAGAACATAATTGGGGTAGGGTTTTTGAGAGGAGCAGGTTTGCCGTTTTCGTCAGTATGTGGTGTAATATAATCTTGGTCAAAAATTAGTCCATTAGTCGCAGCTTTTTCAATCATTGCATCGTGAAAAATATCCCTATGATAAATTGAATTATAAACTACCTCCAGATTGTTTTTACTGTCTCTTTCAGCTTTTGATTTGTCTCTGTCAATACTTTCAAAAATAGCCAATTCGAGCCAATGAATAATATTTAGTTCACTTGCTACAAGAGATTGTTGTTTCTCAGGAAATTGTACCGTATCAATTTTTGATAAAGTTTTCCAGATATAATTTGCCTTTGCCATTTGTTTAGGCGTAATATCAAGCAATACTTTATCATTCTCTGTTTTTCTCCTTATCATCAAGACATTTTCGCCTTCATGCTTAAACTGTGGAAACGCTGAGCGGAGTAATCCCTTCACCGAAGACCCGGGCAAAATCGGCAGTCCCGTAGTATAGTCAAAATAAAATCCTATTTTAAACTCTCCTTCTACGCCAATTTGGTGTGAGTAACCCGTGCCAATCAGCAGGCCGGGATAACGAGTGGTCATCGAAAAGCTATGCTGCTTCTGTTTAGGAAGCTTGGGGAATTCTATTGATGAAGAAGCCAACCTAAACTCTAACAAACCTTTTTGGGCTTTCTTTAGAAAATCAGAGATTTCCTTTGCGTTTGCTTCTTTTGTTTTAGCTGTTCTCAACCAGCTAAATTGGAAACGGTCATTTTGGAACTGATCTACAAAAATCCCTTTGTAAAACAGCCTTCCTGCATTGGGATTAGGCATTGGATTTAGGTTTTTGGACTTCTTGGTCTGATTTGATAAATGGGCGCATTGCCAATTTCAATGCCACTAAGGCTTGCTTAATATCATTTTCTCGCTTTTTGAGCTTTGTTCTGTCGTTGGCTAAAGCTATTGTATTTTCAAAGAGTCGCTCAACTTCCAGCATTTTTTCAAGTAAGACAATAATTTGAGTTCGCTCTTTTTGCGCGCCACCTTTGGCACTATAAAAAGCCAAGGTTGGTAATAAGCCAGACTGGATCAAACTACCACCAAATGAAGAAATATAGCCCTTGAAATTACTATCAATATTAGTTCCTAAGACTTCCTTTACCGCCTTTACGGCATTAGGTATGAGTTTCTGAATTTTTTGCATGACTTTAGGAGATTTTAGTGAATTTACAAAAACCATATCCAATGCTAGCGTTGGCTCCAATCTGAATGATATTGCTCGTTAGAACCTGATTAAACTCTTCAAAATGAGTATCGTCTGCCACTATAAAACACACAAAACGACTCTCCCGAGGCACGATTTCTTCGTACCAAAGATTCTTACTTTCACCATTTTCCAACTGATTACGGGCTATGACAGGCAAGCTATCGGTCAGGTCTTTCATCTGAGAATAAGGCAGCAATACCGTATCCGCTGTTTTGCGAAAAATAGTATTCAACGCTCCCGTAGGTAATTGATAGGTGGAATTAGCCTTTTTTGCGGTCGCATCTTCGACTATTACCTCAGAATGACCCGAAAAATGAATCCCCTTGTCGCAGTCGCATTGAGTTATCAGCGCATTTAATGAACTGTCTTCACTACTGAGCCCAAGGGCATTCAAACGACTTTTTAGGTTCATTAACAAATCTTTGGACGTAGCCAAAAAATAAGGTTCGACGTTGCTCCTCACGGGCAGGGCTACCAAATCGGCGGCTAAAAAACGATACACTCCCGCCTTAAAAATATCTCCGTGGTCTTTGACAGGGTGCCCAAAAATATGGCGAACCTTGGCCGAATTTTTGTCCCAACCCTGTGCTTCTTCAAAATACTCACGTAATGCTCCTTTAAGACTTGAGGAGTGAATAGTGGGGTAACCCGTGGTCGCATCACGTTGCACGAGGTTATCCACCAAGCCGTATGCGGCATCTCCACTTCCTACGTGCGTATTGGTAAGGCAGGTAATAAGATATGCATGATAATTCATGGTTGCCATAAGAGGATTTAGGATTAAATAATAGAGAAATGATTGTATCCAATGTTTTGTAGATGTGGAATTCCTAACATCTTTTTTGCTTCGTTGAGCGATTGTTCATTATCAAATAATAACACCGAACCTTTGCCTAAAACAAAAGATTTGGCACTCAATGTAGGTTGTTCAGGTTTATGTTCGTAGCGCTCCAAGTTTGACCATTTTTGGGTTTGCTGTGAATTAGTTTCGATACTACGAAACTCTCGCACTTCATTAACCGCAAAAACAGTGTGTTTTAGGATACCCATTTCCACAAAGGCATCGCTCCAAAGCACGACGCGCCGGTAAGGTGCAGATTTGTAAAAAGGTAAGATATTTGTTGTGATTGCTTCAAAACTAATTTCCGTTTTGGTCAATTTAAGAACAAATGGCGATTGCTGACCACCCATTTTAACCATACTTTTGTAACCGTCCCAAGTGTTGTCAGGGAGGGTCACAAAAAATGAAAAACCGTATTCCTTGTCCATTTGTACGTATTCTTGCAAAAAGAAACTTTCGTCGTCTGATTCACCTTTCCGATTTTTAGCATGACCTACCTGCGAGAATCGTTTAAAAATTTTTGAATTCTCAACAGTAGTATTGCCATATAACCACTGCTCTATGATTCCTTTTTTGGCCTTATATTGCTTTAAAACAGGTAAAAAGTCAAGCCGTTGCGTATTCGTAGTTGCGGTTCCATTTTGCTTACTCCACTCATAGTTCCAATCGAAAGGGGCGGGCAATAGGGAATCGTTGCCGTATGATAAAAAAAGTGGGGATAAAGACTGAATATGGCCAAAAGTCTGATTGGATAAATTTGGGCTAAAGCTCTCAACACCAATCAAATCGCTCCAGTTATCCCGCTTTTGCAAGGCATTGTTTTTTCGTAAAACCTCATAACGAAGCATTCCAAGCAAGGTAGTCTGTTGCGGATATAGCAACGTTCGGGCAAAGTAATCGGAGCGATTAGCAGCCATTGACATCTTTTCAGTTCCGAAGAAATAGGCCTCCAAAGGGCTTAGGGTGGCTAAATAGTTATTCATTTTTTTCAGAATCAGATTTGCTGTTCATAAAATGCACCAATCTCAAAACGGTGTAAACAACTGCCTGTCGAACAGTAGGCTGCTTCTCATTTTCAATAGGTTTAGGATACTCTTTATATACTTTATAGATTAAACTAGGGAGCGTTTCGTACAGATACTTTGAGTGGGTTCTGTGGATTGATTCGTTGAAAGTATTTCTAAAAAAATGCTTCAAGCTTTCTTCATTATCGGCCACCGCTTCAAGCATAGCCCCAAACAACGGGTCTCGAAGTTTGTGAGTAACCGATTTGAGCAGTCGCTCGTCTTGCCGATGGGCTTTGAAGAAATCGCCGATAGCTTCATAACTTTCAGCAAGGTCTTTCTGTATAAAGGCTTGCATGGTTTGTCCACTATGTTTACGTAAGGCTATTCCAATCGTGTTTTTGTGGGGATGTAAAGATTCATTCTTGGCTTTAACCATCAACTCATGAGCGGTATCAAGCCCATCCCAAATAGGGTGTTTGTAGTACTGAATGGCTATTCCCCAAGACAGTGTAGGCATTCTTATTTTATCTCTTTCATCCAGAATTTTGGCGTTTATCTTCGTAATTAATGGTTCAAATTGCTTTGTAAAACAATCATCAATAATTTGAGTTAGATCAAAAAAACACTTTTCATCGCACACAACAGGCAAAAACATCAAAATATCTTCGCCGCCTAAGTATATACCCGCCCCGCCATAATCGTTAATTTGCGAGGTAATTGCTAAATTGAAATCAATGAGTGTTTCTGAAAACTTCTTCAAATCCTGCGGTTTTTGGCCCAATTGAGCCAAAACATTGCTAATTCCGTCCCCGTCGGCATAGACCACCGCAACGTACTTATGAAACTGTCTGAAATCTTCCCCGAAAATTTTCTGATTGGCCTTCATGCACACCGAATCCAAAATTTCTTCTTCGGGTTCATACTCTTCAGTGTTAAGTAAAGCAGCAGGACTTTCGTATTTGCTATGGTCTTTACGTTCCAAATCACGCAGGGCTATTTCTACTATCGACTCAAACGTTTTGCCACCTCGAAATGCCTCTTTTGTCAGAAAAGAATTTCCTTTATTGACTCGATACAGAAAATGTGTTATGACATCAGGGTAGTATGTAGGCCACTGTTGCCGAAGTTCCAATGTATCTAGTTGGTCATAAAGTGTGAAAAGGATATTGTCACCTTCTGGAATTAGCATTTCTATGCACGAATACTGAAGATACGATTCTAAATCCTGCTTCAATTTAGCTTTGTCATAACTAATAGCGGGTAGATTTGTCGCTATCTTTGTTGCCTGAATATGGTTAGTTATATCAGTCGTTATATCCTCAACTGTCGTCTTTACAATACTCGTAAAGCGTCCTAAATCAAGTTTTGATGTAGCTTTAACAATGCAACGGTCAGGATAAATCCCTGCCCCCAAGGTACTTTTAGAATCAAAATGCTTTGGATGCGGAATTAAGATATTTTCCTCAAAACCATCCCCTTTGAGAGTTTCAACAATGCGCCTCATCCAATGAGAAAACAGATAACTGCTCGCCCAGAGCATACGGGTACGTTTGGACTGCTGAGAAGTACGGTATATAGGGCCGAGGGTAACGGCAAGGTAGGTAGGAATCATCTTTGTAATTGACTATAAATGTTTTGTAAGATTTTGAATTCGTATCGGCCATAAAATTCAGGAGCAACGTGTTCATGAATTTCAAAATTACGTGTGTCAAAGATAAAGTCAAAAAAAGACGCGAAACTGAAACTCTCTGGTGTACTGATTCTCAAATCCCCTCGCCCATTATTTTTGATTATAAATTCTTGGTTTAAAATCTCACGAGGATAATTATCTATTCCAAAAAACACCCGATAAAGTGCGGAATTTATTTGGATAGGCTTAAATATGATTGGTGACTTAAAACGTTCTACTTCTCCACTATTACTTTGCTTACTTATAGTAACCTTATTACCCCAAGATTCGGACAAAGACAACCCAAATAAGTCTTTCACCAACTTCTTATCTTGAGACTGGTAGTGTAAAATATCGGCATTTCCGTAATTTCTTTTTTGATTTTGGAGTACATCATTGAAGTAACTCTCCTTAATTGTTTTTTTGTCCCATTGCCAGCCCTGTGCCTTGGCATATAAAAACAATAAAGATTTAAAATAGAAAACATTGCGCCCTCCAGCCCCTATAAGGTTTATACCACTTCGCATAGACCTGTAAAACAATTCGATATGTTTAAAAACAGTTTCAATAGAACTTGTCGGAACATCAAAAGCATATTCTAATTTTGGTGGTTGATAAGAAAAGTCAGTGGCATCTAAATAGAATGCGCCGAAGCCTTTTGATTGCCTCATGCCAAAATTGTTCCGCATCAAAAATGTAGGCATTGATTTTTTGATGGCTTGTAATAACACTGTATGAAAAGAAAATATAGTGACTCTAATGGCATCATTTGTCCATACAAAATCTTTGGTATTATCACCCCCAAGATTAGCAAAGTAGTTAGGAAATTTAGTGCTGGTATTTCTAAGGCTGGGAAGTTCACTTTTGAGATTGTTTTCAGCACCCTCAATGTAAATTTTATAGTCGAGGGCATCGCTTCGGCTTTTGGGTATAAGCAGATGCTGGTATTTTTCGCGACTTTCAAAATAATGCTCTTTTAAAAACCTATCCAACTTGGGCTTCAGTTCTGTAGCTCGTAGCGTAGCCCCTTCTTGGTTGTGTTGAAAGTGAATGAGGGGTGTGTGTTGGCGAAGGATGAAAGATATATTCATTTTAGCTTGTCTTTAATTTGTTTTAGTAATTTTCGATGTTCATTTTGTTGTTTTAAAAGACTGTCTTTTAATAATTTTATTTCTTCTCTAATTGTACTTACTTCAGATTTTAAGATATCCGTTTGAGGAGAATAAACTTTTATTGTATCATCTCTTGTAGGACGTTTATCTTTCGTTTCTGCTTTCCAAATAGGATAGCTTAAAGCTATTCCAACAAACACAATCATAAATACGGAGCATACTACTTTATAGGAATTTGCTTTAACGAAATCCTTCCATTTTGGATTCCTATCTGTAAATATTAAAAATAGTAGTATAGGGCTAATTATCAAAAAACCTACGAAGAACCAATGACTTATTCCTTCAAATTCAATAAGTTTAGGATTAAAAGTATTCATACCGTAATAACCAACAATCAAGGATGGAATAGATATGGAGGCTAAACCAACAGTAATATCATTAAACCGTTTAGCTTTTAATTCTTCGGCCTCTTTCCTACCTTCTTCCTCGTTTTTTCTTTCTTCTTCTATTTCTGTTCTTTTCTTATTTTCTTCTAACTCAACGTAATTTAGCAAGCCCTTTATTTCCCCTTCTAAATCCTTAACATTTTGTTCAATTTTCATCAATTCGTGTAACTTTTCATACATTTCAATGCCTTGCTCTTGGGCTGTCACTTCTCTAAAGTGAATCTTATTTATAAAAAGAAGATATTTTAAATATAATTTAGAAATATTTGTACGTGTATTTATGTCTTTTTTATTAGCTAATTCAGCGAGTATAGTTGCTTCTTTAGAAAATTGAAGAATAGATGCCCTTTGAGCCAAACACAAGATTGCAAGTTTTGCATATACTGTTTTTAAGTGCGACAAAATGACCTTTTTTGATAAATCACTTTGATCACTTATTACCATAAAAGAGTACCTAGTTATTCCATAAATAGTATTCCCTTTTGGCAAATTATCTTTACCTTCCACCCATCGGGTATTGGTACTTTTACGTATTTGTTCACGCTTAAAATCCAGATTGCTACAAGAAGGATTTGCATTGTCAATAAATATAAATTTATGCCAAAAATCTCCCGTTTCATAGTTATAGGATTTATCATTGCTATTATATTTTCTCAATTGGCGTATCAAAGCATTGTTCCCAAACCAACATAACACAAACATTCTGTCATCAATAACTGGCTCAATGAAAATTTTCTCAAGAGAGGTTCTGTTTCTACTTTGTGTAAAGTTTTCTCCTAATAAATCTCTGATGATTGATGCTATTTCTAGCGGAATATCTTTGAGATTGCTTAATGTTTCGTATCTACTAAAATTTTCTTTTGTAATAACTCGCTTACTTGAAGTATTCTCATTAATATCATCATCTGCATACACAATAACTTCGTCAGAAAACTGAGAAGTGTTTGTATTTCCAACTTTTTGGCTTTGAATAATGATTTCATCAGCCAAAAAAGTTTGCTTTGTCAATGATGTTATCTTTTCATCTGCTTTTAAATCATTTTTATCACTTAAACTTAAAAACTGCGGGTAAATCCTTCTACCAAAATCATTGATATTCAGAATATCTTGCCTAGTAGTAGTGGTATCGTGGTTAGCTAAGTAGAAAGCCATGATAGCGATTCCCGTATTGTAACAATCAAGTTGAATACTATCAACGGAGAGTGTATATATCTTTTTTTGTCTATTATATAATTTAATCACATATTCTAAATCACCCTCTATATACCTATATCGTTTATTTATTTTATCCGTGCCATCCGGGAATAATATACTTCTGGAAAAGTCAAAAAAGTAAGACCATTCGTTGTAATCTTGTCCGTTCTCAATAGAGAATTTCACTTCCTTCCATTGATGGCTTGCAAGTAACTGTTTTTCAAACTGTTTCACATCTAATCTTTCATCAATATCAATCTCCATCATCTGTTTGTCTGTTGATGTCAGATGATTCCATTTAAACGGAAACAAGAAAATATGGTAGCTATGAGGTGGGTTCGGAGACATAGTCAATGATATTTTGTACAACTTTTGTTAATTCATCTGTCGAAAAAACGCCTTTTGCTATCCCAAAATAACCACTATCGCCCCCACCGTAATAGGCTTTTTTTTGAGCTATTAAGTTTTTATATTTTTTTGCTAAGAGACCAACACCCTCCCCATAATAGTTTAGAACATTTTCATTGTAAATAAGGATTTTTTTTTCTTCTATCCTATCCACTATCGGCGAAAATTTATCAAGTGGCGTTTTTAGTACTAATATTCCTTTTATCATCCTTGCATCTTGCAAAGATGCCTCGGCAAGTCGTTCCATTTCGTCGGTTACGCCTTGCGCTTGGCGATCCAACCGCCGGATGTGCTGAATCTCTTCTTCGCTTGCTCCCATCGCCCGCATTGCAGGTTTATAGCCTCGGTCGTTGGCTGCCACTAGCTGTTGATAACGCGTAAGTTCCACCCCTAGTAGCTGGGCTATTTGCTCAATAGAACTCGGCAAATGCACCTTTTCGTTGTGGTGGTCTATTTCGGTATAAAAGCGCGGAAGTTTACTCGTTGGCCCTACGGTAAGCTCGATACCCACAAAATGCCAATCGGGCTGTGCCACAATGATGGATTGATACGCATCAATTGATGCTCCCCAACCTAGTTTTTTGTCGGTAAATGATTGTTGGTAGGATTCTAACAATGCCCTGATTTCGAGCATTTCAAGGTCTTGACCTCCCAATAAAAAGTGATATTGTGACATTTGCTTTAACATTTGATAAGTCAAAAATTATCCAAACTTTCGTAGTATAATCAAAAAGTACTTCTCATATAAAGCTGGAAATTATTGTCCGTTGTATTTCTATCGGTGTTATTTTTTTTCAAAAAGTAAGATATTCATAAGAAAGTACTGGTTAAGACCTAGGTTATTTTTCAGAACAATTGACCAAATCGTGGCAGGAACATAGTCAGAACCTTATCTCTTAAGAGGCTGGAACCATTCCCACCTTACAGTTATTATATTTATTCAATATACGAGGGGCTATGTTTTCTAATACCTCCTCTAAAAAAGTGATTGCAGAAACTATCAATTTACAAAATTTTCTTTGGGAAGAGTAGTCTAAACTTGGAAAGTCCACTAAACGCAGTCATCAAGACTTTCCAAGTTTGGGGGCTATGGATGGGCAGGCTGAGTTTTGCCCAAAATGCTTCTCGCAGCCGCCTCTCCTCACTAGCCTGCTGTGCTAGCCGTAGCCCCCTCACACCTCACAATCATAGTTTTTGTACTTTTTTCTTAAAAATTATTTGGAAATAAAGTAAAAGCTAGTTTACATTTGCAATTATGTAGTACATAACTACTATACCAATTATAACTCGACTAAACACCTTTCCAAAAATGAAACTAAACTACTTGTTTGGGTTATGGGCTTGCTGTTGCCTATGGATTACGGCACCACTCTTTGCCCAAGTAGCCAACATTACCGTCAAAGGGACGGTCAAGTCGGCAGATACCGGCGAAAACTTACCCGGCGTGAGCATTGCCCTCCGTGGTACTACCACCGGAACTACGACCGATGTCAACGGCGCTTTTAGCCTTAGTGTACCTCGCAATGGTCGCCTTGTTTTTTCCTACGTTGGATTTGAAGCCCAAGAAATCCCCGTCAACGACCGCAGTATCATTGACGTAAAGCTCTCGGGAGATGTAAAAGCGCTGGGGGAAGTAGTGGTAGTAGGCTACACCCAACAATCAAGAGCTAAAACTTCGGCGGCGGTCTCGAAACTCAATCCCGACGAACTCAAAAACACCACCAACCCCAACCCCGTTCAAGCCATGCAAGGCAAAATAGCGGGGGTTTCGGTGCCTATCTCGTCGGGACAACCGGGCGCGGGTGCCACCAACATCATCATCAGAGGTGGTACCAAACTCAACGTATATGGCTCAGGGCTGGGCAATAGCGGCGGCAATGCCGTGGGCGCTTCCGACGGTAGCAGTCCGTTGGTAATCGTAGATGGTGTGTTCAGGTCATTGAACGACATCAACCCCGACAATATCGAGTCGTTTCAAGTCATGAAAGACGCTGCCGCCACTGCTATTTATGGTGCACGTGGTGCCAATGGGGTGATTGTTATCAAAACCAAAGGCGGCAAATTCAACTCTCGCCCCAATGTCACTATCAATCACCGCACTACTTGGGAAACCATGTCGCGCGATTATAAATACCTCAGTGCCAGCGAGTATCTTACTTTGGCACGTACAACGGTCAAAAACACCTTTGACCCACTCGACAAAAACAACTTGTTGAACAACGGTGGATTTTCGGCAGGTACGCGCGTTTATACCGCCAAAGGGCAATACGGCACCAACATCAACTTAACGGCACTTTACGACAATATCGTGGCCGTAGAAGGCCAAGACTACGTCAACAATCTATTGGCAAAAGGCTGGAAAACCATGGATGACCCCATCAATCCCGGCACGAAACTTCTCTATGCCGACAACAATTACCAAGATTTGCTTTGGAATACGGGCGTGACCCAAAACCATAACGCCTCAATCGACGGTGGAAGCGAAAAAGCCAATTACAACGTATCGTTTGGCTACACCGACCAAGCGGGAACTTTTGTGGGTACAAATTACAAAAGATACGATGCCTTAGGAAACTTTGGCTTCAAAGTGACGGACCGTTTTAGACTCGACGCCATGCTCAATTATCAGAATGTATTGCCCAACTACGTCGAAGCTTTTCAAAACGACCTTACCCGCGCCACGCGCATTACGCCTTTAATTCGCTTGTTTAAAGACGATGGCAACCCCATGCCGGGCGAAAACTACTCCACCCGTAACCGCTTTCATACCCTCCAATACGACGACCTGAGGGTATCTACGGAGCGGATTGTTTCGCGCGTGGCGGGAGATTGGGAGCTCATCAAAGGGCTACATTTTAAGCCTTCGTTTTCGTACCTGATTCAGGATTATCGCTATATGTTTATGCGCAAAGGCACCCCTGCATCGGAGATTCAGCCACCTACCCAACGCCAGAAAAACGAAAATATCGACAATTCTCGTCAGCTCATGATTGATCAAATCTTACAGTATGACTTTAGCTTGAAAGATATGCATAACTTTACTCTTTTGGCAGGTTTTAACTTCACAAGGTCTACCAACAATGTTATCAATATTGGCTCCCAACGGGCAACCAACGATTATATTTACACCATCAACGAACCTACCACTACGGTCATCAATGGCGTAGTAAATACCAATGTCACCGACTTCCGTACTACGCTAGGAGAATCGCGCTCGGCTAGTTATTTTGGACAATTTATTTACGATTACAATAGCAAATACCTCCTCAGTGGCGCACTTCGCTATGATGGGTTTTCCAACTTTGCTCCCCAAAACAAGTATGCTTTGTTTCCTTCTGCGTCGGTCGGCTGGAATATCCACAAAGAAAACTTCTGGAGCTTCACCCCTGTCAGTATGCTCAAATTACGGGCAAGCTGGGGACAAGCCGGTTCGAGCGATTTGAGCATCACCGATACTTACGGCGGCTATTCGGCCCAAACCTACGCCCTGGGTTCGGGGATTTTGCGGAGCAATCTCTCTAATCCTAACCTCAGATGGGAATCGACCGAAACCACCGATTTGGCTCTTGATGCAGGCTTGTTTAACGACCGCGTAACGCTGACCGTTGATTTTTACAACAAAATGACCAAAAACCGACTTGCTTCTAAACCCCTTCCTTCAGAAGCACCTTTCCCGTCGATTGTTTACAACAACGGAACTTTAAGAAACCGAGGCGTAGAAGTCGAAATCGGGGCTACTATTTTGAAAAAAGGTGACTTCTCGTGGCGTACTAATTTTTCTTTTGCTCTCAACCGCACCACCGTCATCAAACTGCCCGACAATGGCCGCCTCAAAAATCGCCAAGGTGGAGACCGTGTGTATGACCCTGCTACTCAGCAAGAAATCGACGCAGGTGGCTTGGCTGAAGGCGAACGCCCCTATGGTTTGTACGCGTATCAAGTGTTGGGGGTATTTGCTACCGAAGAAGAGGCCAATGCTTGGAATGCCACGAAGAAAGACAACCTTGCTTCACCCTCGGGAATTGCCACTAAAAAACACGCGGGAGATTTCATTTTTGCCGATATTAACAACGACGGCGTGATTGACACCAAAGACCAAGTATTCATGGGCTACCGCAACCCCGACAAAATCGGCGGAATGCAAAATATGCTCTCTTACAAATCTTTATCTCTCAAAATTGCGGTCGATTATGCCCTAGGCCATATTATCAGCAACGGCGCGTTGGCGCGTTCGTTGGGTCAAGGTCGGGCATTCAACGAAGGTGCTCCTATGCAGGCGATTGGCCCTGATATTTGGCAAAAATCCGGTGACGTAGGCAAAACATACGCTCGTTTCTCGTTTGCAGATTTTGATTTTGGTCAACGTAACTACTTGCGCTCAGCTACGCTCGGCAACAACAACAGCTACGCATCTGATGTATCAACCATGATTGAAAAAGGCGACTTTTTGGCTTTCCGCGAGGTGTCGCTCAGCTATGAGCTTCCACGGATTTGGCTTCAAAAAATCCACCTCCAAAGCGTCAATGTATTTGCTAGTGTTTTTAATCTTGGCTACCTGACCAAGTACAAAGGTATCAACCCCGAAACTTATACGGGTTTTGACGCCATAGGTTATCCGCGCCCAAGACAATTCTCGCTGGGCACTACCATAAGATTCTAGCCAATCAAAAAACTTGACTTTAGAAAAATGAAAAAGACAATCCTATACATCGTTCCCTTCTTGATAGCGGCGTCGAGCCTCACAAGCTGCGATAGCCTACTGAATGTCAAGCCCCAATCGAGCATTACCGAAGAAGTATATTTCCAGAACGAAGGTGACTTTGAACCTTATCTGACGGGTATTTATACCTTTATGCGTACCTTTTCCAACAACGTCACCTATGGCATGGAAAGAGGCGAAGAATTGGTAGCCGCCTCCAACTCCCGTTTTGGAGTAGCTTGGTCACAAAATATCACCGCTACTTCGGGAGCCGTCAACTACAACGATTGGTACCGCGCTATTGGGCATTGTAATTTACTTTTGCTGAAAATCGAAAGTTTTCCTTTTGCCAATAATCCCGACCTCAAAAAGAGGATTTTGGCCGAAACTTATGCCTTAAGAGCCTATTTCTATTTTCACTTGACCCGTATTATTGGTGATGCTCCGCTAATGCTGCAAGCTGTGGTAGACGAAAATGTACCCTTGCTCCCCCGTGCCTCATCAGCCGATGTGATGAAACAAATCCAAGCTGATTTGGACTTAGCGATTCAATCCTACAAGAGTATCAGTGGCTTTTCGCCCACGTCTTACCCAAGCAAGTATCGTTTTTCTTATGGAGCAGTGCAAGCGCTCAAAGCAGAGGCCAAGCTTTGGAGCGGAAAAGTGCTCGGCGGTGGCGCGCAGGATTTCAACGATGCGATTGCGGCAATCACAGAAGTAGAGGCTACGGGCGTATCGCTCAATGCCGACTTCAAAAACGTAACGGGGCTTCGGGCTACTTCCAATCCCGAAATCATTCTTTCGGCTTTTTTTAGTCGTGACGAAACAGGCGGTAATTATGGCGTCAATGCACTTCCTTTTTTGGCTATCATCCAAGGAGCTCTCAACCTCGACAGCATTCCTTTTACCCAAACTGCGGCCACGGGTCAGGGTGCTTACCAGATTAGTACACAATCAAGGGCTTTGTTTGCTGCCAATCCCAAAGACAAACGTATCCCCTTTACGTGGATTGTAGAAAGACAAAGTACAGGACCAAAAGTGGCGTGGATTACGAAATATTCGGGCACCAAATATACCGACGACCGCGTTTCTGACAATGAAATCATCATTTTCCGTTTGGCCGATTTATTGCTCATGAAAGCCGAAGCTTATGCCGCTTTAGGAAATACGGCACAAGCACTCACCAACCTTAACAAAGTAAAAGCGCGGGCTGGTCTTAGCGAATACAATGGTACTGGCAAAGCCCTCGAAAAAGAGATTTTGGACGAACGAGGACGCGAATTGTTTTTTGAAAACAAACGTTGGTACGACCTTGTAAGATTTCATAAAGGCGGCACTATCGATGTTTATACACTTGTGCCTAACTTAGTAGGTAAAAAAACACCCCTGTTTTGGCCTCTCAATACAACTGTTTTAGGAAACAATAATTTATTGAAACAAACAGAAGGGTATTAGTGCCGTTATCCGAAAGTTGGGCTTATTATTAAGCCTAATTAACTGTGCACAAACACTTATTTACTGTCATCCCTTATTTCTTTTGATTTTTATGAAAATTTCATTTTTGTCAATTTTTATCCACACCATTTTAGGATGGCAGCTAGCCAATAAGCACGCTTTTGCGCAAAGTATCACGGCTACCGAAAAGCAGTTTGTGACACCCGTACTTAAAGGCAAATCCGACAATCCCGTCATTCGTCTTCAAGTATGGGTTTCACCCTCTCAATCTTCGGTGTCGGTATCAGGTTTTGATTTTAATACTACCGGAACTACTTCCCTCAAAGACCTCAAAAATAGCAAGTTGTACTTTAGCGGTACAGACTCTGCTTTCAAAGCAGACCCCGCCAAGCTTATTGCCCACAAGGAGATTACAAAAGGTACATTTTCACTCTCGACCGCTCAAACTTTAGGACCTGGCAATCATTATTTTTGGCTTGCGTTAGAGCTTAGTGAAAAAGCTGATTTAAAGCATTTTGTGGATATTCATTGCAGCAACATCACCGTCAATCAACAAAACATTAGACCCAAAGCTTCGCCCATTCTTACTAAACAACGCATCGGCGTAGCAGTACGTCAGCATGGCGATGATAACGTCCATACCTTTCGTATTCCGGGGCTTGTAACTACCCATCAAGGCACCCTCTTGGCCGTGTACGATGCTCGCCGCAATAGCTCTCGCGATTTACAAGGTGACATCGACATCGGACTCAGTCGCAGTACCGACGGTGGCAAAACGTGGGAACCAATGCGCATCGCAATGGATATGGGTACTTGGGGAGGATTACCCCAAAAATTCAACGGCGTATCGGATGCGTGTATTTTGGTCGATAAAAACTCCAACACCATTTACTTAGCGGGGTTATGGATGTATGGAGTCATCAATGACCAAGGAAAATGGCTCGAAGGACTCAACGAAAATAGCAAAGAGTGGAATCATCAATGGCGTACCAAAGGCTCTCAGCCTGGCTTTGATGTAAAGCAAACGTCCCAATTTTTGATTGTAAAAAGTACCGACGACGGCAAAACCTGGAGCGAACCCGTCAATATTACCAAAATGGGCAAAAAAGAAGCGTGGTGGCTGTGGGCACCTGCACCGGGGCATGGTATCACACTTGAAGATGGCACGCTGGTTTTTCCTACCCAAGGACGCGACCACACAGGCGAGGCTTTTTCTAACCTCACTTACAGCCAAGACGGTGGTAAAACGTGGCAAACTAGCCCCAAAGCAAGTATCGAAAGTACCACCGAAAATATGGCCGCCCAACTCTCCGACGGTAGCATCATGCTCAACATGAGAGCCAATAAAAACCGTAACGATACCTCTGCTCGCAATGGCAGAGAAGTAGCCACTACCCGCGATTTAGGAAACACTTGGACTCGTCATCCTTCTTCCGATGGCGCATTGCCCGAACCTACCTGCATGGGTTCGCTACACCGACATGATTTTGTACAAAACAAAAAGAAAAAGAGTATTTTGCTTTTCTCAAATCCTAATTCAAAAGTGGATCGCACCCATATTACGCTCAAAACCAGCTTGGATGACGGACTGACGTGGCCGTCGGATAAGTGGCTTTTGCTAGACGAATTGAAAGGACGCGGCTATTCTTGTTTGACTTCACTCAACGAAAATACCATTGGTATTATCTACGAAAGCAGTCAAGCCGATTTGGTATTTCAACAAATTGACCTCTCCGAAATATTAAAAAAATGATGAAACATCGCTTATTCTCGCTTGTACTATTCGCATCTTGTGCCACTTCTTGGGCGCAAAAATCAGGGGCAAATCTTCCGATTTTGGATGTCTCAACCGAAAAAAATCGTCAAATCGTGATTGCTCACGGTACCGACGACATTTACCAAGGGCATCCCACCACTGTCTTAATGCCCGACGGCCAAACCATCTATGCCGCTTGGTCTTACAATCACGGCGGTAAAGCAGGGCCCTTGGCCAAAAGTACCGACGGCGGCAAACAATGGCAGATGATTCCGACCCCAGCCGATTGGGAAACTACCTTCAACTGCCCCAGCATTTATTTGCTCAAAGACCCGGCGGGAAAAGAACGGCTCATGGTTTTTGCGGCTCGTCCTGCTATGTCGCAAACGTGGAGCGAAGACGGCGGCAAGACCTGGACGCCCGTCAGAAGTTTGGGGAAACCTTGCATCATGGCGTTTTCGAGCATCATCAAACTCAACAACGGTGACTATCTAGGGCTCTATCATCGTGGCCCTGACGATAAAGACAAAGCTCCTCTCAAAATTTGGCAATCTATCTCCAAAGATGGCGGTGTTACTTGGGGTGAGTCTGTGATGGTATGCGAAATGGAAGGCCGCTCCCCTTGCGAGCCGGCGGTATTTCGCTCCCCCAATGGCAAAGAACTCCTCTGCATCATGCGAGAAAACCAACGCAAAAACAATTCCCTCATGATGGTCTCTACCGATGAAGGGCAAACATGGTCGGCACCTACCGAAACCCCTTGGGGACTCACTGGCGACCGCCACATGATACGCTACACCTCCGACGGACGAATCGTTTCGGTATTTAGGGACATGGCTCCCAACAGCCCCACCAAAGGGCATTTTGTGGCTTGGGTAGGTACTTACAACGACATCAAAAATGGTCTTTCGGGACAGTATCGCGTCAAACTTCTTCACAGTTTTGCCGGACCGGACTGCGGCTATCCCGGTTTGGAATTGCTACCTGACGGTACTTTTGTAGCTACTACTTATATCAAATACCAACCTGGCAGCAAAAAACATTCGGTAGTGGCGGTTCGGTTTAAGGTAGAGGAATTTGACAAAATGTTTTGACCCCACCCTCTTTAATACATTGATTACCAAACCAAAAATCAATCATTGGTTCAAAATTAAAAGATAATAATTAACTGTGCCTAGCACTCAATATATTTATGACAACACAGCACTTCGATGGCCTCATTGCCGCTCTTTTTACTCCCCTTCATCCCGACGGGAGTGTCCATTATGAATTGATTCCTGATTTAGTACAACACTTGATAGACAGCGGCGTCAAAGGTATTTTTGTGTGTGGTAGCAACGGCGAAGGCCCTAATCTTACCCTTGAAGAACGGATGCAAATTTTGGAAGTGGTGATTAAATCCGCCAAAGGTCAATTGTACATCATTAGCCACGTAGGACACGCCAGCATTGCCGAAGCGCAGAAATTAGCCCATCACGCCGAGCAAGTAGGTGCTCATGCTATTTCATCGGTAGCCGCCTTTTATTTTAAACCTACCTCGGTACAAAATCTAGCCGATTGTATGACGGCCATTGCCTCTGCCGCACCTAGCTTACCTTTTTATTATTATCACATTCCTATGCTAACAGGCATTTCGATTGATACTGTGGCATTTATGGAGTTGGCCGAAAAACAAATCCCCAATTTTGCAGGTGTCAAATACACGGCTTTTACTATTTGGGAGTATCAGTCGTGCCTCAATTACAAACAAAAAAAATACGATGTACTCTACGGTTTTGATGAAAACTATCTTTCGGCGCTGGCTGTAGGAGCCAAAGGAGCGATTGGGAGCACCTTCAATTTTGCCGCACCCTTATACCTCAAAGTACGTCAATATTTTGAAAATGGCCAGCTCGACAAAGCCCAAGAATTGATGCTTTTGTTGGTAGAAATGGTCAGAATCTTTATTAAATATCCCCCTATTCCTGCCCAAAAAGCCATCATGAAAATGATAGGTTTTGATTTAGGACCTTGTCGTTTGCCGCTTCAGGCTTTGTCTGATGAAGACTCGCATCAACTGTTTGAACAACTATCTTCTATTCAGTTTTTTGAGCACCTGAACCTCACCGTTGCAGCACAGAAATAAACCTTATCTGCATGATTCGCCCATTTCTATTTTTCATATTGAGTATTGTGAGCATCAAAACCATGAGTCAATCTTCGTCCCGCGCTTTTGAGTGGGAATACCTCCCCCCTTTGCCCGACGCCGTAGGTTTTGCGGGTGCTTACAGTGGTGTCAGCAATGGCGCACTCATCGTAGCGGGGGGAGCCAATTTCCCCCACAATGCAGGCCCGTGGGGTAATGCTCCCAAAACTTGGTATGATGATGTTTATGTATTAGAATCTCCCACAAGCACTTGGAAAAAAGCGGGCAAGCTCCCTCAAGCTATGGGATATGGGCTATCCATAACTACCCCAAATGGGGTATTTTGCATAGGGGGGGCCAATGCTACACAGCATTTCAAGGAGGCTTTTTATATAGAATGGAAGCACGGCCAACTACACCTTACACCTTTACCCTCACTTCCATCGCCTCTTGCTTATACTTCTGGTGCACTCATTGACAACAAAGTATATGTAGCAGGGGGTACACACGCGCCTTCAGATACGATTACGACTCAGCAATTTTGGGAATTTGACCTTCAAAAAAAACAATGGAATGCCCTGCCTTCCCTTCCTAATCATGGCCGCATGCTTGCCGTTGCAGGTGCTCAAAAAGGAACGTTTTTTTTGTTTAGTGGGGTCAAATTAAGCAACAATCCCGCCACTTCACAACCCACCCGCACTTACTTAAATGACGCATGGAGTTTTGAGCCTAAAACCCGCCAATGGAAATCGCTTGCATCATTGCCCCATGCTGTAGCGGCAGCACCTTCACCGGCCTTTTCAGGCCAGAAATTCGAATTAATGATTTTTGGGGGAGACGATGGTGTGAATGCTCATCGCGTGCTCGAACTCAAAGAAAAGCATCCAGGCTTTAGAAAAGAAGTGCTTGCTTACTACACCCATACCAACACATGGCGCATCGTAGATAGCATCCCGTCTGCTGATTCAAATCCAAAAAGCGAAGCGGCTGTTACTACTCCATTAGTAATATGGCAACATAAGGTGGTGATTCCAACGGGCGAAATTAGCCCCGGCATTCGCTCTCCTCAAATCAAAGTAGGCGTTCCTTTACAAAAATAGCTCTATACAGCTTAGAGTTCGTAATTACCAATCGGCAGATTTATCTGTACAGTAGTACCACTATTGAGAATCGATGACACCAGAATCTCTCCTTCGTGCATCCGTATAATGTTTTTGGTAAGAGGCAAACCTATCCCATATCCTTCGTAATTTTTGGTGTTGGATGCCCTAAAAAAAGGTACATAAATATACTTAAGCTCATTTTCGGGGATACCAATACCCGCATCTTTTACCACGATAAAAACCTTTTTATCAGACGCCCCAATCGACACATTTACCGTCTGATAATCAGAGTATTTACAAGCATTGCTGATGATATTGCTCAAGGCCAAATGAAGAAGTTGCTCATTGCCTTTTACTTTTAATTTAGAGGGATTTTCGGGTAGCAGGCTCATATCTATCCGAATCGAGCTTTTGGGATTTATTTTTTCCACAGTTTCTTTCACATCCCACAACAACTGGTCAACCCTCACTTTGTCAAATTTTTGGATTTTACCGTCAAAGCCCGTCTGCGCCAAAAACAACAGCGCTTGGGTTTTCTTTTCCAATTTTTCGGCTTCTACCAATATAATCCTGATGGTTTCGATATATTCTTCGGGTTTTCGGACTTTGGCCAAGGCCACATCTGCTTCTCCGATAATCGCCGTCAAAGGCGTTCGCAATTCGTGAGAAGCATTACTGATAAAATTGTTTTGAGTCTCAAAAGAAGTCTCGATACGATTGAGCATGTCATTGAAAGTCATTGCTAAATCATTGAGTTCGTCGTGTGTATTGGCAAAATCGAGGCGCAAATGCAGATTTTCGGAACTAATTTGCTTGACCCGTTCGGTGATTTTGGTGAGAGGGTTAAAAACGTATTTTGAAAAATAGACTGAAATAAAAAGTGAAAATAAAAAGGCCGTTGCTATTGCCAAAAACAAGGTTTTACGCAAATACACAAAATGATGAAGCTCGAAATAATTTTCGGCCGAAGCCACTACAATATACTCTCCTTTGGGGCTATTGTACTTGATACCTACATAAAAAAGGCCATTGTCGCTGTATTCGGTTTTGCCTTCTTTTCGAATCGTCTCAAAAAAAGTAATAGGAAGTTTAAGGGTTTTAGCTTCCTCTTCAAAAGTTTTAGCGGGAGTCAACGGAAAAAAGTAATCATGCTCCTGCGGAAGCTTATCAAAAAACTCATTGTGCAGCGCATTGATTTCGGTTACTTCGGTGTCAAAACCCCGATGCAGCTCTACGCGCGCTGTCGTAAAAGCTCTGATTTCTAACAGCTTATAAAAGTCTTTGTAGGAATAATTGGCTACCGAAAAATACACAAACCCACTGAATATCATCACAATCACCAAAAAAGCACTCAGTAGCAGTAAGCTAGTTTTAGTTTGGGTTTTCATCAATACTCACTTTTCTTATCATTTGTTATTTCAATGCTCTTTCAAGACATAGCCCATACCTATCACTGTATGAATCAGCTTACTTTCAGGAACAAAATCCACTTTTTTTCGGAGATAATTTACATAGACATCCACCACATTGGTACCCAAATCAAAGTTGACGCCCCATACTTCTTCCAAAATATCAATCCTTGATACTACTTTGCTTTTATTTTTCATAAAAAACAAAAGCAGGCGATACTCGGTAGTTGTAAGCGAAATTATCCTATCAGCTCGTGATACGGTTTTGGTATAATCGTTGAGTTCCAAATCACTCACTCTAAAAATAAAATCCCCCTGCGGGTCAGGTTGTTGTGCACTAACGTGCTCAGTACGCCGTAACAGGGTTTTGATACGCGCTACCAACTCAATAAATTTAAAAGGCTTGACTAGGTAATCGTCCGCCCCTGTTTCTAATCCCAGCACAATATTTTCGGAAGTACCTAGGGCTGTTAAAAATAAAATAGGAACGGAAGTGTTTACTTTCCGAATCTCTTTACACACCTCTAGCCCATTCATTTCGGGCAGCATAATATCCAAAATCACCAAATCAAAAGAGCGGTCGTTGAAAATCTGCACTCCAGTTTTACCGTCAAATACCACACTTACTTCAAAACCTTCTTCGGTCAGTCCTTTTTTAATAAACGAGACCACATGTACCTCATCTTCTACCAACAATATTTTTTTCATGGAATAGCAATACAAATTGATTTCTACAAACGCTTTCAAAAATTGAAAACACAACTTTTCACCGAAATGTTGACTTAATTTCGAAGAAAAACCAAAACTATACATTTCAATTCCTTAAAAAAAACCTGTACTCACAATTGTAAGTACAGGTTATGAATCATTTGTTCTAATAATCTAAACTAAATTCGCAACAAAACCTCAAACTACCCCTAACCTCTTCAAACCTCATGCCGCATCGGCAGTTCATCTGACTTTAGGCTAGGGTTAGAATATAAGACTTATTGTATCAATTAATTTAGCTTAGTTACTTAAGTAATTAAGCTAAATGAGGCTGGATATTTGATGCTCAAACCCCACGCCTTTAGGCTGGGGGCAGAAATTAACAAGGGTAAGTTAAGGGCTTTAGCCCTGACTTTTTTAAGTGTCATAGTTGAAAGTCAGGGCTAAAGCCCCTTTGATATTGCCCTATTTTTAGCCCCAGCCTAAAGGCGTGGGGTTTGAGGAGATTCAGGGTAGTCTTGTTTTATTTTGCGTATATACTTAAGTAATAAAACAGCATTAAACGAGGCCAAAATCACCATTAAGTATCTGGCAATCAACACAACAAATAACGATTAACTTTACTTGACACCCATTGGTATTCAGAGCACTTTACACCCATGATAGCTCTTAGGCGGGTATTGGTAATTTTGGTTTTCTTTTTCTTGCATAAAATTTATGCACCACAAAATAAAGTACCATTGCAGAGAGCACTCCCGTAAGAAAGTCCGTAACAGGCACCATTACAGCGGTGTATACCATCATTGCAAACTCAAACTTTCCTAAAGCTTTTATTTCTCTGATTTCGGCAGGTTTAATCATATTGCTAGCTACCCATACCAAAATCCCGCCAATACATGCCATAGGAATCAATTCCAAATAGGGAGCCAAGTAAAAGGCCATACTAAGCTTCAAAACAGCTTTGAAATAACCCGCCAAAGGAGTCTGCGCCCCCGCTTTGATGCTTGTGGCAGTTCTTGCCAACGCACCCGTACAAGGAAAGCCCTGTACCAAAGGGGCGATGATTTGAACCATGCCTTGCCCAAAAAATTCTTTATCAGGATTGAAAGGTGTGCCTTTGTTGCCAGCAAGTTTGTCGGCCATCGATGAGCACAAAATACTCTCTACACCAGACACAAATACTATCGCTCCCACAAAATAAATAATGTCTAAAAACACGACTGGAGTCATGGCAGGTAATGAAGGCGCCGTAAACACAAAGAAATTGTTGGGAATAGAGCCATAAATGTCTTTCACTAAAATAATGCCTTTGTCGGATAGTACCGTAGCAGACAACAAAGTAGCTACTCCCATCGCTATCACTGGCCCAGGAATAAAAATCGAAATCCGCAGCAGGGTTTTGGTCAATGCGAAGGTCAGCACGCCCAAAAAGACCGACCATAGGTTGATTTTGTCGAGATTATTCAATGCAGCGCCAATGTTCTTAAAAATTCCGCCTTTGATATCCTCATCCTGCCCTAGCAAATCTTTAAAACTTTCTATCCCCAAAATATCTTCAAAGTTGGTAAGCGCAATCGCGGTAGCAATACCCACTGTAAAACCTACGATGATTGAATTAGGAACCAATTTGGCGTATTTTCCTAACCCAAAAATCCCGAAGATAACCAAAGTAATTCCGGCCAAAATCGAACAAAAAATAAGGAACCCATGCGCTTGTTCAAAACTTCCACCATTGGTCTGGTATTTTGCAATCAAAGCCGCTACAATCGGAATAAAAGCCGCCGTAGGGCCATATACTTGATATTTAGAACCTCCGAAAGTCCGTCCTATTACACAGGCTAATGCTCCCGCAATGATGCCGTGCTCAGGTCTCATTCCCATGGCCATTGCAAAGCCCATTGCCATCGGAATGGCCGTCATCGCCACAATTAGCCCCGCACTAAAATCTCGATATACAGTTGTTTTCCAATTGTGCCGTTGTAGGTCTTCCCACCTACTGTCAAAAAAAGTAAAGAACAATTTGAGGCGCCCGCTGATAGTAGTAGGCGTTTTTGCGTGGTTCATTGTTGTATTTGGTTACGATTTGATTTTGTCTCAATCCAAAAACAACTCCGCAATACTGTCTTTTTCGGGCTTTTTCTTGTTAGTTTCCCACTCTATTTCTGTGATTTGGAGTGAACTTTGGCGAATAAAAGGCAGTGGGTCAAAGCTATTTTTATGACGTCTAAAAGTATATTTCTTAGGAATAATTGCCTCTTGTATTTGCCGGCTTTCGACCAAATGATTAAATACGCTTCTGCTTTCCCCATGAAATACTTCTATGGTGATACTCGCTATTTTGGAGGAGTATTTGTTTTGGAGAATACTACAGGCTTCCTTAAAATCATTGGTTATTAATTTATCTACCATTTCTTTGGGAGAGTAAAACAACAACTCCGTAATAGAATCTGGCGAATAGGCCGAAAACATTAAAATAATATCCAGTTCATCCGCTTCCACATTCACTATAGCTCGCTTCAACAACATCAAAGATTCAATAGAAAAATCGGTCGGGATGAGTATCGTTTTTTTCATACGTTTCTTAGGAAATCTAGTTGTGTGAATTTTGTTTAAGATTTTTTAAGCAAAATTCTATATACAATTCGACCAACTTTTGAAGCTTTGTCTCTACACTTACAAAGCTACAACAGCCACATTAAAGACACCTAAGACCTGAATTAGAATGTAATTAGAATATAGATGAAGAGATTAAAAAGGGATTAGAATATACCAAAATAAAGTCTCTTCCAATAAAAAGGCATATAAAATCTCAAAAAAAGCCAATAAAGCTTCAGAAGAGGTTCCCAAAAGATAGGGGCATGGAAGTGAATCAGTTGTGGATAGCTACGATACAATAATCTAAAGGAGTGACGCCATCATCAGGCTTATTGTTAATCCAGATTTGTCCTTGTCCAAATACCGCCACTTGCCCATCCGTAAAAAGATTGGCCCAATAATAAAACGGCAAATCGGCTTTAAATTTTGGATGAAATATCACGTTAAACATCCTCGAAAAACTTTTGGGGTCTACTATTTCCAGTTGTTTTTTACCCACAACCACCGAAATAGGATAACAAACATGATTGGAGAGCCATCTTCTATCATTCATCAATATCGCCGACTTGACTCGCTTCACAAACCCTTCCACCTCGACTGTTGTACCGTACAAATCACTATAACGGCGCTCATAGCTTCCACTACAAATAGTGGCTAGGGTCATTTTGAACTTTACTCTTTTGGTACCAGAAGGGTTGTTCCAATCTCCTTCAAGTCTCTCCAAATCGTCGCTAATCACTTTTCCTTTAAAAAAACCCGTCTCTTTTTCGTTGAAAGTTTCGGTTAGTTCGATTTCATCTCCTTTCAGATGTCCTGTGATTTCAATTTTGGTCTGATATCTTTTATAGAGATAATTTCCTTTGATGGCTCCATCATCAAAAAGAAAAAGAGAAATTCTCATTTCTGAGGTACCAATTTTTCCCTCAAAATCGTTCCAGGCGTTTTTTTCGAGGGCAAAAGAATTTGAAAAAGAAGCAAAAAAAAACAAAGACAGCAGGGAGAGTTTCTTCATGTATGAAAAAAGGCACTTTTAAATGAATGAGCACAAAAGTAATTTTTGGTAAGCGCAATTTACACACGAACTAACAGCCCTACAAGAAATTAACGCGCCAAAATATTATTTTTTATTTCAAGCCATTTTCTCATAAAAATCAAAGGAAAAGAAACATACGTAGTATCTCTAAATTCAGGGGAGATATTGCTTGCAATGCAGCTAACAGAAAGAAAACAGACATATGTCTTCAAAAGCGTAAAACCTTAGACTAGGGAGTAGGATACAAGTGCTCAAGCAGGACGATTAAAAATAGCAAAAGCCGCTTCTAATAGAAAGCGGCTTTGATGGCTGAGTAACGCAGATGTATATAAAACGCCTAACCCTATTAAATAGTTTGCGTCTTGAAAAATAATATCATAATTTTTCAAAAAAGTGAATAAATTTCATAAAATGTAGTTTAAACTACCAAATGCTGCTCCATCCTTCCATGTGGGGTTCTAAAAAACAGCGATTATAAAAAACCACTAAAAGTGCTTTCGCCTCATTAGCTAGTCAAGCTTCATTAGAAAATAATGTAATAATTTTTCAAAAAAACGGATTATTATTGCAAAAAGTAGTTTAAACTACACTTATTCCAACCCGTAAGCAATGTTGCAACAAACGATATACGAAGTAAAAGTCACCTATATAGGCGCCCTCAACAACCTCCGAGAGAGAGAACCGTTTATGTGTTATTTTTCAAATTTGAAGAAGACTATCGAAAACATCTCCGCTCAACTTGCCCTCAACGGGTGGCCTCTTAAGCTCAATTATTCGGCAGTATACCGAAGCCTACACACCAAAGGAAAGTATAGTTGTGATTTTGATGTAGCGGGCAACAAAGTATTCAAAATCACCATCACCCCCCAAATCCTCAATCCTACCTTGAGTACTTTAGGTATTGACGAAATGCCCGTTGCGAAGCCCAAATAAAATTCTACTTAACTCACCTCCCCAAATGCTACTGCCAAGTTTAAGAAACTGCTTGGGGAGTAAGTCCTAATTTTTTACCTTCTTCAACCATAAAAGCAAAGGCAGGCTCATAAAGGTTAGGAATAATACCGTCCAAAATAGCCTCACGAACGGCGGTTTTGATGATACCGACTTCGGCAGAAGGCGAAATACCAAATGTTTTCATGATGACTTCACCCGAAATCACGGGCTGGAAATTTCGGATTTGGTCTCTTTCTTCTAAATCATAGAGTTTTTGCTCAACCTTATCAAAATTGGTCAAATGCTTCTTGACTTTGTCAGGATTTTTGGAAGTAATATCGGCCCTACAAAGCGTCATGAGTGCTTCCAAATCATCTCCCGCATCAAAAAGGAGCCGCCGCAATGCTGAGTCTGTGACTTCTTCCTTAGTGAGAGCAATAGGTCTCAAATGCAACCGCACCAGCTTCTGAACAAACTTCATATTTTCGTTCATCGGGAGCTTCATTTGACGAAAAATCCGTGGCGTAAGGCGCGCTCCCAAGTCTTCATGTCCATGAAAAGTCCACCCTACTTTAGGGTCAAAACGCTTGGTGGCGGGCTTGGCTATGTCGTGCATGATGGCTGCCCATCGCAGCCAAAGGTTGTCTGTATTTTTGGAGATATTGTCTAGTACTTGTAAAGTATGGTAAAAATTATCTTTATGCCCTTTACCATCTTGATATTGAGCGCCTAGCAGTTCTACAAACTCCGGAAATATTCTTTTTAAGATACCCGCTTGGTGTAGCAATTTGAATCCATATGAGGGTACTGACGACAATATGATTTTATTGAGTTCGTCATTGATACGTTCTTTTGAAATGATATCAATTCGCTCAGCGGTTTTAATCAGCCCGTCAAAGGTATCGGCATCTATGTCAAAGTTCAACTGAGACGCAAAGCGCACCGCTCGCATCATACGCAGCGGATCGTCAGAGAATGTAATTTCGGGATTGAGTGGGGTTCGGATTATTTTTTTTCGTAAATCCCCCATGCCATTGAAAGGGTCGACCAACTCCCCAAAGGTATTGGAATGCAGGCTTATCCCCATGGCATTGATGGTAAAATCACGGCGATTTTGGTCGTCTTGTAGTGTACCATCTTCCACAATAGGTTTTCGGGATTCGGTACGATACGATTCACGACGCGCCCCTACAAACTCCACCTCTAAATCTTCTACTTTCAACTGAGCCGTTCCAAAGTTTTTAAAGACATTGACTTGGACACCAAGCTTGTGTGCCACGCTTTCGGCTAAGGCGATGCCACTGCCTACACTTACTACATCGATGTCTTTGGAGGGACGCTTTAGTATCAAATCTCGCACATAACCACCTATCACATAAGCGTCTACGCCTAGGTCAGTGGCACATTGAGCAATTACTTCAAATATGGGATGTTTTTCTAAAACTTCGCGAAAATTCATTTTTAACTAACTTTACAATCTACAAAGGTAGCATTTGTCACGCTGTAAGTATTGATAAAACCTACAAAAGCGTCTAAAAAAGAAGGGAATCTTTTTTGGGTCAAACTTTCGATTGTCAATCTTTGTTAGAATACGAGTATAGTTTAGCCTTATTTTTAAAAAAACAGATAGGGATATTTGGTTTGTAGCGAACCACTCACCCACAACGATATAGAAAATGGAAGAAATCATCAATCGCGTAGCTAAAAGCGGCCTTATTACTTTAGACTTAGAAGATTATTATCATCAAGGAGAGCGAGTGGTTTATGACCTGAAAGACAATCTCTTCATGGGGATGATTCTGAAAGAGAAGGATTTTAGAGAATTCTTAAAAAATCATGATTGGTCCCAATACACAGGCAAAAATGTGGCAGTGGGCTGTAGTGAAGAGGCCATCATTCCTACTTGGGCTTACATGTTATTGACCTTACATCTAAGCCCTTATGCCCATACGGTAGTTTTTGGAGACCTAAATGATTTGGAAGAAAAGCTTTTTTTTGATGCCATCACCAGCATCGACCCTGAAGAATATAGAGATGCACGCGTGGTAGTGAAAGGTTGTAGTAAGCATCCCGTTCCGACGGCAGCTTATGTAGAAATCACCCGCAAATTACAACCCGTCGTTCAAACTTTAATGTTTGGTGAACCTTGTAGCACGGTTCCACTTTACAAAAGACCCAAAGCATTGGCTACTACCACTTAAAAGATGCCAAGGGGGTTAGCTTTAGAGATAAGTAGAGGTTCCAAGTTTTGAAAACTTGGAACCTCTCACTACCCAAACACATATTGAGAAGCCAACATAGCCTGTGCCAGTTTTATTTCGTCAATCTGTATCTTAGCACCTAGCTGCCGCAACTCCCCTACTACCAATTCAGTAGCCATATTTCCAACAAGCTCATTTTCGGCAAGCGGGCATCCTCCAAATCCTCTTACCGCACAATCCATCCTTTTGACGCCTGCTTTGAAAGCAGCCTTCACTTTTTTGGGCACATGACTTGATTTAGCATGTAAATGAGCTCCAAACTCTACCTCAGGAAAACGTTTGATAAGGTGTCCAAACAATGTTTTGATAGCGTCGGTAGTACTACTTCCTATGGTATCCGAAGGAGCTATAATGTGGATTCCCATTTTTACCAATCGCTCGGCAAACTGCTCCACAATCTCTGGACTATAAGCTTCACCGTAAGGATTGCCAAAGCCCATTGACAAATAAACCACCAGTTGTTTGTTTGATTTTACACAAACATTCTGAATTTCGCCTACTTCTCCAAAAGCCGCTTCGATGGTTTTATTGGTGTTTTTGAGTTGGAAGGTCTCGGAGACCGACAAAGGAAAACCCAGATAACTAATTTCATCAAAATGAGCGGCTTCTTCTGCTCCTCTGAGATTGGCAATAATCGCGAGCAATTTGGTTTTGGTAGCCGACATATCAAGCTTGCTTACCACCTCAGCAGTATCACGCATTTGAGGAATGGCTTTGGGTGAAACAAAACTCCCAAAATCAAGCGTATCAAAACCTACTTGCAGCAGGTTATTCAAATAGTTGATTTTGACTTCTGTCGGTACAAAATTAGGAAGACCTTGCATGGCATCCCGTGGGCATTCGATGAGTTTCAAGGAATAGATATATTTAGGAGAATTAGACAATTAACACATTTTTAGCCTCCACTAACGGGCGGAATCAGTACAATTTCATCATTAACGCGTAGCACCGCATCGTCGTTGGCGTATTCGGTATTGATAGCTACCCGAAGAGAAGCTAATTTTTGAAAATCAGGGAATTGTTGAATCAAAACTACTTTTAAATCAGCCACCGTAGCTGTATCTGGCAACTCTACTGAATGCTCCAGCTGCCCGATGATTTCTTTGGCAATGCCAAAAGCGATAATTTTTAAGTTCATGCGATACCAAAATGTCTATAGTCGTTACAACAGTTCTTATTTCAAAAACATTCATCGCAATTGTTCTACTACTTTTTTGAGACTTTCAAGATTGTGAGCGGGAGCGTGTAAATCTAAATACGGCCAAACCGTCTTTAGGGCTTTTACTTCGGGACGATAGTTGGGTGAGCCTGCCAGCGGATTGAGCCAAATCACCCTTCGAGCTTTCCGACGAATCCGCTCCATGTTTTGGGCTAAATCATCACCATTGCCTACATCCATGCCATCACTCACAATCAGGACAATAGTGCGCGAATTAAGTTTTCGCATGGCATATTGAGCTGTAAACTCACTTATAGCAGCTCCTATGTCTGTCCCACCCGACCAGTTTGGAACTTTTTCGGAAAGATTTTCAAGCGCTTGGGTATAATCCATTTCTTTTAAATCTTCCGTAATTCGGCACAAACGTGTACTAAAAACAAAGGTTTCGATAGATTGATATAGGTTTTGGAAAGCATACATAAACTGCACCCAAAAGCGGCTATAAATCTCCATTGATTTGCTTACATCACACAACAACACAAGCCGTATTTTATTGCGGGCGGGCTTGCGGTAAAACAAATCTATGATTTCTTCTCCTTTGCGGAAGTTGTTGCGCAATACCCTTCTCAAATCCAAATGCCCTCCACTCCGCGCCGCCGTATAGCGCCGGCTCATGGTTTTGGCCATGCGTTGCACCAGCAGTCTGATGATTTGCCGCGCTTCGTGTAAGTCTTCGTCGGTGTACGAGCCAAAATCTTTTTGGGAAAGTGATTCACCTATGCTATAAGATGCCAATTCCTCTACCTCTGGTTGTCGATTACCATGTAGCCAGTTTTTCAGTGCTTCAAAAGAGGCTTCGCCATTCTGTTTGTTTTTTTTCTTTTTAGTATTGGTTTCTTGGGCATCGTCTTTGATTTTGGCATCCACGGCTTTGGCTAGTTCTTTCCAATATTTCGCATACAATTCATCAAACTCCCGAAGCTGTTTTCTGTTTTGGGGAAAGATACTACGCAAAGCCAAATAAAATTGAAGTTCATCTCCCATATTGATTTCGGCCAATGCTTTGAGAGCATCGGCTTCTCTATCTGGGCCTATAGCGATTCCCTTTGCCCTTAAAAAACGGCTAAAAGCAACTATATGAGCCGAAAGTTCGGTTTGGCGAGTGATGAGATTTGACACCTATGCGGAGAAGTTTTATTCAGAAGATTCAGTTTTTTAACAAAATATCTATTTTTTCTCATAAACCCACTTAAACATATCCTTGGGCAAATCATCAAAACGCCCTTCTACGAGGGCCGCATTGAGTTGAAAGGTAATTCTATTTTCGGCGTAGTCGAGGTCTTCCCCAAAAAGCTCGCGTTCGAGCGATGAAGTATATTGCTTTTTCACCTGTACCAATTGACAATCCAGCGGCTTTTCCCAACGCTCATTGTCGCCCAGTACCAACTGGATTTTTCGCCAATCGTCGTAGAAATACTCTTGAAGCAAAGGGACGATTTGGTCTCTCATCACTTTACAGAGTTTTTCGAAAGTATCTATTCCCCAAAAGTAGGCATGTCCAATGACATGGTCGCGATCATACAAAAACTCAATACGCTCATTGATGGTTTTCAGTAGCTTACCCAAGTCGGTATTTTCAATGATTACATCGTCAAGAAGTGACTCTTTGGGAGGACGCTCGGCAAAATGAAATCGACGACGTAGTGCCGTATCCAATAAGGCAATGGAGCGGTCGGCGGAGTTCATGGTTCCTACTACGTACAAGTTTGAAGGAACCCCAAAACGCTCTTGCGAGTAAGGGAGTGTGAGCCACAACTCTTGGTCGGCCCCGAGCCGCTTAGAAGGCTCCAACAACGTAATCAACTCTCCGAATACTTTGGCGATATTGCCCCGATTGATTTCATCAATCACAATCAATACAGGTGCCGCTTGCGCCATTTTTTGTTGTCGATTTTCGACCGTATCTCCAATACACCCCTCAAAAGAATGATAATCGGCCTGCCTGATTGCTTCCAAACAAGCCTCAAAAAAAATCCCCTTGCGGACTCGATAGCTAATTTTGTCGCCTAGGGTTTCGGGGCGAATTCCCTCCACAAACTCCTCATAACTAAAGGATTGGTGAAATGTCACAAATTTATAGTTATACCCCTGGCAGAGTTGTTGAAGTTCGTAGGTTTTACCCGTGCCGGGAGGGCCATACAAGATATAGTTGAGCGGAATCGCAGGACGTTCCTGAATTTTTTTATAACTATTTTCTTGTTCTTTGACCTCAGCAGTGGTTTCAACTCTCTCTTGATATTGCTTATCTACCATCCGAAAAATCTCGGCTTTAAAAGCATCCTCTTCTGCTGCCACATACACTGCATGATTGTGTAGTTCACGATGATTGGTCGAAGCGGCCAATTGCTTCAGTTCTTGAAGAGAATCAATCCAATACTGCACGATATTGTCGTTTTGGAGCAGATGTTTGTCAGCGTATCCAATCCATCCCAAACGATAGTCCGAGATTCCTTTTTCTTCAAATTTGATATTTTTTAGGGGCGTTTTGGTCAATGCCTCTTTCTTAAACAACATTGCCACTCTCACATTTTCTTTGCGTCCCGAAATCTGTAAGACGGTATGATTATTGAGATTGATTGTAATCCGAGGGTGTTTATCACTAATAGTAAAGGAGATTTGGGCAGAATTTGGCGGAATATCTAAACTATCAATCATTTCTTTCAAAAGTGCCAAAAAACGTCGCAACACATCGTGCTGATTGATACGACGTACTTGCTTGACCAAAATATCCCTTTCTACTTCTGTATATTGCATTCCTTTTCAAATCTTCTTTTAAAACTACCTTCCCTCCGCAAATTACAAAACTCTCTCAATTTTGTAACGAAACTTCTAGTTACGCTTTAGGCTGTAAGCCATAAGCTTTTTATTAAAAATGCCTAATGTTTAAAGCTTAGTGCATAAGTTTATTACAGCATCCCACTTATCCTGAGTCATTTTGGTATATTAAAACAAACGTTTATCCACCAATTAATCAATTCATATTCCTTCATAAAATATAGTATATACTTTCTCAAAATTAGTATATATTATTTTTTACCCTGAAAACAGAATTAATCGACTGATAATCTGAAATTTACAGTTGACAGACAACGATTGACTATTAACGGACTGTCACTTATAATCCTTAAATCTCGAAATAAATGACAAACACAATCCGTTAGGTAAGCGAACATTTGTTCTATGTACAATTAGTTACTATCCCGCTGGTTCTTCTAACCGGCGGGATTTTCTGTTATAAAAAGCACCAAAAGCTATTCCTTAAAATCTTCTGGCAAATTTTGGATGATTCTGGCTGCTACTTGCTGAGGCGCAAGAGCAGAAGGCTCTAATGTGAGCGTAAAAATGTGAGTGCCTGGTGCCCGCCAAAGTCGTTCAATCATCATTTCCAAATGAATCGATTCTCCCTCGGTCACGATGATAGCATACTCGGTCTGCAAAGCCGCTAGCCAAAGCTCACGCCAAGCGTTTGTTTCTATCTCGTCGGCATTTCGCTTTTGTTTTTTACGAAACTCCTCAATGTCTAATAGCTCATATTGGGGCAGCAGTTCGTTTAGGTTGTGAATAATCAAGTCTTTATCAACCAAAGGCGGCGCTATAAGGTTTAGAATATGTCGCATCATCAACAGTGTCTGGCTCAATAAGTTTATATCTTATGAGTAATCGTAGCAAGTGGTTTACTTTTTTCCAAAAGCATATTTGTGTAATGACCTCCCGTATTTTGCTTATTTTATTGTTTCCTGGTTTTGTATATGCTCAAGTTTTTACCAAAGACCGTTTTATTTCAAACAATCACAACTTGCTTTGGTCAGAGACGGTGGAAATAAAAGACATGGATACGCCCATCATCATCGAAACCCTCCTAGACGTACTAAGAGCCAAACAATACGTACAATTAGATAGTTTTCAGGCACAAGGTGTACTAACAGGTAAACTCATTTCACCTCCCAATACAACCATTCTAAAGGCCACATTTCGAATAGATGTACTGTATGAGAGCTACATTGTGACAGTAAGCGACATCATCGAAAAAGTACGACATCAACAAATCCCTCTTACCGACACACTCCTCCAAAAAGACGGCAGTTTTGTCCCCCTGTTTCCAGCGCGGATTCAGGCACTGGACGAGAGGTTTATCAGCATCTTCAGTATCAGTCACTAAAGCTTTTCTCAGTCTTTGCCTCCCCTAGAAGTTTCGAGTAATTGCTGCGACAAATACGATTTTTCGGAAGTAAGCGTACTCCTAAACCCTTCCGATATTTCACGATTTCGGAGTTTTAGGTCTGGATAAAAAAATGGAGAACACATCAGGACTTCATAACAATTTTGATTCATAGGAGCACCTACTGGCGTAAAAATCGTCAATCCGCTACTCGTACGATTGGGTTTGAAAACTTGCTCATAAGAACCTACACTTTTGTAAGTTAAGGGTTTAGGGATAAGCAAATACTGGTGGATAGGAAACTCATTTTTAATCAAATGAAAACCTATAAAATACCCACTAGCTGCTACCATAACACTCACTACAACGCCTACTTTCAACCTGTTAAGGCTTACCCGATTTTGGAATTCGGGTAAAAATATCGCCCAAGGAGCCAAAGCTGAAAACCAGATAAACGGATACCCAAATCGAAAATCTGGGGCCGAAAAAAACCAAAACACAAATCCCCCAAAAGCTACTATATATGGCCCTAACAGTGGCAAAACACGCTTTCTTCTGTCTTTATCGAACCAATGACTTGCTACAATTAAAGGTGAAATGACGGCCAAAACCCAAATGGGTTTGTTGAAGAAATAGCCTTGGCGCTCCCACCATACAGGAAACCATTCGGTGAAAGGCTGCTTCAAAAGATCTGTATTCATGAAAGACTCATGCACCCGAAACTTCGCCCAAAACGCTACATAGTCGCGCTCATGAATGACTCGTTCTAAAGGTACTTTCCAATCCACACTAAACCAATCAATCCCAGGAAAAGGATATAACAAATAACCCGACAAAATGATGTTACGAATCACCCAAGGAACCATGAGCAATAGCCCAATACCTATTACCAAACTTATCTTTGAGAGTGTGAGCTGAGCACGAATAGGCCACGCAATAAACATCAATCCCAATAGTAGCGGAATATTGGCTAGTTTGATAGTAATCGACACAAAAACAAGCAGTACAATGAGCACTGTTTGGAACGAAAAGGTAGGTTTGTTTTCTATCCACAAAAAAAATATCACCAATGGTAATAATGTGGCGGCAATATCGGGTGTAGGAGAAAAAACAAAACGTAATAAATAAAAAAATATCACTACTAAACATCCTGCTGCCAATACTGAGATAGTGGGGTGAGCAGATTTGATTCGTTTGAGCAGTACCAAGCTTACTAACACAAACAGGAAACCATTGATTGGAAATAAAGTTTGCCCCAGCAGTGCGGTCATTCCTAAAGCCGATGAGACAACAAAAAAACTTGAGTTAAATGCCAATCTTCCATGAAGGTTGCCAAGTCCAGGCACTACACTATACTCCTCACTCCATCGAATAGATGGCAAATGATAGATACTGCTGTCGGTGTGATCGGGACTGAGGGCTGAATAAAAAAACACGATTGTTGTCATCATACCCCAGATGATTTTGGTGTTTGTATCAAGCGCCGACCACTTAAACAATGCTCCTACAGCTTGTGGGTAGGCCATTGCAATAGCTCCTGCTCCTAAAAGCCATCCTAACCCAATGTAATAGTTGACAGGTACAAAAAGCGAAAGAAGTTGTGAGACTAAAACCAATAATCCAAACCCAGCTAATACTAATTCGCTATTACCCACTGAAAGCGACGGCGTAATAAGAGCTAAAGAGCAGAGTTTGTTGTAGAAAAAAAGGCCATAATAATAACAAGTAAGCGCAAGCAGCACCCACAAGAAAAGGAGTAACATAAAGTAATTATTTATGAAGTAGGGTATAATTTTTCTCAGAAAAATAAAATTTTTTATCACAAAATACCTGTCAATCAAGAATTCTTAATAGACATATTTTTTTGACAAAATCAAATATTTCCCATTCAAAAATACACAACAATTATCACATTATAAGCTATTTACAAAAAAATATACTAATTTGTAAACAATATTACAAATTGTAATTTACTAAGAAAACTTCAAAAGTTATTCGACCTAAAGATAGAGTGAAGTATAATGCTCTAAAAAAAATAAACAACTAATAGGAAGATAAAATGTAACTTTAATGAATTCTCATCGTTCAAAGTAGTGATTTGGCCTACTTACCCCTTTAAAAGCAGTAGCTGTTGCTCACAAATTTTCAAACCATTCAAAACAACAAAAGAATGATCTTTATCCCCGCAGTTTTAAAAATTTTTTCTATTGGGCTTCTTGTCAGAATCTTCGATGTATGCAGACCTTCATCAGTTGTTTTAAGGAATCAACTTGGCTTAGAATTTCACAGAATACCATCCATTTAAACAACTAATTATCAACACATTACTTTATTTTTTCAGAATAGAAGACTAGTACTAACTGTCATTTGTGGCAATTGGTGTGTCAGTAAACGCAAAAACGCGCTTATCGTTGCCGATAAGCGCGTTTTGTGACGAAGAAGAGACTCGAACTCTTACAGGCTAACGCCCACTACCCCCTCAAAGTAGCGTGTCTACCAATTCCACCACTTCGCCATTGTCCCTGTTTGGGGATGCAAAAGTAGTAGACTGAAATCATATTCGCAAGCTTTTAAGCTAAAGAAATTAATTTTTCTACCGCTTGCTTGATATTTTCTCGCACCTCTACAATACTCGCCTCCATCATATAACAGGGTGCAGTGACGATTTTGAGGTTTTCGTCGGTCACTATCTCCCTTACTGAAGCCATTTCTGCTACTTGCCCTACCGCTTCTATCCCTGCCGAAATCGCTGCTATATCATAAGGAGAGTCTTCGGAAGTAGTGCCTACAGTCAGTTTTGCATGAAACTCAGTTCCTTCCAATGCCTTGGCTATCGTCGTAGGACTCATGCACAAACCCGCTATGGGCTTACCTGATTTTATTAAATCAATAATGAGAGCTTTGACTGAAGCCAAAATCTCTCCTTTTGGTCCTTCAAAGGCCCATTTAGTGATGTTTTTGGCCGTTCCAAAACCTCCAGGCATTACCAGCCCATCTAGCTCTTCCACTTTTATATCCACAATATCTTTGATATTTCCTCTGGCAATACGTGCCGACTCTACCAACACATTTCGGGTTTCGGGCATAGCTTCTCCTGTCATATGATTGAGGACATGATACTGCGCGACATTGGGTGCAAAACACACCGCCTCTGCTCCAGCTTCGGCAATCGCCAAGAGTGTAAATACTGATTCGTGGATTTCGGAACCGTCAAAAACGCCATTTCCGTGTAATAAAACACCTATTTTTTTCATATTTACCAATGATGATTCTTTGATTCTCTCCCAAAGATAGGATAAGAATTGAAATTTTGTAACTTACAAAATCAACATCTTTGTCATTGATTAGAATATCAGTCAGTCACTATCTTTGACCCATGAAAAACGCTCCTCTAATTCCTGTCACTCTCCGAATTCCTAGCAATTGGGGGTTCATTTTTACCGTTACACTCATAGGCGTACTTCTAGTTTCGTGGCTGATTTTAGACCAAGGCCAGTTTTATGAGTTTTCAGCTCTTGGAAGAAATGACGCCAAATATTTCCTCAAAACAATCTTAATTTACTTCTTCTTGTTTGAATTTATTTCTATACTGCTTTTTATGTGGGCAGCTCGGTATTATGCTAAACTGCTAAAAATCAAACATATCCCTAATACTATCAAAGGCATATTGCTGTATGAACTAACTTTTCTACCTTGTATTTTAGGTTCTATTGTCCTTTTTGCACCCATTACCAATGGATTACGATACTTGGTAATAGCTTATCCCGATTATGATTGGAACACTTATTTCCCACATTATTTTCTCCAATCTAAAATGTACATTAGTTATTTATTGCCCTCTTTGGTTTTAGAATATACTTATCTGAATACTAATTTATTTCTGAGTTATACAGAACTGGAAGCAAAGCCTTCCTTACCGCCACTCCCAACCACCGAAGAAGACACCCTTATCTATGCCAACACCATCGAAGCTTGGTACAATCAACGCCATACAATACTGCCCGTATTGGATGTGATTTACTTTGAAGTACAACATAAAACTTATTTTGCTTACACCAAAGGACGGACTTTCCATATCCGAAAAAAACTAGCTGAACTCGAAGCAGAACTCAACCCCCAGCATTTCTTTAGAATCAATCGCTCCATTATTCTTAATCTTCACTTTCTAAAAAGCTTTACTTATTGGGAAAATGACAAATACAAAGTACGTCTTAAAGATGACAAGGCTGAGTTTATAATGCAGCGGACTCGAGTGAAAGTGTTAAAAAAAATACTTGCTCAGAAAGACGAAACGTCGCCTCATGAGGCCTCCTCAAATAGCCCAAAATGATTTGTGAAGTGTATTACGTATAGAGTTCTAAAAAGTTCATGTAACTTCGCAATGTTTATTTTATAGTATTCAAAGACACCCAATCCATGAAGTACATTCACCTAACCTTGGCACTATTCTGTACAACCGTCATAGTTGCCCAAACCAAACCTGAGCCTCTAGCCCGCCCCAAGCTGGTCGTTGGCGTAGTAGTAGACCAAATGAGATACGATTATTGGTATCGTTATTACAACAAATATTCGGAAGGAGGCTTTAAACGAATGCTCCGCGAAGGCTTCAATTGCCGCAATCACCATTATCACTATGCCCTCACCGTAACAGCCGCAGGACATGCGTCTGTATATACGGGTTCAGCACCTGCTATTCACGGGATTGTGGGTAACGATTGGTATGACCGAAAACTCGGCAAAGGCATGTATTGTGTGGCGGATAGTACCGTGCAGTCGGTAGGTACAGCCAACTCCGCTGGCAAAATGTCTCCTAAAAACCTGCTTACTAGCACTATCACTGACCAGCTTCGTATTGCCAACAACTACCAAGGCAAGACCATCGGAGTAGCCATCAAAGATAGAGGGGCGATATTGCCCGCAGGCCATACTGCCAATGGGGCATTTTGGTTTGATAGTAAAACGGGCAACTGGATAACCAGTACTTTTTATATGAACGATCTACCTCAGTGGGTCAAAGACTACAACGCCCGCAAGCGTCCGTCTGAATTGATGAAACAAAATTGGCATACGCTTTTACCAATTGAGCAATACAGCGAAAGTACTGCCGACGACCAACCTTACGAAGCTAAAATCGCCGGAGCCAAGAAGTCCACCTTTCCTTATGATTTGGCAGGTATTGCAGGAGATGCTTTTGGTATCTTGGCTAGTACGCCTCACGGCAACACCCTCACCAAGGAGATTGCCCTTGAAGCTCTCAAACACGAAAATCTAGGCAAAGGTCCCGCTACCGACTTTCTGGCTATTAGCTTCTCTACGCCCGACTACGTAGGGCACGCCTTTGGCCCTAACTCCGTAGAAGAAGAAGATATTTATCTACGCCTCGACCGTGACTTTGCGGAGATTTTTGCGGCACTCGACAAGCAAGTGGGCAAAGGTAATTATCTGTTTTTCATTTCTGCCGACCACGCTGTTATGGATGTAGCCGAACTTTGGAAACAAAATCGCCTTCCTGCTGGTAGACTCAACATTGGCAAAATCAATACTGCCATCAAAGAGACACTGATTGCTAAGTTTGGGGAAGGCGACTATATCACAGCCTCAGAAAACTATCAGCTCTATCTTAACCACAAAACCTTGGCTGACAAAAAAATAGAGGTCGAAGACGTCTATAAAGTAGTACGTAAGATAGGTATTGATTTTGACGGAATTGCAGATGTCCTCAACCTACACGATTTGGGCAAAGCAAATATCAACGACTATTTGCTCACTTTATATAAAAACGGCAACCACGCCAAGCGTAGCGGAGACATTCAGTTTGTAATTGAACCCGGCTGGGTATCAGGCAGCAGCACCGCTACCCACGGAGCACCTTACAATTATGATACTCACATTCCGTTGTTGTTTATGGGATGGGGAATTAAGCCAGGCGAAACCTTCAAACGCACCGCTGTAGCAGATACTGCACCTACTGTGGCGGCCTTGCTCAAAATCTTGGAACCAAGTGGTAACATCGGCATTGTGATTGAAGATGTAATGAAAAAATAAAAGTTTCTGATTATCAATAAGATTATTTTCCTATCGAGTTTAGCACTGAATTTAGTTGAAGGATATTGTGTTAAAAATTTGATAACAAAATTTTTTGTTTTATCTTTCGATATAGACACTTACCCCATATATTCAGGATATGCACCCAGAATTCGAGGAAAGACAACCAGACTGGCGGGATTCAGTACAACGTTTTGAGGTAATGCTCAAAAACCAAGAACGTCAATTTTTTGATTTAGATACTTATGAACACATCGTCGAACATTATATAGGCGAAGGCAATTGGGAACGTGCTCTACAAGCCTGCGATTTCGGGCTGGAGCACTTTCCTTATTCTCTCGAACTCATGCTCGACAAAGCCCACTTATTAGCCCAAAATCAGCGCTTCGACGAATCGCTCGAAATCCTTGATAGAGCCGCATTGTTTAATCCTCACGATTTGGATGTACTTTTTATGCAAGGCGGGGTCTATAGTATGATGGGTGAATATGATCAATCGGTAGAAGTATACGAGCAAATGCTCCTTTATATTGAAGAAGAAGAAAAAGATGATATCTTGTTTCAGATGGGGCAAGCTTATCAAAATGGAGGTAAATACGAAGAGGCTATAGAGCAGTACAAAAAAGCCCTTCAGTATAATTTAGATAATGAAAACGCCCTCTACGAACTAGCATTTTGCCTCGAAATCACTGGTCAATTAGAATCTAGCATTGATTTTTACAATGAACTCATTGACCGTGACCCTTATTCGCACAATGCTTGGTATAATTTAGGGATTGTGTACAGCAAACTAGGTCAATACCAAGATGCGCTCCAAGCTTACGACTACGCTACTGTCATCAAGGAAGATTTTGCGTCGGCCTATTTCAACATGGCCAATGCCTACATGAATCTCGAAAGATACAAAGAAGCCAATGAGAAGTATCTGCTTACCTTGCGCAACGAAACTCCCACGTCAGACCTTTACTGTCATTTAGCGGGTAGTTATGAAAAGTTGAAAGACTTTGGGAAGGCTCTTGAATATTATCGAGAAGCGCTCAAACTCGACAATCAATGGGACGAAGCTTGGTATGGAGTGGCTGTTTGTCTAGCAGTAGAAGAAAAATGGATTGAATCCCTCAATTGCGTTCGAAAAGCCATTAAACTCAACGAACATGTCGCTGATTATTGGCTTACTTTGGGAGAGTTGGAATACAAAATTGGCAACGTATTCTCAGCCATTGAAGCATTTGAGAAAGCTGCCGAATTGGATCCTGAATACGAAGATATTTGGCTTAAATGGTCGCTGACCATGTTTGACCAAGGTCAATTTGATAAAGCTTACGAAGTCATCCAAGACGGGCTTAATGAATTGCCCGACAATGCTACTCTGTATTATCGCGCTGCAGCTTATTTGTTTCACGGAGGTGACTACAAAGAAGCTTTACTAAATCTCGAAATTGCGCTTACTCTTGACTATAGCGCACATGAGCAGCTGTATGTTTTTTTTCCTGAGCTCGAAAAACAAAAAGCCCTTTTTAAACTCATCGAACAATATAGAAAATAGGGTTAAAGCGGAGGAGTTTCCTCCGCTTTAACCCTATTTTATTACTTCAATTCAAGTACCCACGCTGTCATTGCTGGTATTTTTAAGCTTTTTATATCAACAATAGATGCTTGCGTCAAGATATTTTTTGCTGTTTTAAATCCTTTTGTTCGTTTCGAAAACCGCTCGGTATCTACCACTGCTTCATCTGTATTGGTGTTCATCACTACCATAATCGTCTTAGAAATATCATAACGAAAATAAACATAGACTCCGTTTTGGGGCAGATATTGCATAAATTCGCCACTGTGCAGCGAAGGCGTATTTTTTCGATAATTGGCCAAGGTTTTTACTAATTCAAAGGCTTCATTTTCACGAGAAGTACGGCCTGCGGTGGTAAACTTACTTTCTTGATCGCCTTTCCAACCACCCACAAAATCACGCCTCACTTCGGCATCAGTGGGATTTTTCATGTTTTTCATCAACACCTCCGTCCCATAATAAAACTGAGGAATGCCGCGTGTGGTGAGTAGCCATGTAACGCCTAGTTTGTACTTATTAAAATCTTCCCCAATCACCGAAAAAAAGCGATCGGTATCATGGTTTTCCAAAAAAGTGACCATCTTGTAAGGGTCAGCATACAAAAAATCTTGTGCCAAAGCTTGATACACTCGATTGATCCCCCCGTCCCAACTAAATTGTTCTTTCAAGCCTTCATTGATTGCGGCAAAACTTGGGAAGTCACAAGTTCCGGGTAAGTTACACTGAAAAGGGAACTTAACATTGCTCTTTACGAAATAAGATAAAATCGCGGGATTAGTGACCCATGTTTCTCCAAAAATAATAAGATTGGGATATTCCTCTAGTAACGCCTGATTGCAGCGATTCATAAAAGGCATATCATTGTATTTGTAAGTATCGATGCGCCAGCCATCAAGTCCAAACTCCTCTGTACACCAAATGGCATGTTGAATAAGGTAGTTAGCAAAAAGAGGATTGCGCTGATTTACATCTGGCAAAAAAGGCATAAACCACCCGTCGGTCAAGTATTTTCGATCGGTCTCCGTCCCCGCTGGATCTAAAAGAGGCAGCTCTTTGTGGCTTGTGTTGGTATAAGTCGGCCACTTATTAAACCAATCTTGTGTAGGCGGGTCTTGAAACATCCAATGGTCTTCCGAAACATGGTTATACACTGCGTCCTGAATGAGTTTCATCCCTCTTTGGTGAAGCGCCACCGACAGTTTCTTATAACCTTCATTTCCTCCCAAACGGCGTTCAATCTGATAATGATTACTAAAATGATAGCCGTGATAAGCAGCTTGCATATTGCCGTGTAGTTCTTTTTTGAGAGTGGTATTGTTTTCGATGACAGGTGTATTCCAAAGAGCCGTTACACCCAATTCTTGCAAATAATCCAGATGATCAACAATTCCCTGAAAATCGCCTCCATGCCTTAAAAACGGCACATTCTTATCTGCTTGTGGGTCAAGCATTCCGTCAATTTTATCGTTGGATTCGTCACCATTGGCAAAGCGATCAGGCATAAGCAGATACACAAAATCAGAAGAATTGATTGGCAGAGGCTTATGCCGCTTGGGAGATAGAGTAAAAGACTGTGTATTTTTGGCATTCCCATTACTAAAAACCAGCTGCATCTTGCCCGCTTTGGCGGTTTTTGCAATTTCCAAATCCACAAAAAGATAATTAGGATTAGAAGTCGTTTGGGTTTTCTTGATTTTTACTCCTGGATAATTGAGAGAGACCTTTGCTTTACTGATATTCTGACCATAAACCAGCAATTGGAGGTTAGGGTTTTTCATACCTACCCACCAATTGGTAGGATGTAAGTATTGAATTTGGGGATTTTGGGCAATCACATAGCAACTCAAGCAAGCTCCCAAAAAGCTCAGTAGTAATTTCTTCAATATGTTCATCATAGGAAAAGTTTAATAATTCCCAAAAATAAACAAAATCTTTCTAGTACAGTCCTATTTCTATCAACCAATTGGCTACGCCAATGGATATACCATAGTCGAAAACTGTTGACGGTACTCGGTTGGGTTCTGTTGGGTAATTTTGCGAAACATGCGGTTGAAATGAGAAAGATTATTGAAACCACAATCATAGGCAATCTGTGCGATGCTCACGTTTTCCAACAACCTGACTTTCGCATGATTGATGCGGTATTCATTCACAAACTCAGTAAAAGTTTGATTTGTCATTTTCTTGAAATAGCGACAAAAAGCTGGTAAACTTAAATTTATCTCTTCTGCCACCTGATTGGGGTCTATATCGGTCTGGAAATACTGCTCAACAAAACTATAGATTTGGCGGAGTCGCTCAGTCTCTTTGGGGGGCACATCGGGCTGCTGTCCTTCAGCGTGGAGCAATTCGACATCATCAGCGAAGGCCATTTCTTGCAACAACCAAAGTAGTGACATCATACGTTCAAAGTTGCCCTGATACACCATGTTTTTGATTTTCTCTCCTACCAATCGCTTCGTGACTCTCCCAAACGCTAGCCCTCGTTTTGATTTTTCGAAAAGCTGAGAAATGGCCTCTAACTCTACGTTTTTCAGAAATTCTTTCCCCAAAAAATCACCCCTCATCTGAATTACATACTCCTCAAAATCGCCCGTTTGCCCATACGCAAAATTTAGATGAGGGATATTAGGGCCAATAAATACCAACTCTCCTTCTTCATAACGCGACAAATGCTGCCCGACTTGGCGACGACCATTTCCATGCGGAATATATACTATTTCATATTCAGGATGGTGATGCCAATATACCCGGCAGCTTTCTACTTCTGTAGCATGATACAACCGAAAAGAACTCCCTTGACTGGGCTGGATTTTTTCAAATTCTAAACGAGCCATTTTACATATTTTAACACATATTTACGAATAAAAATCAATACAGTGTCAGAAATGGCAAACAAAATCGTAGAAAAGCATCCTTCCTAACTACTAATTTTGTAACCATAAATAACCCGTGCCAAGTACTTGGCAGATTTCTCACAATATTTTGATATGTCTGGTTTTGCAGTAATTTTTGACATGGACGGCGTCATTGCCGATACCAACCCCACCCACAACATCGCTTGGCGTAAATTTCTCGAAAAGTATCAAATAGAACCCACTGAGCAAGAACTACATGACCACATGTATGGGAAGCACAACAGTTATATTCTATCGTATTTTCTCAAAAAAAGCCTAAGCTTTGAAGAAATTGCCCGTTTACAATTTGAAAAAGAAGCACTTTTCAGAGAATTGTACACTTCTATTGCCCAGCCTTTACCAGGATTGTTGACGTTTTTGGAAGAACTCAAAAAAAATGGTGTAAAAACGGGAATTGCCACCTCTGCTCCCGTCGAAAATCTCGACATGATGCTTGAGCAAGTTCCCTATCTGAAAGAGGTTATGGAATCGTTGTTGTCAGAACAAGACGTTAGCAAGCACAAGCCCGACCCAGAAGTATACCTCAAAAGCGCCCAAAATCTAGGCATCGCTCCGGCACAGTGTGTTGTATTTGAAGATTCGGTTTCGGGCGTAAAAGCAGGTTTGGCGGCTGGAATGAAAGTAGTCGGTGTCACTACCACCCATAGCTCACAAGAATTGCCTCCTTGCAGTGCTTATGTGTCAGACTATCTCTCGCTTGATTTTGCATTTATTCAAAATCTAATGACTTCATAAGCCCTATGTATATCGAACACATCGCTATATGGTGCCAAGATTTGGAACGTATGCGGGCTTTCTATGAGCAATATTTTGGGGCAACATCCAACTCAAAATATACCAATGCTCAAAAAAATTTTGAGTCTTACTTTTTATCGTTCCAAAAAGGTGCACGTCTCGAACTGATGCAAATGCCAACTATCCCCCCTCATCAAAACAACGTACATTCCCAGTTTTTGGGTTTGATACATATGGCCATTTCGGTGGGAGACGAAACCCAAGTCAATCTGCTTACGGAACAACTACGAAACGACGGCTACGAAATAGTGGGAGAACCTCGCCATACCGGCGATGGCTATTATGAAAGTGTGGTATTAGATCCTGAACAAAACCGAATCGAAATCACAGCATGACAACACACCTCAAAACCTATTTTACCCACAGCCGAAGCCTTGCCATAGGTGCAGTGTTTGCTTCGGTGGGTTTTTTGTTTGGGAATTGGGTCACTTGGATTCCATATGTTAAGGAAAAATACAATTTGGACGATGCACAGCTGGGCTTACTTTTATTGAGTCTGCCCTTTGCTTCTACCCTCAGCAATCCCCTTTCGACTTTAGTTATCAATCGTTTTGGGATTCGTAATACTACGATAGTGGGGTTGATGGGGATGGCAATCGTTTTTTCACTTCCTGTCAATGTCCCCTATTTGTGGATGACCTCAGTTGCCCTTGGCCTCATGGGAATAGGTATTGCTTTTACCAATGTAGCCATGAATACCTGCGTTACTACGATTGAACGACAAGACGGCATCCACATCATGTCGACCTCTCACGGCATGTTTAGTGCAGGTGGAATGGTGGGTTCTGCTTTAGCAAGTATCCTGATGGGGTTTAAGATACCGCCTACATTACACATTGCCGCCATATCAATATTTGTATTGACGTTGGCAATGCTTGTGCGCCCCATTATCATGGGTATACATGAAGAAAAAATGCAATCAGACGGAGGAGCTAAGTTTGCGTGGCCAAATAAAGTTCTTATGGGGATGATTGCCATTTCGCTTTGTACCAACATTACCGAAGGAACCATGGCCGATTGGACCGCCGTCTATATGCGTGATGTAGTCAAATCAAATGATTTTTTTATGGGTTGGGGCTTTGCCAGTTATGCGTTTTTCATGGCTTCTGGTCGTTTTGTTGGGGATGCTCTCATTCCTCAATACGGCAGCCGAAAAATTTTGGTAGGAGGCGGATTATTAGCTTCATTTGGAATTTTCATAGCCGTTTTTCTGCCTTACCCTACTACAGCTATTATCGGTTTTGGTTTGGTGGGAGCGGGTGTGTCCTGCGGCGCCCCCATCCTTTATGGTAGCGCGGCCCGCGTTCCTGGCATGGCCAAAGGTGCAGGCTTAGCCACCATGAACACCTTCAGTTTGGCGGGTTTTCTGGCTGGTCCAGCCTTGATAGGGGTACTTTCTCACGAAGTCAATCTTTCTTTTGCCATAGGTACTGTAGCGGTTTTAGCGCTGATTTGGGCTTTATTATCCAATCGAGCCCGTCTTTATTAAAATTCTAAAGCGATAGGGTTTGATAAACCTAATCGCTTTAGCTAATTTTGTAAAGTCATCCTTCCCCTAACCCCTTGTTAAATTCTTATCGACATCGTTTTTCGCTTCCAATTTGGCGTATTCTACACGACGCTCTACCGATTTCTCTTTCTGAACAGGTTTTAATAGTAGAGTTACGAAACAAAACGCAAGTGGAGTGGTGCGCCCTTCAGCTCGAAAATCAACAAATTTTGTGGCAAAAGACACCCCCTTCTACTCATTGGTGGACGAGTACCGTAGGAGTGCATGCTGGTGTGATACTTTTACATAACTACGCCGGTAGCGAGCAGCCCTCTCCGCAGCAAATCGTGGCATTGGACGCTTCGACGGGTGATTTATTGTGGACTTTGGATGGGCGCAAATTTGAAGCAACAAACGGTCATCTTATTCGTACCTCCAAACTCTCTCCTACTTTAGAAACCACCTATGAAAGTTGGGATTTAAGAGATGGTACTCTTTTTTCAGAGGTATTATTTGACATACCAAGTATAGCACCTTTTTGGAAAACACCTATCAACTACGGTGAAGATAGTTCATACTATGGTTTTGTTAAACAATTTATCCAAAAAACTACCAATCATATCCCCCAAAAAACGATAAATTATGGGGAAAACTCTGGACATGTATTATTTTTTTACTATTTTTACCCCCCTAACGCTGATACTTTATCCCGCTCTATCTTGGTTGTGAATTCAAAGAAGACAATACTGTTGCACGATGCGATTCGTTCGGACGTGGGAAGTATCGCCTTCGACAATTGTATTTATAATAACCACCATATTGTTTATTTAGAAAATTTAGACGAACTAGTCGTATTAAAATTACCAAGACCATGATGAAGCGAGCTGCATTTCTGATAGTTGTTGTAGGATTATGGGGAGGAAAAACTGCTCACGCCCTATCTTTTTCTCCTTTCTCTTCCGACTCCACTGGCACCGAAACCAAAAATGGGCAAACTTACGTTTTACATAAAGTAGAACCTGGGCAGACGCTCTATGCCGTGATGCGTAAATATAAAACCTCGATTCAAGCTCTCAAGGCTGCCAATCCAGGAATGAAAGATAATTTGATAGTAGGCCAAATCGTACGTGTACCTTCTCAAGGCCGAGCCACAAGTGCGCCTCCGCAAAAGGTAGCCGCCAAAGAACCCGACCCTTCGGCAGAAAAGGATAAGTTGGTATTGGATTATGAAATCAAACCAAAATCCGAGACGCCAGCAAAAACAGAAAGCGAAAAGAGCGAGACTTTTAAGATAGAAAATACCAAAGTAGAAGAGACTCCCAAAGTAACAGAGGTGCCTGCTGCTACCAAAGAAAAGGAGCCTGAGACTACCAGCACAGCATCTACCGATACCAAACCTGTTGCTCCCGCCGCTCCAAAATCTGGGCTTCACCGCGTGGAAGGAGGACAATCTCTTTACGGGATTGCGGTCAAACATGGGGTTTTGATGGCCGATATCCGTCGCTGGAATGGACTCACCTCAGATCAGCTACGTTCAGGACAAGAGTTGATTGTATCAGACCAAGCATATCAGGAGTATCTCAAAAAAAATAAGCTAGACTCTGTAAAACTGGCCGATGCCCGAAAAGCCAATACCGAAAAGCCAGCTACTCCTGTACCAGTACCTGTACCTGTGCGAGGTGAAGACCCTACAAATTCGAACTTACCCGAACCAAAAATCGCTAATACTGGTAAGCGAATCCTAGAAACTGGCGTAGCGGAGGTATTAGAAGGATTGGAAAACAGCAATAAATATTTGGCTTTGCACCGTACCGCCCCTGTTGGTTCACTGATTCAAGTCAAAAACATGAACAACAGCCAAAGTGTATGGGTAAAAGTAATCGGAAAATTACCTGATATCAGTGCCAATAATCGCATCATTATCAAGCTTTCGGCCCGTGCTCAAGAAAAACTTTCGCCGGGCGGTAAACAGTTTATTGCCGAACTCAGCTACTTGTCTCAATAAAGCTCCTCATTCATGCAACAAAGACCTTCCCTAGGAATAAGGTCATTAAGCTAGTATGCCGTTTGACTTCTTAGAAGTTATCTTTTTTGCAAAACTTTTAGCAACAATCTTCGTGCTTCTTCGAGGCACAAATACCTTTTTGAAATTAGCTTCGAAAAAGTCAAACCTAATTAGGCTTTTCCCACTGAAATCCGTTATGCTATGCTAAGGCTTATGTGTTAGTTTGTTAAACCTAAGGGAAGAGTTTCAACAAATTTTCGACGGCTTTATCAGAAATACTAAACAAGGTATGAGGAAATATACCCAGCAAAAAGGTAAGAATTGCCAAGGGAATCAACATCAGTTTTTCTTGTAAATTTAGGTCGGTAAGCTGGGCCAAATCAGCTTTGTTTTTGGCCCACAGTTTGCCCAAAAACATTCGTTGTAAAGTCCACAAAAAGTAAGCAGCGGCTAAAATTATCCCTAAAGTTCCTAAGGCAGCTACCCAAGTAGGCAACCATTGTGATTGAAATCCTCCCATCAAACTAAATAATTCTCCCACAAATCCCGAAAATCCGGGCATTCCTAATGAAGCAAAAAAGGCAATACCTGTTATGATTGTATAAAAGGGCATAGGCCCTATCAATCCACGGTAACTATCGATGAGGCGATTGTGCGTGCGATCGTAAAGTACTCCTACCAACAAAAACAACATGGCAGAAAGCACCCCGTGACTCACCATCTGATAAATAGCCCCGTTGATACCTTCGGCAGTAAGGGAGGCGATTCCTAACACCACAAACCCCATGTGTGATACCGAAGAATAAGCAATCATCTTTTTGAGATCATTTTGAGCGAGTGCATTGAAACCCCCATAAATGATTGAAATAACTCCAAGCAGTGCCAATACAAAAACATATTCTTGGGCTGCATCTGGAAAAATGGGGTACGCGATGCGGAGCAGACCATACCCGCCGATTTTCAACAAAACTCCCGCCAATACTACCGATACAGGTGTAGGCGCTTCTACGTGTGCGTCGGGAAGCCATGTATGCAAAGGCACAATCGGAAGCTTGATAGCAAATCCAATAAACAAAAGCCAAAATGCAATGGACCTAGCGGGTATCCCAAAAATTAGCACTCCACCATCGGGCGAAAGTATACTATTGGAAAGGTAATTTTTGAAATCAGCCATGTAGCGCAAATCAAAGGTATGCACGTAAGTCTGCGTGAGTTGAGAATCTACAGGGTCAACTACCGATATATAGAGCCCAATCATCACTATTAGTATCAGAATAGACCCCACCAATGTATACAAGAAAAACTTGATAGAAGCGTACTCTCGGCGTGGCCCTCCCCAGAGTCCTATCAGGAAATACATGGGCAGCAGCATGAATTCAAAAAACAAGAAAAACAAAAAGAAATCTAAAGCCACAAAACAGCCTGTGATACTAGTAGTAAGCAGCAAATACAGCGAGAAGTAAGCCTTTTCTTTTTTCTTAATCCCCCACGACGACACCACTCCTATCACCATCACTACCGATGTCAGTAGCAACAGCGGTAGATTGATTCCATCTATTCCTAAGACATAATCAATAGATACGGTCCCAATGCGACCCAATGAAAAAGTAATCCAATCTAATTTCTCGACCATTTGGAAGCCTGGGGCATTGGCCGAAAAAAAATACCAAATCACTCCTGAAACGGGGATTTGGCAAGCGCAGAAAAAAAGAGCTATCCACTTAAATGCAGCTTTGCGAGATTCGGGAAGCAAGGCAATAAGTAATGTACCAACTAGCGGGTGAAACGTTAAGAAAGAAAGTATATAAGGAACCATATTTGAATTTTTCTATGATAGCATCAATCGTATTTGCTTTTTGTTTTTTCGTTGCCTACTTCAGTAGGCAATCTTAATTTCAGAAGCTTACAATTTACCTCCCCAAAAACCACTGATTTTTACAGTACAAAAAAGATAATAATCAATACACCTACAAGCATCGCAACCAAGTAAGATTGTGTTTTACCATTTTGTATACCACGAGTACGATTGCCCACAAAACCCGCTGTCCAGGCCATTCCATTCACCACTCCATCTACCACCATCCGATCAAAACGCCCTACGATGTGCGCCAAAATCACCGTCACGTAACCAACCCAGTCTACGATTTTATCAACAATTTTTTGATCTAGCCAAAAACACCATTGCCCTATTTTTTGTAAAGGTACAATCAAAAAAAGGTGCTGATCTGAATCATGCGAATGTTCTCTGAGCCATTTTAATTTTTGAAAAAATGATTTTATCCAATTTCCTATATCTTCCATTCCTAAAGATAAAGAAGGGATTAATCCTACCTTTGAAGGGGACAAAGTATCAAAATAGCTCATTGAAAGACCTAACAGAGCCACCAAAACCGACAGTATGGCTATTACCAAATGTGAACCTTCTGAGGGCTTCGTTTTAAATAACTCAAAAAACCACGCATCGGCTGCATCCAAAGGATTGAAGGAAAACCAAATAAATACCGATAAACTAGCCAAAATCACCAAAGGGACTTTCATTAATATATCAGCCTCGTGGGTTTGTGATATAGCATGTTTATCACCTTTAAATTCACCTAAAAACACCATTTTCCATTGTTTCATGGTATAAAATGCTGTAAGACCTGCCGAAAACAACCCCAGCATCGGAACCAAAAACGCTCCTCTCCCTTGCTGACTTCCCCAATGAAACGCTTCTATCAAAATCGCATCTTTTGACAAAAACCCCGAAAACAACGGTAACCCCGCCAAAGCAGCAGCGCATAGAGTGTATGCCCTAAATGTGGTAGGCATGTACTTATACAAACCACCCATTTGCCGCATATCCTGAGGGTCAATCCCGGAGGTATGATTCTCGTCATGAGGCGTCAAAAAATGAATAACAGCTCCTGCACACAAAAACAATCCCGCTTTGAAAAAAGCATGCGTCAAAAGATGAAACATGGCTGCTTCTTTGGCTCCTACACCCATACCCATTACCATCAGCCCCAACTGCGATACCGTCGAATATGCCAACATTTTCTTTATATCGGTTTGGGAAATAGCCCGATACGCGCCCATTACCATCGTGATAGTACCAATAATCGTAATCACATAAAGAGCATCTGGGGTAAGTAAAAAATGAATTCGCCCTAAAAGAAATATACCCGCCGCCACCATTGTAGCTGCGTGTATCAAGGCCGAAACAGGCGTAGGCCCTTCCATAGCATCAGGCAGCCATGCCGACAATGGAAACTGTGCAGACTTGCCCATTACTCCACAAAACAAAAACAACCCAATCGCGGTCATCAGGCCTTCGTTGATGTGAGGCAATTGACCAGTACTTAAACCCACAAAATCAGTAGAGTTGGCTTCAAAAAAAAGCAGTAAAATACCAATCAAAAAACCAGCATCTCCGATTCTATTGAGCAAAAAAGCTTTTTTTGCGGCCCAAACGGCGCGTGGCTTGTGATACCAAAATCCAATAAGAAGATAGGACGACAACCCCACCAACTCCCAGAAAATATACATCAAAAGCAAATTGCCTGCTACCACAATCCCTAACATCGAAAAAACAAACAACTGCAAATAGGCAAAATACCTCCACAAATGAGGCTCATGATAAAGATAACTAATCGAAAACACTTGGACAAGCAATGCAATAAAATGCACAACAAGCAACATAATGAGGGTTTGATTATCCAGCAAAATAGAGAGGTTTATGGATTTTTGCCGAAGTACAAGCCATTCCCATTCAAAAACTTCAGTTTGATGAAGCGAATGCGTAAAAACAAAAATAGACACACATAATCCTATCAGAGTGAAAATGGTGCCTATCCAACCAGCCAATTTATTTGCTTTATTGGCGAAAGAAAACAAACCAATAAAACCCATCAAAGGCAATAAAAGAATAAAAAATAGATATGAAGACATCAGGGGGTGTAAACCTTTTCGGCAAATATCAGGCAAATCGGGTGTTTTTACAAAAAAGAAGTAAAACCTTTTACTCTAGCGCCATTTTGATTCCTTCAATAATCAAATCAGGGTCACTCCAAGGCACAAAATGATTCATGTTGTTTTTCCAGATGGTTGTCACTTTGACATGTGGGAGCTGTTGCTTTACAAACTGGGCATTTTCGGGAGCCACCAATACATCTTTCCCGCCTTGTACTACGACTACAGGGCATTTTACTTTATTCCAGTAGGGTAGCATCTTCTTAAGTTCTTTTTCCAGAGGTAGTAATTCGTCATTGCTACTTCTAAAAAATGAAGGAATTGCCCAACGTAAAGGTGTATATTTAAGAGGATAACGATACCAATTGGCCGGCTCCAATGTAGGTGATACTGAACCCGCTACAATGACTAGCGCTCTGATATATTCTGGATAGTCAATAGCTGCCTGCACAATCACTGGCCCTCCATACGAATGCCCCACTAGTACTACCGACTGCTTTTGCTGCTTCAAAATAGGCAACAAAGCTGCTGCTTGGTTTTTGAGTTCATCCTCTGCCCCTTCCTCCTTCGAATCTCCAAAGCCAGGCCTATCTACCGACATCAATCGGTAATGAGCTAACAAAAAGGTATCTTTCAAAAAACTTTTGAAATTGTCCCAAGAACCTGGCGACCCATGCACAAAAAGTACCGGCTGCTTTGAAGACGCCCCCGCCGATACATAATGCAGCTGCCGTCCGAGTGCTTCGTAGTAATGACGATTGGGAGGATAAGGACTCTGAGCAAAATACTTTTTCATCTCAGCATCGTTCATTCGCGAACTAAAACACGCCGAAACCATTACCGAAAAAATATATAATACACCTACAACTAATATTACTTTTTGCCGTTTCATTGCCGAATACTACTGATGAATAACTTATTTCTTCAATTTTTTACTTAAAATTGAAGAAAAGTAGCAAAAACCTCGTAGATATTTCGATGGTTTGTAAAGGAAAATACATATTATCTTTTTTTTGCGCCATGTTGGTAGTTGGGGTATGTGTTTGCTTTAGCCAAAAAACTCCCATTGATAGTGTATTTAAAGTCAACATAGGAGCTCCCACCGCCAAAGACACGGCCTTTGGGAAAAAAGCTAAAAAAGTGGTTCCTAAGACTCTTTATAACTTTCTTTTTAGAGATATCTACAACAGTACGAAGCAAGGTGACCAAATCAGCGAAATAGAGCAAAATCCACACAAAGTATATGAAGGGCGCTGGATTAGGAAAGTTTTTGTCCACAGCTCGGATGTGTTTGGATATAGCGTTTATGACACGCTTCGTACCCCTACAAATTGGCTCGACAAAGTAGGTAATCAATTTCATAGAAGCACCAGAGAAAGAGTAATCCAACGAAATTTTTTATTTTTTGAAGAAGGGGATGAAATAGATCCCGAAAAAATAAAAGACAATGAACGCTACCTGCGCCAACAAGGCATTTTTCATGATGTACGGATTGTAATCGTACCCTACCCAAATGCTAAAGATGCCGTAGATGTCCATGTCTACACGCAAGATGTGTGGTCGCTCTTGCCCGACGGCTCTGCTTCGGGTTTAGACAATTTTACCGTTGGCTTCGATCAGCGAAACTTTCAAGGACTAGGACATACGTTCAAAAACACCATCGCTTACAATGGCAAAGACCCCCGTCAACGGTTTGAGTATGCAAGTCGATACTTTATTCCTTCTTTTGGTAAAACATTTATTTCGGGACAAGGTATTCTAAACATTCAGCGTGACCAAAAGCAATTAGGAATCAAGGTCTTTCGACCATTTTTGACTCCTCAAATGAAATATGCTGGCTCTTTTGAAGTAAGCTATAACAATCTCCGGCTGTTTGAATTCGTTACCGACCCTACCACAGGCCGCTCTGTTCGCAATTACTTTTGGTCTCAGTACTCTTTGTTTGACGCATGGATTGGTCGCTCCTTCCGCATTTTTTTTGGGGACAACAAACTTCGCGAAAGAGCCCGATTTGTAGTTGCGTTACGTCATACAAGGCAAACATTCTACGGACGCGACCGAACAGTCACCGACTCTACTAACCAACTTTTTCAGAATACTCGACCTACATTGTTTAGTTTAGGTTACTCTAATCGAAGTTACAAACGCGATTTATTGATTTATGGATTTGGACGCACCGAAGACGTACCTGTGGGTGACTTAATCGCTTTTATCTATGGAAATGACCCTGCCGAATTGGGCAAACGCAAGTACCTTGGCTTAAAATTTTCTAGGGCTCGGTACATCCACAACGCTGGGTATCTATATAGCTTAGTCAATGTAGGTAGCTATTTTAAAGATATTCGAACAGAGCAGGGGATATTTAGTACCGAAAACAACTACTTCACACCTTTACATCCATTAGGGAGAAGATGGTATGCACGGCATTTTCTGAACGTAAAGTTTGGGGTAGGATTCAATCGTTTTCAGAATGAATACTTCAATATTAGCGGCAATGAGGGTATTCAAGGGATTTACAGCGACGAAATGCGTGGCACTCGCAAATTAGTGCTTGGGGTAGAGACGGTATTTTTTAGTCCTATCAATTTTTTGGGCTTTCGAATGGCCCCTTTTCTCTTTTCTAATATAGGCTGGACTTCCTTCTCCAAGCAATCGTTCTTTCATCAGCGCCCTTTTCAAGGATATGGAATTGGATTTAGATTTAGAAACGAAAACCTCACTTTTGATACTTTCCAAATACGTCTAAGTCTATACTCTGGAATCCCTCAGATAACCAACCCTTTGAGGGTAGGTTTTGACGGAATCCCCCCCCTAAGGTTCCGAGATTTCGACATATCTGCCCCTGAGATTGTTCCTTTGAGATAATTTTTTTATTAAATGTATTGACATATAATGTAAATACATATTATATTTGCACCATCAAAATTAATATGTATATGTCTATTGAAACTGACATCAAGCAAAGTAAGTTCAGAAATCCGCACCATAAAGCGGCTCTCAACTTATTGTTTACTGCCAATTGGCTCAGCAATAGTCAAGCTTGCCTTCTGAAGCCTTATGACCTCACTCCTCAGCAATACAACGTACTTAGGATTTTACGAGGCCAGTACCCTAATCCTATTCGGGTCAACGATATCATCGAAAGAATGCTCGATAGAATGTCGAACGCTTCTCGACTTGTAGACAAACTGCTGCTCAAAGGCTTGGCTCAACGAACAGAGTGCCTTCATGACCGCCGTGCAGTAGATGTAGTAATATCAGAGGCAGGTTTGAACCTTTTAGCCGAGCTCGACAACTTGCAGGATCATTGGGAAAACAAGCTACAGCAGCTAAGTGGCGAAGAAGCTGCCCTACTGAGTGATTTGCTCGATAAACTTAGAAGTACCTCAGAAACCTCTTGCTAATAAAAGCCTCTAAGGCTTATAATTTAGAATATTTTTAAAAACTAGTAAATCCATAAAACAAATCTTTCTTTTTTTAAATTTTAAATTCTCACAATCACAATGAAAACAATCAAAATGTTCTCTAGCGTATTAGTAGCTGCCTTAATGACTTTCAACATTGCTGGTGCTACCGAAAAAAACAACACAAAAAAGGCCGTAGCTTACAAAGTAGATGTTTCGAAAAGTACGGTTAAATGGCATGCTAAAAAAGTAACAGGTGAGCACTTTGGTACCATCAATCTATCAAATGGTGGCTTGACCTTAGACGGCAACAAAATTACCGGAGGTACTTTTGAAATAGACATGAACAGCATCGCCTGTACAGACCTTACGGATCCTGGCTATAATGCCAAATTGGTAGGTCACCTTAAGTCTGATGATTTCTTTTCGGTAGAAAAAAACCCTAAGGCCAAATTTGTGGTGAAAAAAGCCGAAGGTAAAGGCGATACTTACAATATCACTGGAGATCTTACTATCAAAGGTATCACTAACACTATCACTTTTCCAGCAACTGTAAAAACAGATGCTAATGGTGTAAATGCCACCGCCAAAATTGTACTTGACCGCTCAAAATGGGATATCCGCTATGGTTCTAAAACCTTCTTTCCTAACATTGGCGATAAAATGATCAATGATGATTTTGAAATTAACTTGGCTTTAGCAGCTAAAAAATAAGCTACAACTTGGTTTACATAGACCAATCATTTTTTCCAAAAGCCTATTCGATTATGAATAGGCTTTTGTTTTTTTAAATACGTAATTTTTTTGGAATTACTGCGTTTATAGAAGTATATCATAGCATCAAAACCCCCACCTCGTGGACCATCTATGAAAAGACTCATCTTCCTATTAACAGCCCTTTCCACTTGTAGTTTTGCCCAAACTTCTTCCCCCACTCAGGGGGAAGAAGAAGAAGAATTTGTATGCCACTATTTTGGGTACAAACAACTCCAAACCCCCAAAGAAATTTGTAACTTTTTGGGATTCCGTTCCAACCAGCACGCCGAAGAGGTGGTAGACCAAATTTTGAGGCAAGTAGGTTTGGTTCGTAATTTTGTGGTAGTAGAATGCCCCAATACCGAAAACTGCTTTGCCACCGTCGTTGACGGTCAGCGATATATCGTTTATGATGGAGCTTTTATGAAAAGAGTTGAAAACATGACCAACACCGACTGGTCGGCGATTAGCATTGTAGCCCACGAAATCGGCCATCATCTACAAGGACACACCATCAATGCCACCGGTAGTCGCCCCAAAAAGGAATTAGAAGCTGACAGGTTTTCGGGGTTTGTAATGCAGCGTTTAGGAGCCTCGCTCGATGAAGCTCTGATTGCCATCAAAACACTTGGCGACGATAAACCAAGCTATTCACACCCTGCCAAAGCCTCACGTATAGAGGCGATTAGGCAAGGATGGGTAGATGCTGCAGGTCTTAACAAAAGCAACAATACTACTGCCAAAGCAGTAACTAACAAAAGCCCCCAGTCTACCGTTAATTCTGCTCCCCCATTGATGAAACCTCTACCTACTACGGAGGAGGAAGAAGAGGAAGATAACGAAAACGTAGGATGTATGGCGGGCAATTGTGAAAACGGCTTGGGCATTTACGTGCATGAGAGCGGCGAACGCTATGAAGGCGATTTTCGATATGGAAAGCGTCATGGTACGGGAGTTCAATACTATCCTAGCGGAGCCATGAAATACAAAGGAGATTTTAGGGCCGATTCGCGCACTGGCTACGGGGCTTATTATTTTCCCAATGGCGACAAATACGTAGGTTTGTTTCTCAATAATCTTCCCAATGGCAAAGGCACTTATTATTATGCCGACGGAGATAGGTTTGTAGGAGTTTATGAAAATGGTAAAAGAAACGGTCAAGGTACTTTTTACCGCAAAGACGGACGGCGCGAGTCAGGCATCTATGCGGGTGATAGCCGAGTCAAGTAATTTCTTAATAAAGAGAACTCAACCAAATAATAAAAAATGGATTTTGGAAAACTTGAAGATATTTCAGGCGTAGACTTTAGCCTTCCATCTGACAATGACTTTATTTCCAAAATTGTTTTTCCTTCCTTATCCCCACAAGCTTCACCCCAATGCTATGTAGGACCACCCATTTGGGCAAATAAAGAATGGGTAGGTAAAATATATCCAACCACTGCCAAAGAAAAAGACTTTTTATACCACTACACTCGACAGTTTAATACCATTGAACTGAACGTAACACATTATCAAATACCCAATGAAGCCACTATAAAACGGTGGAAGGAAGCTGCCGCCCAAGGGTTTAAATTTTGTCCTAAATGGCCTCAAGTCATCAGTCATGAACGCCAGCTTAGGGAATGTGAAGAACTTAGTCACGCTTTTACAAACGCGGTATTAGGTTTAGAAGAGCACCTCGGTACTACATTTTTACAACTCGGTCCTCATTTTGACCCTCGCCAGCTTGGAGCATTAGAAAATTTTCTTAAACAACTCCCCCCTTCTTTTCCTATATCAGTTGAGTTTCGTCATCCTGATTGGTTTTCCAATCCTGCCATTTGGCAAAAAACGCTTCATCTTTTGCATGACTTAGGCATGGGTACTGTCATATCTGACGTAGCAGGTCGCCGCGATGTACTTCATATGAGTCTTAGCTCATCGGTAGCAGCCTTACGCTTTGTAGGTAACGAATTACACCCTACTGACTACACACGCGTAGATGCGTGGGTACAACGCTTCAAAGAATGGTTTTCACAAGGTCTACAAACAGCTTACATATTTGTGCATTGTGGCGAAAACAACCAAGCTCCTGAGCTTACTAAATATTGGATACAACAACTCAACCTTCATTGCAATCTCTCTCTGACTCCTCCTCGTATTCAGCCCAAAGTAATTCAAGGGTCGCTTTTCTAAATTATATTTTCTAGTAAACTAGAGCAACTTCCTCTTTCCACTGAGTTTTACCTCATTTTTCTTATGATTCACCGCAAACATTGGAAAAAATGTCCGGTACACGCAACCGAAACCCCATTATTCTCGTAAATGTGTGTACAAACATATTTTTTAGCAACTCAAACTTCCATTGACATGAAAGAAACAACCATGAAAAGAGGTCAATTTTTGCGTGAATTAGGTCTAAGTGGCAGTGCCTTAATGGCATTTTATTGCATGGGTACTACTCTTACGGCTTGTTCAACTAGCAGCGATGACCCAACCCCCGACAGTGGAGGTACAGGAAGCTCTACTGGTCTTACAGGCAATGCCGATACAAGCAAAGGAACAATTAGTTTTACCCTTGATTTAACAAATTCTACCTATTCAGGACTTAAAACCGCAGGAGGATTCGTAATAGTTGGTAGTGTGATCATAGCTAACGCCAAAGGTACCATCGTAGCTCTGTCTAAAACCTGTACTCATGAAGGGACTACACTAACGTATCGCTCTTCCCAAAACGATTTATACTGTAGTAATCATGGCTCTGAGTTTAGCACCACAGGCGCGGTAGAAGTAGGACCCGCTACCCGCAGTTTGGCGATATATCAAGCTCAATTAAGTACAGACGGCAATACCCTAACCGTCAAAGCTTAATAGTCAATCTTTTTTAGTATTTAATGTGTACATGTTTTAAATAAAAATCCCCTTATAAAATGAGAAGAATTGCCCGATATTTATGGATATGCTTACTAGTAAGCCCGTTGTCAGCTATTGCACAAGACGATTTAACAAAAATGCTCGACGAAAACGAGACCAAATCTGTCGACTATACCACTGCAACTTTCAAAGGGACGCGTATCATTAATGGGCATTCGGTCGAAACGGTAAAAAAAAATCACCTTGATTTTTTGATTCATCACCGTTTCGACCGTCTCAATTCCGGCGCTTACAATCTTTTTGGGCTAGATTACTCCACTATTCGATTGGGATTTGAATATGGCCTCACCGACAACCTTATGGTGGGAATCGGGCGTAGTAGTATCCAAAAAACCTATGATTTTTTGGTCAAAGGCAAACTCCTACGCCAATCATCGGGAGCACGTAATATGCCTTTTACCGTTACGGCTTTTGCAAGTGCCGTAGTCGAGACAATCGACAAAGAACTCACCTTCCAAGACAAGATTTCTTACACTACGCAATTGTTGATTGCTCGTAAATTTAACGAACGGCTCTCTTTACAACTGATGCCTACGCTCTTGTATCGCAATCGTGTTTCCACTGCTGCCCAAGACCGTATGCTTATGGCATTGGGAGTAGGTGGTAGAATGAAAGTTACCAAACGTCTTTCTCTTAATGCTGAATATTACTGGGCATTCCGAGACCAAAATTTACAAAATCAACTTGGAGAAAAATACGGAAATTCTCTGGCTATTGGCTTCGATATTGAGACTGGGGGGCACGTCTTCCAGCTTCACTTTACCAACTCCGCCGGCATGGTGGAAAAGCAATTTATTGGAGATACGGCAGGTAGTTGGGGAAATGGAGATATCCGCTACGGGTTTAATATTTCTCGTACTTTTAGTTTTGATAAACGCGCCAAAGGCATCAACAAAGTCTCTGATAAATAAAAACTTAATAGCCATGAAAAAAGAAATCGCGCTAATCCTTCTATTATCAACTAGCTTGAGTATTTGTATCAAAGCACAAAATCTCTACGCTACTAACAACGGCGAGACAAGTTTTTTCTCTGAAACTCCTGTTGAAAATATCTCAGCCATCAATAAGTTGGGTCAAGCTATCATCAATATCACCAACAACGATATCGTAGTGCAGATGAATATCAAACAATTTGATTTTCCTAACAAATTGATGCAAGAACACTTCAACGAAAATTATATGGAGTCCTCCAAATACCCTAAGGCGGTCTTTAAAGGGAAAATCAATGAAAAAATTGACTTCACTAAGTCAGGTATCTATGATGTATCTGCTACTGGCGATTTTACAATTCATGGCGTGAGTAAGCCTCGCACTTTTAAGGGAAAACTCAATATAACCCCTGATAAGCTTAATCTCACCACCGACTTTGAAGTATCACTTACCGACCACAATATTGAAGTTCCTAAGGTGGTTTTCATGAAAATCGCGCAAGTCATAAAGGTCAAAAACAACTATACCCTTACTCCTTATGTAGCAAAAAAATAAGAAGCAGAAAAAAGGAAACTTTTTTGGCAAATATTCATACAGTATAGTTGACAATATAAATACTTTCATGAGTGGTAAGACCTTAAAAAGGTCTTACCACTCATTTTGTTTTTCTCAATTTCATTAACATTAATTATGCAAAAAGTAAAACTAACTTTGGTTTTGGCAGCTGTTACCTTGATTTTGACTTGTGGTTTTGTACAAAAAAAAGGCAAATGGCAAAAGCTTTTTAACGGCAAAGACTATACAGGCTGGCATACTTTCAACAAACAGGGGCAGCCGATTTCGGATAAATGGCAAATCGAAGACGGTGCAATGGTACTTACGGGTAGAGGAGGTGGCGACCTCGTCACCGACAATGAGTTCGAAAATTTTGAACTTGAACTGGAATGGAAAATCTCTGAAAAAGGCAATAGTGGAGTGATGTGGGGAGTAGTAGAAGATAAAAAATATTGCTGCCCTTACAGCACAGGGCCTGAGATGCAAGTACTCGACGATGCCAAACATCCAGACTCATTTGCGGGAAAAAATGGCAATCATAAAGCAGGTTCATTGTATGATATGATTCCGCCAGCAGACCTGACGGCTGTTAAGCCTGCGGGTGAGTGGAACAAAGCCAAAATGAAAATCTACAAAGGCCAAGGTACTTTTTGGCTTAACGGCAAGCAGATGGTAACCTTTCCTACTAACGGTCCGGGCTGGGATGCATTGGTAGCCAATAGCAAATTCAAAACTTGGGAAGGTTTTGGTAAGTTTCCAAAAGGAAAAATCGCCCTTCAAGATCACGGCGATAAAGTATGGTATCGTAATATCCAAATTCGGGAATTATAGTATTTTTTAATCCATAAAAAAGCCAGCGTCTAAAAACACGCTGGCTTTTTTATGGGCAACAACCCCATTTATCTACTCTCCTTGAAGTATTTCTTCCGAAACTCCCGTCATCGAGAAACCGCCATCATGGAATAGGTTTTGCATCGTGACCATGCGAGTATAATCCGAAAACATCATCACTACATAGTTGGCACAGTCATCGGCCGAGGCGTTGCCCAAAGGAGCCATTTTGTCAGCAAAATCATAAAACTTATCAAAACCTCCAATACCTGAGCCTGCGGTAGTCTTGGTAGGAGATTGCGATACAGTATTGACGCGTACATTTTTGGCTTTGCCATAGCGGTAGCCATAGCTACGAGCGATTGACTCAAGCATTGCTTTGGCTTCTGCCATATCGGTATAAAACGGAAAAGTACGCTGCGCGGCCATGTAAGAAAGAGCCACTACACTTCCCCATTCATTGATAGCATCGAGCTTTTCGGCTACTTGCAAAAATTTATGAAAAGAAAGAGCCGATACATCTACGCTTTTTAAAAACCAGTCATAATTCAAATCTCCGTAGGGACGCCCTTTACGGATATTAGGCGACATTCCGATAGAGTGAAGTACAAAGTCAACTTTACCGCCTAAGACTTCTATTGATTTGTTGTAAAGATTCTCAATCTCTTCTACTGAAGTAGCATCAGCAGGGATGATTTCGGCCTCACACGCATCAGCCAATTTTTTGATTTCGCCCATACGCATTGCAATAGGGGCATTGGTAAGGGTAAATGTTGCGCCTTCTGCTTTGGCTTTCATAGCCACTTTCCACGCAATAGAGTTCTCGTCAAGTGCACCTGAAATGATGCCGCGTTTGCCTTGTAAAATTCCGTTTGCCATTTTTTCAGTTTATTGTTTATTCTGCGTTTACAGTTATCACTAACCGCTCACCCACTGCAATTCAACCAGCGGAATTGCCACCGAGCAAAGTAACGAATTTTTGGGCAAATTGTGTCGCTTTTTGTTTTTCAATCCACTTACTTTTACTCAATCACCTTCCCTCTATTGGGCAAGGTATCCTCTATCTTTAAGCTCTTGTAAGGGGTTATGAAGCAAATAAGTAGTGCCGTTTTGGAGCAAGTAGGTACGGTCTGCGATTTCCAAAACATCCCGATACAAATGATCGGTTATGAGGATTCCTTTGCGAAGTTTTTGGATTTGAATCAATCTTTTAAGTTCTTCTACATAAAGAGGTGAAAGGTGAGAAAAAGGCTCATCCAAAAGGACAAATTGGTTAGGAGAAAACAACACCATCAGGGTTTCCCAAAATCTTCTTTCTCCGCCCGAAAACTCTCCAAAAGTTCTTTTCTTTTGTTGCTCCCACCGTTCTCCTAATTCCGTCTCCTCTATTTTTACCCCATACATTCTAAATCCCTCCTCCAAGCTCAAATAAGAAGGAACCAGAGGATATTGAGGCAAGTATTGTACTAAACCTTTCTGACGATAAGGATATTTTAGGTAGATTTTATTCCAACGGACTGATTTATAAGTAGCCTCAAGAGTACCAAAAATAATTTGTAACAAACAAGACTTCCCTCCCCCATTACGACCCAATATCGCCGTCACCGCCCCCATAGGAATCGCGAGATGAATGCTTTGGAGAATTTTACGACTCTCAAAGCTTAGCTCAATGCTATCAGCTTCTAAAATACAGTTATGCTCCATTGAACCAAACTTATTAACCCGAAAAAAATCACCAAATCTAGACCAAACGCCTTGATAAATAGGCCATTAATAGTATAGCCTAAGTTTTGAAAAAACATATATTGCTCTCTCGAAAAAGTATTCATGAAATACCACACAAATCCAAAAGAGGCTAATTTTAGCCAAAACAAGGCCCCTACCAAATCCCAAATATCTTCCCCTAGGGGCATTCCTCCCATCAGCCACCCTCCCCAACCTGCCATTTGAGTAAAAATCCAAAACTTCCGATAGAAAAGCCATACTATTGAGACCATATGCCGTTATTTAGGGCAAGCTAGGTCTATCTTTTTTAGAAGACAACCGCGTTAAGATTATTTAACGTTTTAGAATTTATTTATATACTCAATCGCGCTATTGTAAACCTATCCGACCAAAACTAGACAACTCTTTTGCGACGGTCAAGAAAGTTAAAAAATCCGTGTAACCATATACCCTTTCGTAACCTGAAAATACCATTTAACATAATCATTTTAGGATACCCTCCCAAAGTACTAAATTTGTTTTTAATATACTTTGAAACTAATATTTCACCCATCGCGCCGGCGACCCGGTCATTATTCCAAATATGTGGCAATTTGTTAAGTACGTATTTGCAACAATCGTAGGTTTATTCATTTTTTCGGTATTAGGTTTTTTTCTTTTTATTGGTATTGCCTCAATGCTAGGATCATCGGAAGATAAGGCAAGTATCGATAAAAACTCCGTTCTCAAATTAGACCTCAACAATCCTATTCAAGAAATTGCCGTCGAAAACCCCTTCGCTGAGTTTTCGGGTGGGCAAGGCAATGTACTCGGTCTCAATGATATCAAATCTGCGCTAGCCAATGCTAAACTAGACCCCAATATCAAAGGAGTATATTTGTATGTACAATATCCTTCCGTAGGCTGGGCTACTGCCGAAGAGGTACGTGATGCCATTGTGGACTTCAAAAAATCCAAAAAGTTTGTATATGCCTATGGCGAAGTGATGACCGAAAAAGCCTATTACTTAGCTTCTGTAGCCGATAAAATCTACCTCAATCCAGCCGGAGGAATGGAATGGAACGGACTCAGTGCTGAGTATGATTTTTATAAAGGAACCCTTGATAAGTTAGAAATCAAGCCCTTGGTTTTTAGAGTGGGCGAATATAAAAGTGCGGTTGAGCCTTTCTTCCGCGAAAATATGAGCGATGCTAATAAGCTTCAAAACCAAGTTTTGATCAATAATATCTTTGATCACGCCATTGAGAATATCTCTAAATCACGGAATGTTCCTGTAACTACGCTCAAAAATTTGGCCGATTCTTTATTGATAGATGCTCCCCAAGATGCCCTTAAATACAAATTGGTCTCTCATGTGGGGTATTATGACGAAGTAGAAGCAGCTCTTCGTAAAGAACTCAACCTCAAGGAAGACGATAAAATCAAATTTGTAGGCCTTAGCAAATATGCCAAAGCCGAAAAGCAAGTCAAAGAAGGCCCTTCTGATAGCCGTATCGCCATAATAGTCGGAGAAGGAGCTATTTACTCAGGCAAAAGTGGCGACGGCAATATTGGCTCTGAGACCATTGCAGAAGAGCTTCGTAAAGCGCGCAAAGATAAGAAGGTAAAAGCTGTAGTGTTACGTATCAATTCTCCAGGCGGTAGCGCTCTAGCTTCGGATGTAATGTGGCGCGAAATCCAACTTACCCGAAAAGTAAAACCTGTGATTGCGTCTATGTCGGATGTAGCAGCCTCGGGAGGGTATTATATGGCAATGGGATGTGATAAAATCGTAGCCCAGCCCAACACTATCACGGGTTCAATCGGAGTATTCAGTGTTTTATTCAATTTTGAAAACACTTTTAAAAATAAATTGGGAATCACTTTCGACCGTGTCAATACCAATACTCATGCAGATTGGCCGAGTGTAACCCGAGATATGACTCCTTTTGAAAACAATCGTCTTCAGAAAAGTACCGAAAATATCTATGCAACCTTCACCCGTAAAGCCGCTGAAGGGCGAAAAATGCCTCTTGCTAAACTTCAATCTTTGGCCTCAGGCAGAGTGTGGTCGGGTAGAGAAGCCAAAGCCAATGGCCTGATTGATGAATTTGGGGGATTGGACAAAGCGATTCAAGTAGCAGCGCAAGCCGCCAAATTGAAAGAAGGAGAATATCGTATCAAATTTCCTGCGCAAAAAAATGTGTTTGAGCAGTTTATGAACAAAATCACTGGTGATGCCGAAGAGCAAATGCTCCAAAAACAACTTGGTGATTTTGCCCCTTATCTCAAAACACTCAAAAAATTGCAGCAAATGGAAGGAACACAAGCTCGTATGCCTTTCGACATCAATATCAAATAATACGGACAATATTTTTCTCAAAAAGAAATGGTTGGTGAACGATTCACCAACCATTTCTTTTTGGGTTATGCCTTCAATTCTTATTGATAACGTTCTTTCAACAAATCTTTCATATATACATTGATATCCCACTGACTTGCCACGGGGAGGTTGGTATAGGGCAAGGTCTGCAAATAACCTGGTGCGGGGCCAAATTCTGAAGTAATCGTCAATACTTTAGTGCCTTTTTTGCGGTGAGTTTCCACAATTTTATCCCACCAAACCAAATGAGCATCTACGCACGATTTCCATTCCGGAGCACGAGGGTCATTGACTTGGGGACCTTCAGGGTGCCCTACTCTATTATGAATATGGTCGGTATGTTTTATAGCTCGCTCCATATTTTCTACTTGGTCGTTTAGCAAAGACTCCGATACATTGACCCAGTGAGAAAAATCTCCGGTGAGACGAAGTTCGGGAAAAGTCACAAAATAATGTTGCGTAGCAGGAGCACTATACGTAAACCTCCCTCGATGAGTTTCGTGAAGAATTGGAACGCCTGTCTTTTGTTGCACATCAAACGCCACCTGAATTAGTTCACAATTTTGTTCGTGCGAAAAATAATCTTTACCCGTATGACAATTGATAAGAATTGGCTTGGAAGCGGCGATTTTTTCTAAATCAGCCTTATATTTAGCTTTGTGCTCGGGGAAGTTGTTTCCACCCCCAAAAGCCATTAATATAGTGTCGAGGCCATGAGATTTCATGACGGTTATGGCCTCCGCAGCTTTGTCAGGAGCAGTAGCTATCTCCATCCCATCGTATCCGGCTACTTTTACTTTTTTTGCAGCCTCTTCCAACGAAAGAGCTTCAAGCCCCCAAGTCGGACAAAAAAACTTTATGAGCATTGTATTTTTTAATCTCTTACAGCCCCCGTGCGCCAAGCCTCCACCATAGGGTACCAAATAGGCTGATATTCGACGTAGCGTTGAAGTTCATAATGATCGTCCACAAATTGATTAGGACGTCGATTAAAAGTAAAATTGATTTCTGAGAAATTAGCCCTTTGCGAGTACACCCATACCTCTCGGTCTTTGCTGCGTTGTACACGATCTGGCGAACCCATAATGATAAAAATCATTCCTTTATCCGTTTTCCAACCTTCTTTATAAGTTGTAAATAACCGATTGGCTTCTTCTACTCGATGATAAAAAGCACTGATGGTACGCTTCGCCAAATCAGCATTACCATTCATAAGTGAAAGCCAATATCTATCTAGAGACTTTTTAGGATCTTTGGTAGCCAAAAACTCATTAATTTCTTGGCTTTGACTCATATACATGACAGGTCTTATCAATTCGGCGGGCCGTGTCATTTTTGGAAACCGCTTATTGGTTATTACTAGACCTATTCCTGTAGCGTCGGTTGTATCTTCCATCATAAAATACAAACCTTCTTCCTTGAAAGAAACAGGGGTATTGGCCATAATCATAAAAGTACTATCTACTCCCAACGTACGAGGTGCATTGCGGGGATTGGTATTCATAGGAGAAGTAGCTGGATCGAAATCATAACGATAACGTGAAACAAAGAGTGTCTTCTTCGTATTGTTTACATCTTTTACCACTAAGGTGTCGTTGGCATTGATATAATTTTGAAGCAAAGGCACTTGCGCAGTCTTTTCAAATAGTGTATACCTGTCACTCAGTTTATTGTCTTTAAACCTCAACTGCAAGTCATTTAGTACTTTCTTAGTAGTACCTATCTCCGACACCTCAGCTAGCATGATAGCATGGGCGTAGTTTGTGGGGCGTTTCACTTCAAAATTAACCATAAATTTGGCCGCCCCTACCTGAATCACATTTTGTTCATTGAGGGCTATATTGCCATATCCCAAACGCTCTCGTGAAGCAAAATCAGGATAAATCACATAATTAACGGTATACTTGTCAGCAAACTCTTTCCACCGAACTGGCATGTTGTTGATGCGAGACAGATCTATTCGCATGTATATTACCGCTACACTAGAGTCTTTATTGAGAAATTTACTTTTTATTCCCAAAATGGTAATATCTTCGGTCCCGTTCGAAACCGTCGTGCTTGTGGTCTTATCATTTTTTCTTTTTGACCGTGACTTAGAACTTTGCTGTGCCTGAACAAGGTGGCAGAGTGTAATCAATATAAAAAAATATACAAAACGCTTCATGGGCTTGTTGCTGGTAATAGAAGAAAAAATCTTCTTAATTCTTTTATTAAACGACAAAGTTGAGTGAATAGCGTAATAAAAAGCTATTTTTTCATTGAACTTATATTATCCAAATCAGTAGTTTGATAGTATCGATATACTTTCAATAATATTGCCAATGCCACTGCCGATTCTGCCGCCGCCACTACAATGACGAAAAGCGCAAACATTTGGCCCGCAGATTGGACAGGGTCATACTGCGCAAAAGCTATCAAATTGAGATTTACGGCATTGAGCACCAACTCCAAGCCTATTAGTACTGCTATCGCGTTGCGTTTGGTCACCATCACGGCCAGACCTATGCTAAAAAGAGCTGCCGCAACTAGAAGAAAATAGTGGATAGGAACGATTGGTTGCATGTTGCAATGTTAAGAAAAATATTCAAAATAACAGCCTAATCTTTAAATTAAGCTGTTTCTTATATTTCTTTGTTGGTTGTTCAAATACATTAACCTATGTCTGAAGTAATTGCCCGCATTCCTCATTATCAACATTTATACGAGACGCTTCGCCAACAATTACTGCAAGGCGTGTATGAAATTGGGAGCCTCCTACCTTCCGAAAAAGAGCTTCAACAAGCCTACAACCTTACTCAACCGACGGTCCGTCAGGCACTTTCGATGCTCGCCGAAGAAGGTTTTATCAAGAAATTCCAAGGAAAAGGCAGTATTGTACAGCCAGTACCGATTGGGCTAGGAATGCTATCAATTCAGCCACACCATACGGATCAACTCGTAGATGCGGCGGCGATTCGCACCGAAATAGTTCAGAAGCCGATTCTAAAGGTATTCCCTGCCGATTTTTTGTTTGTATCAGCTCAACCTCAGCGCCCATACTACTATTTCGAACGGTTGCGATTTGTTAATAACGAAGTTATTTTTTTTGAAAAAATTGCTCTTCCTGCCGAAGAAGTCCCTCAATTTCATAAGCTTAAACTCGAAAATAAGTCATTGTTTGACACCCTTCGTAAACGATATAGTATCATCGTAAAACGTGGCGAAGAGAAAGTGTGGGCTACTTTAGCTGATGAAGCTCTTTCACGAATGATGCAGATAAAGCCCAATACCCCTGTATTAAGATTAGAAAAGTGTATCGAAACAAATCGTCCTCATCTTAATATTTATTCGTCTCTTTATGCTTGTACCGACAAGTATTTACTGAAAGGGCGGTTTTAATTAACTGTATTGGTTTTGGCATGATAATTGAGGCAAGGCTATTGTAAACACTTAGAACCGATTTACAATAGTAAGCATCTCTAACCCAATCATGTTGTAAAACCATGACAACGTTAAAAAAACACAATCATTTCTGGCTATTTATTTTATTGTTGAGTGTAGCCATTGAAAGCAGCGCCCAGAATAATAATTGTGTGACTCTGTGTCCTGTTATCACTGCAAAAAAGATAAAATACACGCCCCCTCCCCCTGACACCACCACGCCAGTTCCCCAAGAAAAAGTCCAAAAAAGCTTTCGCGAGTTTGATGATTATCTTAATGAAAATAGCAGTAATTATGACAACAATTTACTAGCTTATGTATCGAATGATACTATGTATTATAAATATGAACGAGGACAATATTCGGCAGATGAAGCACTTCCAATCGCCTCAGCTACTAAATGGCTCACTGCAGCAGTTATTATGAGTTTAGTGGATGCAAACAAACTAAGTCTGACCGATAATGTAGGCCAGTATATACCCTCATTTAACGATCATGGCAAAGGCAATATAACTATCAAACAAATTTTTTCCCATACATCTGGTATTCAGGTGGATACTCGCTTTGACCAACGAGACGAAATATCCTTACAAGCAGCTATAGATTCAATTGCGATTTATACAGATCTGTTATTTAGTCCTGGCACGCAAGCTCGATACGGAAGTAGTGCTTACAAAATTGCAGCTCGAATTGCCGAAATTGTAGAAGGAAAACCGTGGGAACAAATCTTCCAAGAAAGGATTGCCACCAAATGTGAGATGATTAATACCTCCTATGGTACTACTCCCAACCCTCATGCTGGTGCTGGCGTAAGGGGAAGCATGAATGACTACATTAAGTTTCTATCAATGATACATGGCTTTGGAAAATACAAAAATGTAAGAGTACTTAGCGAAGCAGCTGTCAAAACTATGGAGCTAGATCAATCAAACGGTATTGACACTTTCTATGGGCTAGGTGTATGGCGGTATGATATTTTAAATAATATTGCGAGAGAGGTAAGTAGCCCTAGCGCAATGGGGGTTCACCCTTGGGTAAATAGAGAAAAAGGCTATTTTGGAATAATATTTACACAGGCGGGTTTTGATAAAACAATCAATTATAATCTTACGTTTAGAGGTATTGTAAAATCTAAGTTATAGCTAAAAAATGTTATCTATTGGAAAAAAATAGCCAGTAGATAACATTTTTACCCTGTAATGTGTACATGATTTTGAAAATTGGTACATGTTAAGTTTATTTGAAACTTAGTGTATACTTTTTTCCATGCCTGAACTTAACAATACCTTACTCGAAAAAGACTCTACCAGTCGACAATTTGGATTAGATTTAATGAGAGCCTGTTCCATTATAATGGTGTTCTTGTCTCATTCAATTGATCTCAATCCCTTAAAACAACAATTCCCTTATTTTGCTTGGATGGGGTTTGGAGTGGAGGCCTTTTTTACTTTAAGTGGCTTTCTGATAGGACGTATTATATTAAATACTTTATTTTCTCCAGCAGTTTCTTGGTCGGCAATTTGTTTTTTTTGGATAAATAGATGGCTAAGAACTTTACCTGCTTATTTTGCTTCCCTTCTCATATATTTTATTTTCACTCCTCATTTTGGTTTAAAAGCACTGACATACCTATTCTTTTGCCAAAATATAATTACCCCAGTCCCCTATTTTTTCCCTCATTCTTGGAGCTTAGCGGTTGAAGAATGGTTCTATCTAACCTTCCCTTTGGTATTATTTGCTATTCATAAAATTGTGCCTAAGTTAACCAAAGGTAGAGTATTTTGGGCAGGTATACTGGTTTTTATAATATTTGGATTAGTCTCAAAATTTGCTCTTTATTATTCATATCAAACGCCACTTTTAGCAAACCTTATCCAAAAAGGCTGGGTCTTTCCTAGCTGGAAAATATTTCTGAATCATGCTGGCGACTGGGATACCATGCGCAAAATCGTTCCGTTTAGAATTGACGCAATTGCTTATGGCTGTATCATAGCGTTATTATTCAGTCTAAAGCAAAGTATCTCTACCAAGCAAGCGAAGTACTTATTTGGGTTAGGAGTCATATGTCTAGGTCTAAGCTATTTTATATTTGCTATGGAAGTCATCAATATCCACTCAAACTATCTTACTGATATATTTCTTCTTCCTCTCTTTAGCATCTCTTTCGCGCTAATGATACCTCTCGCAGCTTTAATCCCTCCCCCCCAAAATAAAACCCTCCTCAAAGTAGTTACTAATATAAGTTTGACTTCATATTCATTCTATCTTATCCATTTTTTAATCATTGAGCTTTTTTTGTATATCCAAAAAAAATACCTTTACATAAGTGGAATTCAATTTATGCTGTTAGTGGGCTGTTACATCTCAATCTATGCGGTCTCCTTTGTGATGTACAATTATATTGAAATCCCTTTTTTAAGGTATAGAAGTCAGCTTAGGAAAACAAGACAAAATAATGTAACATGAAACAAGTGTTTTTAATATTTATCCTACTAGCAGGAATGTGGGGATGTGGGATATTTGATTATCCAGAATCTACTCCAATTAGTGAACTTCCTCCTTCAAGGATTGATGATCCGTTAAAAGAAAACCCTACTAAGCCTGATACTAGTATAATAATTCCTAAAGATCCTACCGATACGGGTTCTAAAGATACCATCAAAGTCCCTCCTACTAAACCTGATACGACAAAAAAACCAGACAACCCTACCCCCCCTCCAACCCTTTACCAAAAGCTCGATAATTTTATTAGAAACAATAGTTCTAACTATGACAACAACATCATGGTCTTCATTCATAATGGGGACTCTTTAGTATATTCTTACAAGCAAGGTATATATTCGGAAGACAATGCACTTCGGATAGCATCCTCATCAAAATGGCTTACTGCCGCTGTTATAATGAGTCTAGTTGATGAAAAGAAACTCAAGCTAGATGATAAAATAGGAGGTTATTTACCCATTTTTAGCAAATACGGAAAAGGAGACATCACTATACGGCAGCTATTTGGCCATACATCGGGCATCATTACTGACTCTCCATTCGATGAACGAGACAATATTACCCTTGAAGCTGCTGTAGACTCTATTGCCATCTATACCCAACTTTTATTCCCTCCTGGAAAAGCTGTTTTGTATGGAAGTACTGCTTATAAGATAGCCGCTCGAATTGCCGAAGTTGTCGAGGCAAAAACATGGAAGACAATTTTTGAAGAAAGAATCGCAAATAAATGCGAAATGAAAAATGTAGTGTTTAATCCCAATGCCCCCATGAATCCCCATGCTGGTGCTGGCGCCGTTTGCTCTTTGAATGAATATGTGAAATTTTTAGCCATGATTCATGCTAAAGGCGTATACAAAGGCACTAGAGTGTTGTCAGAGGCATCTATAAATGAAATGGAAAAAGACCAAACAGGCTCAATGAATCGATTGTATGGTTTAGGCCTTTGGCGTTATAATTATAGCTCTGGCACGGCGATAGAGGTGAGTAGCCCTAGTGCGCTGGGGGTTCATCCCTGGGTAAATAGAAACAAGGGATATTTTGGAATCATTTTTACCCAAGCTGGCTTTGATAAAACCTACCAATCTAACCTAGCCTTTAGAGAATTAGTCCAAAATAATCTATAATAAACTGCTTTTGCTTTCTTAGTGAATTAGCTAACATTATGAAATAGCAAGCTGTTTTTAATATGTTTTTTATTACTTCTAAAATAAAGGCACTATCTTTGTCGTCTTTTTCTAATATCAATTTACCCCATTTACGTAAATACATCATGGTCGATTTCATCAAGTTATATCTTGGTACAACGCGTCGTTTGGCATATACCTTTACTACAAGCTTCTTCAATCCTACCGAAAGAAAACGATTAATGGACTTGTATAATGTCTATAATCACCAGGATCCTCATGCTTTTCCAATCGACCCCTATATCATTCCTAAAACGGACGTATTAGAAATCAATGGCAACGACAAAGCCATTTATGAAGGCGTCGATGAATGTGGTTTTGGACATATCACTGAGTTTGAACTGAAAGTTATTTGCCAAATTATTCAAAAGTATCAACCTCAAAGGATTTTTGAAATTGGAACTTTTGAGGGGCGTACTACCCTAAACATAGCTCTTAACGCTCCCAACGCTCAAATTTTCACTTTGGATCTCCCGGCCGCAGACCTTGGCAATACCAAAATGCAAATCGAAAAAACGGAAGAGGCCTATGTAAAGAAAACCCAATCTGGAGGGCGTTTCTTAAATCATCCTGCCAAAAAAAATATCCAACAATTGTTTGGAGACTCGGCTACTTTTGATTTTTCACCCTATTACAATTCCATCGATTTGATGTTTGTGGATGGCTCTCATGCCTATGAATATGTACTTAGTGATACAGATCGCGCCCTTAAACTCGTCAAAAAAGGCGGAATCATCTTATGGCACGATTACACTAACTGGGAGGGAGTCCGGGATGCACTTAATGAATTCTATAAAAATGACCCTTTATTTAAAGGAGTTAAACACATAGGTGGTACAAGCATTGTAATGCTGCAGGTATAAGACTCTCTAACGGGGCCGTACCCGAAAACGTAAAACGGCCCATAATACTAAGTATAGTATTCCTAGCAATAATCCAAACTCAAAGCTTAAAATCAACGCTGTTCTGTCAGTCAAACTCTGTAAGATAGCGTTGAAAAGCTCTTGAGGATTGTGAAGAATATCCCAACTATTCCACCTTCTGATTCGACCTAGGTAAATTCCAAAGCCAGCTAATGGCAAACTTACCAACAAAAGTGCATTGCCAATATTTTTATTATAAGTCTTTTGCCAAGACCGGTGCATCCAATACAATGATACTAGTCCATTGAAAAGACTTACTTCGGCATAGAAAAATAGCATAATCATGTCGTGGTAGGTAAGGTCGCTGCCCATATCTACCGAAAGATGCACCAAATCGGTAATCATATAAGGTGCATTTGGAAAAAACAGTACCCATACCACACTCCACACTCCTACCCATAAGGGCAATGCTCCAAATCTTTTGACAGAAACATCTACCACAAAAGCTACCAAAAGGGGCATCCAACTTAAAAAAAGATTCCAGTCCAACGAAAAATCTACCGCTTCTTTGAATTGAATCCTAATCATGTGGTACGTGAGAGCTACCATACTCATCAATAACAGTAGGAGTAATGGATAAAGTCCTTCTAACGTAATAATAGGTGGCTCAGCGATACTGAGATGGTATTTCCACAATCGATCAATTAAACGTTTGAGCAAAATATAAATGTTTTGGTTGTATAAAGAACGCCCAAAATCCATCCTGATTTTAACAATACAACTAAAAAGTTTGTGTAATCATCCAAAATCCTAGGATAAATCTAATATTTTCTTTTTAAGAGAACAAACCAAGTTTTCCTCCTTCTTATTTTCCTTTTTTCTGCTTGAGAAGAAGCTAAGCCTTGCAAGTATTTAGAAACTGTACCTAGGCTAAAACCTAAAAAATCCTATTTCCATTCAGTTATTTTCTGTAATTTGGCACGGAAAATAAAAATCTCACCAACTCACCCAAAATACCTATATGAATATTCACGAATATCAAGGTAAAGAAATACTCAAAAAGTACGGTGTGCGTGTGCAAGACGGCATCGTAGTAGATACTCCAGAACGGGCTGTTGAAGCATATCGTAGCATCGCCGAACGTACTGGTTCAAAGTTCGTTGTTGTGAAATCTCAAATTCACGCGGGTGGACGTGGTAAAGGAAAAATCCAAGGTTTAGAACAACGTGGTGTACAAGTAGCTAAATCGCCCGACCAAGTACGCGAAATTGCCACAAACCTCTTAGGACATATTCTAGTAACACACCAAACTGGCCCTGAGGGCAAGCGTGTAAACAAAATTTTCTTGGCCGAAGACGCTTATTATCCTGGCGCTTCTGATCCTAAAGAGTATTATATTTCTATTTTGCTTGACCGTGCCAAAGGATGCCCCGTAATCATGGCAAGTACTGAAGGTGGTATGGACATTGAAGAAGTAGCAGAACATACTCCCGAAAAAATCATCAAAGAATGGGTAGACCCTCGCGTAGGCCTTCAGCCTTTCCAAGCTCGTAAAATCGCTTTTGCGTTTGGTTTGTCAGGCAATGCCTTCAAAGAAATGGTCAAGTTTGTCTCGGCTCTTTATACTGCATATTGGGAGTCTGATGCGGCGATGTTTGAAATCAACCCCGTACTCAAAACTTCTGATGACAAAATCATGGCCATTGATGCCAAAGTTAATTTGGACGATAATGCCCTGATTCGCCATGCAGACCTTGCCAATATGCGTGATACTAATGAGGAAGATCCTCTTGAAGTAGAAGCAGGCGAAAACAACCTCAACTACGTTAAGCTTGACGGTAATGTAGGTTGTATGGTCAATGGCGCTGGCTTGGCCATGGGTACAATGGATTTAATCAAGCTTTCGGGCGGTGAGCCTGCCAACTTCCTTGATGTAGGAGGTGGAGCAAATGCCAAAACAGTGGAAGCGGGTTTCCGTATTATCTTAAAAGACCCTAACGTTAAAGCGATTCTTATCAATATCTTCGGTGGAATTGTGCGGTGTGACCGCGTAGCAACGGGGGTTGTGGAGGCTTACAAAGCCATTGGCGATATTCCGGTACCAATCATTGTGCGCTTGCAAGGTACCAACGCCGAAGAAGGAGCACGTATCATCAATGAATCTGGCTTGAAAGTTTACTCTGCTATCGAGTTTAAAGAAGCTGCTGCTAAAGTAACCGAAGTGTTGAAATCTTTGGGATTATAGTAATATCTTTTAAAATAAAAAAGCAACTGATAGCTCTCTCTGTCAGTTGCTTTTTTATTTACCTCATAAGCCATACTTTCCCGCGCCATTCATACTGATGAGAAGGCGTTTTTATCATATAACTATATACTCCAACAGGAAGAGGCTTATCTTGAAATGTACCATCAAAAGGCAGTTGAGTATCTCCTTTACCAAAAAATACCACTTCTCCCCATCTATTAAGCACCATCACTTCTATCTCTGGATATTGATCTAATCCTTTTAATATCCACAAGTCATTTTGCCCGTCACCATTGGGAGTAAATACGTCTGGAATATACAAGGGCCCTAATACCTCAATCAGTACGCTATCCTCAGCCAAGCAGCCTACTGGTCCAATAGCTTTCAAATGGTACATTGTCGTAGTTTCAGGGCTGAAAATAGGAGACAAACTCATCGCATTTTCGATACCCAATGAGGGCGTCCATTGATAGGTATATCCTTCTCCTAAATCAATATCAATCTTTAATTTTGCTCCTCTTATCAAACTACGCTTTTCACCCAACTCTACTTTGGCCGGTGCCACCACTGCTACGGTCTGTTCTGCTTGTCCATTCAAACACTCTACTGGACCGTTTAAAGCGTACACAATAGTATGCATTCCTTTTCCAGCTTTAATAGGATCAAATACCCCATCTACCACGCCTCTTCCCGAAAATGTCCCTCCTTCAGGACTCCCCCTCAATTTGACAGGCTTCATTATCTCACTACAAAAGGGAGGAATGGAATCCATCTTGACGACCACTTTATCTACCATTGAGACTTCAAATACGCTAGAAACAGCAGTACAGCGATTGGTATCTCTGACTGCCACTGTGTATTTCCCCGCTTGAGTTGCCACAACTTGGGCTTGTGTTTGTCCTTGTAGTAGCTGTCCATTTAGCAACCATTCAAAAGCTTTCAAATCCTTACCTTTTGCTTTGAGCAAGAGCGAAGCCCCCGGACAAAGCTCTTTGCCGCTAGCCTCTATTTCCACTACAGGTTCTTCATATTGAATCACTTTTACATCCTCCGAGTCGGTGGTGCAATTGTTAGGAGCAGTTACTTTTACCTTATAAACTCCTGGTTGTGTAGCTATTAGTGAATCTTTAATACCATTGATAGGCTGTCCATTAAGGTACCACTGATAGATATATGTCCGCCCATGAGTAGCGTTTAGAGTGACTTTACTCCCTTTACAAAACCCTGCTCTTGCAGCTTTCAAATCTGCTTTGGGAGGAGTATTTGTGATTACAATAGAAGAAGACGAAAGATAACCACAACCGTGGGAGTCAGTTATTTTCAAGCTATAATTTCCCGTCTCCACTGCTTCCAAAGTATTGGAAGTAGCACTTAGGACAGGTCGATTTTCAAAAAGCCATTGGTAAAAAAAGGCTCCATCTCCACTTACAGCTGCACTTAATTTGACCGTTCCACCTTGGCAAGGATTGCCTGTCAGATTTCCCTCTGAAATACTAATATTAGGTTTCGGAAAAAGAGTAAGCTCAATTCCTGGCGTAACTACCATTTCGGGGCAATAAAGAGATGTCGAAACCAAGCATTTATAATTTCCAATTCGGTTGTTTGTAACTATCAAAATCGAATCTTTAGCGTTTGGAATCAAAACATCGTCGAGAGTCCATTGAAATGTACTGTTTGCTAAAAAACCACTTGCATTGAGCTGCACAGTACTATCATAGCATATAGTGGTTTGAAGCCTTTTTTGAGGTTGCCCTACTTTAGAAACAAAAGTAATGGGCTTGCTTACATTGGTATTGCATACTCTTGTAGTTTCATGAGCTATTTTGGCAGCTGCTTTATCTGATAAAATAAAGTAGAGTACCCAGTAAAAACCAATTAAAAGGAAGCGCCTTGACATACCAAACAAGATGAGTCTTTTGACAAAAATAACAATAAATCAAGAACTTATGTTGGGACTAAAATAGACTTCCTTACAACAATTGTCAAAAAGTGGAATTATTCAAAAATCTTCGTGGTTGAGATAGTAAACAATCTTCTATCATTTTATGTCAAAACCCCGCCTCATTTTAGACCAAGACGATGTATTAGCTGCTACGCACGACAAACTCGCCGATATTGTTTTCAACGAGTTTGAAACTGGTCTTTCACGCGAAGCTTTTAACAAAGTAGCATTTCATCAAATCCTTTCAACTGAACTGAGCCAACGTCTTTATCATATTATCCAAGCTCCAGGTTTTTTTAGCGATATTCCGCTCATCCCCAATGCCCGCGAAGCTGTGCTTGAGTTGAGCAAGAAATATGAAATTTTTGTAGCTACTGCCGCCCTAGAGTTTCCCAATTCTTTCCGCGAAAAGTATGATTGGCTACGCCAATATTTCGATTTTATTCCTTGGACCCACATTGTATTTTGTGGTGACAAAAGTGTTTTGTCTGGAGACTACCTTATCGACGATATGCCCCGCAACTTAAAAACCTTTAAAGGAAAGGGTTTACTTTTTAACGCTGCTCACAATCTCGAAGAAACAGCCTACCAACGTGTCATGAATTGGGAAGAAATCTTGCAACTTTTGGGTTGAGATTGATTGACTACAAAACAAAAGCCCGACGCGAATGCGTCGGGCTTTTGTTTTGTACCTTGATATTTATTGCTAAAACAAATGCGTAGGTGAAGCTTCTTTTGGTTTAGGCACTTCCACCCCTACCTTCGATTCTTTCATTTTGATGATTTTGGTCCAACTCAAAAACTTAATCACTGGGTAAGTAGGATCAAACTCAAACCATTTAGTACCAAAATTGACACGATTTGGAAGTTTATGATGGTTGTTTTGAAACAACTCTCCCATCATCAATAAGTCAAAAACAAGGGAATTTTTTGATTCGTCTTTGTTATCAAAATTTTGGTAACCGTATTTATGACCACTCCAATTGACGATAGCCCCATGCACGGGTCCCATTAAATAATGAATAGGCAACAACAAGAAAAATGCCCAATGCATATCTAAATAAATGAAGGCAAAAACATAAAACAACGAGTATAAAATCCCCCATCCTAAACGTGAAATCCACGAATCGCCTAGTTTTTCGAGTTTTTCCCAATAAGGATAATCACGCTCAAAACGAGCTTCTACTTTGACTTTACGATTCAAAACTGCGTTATAAAGATCTTTTGTTTTCCACATCATCGTAAATACATTTTCGGTATGATGAGGAGAGTGAGGGTCTTTATCGGTATCGCTAAAAGCGTGGTGCATACGGTGCAAGATAGCATACGCACGAGGGCTTAGGTAAGAAGACCCTTGCGAAATGTAAGTAAGGGCGTAGAAAAACTTCTCCCAAAACTTATTCATCGTAAACATCTTATGGGCAGAATAGCGATGCAAAAAAAACGTCTGACAAAATAAAGAAAGATACCAGTGCCCAAAAAAAGCGGCCAAAACTACGTACATGTAATGAAGTAGGTTATTTTTAATGATTTTAAACTTGTACAAAACTAAGGAAACCTTTTGGTAGAAACAACCTTTTTGAGGCGAAATTTCGCTTCCTTGCGTTTTGGGTTTGAATCAAATCAATAGGGTAATTAATTTATTGATTTACAGTAAGTGCATATTGTACCAAATTGGCGCCCATTCGCAAAGCCTGCTGACGTAGTTCTTCAGGGTCGTTGTATACACTCTGATCTTCCCACCCATTTCCTAAATCACACTCATAACTATAAAAACAAACTAACCTTCCTTCCCAAAACAATCCAAAGCCCTGTGGAGACTTAGAATCATGCTCATGTACTTTTGGGAGCCCATTAGGAAATTGAAATTTTTGGTGATATACAGGATGCGAAAAAGGTATTTCCACAAACTCTAGTTCGGGAAATACCTTTTTCATTTCACGGCGAATATATTTATCTAAGCCATAATTATCATCTAAATGCAGAAATCCACCCGAAATCAGGTATTTGCGGAGGTTACGAGCTTCTGAATCCGAAAATAGTACATTTCCGTGTCCAGTAAGGTGAATAAAAGGATAGGAAAACAAATCAGGGCTACCTGGCTCTACAATATCTTCTTCAGGAAAAATATTCATTCGTAGGTTTTGATTACAAAATTTAATCAAATTAGGCATGGAAGTTTTGTTGGCATACCAATCACCTCCGCCGCCATATTTGAGTTTTGCAATTTTGTAGGCATACTGTGCATGAGCCGCCGACAATATCCCTAGGATGATAATTAAGGTGGATAAAATTGATTTTTTGAGATTCATTGTAGCCTTTGTCTGAGGGTTTCAAACCGTTTCACTAACTTAACGCAAACTAATCTAATACGCAAGTTTGTGCAACAATTACAACGAATCTCTATCAAATTTAGTACCACTTATCCATTTTGATAAAAGAAGAAAAAACGGAAGTGATTGCTCGGTTTTTTTTCAATACCCGTCGTTTGCGGCGTGATACAGGCAACTGTACTCCGTTGCGCAATTCGACAAATTCGGGCGTCATTTCAACAATAAAGTTTTTGTTTACTAAAAATGACTTATGAATTCTGATAAAATCGGAGCCTTCCAATACGCCATTGAAGTGCTTGAGGGTTTTTGCTTCCAAATAAGCCTTTCCATCTTTGGTAAAAAAACGCGTGTAGTTTACTTCAGATTGCAGATACATGATGTTTTGGGTATCCATCATTCTGACAATCCCTCCTACGTGTAAACAGAGGCGATGAACTGATTTTTTTTCTACAAGTGGTAAAGGCAAGAGTTGTGGCTGTAACATAACGGGAGAGTATTAGATTGTTTTTGATGCTTCAAAGGTGATACATCTCTCCCCCTCAAATCAAATAAGAAGTAGTGAATCGTGTTATTAAGCAAGTGAACCGTGGCGAATTTATTCTTGAAGCGTATTAGAGATTGACATGGTGTAATACCTGACAAGCAGCCAAAGCTGCCGTTTCGGTGCGTAAACGGGTATTTCCTAGTGTCGCCATCCTAAATCCATGTATTTGGGCTAGTTCAATTTCAGAAGCTGTAAAATCGCCTTCGGGTCCAATCAATACAGTATAGCGCTCCCCGGAGGTAGCCGCTTTGAGTAAGTGAAGAGGGACTTCGTTTTCGGGTAAATGAGCTATCCATTTTTGAGTATTGGTATCGGATTGCCTCACAATCCATTTCTCAAAATCTCCTACTTCTACTATCTCCGGTAGATACGCTTGCAAAGATTGCTTCATCGCAGATACAGCTATTTTATGGATACGTTCCAATTTTAGCGTCTTTCGTTCGGAGTGTTTGGTATAAAAAAACGATATTTTATCAATACCTATCTCCGTGGCTTTTTCCACAAACCACTCAATACGATCTATATTTTTGGTGGGGGCAAGTGCTATTTCAATATGGTATTTTCGTGGTGGTTGGAGTATTTGATTTGTAACGTTAAGAATACAATTTTTAGGAGTACTTGATTGAACCACGGCTTCGTACCAGCTTCCTTTACCGTCTGTGACTTGTACGCTTTCTCCCTGACGCAGCCTTAATACTTTGGCCGCATGAAAGGCTTCGTCGTCGGTGAGGGCAGTGATTTCGGAGAAGTTGGGTTGATAAAACAAATGCATATAAAACACTATAATTGGGGAAATGATATAATCTTAGCAACGATTTGCTTGAAACTATTAAACTTTATTCTCAAACTTTATTTTAGGATTTTTCAAACACTTCATGGCTTGAGTAAGTCCTGCCAATGTGAGGGGAAACATCCGATTGTCGGTCCATTCACGAATGATACTAATGCTATGGGTGTATTGCCAATAATCTGCCACTGTGACAGGATTGAGCCATACCAAATGCGGATATTGCTCTTTGAAGCGATTAAGCCACACGATTCCTGCTTCTTCATTGTAGTGCTCTACACTACCTTTGGCATGAGTAATTTCATACGAAGCCATAGAAGCATCCCCCACAAAAATCACTTTATAATCTTTGTTGTATTTATGTAATACCTCCAAAGTAGGCACTCTCGTACTACGACGGGTATTGTCACGCCATAAAGTTTCATAAACACAATTATGAAAATAATAATGCTCAAGATGTTTGAATTGGTACTTTGCTGCCGAAAACAACTCTGAACACAATTCGATATGGTCATCCATAGACCCACCCACATCCAATAGCAACAATACTTTAACGTTGTTTTTACGAGAAGGGTGGAGGTGTATATCCAAGATGCCGCCATTTCGGCTTGTACCTTCGATAGTGGCATCCATGTCAAGTTCTTCTTCTCTTCCTTCACGGGTCAAGATACGAAGGCGACGTAAGGCCATTTTTATGTTGCGGGTATTGAGTTCTACCTCTTCGTCGTAGTTTTTATACTCCCTATTTTCCCAAACCTTAGCCGCCGTTCGGTTGCCAGAAGAAGGGCCTTTTAGTCGAAATCCCTCAGGATTGTATCCATTGAAACCAAAAGGCGAAGTACCGCCCGTACCTATCCAAGTATTACCACCATCGTGTCGTTCGTTTTGGTTTTGGAGCAATTCTTGAAACCTTTCAAATAGCTTGTCTAATCCTCCCATACGCTCAATTAGAGCCTTTTCTTCTTCTGTGAGCTCACGCATTAGCGCATTTTCAAACCATTCGGGTGGAAGATTGGTATCAAGTATTTTGGTTTGTACCGACTGCGCATTTTTGAAATATTCCGTAAAAAGTCGGTCAAACAAATCATAGTGCATTTCATTTTTGATGAGGGCTGTTCGGCTGAAATAATAAAACTCTTCCACACTCATATCGACAATTTGTTTTTTCAAACCTTCCAACAACACGAGATATTCGCCTACCGAGACAGGTAGGGCGTGTTTTTTGAGCAACAAAAAGAAATCAAGAAACATAGCTTAGTGAAAGTTAGTAAGGTTTAAACCCTTTGGCTCGGAGAGCAGCATACAAGTCATGGTCTTGTTCGTTTTTCAATAAAGCTCCTAAAAACGGTGGCACTTCAGGCATCGTCTCCAAATCTTTGAGATCGTCGGAAGATACTTTAGCCCATACAAGGAGTTTTATCCAGTCAATAAGCTCACTAGTAGAAGGCTTTTTCTTGAGGGCTTTGACTTCTCTTACGGCAAAAAATGCTTTTAAAGCACGTTCCAGCAGTTCTTTGTCAAGCTCAGGATAATGCACCTCCACAATCTGCTGCATGGTGGTTCGGTCAGGAAAACGGATAAAATGAAAAAAACATCTTCTCAAAAATGCGTCAGGAAGCTCCTTTTCATTGTTGGAAGTAATAATCACGATAGGTCGCTGCTTGGCAGAAATAGTTCGGTTGAGTTCATAACAAAAAAACTCCATGCGGTCGAGTTCTTGGAGCAAATCATTCGGAAATTCTATGTCAGCTTTATCAATTTCGTCAATCAGCAACACCACCTGCTCCTCAGACTCAAAAGCCTCCCATAGTTTTCCTTTTTTGATGTAGTTTTCGACCTCATATACTCGTTTATCACCTAGCTGTGAGTCTCGTAAACGTGATACAGCATCATATTCATACAAGCCCTGATGCGCCGTAGTGGTAGATTTGACATGCCACGTAATGAGCCGTTTACCCAAAGCTTTTGATACTTCATAAGCCAACATGGTTTTGCCAGTCCCTGGCTCGCCTTTGATTAGTAGGGGTTTTTGTAAACTTACTGAGGCATTGACCGCCACGGCCAACTCGCGCGTAGCAACGTATTTTTCGGTACCTTCAAAAGAGGGAGTCATAAACTATCATTCTTTATACAGTCGCAAATTAAGCTTTTTAGGCGTATCATTTTTTCTTTTTGCGTAAAAACAAGAAACCACAAGAGGTATAAAAAACAACGCCGAGACTTATTATAATAAGTTTAGCAAAACATTAACCAGAATGTATCTCAACCTCGACGCGCAAAAAAACAATACTTATGATGCCATTGTCATTGGCTCCGGAATCAGTGGTGGATGGGCCGCTAAAGAACTGACAGAAAAAGGTTTGCGAACCCTCGTGCTAGAGCGTGGCCGCGATATAAAACACGTGACCGATTATCCCACTACCATGTCGGCGCCTTGGGAAATGGCTCATCGCGGGCGGCTTCCGCTCGAAATCGCCGAGCGGGTGCCTATCCAACGCAAAACCGGCCCCGCCGCCAATGAATATAGTAATCACTTCTTTGTAAAAGACGATGAGCATCCTTATACCCAAGTCAAACCTTTTGACTGGACAAGAGGCTATCAAGTTGGGGGCAAATCGCTCATGTGGGCGCGGTGGGTTCAGCGTTGGAATGAAGACAATTTTGAAGAAAATGCCCGCGAAGGAATTGGGGTTGATTGGCCTATTAGGTATAAAGACATGGCCCCTTGGTATAGCTATGTTGAAAAATTTATCGGAGTAGCAGGCAACAAAGACGGGATTAAAACCCTGCCCGACGGCGAATTCTTACCCCCTTTTGAGCTCAATTGTTTAGAAAAACATTTCCAACAAACTGTTGCCAAACATTACAACGACCGTCATTTTATTATCAGCCGAACTGCCAATCTGAGCAAGCCTTCGGCTATTCATACCGCTCTAGGGCGCTCGGCTTGTCAATCTCGCAACTGGTGTAGCCGTGGGTGCCCGTTTGGGGCGTATTTTAGCACGCAGTCTTCCACTTTGCCCGCCGCCGTCAAAACTGGCAAGCTCACACTGTTGCCTTTTTCTATCGTACATTCTATCATTTATGACGACAAAAAAGGAAAAGCTACGGGCGTCAGAGTCATTGATGCCAATACCCTTGCTATGACCGAATATTATGCCCGTATCATCTTTGTCAATGCTGGTACCCTCAACAGTACTGCTATCATGATGAACTCTGTTTCGCATCGTTTTCCAAACGGCCTAGGCAACGATAGTGGTGCCTTGGGGCACTATCTTATGGATCACAACTATCGCATCCGAGTTAGCGGCGTCTATGAAGGTCATGATTTTGATGACCAATATTACTTCGGACGACGCCCTGCGGGCTCTTATGTACCTCGTTTTCGCAACTTAGGCAACGACCGCCAAAAAGATTTTGTACGGGGCTATGCCTATGCCTGCGGTGCAGGAAGGCAAGGCTGGGAACGTGGCTCCGGAAATTTGGAGTTTGGTAGCGAATTTAAAGAAAGCATGACCCGCCCTGGCCGTTGGACTTTCAGCATGACAGGCATGGGGGAAATGCTCCCGCATATCGACAACAAAATAGAACTCGACCACGACAAAAAAGATAAATGGGGCTTACCTACCCTCAAAATTGACTGTCGGTGGAATGAGAATGAAGACAAAATGGTATTGGATGCAATCGAACAGGCGCAAGAAATGATGCATCATGCAGGTATTAAAGTAACCGCCGCTTTCGACAATCACCAAGCACCCGGACTTGCTATCCATGAAATGGGCACCGCTCGAATGGGGCGCGATTCAAAGACCTCCGTACTAAATGGCTTCAATCAAGTACACGCTTGCAAAAATGTGTTTGTGTCTGACGGTGCTTGCATGGCTTCTTCGGCTTGTCAAAATCCTTCCCTAACTTATATGGCTTTGACGGCACGAGCCGCCGATTATGCGGTCAAAGAAATGAAAAAACAAAATCTCTAATTTATTGAATTAAAAAACTTTCACCCATTCAATGCTGGGTTTTTAGAGCTTGGGTATGACTGAACGACAATTTTTCGGACAAAGGTGCTTGCTGAGGAAGGGCCTCAAAACGATAGCCTTTTCCTGATAAATCCTCTAGCATCCGAGGCAACACATAGCTCATGTTTCGCCATGCTTTGAGGCTATCATGCAGCACTACAATCGACCCTGGGCTAGTATAGCGCAGGGTTTTTTCTAAGCAACGATCTGGACTAAGGTATTTCTCGAAATCGCCCGTAAGTACTTCCCACATTACAATGTGATGGTCTTCCAAAAGAGGCTTGGCTTGACTCAGTTTGATGCGCCCATAAGGAGGTCTAAACAAGTTGGTCTCCACAGGTAGTATATCATTACATCTACCTACATTTTCCCAGTACATGGTATCATTGGTTTTCCAACCATTAAGATGATTGAAAGTATGATTACCAATACTGTGCCCTTGGGCTACGAGTTTTGCAAAAATATCAGGGTGCTTACATACGTTATCACCAATACAAAAAAAAGTTGCTTTTGCTTGGTATTTAGCGAGTTGCTCTAGCACCCACTCTGTTACGTCTGGAATAGGGCCATCATCAAACGTAAGGTATACCACTTTCTCTTGAGTCGGAATATTCCACACAAAAGGCGCATAGATAGCCTTTAGTAAAAGAGGAGACTTATGTACAAACAATGGGATCATGAGCTGTTTTTTAGGGAGATTGGTATCTTATTTTATTTCAATTTTCGACCTTTCCACTCATATCCTTTTCGTTGGGAAACTATTCCAAACAACAGTACATACATTGGATAAAAAAGTTGTACTAAAGGAATACAAGGAATCAACCTATTTTTTTTCAAAAATCTGATAATCAAACTTAAAAACAAAAATTCTGGCAAAAATTTAACAATTAAAATTGTATTAATTAGCTTATCCTGGAAATTATCAATTAATGTAGAAGTTAATATTAGTAATGTAAAAGTATTTACTAAAAATACAAAAATGGCCACTACCATAGTAGCGACTCTTTTATTAACAGCCCATTTGCTACCCCAGCGGACACGTTGTTGATAAAACGCTTTCCAGCTTTCTTGAGGTTGGGTACGCACAATTGCAGCCTGATTTTTGAGAAAATAGACGCCTCCACCATAAAATTGATTGATTTTTTGTAACAAAAATTCATCATCTCCTGACGCAATTTGGTCTACGCCGTTGTATCCTCCTACCGCCTCAAAGGCTTTTCTTTCATAGGCCAGATTTGCCCCATTACACATCGTAGGATACCCCGCTTCAAGCAAACAGGCCCCTGTCCCTATCAGACTCGAAAATTCGATAGTCTGAAAACGGTGAAAGCTATTTTTTTCGTCCACAAATGTTACCGGACCACTGATAAAATGTGCTTGAGTTTCCAAATACGTTTTTGCATACGTTTCTAGCCATCTCTCTCCTACCCTACAATCCCCATCAGTTGTCACAATAAGCTGCCCCGTTGCTATCGCCAAGCCTTCCGTTATTGCCCTTTTTTTGGGCGCATTTACTGGCTTGTCTATAAGCTTGATCAGTTTTAAATCCAAGTCATTTTTTGCCCCAAAATCTTCCACAATTTCGGCAGTACGATCCGTAGAAGCATCATCTACAACGATGACCTCAAAATATTTTTTGGGTAAGCATTGCCCTTGTAAATCACTTAATAATACGTGTATGTTGGCCGCTTCGTTGCGAACTGGAATAATAACCGACAATCTAAAATCCAGAGGTAAACTATTTTCTTTGGGTGATGGCTGGAACCTGATACGATTCCACATCATGCAAAGCCATATACAAGCCGCCGCATACATCAACACCGCCAATCCCCCGACAATTATCATCTCTTTTTATGATTATGGTTTGAAATCATTGCCCCACCATTTCAATTTCATTACCCATACTACACCCAGCAATACTGGTAGTAGGATGTTGACAAACCACAGCGTCAATGTCACCACTACAATTTGACTGGGAGCTACCTCATAAAAACTAAAAAAATACAAAGAAGAAGCCTCCCTAATCCCCAAATCGCCTAGAAAGTTGAGAGCTGGAATCAATGTTTTTGCAAAAAACACTAAAAAAATATTTGATATAGCTGCTCCTAAAGGCAACGTAACTTTGAATACCTGAAGCAATAAGAAAAACTGGAGCGTAAATACCCCATACCTACCTACCGCCCAGCGCCAAGCCGCCACGATTTCACTAATACTATACTGTGAGATAATCTCTACATAAGGTGCTACCCAGCGAAACCACCGAAATTTTTCGAGATAAAACGTCGCCTCTTTCCGTTTGATAATCAACCAAACGCCTGCCACGATTGTTGACACCAATGCTCCTAAAAGTAGCCACGCTGCACTGTTTTGAAAGGCCGGCAGGTATACTATCAAGTACCCTATACCCAGCGTTCCGAATATCAGTGAAACATAAAACTGAAGCCCATTGGCCAACAATGCAGCCCCTACTCCCGAAAGCCGTTGGTGACTTTGAAGCGAAAGCACTCTGCCAGCAGCATCGCCTACGTTGTTTGGAAGTAAAAACCCTAGAGCTAGTCCAGCCAATACGCCCTTAAATGATTCAAAAAAATTGATTTTTTCTACTTTTTGCGCCAACAACTGCCATTTTCTACTCTCACATGCCCAATTGACAGGAGTCAACAAACCCACTATTACCAATTCTACCCAATGCTCCCGATTCAGGTTTTGACGAAGTTGCCAATACACATCTTCTAAACTTTGGCCTTTTTGTTGGATTGTCATATACAAATACCCCAACATCGCCACCAAAAGCCCCCATTTAAACACCCAAGCCATTTTTTTGAGAGAAATAATCCAAGAATACCGCGAAGGGGTGTTACTTTGCATCATGCAAAAAGAAATGTCTAATCTACCGACCGAAAAAATTATCTTAGGTGTTGACCCAGGCACCCGTATTGCAGGCTACGGAGTCATTCGTGTTGTGGGGCCGCGCATCGAATTGCTCCAATACGGTGTACTAAAACTCGACAAATATAGTAGTCATGAATTGAAACTAAAGAAAATCTTTGACAGAATCACCCAACTCATTGAAGAGTTTTTGCCCGATGAAATGGCCATTGAAGATCCTTTCTATGGAAAAAATCCCCAATCAATGCTCAAATTAGGTAGAGCACAAGGGGTGGCTATGGCAGCTGCTCTCAATCGCAGCATCCCGATTGTGGAATACTCTCCCAAAACAGTCAAAATGTCGGTAACTGGCAATGGAAATGCTTCCAAAGAACAAGTCGCTTTTATGCTTCAAAGTATTCTTAAGCTTGAGCTTCAACCCGAATACCTCGATGCCACGGATGCCGTTGCTATTGCGATTTGTCATCATTACCATGCCAACTCGCTTCCGTCGGCAGCGGCCAAGAAAAAAGGAGCTAAAAAAGGGGGATGGTCCGCCTTCGTAAGCGAAAATCCTAATCGAATAAAATAGGAACAATTGTACAGTAAGTCTATTTTTATGGGGCAATAGTGGCAAAACCTACCTCAGTTGTCATACATAGAGTTTGTAAAAAAACGCTGCTTGACTATTTTTGCAGATAAGTCCATCAACCGAACCCTTAGAAAAACTCATATAGTTGAACTTTACAGCCAAAATAACGCTTGTTTGTATTTTTGTTTTCGTCTCCTTAGCGTCTTTTTCCCAAGAAGTACACATCAAAGTACTTCAACAAGGAAAAACGTTTAAGGATTCTTCTTATTATGACATCATTCCGGTGGGCAATCAGTACTGGATTGGGGGCAAATACGGCACCTTAAAGTCTAGTGATGCGCTAGGAAATCTTTCTGATATTCCCTACCCCAATCAATTCGTGGACATTTACAAAATAGATCGATTTGACAATCAAAATTTAATCGCTTGCGCCGACAAAGGAATCATTTACAAACACAATCTCTCTTCAAAGCATTGGGAAGTAATCAAGGTAAAAGGCTACGAAAAGGCTTGTTTTTATAACATGGCAGTTATCAATGATTCAACGGCCTTTGTATGCGGAGGCAATTCGGCAATTGCTCATTCCCAAAAAACCATTCCGCTGGGGTTTATTTTAAAGACAATTGACCGTGGCAAAACTTGGCAAAAAGTATACAGTAATGCCTTTAAAATGGTATGGTGCGTCAAAGTCAACCCCTACAATCAAAAAGTGTATGCCCTCATGTATACTCCAAATCAAACTCATTTATACGCTTTTGAAGATGAGAAATGGAAGCGTAAAGAAAAAATTGGCAACAGTATTTTTCATGAAATACAATTTGATAATGAGAATGATTTTGTCGCTATGGGTGGTTGGATTGGCAAAAAAGGAAGAATCCACTACAACACAAAGAAACATATCATTCGTCAAGCGGGTTTGGTATGGGGACGGGTTTCAAATGAGCAATATGATCTTTATACTGCCTGCAACGGCCACGTCATATTGAGCGACAAAACCGATACATTCAAAACATTTGGCGTAAAGCTCAACGATGAATTTAGCATTTACGAAGCTATTTTTACCTCCCCCAACACCGCGCTCGCCATAGGAAGTGCCCAAACTTTACTCCATATCACGATTGCAGCACCTTCAATTAGCGCCCATCAATCGCACTGATCGGCGGTTCTGCTTGAAGTAAAGAATATTTGTGCAATGCTTGCGCTACGAGTGCAGTAGTGTAAGCTTCCGAAGTAAAATAGAGGGCATTTCTTACCACTGTTCCTCCCGAAAAAAACACCCCTCCTTTCCAGTAAACGTGATTTTGTTCAAACTGCCGCTGACTCAACAAAAAAGCAAGCGATTGGTCAATATAGTGATGAGCTACCTCTAGCCCGGCTGATTTGAAATTAAGCAAGCTTAAAAGGGCATAGACTGTGGATTGAATTTTATCTCGGTGATTTACTTTCTTCCGACTTACGTAGCTTCCATTTTTTTGCTGCGATTTTAGCAGATGTTGAAGCATAACATGAGCGGTATTCTTAAGGGCGGTATCACCTGCCACCAAAGCCCGCGAAACAGCATAATGAAAATGATAGTGATTAGGATAATAGTGCGCCGCTCTCCGCCAGCGTTTATGTCGCGCTTGGTGTTCTATGAATCGATGCGCCCCTTCTTTCCCTCTGCTACTTGATAGTTCTCCTTTTTTTTGTAAGTAGGTAAGTACATTCGCATTGACCACCGCATCGAGGTCGTTTGTGCCGTAAGGAATATAAGGCTGATAGGGCTTAGGATAGCAAATACTACTCTTCAAAAAGAAAATTTTGTTGTGCCCAATCGTTTTCAGGATATTCCATTTTTTAAAATCTGCTTCTTTGCCAAGCCATGTCATATAAGCTCCCGATTCAGGAATGCCATTGAAAAGATAATTGTACCAATGTCGATTTTTGCGGTTTTGATCGAGATAGCTGTCAAATTCACTGGCACCGATTAGCGTGTCTTTTGCTCCGAAAATCTGATTATGAAACCAAATAGCCAGATTTCCCGAAGCCGTATCGTCTGCATCATTTTCTACATTGGCAGCGTTGTTGATATATCTTGATTTTAGTTTGTAATGAGTCGGGCGCCTTACCAGAGGTACGGGCTCAGGTTCGGGGCCTTTTTGTAAATCACGGTTTGGGGGGAGTTTTTTCCAAAAATTAAATCTATGAGCCGTCGCATAACTCAAAATTTCAGGATAAGCGAGCAGAAGCATGGGCTTAATCTGGCCTAAAGAACTATCGGTCAGATACATCTCTGACAAGATATTGTGAATACCCGAAGTAGTAAAACTATTGGAATCTCGGTACTTGTGGCGAGTGCCAAGCAACAAAAACCGCGTGTGCATTTGCATATAAGCGGGCCACTCTCCTTTATAAACTTGGCCTTCTATAGTTTGCTGGCACTGAATCTGTTGTAAATATTTCAGCGATTTTTCTAAAGTTTGCCGGATTGTATCCGCGTTTACGACCACATGTTGGGCAGAAAGGCTTTTACTAAAAAGTAGGTTAAACAATAAAACAAAGCACCATTTAGACCCGAAAGTAAGGTTTTTTACAGGGTATTTTGGGCATTTTCTCCCCCAAAACTTTATTTTTATACATTTTATCGAAAATCTCACTTCCATAAACAATACGCCCAAAATTATCTTCGTTATTAGTCCAGCAAAATAAGCCAATTCGCCTTAAACAACAGAATCTCTGTCTCTATTTTATAAGTTTGGCAAAGTTATTGATAATGCCATTAGATAGAATTTTCATTGTATTTTAGGCATTAATCGTATTTTTGCCTTATCATTGTTCGACATTATAAGATTTCACGATTTACAAATAACGGTTAACTATTTAATCTAGATGGTCAAATTAAGTATGAAAGCGGCGACTTGTGTACTAGCAGCGGTGGTATTACTGGGCGCGTGTAAGTCTAAGCACCCTTCAAGCCTCAATCCGGGTAAGAAAAGTACGGCGACCAACGCAAACTTTGCTACCAAGGGTGGTAAAGGTAGCAAGAAAGGTAAGAAAGGAGCAGATGCTCAAGAGTCTGATGGTTTTGTGGTGATGCCTTACAAGTCACAGGTAGTAGGCCCCAACCTCGTTTTTATCGAAGGTGGACGCTTTACGATGGGAGCGCTAGAGGAAGATGTCATGAACACTCGTGACAACCGCGAGCGCACAGTCAGTGTACAGTCTTTCTACATGGATGAAACTGAGATTGCCAACTTACACTATCTAGAGTATTTGCACTATATTCAGCGTGACTCTTCGGCAGAGGTACATGCGCGTGCGCTACCGGATACAACTGTTTGGTATGATCCGTTGTCGTTCAATGATTCTTATGTTACTTATTACTTCCGCCACCCTGGTTTCAGGATGTTTCCAGTAGTAGGTGTATCGTGGGTGCAAGCCAATGACTATTCTACTTGGCGTACTAGTTTCGTCAACTCAAACTTAGCCAAACAGGCCAACGGTAAAGGCAAAAAACCTTCTACAAGTAGAAAAAGCAAGAAAAAAGGACAAGCATTGGCTGAGTCTGAAGCTATGATGGCCTCTACTCCCGCCCGCCCTGCGGTAGAAAGTGGCTATGTACTGCCTAACTATCGCCTTCCAACTGAGGCTGAGTGGGAATACGCTTCAAAAGCTATGATTGGTACTCAATACGCTGATGAAAACCAATCAAACCAGCGTATTTATCCTTGGGATGGCTCTTCGCTTCGTAATCCTCGCGGAAAACACAAAGGCGAGATGTTAGCTAACTTCAAGCGTGCGCGTGGTGACTACGCCGGTATCGCTGGTAAATCAAACGACGGCGCTATCATCACTGAAGAGATTTACAAATATCCACCAAATGACTTTGGTCTCTATAATATGGCGGGTAACGTAAATGAGTGGGTATACGATGTTTATCGTCCATTGTCATACATGGATTTCAAAGACTTGAATCCCCTTCGTCGCGATGGCTTCTTGGATGAGTCAAAACGCTACGATTCTAAGAATAGCAACTCCGTTGTAAATGACAAACTTCGGGTTTATAAAGGCGGTTCTTGGAACGACGTGGCTTACTGGCTCTCACCTGGTACACGCCGCTTCCTAGACCAAGATTCAGCTACGGCGATGATTGGTTTCCGTTGTGCCATGATTTCAACAGGAAGAAACAAATAACAATCCCCGGTTCCTCATTTATTTCCTTAATATACTTAAAAAGCGGAGGCAGCAATGCCCTCCGCTTTTTAATTTGGTAGGTATCTCATCATTTATACTACTATCACCTTCCCGTGCGTTTGCTTGATTACCCACTTGAGCATAGGCATTGAATTCTGAAAAATACTCAGCGATAGTTCGGAAAGCCATTCATCCCCAAACAAGCGTTGTACGGTGCGCCCCACCCAAAGCCGACTTGCAAATTGTTCTTTCCAACGTTTTGTGTAGTCACCTTCAAGTTGTGAACGAGAAATTTTTCCTTCTAAAAACAACATCGTTTGTTCTGCCACGATTTTTCCTCCATGAATCGCCATCGCCATACCATTGCCACAAAGCGGGGTGATTAACCCCGCCGCATCACCTACCATCAAAATATTGTTTTCGATGGTTTGTTTAGGGGTAAATGAAAAACCATTAATGACCTCAGGACGCTCATACAAAAACTCTGATTCGGTGAAAATACGGCGTAAATGTGGGTTTTTCCAAAGTATATTTTGTTCCATATTAGCGATATCACCGTAGCGACGTAGATTGTCGCGAGTGGTAAGATAACACAAACAATATTTGTCTTCCTCAATCGCTGAAATACCACAATACCCATCTTGAAAGTTGTGCAGCGCTATCAAATGTTGGGGAAATTGGGTTCGAATATGATATTTTACGCCAATATAGGAGGGTTTTTCATGGACAAAATCTCGCTTCAAGGCCTTATCCATTTTCGAATTTTTACCAAAGCTCCCCAATATTACTTTGCCTAGAATCGCTCGGCCAGATTGAATATGTACTTCAAAACTATTCTCTAAACCATTTGTAACCTCATTTACTGTCTCCCCCAAACAAAACTCCACTCCTGTTTGAAGCGCTAACTGGTAAAGCGCAAAATCTAGCCGAAATCGACTCACCCCAAATCCTCCCAAGTCAAGTTGGGTATCTAACGCGCGCCCAGAAGGAGAGGTAAACCTAAAATGTGTGATCTCTTTTACCCCTAAGGCTTTTAAATCTAGTCCTAAATGTGCTAAATAAGGTCTTACTTCATTGGAAATGTATTCGCCACATACTCGATGAAAAGGATAATGCTTACGCTCAATCACCATCACCGAAAACCCCGCTCGGGCAAGCTCTATACTACTAATAAGCCCTGCCAAGCCGCCTCCTATTACGACTACATCATACATGCCTGATTGATCCTTGCTTTTCATGGGTTACCCTTTATGATTTAAAACAAAGTAAGCAAAATGTAGTTTTGAAAATGTATAAATAAAGTAAGTTTTCGTTTTAAGAATGGCACGGTATTTTAAAATACTTTCAAAAAGTCCCACACTTAAATTCTATCAATAATGAAAATCAACTCTTTTGTTTTGTACGTATTTTGGACATTAGGAGCAGCAACGCTGTTGGGTGCTTGCAACAAATCGAGCGATACGCCTCCCACTACCGACCCCGACCCTAATGCCACTTGGCAAGTCAATCCGGTTTTTAGTAACCTTACCTTCAATAGCCCCGTCGAAATGACTCACGCTGCCGATGGTACCAATCGGATTTTTGTGGTAGAGCAGCGTGGTGTAGTACGTGTTTTTCAAAATGAAGCCAATGTAAACCAAAGCCAAACTTTCTTAGACATCAGCAACCGAGTAAGTTCTGGCGGAGAGACTGGGCTGTTAGGATTGGCATTTCACCCTGATTTCAAAACCAATGGCCAAATTTTTGTGAACTATACTCGCCGCTTCAACAACCAATTACAGTCGGTAGTGTCGCGTTTTCAATCCAACAAAACCACTGCCGATGCCAACTCCGAAGAAATCCTGATTACTTTCGACCAACCTTACGCCAACCATAATGGCGGAGCTATATTGTTTGGGAAAGATGGGTTTCTTTATATCGCCACTGGTGATGGCGGCTCGGGCGGTGACCCTCAAAACAACTCCCAAAATCGTGCGAATCTGCTCGGAAAAGTCTTGCGGATTGATATAAATACCAAAGAAGGAGGTCTAAATTACGCTATCCCTACCGATAATCCTTTCAAAGGAATGGCCGGCTCTCGTCCCGAAATATACGCCTATGGTCTACGCAATCCTTGGAAAATCACCTCTGACCGCAGTACAGGCCGCGTATGGATTGCGGATGTAGGCCAAAACGCCCGTGAAGAAATTGATATTCTTGAAAAAGGCGGCAACTACGGCTGGCGCGTTACCGAAGGAAAAGAATGCTATAGCCCTGCCAACAATTGTAACCGTACTGGCTTTGTAGAGCCTGTTTTTGATTATGGCACTTCCGAAGGCCGTTCTATCACTGGAGGCTATGTATATCGCGGCTCCAAACTTAGCTCTATTGTAGGACAGTACATTTATGGCGATTATGTAAGTGGTAATATTTGGGCGCTTACTTACGACGAAAACGCTCGCCAAGCAACCAACAAACTCCTAACGCGTTTGGTAGGTTCACTCTCTTCATTTGGCGAAGACGAAGCGGGGGAGCTCTATCTCCTCAACCACCAAACTGGCAAAATACACCTCTTAGAGCTAAAGTAAGATTAAGAAGGGCGGAACTTTGAAATACAAAAATTGCTTTTCAAAATAAACCGCCCTTACTTGTATCTATGTTAGAAATTATTATTGCTTCAGAAGAACATTTACCCGAAATAAACCGCATTGCCCACGAAACTTGGCCTTCTACTTTTGGCGAAATTCTTTCACCAAAGCAAATTTCATACATGCTTGAATGGATGTATAGCATAGATTCACTCAAACAACAAATTACCGAAAAAGGGCACGTTTTTTTGTTGGCCAAAGATGAAACAGGTTTTCTAGGATACGCCTCCTATGAACTTCATTATCAAGGTCTTCATAAAACAAAAATTCACAAAATTTATTTATTGCCCGCCAGCCAAGGCAAAGGTGTAGGTGCGGCTCTGATTGCCCAAATTGGGGCTAGAGCTACCCAACACAATGACCTTTCTCTTTTACTCAACGTAAACCGCTACAACAAAGCAGTGGGTTTTTACGAAAAAGTAGGCTTCCAAATCGTCGGAAGTGAGGATATCGACATCGGAGATGGTTTTTTGATGCAAGATTTTATCATGGAAAAGCCTCTATGAGAGGTTTTTGACAAAACACACGATTCGGTTTACTTCTTCAAATCCTACTTTTTTATGAAAATCAATACTTGCGGTATTGTTGATTTCGGCATCGGAAGCTAGTTGCACACAGCCTTTCTGAATGGCCCACTCTTCGGCGAGTTGTAAGAGTTTTTTGCTCAAGCCCAAGCGTCTAAAATCTTCTTTCACAAATATTCCTTCTACATAAGCCGTGGGCGACTGAGTAGCGCCCTCTACATAATCTGTTCGTAGCGATACATGGATAAAAGCAACGTAGATTTCACCTGATTTAAGAAGAAAAGCCGTCTCAGTATCTGAGTGCGCTATTTCTTGACAGCTCTCTAATTCTTCCTCAAAATCACACTCAGGCCAGAGTTCTAGGAAAAGTTGAGCCAGATGTTGGGTATTATTTTCTGAAAGGCTTTCTACTATTACTGACTTCATAGGTCTGTTTTTTTGAAAACATTTATATCAATAAATATACCCAACACCACCCGAAACACAATACCTTACCCTAAGGTTTTAAGCATCCAAAGTGCCCCATTTTTGGTCATGAGTTTGGTAAGTTTGTTTGTTTCTACTAAAGAGTCCAAAAGCTTTTCGGCTTCTGGAACCGAAATTTCACCCAATACCGCAAACTCCTTAGCAGTAAGCGTAGGATAGTAGCCAAACAAATTTTCCCAATCTTTGGAATAAGATTTTTTTTGGGCTTGAGGATAAGCATTTAAGATACCATTTTCAAAAACAGCATAAGGCTTTACTCCATAAACCACCTGATGATTAGCGGCTTGGTCAAAAATCATAAAAGTTGGAAAACCCCTCACCCCCAGCTTTCTAGCCAAATCCAAATCAGCCTGAAACCAATCTTTTGCTTTGTTTTCATAATCATCCTTCAACTGACCGAGGTCAAGGCCCGTTTTTTGGGCAGCCTGCGCTACGTATTCCCAACGAGTGATATTTTTCTTTTGCAAAAACAGCATTTCTCGTAGATTTCTCAAAAACATAATTGCTTTATGATTGTCTTGTTTTTGGGCTGCTTTAAAAGCGATAGAAGGAGGATAAGAAGAATGTAGAGGGTCTTCGAGCCATATATCTCCGTCGATAGGCATTTGATAATGTACACTCACTTCATCCCAATGCGGCGCTACATCCGAAGGCTTGCTGATACCTCCACTATTGTAACTCCAATCGGGCAATAGCCCCCCCATATGGTATTCAATGTCAACATCTTGCCCATACTCCAATTTAAGTTTTCGCAATTGTGGTTCAATCCCCCAACATGACGAACAGATAGGATCAGTAAAATAAAGTACTTTGACATTTTTTGAGAGCGTCATGTCTTTTTCTACCTTTATTTCGGACTGATTAGTAGGCAATTCGCAAATACCTTCTTCAGTATCACACAGCAAAGGATTAAGATTTGTTTCCATAGTTGTTTTAGTATTGGCTAGGTCATATTCGTCAGAATATCCACCTTGTTTAAATTTATTTACTTAAATCGTTGTTTACTCTTCAAGTAGCGTCCTAAACTTCCAAAGTTTCAAAAATATGTAATAGGCAAACTTGGTAAGATTAGTAACTTGGATGCAAAGTTGAATACTATAAACATACCAATCAATTAGTCAGAAAAACATGACTACTCCTACACACACTCATACCGATAGCAGTTGCCCCGCCGAAGGGCTTTTGAAAATGCTCACGGGCAAGTGGAAACCTCAGATATTTCGCTTTGCCCTCGAAGGAACCGTGCGGTTTAATACGCTACTGCGTCAGCTAGAAGGCTCCAACAAACAATCGATTGCGGTAGCTCTCAAAGAAATGGAAGAGCAAGGTTTGTTGGAAAAAGTAGTAGTAAAGCTCAAACCTCTTCATATAGAGTATCATTTGTCGGAAAAAGGAAAATCATTGATTCCTATTTTCCGACAATTGGAGCAGTTGGCAGCTGCCTAAAAATGGCCGCATTTTCAACCCACTGTCTTCATTATTTTCCAAAGTGTTTGTTGAAACGCCACAATTTCGTCCATGTTCATATCGCCTTTATTTAGCGATTCCATGATTTTGTCAGGAATACAAGCGGCCTGATTTTTAAGTGCTTTACCAGTTTCTGTAAGCGAGATATATACACTTCTTTCGTCTGATTTAGAGCGACTTCTGTTGATAAATTGCTTTTCTTCGAGCCTTTTCAGGAGCGGTGTCAGTGTGTTATAATCCAAATACAAAACCTTACTCAACTCGCCTACCAATTGTTCGTCTTTTTGCCATAGTGCCAGTAGAACCAAGTATTGGGGATAAGTAATACCCAATTCTTCGAGCAGAGGAGTATAAAAGCGTATTGTAAGACGAGAAACTACATAAAGTGGAAAACAGATTTGATTTTCCAGATACAAACGCTCATCATCGTTCATATTACAGGAGTTTTTGAATAGTCGATTCAAGTTCTGTGGGCTCAGCCGTTGGGCGAAAACGCTCCACGGGTTTGCCGTTTCGGTCTATTACAAATTTAGTAAAATTCCACTTGATATCGTCAAACAAAAAACCACCAAGCTCTAACTTCAAATATTTAAAAATGGGGTGTGCTTCCTTGCCATTCACGTCAATTTTGGCAAACATCGGGAAACTTACGCCATAATTTAACTGACAAAACTCCTCAATTTGGTTGGCAGTACCGGGTTCTTGGCCACCAAATTGATTACACGGAAATCCTAGTATGACCAGTCCTTGGTCTTTGTATTTTTGGTATATTTTCTCCAGTCCTTCAAACTGAGGTGTCAAACCGCATTTGCTAGCGGTATTTACTACCACTACTACTTTCCCTTTGAAGCTCTCCATAGAGATACTTTTGCCTTTGATATCACTCGCCGTGAAATCATAAAATTGATTGGTTGTCATGCTGTTATTTGTTTTTATTGAGGGATAAAAGAAATTTCAAAGCACCCGTTGACCACAACGCCCATGCACTCAATACGGGCTGAAAAAACAAGCGGATTAATCTTTTTTGGTCAGTATCTAGCCCAAAAGCACTGATACCGTTGAGGTATTGGGCGATATTGCCCGGAAAAATAAGCACATAAAAGGCCGCAAGGGCCAACCCTACTTTTACTTTTTGTTTGGTCAAAAAAAGCATGGCTGCGCCCAAAGCAATTTCGACCACACCCGACAAAATCACCACTAAGTCTTTGCTTAAAGGCACCCAATGAGGTACTTGTGCCTGAAACTCACCCCTTTGAAACGTTAAGTGACCAATGCCCGCAAGCATCATCAATGCCCCCAGAAGCCCTCTTAAGATATTTTGAGTAACGGAAGTTTTTGGATTTATCATATCTAAAAATCTTTTACGATTAAATCGTTTACGATGCAAAAGTATTCTTTTTAAAAATCTCTTCCAACTTAATTTTCTCTTTTATTGTAACTACTTAGCAATATGCTTTAGGCCATATGGTTTTTATAAAAAAGGTTTTGCATACTCAACAAATCGCTGCTATGATTGTCTAAAAAACTCACAAAAATGCCTACTGCTTACAACTTATTGCAGTTACCTTTTCTTGCCTTAAATGGCATATTAGCCCTCAAAAGAAAAAAGGCACGATGAACTTTCTAGTTTTAGAATTTAGTTATTTTCACAAAAAACAACTCATTCAGTTTTCTCGCCCATACAACATGTCTAATCGCCTCCTTCACGAAACCTCGCCGTATTTGCTTCAGCATGCCCACAATCCCGTTGATTGGTATCCTTGGGGAGAAGATGCGCTCAACAAAGCTCTTTCCGAAAACAAACCTATTTTGGTAAGTATCGGGTATTCGGCCTGCCATTGGTGCCATGTGATGGAGCGCGAAAGCTTTGAAAAAGAAGAGATTGCGGCGGTGATGAACGAATATTTTGTGTGTATCAAAGTAGACCGCGAAGAGCGCCCCGACGTAGACGCTATTTACATGGATGCTCTTCACGCGATGGGTGGACGCGGCGGGTGGCCTCTCAATGTATTTTTGATGCCCGATGCCAAGCCCTTCTATGGCGTAACGTATTTGCCGCCCCAAAACTGGGTTCAACTCCTCAAAAGTGTTAAAAATGCGTTTGACAATCACCATGATGAATTGGTAAAATCAGCCCAAGGTTTTACGGAAAATATGCTCCTCAAAGAGTCAGACAAATACAATTTAGAGGGTAATGAAGGTACTTTTTCGGTCGATGATTTGCACGAGATGTTTGAAAAAATGAAACAACATTTCGATACCGAAAAAGGTGGAATGGACCGAGCACCCAAGTTTCCGATGCCGTCTATTTATAAGTTTTTGTTACGTTATTATGCTCTTACCCAAAATCCTGAGGCACTGCGCCAAGTCGAATTGAGCCTCAATCGTATCGCGCTTGGAGGTATCTACGACCACGCAGGAGGAGGCTGGACGCGGTACTCGGTAGATGACGAATGGTTTATTCCACATTTTGAGAAAATGCTCTATGACAACGGTCAACTCTTGAGTATTTATGCTGAAGCGTATGCCCTCACCAAAAACGAGCTATACAAAAGCCGCGTCTATGAAACTATCGCGTGGCTTGAACGCGAAATGTTAAGTCCCGATGGCGGTTTTTATTCCGCACTTGATGCCGATAGCGAAGGAATCGAAGGGAAATTTTATATCTGGACACAGGCCGAATTACAATCTATTTTGGGAGAAGATTTTGACTGGTTTTCAAAACTTTATCACACAAGAGCGGCAGGAAACTGGGAACATGGCTACAATCATTTACACCTTACATCTCCCCTTGAATTACAAAAAGTTGACCAGAAGGATTATCAAAAAGCCTTAAACAAACTCTTTGAAGCCCGACAACAACGCATTCGTCCGGGATTGGACGACAAAATCCTCGCTTCGTGGAATGGCTTGATTTTGAAAGGATTGACCGATGCATATCGCGTATTTGGCGAAGAGTCATTTAAAAAATTAGCACTCAATAATGCCCATTTTCTAAAAAACAAAATGACTCAGGCCAATCACCAGCTTTGGCATAGTTATAAAAACGAAAGGGCTAAAATTGTGGGTTTTTTGGAAGATTATGCGGCGGTCATTGATGGATATATTGGTTTATATGAAGCTACTTTTGAAGAATCATGGCTCGACGAAGCGATACAACTCACGGCCTACACCATCGAAAATTTTTATGACGATGAGGAAGCACTTTTTTATTTTACAGATGCCAATGCTGCCGACTTGATAGCCCGTAAAAAAGAGATTTTTGATAATGTCATCCCTGCCTCCAATTCTCTAATGGCTCATAATTTATATTTATTAGGGACATTATTTGACTATGGTGACTATGTAAAACTGGCAGATTGGATGCTTTCCAAAATGAAACGTGCCATGCTCACCGATGTTCAATGGGCTACCAACTGGGCTGCCCTGTACGCTCTAAGGGCTCAGCCTACTGCCGAAATTGCCATAGTCGGGCCGGAAGCAGAGAATTATCGACAAGAATTGGAAAAACACTACTATCCCAACAAACTAGTTGTAGGCGCTACGACTAGCTCTGATTTACCTTTGCTCCAACAAAGAACTGCCAAAAATAATTTGACAACTTTGTATGTGTGTTTTAACAAAACTTGCCAATTGCCTGTTCATGATATTGAAGCCGCTTTGAAACAGTTGACCCAATCCTAACCTACCCACTTAGCCTCATGTCCACAAGTAGTACTTTTGAACAGAAAAAACAATTTCTTTTCTTGTTTTTGTGTGGTCTTTTTCTGACCAATGCCCTCATCGCAGAAATCATCGGCGTGAAAATATTTTCGGTAGAAGCCCTACTCGGCACAGCCCCCGCCCAGCTCCCCCTTTTCGGGACAAAGCTCGATTTCAACATGTCGGCGGGCGTAGTCAACTGGCCCGTAGTTTTTATCACTTCCGACATCATCAATGAGTATTTTGGGAAAAAAGGAGTACGCCGAATCTCCTACCTCACCGCGATTTTTATCGCATATATGTATATCGCGATTTATGCGACCACTTCCCTTCCACCCGCACAATTTTGGCTAGAAGTCAACAGCAAAGACAGTCTCGGCAATGCCATGAACATAGACGGTGCTTTCAACGCCATTTTTCGGCAAGGATTGGGTATCATGATAGGTTCGATTATCGCTTTTTTGATTGGGCAAGTACTAGATGTTACCATTTTTTCGTGGTTGCGTCGCCGCACGGGCAGTAAGCATATTTGGCTAAGAGCTACAGGCTCTACTTTATTTTCACAACTGATTGATAGTTTCGTGGTGATTTTCATTGCGTTTTATGTATTTGGAAACTGGTCAATGACCCAAGTAGCCCAAGTTGGAAGCATCAACTATATCTACAAAGGTGTCGTAGCGCTGTTAATGACGCCTATTTTGTACGTAGCTCATTATCTCATTGATCAATATTTAGGCAAAGAAAACGCCCACCAAATGGCCAACGAAGCGGCAGCAGCGAGTTTTACGGCAGTGTAGAAAAAAGCTTTAGATGGTCAGGGAATTCATCATCAATCTACCCAAGATATAAGAATAGTAGTTAAATAGAATAAGCCACTAGATAACTTTTCTAATCAATTCTTAACGGTTTGATTGGAAACAAATCAGTAGTTTACTAAGATTGTCCTGCTTTCTAAAATACACCTTAAACCAAACTTCCTAAAGATATATGTCAGAAATATCACTTCAATCTGTTGTTATTGTCAATGGTTATGCCAGACGTACAGAGGTAGAAATACAAAATCAATTGAGAAACGCATTAGGCGATCAGCATAATTTTATAACCCTCTATTTTTCCCAAAAAGAGGGTGAATCTCACACAAGCAAGGCCATTCATTTTAAAGATGAAAAAGATGAAGTCTTTTTCTACTTAGGTCAAGGAATCAACAATGACCCCACAAAACTTGTGCAATGTCTTTTCAAAGCTGAAGCTCTTTTTTATTACTTCGACAAAGGGAATAATACTCTAAAAGCAAGTACTTTTGCTGACTTAGGCAATATTCCTGGTTTTGTTAGCGACACAATCAAAAGTACCGTATCACAACGTGCGGGCCACAATGCTCCTCGATATACCGCTCTACCTTAATGAACTATCGGGTGTTATTGACTGGTTATAATATTTTAGGCTATTTGCGAAATCAGTCTAAAGAATCAGGTGTAAGTCTGATTAAACTCTCATCTCTCAACAATTCCAATTTTGAAGTTCAAGAGAATTTTTCGGGAAAAACTCGGAACAATACTTTACTAGTTACCTGCCCTGATGGGGCAGGTAATACATGCCAATATTTTATCAAGCAATGTCCAAGCTGGGAAGAAAATTTCTATTTTACTTTTAATACAGAACGCTTTTTCTTTGACACCTTTACCGAAAATCCCGTTGAAGGTGCTTTTTTATTACCTAAACGCCTATGTATAGACTCTTCTTTATTAGTTACAGTATTTGTTTTTGACAATACCAGCAAATCTCTCTATAATTTTTTGTTACAAACTGCCTCTAACAAACCGAGAGTTTTCAACTTTCCTCAAATTTTGGCAGAAAACCTGAGAGCATGGCATCAACATTTTTTACAAAAAAATAACGATTCAGTATTAGCTAAATTTGACAAGTCTATTCCTTTTCCACTCAATATTGATAATAATTTAATTAATGTAGCTTCTTATCATGGAGACGAAAACAAGCAGGATTTTTTAGCACTTTTACAAGACTCCCCTGATGTAATCAAATCTTTGGGAGCCTTACGAAAAAGTTGGCTCGAACGCCCCCAGACCCTGCTACATGGAGATTTAAAACCTTCTAATATATTGATTAGTGCATCATCTTCTGAAGCTAACCCAATTCTTACATTGATTGACTGGGAAATGGCTTTGGTGGGTGATCCCCTTTGGGATTTAGCTTCTTTTATAGCTTCCCTAGTACTTATGAAATTCAAACCCTTAATGGTTGTTTTAATTCAACAAGAGTGTGATGACTGTATTGAACAATTGCTAACTCATTATTTTAATAATTCTATAAGTACCTACGAAAAAGAACTTATTTTTAAATATGCTGGTGCAATACTTTTACAACATTTGTGGGTTAACCCTTCTGAATGTACCCCAGATTTGTTTAAACAAGTAGTTGATTTTTTAACATTATCTTCATGAGTCAAGAGATTTTTCCTCATTTCCAAAATGATTTTGAAAAGGCAATTGCTTTTATAATCGACAATGTATCGCTGAAGATTCAAGAGGCTAGTATCTCTTTAGAAGGCCCTGTTTATGATTCTTCACATAATCTCCCTGTATTGAGAGGAAAACTTACTTCTGCATCCCCTTTTCTTCAACCAGAAGACTTTAAGTTACTCGCTGATTATATAAGATTACAATTTTATGTTTATCCTACACTTCAAACAGAAAAAGGCAGTTTGGGAATTAATTTCAATGAAATTGAATATTTTACTAATCCTCAGTGGCAAAGCCAATACTGGATGGCGAAATCCAAAGAAATTGTTGGCGATTCGGTAGCAATTCTAACCAAAGGTAGTCAGAAAATTGCTGTAAATTCTGGAAAATGGATATTTGAGGGTGACTGGAAAGTAGCACCTAATGATACTATTGAAACAGTACACTCCATTTTTTTTCCAACAAAAAGTTTTAAAAATGTAACAGAAGGTAAAACTGGTTTTGAATTCATTAATGGTCGAGAATTACAGGAGTCAGATGGCAGGCAAACCATTCGCTTTTACCTCAATTTTCAACCAAACTGGAATATTATTAAAAATTTTATAGAAGATGTTTATTTATACTGCGACCCTAAAAACATACCTTATACTATTAAAATTTTATCTCAAAAAGAAGACTTTAATAGAACTGACTCTGTCATATTGTATTCTGACCAAAAAAGTTTTTTCTATATAAAATATTTTTTAGAATCTGTATATTTAAAATATCACAATCATTTACGTGAACCTGTTCCCATTTTCACCTATAAATTGTATAGAGGAGTAGGTTTTGCAGAAGAGCCTGATACACAAAGCGCAGAAAGCGTAGGTCAAAATAGAAGCAAATTAATCGCAGAAACCCTTACAAGGCTTAGCTTTGAAAACGTAATTGAAAAAAAAAGTAGAATTATAAGGGGTTTAGAAATCATAAAACACCAATATCAAAATTTGAATTTATTTTACCTTAATCCCCATTCAAATTTTCCATATGATTTAGTATTTACTCCTATCAAACTTCCTATACGACTACCTAAAAAGGTTAACTTTTTTCTTCAAGGAGCTATAGAAATAGGACACATTATTTGTAAAGAAGCAATGTGGATAGATGATAAACATTGCAATTGGCTAAATTACCAAAACGATAAAAACACAGTCACTTATCGCCTATTAGACAACTCTTTAGCTGATGGGAGAGCTGGAATAAAATTGTTTCTACTTACTTTATACGATGCGTATAAAGACCCCATATTCAAAAAAACCTTAGGAGGCTTAAATGATATTGACGTTAAGACAATTCTCTATAAACGAAAGCCTTTAAAGAGTCGGTATTTTCGTAAAAATAGAATTTTTCATTTCTGGACTAATGAAAGCACCTTAGATGAAATTGATTTAGACCTAATAGACAAAGAAACGTTTAAGGCTTTATCGGAAGGAACTCTTATCAATAGATGGGTTAGTAATCAAAATGCAAATTTAGCTAGGCAAAATATCAAAACTCATTTCCTAGATAAAGAAAGGCCGTTAAAAAACGGACTAGGTACAGATTTTTTTTGTCCAACGCTCAGGCATGGATATGCAGGTCTTGGATATTTTTTCTTACGAGTATATAGTCCTCAATTGGTGAAGCCTGTAAAATTTTAATATTAAACTCGCGATATCAATATTTTTTTAAAAATTATAATGGTATTGAAACTGTAATTAATGTACCTTGGCTAGGTAAAGATATAATATTTAAGTCGCCAGCAAGCATTAACACTCGTTTTTTTATATTGATTAATCCCTTACCAATATTTTGTTTGTCTCCTACAACAAACCCCTTACCATTATCCTTTATACTTACTCTAAAGGATGACTGTTGTGCTTCGAGTTCTATCGTGCATTCAGAAGCTTTTGCATGTTTAATTATATTATTTATAATTTCAAGGCATATACTATACATATCATTTTCTTGAGAAGTCGAAATAAGATTTTTAGGTAAACTACCTTTTAATAAAAAAATAGTTTTATTATTTCGGTTAAGATCGCCAATCAACTTTTGAAGTGCCTGTTCAAAACCTTTATCTAATTCTTTGGGAGATAAATGGTGTGAAATATGTCGGATTTCATCATAAGCACTACTTACTCGTTCCACTAATGCTTCGTAGATTTCCTGTTCATGTGGTGTTAAATTATCAAGGGTTATTCCTTGTAATTGCCACAACAATCCCGATATTGTACTACCCAGATTATCATGGAGTTCTGAGGCTACTCTTTCTCTCTCTTGTTTTTTACCAGTTATAAACGCTATCTGAATTTCATTATTTTTTCGAACCAATTCTTCGTTTGCGAGCTTTAGCTCACTAGTTCTATTTTCAATTTTGGTTTCAAGTGATTCATTTAAATCAAGAAGTTTTTGATTTGAACTATTCAAATCATCTTTCAGTTTATGAAGTTCATTTTTTTGCATCTCTATTTGCAAATTCTTGCCTTTCAATATTTTATTATTCCAAAACAATATTATGATAATTAATATAAAAGATAAAACTACTATCAATAGAATCTTTAACTCATTCTGTTTATCTAAAAGCTGACTATCAAGAGAGTGAATCTTTATCAAATTGTTTTCGTTGTCATATTCAAACTTCAAAGCACTTAAAAGCCTATTTTTCATATCTTTATCTGCTTTTTCTTTAAATTCACTCCATTGCTGATAACTTTCTAAAGCCTTCCTAGAGTCATTTATATTATTATAAAGCTCATACATATTCTCATATGCTGCAGACAATTCGCTGTCATTCTGAGATTTAAGAGCAATTCGATACAACATCAAAGCCTCTTTTTTTGCTTTATCATATTTTTTTTCTTTGATATATAATTTAGTAAGTCCTATATGTAAGTCTATTTTGGATAGATAAAATTTATTTAAAATAGACTCATATATTTTAAAATAATACAAAGCTTCTGAATAGTTATTTTTATCAAGAGACAAAAACGCCAGATTAGCAATACAATAACTTTCTATTATATGCAATTGAGCTTGGCGACTTATAATTAACCCTTTTCTAAAATAGAATTCTGCCTCCTTAAGTCTCCTTAAAGAATAATAGTCTGTCCCTAAAATATTGAACAATTTAGCTTTTTGGGGGGATTTTGGAGGTAGCTGACTAAATGCCTTTAAATGAAGCTTCAACCCTTCTTTAGGATCATTCATTAGATTATAATAATTCCCTAATACATACAATATTTTACAACCCATTTCAGCATCTTTTAATTTTTCAGCAATTGCAAGTGCTTTAAAAAGGCATTGTCCTCCTCTATAATAGTTCACCAACAGCCCATAGTTTTCTCCTAGATAGTAATAGGTTCTCATTTGGCCTAGAGACCAATTAAGTCTATTAGCTAAATCATTAGCTTTTTCAAAAAATTGAGTTCTTTTATCTGGAGTTACAGACTTACCCATCTCACATAACACCATCACCCTCGTAGTATCGCTTCCAAACGAGCTACCTGGAGTTGGCAGTGAGATAAGTACTTTTTGAAGACTATCAATAGTTGATTTTTGGGCATTACCTAAAAGGGGTAAAACCAAAAAGACTATCCATAAATATTGATTAACAATCAGAGTAAGAGTCCGAGTCATACCCAAGGGTATCATCACAACGATTTTCATCAACGAAAATATCAAAATATCACTTCAACAACAATACCACCTTAACCAACTCCTGATTTCGTAGCACTTCAAGATTCATCTTCCCGTGCCAGTTGATTTCTTGATAAATTTCCAAAAACTCCCGAAGGGTCTTTACGTTTTTCCCGTCGGCTATTCGTATCACATCTTTGTCTTGCAGGCCCGACTTGGTAAGTAGGCTATTGGTCCCGACCGACATGACGATGATGCCCGTTTCGTCGGGTAATCCATAGGCTGAGCGATCGCCAAGCCCTTCTACATTCTTGAGTGTACCTCCTAAAAACGAGACACTTGCGCTTCTATCCAATCCAAGTTGAGTGTCAAACAAAGGAGGAATCAGTGGCGTAGCAGCTTGTTTTTTTAAGGAAGACTTTTGAACTCCAAAGGTTGCCATCTCAAAATTTTTGAATCCAATTTCAAAGGCAGGTGAGCCTGCTTTTACTCGATAATCTCCTTTTGATGCATCCTCAAACATCGGACTTCCTGCTATACTTTGCGCGTCGGTGCCATTTTGACGGGCAAGATTCAAGGAAGATGTGTCAGGAAATAAATTTTGATTGACCGCTTTTCCCCAATCCTTGATTTGAATGGGGTAATATTTTTTCATCACGATATTGTGGCGAAATACGTCACCACTATTTTGAAACCATACATGTGGATGAAAAGAGTTATTGACCATGATATTGTTTTCGACGGTACGATAAAAACCCTCTCGCAGTTTCAAACCCCCATTCAGACATACGTTATTATAGATGTGGTAATTGGAAGAACCGTCGTCAAGGTCAATATCCCAACCGTGGTCGCAACGAAAACGGTTATTTCGTATAATCGTTGTTTTTTGAGCATCTAGCAATATTAACTCTGGATGTACTGCCACAAGGCTATCCATATATTTTCGATTGGCGTACCAAAAGCGGTCGCGTCCCCAAGAATTGAAAGCGCCATGATCCCCTGTTTCTAAAACGGTATTGAATACGTCGTTGTATTCCAAGATATGACCTCCCCAAGCGCCATCGCCGATATTGATACCCGCACGAGGGGTATTGTATATGCTATTATGACTGACCGTAATGGCCGCCGACATCTCTATCTGCACCCCGGTAGCTTGTTTCTCGATTTGGCCTACATCATGGATTAAATTATCAACGACGGCACATTCTTGCGGAAAATCTTGGGTTTGCGGGCCGGGCGTTTGGTCAAGCTTTTCGTACGGAATGGATAGCTCATACCTAAAAGAAGGCGAACGTACCGCTTTTGAATTTCCCACAAAAGCCACCGCACTCGCCCCAATACGATGAATATGACAGCCGCTCACAGTATCGTTTCGATTATAATTGCTAAAAACAATAGCATTGCCGCCCAAATCAGCAAATTGACAATCAACGATTTTACAGTTTTCGGTTTGGTCAAAAAGTAGAGCACCTCCTCTGTAAAAAGTCCAATCACTTCGCAGCAATGGCTCTTTGGTTTCCATAAAACTACGCTCTGTATGGATAAAATGTAGATTTTTAAAACTTACATTCCGTAAAGGCGTGGTAGCTGTGCCACGCAATTCGATGGCGTTTTTAAGGTGAGATACTTCCACAAGTGCGGTAGCGAGGTTTACACCAGAAGGAGGTAAGACGTAAACAATGTGTTTTGTTTTATCCAAAAACCATTCTCCTTGTTGATCCAATTCTTCAAAAATATTTTCTACAAACCGAAATTGCTTGTGCATAGCAGCAGGTCGGTTGTTTTGCCAGCCTCCCTCTAGAGTCAGTTCCCCTTTTTCATTTTTTCCCGTAATTAGATAATGAAATCCTCCCCATTCGCCAGAGTGAAGGGCATGAACATATCCCCCCACAGGATTTTTCCACTGAGCTACTCGTTCTTTTGAGATAGCATCGGGGGCCGTTCCTTTAAAAACACGCACAGCAGCATCATAATTGGGATACCTTGCTAAGTGTTGTAATTGTCCGTTGACAAACAACCGCTCAAATGAAACATCCTCTGGAACCGACGCTTGATAAATGCCATTTTGATAAGGTTTCCATTGTAGCTGTAAACGACGCCCCCCGCTGATTGTGACCTCTTGGTTTTGATAAGCCGCTATTTCCAATCGATTGGTGGTGGTTTGTGACGCGTCGATTACAATCGTTTTGGTCAGATAATATTTTCCTTTCAAAAGGTAAATCTTCACCTCTTTTCCTTGGGCTTTTTGTGCTACTTTGATAGCAGTTGAAAGATTTTTAAAAGGTTTTTGGAACGTTCCCGTATAAGAATCATCTCCTTTAGGAGATACATAATAATTTACTTGGGCATTCACAATCGACACTGTGCAAAGAAAAACAAGTAACAATGCCTGCCTAATACCCAAAGTTTTGTTCAATACCACCATTTTTTGAGTATAAATCATGATTTTTCTAATACCTTGGCCACCCTTTCGTTTTATTTTCATTTCTTTGAGTACATTATTTATAACCATAAAAACCATTTCGCCACAAACCTAACTACCTAACCGAAAAAACTCAATGGAAAAAATTGTTACTGCTATCAACGACATTATTTGGAGTAATGCCTTAATCTTACTTTGCCTAGGGGCGGGCGTTTATTTTTCTTTTGTTACTAAGTTTCTACAAGTGCGGTATATCCGCGATATGATTAAGCTCTTGTTTGGGGGAAAAGCATCCGACAAAGGCGTTTCTTCCTTTCAAGCCTTTGCGATTGCTATCTCGGGGCGTATCGGTACGGGCAACATCGCTGGCGTAGCCACTGCTATTGCAATGGGTGGACCGGGCGCTGTGTTTTGGATGTGGGCGATTGCATTCTTGGGTGCTTCCTCAGCATTTATTGAAGCGACTTTAGGTCAAATTTACAAACAAGTCAAAGATGGCCAATACCGAGGTGGGCCAGCATTTTATATCGAAAAAGGTTTAGGGATTAAGTGGTACGCCATTTTATTTGCAGTTGCGACGATTTTGAGTACTGCCCTGTTTTTGCCTGGTGTACAAAGCAACAGTATAGCTCTCAGTGCCAAAGCAGCTTTTGACATTCCCGTCGAAATCACGGGAGCGATTATCACAATTTTGTTGGGGTTAATCATTTTTGGCGGTGTCAAGCGCATTAGCCAAGTGGCTGAGATTGTGGTGCCATTTATGGCAGGAGGATACATATTGATGGCTCTCATCGTCATTGCTCTCAACATCACTAAAGTTCCAGCAGTAGTCAATCTTATTATTCGTTCAGCTTTTGATTTGGAACCTGTTTTTGGAGGAGTGTTCGGGATGGCCGTTTCTTGGGGTGTCAAAAGAGGAATTTACTCCAACGAAGCAGGCCAAGGGACGGCTCCCCATGCCGCTGCTGCCGCCGAAATCAGTCATCCAGCCAAACAAGGTCTTGTGCAAGCTTTTTCGGTTTATGTAGATACTCTTTTTGTGTGTACCGCTACGGCATTTATGATATTGTTTACGAGCAAGTACAATGTTGTCAATCCTTCGGGTGGCTTTATCATCGAAAACGTCCCTGGTATGGCAATTGGCTCGGAGTTTACCCAAGCCGCCGTCAATACGCACTTTCCTTCCATAGGAGGTGGGTTTGTGGCTATTTCACTTTTGTTTTTTGCGTTTACAACCATTATGGCCTATTACTACATTGCAGAAACCAACTTAAGCTACCTTCTTCCCAAAGGAGACAAAAAATGGATGGTACAAGCTTTGAGAGTGATGATTATGGCAGCCACATTTTATGGTTCAATCAAAACTGCCGCTTTGGCTTGGACGCTGGGCGATATAGGCGTAGGAATAATGGCTTGGCTCAATATCATTGCGATATTCTTACTCCGCAAGCCAGCCCTCAAGGCTTTTAAGGACTACGAACAACAACGTAAAGCCGGTATCGACCCTGTTTTTAATGCCAAAAAACTAGGTATTAAAAATACTGACCAATGGGACAACGACTAAAATAACACACATTTTGAGAGCTACTTGAAATCAAAGTAGCTCTCAAACATATGATTATAGTTTTAATTTCATGATACCCTCTATTGTGGTACGTGCGTATCGCCCGTTTCGAAAATGCCATAAACTCAAAAAAGCCAATACTACAAAAGATTGGCTATCAATGGCGATGGAGCTTGGAGATTATGATTATCAACACTTAGTAAGAGACTTCAAAGAGTTTACCAACCTCACTCCTAATACTTTTCTCCAATACGAAAGTCAAGCACCCGAGCGAGCCTTTGGGAAGATTGAGACTTAATGAGGAGCATTATTTCGTCTTGTGAGTTATTGGAAACTCACTCTTAGACAAACAATAATTGTATGGCAAGAAGGTAAAAAAAATCCACTAATAATATAGATAAATTATAGAATATCATAAATCCTTGATTAATTCACGGAAAAGGCCACATATCGAAAACTTTTTAAAAAAAATGGTTATATATTGAATATATATTAAAAAATAATAGGATATTTGGGTGAAAGTAGAAAAACACCAAATAATGACGTCGGATTTTTTCTGGGTAAAATTATTGGTTTTTTCCTATATTTACTCCATTCTAAATCCTTTAAACTACAACCAATATGCACACCTCACGTCGCGATGTGTTAAAATTAGCCGGTGCTGCTTTAGCAGGCACTGCACTCCCGTCTATTATTGTTCCTAACAAGGCTTTTGCAGGTACCAACAGCGAAACCCTCAAAGTGGGTTTGGTAGGTTGTGGGGGTAGAGGCTCTGGAGCGGCAATGCAAGCACTCAAGGCTGACCCAAACGTTGTGTTACACGCACTTGGTGATATTTTCCCTGAAAGATTTGATACTTGTCTCGAAGGTCTCAAAAAGGTACACGGAGACAAAGTAAAAGTGGACGATGGCCACAAATTTTTGGGCTTTGATGCCTACCAAAAAGTGATTGATTCGGGTGTAGATGTAGTGCTATTAGCTACTCCTCCATTTTTCCGCCCCCAACACCTCGAAGCCGCTATCAAAGCAGGCAAACACGTATTTTGTGAAAAACCCGTAGCAGTAGACGCCCCCGGCGTAAGAAAAGTAATAGAGCTAGCTCAACTCGCCAAACAAAAAAATCTTTCGCTTGTCTCGGGCTTTTGCTGGCGTTTTCATGAGCCCAAACGTGCGGTGTTTGGCAAAATCAACGAAGGTGCGATTGGTGAAGTAATGAGTATTTACAATACTTACAATACGGGAGGGGCTTGGTCTTTTGCTCGTCAAGAAGGCTGGACTGACATGGAATTTCAACTTCGCAACTGGATGTACTATACTTGGCTCGCAGGTGACCATATAGTAGAACAAGCCGTACACAGCCTCGATATGATGTCGTGGGCAATGGGAGATGTACTTCCTGTAAGTGCTGTAGGTACTGGTGGACGCCAAGTACGTGTTGACCCCTTGTTTGGTCACATTTTTGACCACTTTGCTATTACCTACGATTACCCTAACGGAGCCAAAGGATTCCATTTCTCTCGCCAACAAGAAAACTGCGAACGTAGCTACTTGGTAGAAACTTTCGGAACAAAAGGAAGAGCAATGGCCAACTGCTCACGTCCTACTCACAAAATTGAAGGACAAAATCCGTGGGAATACTCAGGCCCACAAAACGATATGTATCAAACAGAGCACAACGAACTGTTTGCTTCTATCCGCAACAGCAAGCCTATTAATAACGGCGAATGGATGGCTAACAGCACTATGATTGCGATCATGGGTCGGATGGCAGCCTATACTGGAAAGAAAATCACTTGGGAAGAAGCCATGAAATCTAACGAAAAACTTGGCCCTGATTCCGTAAGTTTTGATATGGCTGCTCCTAAAATAGAAGTGGCACGGCCTGGCTTTACTCCTTTCTATTAATATTAAATTCCTTCTTGCCCGTTAAGCACTGCTTTGTTCCATCAAGACAACCATTGCTAACGGGCATTTTGATTTTTCTTTCCCATGCAAAGACGAACATTTATAAAGAATACTGTACTAGCCACCTCAGCGGCGGTGATTGGCGTAGATGCTACGGCCAAAATCACCGAAGCTCCTATGGCTTCGCCACTGATTAAAAAAAGTTTGAAATTTGGAATGGTCAACGAAAACCTTTCGATACTCGACAAATTCATTCTTTTGAGAGACCTTGGCTTTGATGGAGTAGAGTTTGATTGCCCCAACGAATACGACATCAAAGAAATACTAGCTGCTCGTGATAAAACAGGCCTTGAACTTCCTGGAGTAGTCAACTCGATGCACTGGAAATCGCCCTTATCAAGCGCCGACCCTAAAGTGAGAGAAGCTTGCTCAAAAGCCATGGAAAAAGCCCTCCATGACTGTAAGCTATACGGTGGCACTACTGTCCTTTTGGTACCAGGGGTTGTCAACGAATCTACTAGCTACCAAGAAGCTTATGAGCGCTCCCAAGCCGAAATTCGTAAATTGATACCCGTAGCCGAAAAAACAGGCATTAAAATCGCCCTCGAAAATGTCTGGAACAATTTCCTCATCAGTCCAATAGAAGCGGCTCGCTATGTAGACGAAATCAACCACCCACTTGTAGGATGGTATTTTGATGTAGGCAATGTGCTACGCTATGGCTGGCCTGAGCATTGGATTGAGACCCTTGGTAAGCGTATCATGAAAATCGACATCAAAGAGTTTAGCCGCAAAAAACAACAAGATGAAGGCTTGTGGAAAGGCTTTCAAGTGGAATTGATGGAAGGAGATTGCAATTGGCCGGTGGTCAATAAAGCCCTTGCCAAAATCGGTTATTCAGGCTGGGCATCGGCAGAGGTACCAGGCGGCGACCGAAAACGCCTCGAAGTCATCAGTCAAAAAATGGATGGCATTTTCAAAGCAATGTAAAATGTAAACAAGTTTCGAAGCAAGCCCTTCCAAGCTTTCTGCATAAAACTTGGAAAGTCTGTTTTGCATTATTACTATAAGTGAAGTAAATTAAAAAAAACTCGCGTCGTTTGATGCGAGTTTTTTTGTACTACTGTCCCCTTGTTATTCAATAAATAGGATTTTTAGAATTATTGTACTTTTACCAATTTGAGGGTTCTATGTACAAAATCAAAGTTGTTGTTTTTTACTTGTAAGAAATACATCCCTTGAGGCAAGCGCAAAGAAGACACATTTAGCACGGCTTTTTGACCTAACCAAAGCACATCTGGCACCTGTAACCTTTCACCGGTAAGGTTTATCAACGAAAAATGAGTATCCGAAGGCTCGTATTCAGAAGGAATATTCAATGTAATAGATTCACTGAATGGATTGGGGTACGGTGCCCAAAGCTCACCTTCGGCGTTAGTAAAATCACCACCACCGCCAGTGCTGCTCTTCGTAATTTCGAATGTAATCGCTTTTTCGCCAATTGTTTGGTTGTTTTTGATAGCTCTCACTTTCAAATTGTATACGCCTACCACTGTGCCAAAGCCTCCGTTATCGTCAAATAATCCAAAAGGTGAAGTAGCATCCGTAAAATTAACATTAACCGGGCCTTTCATTTCAAACACAATCCGGTCTATGACAGTATTGCCTTCAGCAAAAATATTGATAAAAGAAGGCAATTCGCCAATGGGAATTTTGTCATTATCTTGAATCGTACGTATCAGACGTCGTGACATAGAACCGCCAGCTTTGTACAAACTAAAATTGAATGCTACACTTCCTACGGGATTAGTAATTTTGATGACTACATAGGCATCAACCGAAGCTCCTTGATTATCAAAAACCCTGACAAGAACAGTATAGTTACCTGTCAACACAGGCACTCCCGTAATTTCTCCTCCTTGATATACAAGCCCTTGTGGCAAATTACGAACCACAATCGACGACAAGGTACCATCGGGATCACGAAATGAAGTAAGGGGGATAAAGAAGTGAAATTCTTGTCCTACTACCGCATTTTGGTCAGGCAACGCCGTCACAATAATGGGGGGAATATTACCATTGGTCAAAGTTACCCCTATTGTAAATGAGGTCTGAACACTAGCACCTAAGTTGTCAATGGCTTTGATTGTAGTCTTAAACTCGCCAGTTGTAGAAGGAACTCCAGAGATGATACCCTCTTTCAATGTCAAACCAGTAGGGAGATTTTGGGCTTCAAAACGTAGCACTCCTCCCTCTGGGTCTTTGAAAGTACTAGAAGGGATCGTATAAGTAAAGGTCCTTCCTACTACTGTTTTTTGGTCTGGGATAGTACTCACCACAATAGGAGGTTGGTTGCTTTCAGCTCCCTTCACAGTAAGTCGAAACGAAAATTCGCCCCAAGCTCCTTCATTATCAATGGCCCGAATCCCGATCTGATAGACGCCGCTTAAGGTAGGTACACCTATAAGTTTTCCATTTTGAAAACTAATCCCTGGAGGCGTATTGAGCGCGATAATCCTTACAATATATCCATCTTCATCCCTAAACAAAGTAAGAGGTATCGTATATTCGTAAGGTTGCTGAATCAAGACTGACTGATCAGGGATAGTACTCACTACTATAGGAGCCTGATTATAAGCAGCCACTTTAATGTTGAAGGTGGTTTTGGCGGAGGCTCCAAGATTATCGAAAGCCTCAACGGTGACTTTGAAAGTACCTACTTGCGTAGGTGTACCACTAATCTTCCAATCTACGGCTTTCAATCCAACAGGAAGATTCGTAAAAACTAATTTGACGATACTTCCATCTACATCTTGGAAAACATTGCTTGGAAAATTCCAATCAAAAGTACGCCCAATAGCCGCTTGTGGCTCAGCCACTGGATTCACAATCCTAGGCGGCATATTTATTTCTTTATCAATCACCACAAACTTAAGAGAAGTTTTTCCCAGTGCCGCTAAAGACGATATATCTTGTGAACTATATGCTTCTACTGAAAGCTCATAGCTACCTACTTTGAGATTAATTCCGTCGTTGTCTCCATAAAGTCCAAAAGGTTTGTCAGTTTCGGTTTGAGTACGGCTCACGGGTCCTATCAGTTTCATCACCACTGCTTCTGCTTTCGAACCTGCCTCAGCAAAAAAATTAAGTAGATACGTGTGTTCTTTAAGATTGAGAGTATCTCCGTTTTTAAGTTCTTTGAGAAAAACGCGGGTCTGGAAATTTCCAGCTTTGTAAAGATTAATCTTTGACGTAATAGGCGCGTTGATAGTTAATGTAAAAGTTGCACTTACAGAGGCATCGTACAAGTCAGTAGCTTTGACTTTAATAGTATAGTCCCCAAGCGATGAAGTGGTACCCTTGATTGTATTATTCTCAAAATACAAGCCATCTGGCAATCCACTTACTTCATAATATTCGATACTACCGTCGGGATCTTTGAAAGCATTGTCTGGAATCTTATAAGATGCCTCAAAGCCCGCCGTAAAACTATAACTAGGAAGAGGATTGGCTAAAAAGGGGGCTTGGTTTACTTCTGGCTCCCCAAGCAAATCTTCTACCAACCTTACCTCTACGGGCCCGTCCTTCTTTTTTTCATCCCATCGACTCGAATATCCTGCTTGAGGATATCCACCTGTCCGAACCAATTCCGACAACTTCACAATCATAGATTGAACTGGCACAATGGGCGTCATGGGTTTGTTGAGCCAATTGTTGAGTACCCATGTAATACTTGGCGAATACCAATTGATATCGTCTATATTATTAGCGACGATATTGACCAATTTACAACCACGCTCAAAATGCTCACTAAGCATGAGCTGCATACCATACTGAGAAAGGCCCGGCTCGCGGAAAGCTTCATTCATAATCCATTTCCCTGCCCCCATATTACTGCGCAGTACATCCGCACTAAAATAATGGGAGAAATATTGAGAATCATTGATTTTGGTACCATCTGTATTGCGTGCCAAATCTTTGAAAGCAAAAGTAGCTCTCCGAAAACTCAACCCATCGTGAACCGACCCAAAATCATTCACAACTTTATAAGAGCCATTCACCCCTTTAGCAGAGCTGCTCACTCCATCCAAAAACTTTTTGAGGGCATTATGTCTAAACACATACCAATCTGACCATCTTTTATTTTCTGAATGAGGGTAGGATGTATTTATAGGCTGAATATCATTCACATTATTGTAGTCAGATTTCCATTCACTATTAATTTTGCTAAGACTTCCGTAGCGTTGTAACAACCACTCCCGATAGCCCGTAATCATGCTTGGGCTATAATCATACATAGCCGTATAATTTCCTCCATTTGCGGAGTTTTCGTAGTGATAACCAGACTCTTGGGTGGTAGTAGTAGTAGCCGCAAGGCAAAGGATATGGCCGTTTTGCTGATCAGAATTATATCGCTGACATACTTCTCGTACAAACCCGAGGGCTTTCTGAAGCGATGGCTCATGCGACATGCTGAAGATTTCTTTGAGGGTGTTTCCACGCTCATCACGTGCCGATTCTGATTCTTCCCAATATCCTTCGTTCCGATTACAGCAGCGCGCTAAGTGAATCCGAAGGAATACCTTAAGTCCTAGCTCTTTGGCCAGTTTAATCTGATTGTCGTACTGCGCCCAATTGGCCGAACTACTGGGAGTATAATATACTACATCCCACCGAACAGTCACCATGACCGCGTTACAACCTTTTTTAGCACCTTCCCGAATTACATCTAATCCAAACTCCGCACCTTCGGTGGTATTGAGAAGAGCGATACATAAATAACGTTGATTTTCGTCTGCTAATGAAGGATTACTTACAGGGGCGTGGAGGGCGCGCGAGTTTGCGAAGGCTACGATAGACATAACCCACGCAAGCACCCAAGAGAGTACTAAACGTTGAACCATTTTAGAATATGTTTTTTGAATAAAGGGGCTTATGCCTATTCATTGTCAAAAACCATGCAAGAGATATGAAAAAAGCCGTTTAATAACTTTTAAAAAGTTATTAAACGGCTTAATGCACTGACTATCTGTATATTACACAAAAACTTTAACCTTTTAGGAAAACCTTCAGAAAAGGTTTTTACTATTTTTATTAGATTTTAAACCTGATGGCATAGTTTTTGAAAAGGTTCATTAATGTTATCGTTTTAGAATATTTTTTGAATTTAGGGAGCTTTTTTAATTTGAACCACGACCGTTTTGGACGTTGGGGTCATACTTTTGTCGGCATAGCTATCTATGGGTACCAAAGTATTGGTTTCGGGAAAATAGGTAGCAATGCATCTTTCTGGAATAGAATAAGGTACAATGATAAACTTGTGGGCAACCCGTTTGTGCCCGCCATTATAATTGTACAAATCCACCACATCGCCTGCTTTTAGGCTCGCTTTTTCCATGTCTCTTTCGTTCATCATGATTACCCGTCGCTCATTTTGAATACCCCGATAGCGATCGTTGAGCCCATAAATAGTAGTATTGTACTGGTCATGACTTCTGATAGTCATCATCAAATACTCATCCGAAGATAGGACAAAGGGAGTATAATGATTCAAGGTAAAATTGGCTTTACCTGTAGTGGTTTTAAAGTCGCCCTCTCTAGCACCATTGGGCAAGTAAAATCCACCTGGCACTCTTACGCGTTCATTGTACTTTTCAAAACCCGGAATTGTTTGTTCAATCACATCTCTAATATGATCATAATGTGATAAAAGCCTATCCCACTCCACTCTAGATTTAGCCCCAAGCGTAGCCTTTGCCAATCGACGAACTATGTCTGGCTCGCTCAGCATATGCTCTGAAATAGGACTTAGATTTCCTTTAGACTGATGCACTACACCCATTGAGTTTTCGACAGTTACAAACTGCGCCTCACCGTTTTGGATATCGCGGTCAGTACGACCCAAACAGGGCAGAATCATTGCTTCTTCGCCAGTTACTAAATGGCTACGGTTGAGCTTAGTGGACACGTGGGCGGTCAATGAGCAATTTCTTAGGGCTTGTGCGGTATAAACCGTATCGGGAGTAGCCGACAGGAAATTTCCGCCCATGGCAAAAAACACTTTGGCTTTGCCTTCGTGCATGGCTTTGATGGCATCTACCACGTTGTAGCCATGCTTGGTAGGGGGCTCAAAACCAAATCTTTTTTGAAGACTATCTAACAATTCTTTGGGTGGCATTTCCCAGATTCCCATCGTACGGTCGCCTTGCACATTGCTGTGTCCTCGTACGGGGCAAGTGCCCGCACCGGCCTTCCCAATTGAGCCTTTTAATAGGAGCAAATTTACCACTTCTTGAATATTATCGACCGCGTTTTTGTGCTGCGTAAGACCCATAGCCCAGCAGATGATAATATTTTGGGAAGCGATTATCATTTCCACTGCCTCTTTAATTTCTGACAAACTCAGTCCAGCATCTTGCACCAACTGCCCCAAATCATAATTTTTTAAATCTTCTAGTAGGTCTTCGATTCCTGCCGTTTTCTCACGGATAAACGCCCAATCAAATACCTCGCGGCCTTCTAATTCGGCTTCATGAAGAAGTTTCAAAATCGCTTTGAAAAGCGGCACGTCGCCATTGAGTCTCACTTGCAAAAACAAATCAGAGAGGGGCGTTTTTCTCCCTAGCAAGCCCGCAGCCGTTTGAGGATTACTAAATGCGACAAGACCCGTTTCCCGAAGTGGATTGACCGATATTATTTTGGCACCATTCTTTTTAGCTTTCTCAAGCGCCGAAAGCATCCGAGGGTGATTAGTACCAGGGTTTTGGCCGGCTATAATAATCAAATCACTTTTGTAAAAATCTTCCAATTTAACCGAACCTTTGCCAATCCCCACCGTATCTTTGAGCGCTACCCCACTTGATTCGTGGCACATATTGGAGCAATCTGGAAGATTATTTGTCCCAAATTCCCTTACAAAAAGTTGATACAAAAAAGCCGCCTCATTACTAGTACGCCCAGATGTATAAAAAATAGCTTCATCAGGAGAAGGCAATTGATTTAAATGGGCGGCTATTTTCTTGAATACTCCTCCCCAACTTATTGGTTCATAGTGCGTTGCGCCTTTAGGTTTGTACATAGGCTGCGCAATTCGCCCCCGCTGACTTAGTTCATAATCGCTCCACGTACCTAACTCATCAATAGAATGTTGGGCAAAAAAATCTTCAATCAGGCGTTTTGTCGTAGCTTCTTCGGCTACGGCTTTTGCACCATTTTCGCAATATTCGGCAATGGCAGACCGCTCATCATCAGGGTCGGGCCAAGCACAACTTGGACAATCGAAGCCATCTTTTTGGTTAAGATTGAGCAACGCTTTCATCCCACGACCTACATTCATCTCCCCCAATACATGCTTAAAAGAACTAACCACCGCGGGCAATCCTACCGCTACCTCTTTAGGGGCTTCAGTACTAAGCCCCGTAAACTCCTCGGGAGTAAGCTCGGGATGAGGCGTTTCTCTTTTTTCCATGGTATTAATTTTGTCTAAAGTATATTTCACACGTCACATTTATCTTATAAACATACGTAAATGTTGGATTGTTAGTAATCGACCTTAGACATATTGTTTTTACTTCACTACCTCACTCACCAAAATAATGGGAGCGACATTGGTATAATTGGCAAAATCGGCACGAATAGCGTCGCGGTTTGGAGCGATAGCCGCTTGATAGTCGCTCAGGCTCTTTATATAAAATGTACCAATCGCCATAAAGGGAAGCGGTTGGTTTGGAATACCACTCGCCAGCCCTTTTTCAATGGTATATTTTACCAAATTTGCCCCTAAATACCCTGCAACCATGGGCATGTGCTTGGTTTCGTAATACTCCATGTTGAAGGTTTTTCCTTCGGCATAAGGATACATGACCGATACTTTGATTAAACCTTTTTCGGCCATAGTCGCACTGTGTTTTTCTTGACTAAACGCAGCAAAACAGCTGATAAAAAGAGAAAATGACAGGAGTAGTTTAAGTTTCATGACTAAGGGAGTTAAGAGTTGTTAAATGTTTGATTTAAAGCAATATGCCACAAATATCTAAACAGGTTTTATATTTGCAAAACGCTATTTTTCGATAAAAACAATCGAAAAAACCGATTTAGAAAGATGGAGCTAAGACAACTCAAATATTTTTTAAAAGCCAAAGAGCTATTGAACTTTACAGACGCTGCAAGGGCTTTAAATATTAGCCAAAGTACTCTTTCACAGCAAATTAAACAATTGGAAGATGAATTAAACGTGCCATTATTTAATCGTATTGGCAAACGAATCACGCTTACCGAAGCAGGAAGCTTGTTTGGAGAATATGCATTACAGAGTATCAATAGAGCCAATGAAGGACTCTTGCTTTTACAAGATTTAAAAAATCTCAACACGGGCAAAATCACCGTCGGGATAATCTATTCTATGCGTATTCTTTTTGCCAAAACCCTGATACAGTTTGCCAAACAATACCCAAACATCAAAATCCAAGTGGTGTTTGGAACTACCAAAGACCTACTCGAAAAACTGAATCTGCACCAATTTGATTTTGTGTTGACCTTCCATGAAAAGCCCAACGAACCTCATCTAAAGTACCAGACTCTTCTGAACTCAAACATGGTCTTGGTCACTGCAAAAAAATCTTCTTTAGCCTCTAAGACTACTATCTCGCTCACGGAAGTAGCGGCATTGCCCTTAGCACTTCCTTTCAGTGGCTATAATACTATTCAGTTTTTTGAGGAATCGTTTAGCCAAAAAAACCTGAATCCGAATATATGTATGGAAATCAACGACATACCTACCTTATTTGAAATTGTAAAAACAGGACATTGGCATACTATTTTGAGTGATGCCAGTGTAAACGACCCCGAAGTAGTGGCAATCCCCATAGAAGGAGAAAATATGAAACGAAAAATAATGATTATCTCCCTCAAAGAAGCCTATGAAAAGCAAGCGGTAAAAAAACTGTATGAATTGCTAAGGGGGATTTGAGTTTTACAAATAGTAGGCCGCGATGCGGCTTAAGTTCATTACTATGGCTTTTCACGCAATGTAAGTAACTAAGCAAAATTAGGATTTTGTGGCGCAATATCCCTAACATTTCAAACCCCATTCCGACTTTAGGCTGGGGACAAGAACTAACAATTAGAGGAAGGGCTTTAGCCCTGAATTTCAACTATGACACTTAAAAAATTTAGGGCTAAAGCCCCTTTGATATTGCCCTATTTTTAGCCCCAGCCTGAAGGCGTGGGGTTTGAGGAGATTCAGGCTATATTCACAATAAAGTCTTGTTTTATTTTGCTTAGCTACTTAATAAATTTTTACATAATTATGTCATTTTAAACACATTACCAATAAAGAGCTGCTTTTTGTTTTAATATGTTCAACCTGAAATTACTTCACATAAATTAGTCTTTATCCTCGTACGATACAAACTCATAAGTAGCGTCGCCACCCGATACATTAAATCTCAAAAAGCCTCTCGCACCGTGGGTGTTACCTCGCCACGATGGTCGTCCGGCTATGGAGCCTCCAGTAATGTAGTGGGTTTTTCCTGCTATATTTAAGTCCTCAAACCAGTGAATGTGTCCTTGAAGAACAAACTTGAGGTTATGGTCTTTAAAAAGGGTTAAGACTTCGTTACGGTTAGCAACTGGTGGCTGAGAAAGATAACCGTTTTGAGGAGGATGCAAGTCATGATAAGTTGTAACCAAAGGAATATGAGCAACCACCACCACGGGCGTTGCGGGTTTTACGGAACTGAGGTCGCTTTTTATCCATTTTAACTGACCTTCATCCACTCTCCCAATATACTTATAGTTCTCTACATCCAGAACGTTTAGGACGATGAAGTGCCATCCTTTGTGGTCAAATGAATAGTAGGGGTCACCAAAATATCGCTTAAACATGCCCAGTTTATAGTCAGGATGCGATGAGTCCTCGGGGCTTTCCTCATATATCCCAAAGAGATCGTGGTTTCCTACACAATTATAAACTGGAACTTTAAATCTACGGGTCTGACTAAGGTAATAGCTAAAAAGAGAATCTCCTTTTGCTCGATTTCCCCGCATGATGTCAAAAATCTGGTCTCCTCCTGAAAGTACAAAGTCAGGTTTTATTTGCTCTATTCGTTGTACTACCTTATTGAATGCTTTTTCTACAACGAGGTCAGGGCGAAGATGCATATCAGTCATAAAAACGAAGGAAAAGTTTTCGTTTTGAGCCGAAACTGTTTCTAAACAGAGGCAGAAAAACAAAACAAATAGAAAGTGCTTTATCATGAAATGACGGTTTTTAAAGGTATAACTGACAAAAGCACTGTTCGGGCTACGGCGTTAGATAAAGTAATTGTAAAGATGCATCGCACTTACATTGCCTTGGGAAAGATATTTTACATGGGAAACATCAACCTCCACAATTGAAGTTGGCAAAAACACCAACTTCGGCAAAAAATTTGAGACATGCTATTCATTCCCCCTAACATACACGACAAATTCTTTAATACTTTTTTCAGACAAATATTTGCTCCCATGTAATATAACTTTACCACTCATCTTATAATGCGACAAATTATTAAAATTTCTATCCCATAAAAGCGCGAAAGCTGAATAATAGGTATCTACTACTATTAAAAAGAGATTCCCCTCTTCTAAGAAAAAAATATTTGCTAAATCATTTCTTGTATTTTTAAAATACACTCGACCTTCTATTTCCACTAATTGAGGTTTAACCACTACCTCTTCTGCGCCTTTATCGGAAAGTATCGTTTTAGTTATCCCTGGCAATAAATCAATAAACTCAACTTTTGGAAGAAGCTCTACTCTTTCTAATTTTGGCAACCTCCAAGCAACATATTTACCTTGACCAGCAAAAGCAACAATGTATTTGTTATCAGGAGAGAATTTTATCTGTTTTATTGAAGTATTTAGCCAAGTATCTTTAAAAATTATTTCTTTATAACCCTTTATAAAAGTAGGATGAGCCCAAAGAGTCGTTTTTTTACCGTCTATCAGATTATACACTTTTGTTTTATTGTTTATAAAGGCAATTGCATGTATAAAATCTCTCGAAAATAGCATATTATGACATTCATAGCTTTGTATTACTTTACCATCAAAATCATATATAGAAACCTTCTCATCCTCTCCAGTATGTGCCACTATATATTGTTTTTCTATAATAATACTACTACAATATTCTTCGTCAATATTAACACTCTTTTTCAAGTTCCCAGAAATATCGTAAAACAAAAGAACGTTTCGATACAAAACTAAATATTCGTTAGTGTCACTTGAGAATTTAAAATCTGTAATAGTTGTAATTCTTCTACTTTTTTCATTCTTTTTTTCAACTTTCGGCAAATTTAATACTGTGATAAAATTGTCTTTACGGACAATACAATTATTTACATAAAATTCATCTGTTTTTTCAAGAATTCCTCCTAATATAGTATAAAATATAACACACCCTTCAATATTTTCTATTTCTTTTTCGATAAGAATAGTGCCATTTTGTGTAAGTTTTATGATTTTTTGCTGATTTATAATCAATAAAATTTCCCCAATTGAGTTTATATAGTACGAATTTATTTCAAACTGTGAAACATCTATCCTCAAAGACTCTTTAAAAATTGTTTTTTCAGAAAACTCGAATGCTCTATTTTGATTTGGAAGAATTTTAATAGTTTTTCCATAAGGGTTTAAGTAACTGACATCAATAACTTTTTGAGCAACTTCTATAAACTCCTCAAGATTTTTAATATTATCTCTAACAGAGTGAGGATTAGTTTTTAAATTATTTTCTATATAACTAAGATGCCCCTGATAAGCTTTATCAAAGTATTCTTTTGCTAAATTAGTGTAACCACCGAAAACTAAAAGTAAAAGTAAAATATGGCTGAGTGATGTCGAATATTCTCTTGCTTCAAATAGTTTAATTAAATCAGACATTTCCTCAAGCTCTGTCAACAATAACAGTATTTGTTTATTTAAGAGTTCCTCAAAAGAAACTGTCGCATAGTTTTCACTATTACCAACATAATAGAGTGTCACCTTTCTTTTAAATTCTCTCGAAGGAGTTGGTGTATAGAAGATATCCTCACCTAAGCTATCATACAATTCATCAATTTCAAAATCAATTGTTGAAGCGATAGTTTGAGTATTATGGCAATACCACATTTTTTCATTGAGCTTTTCAAAACACCATTTTTCAAAATCAGGTATTTTAATTGCTCCACTAATCGTAAACTTTATAAGTGTTAAGTCTCTTAACTCATCATAATCTAAAGCAGAAGTGGGGTGTGAAACATAAATAATATGCTGAAAGACACCATTTTGTTTAACAAAACAGCTTTTTGATTTAAGATATTTAAAACCCTTTGGTTTCAGTACAATATCAAGTTCAGGAACAGCATTCTCGTAAATCAACTTTTGAATAGACGTCTCTTTTAGCATTTTTGTAACCTCCAATTTACCTGTAGTGGTATTTCCGATACCAAACTAAATAAAGTTTCCAAAAACTCCAATAAAAAATCCAAACTCTGTTGCATTGTATTTTGGAAGTCAGAGACTCACTCCTTTTTTCTACCGAACAGAAGTATAATATAGATGCAGCGTAGCCACCCCAGTACTACTCCCAAATAGACTTGGCGGTATAGAGTGTAAGGTCTTTTATTTCGATATTATTTCCCCAAAATACCAGACCGTCTTTGCTATTGCTAGGTTTCCTTTCAAATGAATAGGAATAAGCGCCGTTGTCAATAAAAACTTCAACGGAAGTTCTGTCCACATAAATATCCGCCATAATCTCCATAGAAGTCATGTCTTCGGGTGAGTAAAAAACCCCATTGACACGGTTGGAATTCAAATCATAGTCAAGCAGCCGCTGCCCCCAAAGCGACACACCCGCACTTGTGGCGTGCGAAAGTTTGATTTTTGTCTTGATCCTAAACCGCTCCAAAGAAGGCAACGTTTTCAATTTTTCATTGGCATCGACTGCCTTGAGCGAAGTCCATTGCCCCACGGTTGTAAACAACTGCTCCGTTTCTTTGACGGGTAGGCTCATCAAACGCAAGCCATTTTTGGTAGTACGCAAACGGAGTTCGGTGGGCAGTAGCATCATGTGGTTGAAAGGCATAGCGGGTTGGGCTATTCTCCCCCACCCTATCTGAATCCTACGGGGGTCGCTTTGGGGCATATTGGTAAAGGTCTGCGCGGCATAAATACTACCAGTAGTGTAGTAATGTTTCCCTGATTCGGGCGTAAAAGTTTTACCGTCAAAATCCCCAATCATATACGTAGCCGAAGCGCCGTACATCACCCATTTTGTTTTGTTTTTATTGCCATCGATAGGCAATTCAAACAAATCAGGACACTCCCAAAAGCCCGTCACATGGCTTTCATATTTCCATTCTTTTAGGTTTTTGGAAGTATAAATCGAGTGTCCGTCACGTTCGTTGAGTACCATTATCCATTGATTATGAGGCTTATACCAAAACACCCTCGGATCACGCGTATCTCTACTGCTCCATTTTGCTTTTGAATCAATCAACGGGTTTTTATCATATTTTGTCCAAGTGCGGCCTTTGTCCAAGCTGTACGCCATGCACTGCACTTCTTTTTCGGGATTGTCGACCGTAAAAAAAGCAATCATTGCGGGAATATTGCCACGGTTAAAACCAGCGGTATTTTGATAGTCAATCACCGTCGAACCCGAAAACATTGTCCCCATCGCATCAGGCGACAGCGCCGTAGGCAACTCTTCCCAGTGAACCATGTCTTTGCTCACAGCATGCCCCCACGACATATTTTCCCATTCTCTTTCATAAGGATTATGTTGATAAAAAAGATGATACTCCCCCTCGTAGAAAATCATGCCATTGGGGTCATTGATCCAACCTCGGCGCGTTGAAAAGTGAAATTGAGGGCGATTTTTTTCGCGATAAAGCGAATCCTGCCCCGCGATTTTATCATCCTGATAGATTTTACTCAAACCTTCTGACTTGCCATCATAACTGATAGTAATGGTTTTGCCCTGCAATGCTGCCATGTCACAAAACACCCAATATTCGGGTTGGGCGGCCAATCGGATTTTGAAAGAGCGTTCGAGTTTGTCATCTATTTTAAACTGCATGAGGCCTCTTTCTTGGGCCTGCGATACAGGCAAGTTCAGGTACCTTTTGGTAATTTTGAAAGAAATAGTTTGGGCAGATAACGCCCCATAACAGAGCATCATCAAAGCAGTGAAGACTTTGCGTTTCAAAAGCGATTTCATTGGAGCGAAGATTGTTAAAAGCCAAAGGAAACAGAGCACTTCTTTTACTCCCAAAGTGGCATTAGGGTTTGAGAACTTTGCAGCTAAGAATTCCAAAAATATTCCCTAAGGTCGGATTTGTACAAATTTACGGCTTGTTTGTACAATTTAGATAAATATTTAAACTTTATCTTTGTAGTCCTAAATCACCACGTATCATGTCTCGTTATTATTGGCTACTTTTTGGAATGCTAAGTGGGGGAGTTTTTTCTTGCGCTCCCAAACTCCCCGAAGATGTAGCAGCGGCTTATCAAAACTTGCCCGCTGAATTGGATTACAATCTCCACGTCAAACCTATCTTGTCTGACAAATGTTTTGCGTGTCATGGCCCCGACAAAGCCAAGCAAAAAGCAGGATTGCGGCTTGACATCGCCGACTTTGCCTTTGCCAGCCTACCCGAAAATCCTAGTAAAGTAGCCATCGATCCTGGAGACTTAGAAGATAGTGAGGTATTTCACCGCATCTTGTCGGCCGACCCCGACTACGTAATGCCTACGCCCGATTCGCACCTCCAACTGACAACTCAAGAAAAAGCAATCCTTATTAAATGGATAGAAGACGGTGCCGAATACAAACCACATTGGGCATTTGTAGCACCAGAAGAGCCTGATGTACCCGATGTTAAAAATGACGATTGGGTAAAAAATCCGATTGATAATTTTATTCTGAAAAAACTAGAGCAAGAGCAATTAAAACCCGCTACGATGGCCGACAAAGAAACGCTACTTCGTCGTCTCTCGCTCGACCTCACGGGACTTCCGCCCACATTGCCCGAAATTGATGCTTTCCTGAAAGATAATTCTCCCAACGCCTACGAAAAGCAAGTGAACCGTTTGCTTGCATCTCCTCACTATGGCGAAAAAATGGCGGTCGATTGGTTGGATTTGGCGCGCTTTGCTGATTCGCACGGCTATACCGTAGACCGCCTGCGCGATATGTCGCCTTACCGGGACTGGGTAATCGGGGCTTTCAATCAAAATATGCCCTACGACAAATTTATTCATTGGCAACTCGCCGGCGATTTGATGCCCAAGCCTTCCAAAGAGATGCTCATTGCGACGGCTTTCAATCGCAATCACCAACAAAATATGGAAGGTGGTATCATCGAAGAAGAGTTTCAGACCGAATACGTCGTGGATCGCACCAATACCTTTGGGGACGCTTTTCTGGGTTTATCGGTAGGCTGTGCCAAATGCCACGACCACAAATATGACCCCATTTCACAAAAGAACTATTATGAATTGTTTAGCTTTTTTAACAATGTAAAAGAAGCTGGACAAATCTCTTGGGATGATGCCATGCCTTCTCCAAGCTTGCTACTTCCTACAGCTCAACAAGAAAAAGTATTGCATTTTATCAATACCCAAATCAAACAGCAAGAAGCCACCGTAGCCAAAACCCAAGCTACATTTAGTAATTCTTTTAATCAATGGATTGCTTCTAAAGGGTATCAAAATTTAGGCAAACAGCCACTTCCGGCAGTGGGCTTGATAGCGCATTTTGATTTTGAAAATGGTTTAAAAAACAACCTCGCTCCTCGTCAAATGGCCCGAATGTTGCGCGAAACAGGCGAAGAAACCGCCACTTTTACTAACCGAGGCCAAGGCAAAGCTTTGAATCTCAATGGCGACGTGTGGCTAGATTTAGACTGTGTGGGAGGCTATCGCAAATCACAACCTTTTAGCGTGGGCATTTGGGTCAATGTCCCCAAAAACCTCAAAGAAGGGGTCATCATTCACAAAAGCCAAGCCGAAAGATTGTACAATTTTCGAGGTTGGCATTTGTATTTGAAAAACAACAAATTAGAACTCAACATGGCGCATACAGCTCCCTCCGACGCCATTACGCGAGTTTCTACCCAATCTATTCCGCGTGATAAATGGATTCAACTCACCATCACTTATGATGGTTCTTCGCTGGCCAAAGGGCTGCGTCTTTATCTTGACGGCAACGAAATGCCTATGGAAACTACCATGGACCAACTTCAAAAAGATATTCTGTTTAAATCTCGCGAACAGTCGGGCATTCAAGTAGGTGGATGGTGGCGCGGATGGGGTTTTACGGATGGGAAAGTAGATGATATTACTTTTTATGACCGTGTATTGACGCCTTATGAATTGAAAGTGTTAGCTCAGAAAGCCAATTGGAACGCTATAACCCAGAAAATCCCCGCTCAACTTTCCGCTCCTGAGCTAACCATTTTAAAGGAATATTACCTTTCAGCCTTAGAGCCTAATACACTGATGGCAAGCCAAAAGCTGCAACAACTTCGCTCCAATCTGGCTGACTCGACGGCGAAAATAAAAGAACTGATGGTGATGCAAGAAATGCCCCAACGCAAAAAAGCTCACATTTTGCTCCGAGGCAATTACGACGCTTTGGGAGAGGAAGTATTTCCCAATACGCCCGAAAATATCTTAGCCTTTCCCAAAAACTTTCCCAAAAATCGCTACGGATTGGCGCAGTGGCTTACCCATGAAGACAACCCACTGACGGCTCGTGTGGCAGTCAATCGCCTATGGCAAAATTTCTTTGGCACGGGTTTGGTCAAAACCACTGAAGACTTTGGCAACCAAGGTGAGCTACCAAGTCATTTAGAGTTGTTGGATTATTTAGCGATTTCGTTTCGGGAAAACAATTGGGATATCAAACAATTGAATAAGCTCATTGTGATGTCGGCCACTTACCAACAAGACTCTCGACCCACGCGCGAAGCCCGCGAAAAAGACCCCGAAAATCGTTGGCTTTCTCACGGCCCCGCCAATAGAATGACCGCCGAGATGATTCGAGACAATGCGCTGGCAGCTAGTGGATTATTGAACCCCAAAATTGGCGGAGAAAGTGTAAAACCTTATCAACCCGATGGTTTATGGCAAATCAACAGTGCCAATTATGTAGCTGACTCTGGCGACAAAGTATATCGGAGGAGTCTGTATATTTTGGCAAAAAGAGCGGTTCCTAACCCTACCCTTGCTACTTTCGACGCCACCTCGCGGAGTTTTTGCGTAGTGCGTCGTCAAAAAACCAATACACCTCTGCAAGCATTGGTTACGCTCAATGACCCTACTTTTGTGGAAGTAGCCAAAGTAATAGGCGAACAGATGACCAGAATGCCAGATAGTAAACAAGCGATTGACATTGTATATCGCAAACTAACGGGGCGTCGTCCTTCATCCAAAGAGTTAGGGCTTTTGGTACAACTGCGCGAATCGCAGCTTCAAAAATTCAAAGCAAATCCGGCCAAAGTAAACGGATGGCTGCAAGCAGGTCAGTACAAAATCGATACAAACCTCGAAGCTCCGCTCGTTGCAGCCAATGCCGTAGTAGCTAGTACTATATTAAACTCAGATGCCAGTATCACCAAGAGATAAGCACGCTATGTCACATCATCACGACGAAGAATTCAGACTGCATACTCCTGATTTTCAAGAACTAAACAAACGTCTCGACCGACGGCATTTTCTCACCAAAACCTCCTTAGGGTTAGGGGCTTTGGCGGTGGGGTCTTTGTTTGGAGCCAAGCACCTTTTTGGAGCATCGCCCAAAATTGCCGAAGAAAGTTCGGCTAATCTAGAAGAAGAAATTCTGAAAGCACTGCCCCATATTGCCCCCAAAGCCAAACGGGTGGTGTATCTTTTTATGAGCGGAGGGCCTTCTCAATTTGAGACTCTTGATTACAAACCTAAGCTCTATGATATTGCGGGTCAAAACCTACCCGACTCAGTGCGGAAAGGACAACGCCTCACCGGTATGAGCGCCAACCAAAGTGCACTGCCTGTAGTGCCTTCGATTTATAAATTCAAACAACACGGTAAAAATCAAACGTGGGTAAGCGAATTACTGCCTTATACAGCGCAAGTTGTTGATGAACTGTGTATTGTAAAATCGATTCATTCGGAAGCTATCAACCACGACCCTGCTATTACTTTTTTACAAACTGGAAACCAACTCCCCGGTCGCCCTTCGATTGGGTCGTGGGTAAGCTATGGATTAGGGTCTGACAATCAGAACTTACCTACTTTTATTGTGTTGGTTTCCAAAAATGCCCCCAAAGACCAGCCCTTATACGCTCGCCTTTGGGGTAATGGATTCTTGCCTTCCAAACACCAAGGGGTGCAGTTTAGGTCAGGTAAAGACCCCGTTTTGTTTCTTAACAATCCAGAAGGCTACGACGGCAAAGACCGCAAAGAAATGCTTGACTACCTCACCAAACTCAATCAGTTTCAGAACGAACCTTACGGCGACCCCGAAGTCGAAGCGCGCATTGCGCAATACGAAATGGCCTATCGTATGCAAACCTCTGTACCCGAAGTGATGGATTTGTCGGGTGAATCTGAGGAGGTATTTCAGCTTTATGGTCCCGATAGCCGTGATGCAGGCACCTATGCGGCCAATTGCATTTTGGCTCGAAAGCTTCTAGAGAAAGACGTCAAGTTTGTACAGCTTTATCACCAAGGGTGGGATCAACACGGTAGCCTTCCTCGCGGAATCGCCGGCCAATGTAAGCAAATCGACCAAGCCACCGCCGCCCTCATCATCGACCTCAAACGCCGTGGCATGTTAGATGATACACTCGTAATCTGGGGTGGGGAGTTTGGTCGTACGGTGTACTCGCAAGGCAAACTTACTCCCGACAACTACGGCCGCGACCACCACCCACGTTGTTTTACGATGTGGATGGCAGGTGCAGGGGTAAAATCAGGATTTAGCTACGGCGAAACCGACGATTTTAGCTACAATATTATCAAAGATCCCGTTCATGTCCACGACTTCCACGCCACGCTTATGCACCTCTTAGGGGTTGACCACGAACGTCTTACTTACAAATTCCAAGGCCGTCGTTTCCGCCTTACCGACGTGCATGGCAAATTGGTAAAAGGGATTTTGGCGTAGAGACGTTGCATGCAACGTCTCTACAATACAATCATTAAAAAATTCACAATCCAAATTGCCCCAAATTGTGTCGATTCTTCGGAAAATATTGTTCCTGTCATTCATTATTGTCGTAGAGACGTTGCATGCAACGTCTCTACCGCATGCAACCTCTACGCAACATACAACATCGCAACAGACGTTGCATGCAACGTCTCTACAACGACAACAACAAACAATCCCTCCTACCTACAACATAATCTGGACGACGCCTAGTCAAAATTCATCCGAATCTATGCCTTGCGGCGGTGGCGATATTGGACTTAATGTGTGGGTTGAAAATGGTGATGTTCTTTTTTACCTCTCCCGTAGCGGCACTTTTGATGAAAACAACGCCATGCTCAAACTCGGAAGAGTTCGAATCAAACTCTCGTCCAACCCCTTCAATGATAACACTTTTCGCCAAGAACTTCGATTGCAAGAAGGTGGTGTACGTATCAGCGGCAACAATACCGTGCTCAATCTATGGGTAGATGTATTCCGTCCTGTGGTTCATATTGACATACAAAGCCCCAAACCCACCAAAATCACCACAACTTACGAATCGTGGCGCTATGAAGATCGCCTTGTACAGGGTTCTGCTTTACGCGAAAATTCATATAAAATACCGCAAAAATTTGAGGTAAAAACCTATAAAGACGATATTCATTTCGGGGAAAATGAAATCTTCTTTGTCCACCGCAATCGTAACGACCTCGACAACGCTTTCGACTATACTGTCCGCTTAGAAGGTATGGAGGAGGTTAAATCCGAACTTTATAACCCTCTTAAGAACAACACGTTTGGAGGAATAATAAAAGGAATAAACATGAAACCTGTGGGCGAAAGTACAGGTAAGTATGCTGATACTGACTTCCGAGGATGGACGTTGGAAAGTGTCAAACCCACTCGTTTACAAAATATCGAAATTGCCTTACACGTAGCACAAACTTCCACACTCGAAGAATGGACTACAGGACTCAGGAAAATACAAACGGATGCTTTTCAAAATAAAAAAACAGCACTCACTCAAACTCAGGCATGGTGGCGACAATTTTGGGAAAGAAGCTACATAGTAATTGAAGGTGCAGACAGCACTATTTCACGCAATTATCAGCTATTTCGTTATCAACTTGGCTGTAATGCTTATGGACAATGGCCTACCAAATTCAACGGAGGACTTTTTACTTTCGACCCTGTTTTTGTGGATAAAAAATACAATCACACCCCCGACTTTAGACTTTGGGGTGGTGGTACTATGACCGCCCAAAATCAGCGCCTTGTCTATTTTCCTATGCTCAAAAGCGGGGATTTTGATATGCTAAAACCCCAATTTGATTTTTATTTACGCTCTCAGCACAATGCCGAATTACGTTCAAAAATCTACTGGAAACATGCCGGGGCTTGCTTTACCGAACAAATCGAAAACTTTGGTCTCCCAAATCCCTTCGAATATGGCTACAAACGTCCCGAAGGCTACCACCCTGGCATGGAATACAACGCTTGGCTTGAATACCAATGGGATACCGTCTTTGAATTTTGTCTGATGATGCTCGAAACAGAGCGTTATGAAGGCCGAAATATTACATCTTACATTCCGTTTATCGAAAGCTGCCTCACTTTTTTTGATGAACACTATCAATGGCTCGCCAAACAGCGCGGCACCAAAGCCTTAGACGAAAAAGGTCACTATGTATTTTATCCCAGTTCGGCCTGCGAAACCTTCAAAATGACCTACAATTCGGCGACGGTCATTGCGGCTTTAAAAGTAATTCTTACCCGAATGCTGGAGCTGCCCGACTCCTATTTAGGAATTTCTCAAAGGCAAAAATGGACTGCCATGCTCAACCGTATTCCACCCTTACCTTTTCAGGAATTTGAAGGACACAAAACCCTCGCTCCTGCGATAGCATGGATGCGCGTCCAAAACTCCGAAACCCCTCAACTTTATCCCGTGTTTCCGTGGGGATTATATGGCATCGGTAAACCTGACTTGGAAGTAGCCGTCAATACCTACAAACACGACCCTCATGCTATCAAATTTAGAAGTCATATCGGATGGCGACAGTATAGCATTTTTGCGGCAAGGTTGGGATTGACCAACGACGCTATGGAACTTACCCGTCTTAAGTTTCAAAATTCCAATCATCGCTTTCCTACTTTTTGGGGACCCGGTTTTGACTGGACTCCAGATCACAATTGGGGAGGCTCAGCCATGATTGGACTCCAAGAAATGCTAATGCAAGTAGATGATAAAAAGATTTATCTTTTGCCCGCTTGGCCCAAGCAATGGAACGTCAAATTTAAACTCCACGCGCCTTATAATACTACGATAGAAGGTGAAGTCAAAAACGGAAAAATAGAAGCTCTCAAAGTAACACCCACCTCACGAACTAGCGATGTGATACTTCCTTATTAAAATAAAGGGTGCTCAATTTTGTACTAAACCAGCCTTATCGGATACTAAATAGTGGGCTTAGTTGGACAAGGCAATGATTTATAATTTCATCAATTTTCCCCAACTTCTTTTTTCCGTTTGTGTTTCCAACGATTATGAGACCACAGCCACTCTGCGGGATGCCGTCGGATGGCTTGTTCGAGTAAGTTTTTATAAAGACGGGTGATTTCACCATCTGGCAAATCATCATAAGGAGGCTCAGCTACCTTATGAAACAACACAGTATAATATCCCCTGCCTGTTCGATACATTTCTCCAAACACCACGGGCATTTTGGTAGTACGGGCGATTTTTTCAGTTCCTGGAAAAAAACCAGTTTCATGATTCAAAAACGGAAACCAATAGGCATGTTCAGGTTCGTGGGGCGATTGGTCGGCCACAAGCCCGGTAGTGCGAATTATTTTTCGACGAGCTACTACTTCCCGCATTAGCCGCTGCATCGGAATAGGATATACCTCAAAAGATGACCTTACTCGAAACATAAAATCATCCGATTTTTTGTCGGTCAATGTTTTATAGACTACATCCACCGGAATACCACGCGTAGTAAGTGCCCCCGGTACCCACTCCCAATTAGCAACGTGAGCACTAAAAGACAGGAAGGATTGCCCTTGTTGGATATATCCCTGCGGCAATTCAAAATTGTCAATCTTTACGCGCTGCTGAAGTTCTTTAGGACTTAGGTAAGGAAGCTTCAAAGTTTCTACAAACAAATCTGCCAAAAGCTGATAAAATTCTCGGGCAATTTGTCGAATTTCTTGGGGAGATTTCTCAGGAAAAGATTCCGTTAAATTTTGGATAACGAGTTTTTTACGATATCCCACTACATAGTAAATCAGCCCGTAGAATACATCCGATATTTTATACAATACACTCAAGGGTAAATGCCCTAGCCAGCCAAAAAGCCACATTGATTACGCTATTTTATGAATTTAGTAAACGACCAAAACAAGTCTGCTCGTTAGAAATCGTTTAAATTTGAAAAGCAAAGTTAGTAAATGAAGCCATGAATTTTGCTTATAACACACATTCTCAATCATAAGCCTATGCCACGTCCTTATATTCTGGCCGAAACCAATTGGAAAGCCGTCAAAAACACCTCCTACGACTTAGCTATTTTGCCATGGGGAGCCACGGAAGCTCACAACTATCACCTTCCTTATGCTACCGACAACTACGAAGCCGATGCCATAGCCATCGAAGCCGCACGCATTGCTTGGGAACAAGGCCGCAAAGTAGTGGTATTGCCAACAGTCCCTTTTGGCGTAAACACGGGGCAGTCCGATATACCTCTTTGCTTGAATATATACCCTAGTACCCAAATGGCGATTTTGAGAGACATCGCCGAGGTAGTTTCGCGAAGTGGTATCCAAAAGCTGTTGGTATTTAATAGTCATGGCGGCAATGATTTCAAACAAATCATCAGAGAGGTAGGTGCCCAAGTACCTGATGTATGGATAAGTACTTGTTTTTGGTTTAGAGCACTTGACGGCAAACAGTACTTTGAGCAACCCGGCGACCACGCTGACGAAACCGAAACCAGCCTTTTGCTGCATTTACATCCTGAGTTGGTTTTGCCACTTACTGAAGCAGGTGAAGGCAAGGCTCGCACCAGCAAAATCAACGCCTTACGCGAAGGCTGGGCCTGGGCCGAACGCCGCTGGACTCAAGTCACTGACGACACTGGTGTAGGAAACCCAAAATACGCCACCGCCGAAAAAGGCCAGCGTTTTTTTGAAGAACTTACTCAAAAAGTGGGTGCGTTTTTGGTAGAAATTGCCGACGCAGACACTCAGCATCTTTACGAATAATCGTTCCTAAAGCTAGAACTTAAAACGACTTTGCTTAAAGAGTGATTTGTACTTTCCTTCTTTTTTAGCCCTTAAAAAAGGTTTTTAGAAAAAAAATTTATGATTTTTTTGATACTATCACTCAAATTACTTTATTTACATAATCACTATTGTTTTTTAGCACATTGTCAGTAAGAATAGAATTACAGTACTTGCCTAGTTTAGAATACTTTGCATGTTTATTGAAATACGGAGAAGCGGAAATAGAAGCACATGAATATTTTGTAAAGCAGACCTACCGCAATCGCTGCCATATTCTTACAGCCAATGGTTTAGATACCTTGGTGATTCCAGTGTTACATACTGGTGGAAAAATGCCTATTAGAGAGGTAAAGATAGATTATTCTCAATCATGGGTAAAGCGACATTGGGGTGCCATCGTCGCAGCATATGGCAAGGCTCCTTACTTTGAATATTTTGGGAGCGATTTTGAGCGAATTTTCCAAAGAAAAACAACCTTTTTGTTTGATTTTAACTGGGAACTGCTGACAATCTGTCTGAAACTGCTACGCCTCACCCCGACAATCCGTCTAAGCAATCTGTACAATAATGAGGTAGAAAACGGCCATATTGACGCACTTTCACAAATTCACCCTAAAAAGTCGCACAGGCACAACAATTTCTACCAATCTGTTGTTTATCAACAAAACTTTGGGAATGAATTTGTCCCTAATTTAAGCGTGATTGACCTACTGATGTGCCAAGGAGCAGAGGCAACCCCCATCCTAAAGCGCTCACTAAACGTAAATTGAACGAAGTAAGAGGATTATTCGTTACTGATGTAGATACATCTTTTAGCCATGCACCTCAATTTCTAGCCTTGAAAGAATCATCAATAAATGGAAGCAAAATTTTCAAACCGCGTCAAAGAAGTCATTCAGCTCAGCCGTGAAGAAGCAATCCGTCTTGGGCATGATTATATCGGCACCGAGCATCTGATCTTAGGAATGATTCGAGAAGGAGAAGGTGTGGCTTTAGCCTTGTTAAAAAAATTGGGCGTATCGTTGGATGAGCTCCGGGTTACGATTGAACAAGTAACCAAAGGTACGGCTACCAACAATGTCAAGAATTTGGCTAACATTCCACTGACTCGACAATCAGAGAAAGTCCTTAAAATCACCTACTTAGAAGCCAAAATTTTTAAAAGCCCACTTATTGGCACAGAGCATCTGCTGCTGTCCATTCTGCGTGACCCCGACAACCTAGCCTCGCAGATTTTAGCCAAGTTTAATGTAAACTATGAAATCGTTAAGGAAATGTTAGAGTATCAATCATCAGGCACCAAACCACACGCTGGTCCCGAAACTGACGACGATGATGAGCGGAGTATGTTCAGTGGAGGTTCGCAGCAAGGAAAAGACCCAAAAAGTGCCGAAAAGTCGCGTACACCTGTATTAGACAACTTCGGCCGTGACCTTACTAAGATGGCTGAATTGGGCAAATTAGACCCTATTGTAGGCCGTGAAAAAGAAATCGAACGTGTAGCCCAAGTCCTAAGCCGCCGCAAGAAAAACAACCCCGTCCTTATTGGAGAACCTGGTGTTGGTAAAACAGCAATTGCCGAAGGATTGGCATTGAGAATTGTACAGAAGAAAGTATCACGGGTGCTTTTTGGCAAACGTGTCGTAACCCTTGATTTGGCTTCATTGGTGGCAGGTACTAAGTACCGTGGCCAATTTGAAGAACGTATGAAAGCCGTAATGAATGAACTAGAAAAATCACCCGAAGTGATTCTGTTCATTGATGAGCTTCATACCATCGTAGGTGCAGGTGGGGCTTCTGGCTCGCTCGATGCTTCTAATATGTTTAAGCCAGCTTTAGCCCGGGGCGACATCCAATGCATTGGAGCTACTACTCTTGACGAATACCGTCAGTATATCGAAAAAGATGGCGCTTTGGCTCGCCGCTTTCAGATAGTGATGGTAGATGCACCAAGCGTAGAAGAAACTATCGAAATCCTGAACAATATCAAAGATAAATACGAGGATCACCACCACGTAAACTATACGGAAGACGCGATTGCACAAGCCGTAAAGTTATCTGAACGCTATATTACTGATCGCTTCTTGCCCGACAAAGCCATCGATGTATTGGATGAAGTAGGAGCACGCGTACACATCAGCAATATTACTGTTCCAGAAGATATTGTGGTTTTGGAACAACAAATAGAAGAAATCAAAAAACAGAAAAACCTCGTCGTAAAAAGCCAAAAATACGAAGAGGCAGCTCAACTCCGCGACCGTGAGAAAAAACTTTTGGATCAACTCGACCGTGCCAAAATCGCATGGGAAGAAGAAACAAAAAAACGTCGCTATACCGTAACGGAAGAAAATGTAGCCGAAGTAGTAGCCATGATGACTGGTATTCCGGTCAATCGGGTAGCTCAAAACGAAGGCCAAAAACTCCTCGGTATGGGCGACCAGCTCAAAGGTAGAGTAATTGGGCAAAACCTGCCAATCGAAAAATTGACCAAGGCGATTCAGCGTACTCGGGTAGGTCTCAAAGACCCTAAGAAACCTATTGGTTCGTTTATTTTCCTCGGCCCAACAGGTGTTGGAAAAACTGAGTTGGCTAAAGTATTGGCAACTTATCTTTTCGATAAAGAAGATGCCCTTGTGCGTATCGATATGAGCGAATACATGGAGAAATTCAGCGTATCTCGACTCATAGGAGCGCCTCCGGGCTATGTAGGCTACGAAGAAGGTGGTCAACTTACCGAAAAGATTCGTCGCAAGCCTTACAGCGTGGTGCTTTTGGATGAAATCGAAAAAGCACACCCCGACGTGTTCAATATCCTACTCCAAGTTTTGGATGATGGTATCTTGACCGACGGGCTTGGTCGCCGTGTGGATTTCCGCAATACCATCATTATCATGACTTCAAACATTGGAGTTCGTGACTTGAAAGATTTCGGTAGCGGTATCGGTTTTGCGACCAAAGCCAAATCCGAAAATCAGGATGAAATCATGAAAACAACCATCCAAAATGCGTTGCGGAAAGCTTTCTCTCCTGAGTTCTTGAACCGTCTTGATGATGTGATTGTGTTTAACTCGCTTCAACGCGAAGATATTCACCGTATCATTGATATTTCGTTGGCCAAGTTGTTTAATCGTGTCACTAATTTGGGTTATAAAGTAGAGCTAACCGAAAAAGCCAAAGACTTCTTGTCTGAAAAAGGCTATGATCAGCAATACGGCGCTCGTCCTCTCAATAGAGCCATCCAAAAATACTTGGAAGACCCCGTGGCAGAAGAAATCTTAAAAGGGGACTTACGCGAAGGTGATACACTCCTTGCCGACCATGAAGAAGGTAGCGAAAACTTAGTAATTACGGTTAGAAAAAAAGAAGAAGAAGTAATCAACTAAGTTTGCCGAAGTAAGGATAGATAGGAAGCTTTTCCTAAAAAGCTTTTTTCTAAAAAATACATTTTTTTAATCAAAAAGGGTACGGTCTTTGATTGTACCTTTTTTGATTTTGGATGCTATCGGATATGAACCTACCTTTACTTCAGCACTTTTCAGGAATTTCTCTTTGTGAAATGACTTCGGTTCAATTAATGAATCGGGTAGACACAAAGTTTTTGTTTCCACGAAAAAAGCTTACTGACATCATTTTTCAGCTAAAAGATCATTATCATATCCTCGAAATAGCTCATAAAAGGATATTCCGTTATGATACACTCTATTTTGATACTCCTGAGCGACTACTTTATCATCAACACCTGCGCGGCGAACTTACCCGCTACAAAATCCGCACACGACGATATGTAGATACGGATACTGGTTTTTTTGAGGTAAAAAGCAGGAATAACAAATATCGTACCATCAAAAATAGAATTCAGGTTTCGGAGATAGATGAGCATCTATGCCTCCAAAGTCGCCAATTTTTATCCCAACAGCTTCCACATCTTCCTCTCAAACTCGACCCTGTGTTGTGGGTCTACTATCATCGATTTACGCTTATCAACAAAAATGTACCCGAACGAGTGACGTTTGACCTTAACTTATGGTTTCGATGGCAGCATACATCTCAAGCCTATCCTCATCTAGCCATTGCTGAGGTCAAGCAAGAGCATACACTCCATACTCCTTTCTTAGAGTTAATGAAAAAAATGGAAATACGTCAAGGAGGAATCAGCAAATACTGCCTTGGGCTCAGTAGCCTTGAGCCTCACCTCCGTCGCAATACATTTAAGCCGGCTTTGTCTAAAATCAACCATTTGCAAGAATATTGAAACAATCTTTACTATCAACTATGGCCTCCCCTTCTGCTCATTCCGACTTATTTTTTCAGATTGGCCTTGATATATTCAGCATGGTCATTCTACTACGACTTATCTACTTTCCTACCTATCGAAATACAGAATTCGTCTTTACGTTTTTTGTATTTAATCTTATCATTTTTTCAATCACCTATTTACTCAACCAAGTCGAAGTTTCGATGGGGGCAGCCTTTGGATTGTTTGCCGTATTTTCAATGCTTCGTTATCGAACCGAAGGCATTTCAATGCGTGATATGACTTATCTTTTTTTGGTCATTGCACTAGGTCTTATTCATGGTATTGCTGCAAGTTCAGTAGGTATCACAGCCATTATGACCACCCTGCTATTATTTTTTACTTATGTTTTTGAAGGAGACTTTCTATACCGCCGCGAGCATATCAAAGAGATTATGTATGATAAAATCTCCCTCATTACCGCCGAGCGACGCCAAGAACTTATCGATGACATCCAAGAACGCACTGGGCTTAAAATCAACCGAGTAGAGGTCGAAAAACTTGATTTTTTGCGAGATGTGGCATATCTAAAAATCTATTATTATTAACAAAAAAAGGCCAAATACGGCCTTTTTTTGTTAATAATAATATGAGATAAATACGTGCTTTATTTGTTTCGTTGCTTATCGAAATACTGTTTCATAAACAGTAACTGATAATTGACCGCATTGTTCCAATAGTTCCAGTTGTGTCCTCCAGGACGAGTGATATAGTCATGAGCAATGTTACGTTCGAGCATTTTCTCGTGGAGATTGTTGTTGACCCTAAAGAAAAAATCTTCGGTTCCGCAGTCCACAATGATAGCCAACGACCCCGGTGTTAGCAAATGCAATAAATTGATGACGGTATTTTTTTCCCAATTTTCAGGTGCTTGGGCGTAAGTTCCTAGCCGTTTGGCCATATCCCAATTGTTGGGAAACGGACGAATATCTACGCCGCCACTCATGCTGCCCGCCGCTCCAAATACATCTTGGTGCCTAAAAGCAAGATACAAAGCCCCATGACCACCCATACTTAATCCCGTGATGCCTCTCCCTGTGCGGGCTTTTATGGTTTTATAATGGTCGTCTATCCATTTTACTAGCTCTTGTGATACATAAGTCTCATAGCGCCAACTTTCATCGACGGGACTATCCCAATACCAACTCGAAAAATTGCCATCAGGACAGACAATAATGCTTTGATAAGTGTCGGCTGCTTGCTGCATAAAAGGTGCTTTTTTGACCCAATCACTGTAATTGCCACTGTAGCCATGCAAAAGATAAACCACCGGAAATTCTTTGCCACTACTGTAAGAATCAGGCGTGATGACAACCGCCTTGATATTTTTTTTCATCGACGCACTGTAGGTTTCTACAGTATCTACTTTGACTGCCCAAACTTTACGGCCTCCAAGGCAAAGAGCAATAACAATGACTAAACGTTTGAAGAGATTCATAAGAATAAAAAAATAATGCGTAAAGTGACGTACTATAAACCTGAATAAGTTTAAAAGGCAATCAACGAAGATTTTTATCCGCAAAATTGAGGTATTGTTGCCAATCATACAAATTCACATCATGCCCACCTGCTCTGATGTGATATCCGATTTTCCCTTGTATTGACTGATGCAAAGGTGGCATGGTTTGGGCGGGAAAGCCTTCAGTTCCCAAAAAACGATACACTTTATCTGCTGCCACAACCGACGCAAATTCACCAGCAGGGTCGGCACCTTTGTCATCTACTGCACTACCCACATAAAGTGGACGCGGAGCCACTAAGGCCATTACATAATGTTGGTCAAAAGATAAAAGAGTATCTTTATCCATGTATTTTTTGAAATTATGGGCATACCAATGCGGAAAAACGGTACATAGCCGCCGTATATTTTCGCCCACGCCCCTTCTAAACAATTTTGCTCCTCCAGCCCCTGATTCATGGCTTATCACTAATGCAAAACGTGAGTCACTCGCTCCTGCCCATAAAGCAGCTTTTCCTAAACGTGACCACCCAAATACCGCTACTTTCTTAGGATTGATAGCTTTGTCGGTTTCGATATAATCCATCGCTCGGCTCAAAGCCCACGCCCAAGCTCCGATAGTCCCAAAGTTGTCGTCGCGGTTTTGTAATGAAGGATACAACCTATGAACTCCCGTCGAAAATCCCTGCTTGGGATTGTCGGAAGCGATGTCTTCGCGATAAGCTGTAAGGAGTGCATAGCCTCTCGCCAAAATAGTATCTAGAGGCCATTGGGCGGCATTTATACCTCTACAAGCCTCTGTAGCCTGATGCTCTACCACACAGTTAAGATTTACGTAGGGATTGTTTCGCCCAGACTCCATCCAACTTTTTGTAATTCGAATGTAAGGGTCAGGATGAATTGCGTGATTTCCCCAAAAATTCAACCCTAAGATAGCAGGTACAGGCTGTCTAACTTGATTAGGAATATACATCAATAATTCCATTTGAGGACCTGTATTTGTCCCGTCAAAATATACCACAACCTGCCGCCGAGTGGCTTTTCCGTTGAGTGCTTTTTTATCTTCTTCCATGATCTCAAACCTCAGATTTGCGGGACGCTCAGGCAAATGTCCGTACATCTCCCGCGAAAGCAATTCGAAGATTTCTTTACGCCGTACTTTGTACCATTGCTTAGGGTTTTTAACGAGTTTGCCATTATCCATAGTCAGTGGGTCAGGTAAAACTGACGTTTGAGCCCTACTACCACATATAACTAAGAGACAGGAAAGACAAAAAAAGGCTTTTTTCATAAATCAGGATAAATAATAAGAAGAATGCAAAGAAAGATTTTGGGCGGCTTGTTGGGCTATTTCTTTAATATGAGGCAGTACAGGATTGGCATCATCAGAGCGCCAAATGAGATAAAGCTGCGTTTTGGTATCCAATTTTAAAAAACGAACTCCTAAGGCCGACGCTCCATGACGGTAAGAAATAGGTAAAACCGACAAGCCTAATTTTTTTTCTACTAATCTCAAAATCGTAGCACCATAGTTGGAATGATAAACCACTCGGGGTCGAAACCCCTTTTCTCCAAAAATCCCGTGTAAAATTTGCCCATAATGTAGGTGAGCGTCCAATTTTGGTAAAATAAAAGCTTCTTCTTGACATTGACCAATATCTCTAAAATTGGTTTCGTTGAGCGGGTGGTCATGCGGGACTACCAGCGCAAAATGCTCTTCAAACAACAATTGAATCGAAAAACGCGCATCAATAGAAACCTCTCGCGTAAATCCAACATCAATAGCATAATTGGTAAGAGCTTCCAACAATTCTAATTCGGCGATTTCGGTAAGTTCGATATTGATTTCAGGAAAACGTTCGTAAGTCATGGCCAATGTCTCGGGCAAGATAGAATAAAGCGCCGAACCCGGATGCCCCATGCGTATCTTTCCGACTGTACCGCTATGAATTCGGCGGGCCTGCTCAGTAACATACTCAAGTTGGTGTTTTATTTTACTGATTTCATCTCTAAAATAGGCCCCTGCCGCGGTAAGTCGGACGTTGCGCTTGTCGCGTTCAAACAACACTACCCCTATTTCCTCTTCTAGTTGTTGGATATGCCGACTCAACGCCGGCTGAACGATGAAGAGTTTTTCGGCAGCCCGCGAAAAATGTAATTCTTCAGCAACACCAAGGAAATAAGTAAGTTGACGCAAATCCATAGAGAAGTCAGTAAGGAAATCTATTTATACAAATTAAGCATAAATCATTAAAAAAATAGCATTTCTGATTATTAAAAGGCTTTTGTTATTTTGTATGTCCTTTTAGTCTTTCATCATCTTTATTCCAGCTTATTTAAAAGGATTGATAACATCCACCTTCACAACCCCACTTACATGATTCAAATTACGCCTTATCAGCCTATTTATCAGCAAGCTATCATTGACCTCATTTTAAACATACAGCAAAACGAATTCAATGTTCCGATCACTCTTCATGACCAACCCGACTTACTGATTATCCCCGAATTTTATTGTCAAAGCAAAGGAAACTTCTGGCTGGCATTGGATGATAACAAGCTCGTAGGCACTATCGCTCTCATCGATATTGGCGATGAAATGGGTGCTTTACGGAAAATGTTTGTTCACCAGGATTATAGAGGCAAAAACGTAGGTATTGCTTTAGTTTTACTAAATACCTTGCTTCAGCATTGCCAAAAATCTGGTTTTAAATCAATTTATTTAGGTACTAATCCAAGATTACAAGCGGCGATGCGTTTTTATGAAAAGAATGGTTTTTCTCAACTTCCTCTTGAGAGCCTACCCCCACAATATCCACGAATGCAAGTTGATACTGTTTTTTACCAATACCATCTAACCTTATGAAACATCAAACCGCTACTCCTCCTATTGTACTTCGTACCGATTTTCGAGTCCATACCGACATCGCCGCCGTGGCAGAACTCCATGATACTATTTATCGCGAAGAATTTGAGTTTGGCGGCGAATTATTTACTAAATATGTAGAAGATAGCCTACGAGAGTTTGCGCAGCAATACCAACCTCATAAAGACGCCGTATGGATGTATGAACATGAAGGAAAACTCATCGGATGTATATTTTTGATGAACCGAGGCGATGCCGCTCAACTGCGCTATTTTCTAATTCACCGAGATTTTAGGGGGTTGGGATTTGGAAAAAAACTAATGGAGATGTTCCTAAAAACCCTACGTCAGCGTCACTATCGGTCTTGCTATCTCTGGACGGTCGAGGGCCTTACCCAAGCTGCTCATTTGTACCAAAAATATGGATTTAGGGTGACAGAAGAACGCCTCAGCAATACCTTTGGTATTACGCTTTTAGAACAACGCTACGAACTCATCTTACCTATTTTCAGACTTGGAGAATTGGCCGATGCCTCTCGTTTACGAGATTTGACCGAAAAAACCTTTGTAGATACTTATGCCGATTTCAACACCGCCGAAAATATGCATCTCCACATATCCACCCGTTTTGGTCTAGCCCAGCTCCAACATGAGCTCCTCGACCCTCATATTCAGTACGTGATTGTGGAATTGAAAGCGCAATTAGTAGGTTTTGTAAAATTGGTCAAAGAGCATTCTTTGCCGGAGCTATCTTCTCTCAAAGCCGTCGAAATCGAACGATTTTATGTGGACTTGGCGTATCAAGGAAAAAGCATAGGCACTCGCCTTATGGACTACGCCTTGCAATGGGCAAGAAAAGAAGGCTTTGAAGTAGCTTGGCTTGGCGTATGGGAACACAATACCAAAGCTCTTCAGTTTTATAAAAAAATGGGTTTTGTACCTTTTGGGGAGCATATTTTCACGCTCGGCACTGAGCTTCAAAATGATTTCTTGCTAAAATTAGAGCTTAGGTGATACTATAGTTTGTCTAAAAACAAAAAAAGGAGTAAGCCCTTTCTAATTGACTTACTCCTTTTGAAAACATTAATATAATTTTAAAGCCCTTTACGATAGTCGAGAGGGGGTTTGCGGTCACCGATAAGAGGTACATATTTTACACCATCCAATTTTTGCTGAAATTCTGCTTTGGCACGACTCAGCAGTTCTGGTTGGGTAAACAAATCCACGCCCATTGTTGCGAGGGTTTTGGCCGCCAAAAGCATTCCTTTATATCCAATACTCATGCCATCAGCAGCCACTGCCTGCCACGTATGGGCTGCAGTACCGGGTACCCAAGTCGCGGTCGACAAGCCCGCAGTAGGAACCACGTAACTAATGTCCCCCACATCGGTAGAAGCAGGAAAATGACTCAACCGATAAGGCTGAACTTCAGATGCTCTTGAGAGAGGTGGTATTTTTGCGTTTTCAAATGATACCCGCAATTTGTTGGCAAAAGCCATTTCTTCGGCATTGTAACTAACTCCACCCAGTTTTTGGAGATTGCTGTGCATGGCTTTGGCAAGGGTTTCGTTGGGAAGAAGCCCATAAATTCCCGTAATAACTTCGTATTTCATCGTGGTCCCCGTGCCCAAAGCGGCTCCTTCTGCTGCTTTGATAACGCGCTCCCATATTTGTTTAACTTCGGTGACGTCAGGGTGGCGCACCATGTATTCTACTTCGGCAAAGTCAGGCACTACATTGGCTGCTAATCCTCCTTTGGTAATGACGTAGTGGATACGACTCTTCTCATCTACGTGCTCTCGCATCATATTCACCATCACATTCAGGGCTTCTACGCCATCTAAGGAAGAGCGTCCTCGTTCGGGAGCACCAGCGGCGTGGGCAGTTTTGCCATAAAAACGAAACATTCCTTGGATAACCGCAGTACAAGTACTAGCGTCTGCACTATTACCGTCGCCAGGATGCCAGTGAATCACCGCATCCACATCTTTCAACAGCCCGGCCCTTACCATATATACTTTGCCGCCTCCACCTTCTTCGGCAGGTGTACCATACACCCGGACAGTACCTGCTCGCTTGGTTTGAAGCAACCAATCTTTAAGAGCTATACCTGCCGCCACGGAGGCCGTTCCGAAGAGATTATGACCACATCCATGTCCCGTCCCACCTTCAATGAGCGGTTTTCGGTAAGGAACAGAGTCTTGAGATAGACCTGGTAGAGCGTCATATTCAGCCAAAATGCCAATCACCGGTTGACCGCTGCCGTAAGAGGCCACAAAAGCCGTAGGAATATCCGCTACACCACTTTCTACTTTGAAACCTGATTTACGAAGGGTCTCCTGCAAAAGTGCTGAACTTTTAGATTCGAGATAGCCCAGTTCTGCATAGTTCCAAATCTGCTTGGCAATTTGGCAATAACTTGCGTATTTTTTGTCGAGTTGTGAAGTAACATAGGCTTTATCATCCGCTTTTTGTGCATTGACATGTGCGATTGTGCCTATCCCCAATAAGAGTACTTGCAGTATTTTTCTCATAGTGTATTGATGAATTAGTTTGGGTTAATAAAACTTCTGAAAGTTAACAGATAGTTTTGAATTTTGATAACCAATAAAATACCAAAATGAGAAAATAAAACGACCTTATTGCCCCCGAATTATAATTCGGGGGCAATAAGGTTTTGCGTCTCTGACGCAAAGCAAGTTACTCTGCCCGAATCAACGATACTTCAGCTACTTGCAAGCCTCGTTCGGCCTCTTTGCAATTCCACTGAAATATCACTTCGCCGTTTTTAATAGCTTGAGCAGGCACTTCAAACTCGTATTCGGGTTGTTCACCCAATTTGATATAGTCGTGGATAAGAATGCCGTCAGAGGTCATCATGCGTACATTCGATTTAAACCTGCCACTGTACACCACTTTCACTTTGTACTGCACCCCCTTTTCCAATTCATCATACTTGATTTTCAAGACATTATCGTACAACACTTCGATTTGGCTCGTCCACGCTCTTGGCACCGCCGGTACGGGTGTGCTCATTCTTGGGAAACTCTCCAAGTAGTCTTTGGGCAAATTCATTCCATAACCTATTCTCGACGATTGAAGGCTTTCGGGGTCGTTGTTCCAATTGTATTTGGTAGGCACTACTCTTGCGCGACTAGTGGGATTCATAAAATGGTCATAGATTCCGCCTTTGCCTGGATAGGTTCGACCGAGCAAGCGAGCCAATGCTTGTTTTGCTTGGGTACCTTCTATTTTTTCCACTTTTTTAAGTTCACGCATTAGCCACGGCGCATCGTTGAGCGGATAATCTAGGTTGTCAATAAAATTCCCTCGGCCTGGCATGGCTCCGTGTTTGGCGACGGTTAGCTGCGCTCCAATGCTCCGATGCAGCGAATCAGCCAAAGCCAAGCATCTTTCTCGTAACGAAACGGCAACGGGTACATTCCACGCTTTACTCAACACTTCCATCGCTTTTTGGGCTTTGGCTTGCGGACTACCTTCTCCAGACGTCAGGATTTCGTAGGCTTGGTGTTCCAACTGCGTTTCGTAAATGCTTCTTTCTCGAACATACGCATCAAAATACGCCCGAATCAATCCCATCTGAAAACGAGGATTAGCCAAAAGCGTTTTTGAAGCCGATTGCTCCATTTTTTGCCATCTCATTAACGTGCGTTCGATTTGATTGGCGGCCAAAACAGGCCCTTTGATATTGGTTTCTAGTTCAGATAAGCCCAACGCCCCATCCATCGCCAAGTCTGCGCCAAAAAACAGGCGGCTATAGTCTTTCAAAGTCTCTCTGACGTCCGTTTTGGGATCCCAATCTTGGTCACTCCAAATAAATTTGTTGACATCGTCGTTGGTTCCTTCCGAGTAGCTTATGCTTCCAATACAATACGGAGCCACGATGTTGTGGAAAAATTTCTGGTCTTTAGGGCGAGGATTCACCGCTTCGCGTCCGAGCGTTACCGCCCAAGCAGGATCCCAATCAGGTTCGGGATATTGGGAGGCAATGGAGTGCGTAATATCTGGATAGTTGCGAATAGGAATCGAAGGCTTAACGATTTTACGGATTTGGTCAATTGGCACTTTTACCCAAGGGCCATACACCACTCCCCCAAGCCAAGGATATCCTTTGTTGACATGCCGAAAAAAGGAATCAAACCACGCTTTGGTAGGTTTGAAAGACTGTGGCGAAATCCAGATTTTCGCTTTTGGATGGTATTTTTTTAATAACGCCGCCACTTTGTCCATCCACTCAAAAAGTTCATCGGGTTCGAGCTCGCCAGGGTCACCGCCAGGCACAAAAATGGCATCTATTTTGGAAACTGCTTTAAAAACAGTTTCACGTGCAAGCAATTCATTTTTTACTTTTTCGGGTGTTGTAAAGTCTTTGCCAATGTTGGGATACCACATCCAGACATCAAGCCCGTAGCGTTGGCAAATCCGCGCTTGCTCTTTGACCATGTCTAAGGTAGCGAGTTTCATGTGGCGACTCGTGGGTTCGTCGTCAGTGCCTGGCGGGAGAATTTCGATGCTATTAGCCCCAAAAAGTGCTAATTCACGAATGTATTGGTCATATTGCGCTACGGTAAAGGCATCGTAAGAGTTTGTCTTGGGGCGATATCCTAACTGATGTCCTCTTACGAGGTATTTTGGACTGGTAGAAATGCGAAAATCAGCAGGGAAACGTACTCGTCCTTTGGTAATTTCGGCCTTGCGAAGCAAACGCCCTACGCCATACATTACCCCTCTCACGTCTTTACCTACAACCACCACAGCATTTTTTTCGGCCAGTGCAACCAAGCGAAAACCTTCTCGCGTGGGCAACGGCAAACGAAGTACTTCTGCTCTTAAAGCCGACGGTAATTCGGTTATATTTTTTTCAAGAATCAAATAAATATTGGCTTCTGAACTTCCCTCAAAATTGGAAGAGATTTTCGGCAAAACTCCCGAACGAGTCGCTATTTCTTCTTGCAATACCGTTACGATTTCCTTGAATTCGTTGGCATCTGCTTGCCTCCGATTGATACTAGCTTGGGTGAGGTCTATCCACGATTGGGCATAGCCGATTTGAGAAAAAATAAAAAAGAGGATTCCTGTTAAAATACGTTTCATTGGTGAATACATTAAATTAAAAATCACCCCGAACTGTCATTCGGGGTGTTATGATGTTGCGTCTCTGACGCTTTTTTTATACATTTTGAGAGCCTACAACCTTGGAAAGTTTTGAACCTTTCCAAGGTTAACATAAAAGCGAGTTAACAATCAAAACTACCTAATTCTAAGGCTTACTTGTGCCTAGCTCACGCGACGCCCCGATAAACAACCTTAGAAAGGTTTTTGAACCTTTCTAAGATTAGTACTCCTTAATTCCAAGGCTTACTTGTGCCTTGAATGAGCCACATTTTGGCGTAAGGGTGGTCTTTGCTTTGGCCCGCAGGGATGTAATTAGTGGTTCCCAAACGTTCGACAGCCGAGTTGTAATTGGTGAGATAAGAAGGGTCTTGATTAGGAACAGGGTACATGTATCGGATGGGTAAAACTTTGCCGTACTGTGCCACTTCGCCCGCCTTCAAAGCAGGAAAGCCCGTCCGCCTCCAGTCAAACCATGATTCAATCCCAAACCAAGAGGAAAGCCATTTTTGCTCCATAATACGCTCAAGTTTGTTGGTGGCGGAGGCATAACTCACCGTATTTTGTGCGTAGTATTTATCAAAATCAAAGGTAGCCGTAAATACCCCTGCTTTATCCATCGAAGCTCGAATGGCTTTTTTGTAATGACCTTCGGCATCAGTTGCGCCAAAATTGCCCGCCAAAGCGGCTTCGGCCAAGATAAACTCTACTTCGCTGTATGTCATCAAATTCATCGTCACGTAGGTATCCGTATTTTTGCGGTAGCGTTCGTGCAAGAAAGAAATATATGGATTGCGTTCGTTGTGGTAGGCCGTTGCGTCGTTGCCTTTGTTATAAGCAACTGCCTGCGTAATAGGCAAACCTACAGGCAAGCCTACATACAGCGACGTATCTACACTAGCCACCGTAGCAGGTACATATACTACCGAATAGCTTTCTCCGTAAATGTTCTTCACCGTGACGGTCGTTTCTTTGGTTACTTTGGTATCCCATTTCCGCTGCACGGGCTGCACCCAACGCTGAAGACGGGGGTCATTCAAAGCAATCAATTTACTGACAAAAGGCTGTCCTGGTTTGAGCAGATAATTAGGGTTAGGCGAATTGAGTGGGCCACCCGGAGCGGCATTGTCAGCACTTGCCCCCACAAACGCCATAGAAGCGTCATCGCTATTGCTTGCAAATGCATCGGCGGCGGCTTCCGTAAATTCTGTTTGTATATTCACTCCTATCGCACTCATTTCTGAACGTTTGTCAGCCAAACGCAAGGCATAGCGCAACCGAAGGGAGTTTGCCAATTTACGCCATTTTGTACCGTCACCTTTGTATAAAATATCGGATGTGGGGTTTACAGCATCTTTGCTTTCGAGGCCATTTAGCAATGTTACGGCTTGCTTCAAGTCAGTCATGATACCTTTATAAACTACCGCTTGCTCATCGTATTTTGGAAAAAACAAGCCAGAAGAAGCTTTCAGTGATTCCGAATACGGAATATCTCCGTACAAATCAGTCAATAGCCCAAATACCACCGAGCGCATTGTAAGGGCAATGGCTTGAAAAAACCGATTGTTTTCTTTGACACCTTTTTCATAAATCAGCTGATTGTTACGCAGGATTTCATAGTAGCCATTCCACGATTCTTGGGTCCAAGCATATTGATTGATGACAGCGGCCCCTTCGTTGGTACCAGCCTGCATGTACTGCATCGCTGCCCCAATTTTCGAGCCATCTCTTCCCAAACTAAAGATGGTTTTACCCGTATTGGAAAGCACATAGGTCATGATATAATTAGAAGAAACATCTTCAGGGCTATTGGGGTTTTTGTCGATTTCGGTCAAATCTTGACAAGAAAATAGCAAACATCCCAAGGTGAGTGCAGCTACTCCATTTTTTATTTTTATGAATTTCATATCTACCCAAATTTTAAAAGTCAACATTCAATTTGAAACCTATTGAGCCAGTCATTGGCATTACGTTGTAATATTCAACTCCCTGCGACCAGCTTGTACCCGTCGGACGGAAAGCTCTTTCGGGATCTAACCCCTTGATTCCGTGACGAGTCCACATGTACAAATTGTTTCCAACAATCGACAAGGAGGCATTTTGAACTTTGAAACGACTGACAAAGCTTTTGGGCAAAAAGTAAGTCACCGACACCTCTCTCAGCTTGACATAAGTAGCACTATATAGATTGCGGTCGGGGAAGGGGCGATTGGCATAGCGATAAGCACTGAATGGGTCAATCCATTTGCTGCCTGCACCACCTAAATTTTCTACGTAAACCGTGTTGCCCGAGGCATCTTTTGTAGCAAATACGCCTGGGTTGAGACTGGCATCTTGTAGACGCTTAGATGCTTCAGTACTTCCTTCTGGCCAAGCATGACCACCGTAGGCGGCATTTCTACCCCCAATCCAATTGCCAAGATACATATCTGGATTGGCTTTAATTTGCTCAGGAAGGCTTCGGTTAGGGTCATAGGCTACACCCGACAAAGTTTCTTCAAGCATCCCGTTGTTTCCTAAAAACATCATGGTATTGGAATAAAACTGTCCACCCTGACGCCAGTCAATATTGGCAAATAAACTAAGGTTTTTATAACGGATAGTGGGCTGAATCCCCATCAGGAAAGCATGGTTGAAATTACCAATTTTTACCAAATTGTTCGGGTCGTTGTCGGTTTGATAAAGCCCTCCGCTCGTCACAATTGGATAGTTATAATAAGGCGATGCCTTGTCTTTGACTCTCAACATAGGTGCCATGTAAATATCCCCAATTTGGCCTCCTTCGTAGGTGCGTACCTCGGCGCCACTGTATGACGTGAACGAGAAATACTTGATTCCCTCCGCTAATTTACGAATGTAGGTACGATTGCGGGTCAAGGTAAAGTTCATATCCCACGAGAAATCTTTTGTTTTGATTGGAGTCGTCACTATCCCAATCTCAAAACCCTGACTCTCCACCAAGCCTGCATTAATCTGCTTGTTGCTTGCCCCTGACTCCACAGGAGTGACAATAGATAATACTTGGTTTCGGTTGCCACGTTTGTAGTAAGTAGCTTCCAATCCAAGGCGATTTTTAAAGAATTTGAAATCTACTCCAATCTCGTGCGAAGTCGAAATTTCAGGCTTCAAATCGGGGTTGCGGAGTATTCCGCCCATGTACATACGTTTGGCAGAGCCCCAGTCCAAGGCAGTACTGAAGGTTTGCGAACGGCTGTAAGGATCTACATCGTTTCCGACTTGGGCAAAACCCGCACGTACTTTTGCAAAATCAACCCAAGACGGCATTTTTACAACTTCTGATACCAATAAACTCAACGAAGCCGAAGGATAAAAGTATGAATTGTTGCCTTTTTTGAGCGTACTAGTCCAGTCATTACGTGCAGTCAAATCTAAGTAAACCAGGTCTTTGAACCCGACAGAGGCCGAGGCATATACTCCATACAATAATTTTCGTGAAAAAGAACTCAAAGGATTAAACGTTCCCGGAGCGCCGTTGGCAATGGTATATAGCCCCGGAATCACCAGTTCGGTAGTAGCATTATAAAGTGATTGGTAATATTGCTCCAGACGGTTGGCACCTGCCATGGCATTGAGGCTCCAACTGTTATCGAAATTCTTTTTATAATTGAGCATCAAATCGAAGTTTTGCTCTTTTCGGTAGTCGTTCGAAATCGTATATCCACCTTTCAACGCTTCATAATTACTGTACGCTTTTTTCGACTCAAACATCTCGCTGTAAGAATCTCTAGCGTATTTTCCTGTCAATGATAGCTCGTTGGTTAAATCATAATCCAATTGAATTTTGGCAACAGTACGGTCGCGTTTAAAGCCCGTTAGGTTTTCATATACCAAAAAGAAAGGATTATTTTGTTTGTCTTTGTACTTGCGCTGGGCGATGCCTTCTTGCCCTGGCAACCAATAATCGCGTAAATCATTGACATTGACCTGCGAACCTATTTCGTACACACTCCTAACGGGGTCGTTACGGCTGGCATCTATCAAAGGTCGATTGTCAGAACCCGATTGCGTCACATTCAAGCTCACAGAAGTACGAAACTTATCGGTGATGTTGTAGGCAGAGTTCAGGGCAATCGTCAAACGCGACAAATCGGTATTGGGAATAATGCCCGAGTTGCTCATATTTCCTGCCGACAAGCGGAAATTACCTTTTTCGTAATTGCCATTAACGGATACGTTGTTGGTATTAGTAACCCCCGTTTGGAAGAAATCTTTGAAGCGATTGGGATACGAAACCAGCGGGGCCTTTTGACCATTACTATTCCACAAAACCCAGTTTTCGCCCGCATCTAGCGCAGGGCCCCAGCTTTCATTTTCGGCTTCTTCTAGTACGTGCGCGCCTGTTTTGCCAGAGCCAAATTTGTTTTGTACTTGCACGTACTCTAGTGGTTTGTCCATTACCACCGAAGTATTCAACGATACCCCAATTCCTTTTTTACCTCCGGCACCTGACTTAGTAGTAATCAATACTACACCACTTCCTGCCCGTGAGCCGTACAAAGCCGCCGCGCTAGGGCCTTTTAGAATAGAAATATTGGCAATATCGTTGGGGTTAATATCCGAAATTGGATTTCCCATGTCGGCTCCCGCAAAGGAGTTGGTCATGCGATTGGCAACGGGCACACCATCAATCACAAACAAGGGCTGATTGTCGCTATTGAGTGAGTTGGCACCCCTAATCACCATACTCACCGACGAACCAACAGCGCCGCCCATTTGCGAAATTTGTACCCCTGCTACTTTGCCCGCTAAAGTATTGAGCACATTGTTTTGGGGGGTTTGGGTAAGAGCAGTCCCTTCCACATTGCCAACTGAGTACCCCAAGGAGCGTTTTTCGCGCTTGATACCCAAGGCCGTCACCACGGCCTCATCCAGTATAATCGCACTCTCTTCCAATTCCACTTGCAACGTGGTTTTGTCCCCGAGTACAATTTCTTTGGTTTGATAACCAATAAACGAAAACACCAAGACCGAAGCAGAAGTAGAGACTTCAATACGAAACGAGCCATCACTACCCGAAATCGTACCCGTTTGGGTACCTTTTACCACCACATTGACCCCTGGCAAGGGGCTTCCGTCGGCTTTTGCAGTCACTTTTCCCGAAATCACTTTCACCAGTTTTTTTACCGATGTAAGTGTTTGGAGCTCCGCACTTTGATTGATAACATTAGGCGTGGTAACGGGCAGCGGCTCCTGCACCAAAGCTGCCCATTTGGTGAGGGGGGTCAGCAAGTACAGGTTTTTATCCAATTTTTCATAACGTAGATTAAGAGTAGAAGATATAAACTCTAGCTCTTTTTCCAGCGACCCAAACTGTTGCAAACCATAATCGATGCTTTTGTTTTCGACCGTTCGGCGATCGTACGAGAAAGACACTTTATATCTTGATTGAAGGTCTTTCAGAGCGCTTTTCAGCGATTTAACATTACTTGATTTTTGATACTGACTCTGAATTCCGGTCACTTCGCGCGAAGCTAGTAATTGGGCAGATGCCTGAAAGGCAAGACCAAAAAACAGCAAGCTCAAAGCCCGATGTCGTGATTTTCGATTGCAGAAATTTTTCATATAGACAGTGGTTTGGTATTCTAAAAAATGGTAAATCAATCATTAACAGATTTTTTAAACTGAACCCCTCCCTCTACACGCACTACCTGATGAGGATATGCTTTTGTGAGGGCGTTGATAAGAACGCTGGGGTCGTCAGCAGGAAATACTCCATTAAATTCCCCAAGTTTGCTTCCTTCTTCTACCTGTACTTTTAGGCCAAAGCGTTCTTCCAATACTTTTTGTATGTCTAACAGCGTGGCGTTTTCAAAAACCACTTTGCCCGATTGCCAAGCCGTATAATTCTGAACATTTACCTCTCTTTTTACCAGATTTCCTGAAGAATTCGAGTATTCTACCAAATCGCCTGGTTGCATCAATAGTTTTTGGGAACTGGCTTTATTGAGAGATAGTTCTACTTTTCCCGATTCGAGGGCTACCGAAGTCGAATGAGAGAAACTTCGAACATTGAAGCGTGTCCCCAACACCGCCACATCCACCTCTCCCGAATGCACCACAAATCCGCGATGATTAGGCAAATGACTCACGTCAAAAAAGGCTTCTCCTGTAAGCCATACTTCACGACTTCCGGCATCTTCTTGCTCCATGCCTGCCACTTTGAGTTCCGCTCCTTTGTTTAATTTGACGACCGACCCATCGGCTAGTTTTAACTCCAGCATTTTCTCAGAAGCTACATACACCTTAGACGTCAACTCTTTATTCACATACCACACCACCCCTAGCGCCACCAGAAGACTAGCGGCTACGGGAATCATCCACCGTACAACTATATTTTTTAGCGAATGCTTTGAAGGTTTGGCGTCTTCCCAATCCTGTACTCTCGCCATCAATTTCGTACTTGCTTGCGCTATCTGCTGCTCATCTACTGTTGTCTCATCTTCGTTTTGCATCAGTTTCAACAAAGACACCGCTTCTTCTACATTCGCTTTCAAAGCAGGTTCTTCTTGCATCAAGCGTTCCCATTTTTTTATCGCGTCATCGTCAGTCCTAAAGTACCAGCCTAAAAAGGTTTCGTCGGTAAGCAATTGTTCGGGCTTCATATCAAATTTTTGTTCCTTTCTGAATACCAGTGCAGCCAATCGTCACGGGATAATCATTTTTTTTCTTATTTTTTTTTTATTAATTAAAATTTAAAATTGCACGCACTTTGAATAGTCTAACTTTGCTTTGCTTTTGTAATAAGGTTAAACACAACTTTTGGTTAGATGGATGAAACTCAATTGTGGAAGGGTTTTCTTAATGCCGATCCAAAAGCCTTTGAAGGTCTTTTTAAGAGTTATTACAAGCCCCTATATCTATACGGCTACAAAATGGTCCGTAATAGGCAGCTTGTGGATGATTGTATTCAGGATCTTTTTTTTGAGCTATGGACTAGCAAAGCGCATTTGAGCGAAGTGACATCGGTAAAAGGGTATCTTTTTAAAGCTCTCAAATTCAAATTGACAAGGGAGTTAAGAAAAGAAAACCGTTTTGGCACCCTCGAAGAAGAACCCAACGAGTGGTTTGAAATCAGTCATGAAAATTGGCTCATCGAACAACAAACCAACGCTGACCAAAAAGAACGATTGACGCATCTTATGGGCCAACTTACCAAACGACAACAAGAAGCAATTTATCTGAGATTTTATGTGCAGCTTACCTACGAAGAAGTGGCGGAGATGATGAAGCTAACATACCAGGCAGTGGTCAATCTAGTTTATAAATCTGTTAAATTTCTTAGAGAACACTTAGTGCCGTTATTAATGCTTACGATAATCAATATATCTTTCTTCTGAATGCCCTCCGCTGGAGGGCATTCAGGTAGTTTAAGTGACATTTTAGGCCAAAGGAAACTCTGAATCAAAATAGCCCGCAAAGCGCCATAATTCTTGAATTTCATCCCTCCGCACGGGATAAGGCGCATAACGCTCATTGAGTGACTTTAAGACAAGTACCCCTTTTTCTTCCAAATAATTAAAAACTTTTTTCAAGACCACTCCTTCATCTTTGGTAACTACCAAGCAAATCGTGCCACTTTTGACGGCGTCCCAGCGGTCGATGTATTCTCCAAAAACCACCGCCCCTTCTCTCAAAGGCGGCATAGAATCGCCTTCATAAGGAAAAGCTCGGTATTTACGCTCTCTGGATAAAAAAGGCAATTGAAAAGTAGGAAGCCGGTTGATATAATCTATATCTCCGTAGCCTTCGGCATAGCCGCCCATCGCCCTCACAGGTACAAACTCAATGTTTTCATGATTTTGGCTATCGACTGTCGTCACCAATACACGGATGTCGTTTGAGGCAAAAGGCTGAAACTCACGACTTAAATCTTTGCGCAGAAGCCCGTCAATGGTTACGCCAAAGAAAGCCGCTAAGCGAATCAAATCCTCAAAACTCGGCTCAGCTCGGCCTAATTCGTAGGCGGCTAGGGTAGATTTTTTCATCCCTAATTCATCAGCTAACCGCTGTTGAGATACCTTTCCGGCTAGCTTCCCGCGTAGGTAAGAAAGATTTTGAGCAAAATTATTCACTTTTTCTTGCATAAAATTAAAAACATGGCTAATTTTTGCAACTAAAATACAAATTATTTAGTCAACTACCAAGAAACAGCCATTTAAACATTTATATACTAAAACAATATTTTTTTAAAACGTTAAAACTCATGAACTTCTACTTTCCTACTGTTTTTATCCCTTTCTCGGGCTCTACGGTAGCGGCAGGGTTTCCTTCTCCTGCCGAAGACTACACCGAGCTATCGCTTGATCTCAATAGCCACCTCATCGACCGCCCTTATACTACCTTTTGCATCCGAGTAAGGGGGAATTCCATGGAAGGTGCCAGGGTGTATGACGGCGATATGCTGTTGGTGGATCGCTCTATTTCTCCCCAAAACGGCCACATTGTTATTGGCGTCTTAGACGGCGAATTTACGGTCAAACGGCTACGTATCGACCAAGGCCAAATGTACCTTCTCCCAGAGCATCCTGCTTATGACCCTATTAAAATCAACCATGAAAATGATTTTAAAGTATGGGGCGTAGTGACTTATGTTATTCATAAAGCATAATATGTACGCTCTGGTAGATTGTAACAATTTTTATGCCTCTTGTGAGCGCGTGTTTCAGCCTCAGCTCGAAAAACGGCCCATCGTGGTACTTTCCAACAACGACGGCTGCATTATTGCTCGTTCTAATGAAGCCAAAGTGCTTGGCATTCCGATGGGGATTCCAGTGTTTCAAGTAGAGGCTTTACTCCGACAACACCAAGTTAAGGTTTTTTCTTCTAACTATGCTCTTTACGGCGATTTGTCGCACCGAGTGATGCAATCGTTACAAGCCTTTGCTCCAGCGATGGAGGTCTATTCTATCGACGAAGCTTTTTTAGATTTACGAAAAATCCCTTTTTATGATTTAGAAAAATGGGCCCAAACCCTCAAACGAAATATCCAACAATGGACAGGCATTCCGATTTCGATTGGAATTGCCCCAACCAAAACACTGGCCAAAATCGCCAACCGCTACGCAAAAGCCTTTCTACCCTCAGAAGGTATTTTTATCATTGAAGACGATCCTACCGCCGAAATAGCCTTGGCAGCTACGCCTATTGAAGATGTATGGGGTATAGGGCGTCGCTACAAGCGACTTCTACATTCTCATCAAATTTTCAATGCCTTTCAGCTCGTTCAAGCACCCGAAAGCTGGATTCAAAATCATCTTAAAGTAGTGGGATTGCGTATGTTGCGCGAGTTGCGCGGGGAGGTTTGTTATGGTCTTACAGTAGAGCCACATCCCAAAAAAGGCATTTGTGTTTCTCGGTCGTTTCGGCAAGCGACCTCTCATTTTGGGACCATCCAAGAGGTAGTTTCTACCTTTGCAGCCCGCTGTGGAGAAAAGCTCAGAAAACAAAAAAGCTGCGCCAATCTGCTTTATCTTTTCTTGTTTACCAATGCTTATCAAGATGCGGCCCCTCCTCAGATGTATTCAAAAGTAATATGCCTTCCCGTAGCAACCCACAACAGCTTCGAATTGGTCAAAATGGCGCTTACGGCGCTAGATTTGATTTTCAAAGAAGAATATCGTTATAAAAAAGTAGGAATCATGGTGACAGGTATCACCCCTGAATCTCATTTACAAACCAGTCTTTTTGATAAACCCGACCCCAAGCACCTCAGTCAAAAACGGGTATTGAAAGCAGTAGATGCGCTCAATCGGAAGCTAGGCAGAGATAAAATCCGAATCGCTATTCAGGGATATGGTTGGCAACCTTCTCAAGCCTACCGCTCTCCTTGCTATACTACTCGCTGGGAAGATATACCTACTATCGACGAAAGGCGGGATTTTAGAGGAAATATCCTCTCCCCTCGCCCTCATAAAGACTGAATCAAAGCGGTGATTTGTGGAATATCCAAAATCCAATCTGCAACGCCTTGGTTGATGGCTTGCTGAGGCATAAAAGGTACTTTGGCCGTATCGGGCTTTTGGACTACGGTCACTCCTCCCGCTTTTTGAATGGCTTTTAATCCTTGAGTCCCATCTGCATTGGCTCCTGAGAGCAAAATAGCGACCGATGAACGTCCGCACACATCTGCTACCGACTCAAAAGTAACATCCAATGCGGGACGACTATAATTCACTTTTTCGGAATCATCCAAAGAGAAAAATCCGTTTTTTTCGAGTAGTAAATGATAATCTGCCGGGGCAAGATAGATATGCCCTTTCTCTATTACATCTTTATCCTCTACCTCCTGAATAGGAAGGGAAGTTTTGTAAGAAAATAAATCCGCTAAAGAGGAGTCGTTGGAGTTTTTTCGATGGACTACCACTATCAGCACAAAAGGCATAGGAGAAGGCAAATCAGGTAGCAATTCTAGCAGTACTTCCAAACTCCCCGAAGAACCTCCTATTACTACTACTTTGCAGTCTTTTATGAGACGATTTTCCGCCATATTTTTTCGCTATTGAGTTGCTTGTATTTTGACTGTACCATCGAAAATTTGAGGGTCTCTTTTGAACCCAAAGCCAAATAGCCCAATGCTCCCAAACTTTCATCAAACAACTGTAATACCCTATCTTGCAAGTCTTTATCAAAATAAATCAACACATTACGACAAAGTATCAGGTCAAATTCATTAAACGAACGATCAGACACCAAGTTGTGGGTCGAAAAAATCATCCTTTCACCAAGAGCTTCATCAAACTTCACTTGCCCATAATGAGCCGTATAATAGCTCGAAAAATCTTTCCGCCCTCCCGACAAAATATAATTTTCGGAATATTGCTTCATTGACTGAAGCGGAAAAAACCCCGTTCTTGCCTTCTCTAATACACTAGGATTCAGATCAGTAGCATATAAAAGAGACTTTTGAAGTAAATTCATTTCTTTCAACAAAATCGCCATCGAATACACTTCCTCACCTGTTGAGCATCCTGCATGCCAAATCCTAATAAAAGGTTTGGCACTGATGGTTTGGAGTACTTCGGTACGCAGTGTTTTATAAAAAGAAGGGTCGCGAAACATCTCCGTGACATTGACAGTCACCTCTTCCACAAAGCGCTTCAGATAAATCTTGTCTTCCTTGATACGATATTTAAACTCGGCAAGGCTCAGAAATTTGTCTAACGAACACAATCGTGTAATGCGCCGTTTGAGCGAAGCCCTCGAGTAATGCGTAAAATCATACCCATGCCATTCAAAGAGGTCGTTGAGCAAATGCTCCACTTCGGCATCCTCAATCTGTATCAGTTCTCTATACACGGTCTAACATTTCCAATAATTTATCTACATCAATTGGCTTTGAGATATAATCGGTAGCCCCCGCTGCTAAGCATTTTTCCTTATCTCCTACCATTGCTTGAGCCGTCACCGAAAAAATAGGGGTATTGGCTCGATGCTCCAGTGATTTGATGCGAGGAATCGCCTCATAGCCATCCATTTCGGGCATCATCATATCCATCAAAATGACATCGACTATTTCATCAGTCTTCAAAATCTCCAATGCTTCTTGGGCACTAAGGCACGAAAGACACTCAAACGCTCGTGCTCTTAACGTCGCTTTTAGAGCAAAGATATTTCGAGAATCGTCGTCGATGATTAAAACTCTCTTTTTACGCATGAGGTTTAAAATTAAGTGATATAGATGTTAGCCTCCCGTTTACTTTTATTCTTTTCACACTGACACTATCATAAGTTATAAAAAACCAGTCTATCTTTTTTCATACAACCACACTCGTAATAAAGAGATGAGTTGGTCAATATCAACGGGCTTGGTGATATAATCCGACGCCCCAGCCTGAATACACCTTTCGCGGTCGCCTGTCATGGCCTTGGCCGTGACCGCAATCACTGGCAAATTCTTCCACTTATAATTCTCTCTGATTTTTTTGGCAGTTTCGTAGCCATCGATTTGGGGCATCATCATATCTAGCAGCACCACATCAATGCGCGGGTTTTCGTTCAACTTCTGCAATGCCTCTTTTCCATCCAAGGCCGTGACTACGTTCATCTTGTAGTTTTCGAGTGCCTTCGACAAAGAGAAGATATTCCTGACGTCGTCGTCGGCCACCAACACCGTCTTGTCTTTCAGGATGTCGGTCAAAACGCCTAACTTTTTTGGTTCTTCGACAGCGGTTCCCGCAGATGGTTTCTGTTCTCCCACAAGGTGCAAGAAAATCGACACCTCGTCGAGCATACGTTGATAAGAATGCGCGGTCTTGACTACAATAGAATCGGCATAGCGTTTGATTTTGAGTTCTTCGGCCATCGACAAACTCTTTCCCGTAAAAATAATGATAGGTACTCTCTCCAAGCCAGGGTTTTTCTTGACCTCTTCGAGGGTATCGTAGGCAGTACTATCAGGAATACCCATATCCAAAATAACACACTCGACTTCTTTACGTTTGAGGGCTTCGACCCCTTCCGAAATATTGCTTCGAAGCTCCGAACTAATGTCGAAAGTTTCTAGGAAATAGGCCAATGCCTTGGCATGTTTGGGATTATCTTCTACAATCAATACTTTTTTGGAATCTCGATTGAGCACGTATTCTATTTTTTCAAATACTTCCTGCATTTGCTCAAAAGCCACAGGCTTATCTACAAAATCAATCGCGCCTTTCAGGATACTTTCTTTTTCCAAATGCAAAGACGACATCATATGTACTGGAATATGGCGCGTTTGGAGATTGTTTTTGAGGGCATCCATCACTTCCCATCCGCTCATAACGGGGAGTTGGATATCCAACAGTATCCCTAGAGGCTTATAAATAGTAGCCAATTGGACACCTTCATCACCTCGTACCGCCACGATTCCCTTATACCCTTTGCTACGAGCATAATTGAGAAGCGAACGGGCAAAGTTTGTATCATCTTCAATGATAAGTATTGTCTTGTCATCTGAATGAATAGTATTTCTATCATCAGGGATATTTTCAGGAATAGACGCGCTGATATACTTATCGTTGGGAGTTTCTTTACTGCCAGAAGTCGGTAGTTTAGGCTCAATGGTAAGCGTGATAGGCTTAGAAGACCCGCTACTTACGCCCATTCCAGAGGTCAATGGAACACATAAAGTAAAGGTGCTTCCCTGATTGACGCGGCTCGAAAGCGAGATTTCGCCCCCCAGCAATTTGGCCAATTCTCTACTGATTGAAAGCCCCAAGCCGGTACCTCCGTATTTTCGTTTGGTGGAACCGTCGGCCTGCTGAAATGCCTCAAAAATAAGGGGTTGCTTTTCGGGAGGAATCCCAATGCCCGTATCTTTCACACCAAAACACAACGCATTGTTTTCAGCGTGACGATAGATATTGACTTTGACCGAGCCCGTTTCGGTAAATTTAAGCGCATTAGAAATGAGGTTTTTAAGAATTTGCCCCAATCTCATTTTGTCCGTTTCAATCGTTGACGGCATATCGGCTGCCACATTGATTTGAAAATCTAGTTTTTTATCTTTTGCAATAGGCTCAAAGAGTGATTGTAGCTCATATCGGATATCCTCTAGTGCCACATCCGATACCTCTAGGGTCATCTGCCCTGCTTCAATTTTGGACAAATCCAATATTTCATCAATCAAACCAAGTAATCCATTTCCTGAAGATTGAATGACTTTGGCATACTCTACTTGATCTTCCGAAAGGTTGTGTTCGGTGTTTTCGGATAGCAAGCGACTCAACAACAAAATAGAGTTGAGCGGGGTACGAAGCTCATGCGACATATTGGCCAAAAACTCTGACTTATAACGAGTTGTAAGCTCAAGCTCTTCGGCTTTTTTCTGAATTTCTTCATTTTTTTCTTCCAACAAAATACTTCTTTCTTCTAGCTCGGTATTGGTTTGCTGAAGTTCTTCTTGCTGCACTCTTAGCTCTTCTTCCGATGCTTGGAGTTTTTGAGCTTGCGCTTCTAATTCTGTATTGAGATTTTCGAGTTCGTTGTGTTGGGCCTGTAATTCCTCCGATTGCGCTTGCGTCTCTTCCAAGAGATTTTGCAACTTCAAATAATCTAAAGCCGAATTGATAGCAATCGCCATCGCTTCTTGGTTGGTTTCCAGAAAATTGATTTCTAGCTCAGTAGGATGTCGCAAAAAACCCAATTCAATAATTCCAATGCACTCATGTGCATACATAAGCGGAACAATCAGCACCGAGCAAGGAGCGGTATTACCAAGTGACGAACCAATTTCAAAGTAATTTGACGGCAAATCCTTCAAAACAGTCGTTTGTTTACTCTCAACAGCTTGCCCTATCACCCCTTCACCGCTAGTGATTCGTTGGGGGGCATTGAGAGCAGCATGACTACCCGCCAATCTAAAATTCCCTGCTTCTTCATGGATGTAGAGCGTTCCATTGGGAGTTTGCAGGTAAGAAACTATGGTTGACATGATGTTAGTGGCCAATTTGTTGAGTTCTCGCTTTCCTCTCATAGCTGTACTCAGCTTTACAGTACCTGCTTGAAGCCACCCTTTATGGTTCAAATCAGTGAAAGTAGTTTCCAAGGATTCGGCCATTTTGTTAAGCGCCTTTGAGATACGGCCCAGTTCGTCGTCGCTGGTATCCGTACTGCGCGTTGCATAATCTCCCTCAGCGATATGAGCCGTAATCTGCTCCATGCGATTGATTCGCTTTGAGGTCTCGATGTATTTCTCTTCGGCCAGCTTTTGTTGGGCGATTCTCTCATCCAAGTCACGCTTGATACGAATATAAGTAAAGACCGTAATCAAAATAGAGATGATAGCAGCGATTGCCAACAACAGTGGTGTGTATCGGATATAAATTTGGAGCTGCTCCGTACGTTCTTGCAAGCGTTGGGTTTCCTGGGCTTTGATACGATTCACTACCCGTCTCACATCATCCATGATTTTTTTACCCTTGGCCATTTCGGCTAGACGTTGGGTAGTATCTCCCCTAGAAACATTACCTCGCCTCACCATATCAATGATCTTTTGCATCTGCTCAAATTTGGCCTCGTACAGTCTGCGGGTTTCTTCTAGGTTGTTTTGTTGAAATGGATTATCAACTGTCAGTTTTTTAGCCCGCTCATAGCTTTCTGTTGCTTTTTCATAGGCACCATTATAGGGAGTCAAAAAAGTAGGATTAAGCGTAAGCAAATACCCCCGCTGCCCTGTTTCGGCATCTTTGAGATAAGAGATGATATTTTCGGCCTCCATCAGCACTTCATTGGTGTGATTGACGAGCTTAGAGTTGTCGATCAGCTGCTGCGTACTATAAAACGAAGCAAAAAGACTAACCAACAATAAAAGTATGGAGGCCGAAAAGACAATCTGAAGCTGTCGAATGACCGTATTTGAAACAGTGCGGAGCGGCATAAATGTTTGTTTGTAAAGATTATTTTACTAATTCACCAAATCATTTTGGGTTACGGGCAAAACGATAATAAAACGCGCACCTTCATTTTCTCGGCTTTGGGCAGAAATAATACCGTTGTGTTTTTCAATATTTTTTTTGGCTATCGCCAATCCAATGCCTGTTCCTTCATAGCTATTTTGGTCATTGAGGCGTTGAAAAATGACAAAGATGCGATCCAAAAATTTTTCGTTAAAGCCGATACCATTGTCTTTAACCACTATACGACAATACGCGCCATTAGGAGTAAGTTTACTTTCAATGTCTTTATGAGCCACTAGTTCCCCCGTAATTTCAACCACGGGCGGTACTCCTTCTTTGGCAAATTTGAGTGCATTACTGATAAGGTTTTGAAAAACTTGTCGTAAACGGGCCGGAATTCCCTCAATCATTGGCAAATTCCCGATTTCTACCACCGCTTTTTTCTTATGAATAAGGTCATCAAAATCCAGCAAAAGCTCTTCTAACAAGGAGTTGAGATTAGTAGGTTGAAAGAGAGCCTCTGCCGACAATTGGGAGTATTCCAATACATCATTGATAAGCCTCGACATACGGTCAGAGGCTTTTATCGAACGCTCCAGATAAGAGACTGCTTCGGTATTTTCTTTCAAGAACCGCTCTTTGATGATGCCATTGAAAATTTGAATTTTTCTTAAAGGCTCTTTCAAGTCATGCGATACTACCCAAGCAAACTGCTGCAACTCGTGGTTGGTTCGTTCCAACTCTAAGTTCTTATCTCTCAATTCTTTAGTCCTCAAAAGCACTTCTTCTTCCAGTAGCTCTGCTGCGATTTTTTGGGGGTGGATGTCCGTAAAAGTTCCTACCCATCTCACAATCGTATCTTGCTGTTTGATAGGTAAAATCCTCAACAAATGATAACGATACTCTCCTGTGTCAAGTAATCGTAAGCGGGTTTCGCAAGAGAAAGCAACCCCTTTCGCAAAGTATTTGCCCCACTCTTCACAAGTTCGGTCATCGGGGTGCAATTCGGGAAAAGCATTGGGGTCTCGTGAATACAAAAACCAATGCTCATTTACATACTCCAAACGACCATCGGTAGCTACCGTAAATGCCATTTGGGGAAGCGATGAGAGCACCAAACGCAACTCTTCCATGCTTTTTACCAATTCCTCTTGCGCTTGTTTTCGTACTTCAACTTCTTTTTGGAGCGACTTTTGAATGGCCCGCAGCTCTTGTTGTTGTTCGTAAAGCTTATTAAAGTTTTTGACTTTCAACAACAATATATCGGGGTCAACAGGCTTGGTTAGATAATCGACCCCACCCGAGGTATATCCCTTGGTGATGAATTTTTTGTCGGTATTAACAGCCGACAAAAATATGATAGACGTATCTTTTGCTTTGCTAAAACCCGCGATGGCATTGGCCACTTCAAAACCATCCATGTCAGGCATTTGTACATCCAAAATAATGACTGAATAATTGTGATTCAAAACTTTTTTCAAAGCTTCCTCTCCCGACTCAGCCGTATCGGTTTCAAAACTATGTAATTCAAGTATTTTCTTTAGTGGTAGTATATTTTCGGGTCTGTCATCAACAATCAGAATCATGCGAAATGATGAGTTTTTATATAAAGCGTACCTCTTTCATACTTTTTTGCACTGACTTAATACGAAGTATAAATAGAAGAACAAAACTACATTATGTAAATATTGGTATATCCTGTAAAGATACATTTCTCAGGTAGACCTTCCAAATTTTGACGGCAACTAGCCTTCTCAATCAAAACATTGAGGCTTTTTTATAAACCTTTCTTCTATGTAACAATTATCACGGACTGGCTTTTAGACTGAATCTACTTTTGCAGTGTCATTCAACAACAACATTTAAAATAACACTCGCAAGTATGAGTTCTATCGAAATTTTCGGCTTTTCGGCATCCATTCTTATCGGTGTCAGTTTAGGGCTAATTGGCGGAGGAGGCAGTATTCTCACCTTGCCTGTACTCGTTTATCTTTTAGGTATCAACCCTGTCTTATCCACCGCCTATTCCCTTTTTGTAGTGGGTACTACTTCCTTGGTAGGTTCTTTCAATTTTATGCGGAAAGGACTCGTCAATTATAAAGCTGCGCTGGTGTTTGCGCTACCTTCCTTCACTACCGTATTTCTAACGCGCAAATATCTTGTACCTGCCATTCCAGATTCGTTGTTTAGCATAGGAAGTTTCGAGATCACCAAAAACATCGGCATTATGATATTTTTTGCGCTTGTGATGTTAGCGGCTTCTTATTCGATGATTAAAGACAAAAAAACCAATAATAACGAAGATACAGGAGAGGTCAAATTCAATTATCCCATGATTGCGCTTGAAGGAGCGGTGGTAGGTGTACTCACAGGTATCGTAGGAGCAGGGGGGGGATTTTTGATTATTCCTGCTTTAGTACTCTTGGCTCATCTCCCCATGAAAATGGCAGTGGGAACATCGCTACTCATCATTGCGGCCAAATCACTCATCGGATTTATCGGTGATCTTTCCAATGTTGCCGTGGATTGGTCATTTTTGATGGAGTTTACGGCATTGTCAGTACTAGGGATTTTTGTAGGAAGTTACCTATCTAAATTTATCGCGGGCGATAAGCTCAAAAAATCTTTTGGCTGGTTTGTGCTTCTGATGGGAGTGTATATCATCACCAAAGAAATTTTCTTTAAATAACCACATAAAATCTCTTCTCTGTAATAAATGTTACAGACTAGGAGACAGCTAGTACCTAGCTTTGTTTCATCAAATTACCAACCAAACATCCAAACAACCATGTTCTTTCAACACATATATGACAAAACTTTGGCCCAAGCTAGCTATTTGGTAGGCTGCCAAAAAACGGGAGAAGCCATCGTAATTGACCCCAAAAGAGATGTAGATACTTACCTTGAAATAGCAAAACAAAACGGGCTAAGAATCACCCATATCACCGAAACGCACATTCACGCCGATTTTTTGTCAGGTTCGAGGGAATTGGCGGTCCTTACTGGTGCCCAAATGTACCTTTCTGACGAAGGTGGAGAAGATTGGAGATACGAGTTTGAGCACATTGGGCTTAAACACGGGAGTATCATCAAAGTCGGAAACCTAACGCTTGAAGTACTTCATACCCCCGGACATACCCCCGAAAGTATTAGTTTTTTGCTCACTGATAAGCCCGCTTCCTCAATGCCTGTCATGTTGTTTACGGGCGACTTCGTGTTTGTAGGGGATATTGGGCGGCCTGATTTGCTCGAAAAAGCCGCTGGTCTCAAAGGCACCCAAGACAAAGGAGCTTTACAAATGTACCAATCACTGGCACTTTTCGCAAACCTCCCCGATTACGTTCAGGTTTGGCCCGGACACGGTGCTGGCTCCGCTTGTGGCAAAGCACTAGGAGCCGTACCAAGCACCACAGTAGGTTATGAGAAAATACGTAACTGGGCTTTCCAATATGACGAAGATCAAGAAGGTTTTGTAAAATATTTGTTGGCCGACCAACCTGAGCCTCCCAAGTATTTTGCAATGATGAAAAAACTCAACAAAGTAGAACGGCCACTGCTTACATCAATACCTCAGCCGCAAAAACTCACGCCTGAGGCCGTCAAAGAAGCAATGGCTAAAGGTATTAAACTAATTGATACGCGCAATAAAGCCGAGTTTGCAAAAGGTTTTGTACCGAATAGCCTCAACATCCAAGGCAACAACGCCTTTGCTACTTGGATGGGGTGGCTTATCGATTATGAAGAGCCTTTTATGCTGATAGCTAGTGATTCACAAATCGAAGACCTCACTCGCAAACTCATGCGTATCGGCTTAGACAACGTGCTGGGGTATATTACGGATGTCAATTTACTAGGCATAGAATTAGAAAAAAACGAGTGGATAGATATAGACGAATTTAAAACTTACATCGGGCGCGAAGATGTCCAAATTGTAGATTTGAGAGGAGCCTCCGAATATAACAGCGGACACATAGAGGGTGCCGACAACGTATTTGTAGGAACCCTCCCCGCCAACCTCGACAAAATAAACCGCCACAAACAGCTCGTGATTCATTGTCAAGGTGGAGATCGTGCGGCAATTGGCTATTCTTTGCTTCGGAAAAATGGCTTCAACAACATCAAGAATTATTCGGCTGGTATCAACGAATGGGTCAACAAAGGCAACCCACTCGTGACAGAAATGGTAGAAGAAGCAGCTTGTTAATTAAGATGATTAGATACGAAACTCCCCAGTTTATTTTATTTGGGGAGTTTCGTATTTTAATCCAATACCTCTCATTCAAAATTTCAACCACCTTTTTAAATCCCCCACTCTTCATGAAAGAATTTTGGGAAAGCCGCTATAAAGCGCCTGCTTTTGCGTACGGAACACGCCCCAACGAATTTTTCCAAGAGCAAATTGATAAAATCCCGCCCGGCAAACTCCTCTTACCCGCTGAAGGAGAAGGCCGCAATGCAGTATACGCTGCTCGTAAAGGTTGGGATGTAACGGCCTTTGATTTTAGTATGCAAGCCATGCTAAAAACTTTTCAATTGGCCGAACGTTACGACGTCACGCTCAATTATACAGTTCAAGACATAGCCAAGTTTGAACCTAATGGAGTCGCTTATGATGCAATAGGATTGTTTTTTGCCCATTTTCCGCCGACTCTTAGAAAAACATTTCATCAAAAACTTCCGACCATGCTCAAAAAATCGGGCTATGTATGGTTGGAGGCTTTTCATCCCAATCAGCTATACTATTCATCAGGTGGCCCCAAAGAAAAAGAGATGCTGTTGACTCTTGAAGATTTGGAAATGGAATTTAAAGACCTCAACATTTTGATGCTCGAAGACCGCATCATCGAACTCGACGAAGGTCCCTATCATCAAGGCAAAGCTCATGTAGTCCGCATGATAGCTACCAAAACCGATTAATTAAGCTGTCGATTCACACAGATTCTCCATTTATGTCATGAAAAATCTTCTTATTTTAGTTTTATTTACTGTGGGCAGCTGGGCTTGTTCTCATGCACAAACCACTCAAAACCTAAATGCCAAAGCATTTAAGGAAACAATGACCAAAACCCCTAACAAAATCATTCTTGATGTTCGTACAAATAGCGAAGTCGCACAAGGAGTGATTGCGGGAGCTCTCCAAATTGATTATAATAACCCTCATTTTGAGCATCAACTCGAGCAATTAGACAAATCAAAGCCTATCTTTGTATATTGTGCCATAGGAGGTCGCAGTGGTTCGGCTGCTCAGTTGATGCAAAAAAAAGGATTCAAAAAAATCTATAATCTCGACGGGGGTATCAATGCTTGGCAAAGAGCAGGGTATCCCATTACTTCTCTCAAAAAATGAAATCTTTCATCTTGATTTTTTCATTCTGTATCATGCTATTTGGTAAAGCTTCCGCCCAATCTCCCAAAGTAAGTAGTGGCCCCTACAATCTTCTTCTGCGCACGTTGTTGTCGCACTCTGTTCCGGAGGTAGATGTGCAGCAATTAGCTCATACCAAAGAAAAAATCGTATGGGTAGATGCCCGCGAAAAACGCGAATATGAAGTCAGCCATCTTCCCAATGCAGTTTGGGTAGGCTATGATCAGCTAGATTTATCTCCTCTGACTCATGCACCCAAAAATCAGCCGATAGTAGTGTACTGCTCCGTAGGCTACCGAAGCGAAAAAGTAACCGAAAAGCTTATCAAACAAGGATTTACAAACGTCAAAAATCTCTATGGAGGGATTTTTGAATGGAAAAATCAAGGTGGCGAAGTAGTCAATGAAAAAGGCAAAACCGACGATGTTCATGCCTACAACAAAACATGGGGCGTATGGCTTACCAAAGGCAACAAAATCTATCAATAAGCCTTTACACAAATCTTTGATTTGTACAATTTTTCCACACTTGTGTAACAATTATCACAATCTCGACTATTTCCGGGATTTACCTTTGTTGCTACATCACCACCACCCATTCGTTTTCATCAACGATATGATTCAGCAAGAACCTAACGACTCGACCCAAAAAAAACTTTTCACGGCCCTGCGAATACTCATCGGGCTTCTTCTAGGAGCTGTCGCCATCTTTTTTTTATTGGTTTCTATTCTTTTTTTCGACACCCCTACTCTGCCTACTGAAGAGCCTGTCTTAGTCCAAAAAACCTATACCAAGCCCGATTCAAATTTTACAGGTGTATGGCTAGCCCCGGCCGATTGGCGAATGTCTCAGCTGAGTCCAGAAAAACAACAGCTAGTCAAATATGGCAAAGAGCTCATCGCCCATACCGCTACTTACTTGGGTCCCAAAGGTAGTGTGCGGCACTTATCAAACGGCATGAATTGCCAAAACTGCCACCTTAATGCAGGCACGCAGCCTTGGGGCAACAATTATTTTGCCGTTGAAAGTACTTACCCAAAGTTTAGAGAACGCTCGGGTGGCATTGAGAATAAAATCAAACGAGTAAACGACTGCTTTGAAAGAAGTCTCAACGGAAAAGCACTAGATTCCACCTCGCGCGAAATGCAAGCGATCATCACCTATATCGAATGGCTGGGTACGGGAGTCGCCTCCAAAACCTCGCCCAAAGGCTCGGGTATCTTCAAGTTAAAACTCCTCAGCCGCGCCGCCGACCCCGATAAAGGCAAAATAGTATATGAGCAAAAATGCCAAAGTTGTCACCAAGCGCAAGGGGAAGGAGTATTAGCTGCCGACGGCAAGAGCTACTCATTTCCACCTTTGTGGGGCAAAAACAGCTACAACACTGGCGCTGGACTTTACCGTATCTCCAATTTTGCAGGTTATGTAAAATACAATATGCCTTTGGGTGCTACTTATCAAAACCCTCAACTCTCCGATGAAGAAGCCTGGGACGTAGCTGCTTTTGTCAATTCTATGCCGCGCCCGACCAAAGATCTCAGTAAAGATTGGCCTAATTTGGCAGGAAAGCCTTTTGATCATCCCTTTGGCCCTTATGCTGATTCATTTTCCGAAAAACAACATAAATATGGTCCTTATCAACCTATCAAAGCGTGGAAAGAACAGCACAAAGGGCTGAAAGTACCTCATTCTAAATTGGCCAAGCTTTAAACCTCTTTACTTATCATGAAAATCAAATTATTACTTTCATTCCTTTTTGTTTTTGTCTTGATTGGTAACAGTTTTGCCCAAAACAAGAAAAATAAAAAAGAGCCTATCCACCGCCTTGTATTTCAGCTTTCCAGCCCTGATACGTCCGTATATCGCGCCCTCACTCGCCAAATTTCTAATGTTTTGAACTATTGGCCTACCGCCCAAATCGAAGTAGTGGTTCACAATAAAGGGGTGAGTTTTATGCGTAAAGACCAAAGCACTTTCCAACCCGAAATACAATCTCTAAAAGACAAGGGAGTGGAGTTTGCCGTTTGTGAAAATACCCTCAAGCAACAGAAACTTTCCAAAAATCAGATTTTACCACAAGCTCGCTTTGTACCTGTCGGAATTGCCGAACTCGTCCTTAAACAAGAAGATGGCTGGGCCTACATCAAAGCCGGATTCTAACCCCCAACCCTTGCCCTTATGCCTACAAGAAGAGATTTTATCCAGTCGGGACTGCTAGCTACTGCAGCCGCTACTAGTACGACATCACAGGCGAGCAATGTGCCATTTTCATCCAGCCCTTTAGCGCCCCAAAGTGGCACAATTACTTTTTTACAAACTACCGATGTTCACTGCCAAATTCATGCACACGATGAGCTTTTTTGGGAAAATGAGAAACTTACTTTTCGCAAAGCAGGAGGCTACGCCCATCTCGCCACGGCTTTAGAGAGTATGCGCCGCGAAAACCCCGCCAATACCATTACGGTAGATACCGGCGATATGTTTCAGGGAAGTATGCTATCGGTCAAAACCCAAGGGCAAGCCTTTGTACCTCTTCTCAATGCCCTGGGCTACGATCTCTATTTGCCTGGCAACTGGGAGGTGGTGTATTATAAACAAAATATGCAACACCTCATGGGAAGCCTCCTCGCACCCAAGGTATGTACCAATATGTATCACGACTTGGGCGATGGCAAACGAGGTGGATTTATCTTCCAACCTTATCAAATCATCAATCGCTTAGGTATTAAAATTGGTTTTTTGGGCTATACAGACCCTTTGGTTCCTCTACGTCAATCTCCTTATTACAGCAAAGGCATCATCTATGCCAAACCCGAAGAAAATCTAAAAGAATACGTAGCCTTACTAAGAGAGCAAGAGAAGTGTGATTTCGTGATTATTTTATCGCATCTGGGACTTTCTCAACAAATCGCCCTTGGCAATCATCCTGCTTGCAAAGGAGTAGATTATATATTTGGGGCTGATACCCACGAGCGCGTCCGAACACCCCTTCAAGCCGAATACACCAAAATAGTTGAACCCGGCGCCTTTGGGTCTTTTATTGGACGTTTGGATTTGAAAATAGAGAATGGTAAAATTGCGCATGAAAAATACCAACTCATTGAAGTAAATCCTCAAAAATACCCCGCTAACAAAGAAGTAGAAGCGCTAATTCGCCAAATCGAAAAACCTTACAAAAACGAAATCGACAAAGTGATTGGCTATAGTACACTTCCACTTTATCGAAATTTTGTAGTTGAAAATACCATTGATACCCTCATCGTAGATGCTCTCAAGTGGAAAGTACAAGCCGATGTGGTGCTCTCCAATGGCTTTCGTTTTTGCCCCCCTCGTACTGCCGACCAAAGCGGTAAAGTACCTATTACAGAAGGGTATCTGTTTGATATGCTTCCGGTAGATGCCACAATCCGTACAGGCACTGCTACAGGGGCGCAGTTGGTAGAGTGGCTTGAAAAAGAACTCCAAAATGTATTTGCTCAAGATGCCTCCAAACGCTTCGGAGGCTGGCTGATTCGTTTTAAAGGAATGCAAGTAGAGTTTAAAGCCTTTGAAAGAATGGGGCATCGCGTCCAGAAAGTAATCATCGCTGGACAGCCTCTCGACCCCAACAAATCATATACCCTCTGTGCTTGCGAGCGCGATGGTGACCCAGAAGATATGTTATGCCGTATGAAAGGTGTCAAAAATGCCCAAAATACCTCATTTACCCTTCATAGTATGATGAAGGAATATTTGAAAGAGTTTTCGCCCGTAACGCCTATCTTGCGTCAAGATGCCAAAATCCTCGATGCTCCCCAAACGCTACTGAGCCAAGTACATGGCGTCAATTATCAATTTACATAATCTATCCTTCAACCATAAGAAAGTAGTGGTCCGCCTTTGCAGATATTTTACGATTTTTGGAAGTGTCCTTCTGCTTTCTTATTCCAATGCGCTAAGTCAAAACAAGCAAACTTCACTCCAACAATTGTACTGGCCAAAGCATTACAACATCTTTAAAATCAGCCTATTAGCAAAATAACATAACAAACTCGACACGCGGCATTTTTTTGATAATAGCCAGCGCCTTCAATGGATTCAATAGAGTTCAGATACATTACCGAATTGGCCCCAAAATCATCCTTACCGCTAGATAAACTACCCTCAAAATACCCTTCCTAGTACATTGAGCCACTGCACCCGCTTCAACGAACGTTTCTCGTGGCAACTACTCAGTCTTTTCCTCGTTCACTTTCAGGCATCCGCATCGCTTGCAGATTAGTCATTTTTTCAAAGAAGCCAACCTTAATGATGAACTCATGTACAATGTCCAAAACAGGCTAGAATGGGCTAAATTAGATCAAAATCGAATTTATTTTGCCGCCTAAAAACGTTTCAATCCTTGTGTAACTTTTATCACTGACCAAAAAGGAGTTTTTATATTTTTTAGAGGAAAAATACAACTTAAACTCCTTAATTCGATGGGCAATCATCATCAAATCCTTATCATAGGTGGCGGCAATGCTGGAATATCTCTCGCTGCTCAGCTCCTTCTCAAAAATCACAAGCTTGACATTGCAATCATTGACCCTGCCGATAAACACTACTACCAACCTGCTTGGACGCTCGTGGGAAGTGGAATATTCGACATCAACAAGACCGTGCGTAATGAAGCATCGGTGATGCCACAAGGCGTAAAATGGCTCCAAGTAACAGCCCAAAGTTTTGAACCCCACAACAACGCTGTTCATACCACGGGCGGTACCTATACCTACGATTATTTGGTAGTTTGTCCGGGTATTCAACTCAACTGGTCGGCAGTAAAAGGCCTTACCGAGACCCTCGGTAAAAATAATGTATGCAGCAATTACAGTTTTCAACATGCCCCTTACACTTTTGAATGCATCAAAAACCTCAAAAAGGGAAAGGCGATATTTCACAATCCACATACACCCGTAAAGTGCGGCGGAGCCCCGCATAAGATAATGTACATGGCGGCTGATTACTTCCGTAAAAATAATGTTTTGGACCATATCGACATTCAGTATTGGAGTGGTGGCACCAAACTTTTTGCTGTTCCGAAATATGAAAAGACGCTGCTGGGCGTGTGTGAAAAAGCCAATATTCAGCTTCATTTTTTTCAACGCTTAGAAGAAATAGATGGCCCTAACAAACGCGCTCGTTTTGTAGGCTTTGGCGACCACAACAAAGACGTAGAAACTTGGGTGGACTTTGACATGATACACGTCACTCCTCCCCAATCAGCACCCGATTTTATCCGTAATAGTCCTTTGGCCAATGCCGGAGGGTGGGTAGACGTTGATAAAAACACTTTACAACATCCCAAATACCCCAATATATTTTCGCTCGGCGACGCTTCAGGACTACCCACTTCCAAGACAGGTGCCGCGATTCGTAAACAAGCGCCGGTAGTAGTGGAAAATCTCCTTTCTATGATTGCTCATCATCCACTCAATGCTTCCTACAATGGTTACACCTCATGCCCTTTGGTGACAGGCTATGGCAAACTCGTCTTGGCCGAATTTGACTACAACAATCAACCTCAAGAAACCTTCCCTTTTGATCAAAGTAAAGAACGCTGGAGTATGTATATGCTCAAAAAAGAAGTACTCCCACGCATGTACTGGAATATGATACTCAAAGGCAAAGCTTAATTTCCCTTATTTTTCAGCCAAAAACCCGTTAAAAAAGCCGAAAATCTTTTTGTAACGGGTTTTCTATTTTTCTTCAAAACTTGCCTAATTTAAGAAGTTTGTGATAAGAAAACACCTCATAATCAATACAATTTATTCATATCTCACTTTGCCATCATTATAAATTCTGTGTTAGTTAACTTCTAGAGCCTCATTAAAGCAAACCACATGTTTTTTTTGATAAAACCATTATAAAGAGTTGATTCATTATTTTACCATACAAGTGTTTGGTCAAGAAAAAACGCCCTGTGACGTAATTTATGACAATAGTACCAACACAGTTTAGATCTTAACTGAAAATTTCATTTAAAATAAAAAAACATGAGAGCTTTTTTCATTTTTCTATTTTCAGCATTGGTCTGCTTTACAGTAGAGGCAAAGATGCGAACTTATGTAGGTAGTACTCCAGCCCATAGCATTATAAGAGATTTTTTAGGGATTTCGTCAACCGATTCGATTGATTTCGTTCGTTGGAAACTGGAGGTTGATTCGGGCAAGTACAAACTCCAGTGCGAGTATGGTATATCCAAGCCCAATACCTCAGGCTTTTTAGATGAAAAACGTGTCGCTTTTGAAGGGGCATTTACCTTATCCAATCATTTTTATGATTTAGACAACAACGATAAGCATCTTTCGCTGCTAGAAATAAACACAAATATCCTACATTTTGTTGATGACCAACGTCGTATACTTAGCGGAAATGGTGGATATAGCTATGCTTTAAACAACGCTCACCCTACGGAAACTGATGAATTCAACACTCATTTTGAACTTAGCACCGCCTCCACTTCACTGATTTTTGAAGGAAGAACTCCCTGTCAAGAACTATCAGCTTATTTAGGGTTAAATAAAAACGAGGCATGCATAAAAATGAAGTGGTATCTTCATTTTCATACCGATTCTGCTACGCATCAGCCCTCTTACTTCCTTATGGCCGGCATGGGTTACCGGAAAAACAATATGGCAAAAGGGAAATGGGAAATAATAACCACCCCAAGCGGGCACTCGCTTTTCAGGCTTTATTTTGACCGCTGGAGTCGTCCACTGGACTTACAAAAAGGAAGTGAAAATATCTTGTTTTTTGTCGATAATCGTGGGCATTTACTGACTGGAAATGCTGATTTTAGCTATACTCTCAATCGAATACATCAAGAAGACAAACATTAATCTTCTTAAGCATTCTTATCTATACCTCAGAGAGGCCCAAGGTTTGTAGCTGACTTGAAGCCAAACAGAAAAGGAGAAGAAAATCACGAGACATTCATGAAGAAGAAGAGAGCTTTTTGGGGTGAGTAGTACAACTATTTTCTTTTTGCGAACGTCTTTGCTATAGTATCCAATCAGCGATTTGTATGCGTTTCATGCTCAAGACTCTATTCTACTGCATTTTGGTATTCTCTTTTGCCTCATCCTGCTCAAAAGACAATCAAGATTGTGGCTGCAATGGCTCAACACGCCGTATTCTGGAAAATGTACAAGCCCGATACACGGGTGAAGGTGTGTTTGTGGTTCCTGATATAAATTCTGGATTCATTCTGGTCTATCCGTGTGAGGTAGATACCACTTGGGAAATTAGTAAAGATGAAAATACATGGAACTACACCATTTCGGGCGACCTTAAAAAGCATTGTTTTGGCCCAAACCCTGAGTTAGAACTCCCCTATTCAGGAGGAAAGATTCGGCTTACAAATATCCAAAAGAGGTAATAGCCCGCTACATCAAGATTGTGTTGGAAGGCTGATGATCTCAGCTTTTCGTACTCATGTAAGTATTTCACCTATATTGGCAAATTCTCTTACGGTTTGAGAGTCGTATAAAATATGTATTTAACCTAATCTTTCATACATTTAGCCAATGTATAAAAGATTACAAACAGGCTAAAACCGTATTTATATGCGTGGAATAAAATGGATATCTATCGTATTGTTGATTAGTACGTCTTGTTCAAGACCTTATACGCTGACTGCGTCGCTAAATAAATCTCGTTGGTTTGGTTCTGGAGAAGCTACGGAAATTCATACCAAAGAAAATGAAACTTGTTCAATCGAGCGATTTAGCCTAATAATTCGAACAGACCTTCCGTTTTCTAAACAAAGTCGTAACAGTACTTTGAATATCACAGGCTGTGTGAGTCCCTGTACGCCCACTCAGCTTCTAGGCTTTTATCACATACCTTTGAAAAAAGGCATTCATAACTTAGCATTACCCGACACCTGCCTACCCTATAAAACCGCCAAATCGTCGGATTCATTTGCGGTAGGAGGTAAAGCTTCTTTGCATATAATGAATACCCAAACGGGAAGTTCTAAAGCATATTACCAGTTCTCAGAAGGCGATAAAGGTTGGATAAAAGTAACTAAACTTAATCGGGCAACGGGGAAGATACAAGGCCGATTTAATATAACCTTAACAAACTCAAAGGGCGAAACACTTCATTTCAAAAGAGGTAAGTTCAATAGCAAACTGATTACGCAATAATACGAGGTTTGTATAAAATATGGGTTTGTGATTAGTTAGTTATTAATGTGTTCAGGAAGGAAACGGTAGTATTTCAATAGTAGATTTGTGATTGAGTCACAGGTCTTAACTCAATTCCTTTCATCTTTTTCAAATAAATCCTATATCCTGTGAAGCAAATCATAACTATCATTAATAAAGCAATTGAGATAGGCAGGGTTTTCTTAAACTTTTCTATAAACGAAATTCCCTTATATGGAACAAGAGCCATTAATAGACCTAAAGGAAGGCCAAATACAAAGAATGCCAAAAGACCTGATATCCAATCAATTATAGAAATTACTAGCTCGTCTGAGTTGGCAAAGTATCGGGCATTAAATTCAAGTATAATTTCCACTACAAAAAGCAGTACTACAGCAATCCAAAGATTCTTGGCTTTCATAATCTATTGCCTGTGAAATACAGCGTTAAATATAAAATCAAATAAAGGCAGTTATATGGCATTCTACAGCATTTTTTCATTCTACAATTAATTTTGGTGAAGAATTAAAAACAAAACCCCTCAAAACAGCGTGTTTTGAGGGGTTTTTGTTGCTCTAAGTAAAACTTAGTTTCTTTGCATAATTCTGCAGATGATCAAATGCCAGATTAATATATTTTTCCTTAATAATATCTCGTTTTCTATCATTCCAAGAATGAATTTTCTCAAGCAAATCAGTTTGAGTCAAAGTTTTGTCCTGCTTAAGAAGAAAATGAATAGAAGAAAGTATTTCTAAAGATAAAGTTGACTCGAATCCTTCAATTATACTTAAAACACTTTTAAGCCTTTCTTTCTGAGCAGTTGTTAGTTTTTGTTTTACAAAGTCTTCAACTTCATTAAATTTGCTATATTCTAAATTTAAAGGCTCAAAAGGTTTTGCATTCATTTGTTCAAGTCCAGTTAGATACTTACCATTTAGAGCATATAAAACCTTTTCTACAGCTTGTGCATAAGGGCCAAAAGTATAGGCTACAAATTGTAATTTTAAAGGTTCTCCGCTTTCCTGGATGAAATAAGCTAATTTATTTGCTGCAAAGACACTAGGATTTTCACCTCGTTCTTCATATTTAGCCAAAGCATATAATAGCATAGCCCTAGCTGGTGTAAGGTTTATTTCCTTTTTTTGTCCTTCCTTTTGAAGAGCTTCTTTAACGGCGTCATTAGGCTCATAAACAATAATTTCAATTGAAAGATTTGCTAAATAATTTTCAATTAAAGCTTTCACTTTGCCCCAGTCCAGGCCACCATTTCCACATCCTAAAGGAGGTAGCGCAATGCTTTCAAGCTTATATTCTTCAATTATTCTGACTAAATCCTTGAGACCTTCTTCTATATAAGAATATTGAGACTTTTTATACCATTCGGTTTTTGTTGGAAAATTAATAATGATTTTTTTCCCTTCCAAAGTATTCTCTTCAAACACAAACAGCTTGCCAATTCCTATCTTCCCATTTTTACAAGCATATGAATATGCTTTAAAATTCGCCGGGAATTGCTCCTTAAATTGTAAAGCAATCCCTTTTCCCATTACACCGACTGTGTTTACAGTATTCACTAAGGCGTGAGTCTTAGCCTGCAACAAATTACCTTTTATGTATTTTATCATCGGTAGTAAAATTTAAAACTGTTATCAATATAAACCCTGATACTCAATCCATATTGTCGCACAAGAGCTTCTATATATTGTTTTCTTTCGTTTGTTAATACTATAATCCATTTTATAAGCTCTACAGGAACATAGTATTTAACAAGAAATTCGGAGTGTTTTTTTCTCATTCTATCATGGTCCCCATCCGAATTATTGTCTGTCCATTCTGTAGATTGAATTGAATGCCAATCAAGCTTATCAAAGTCATCAATGCTATTATAGAATTCAGTTATAGTTCTTGCAGCGTTACCATCTGTGAAGCACCATTGCAACCCAGCCTCAATAAGTTCTTTAAGATTACATGCCAGATATATGATTTCCTCTTGTGGTCTTCTAAGAACTCCGTTACCAGTTTTTATTTTATATAACATCGGAGTCCTTGTGCCAAAATAGAATGGGACATAATCATTTACTATTGTATCTGGATAACACTTTACCTGTACTGTGTCTCTATGAGTTATAATCTCAGTACTTCCAATATTTACATAATTAGGGTCGAAATTGGCAGAATTTCTATAGTAAATACCATTTTGAAGGATATAATCCAAGTTTTGGTAATGAATCATTCTATAAACCCAGACCGTACTAATATCTTTCGGCATCGCACAAAAATTTTAAAGTGCTTATGTACAAAGCCATAAATCAAGAGTTTTTAATCAAAGTTGTAGATGTAATATAAAGAAATTTATTAAATGAATATTGTTCCTCCGCTGAAATTCCTAATTCTACAACAAAAACCCCTCAAAACATGCTGTTTTGAGGGGTTTTGAACTTTTGGTGATCCCGCTGGGACGTCCCTTTGGAAATCGAACCCTCTTCTAAATGACTGAGTTAAGTCCTTAACTTAACACTGTGCCACCGACGTTTCGCCCGTATGAGCAAAAAAAAGTTAGGCTCCTCGAGCCACAACTTTTTTTTGAAGTTCCTTTATTAAGGGAAGCTTCCTAAAAACGCCAGTCCCGGTGACACGCTTACCCTTTCCCAGTAAATCCATTAGCTTCTCAATCTGCCGATTTTTCACCTCTAGTTCGTGCTGAAAAACCTTTCGCATTTCTATAAGTTCTTTCTTAAACTCGCTTTCCAGCTCTCGCAGATGCTGCTCTAAATATTCTCCTCCTGAACGTGATTGATTAGAAAGTGGCTCATTGATAAACATCTCCCCTTTACCCTCTAATAGCCAATCCTTATTTACCGAAGAGTACGTCTCAAGTATGCTCGACAAAAGTTTATATCGTGGCATGCTACCCCCATTGATGGTGTTAAAAATAGCATTCTGCGAAACACCTATTGACTTCGCGAATGAAGACTGATTCATATTGAGTCTAAAAATCAGCTCTTTAACACGATTTCCTATATTATTTGGTTGCTCCATACTTTTGTTAATTTAAGAGGCTTTATTCTTAATAATCATCACATCAATAATTTTTGTTGCTAATTCTTCAGATACACCCAGCCCTTTTTGTAAATCTTCCAGCAGGGATTCTTCTTTGGAATTAACCACACCATCAGCGAGTACAAAATCTACCGCTGTAGCAAACAACGTTGGTTTCATAGACTCTTTAACTTTGGGTAGAGCTGCTGAGACAATAGCAGGTACCCCATATTTAGACCTTAACCCGTCAAAGCGATGATAAGCAGAAAGGCTATCAAAACCTTCCATGTAATTATTGCTATGCATAAATCCTACTAAGGCTTCTATCTCGTCATCATCTATATTTCCATCAATAGAAACACACGCATACACAATAGCGAAAAAGGCTTCTTGTTCACCATTAATTTGGATTGAAGGTTGTGAAGTTCCTGAAAATAATTTACTAAAGAGTCCCATAGAGAATTGATTTAGGGGTTTTTTATAGATTTGATATGTTTAAAAAATTGATTCTTCGATAAAAATCAATCTATAAATAATATTTTTTGTCTACCATAAAGCATACACAACCTTTTAAGAATCAACACAATACAGTATAGACAAAAAAAATGTCACACATTTTGCTATTATTTATAGATAAATCTATTATTATTGCATAAATATTTACAGTAACATTTACAGCAAATATTACAGAAATATTTACACTAGTCAAGCTAACCCCATTAAAACGCGTAGAAATACCTATGGCAAAAGTTAGAATCACCATAAAGGATCACTACGATCACCTCAAGGAGGATTCGGATCGGCGAAACGAATTCGATGCGGAACTATCACTTTACGGAATGATAGATTACTTCAGAGGCACCATGTGTAGGAGAGATGATTTTAACCTGCGAAAAACTCCCGCAGTCATCATGATAATGATGAAAAAATACATGGATTTCCGAGATGCTCACTTCTTAGAAAACCGTATGCCTCAATTGCCACAACATCAATTAGCCTAGCCATGAGAGAAGGAATCGGAATGTTCTTAATTTTTGTCCTGTCATTTTTGGCTGGGTGGATATTGTCGGATATAAGAAAACCTCCAAAATCATGAAACATCCCGATGCTAATCTCATCGCTCAGTACCTCCAGACTGTGGTACGTATGGCAGAGCAAAGCTCCGACATTGTGGCGAGGCGTCACCTCAAGTATGCAGCAGCAAACGTAGCGGCTCACCTTACCGGTGAGGCTGACATGAGTCAAGAGTTCCAGTTTATAATTCTTAATAACCCTAAACCTCAAGAAAATGTGTAACGGAATCGACGTCTATGTATCCAATATCGCCCCTAGGCAGCAGGATATATATAAGGAAGCGATGGCGTGGATGGATAATATACGAGACCAACCCGGCAATCGTATCCAACAAGAAACCCAAATGCGCTTGCTTACTGCTCTACTCTGCCGAGGTGGAATCCCGATAGTAGAGTTCCTTGACACCTATTACCGTCAGCTTCATACCCCGAAATGTACTACCCCTCCCCCCCCAATCATAGCCAGTACTGCTGATGCCAAGCCTGATTTGAGGACTTGCCGAGGCTGCGGCAAGCAATTTTCACAGAAGGCTTTCAATGGCCACGGCGAAAGTCGATGCTTAATCAAGCATGGAAAGGAGGCAGCGAAATGAGAGGTGATATCATAATATGGCTCATCATGTTTGTGGTGCTATGGCCGTGGCTTACCCGCATTAATCCCAAAAAGCCTGAACAATGAAAAAAGAGACAATCCCCGTGCAGAGTGTGCGATTTTCAGAAACACTCATCACAAAGGTCGAATCGGCCGCTAAGCCAGTGCTCTACTGGCACAAGCAGCTTAAGAAGCAGCATCGCGGCAACTTCTTTGCGCGGCTTCGATATGCGTATGTCTACTACCGTTTCAGTAGAGCCCAGGCACGATATTTCAATCACCTATTAACCCGCAAACCATGAGTTGCCCCTATATCATCGACGCCGTAAAGCAGACCCCCATATTAGAAGTATACCCCAAATCCCCCCACCGGACTCTTAGAGGTTAAGGGTTAGAGGAAGGATACTCGCCCAGCCAGTTGGTTGGGATGAGTGTCCGGTGAAAAGGAAGAGGAAGTCTCCTGTAGTGTAATGGTAGCACACCCCCGCCACAGGGAAAGTACTGGTTCGAGTCCAGTCAGGAGACCAGGGTAGGACAGCCTACAGCCCAAGTACCCGCGCACGGAGTAACGCCCGAGCGTGGGGAAAGGGGAATTTTCATACATAAGTAAAATGTACAGCAAAATTGACAACGCTGAAGCCTTTGTGCGCTTCTTAGACCGCTATCGCACTCACAACGAGGCTTGCCCCTCGGTGGAACACCTGCGACGGGTCCGACTCAAAGACGGTACCATCCGAGAATACAACTACTCGCGCCGCACAGGTTTGCTGCCTGAGCAGCTCAAGACCACTTTTTATATACTGCTACAGGAGTATGCCAAGGCTTACAATCAGGTAGCGAGTACGGCGCCGCTGGTGCATCAGGAGCTACCTAGTTTGCTGACCAACAACGTAAGACTGGCCGAAATTTGCGACTGTACCGACCGCACCATTCGCAATCACCTCACCACGCTACGCAATTTGCGCCTGATTCGTACCAAGTTTCGCGGTAGAGAGCATGATTTTGAGCTGTGGATAAGTCAAGAAATCCTTTGGGAAACGGGCGAAAAATCGAAAATTTTAAAAGGCTCAAAATCAAGCCTTTCACCCACCAACAGGAAAAGTTTTCCGCTTAGTAATATCTACGTAGAGACTATCGTAAACGAAAATGATAGAGCGGAAATCTTGAAATGTGGACAGGGACAGAACGAAGAGGGACAGAGGGGTCGGACAGCCAACCAAAGCCCCGAAAATGAGTCTTCTGAGCTTACTACAGAGAGAACAGGGCTGGGGGGCGGCGGCGGGCGGCGCGCCCAAAAACAAGCCCAGGACGAGGAGCTACGAAACCTACGCGCCGACCGTGTCCGCAGTAAACTGCCTCAGCTGCCTCCGCGTCTCGAAAAATACTTCGCCGAAATATTGATGCAGTTTTGGCTACACGCTTGGAAAGTACTCTATCCAAGCCGCGATTTTAGCAAAAAAGAGCAAGAACAGGCCATTACGGCGATATATACGGATGTTTACAACCGCTTTGACGATGCCCGTACGGCTGCTGATTGGGCTGCTTTTCAGGCCAGACAGCTCGAAAAACTCGACCGCGCCGCCCGATACTACGACCACCACCCGGAGGCATATCTACCTGACCCGTTTGCTGTCCATGTGGCAGGTCGTGGCTACTTCGATGCCGAAAATACCCGCGGATTTAAGGGCATAGAGGCATGGCTTCAGCGGGATTCGGCCTTGGCCAGTCGCCGCCGACGTGCCTACGAAGAAGAAAGGGAGAAAAAACAAAAACGCGGCGAAAGCCTTATGCGGCAAGCCCGTCGAGACTTCGAAAAACTCCGCGCTGGCCAACCGATGCGTCAGGAAGTCCAGGGCAAAGACTTGATGGCACTCTGGAATTACTATCGCCTTATTTTCAGTGGTCTTGGCAAAAAATGGAACGATAGGTTTATGAAGCAATTTCTCGAACAGCAAGCCAACGACTTCCAGCCCCCGGCCTATCTGAAGCCAAGCCGTCAACGCAAACTTGCCCATGCTCCTACGGTCATCATCGTAGAAGACTACATGACCTGGGATGATGGATATTACTCATAGCAATCTCTAACCTCTTATCAATATGTCGTCACCGTACATCTTACAAAAGCAAAAAGCAAAGCAAAAGACCGTCAAACACGAGCGCAAACCCCTCACCGATGAGCAACGCGCCGAGCAAAGAGCCAAAGCAAGCTGCTATATGACCGTAACTTTCTACGACGGTAACAAGTGGTCAAAATGGTCGAACGAATGGAAGCAGCCCCATAAGGGCAAAATCAATGAGTGGATTAACGAAATGTTCCGGGTGTGTGAGGAATACTTCAAAGGCCAAATCCGAGAAGCCGCCATTTTTGATACGCGTACGCTGAAGCAATGTATCGCCTCTGAGCGTGACCCCAACTGCAACAAAATATACCAATACGAAAAAGGCTCTTGGCGATTAGTGCAGCCGATTTCGTGGTAACAAAAACCCCCTGCACAGTGCAAATGTACAGGGGGCAAAAATGGATTTTTTTCACTATAAACCTGACAAATCAAATATATGCAAACTGTTCTCAAATTCACAATTCAGCAGTTTGAGTTGCACCGCCTGCTCAATGTAGTCAAGCATGCCGCTCCTGCCAAAGCTGCAATTCCTATTCAAGAGTGCCTCAAAATTGACGTCAATACTACTGGGCGCTATATTACCATTACAGCTTCAGATCACGTCAACCACATCGAAGCCCGCTCCAATCCCGACAGTATTGATGAGTCCTCTGCTTTCCCGTGGTCACTTTGCGTACCAGGTCAAACCCTCATCAGTCTGGTAGCTCTTTTACCTACCGAGGAGCTGATTACTTTTCTCTACACGCCCCACAACCGCAAGCTCCAGCTTATGTGTCTCGAAAATACCTACAGTTTTGGCTGCGAAAATCCAGACGACTATCCCAAGGTGCAGTTTTCAAAAAAAATGGATACCCTAAACGGCATCGTTGGGTTTTGGCTGCAAGTGGGTACCCTAAACGATGCCCTCGATTGTACAGCTTATTCTATTTCTAATGACTCCCTAAAACCTGCCATGACGGGTCTTTTCTTGGGAGCATCTAACAATAAACTCACTGCTGTAAGTACAGATGGCAGAAAGCTTGTTCGATACATCCGCACAGACGTCTCTATTGATTACGACGTTACTATGCTCATACCGCGTGCTACCGTCATAGTGCTGCGAAAGATACTTCCCAAACAGGGAACCATCAGTATCTCTACCGATACTGACAAGGTTAGCATCAATGCCGGGCATTTTACCCTCACTGCTCGGCAGATCACCGATCGTTTCCCAAATTTTGATTATGCCATTCAGTTAGATAGGGCCCTCAACACTATAGCATTTCAGAAGTCCAATTTATTGGCAGCTCTTACAAGGATTCATCTTTTGGCGAACTCAGCATCGCCCATGGTTTCTTTTGAAATTACCTCCGACAGCTGCCGTCTTATCACTACAGATAGTGATCTCGGCCGCGATGCCACCGAACACCTAGACCTCAATACATACCCTGAAGAGTCTATCACTATAGTATTTCTCCTTAAGGATCTGGAAGCAATTCTGACCAATATTCAGTCAAATGAGCTAAAGCTCTTCATGGAAGCACCCAATAAGTCGGCCTATTTCCAACCTGTGACGATGTCACAACATGAAGACCTGCTCATACTTGTTTTACCTTATCTCACTAATGTATATGCCTAAGTACGAATTCAACGACGCCGGGGTCTGCATCAACCCGCAGGTACCCTATCTTCTTCAGAATGAGAGATGTCAGGTTAAAATATCCATTGCCGAGCATGAGGGGCAATGGGGATATGGCTATCGTGCTGAAATTTTCTTTGGGAGTTGTGCTGGATGCGGTATGGGAGTTGCTAAAAAATACTGCCACTATCAGACCGAAAAAGAAGTCCTCATCGCTGTAACGGATAGAGTAGCAGAATGGATCAAGCATACTCAGGACAATCAGCAGCCGCAGTACCGGGCCCAATTCTCTTGCTTCAAATCTTTCTGGGAGTACCACGAATCTCTCCGCCAACTTTCAATATTTTAAGACCATGTACAAGCATTTTCATTCCTGCTGCAAAGCCCCCCATGATATCCTTACGATGCTAATCAATACCTTCAAAACCGAGATTAGCGAGAAGGTATATTACTCTCCAGACCTCGACTTTGACAAGCTCCGCGAAAGGCTAGAAGTAGAGTCTCATTTGATACTGGGAAAATTTCCCACTGTTCTGAAAGAAATTAAGCTCAAGCTGCTTGAGCTTGGCTCCACTGTCCATATCGATGTCATCCACAACACCAAGGAGCGTACAGCTGTACTCGGCACCTTTGTTTTTCAGAAAGGAGGTGATGCATGAATACATTGATTTCATTCACAACAACTAAAGATAAAACTGTGATAATTGACGCGGCTGATATTGAATCAATCAATCACTGGACGGATGGCTTTAGAGAATTTGGCTCAAGAGTCGTAACGAAATCTGGCAGCACCTATCTCTTAAAAGATGACATCCATAATGTAGAAAACTCTGTCATTGAGGCACTCAAACAAGTAGCGAATGTTCAAACTTATGACCCGTACATTACCCTACGTGATCAGTTTGCGATGGCCGCTCTACCAGCCCTCATAAGCAAATATGGTAAAGTCCCCATGTCTGCAAAATGGGCTTACGAAGTGGCCGACGATATGCTAGAAGCTCGTAAAAAAAAGGAAGGAGGTGAGGTATGATACGACTTTCCATAATCACCCAATCTCAATTTATCACCCTCGGAGCCAACGGCCTAGCCTCCTTTATTGAAATTGGTTGTACTGATAAAATCAATACAATCCAGCGTATTGATGATGATTTCCTTCAGCGAGTTGAAGCCATGAAAACGTACCCTTATGGGTTTACGGTCGAAATGAAAGCTGAGTTTTGGGCACTTCTGCAAGCGTACAAAGGCCAAAAATGCCTCATCACCACCAATTGGATGCTCAAACGAGCGTCGTCTAAGTCAGAATACTTAATGCGGATCGTAGAGAAACTCAATCAGGGCGAAACTTTAACCGAAGCTGAAGCCGAAAAAATTTGGGGGAGAGTCAAGAAAGGGGGTGAATCATGACTTATTTAGAGTATGTTATTAGTAAATATGAAGAGAAAGTTTTAGGAAAATGGATTCCTGATTCTCGTTTCTATGAAAGAGTGGGTATCAATCAAAAAAGATTTGGCATGCTCGTCAGAAATGAGCTGGAAATGTCAGTCTCCGAAGCAAACAGTCTATCCAAATTTTTTGGTGTCAGTATTACAGAATTCATCGCCGGTGTTTTGTCCAAGAAAGGGGGTGAGCATGATTAGTCCCCAATTGCTTGAGCTTCCTCGCAATACGTCACTGGATCCTATCAGCATCAAGCTCTATCGCAGAGAAGCCCATTTGTTACGTGATTACCTGCTCAAAATCTTGGCTGATGTATATGAGCTTCAGGGAGCAGCTCCCACCTCTCATCTTATATTGTCAGAGTGGCTCTGTACTAAATTCATGGCACGTAGCTTCCGTATCGAACAAGGTTCACCTGCCATCCCAAAATCAGTCATCATTCCCCTGAGCATAGCTCGAATCTTAGTGACTGAAATGACCAATACACCCATACCCGCTCACCTCAATATGGTACTTGGCCAGATTCACCGTCAGCTCACCAATCGTAATTTTTTACCTGAATAAAATCCCCCTACTACAATGCCAATCGACCTAACAGCCCTTTCATTTTCTGACTTGAAAGCTATGAAAGAAGAGCTTAAAGAATCCCTGCAAAACACTCGCAGAAATATACTTGTTGCAGAAACTGAAGAGGCTACACTGCATTTCGAAGAGCTTGAAGCTACTTACCGTAATTTATACAACCTAGTCCAAACAGAAATCAATAACCGTTTAAACTAATCAATTTTATGGAAGGAATTAAGTATACACGTGTGGAGTATTCCAAGACCTACAATCTTGGCAACTACGAAAACGAAAGAATCGGCCTCACTGCCGAAGTACCAGAAGGTACCGACATGCTCAGTGCTTTCAACACAATTCGCAATGATGTAGAAGCCGCTCACGAATATCGCAAAGACCTAAAAAAGATAGAATGGGCAAAAGAAATCCTCAAAAACAAGGATAACCATTATGGGCGTGAAGTCAATAAGGCTGAAGAGATTATTGAGGAATTCTATGAAAAATACCCCTTTCATCGACCAAACGATGTACAAGCTGCTCTCCAGCTCGATGAAGCTCCCCTCATCGAACATAAAGACGCCAAGGAAACATGGGAGGAGCGATACTAATGGAAAAGTTTAACATCGAGCATCAGTTCATGCTATATCTTGAAAGAGTAGGTTTGAACGCACTAACCATGGATCCTATCCAACTCCAAGAAACTCGCCGAGCGTTTTACGGGGCTGCTGGCCAAATGCTACTTTTAGTACGTGACGATATCACTGAACTCTCAGACATAGTAGCTGGATTGGCTCTTCATTCCATGCTTACTCAAGTAGTAGTATTCTGGGAGAATGAGGTAAAGCCTGACAATTTAGGATAATCAATAGTGGCCAGCTCAGTGCTGGCCACGCAAAACACTACCTTCAATTCTAATGCTAGAACGTGTAAAAAAAATTGTCGATAGAATTACCATGTCCATTTTTGGCATCGGTACCTTCAACTTGAGAGTAGAGCATGACAACGAAAACCCTTCCGGACGGATTTTCCTTCAGGTCACTTACCAAGCCCCCTGTACCAAAACCGGAGAACTCAAGGTATGGAGTGGCCGCAAGTGGTATTTATCAAAATATATGACCGACGATGAAGTAGTCAAGACGGCTTATGTAGCATTTGAATCGGCCATAAAACATGAAACAATGGAAGGTTTTAAGGTGGATGGCATCATCCTTTTTAACCCCCACGTTAATTTTGAGGCACTTTTGGAAGTATCTAATCAAGAAGTAAGGAGGAAAAACGTAGAATAATATTTTATAAAGACAACCAATAAATCAAAAAAGCGTCCCTATCGGAGGCTCTTACTTTATATTCAGTACTTGATTTCGTTGCTTTCCCGTTCTTCGATAGCTGATATGGATCCATTCGTAGCCATACTCGTTGATGAGCTGGTCAAACTCTATAAGCCCCTGCTTTTGCCAGACTACAATCAACTCAAAGAGAGCTTTATTAGCCTCCCTACTTCCACAATCCAAATCAGCCGCCTCCCCCTTCAGATGTTGACTGTTTGGTTGACCGCCCACCGCCGCATTAACCCGCTCACATCGATAGCCCGAACTCACAAAAATTGCCTTTCCATACAAGTCCCGGATAGGCTGTAGCAAGTTGACACATAGCATTATCAGAGAGCCTACCACCATCCTTGGAGGGGAATACTGCTCATCGAAGCCAAACCGAGAAGCGGTTTGGCTTCTCAGCATCTCATCCAGCGAAAAGTTAGGAGTCAGTTGTTGTACCATTGCCTTTTTTTCCAAAGATTTTTGTTTTCAACATTGGCCAAGCATCTTGATGAGCACCTTTCATAAGCGCCCAGCCGATATTCATAATCCACATACCCATCCCCCCTGCTGCATAGTGCGTCACGCCTACATACTCAGGCTCTCCAAGTCCGTAGTATTTTACGATGGCTGGTGCAAGATAAATCCCACAGGTATAGCCCGTAAAAGCCGTAAAAATGGCATCCTGAAAGCTAAGTTTCTCATCACGTTTGGCCTTGAATACATAAGAAGCAGCACCGGCAAATACCGCTAGCTTCAATCCCACACTATACATATCAAACACCGGCAAATGCCACTGTACTTGAAGCACTGTTGCCAACAAGGCCACCCCCACATCAAAGCTGTATTCCAAAGTCTTGTTCATTTTCATCGCTTTTAATGGCGATACATTAGGTAACTCCCCACTATGGTTCCCACTACCAAACCCACCGCTGTATATTTTACTCGTTCCCATTTCAATCGCCGTATTTTTTTTCTGATATCCTCCATATCCCAACGCTCCAGCCCCAGATACTTCAGCAGCCTCTCTCGCTGCTCCTGCTTCAGTTTGGCTTCGGCCACAATCAACGCCGTCGCCGCCTTATGAGCTTCTCTCAAGTGCGGATATTCTTCCACCACCTTCAGCAGCGAATCAATTACCTTCTCGGAGTGGCAAATACAAACTGTATCAATGACCAATTCCCTTGGCAAAATCCCGTAAGATGCCCTCACGCTCCCTCCTGCCAAGAGGCTTACCAGCCCGCTGAGTGCGTACACTATCCAATTTTTTTTGAGCGTTTTCATACGTCTGCTGCGCATTTATGGTTTGGTTTTCTAGCTGTTTAGCATAGCGGCGTTCGCGGTAGAACAAAAATCCGTTCACAAGGAGAGCCAGTAGAAGTATCCCTACCAGTCCCCAAAGGAGTCGTGTTTTCATAGCTTGGCCACAAAAAGTCTATTCCCTTCCGTACGCCCCACATACCTACGTCCCTCCAGCTCAAATTCAAAATCGGTCCATCGCCCCGGCCTTGCCCATACATCCTGAAATAAGAGGAATCTTTCTCCGCGATTTTCGATGACCAACCCAAACGGCTGCTCATAAATCAGCGACTTAGTGTACCAGCTCCCGTCATCAATCCTATTGACGAGCTTTGCTTCAGGTAGTTTTCCATCCTTCAGCGCACGTTGGTATTTGTACGCAATCGAATACCTCTTGCCGTCTGCCGCTTTCTCCATCTGCGAAAATGTATAAGCTGCCCCCTGCACCGCCGTAATGGCCATTGCCTCTTTGCCGATATAAAACTTGTCCGTCAGCGGTGCTTTGCCTTCCTCAAAAGTCCACACCGAAAAACCCGACGTATAAGCGTCATTATATTGGGAGGTGTTGGCCGGGTTCCAGCCGACCGGTCCTGGACTCCAGTAAAAAAGATATTTTGCGTTGAGCAGCCCAAGCGTCAAATTATCCTGAAACCAGTCTGGCGGGTACAGTGGTTTGTTGTCTGTCCTACGAGCTGTAGCGTCATGCTCTGGGATATTCACCACATGATTTGGAGGAAATCCAATCATCCCGTCAAACTCCATAAAAGCCCACGTAAAATACACCAATGGCTTCTCTGGGAATAGACGTGACCACAGCTCAGTTGCATCCAAGGCTTTCAGATAAGTCCTCTGCGGTGATTTATTTCGACCGGTCACATCCGCCGCTATCAGCTCATTATCGTACACCTTATAGCCAAAACCCGTATTTACTATCGCATAAGGATTATCTTGCTTTTGGATATCACCTATACGCTTATACGCTTCTTCATAGAGATTTGGAGGTTCTTGTTTATAGTCGCCATACACACTCAATAGCCTACCATCTAGCGTTACATTCGAAGGGTTTTTAGAAGGGACATCGAGCCAGTTATAGGCAAGCGCCCCCCTTTCTCTTAGCCGCCGAATTACCAGCCCCATGTTTTTTGAAAAATTAGGAGCATTATAGTTTACAATCCAACTTGTAGCTGCCCCCGGCTCCCAATCAAACGCCGTGATGAGGTCAATCGGCAAGCTATTGGCAAAATCAATACAATCCTGCTCCGTAAAATTCTCAAACGGGCGCCGCGTACCCCTATCGTACCCTCTACTCCTAATAAAATCTTCCAAGCCATTGGCATAGAGTTTCAAATGTCGGCTTTTCCGATTAAACGATATGCTGAGTTCATCTTGGCGAGCCTCCGTTTCGTCCTTAAACTCATATTCAAAGCCGTAAGTGCGGGTGGTGAGTCGAAAAGGAGGCAAATCCGAAAAACCTTTCGGACGGCCAATAGGGTTCACCGACTGCCCCACCGGATTCCAAGACTCATTTTTCGGGACCACCACAAAAAACACCTCACTACGCTGTCCCGCTATTTTGGGTGTTCCCCATTTTGTTTTCCACCAGTCCTGTATATTAGGATTCTCTACCCCCCACTTGGTAAGGTGATATTTGCGATAGGGCAAAATCGGCTCATCAATGAGTTTTGAGCAGTCTTCCAGATCACTCCATCCATTCAAAGTATAGTTTGCAGACTGTAGACTTGCGCCTGCATCAGTGAGCAGCACTAGTCCATCTTTGACCTTAATCGTAGGATTGAGATACAAATCCGGACGGCTCTCGATGAAGCGTATCTCAAGCTCACCCGTCAGCTCCACCGAAGGCAGCAATGGATCTCTCAACGGTACGAGCCGTAGAGCTGCTCCTTCGTCTGTTTTAGAAGTAGGGCTTGAGGAAGGGGCTGCACTTGCTTCCACCATAAAGACCTTTCGGCCTTTGGCTTCATCACTTTGGCAATTGGTAGCCTTGATTTGAAGTTCGTAAGCACCCGGTACCAGCGACTGTGATAAGTGTACCCTAGAAGAAGTAAGTTTGCCGGTATTGCCGCTAGCGACGACTTTGCCGCCTTGTACAATGCTCCAGTCAATCGACACTACATCCACTGCCTGAAAACTAAACTCCAAGCCCTTCTCCAAGGGAGTGATTGTAAGTAAGTCAAGCCCGCTTTTGCACAGTGGTACCAGTGGTGTATTTACTTGAGTGGGCTTCAGCTGTTGCTGTAGGTACTCCCTTACCCACCGGCGCGTAGCCGTAGTATCTTTGGGAGCTTTGGCCTTTTTTTGGGCATATCCTGTGAGGTTAATCAGCAGGAATAAAAAACAAATTAGCTTTTTCATCGGTCTTGATTTTTGACCGAAATTGCCCACTTCCTGCCGCTACCAAAAGGACACTTTATTCCATCTCTGACTCGTGTTGAGCTTCCTGCCCAAGTGTTTTTTCAACGTTCACAAACCCAAAAAATTCATGGATTCCCCGGCTATAAACTTTATCAATCGTCTCCCCAATCACCCTTTTCTTGGCGATTAAGACTACATCTTTTTGCCAATCTCTCACAAACTCTCCTTGCGATACCACGCTTACTTCGTCACTCTTTTCGTCCAGGAGTCCATACAGCTTCAGTAGGTGAGTCACGGCATGGTTCCACCATTGCATTATCCCAATGGCCGTAGATTCCTCCAATCTACCAAACAGCTCTTGTCGCCGTTCACACCTGTACGTATTGTATTCCTCCCGTGGGTCTCCATTCCATTGCGCGTTATTTCTACGGAGCTGCTGCATTACATCCGGTTTGGGTCTGCATATGGTCGCCAAGAAGCTCCCCAGCGATTTTCGGGCTTCGGCTTCATCCTTCGCAGTACTAAAACCAATGAGGTGTGCCGTTGCTACGATAAACTCCCCCACCGTAATCCACGACAAATCTTGGTTAGGCAAACTGTATTTTTTACCACGAATCTTAAAATACCGAATAGGCAATACCGTAGGTCCTACCCATACCCAATCCAAAAAGCCCATGAGTCGCCACAATTCCTCCCGATTCTCCGGCCGCTTGAGTATTTCTTTCAATTCTTTAGGGCCCTGCATCAGGCGCTGCCAAATATCTACTTTTACTTCCCAGCTTCTCGGATTAGAGTAGGCTAGCTTAAGCAGTTCTAGTTGTGAACTAGGTCGTAGTTCATGATACCCTTCCGGCAAAAAGCCGGTCATTCCAGTTTCATTAATCTTGATTTTTCGCATGGATTAAAATCTAAAGCTTTGCGACTTTCCAAGTTTTTGATATAAAATTTACAAACTTGGAAAGTCTTGTGATGAGCTTAAAATCTAAAGCTTTTTCGATCCGCATTGTCAGGCATTTGCCAGGTACGCGCCGACGGAGCTATGTAGTTGCTTGAATTGAAATAAGTAGTCAGTACCGTTTCGCTGGCAGTAGCATTAAGGTACTTCCGCAGCTCGTCGCGGGCTTGTTCAGCACGTTTACGCAGCTCGGCACGTAGCTTCTCCATATCCTCTGGATTTACCGCCGTTTGGTCGTGTAAGTTATTAAGCGTTTGGAGCAATCTTACCCCGTCGGCCGCAAAATGTACCCTTAAAAAAGGCATGGCATCTACCATCGTAGTAGCAGCTATGTATTCACGAGCATACACCAGCGCCGCAGTTTCTTGTTCAGAAAGAGGCGAAGGCGCTTTCAGCTTTGCCTGAAGCTCTTCGTACAGGGGACCCATTACCACTTTTACGGTATTGCGCTCTACCCGTGGAAAGTAATTTTTAAGCACCAAATACAATCGGTAAGTGCTTTTCACTTCAGGTAAGGCCGCTGCCAATACCCGTGGGGTAGGTATAAAATAGGCATAGTTTGCCTTGTATTGCTCTGATTCACTCCACTCCTCAAAATCCCCCGGATTAGCCTCCAGAAAGGCCATCATGCGTTCGATCCCCCGGTCTACTTTTTTGGCGGCATCCTCCAAGATAGCATCTACCTCCCAGCGTCGAAGCACTTCTGTTTCCTTCGGAATCGCCCTATTGATACCCGTTTTGGAGATATTGTAAGTAAGACTCACAAAAGCATCCAGATAGCCACTCCACACAACCACACTCTTGGCCATGCTCTGCAACTTAGTCTGCTTTTCATCCAGTGCACTTTCGCCCAACTTTCCTACTTGCTCGGCGCCGATCAGCTCAGTTAGTAAGCCCTCTTCAGCTTCTCTGAAAAAAGGTCTGAGGGTATCAAAATCGTAGTCTTTTCTCAGACTTGCCAAAATCTCCCTCGCCTGCGTTTCATTCGATATCAGCATTGCTATCTTTGATTTGTTTTGCCCGGGCTGCTGTAGCGTTATTTCGTGCCTCCTTCAGCAGCTCCAAATACATCGCATATTTTTCTCTTGCATCTGGATATCGCTCTTGGCCAAGTCGTTTTTTCCAGACACTTACATTTTTGGCTAAGTTTCGGATTGTATCCGCTAGCTCCAATCCCGACACAGGTATCACTATTTTGCCTCGAAAACCCTTAGCAGGGGTCTCCTCTGGGAGTGCTTCATGCTCCTCCAGATACTTCCTCTTTTGCAAAGCTGCGCGGTAGAGCTCATCCCAATACAGCACCTCATCTACCTCCCTTTTGGCCGGTTGGTTATCGGGAAGTTTACGGAGCTGCTCGGCACGGGTAGCTGCTTCTCGGTTATAGGTGTCGATTTCCCGACACACCCTTGCAAACGCTATCCGATACTCTACCGCACTTAGTTTGATGCCTGTCGGGATACTTACTCCCCCGCTCCGTTATTGCCGCCAGTTTGAGCTTCAGATGCGGCCACTGTTGCAGTTTGGGGAGCTTCTATCTCCTTTTTAGAGCTTTCTTTTTTAGGAGCAGGTTCTTTTTTAGCGGCAGGCTCTTTTTTAGCAGCAGGTTCTTTCTTAGCAGGCATAGTGACCACTTTAGTTTCGGGTTCACTTTCTGTGTCCAAGCCCAATATTTCGGCTACCCCTGCTTTGATTTCGTCAAACTCCTCTTGTTTGATGATACCAGCATCCAGCGAGCGTTGTGCATCGCTAAGTTTGATTTTAGCTTTTAGAGCATTCATGTTTTTTGTGTTTTTGGATAAATTAAAGGCTGTAAGCTATAAGCAATAAGCTGCAAGCAATCGCCCACAGCTTACGGCATATTGCCTACAGCCCAAATAAGTTACTTAGCTGCTACCTCCGCCTTTTTCGTTGGCGTTTCTACTGGTTCAATCCACCCCGGATAGTCACGTTGGATGCTTTTTACAAATTCATCCTTCACTTCCGTACCATCCTTGGTGATCACTACCGAAGCCAGTCCAAGGTTAAATTTGATGCTATCTTTTTTTGTAGCATCTGTCAGTTTATACTTAGGCATTGTGGTATTGCGTAAAAAAGTGAACAAAAAATTAAGAAGCACTCATCCCCGGCAGGGTCAGCGTTGCGGGATAGATGGGCGGCTCAAACATAAAGGAGTCATTATCTCCCGTAAAGCTATAGCCTCGTTTGTCACCACCTTTTTTACCCGTCGCCGCTTTTTGCGCCAATACAATTGGATTGAGCTTTGAGCCTACCACCTGAATCATCCCGTCGTGAGTTTCCGCAAAAAAGATACAGCCAGTATTCACAAACTTCTTCAGCTCTTTTTTCTGCTCTTTACTCCAGCCAGCCACGTCAAACACAATCCCGTTTTTGTAAGATTGATAGTAGCGCATTCCTTGGCTTTCAGTCGTAATCTCACAACTGTTGTCGGCCGGTTCAATGATCACCACCGTTTTCCCTACCGCTACTGGCAGAGCCGTAGTTACTTCCATATCGGCACTGATTTCACTAAGCATCGGCCAGTCAATCGTATCAGGATCCAAATCCGCTACCGCAATCACCCCTACACGACGTACACCGGGAGGGTTTGGCAACTGCTCAGCGATATTGCCTAGCCCCACAAAACTCACAAAAGCCGCCGTCACTACTTCTGTGTCTGCTACAAACAAACTCATCAAATGCACCGCTACTACGGCCAGCATTGCACATACCAAATACTTCACTAAATTTTTCATTATACTGCTGTTTTTTGTGATAGAGTAGGCAAGTTCCATCCTTGCCTACTCAGAGTGTTGTTTTTTCTGTTTCAAATGTCTCTTTAGAGGCGTACTGTATTACTCTTCAGCTTCTGTTGGCCTTGCTCTCAAGTCGTTTGTTACGATTAAGTCAGCACGTACATAGTTAGGAGCATACCACCAATCAGCTACGAGTGCTATCGAACGATCACGTTTTTGGTAATCAGTATCAAGATTGGTTTTCTCTCCCGAACGGTCGGTGAGGTACACAAGGTTGTCGTCGGGCGTAATCATCAAGAAGTCAGTACCCGCCAATTCGATTACTGGTTCAATCACGATGTTTTTGGCAAAATACAGCACCGCTTGCTCAAACTTATTGTAGGTCATTTTTTCGCCGTTCAATGCCTCAAGCGCAAACTGATACTCGCTCAAACGCTCAGGCGCACAAAACAAAGTAGCCGGGCCATAGGCATACGCTGGCAGCTTGGTTCTGAACTTCTTCACCAAGTTTTTGAACTCAGCGATGATATTGTCTTCTTCCAAATAAAATCCAGACCCGCTGTGCGTCAATACTAGAGCTTCCGGAATGTCGTCGCTCAGTATGTCGTTATCCACCAGTTTTACGAGGCCGTTTACTACGTCCTTGGCAGTGCTACCGCTAGAGTTAAGCACACCACGCCATACCCCCTGCATGGTATCTACGCCGGCCATTTCGATAATGGTTTCGTAGATATGATCCGCCAAAAAGAAATTGTTAGGATCTCGACCATTGGTACCCTCTACCTCAGCAAAGTACGTCGCTTCCAAAGCCAAACGCTTCTGCTCCGTAATCAGCATATCGATCTTGGCCGGTTTTACGACCGCAATACGCGCCTCAACTTTGATCACGTTGTCTTTGGCATTGAAAGTACCTTTTGCCCCCGGCTGAGTCATACTTTCAGCTACCAGCGACCCCAGTACAATTCGGTCCGTTACTCGTAAGCGGCGAAACTTTTGCAGGCGTCCCCAACCTGCCGTCAGCTTTTTCTTCATCAACCCCACACCCTTCGCCTTCCGGTTCTGTAGGCTGGCATCCAACTGCGTTAATACTACACTCATCGCTTTTTATAAAATTTAAAATGAAAGGTTATTTGTCTCCACGCTCCGACCACGACTGACGAGCCTCTTTATCCGCTTGCGTCAATACGGGTTCTGTATCGCCACCGTTGTTGAGGTCTGCCTCCCCATTTGGATTCAAGCTTTGCTTTAGCTTTGTGATGTAGCTATCTTTTTGCTCAAGCTGGCTTTTTAGCTTTTTTTCGCTTGCCTCAAGCTGCTTTACCTTTGCTTCTGCATCGTCTTTTTGCTTTATCAGCGTATTATACTCCGATAGCTTCAGCGTTTTGGTCGTATCTTTAGCTTTGGGATCAGGGGTTTCGCTACCGCCCGACTTCTCGCTTTCTTCTTGTTCTTCGGCTTCTTCTTCTTCGTCTGCTTCGGACGAAGTGTCCGAACGAGGTCGTAGAGCTCCCGCCTCACTCACAAAAGTGTTGAACTCCTCAGCCGACATCGACTCCGATATCTTCTTGTGCGAACCTCCAAAAACGCTCAGAACCCAGTCCTTTACGCTCAATCTGTTTTTGCTCATTTATTTTAAAAAATTAAGATTTACTGAGTTGAATTACCCGTTTTACGGCACCCGACAAACTACCCTTTCTATCTACCAATCCGAGCCGTAGCGCATCATTGGCTCCGTACATTTTGCCCGTGAATACTTCGTCACTTTTGAGCTTACCAGCCCGGCCACGTTTTACGGCTCCCTCAAACTCCTTCTGGCAGGCATCAAGCAGTGCCTGATATTCCTTCATCTCTGGGCTATCATCCGCTGGTAGCTCTTCATAGGGATTCAAAGAAGCTTTATCGTAACTTTTGGTAGCTCGTTTGACCCGCACATCGATACCTTCTTGCTCAAGCTGCTTGGCATAGCTCACCAAAAATCCCAGCGTTCCGATACTTCCTACCATACTGGGAGCCTGGTCTTCAATCCAAGCTTCATCACATTGTGAAGCGGCATAGTAAGCGGCACTAGCGCAGTACGAAAATTGCGATAGTATAGGTTTTACTTTCTTGAATTCGGTGATAGCTGAAGCAAACTTAGCACAGCCATCGGCCATGCCACCGCCTGAATCAATCCACAGCACTGCCCCTACATACTCTGAGTCTTGTTGGGCACTCATCAGTGCTTTTTCGTAGAAATCTGCACCAAGGCTATACCATGTCGAGTAGGGCGTCATTTCACCCATTACTGGTAGTACCAGCACACTTTTGTCAGAAGAATACCTCCACGTAAAGTAGTCGTTGTAGCCTTTTGATAGCCCGCTAGATTGGGCTATTTTCGCAAACATAGAGGGAAGCTGGTCCATCATCATCGATGGGTTCTTTTCACGTGCCAATACCTTCTGCACCAGCGCCCCTATGTTTCCCGGCTCCAGATGACATATCCTCATTCCATTTTCTGCTCCCATTTTCAGTCGGCCGTTCTTTTTTTTAATTTAGAACACAATTTTAGCCGCCCTATATGAGGGTCAAAAGGACACAAAAAAAGCCTGAAAGCATCGCTCTCAGGCTCCTAGATAGTATTAGAATAACAAGATTCGATGTAGCTCATTGCCCGAATTTCTGAGAGAATACAGCCATGTGGCCTTTGTTACGTTTTCTTCTTGGTATACAGAAATCCATAATTTATCACCAACAACAGCCCCTCCATCTGGATATAGATTCACGCTTAGAGACTCAAGGTAGTTCCCAATAATATCATACTTAAAAAAACGATTCGTTGCATCTTTCCTGATATAGATATACCTCCCATTAATCCCGTAAGAGCTACCAGAAGCAAAAGTTTCAGCCATATTAACATACGATACAACCCCCCAGCTATTAGCCGCAATGTCATATCTATCCAGCACGTTTGACCCACCTCCACGAAAAGAATAGATATAACGCCCGTCTATAATCGCGTTTTCAATCCCCCAATTCACATCACTTGTTTTTCCAGCCCAGTTTGCACTCATACCAGCTACCGGGTTCCCAGATCTTGCAACAATAGGCGCTAAGGTACTCCATGTATTATTACTAATACTGTATCTATACATCGTAACAGCATTATTACCCATCATGTATAGAAAATCATCATTGCCCGTAATTTCGTAATTAGAGGTTGCATCTGGATTGATAGTCCATGCTGTAGTGACAGTAATCGCCGTAGCTGTGTTGCTCGTAATCGTCCTAATCTGCCCTATTCCAGTTCCAGAAGTAATCCTAATCTGGTAGTTAGTCCACTGGTTTACACTCCAATTTTTGGAGGTGTTACTAAGAGTTGTTGCCGTTGCTGAAGTGGCTGTTCCGCTCGCAAAAATGTCGTTGCTAGGAGTAGCTACCAATTTCCCATCTGTTCCCCAACTGCCCGGCAATCCTGCATTAGCTAGAGCGGTCCACGTACCAGTCAATACGTCATACGCCTTAAAGATATTAGCGGCTACCGTACCTGCACACATTACAAAATAACGCCCAGTTTCAATCACAAATGTATCTGTATTGGCTACCGGGTTGGGCAATGCCGAAAAAGAAAGGGTACTGGCTCCACCTGCTACTATCAATACATTAGACACTATTGTTTCTCTACCTGCATTAGCTCCAGTAAGAAATCTAATAGTTTTCCCTGTTACAATACCCGAGATATTGGCCGTGGTGGTAACGCTTGTATTACTGCCTCCCGTGGCTGTTAATGTTGCGCTCCAGCGTCCACGCGTCCCACAAGCTCCAGCGCCGAAAGTTCCGGCCAGCGCACCGGAAGGAATTTGGACGTAAGAGTCCTCTTCCCTGTTATACAGATAATGTAACGTTGCCGAAAATACCAACAATGCGTATTTATCTGCCTCCATTGTATCAGTTACCACAAATACCCCGTTTCCAGAGTTTGCGGGTGCTGGATTCATCATTTGCCACTCTTTTCTGTGTACAAATGCTATGTTTTTATTCACAATCCCCATTTTAGGTTATAGCTAAATTATTAATGTTGCTTAGTACTGCGATATTATTTTGAGTAGAAGGTACATGCTGGTTGGCAGATATTCCCCCTATACTTGACACATTTGATACCGCGCTTACAGTATTCACCGTACCTACTGTATTGATGGTGCCTCCCAGTGGAGTTACTCTCAGATCCGACGCCACACCCCTTACACTTGAGAGAAAACCCAAGCGGTTGATTAATTCAAATATCCCTTCAGTAAGCTCAATCAATTCAAAATCTTCGTAAAGAATTTGTATCACATCCGTAGAGCTCATTGAGGACGTGTCGACCTGAAGCATTATTATACTACCATCCACCGCATCTAAGCCCTTATTACTTAGACCAGTTGCATACAATATATCACCAGTCGTTTGATTGATGATAGCATATAGATTTCTCACATCGAATCCCGATATGCCTGTATCCAATGTTTTAGAAACCGGGTCGAAAACCGATTTTGAGATAAGAGACCTTTTCATATTTAACTCATTATGATAGACATTACTATAGATTGTATTGCCGCTTCTGTAGCCGCTGTTTGAGCTATATGGGCACTGTTGGCTGCTCCCGTAGCCGCTGTTTGGGCACTGGTAGCACTGTTGGCCGCTTCTGTAGCTGCTGTTTGGGCACTGGTAGCACTGTTGGCCGCTTCTGTAGCTGCTGTTTGGGCACTGTTGGCACTGTTGGCCGCTTCTGTAGCCGCTGTTTGGGCACTGGTGACACTGTTGGCCGCTGCCGTAGCCGCTGTTTGGGCACTGGTAGCACTGTTGGCCGCTGCCGTGGCCGCTGTTTGGGCACTGGTAGCACTGTTGGCCGCTGCCGTGGCCGCTGTTTGGGCACTGGTAGCACTGTTGGCCGCTGCCGTGGCCGCTGTTTGGGCACTGGTAGCACTGTTGGCTGATGCTAATACATTTGCATACACCTGATTATTCCAAGCCTCTTCCGTCCCAACAAAACCACGCGAAACAGCTATTTCGTAAGCACTAGGTCCCCGAAATAGATTATATAGCATTGCACTACTTATAATCAATTCAGTCGTGAACTCAATCTCAAAAATCTGACTTATCACAGTGGCCGTAGCCGGTGCGGCTAAGGGCTGTAGATTCACAGATTTTTTAATTTCAAAATCAAATACCTCTGAATGTTGCCACCCTAGTGCTAATGTTTTAAGATTGATTTGCCACTTTCCACGTCCAAATTTTTTAAGTGTAGATTGGTCATTAATGCTCCACTCCCATATCTCACCGTTCCTTGTCAATCTTTCATTATCTAGGCTATATTCCTCCCGGAAATTGCCAAGGTCATTTACAATCACTACACTCAATGCCAAAATATTTTCTGGCAAAATCCCTATCAGCCTTATACCAACCGCCTTGGTGTCGCCTTCATATAGCTCAATTTTGTTCTTTTTCATTTCTGTAATTGTTGATATCGATGTACTTGGCATTTTTCCACCACCAGAGGCCAAAAACCCGAACGGCTACATACCTCAAGTAATTTCGGTGGGGTGTATGAGGAGCGTAGGCATCCAGCAGATTCCAAAACAACCAGTCGGCGTAGGCTCGGCTGTAGAGTTTGGTTTCGTAGAGGTAGTCATGAATCAATCCCGGCACTAGATATGCACCCAGAGGCGGAAACCACCACCAAAGCCACATCGGCACGGAGCATCCGTCGGAGACGTAGCCCGCCGGTACGTAGAAAAAATCCTCCTCCAGTACGTACCAGTCGTCTTTGGGGGCATCTAAGAGGTGCCTGATTACTGGTGACGGTAGCGCACTCATCCTCCAGCGGCGACCATTATCATCCCCATGGCCGCTTGGATATCTGCCTCACGAATGGGCATCAATTGTCGCTCGCCTTCTATTACCAATATATTTTCGGCTGGCAAGCCTTCTATCATGGTAATTTGCTGGGTAATGAGCTTAGAGGTATAAAACTCATGGGTAGTCACGCCACGTGATACAGTCCCTTTAATAGAGACTTCAAATGCGATATCTTGTCCGAAGCCTAAAGCCGTGATTGCTTCGGCACGTTGCTCCTCGGTCATGCTGTCGTAAAGGAGCTTAAAAAGTTTTTCATTGAGTTCAATATTCATTTTACCAGCTTGTTACAGATTGAGTTAATGTGCCTTTTAACTTGAGATTTCCCGAATTGTCCAAATACATCATGGGAGGATATGTATTATATTGAGTAGAGTCAAATTCTACGGTTCCTGAAGGTGCGGTGGTAGTAGTAGCTTGGCTTGGATAGAAGGTTATGTTGTTGGCGGAAAATACGTTAAACCGAACCAGATTGTACGTAGGACTTACCTTAATGTAGATGTCCACCTCTCCAGTGGTGGTATTTTTCACACAAAGGATACCCGCCACTATGTTATCCGCAAGGGGGCCTTTTCCACCCATAATGTACCATTTGTACTTGTGTGTGGCTGAAGTGCTACCACGGTTAGCTAAGATATAACGAGAGACAAGCAAATGGTCAGCAGCCCACAAACGTGTAATGACCAGGTCTACAATAATATTATCATAGTTGCCATTATCTTCAAACTCTCTAAGCTTGGCGATTTTTAAATAGGTAGTAGAACCAAAGGCATTACCCATGTCCTTTGACATCTGAATGCCATTTATAACACCTGTAACGTTAAGATTGCCATTGACCGTACCTACGCCTGATGCTTCCGAAAAAATACTGTCGTCGAATCCGCCGCTAGCATTTTTTTTGGGGAGCCTGCCAGTGGTGGGGTTTGGCGAAAATAGAGAAGCTGAATCCACTTGAGAATACACCTCCTCTGCTACTTTTTTGAGTACAGTTCTCACCACTTGCGCCGTATTACTGCGTAGTATATTGCTGGTCAAATTGTTATCAATCCACGCCTTTAAATCATTTAATGTCATTGTCTTCTATTTTAAGCGGTAAAACTCAAATCAAAACTGTAATCAAATTCAGCATCTGGAAAAAGTAAAGCCAACTCTATGCCCGCTACTCTCCAACACGAATGCCAAGCGCGAGCGGTGATACCAAGACGCGTAGCATCTGCTGTACCCAAAGCATGTCCGCTGGTTAGGCGTACTCCCGCTCCTGGTTCCCCAATGAGGTAGCATTGGGCATTAGCATCTCTCACCAGCACTACATAACGCTTTTGTAGAGCGGTGTTAAGCCAAATGTTAAGCTGTATTCCTCCACGTGGGAGTATGGTATCAATTGTGACGTTGTAGGCTATACCGTCCACATTTTCGCTAGAGTTTTCTTGGAACGTACAGCTACGATCCCCAAACACAAGTTGAGTGATGGTGGTAGCAGGCTTCACCATGATTCCACCATAAGGGATAATGTTTTGTGGATTAGGAAATCGTACAGGGTCCATCAATCCCAGCACGTCATCGACATCTATCAACAAGAGATGTGTGACATACCCCACATTAGGACTCTGCTCTACCGCACCGATATTTGATTTTGTGACGTACATATCCCAAATGTACCTGCCCTTAGAGCCTCTCAAAAGGACAAAAAGTCGAGGCAGTTTGCCCCTATCCCAAAAACAAAAACCTCAAAAACAGCGCACAAACGCCATTTTTGAGGTTCTGATTTCCGGACTTTTTTGTCAACCACCGGACATATTTAGCTACAGCCGGACTTTTTTAGCTACAGCCGGACTTTTCACGCATATATTTTTGTCGATTTTCGGCCACTTTTTTGATGTTGTCGCGGTACATTTTGCGGATTGTCTCGAAGTCCACATCCACATCACGTTCGATGCCCCAATCCCGCAGTACCTTTTCGATCAGCGGCGTGTAATCACTTTGCAGTTCGAAGTGCAGCCGTCTAACTTCCCTTATCAACGCCGACCGGAACGTCTCATCCAACTGTTTTTTCAAACTTACAATCTTGAAAGGAGGTACGTCCCATATCTTATTCCGACAGAAGTACCGAAGTCTGATAGTCGTACCTTCCTGTCGAGGATACACGACTGTATTGGGCAGCTCGAAGCTCACCCCGTCAATCATTTCACCCAGCCAGCTGTTTTTTTTGACTTGGCTCCAGCCATCCTCTCCGGGAGGATATTCATACTCTACAAACTTCTTTACGTACTTCGGAACTGAGATAGTGAGATACTTATGCATAATGTACTTAAAATACACGGTCTGCCCTTGCGGCCGTAATGTTCAAATATACCTACTTCTTACCAAATGCACTAATAGACCCTAATAAGGCATCCAAACGTCCACTCTGATTGCCTGCATTGACGGCGTCTTTCACTTCATTGACGGCACTTTGAACGCCCCCCACAGCTCCTTTTACATCCTGAAGGCCACTGCTGAGAGCCATCCCTACCAGCTTTTGAGTGCCGCTCAATGCCTTGATTTCATCCTTGATGTCCTTCAGCAATTGTATCTGGTCTTGCCCCATCTTTTTGGCTTCTGCGTGAGAGCTACCAGCTTCGGCTGCCCCTTCTACATCACCTCCGTAGTCGCCACCACTGTAGTCGCCACTACCATAGTCACCTGCTTCGGCTTGGGCTGCGGCTGCTTCTTGCTCTGCTTTTCGGGCTTCTTCCTCGGCTTGCTTTTTCTTTTTGGACCCAAACAAATAGCTGTCTTTTTTCCAGTAAGGGCTTTCAAAAAGACCACCGTTCCGCATCATAGGTCTATCTACTGGTTTCTTCCGGTGCATTGGATGACGGGCATTCTGAAACATCTGCTGAATGAGTGGCATGTTAGCTTCCGTCTGATCAGCACTGATGATGGCCTCGCCACCTTCCATTTCGCCTACGTTCTCGCCAGTTCTGTTATCAATCAGGCTGATTCCACCTTCACCATAGTTACGCCCGTGTTTAGAGCCACTCGGCACACCTCCTACTCCGGCCACTGGTGCCATGCCCCCCATCGCAAACTGCGGTTCGGGTTGGCTCTTTATTTTGGCAATCTGCACTCCAGTCATTACCGCAGCCAAAGCAGCAAATACCAAGTTCAACGGAAACACGTTGGCAAGTGCCTTCAATACCGACAGTGCTCCCGTAATCAAGGCCGTTGCGATATCAGCTTTTTTCTGAGCTTGCCACGCTTTTCGTTTCTCATTTCGTTCCTGGTCTCGGTAGCGTTTTTCTTCGGCCGCCGCTGAGTTGTTGAGTGCTTTTTGGCTTTGCAGTCGGCTCTGCTTTTCCTGCTCTAATACCTTAAGGCGGTCACGTTTATCCTGCTCAGCCGTGGCAAGTTTTTGCTTGGCTTCGTCTTTGGCAAGGCGTATCTTTTCGGCGGCATCTTGCTTTGCTTTGGCCATCGTTTCTTTAGCCGCTGCAAGGTCGCCGCGTTTTACCTCATCGATAGCCTTCAGCTCCGAGTCACGCTGTAGCTCGGCTAGCTCCTTCTTCTGCGTAAAGGTATCATTGGCTAGCTCTATTTTGGTTTTTGCTTCGCTGGTAGCAAGGTCAATCTTTGCTTTTGCTTCGCTTTCTGCTAGCTCTTTTTCGGTTTCAAACTTCGCTTTAGCCTCCGCAATCAATCGCTGTTTGGTAGCAGTATCCACGTCAGCTCGGTTGTTGATGGCTGCTATTTCGGCATCCCGTGCCGCTTCAGCTGCATCAATCTTCTCCTGCTTCTCGTTTTTTGCCGCATCGATAGCCTCCTCTTTTTTCTGCTTTATAAATTCGATTTGCGCTTCTTTTTCCTCCTGCGCTGTTTGGATCAGCGAGTCGGCATTGGCTTTGGCCTCGGTTGCTTTTTCGTCGGCATTGTCTTTATAGGATTGGAGCTGAGCATCGAGCGCCGATTTATTTTCTACACTCGTAAGCTGCCGGTACTGAGCTTCCAGCGCCGAAATACTTTGCTCACTTTGTGATTTGATCTCTTGGATTTTTCGCTCGCTTTCATCCTTTACTTTTTGCTTTTCGGCTTCGATACGCTCTATCTCCGCTTTTTCCTTTTCGAGTCCTTCATTGATAATCGCTAGCTTTTCGTCCCGCTCCCGAGCTGCTTCAGCAATGGCCTTATCGGCTCGACGTTTGGCTACGTCGGCCAAAAACTGTGCCGCTTGCATAGCCATTTGTCCGACCATTTCAAAACCCTGCTGATTGGCCTGCAATTTCTTCTGCCATGCTTCTTGTTCACCCTTCACGATGCCATCGGCGGCATTCATAAAGGCCGTTACGTCGCCTTTTAGAAGCGAGCTAAACATATCCGAAAACGACTGCCGACGCTTCTTTTTGGCTTCAATCATGTCCTCATCAATCTTCTTGAGGTCGGTTGCATGTTTTTGCTCGGCCAGTTTTTCTTCGTTGTTGTAGCGCGATTTTATAGCCGCAAGAGCTGCCTGTAGCTGTTTTTCGTCATCAATATCCCGCTGAGCTTTGGCCTCCTCCTCCTTTCTTTCGGCGTTCAATCGCTCCTTGGTGATGCGCAGCTCTACATCGGCTCGCTCTTTGGCCACGGCTGTCAGTTTGGTGGTATTGCCTTTGGCTGCTACTTCTTTCCAGTCTAGCAAGGCCATTTCTGCTTTGCGGGTTTGGTCTATTACATACCGCTCTGCTTCAGCTCGCCGCACGGCTGCTTTTTCGTCTGCTTCTTGCTGCTTTTTTCGGAATTCCGCTTTAGCTCGGTCAATTTCCGCGTCGGCGGCTTTGTTGATAGCATCTCTTACCTTTTCCTTATTCTTCTCATCCGCCAGCGAATCATTAATCTCCTTCAGCCGCTTTCTGCGCTTTTCGTTGATTTTCTCCTCTTCTTTTTGGAGGGAGGTATCAGCTACGGCTTGGTCATGCTCCGAGTTGAGCTGCTCCAGTAGTTCGAGTGCTTTTTCGTTGTCTTTTTGTACCTTCTCTTGATGCTCTATGGCCAATTTCTGACGTTTTTCCTGCGCTTTTTTCTGGGCTTCAGTAAGTTCTTTTTGGAACTTTTGCCCCTGGGTTTTCCCTGCAAACTCGGCTTTTACTTCCGCATCTTTGCTTTCCCACATCGCTATGATCTCCTTGCCTGCTTGCAAAGAGGATTTGGCCGTGGCCGTTACCATTTGTGTGCCATAGTCAGCGGCGGTTTTCATGGCGGCTTTTGCTCCATCAAGGTTACCACTCAAGAGCATTTTGCCCGCATCATAGAGGCTTGTAAGTACTTTCCACCCTGCCGTCACACTCTCTACGATGCCCATTACCAAGCCCTTGGCCGCTAGTACCACGGTCCCGATAGCCTTTCCTAAAAAGCTCATCAGCGGAATGGATTTTGAGATTAACTCCATGATAGCTACAAAAACTGGTCGTAAGCCCGTACCAAGTTCTACCATCAAGCTATCAAAAGAGTCGCTCAAATTGGATGCCTTGCCACTAAGCGTCTCAGCCATTTTAGCGTTTTGGCCTTGTACCCCTTCCAAGCGGCCAAAGGCCGTCATTACCCCCATAACGGCATCCTCTTGGCTACTGAATTTGTCAATGAGCTTACCAGTTTTCTTTTCTAGTATCTGGAATTCTTCTCCGGTGTTTTTGATGACATACGGAACCTGCTTGAAGGTAAGTTCGAGTGTTTCCCCGGCTTTTTTACCTTTAGCCCCAAACTCCTTCAGACGCTCAAATTCAGCACCCATGGCATCCAGTACCGCTTCTACGAGCTGGTCAAAGGTTTTCCCTTGCGAAGCGGCCAAATCAGCCAACGCTGTCATTTCCTTTTGACTTGGTCGAAGCCCTCTGTTCACCATCTTTACGTAGCCCTCTGTGAGTTCATCTACTCCAAACACCGTCTGAGCAGCCATCACCTTGATCGCTTCCATGCTTTGGCGAGCTTGTTTTTCGCTCCCCAAAGCCGTCGTCAATACGGTCTGGTATTTCTCAAACTTGGCCGTAATGTCAAAAATGGCCTTGCCCATCTGTACGATGAACATCACGGCCTGAAGCGCCATGAAAGCCTGAAAGGCAGTAGCCACCGTTTTTACCCCCGTGGCAAATCCCTGCATGCCTTTGGGAAGCTTGGCAATGGCACTGTCCAGTCCCGTCATTTGGGTCCTGACAGTGGTGATGCGGCTATTTACTTCTTGAAGTTGCTTCGATTTGTTGATGAACTCCTGCGTTCCCGCAGTCATATTTTTCAGCTCCTTGGTGAGCTTTTTTTGCTCTGTTTCGAGCTGCTTTAGTGTCAACCCTGTAAGACCGATTTTTTTGCGTAAATCATCTTGAGCTTTGGCGTTAGCGTTAAACTGCTTATTGAGTTCCGCCCACTCTTTGGAGCCTTTGGGTACCTCTTTTAGAGCCTTTTCCAAGTTTTTTGCCTCACGCTCTAGCACTACCAAGCGGTTTCGTGCTTCGTCTCCCTGAATGTCAATCGTAATACTGACCTTTTCGTTTGCTTGAAATGCCATCTCCCCTCATTGTTTTCAAGCAAATTGCACGCAAAGCTTTGCACCGAAAAGGGCAAAAAAACACCTCTCAAGAGTCCTGAGAGGTGTCAAATCGCCTTCAAAAATTCCAAGTCAGGCACTCTGTTTTTGTCTTATTCTCTTTCCGTCTGCCATCTACGGCCAGTGTTTTTACATGGTCTTCGGTTTTCCATTGATGCTTTTTTCGGTACTCAGCAAGAATAGCTTCAGGATAGCTTGAGAGTAAGAACTTGCCCTGCATCGATACGCAAGCATCGAGGAGCTGTCGGAAGTTGTCTTCTGTGTACCCTGCATAGTGCCCTTGATTTGCCGATACGTAGGGAGGGTCAAGGTAAAAGAATGTGTCGGGAGAATCATACGCCTTCAGCACCTTGAGTACATCGTAACACTCAATGGTGGTTTTCTTCATGCGCAGTTGAAAAGCCTCTGTGAAGGCGTTCTTTTTGTTAGCCAATTTGAGTGCGCATTTGCCTCCTCGGTCATAACCAAATCCACTGCCTATTTGTGAGCCAAACGACATGTTGGTTTGTACCCACACCGCCCACGCCATTGCTAATGGGTCTTTTACAACTTCTTGCCCAGACTCATACTCAAGACCAGAACTTTTGTGTTGCGCTCTTGAGTGGAAAGTTTCATCAACTTTCTCTCGAAGCTCCTCAAAATCGTACTTGAGTGCGCGGTAAAACGTAACAAGACGATGATTGATGTCATTTACGATTTCAGCTTCAGACGGTGCTTTTGCAAAGAACACCGCGCCGCCGCCAAAAAAGGGTTCTACATACAATTTGTGCTGGGGGATTTTCGGAAGTATCACATTAAGCATTTGCTGCTTCCCGCCATAATAAGTGATTGGAGTTTTCATTAGCTGTTAATAGTTAAAAAATAACTTCAAATCTATTACAGCCTTATCTCTGCCAAGTGGACAATTTTTTGTACCCCCTTTTTGATACCTTTGTACTATCTGCGGTGCGAGCAGATTAAAAACACGCTTCAATATGAATGATAAATGGGAAGAAGGCATAGTAGCTGGGAGGGCTGCTTTTGCCGCTGTAAATGCACGTGGCTCGAAGTTTAAATCTCGTCGAATACCGGTTTTTATTCGGGAAAACTTAATGACCCCTTACTATATAACCTGTAACGAAAATCAAGAATTCTTATGGGTTATGGTTTGTCCGAATGATGCTTTTGGCAAGGTTGGCTTCAAGCAATACGCACGCCGTATGGCTAATGAAACCACCGAAATATCTCAAAATCCAAAACCCCAAAGCTCAAGTGACGGATGAATTCGTCCTTCATACTCAGTCACCTGCACTCTTAGCACAATTACTTACTCTGGAAAAAGCAAAAGGCAAATCTAACCTTTATAGAATTGGTAAAACTGATACCTACTTATGGGTAGTTGATGTTTATCAAGAGGCGACGCCTGAGCAAGTAAAAAAAGTAATGAGTAGAATGGCTGAATGGTTTTATTACCAATCAAACCCTAGCCAATAAAGCTTTCACTGGCGACGTCACCGGGAGCGTCGCCACCAAATTAAGTACATAATAATCGGTACCATTGACGTGGACCTTTTGGGAGAAATCAAAACTTGCCAAATCGGTCTCTGTCAAAATAAAGTCTTTTTCAAGATAAAAAACGTCTTTGCGCATAGCCTCCAATCGGGCAAATCGTTTGGCGGCCAATCCTGTGGAGCCATTCCAGTAGAGTGCGTTTTCGTTAAGAATATTGGATGCTTTTGGTATTCCGCCGTCCATTCCTACCCAAAAAGCCAATCTTGCCGTGGATCGCTGCGTAAGCTGGTTAAACTGCTCCGTTTGCCCCACTTGCCTCGTAGTGATGGTACCCGTCAGCTCATCTACCAGCACGGTACTCACTTTAGAGTTTAGTTTGGCAATCCCGGTACTCACACTCCATGGGTTGGGCGTCATATAATTGGCCAACAATGCCGGTTTATCCTTCATCAATTGGTCTCCTGAGTCGAGATCATAGCCCAGTTCCAGTCGTCGGTTCAGCTCGGTACGCTTAGTTTCGCCTGCTACTGCTTTGCGACTCCAATCAAGTTGCGTTGGCATGGCCATCATATCTTCCAGAAACCCAATCGTTAGTTTTTTTCTAACTACATCGATATCGAACGTAAGGCCAAGCATCTTTCGTAGCTCAATTAAGTACTCTTCAATCCCCATTTCGGGGAGATGTTGCGATAGCCTCACCGCTGATGCACCGTCGAGTGCTCGCGTATTGTACAGAATTGCGTGCTGATAAGTAGCATGAGTGAGTAGAGAACCGTCGATGGTAGTATCGGTGAGTTCGGCCAATTTTCGCAAGAAATATCCCAAAAAAGGCATCGGAACCCGTGGCCCCGCTGTGAAAGCTCCCGTTATATATTCGTTGACTTTCCCTGTATAGCTTAATACAGCACCATTGGTACCATAGTAGTCTGGATTTCCCACTGTTGGGAAGCAATAGGCATTGATAGTATCAGTAACTACTGGTATCAAGGGATCCGGTAATGCCAAACTGCCAAAATCAAGCTCATTGAGCTTTTGGCCTGAATAATCGCCAAAAAACAACCCAAGTTTGTCCGTAAAAACCCCCGTGTAACCCTTTTCTGACGCCTCAGTGAGTATAAAAAAACCCTCTTGGAGCAATTGCCCACCATAATAATACTCAAGTCTATATTGGGGGTACCCTCCCAATAAAGGTAGCTCATAATGCTCCAAAATGATGCTATTCCGTTTGGTATAGCCAAGAGTAGGAATGGTCATTTTTCGCACCGACAACGAATCCCACAAAAAATGAGGGTTAGTCCATTCTATTCCTACGCGGGCATTAGGACTCAAGTCCACCGTTTGCCCATCAATCCTTACCTCATGCATGTGGTAGTACTTTAATGTAAAACTTATCTCCAGAGGCCGGGCTATAGGTGCTATACCCTTCACTATCCAAAATCACGTCAAACATATAGGCATTTTCGTATCCGCTTGTGTTCATCGTAATATTTTGATTTTTTCTCATCACGCCATTTCGATACACGCGTACCTGATAGGTTTGTCCAGGCGTACCATAGATATGATAATAATACGCAGTGTTATCGATTGGAAAATCTAAATCATTGCTAGCCGTTGGAAAAATATAAACTCCGGTTTGACCCTGTAAAGCCTGTATGTTACCACGATTGGGAGTAGTAGAAGTATTATAGATACCTACTTGAGAAGGAGCATTGGTTCTAAAATGAAAATGTGCCGCTGGCACTGTTATCTCATAATTTTCCGCTGCTACGCAAGCACCATTCGTATTCACGTACTCTTGGGTGTTTTTGGAGGCATACTCTGCCTCAGCTAGTATATCAGCGTCGCCGCTAGCCTCACCTCCATACTTTCCTGCCGCAATGATGATTGTGGCCGTAGTTCCCTCAAGTCCATTTGCACAACCTTGTCGCTTAAAAGTTGTTTCGCGGACGATGGCCGCACTAGGATAAGGAGTACTTCCTGCTGCTACACCAGGAGCCGGACTGGGAGGGATGTAGTTATCATCACCGGGTACGTTTGGTTTGGAAGTATAGGGAAATACCACACTGTTGTCATCAATGTAGTACTTCTCTAGGCGGGCCGGCAACACCATACCTGTTCGTTTTCCCAAACTATCGAGGACGTATCTAGTTTCTACTCCTCGCCATGCAGTAGCCCTGACCGAAGTGGCCGGAGCAGCCGGAAGAATACTATAAGAACGTTCTTTATTTGCTCGTTTGAAAGTAAAAGTACGAGCAACCAAATCAGCGTCGTCATCATTGGTCAAAAGCTGATTCGATACCAGTTCTAAAGGTAAGTGTCCTTTATCTGTGATGAGATAAATTTCCTCCGCAAAAAGCAATTCCTGTAAATACTCAAGAAGCTGAATGTTTTCATACCGTAAATAACCAGTAGAAACAGTGAGCTCACGATCCCCTTCGATATAGGTGACGTAAATATCCGAAAACTCAACTCCAGAATCAGCAGGAGTATCTCGTTGGGCCGTTGTTCTACTTACTTTCACTTGCTCTGAAGCTTTACCGCGCATCCTGAGCGTATCGAACCCACCCAAAGAATTAGAAAAAAGCAAGAACCGCGAGAATTCCGGCTCTGCATCGTAGAAATAAGTGCGTACTTCCGAAAATTTAGCGTCCGATTCATTAGAAAGCCATACTTGATAGCGCCACAGCTGCTTGCCTACGGGTACATAAGTCAAAAGGTCTAGTACTTGCATCCCCACTGGCACAATCAATACATCATTCAGAAAGGGACTATTCAAAGTTTTGAAAGTCTGAGCGTCGGAATGTGACCCATCCGTAAAAAAAAGCCGACCTCTGAGCTTTACTTGAGAAGGAAGAGGCGTAAAATTGAGCAAAAAATACAAATACTCTTCCTGGGCATAAGTTACATGTTTTAAGTCTGGCTGCCAAGTCAAGAAACGTTGTTTTTCAGCCTGTAAAGAAGTCCAAAATATATCCAAAAAGCCCTCATCTTCTCGCCTAATACCCGCTTTGATGATCCATTGTTTTGTCCGGGTCGTTACTGTACTCAATACCTCCTCCCGAACTTGATAAGGCATGGTTAACTGAGCTGCTACTTTCAGGGTATTTTGCTTTGAATCTGGTTTTTTATACTCCAAAAAGCCATCAAGAAGCTCTTCAATGCGCAAAAAAGCCCCCTCCAGAATGGTAGTACTACCTTGCACCACAGCTGGACGCTCCCTCACCGGAATGGGTGAGGGAGTCATCTCGGTAAAAGTACTGCTGCGCGAATACTCCGGTACCAAAATATCTATGAGGTATTGAATAGAGGAGCGATCGACAATACCAGTATCAGCCGGTGGAATACGGTGCTCAAGCCTATTGCGTGAAAAATTGATTTTTTGGTATGTCAAATCACTTGCTGGTACATCTATCATAATTCACCTCCTTACTATTTACTTTTTCCTTCCAACGCCCGCTTCGTAATCAGTAAAGCAGCTTCGGCCGCAGCTGCATTGAGCTGATCGCCGATTTCGGCATACACACTTTTCATAAACTCCCGAATATACCACCCTTTAGAGTTGCGATTGATCACGACAGGCTTATACATACGAGACTTGGCCACCGCCCACGCCAAATGATGCGCAGCGCGTTCTAATGTCAAGGGTTGTACTTCATGCTTTGCCCCAGAAATAAAACCAAAAGGCCCACGTTTTTGCTTTTGGAGAGCTGCTTTTGCCCACTCCAAAAGCCTCTCACCTACAGGCATGTGCTTGCCATAGGTCATTTGACGCATGTCATGCAAACGCCCATAGGCTTCAAATTCAAGTACGAGTTCATACACCCAGCGCTGATTATAAGCACGTATCTCTCGGTGAAGAGACTTCCGGAGTTTTTCGGTCATTTCAAGCCCCTGAGCATCCAAGTTATTGTCCAGCTTTCGAAGACCTTCTTTGTGGATTTCACTCATGATGGCATTGAACACTGCCCCCACCGATTCAATATCAAAATCTTCCTGATACAAACTCATGGTAGTCCAATTTGAGCGTTGGTGTAAGTGTAGAATTGCACCAAGCAGAAAAAACCCACGGCATTGTCTTGGCCATACTCCATCGGAGCCATGCGATATTTAGTGCCATCCATGTCAAACTCACCCGCCTTGGCATCGCGGCGTAAACGCTTCAGAATTCGCCAACAAGCGTATTGAGCCGCTTTTTTTTGAGCTACTTTGTCAGCATTGGTGCCGTCGTGCGAATAGAGGCAAACAAACGCAATATCCTGTTTGGCTCGCAAATGCCGGAAGGAATTATCTTCCCCTTCAATCAATGGCAATAGGAGTACCAACGCCGGCCCCTCAAAGCTGCTTGAGTTTACTTCCTCATTCCAGCGTTCCAAATTGTCAGGGTCAGGTGAACTCTCAAGTACAAAACCCTTCAGCTCATCATCCTCTTCCATTAGAGATTTGAAATAAGCTTCAATACTTTCAATATCTGAGTTGAGCATATTATTTTTTGTTAAGACGATCCCAATAGTCCTGCCAAATCCAACTCCAATACACCCCAAACCAACGCCACGAGCGTTTACGAATGACCAACACTATCGAATAAAGCAAATACACCGGGCTAGCAATCAAAAAGCCCAAAGCCCAAATCAATTTGAGTGAGTAAAATTTAGCCGCCCAGCGAAGCAGCTCTCTACGGTTTGTCATAAGGTAAAAGTTTAGTGTCCAAGTACCGGCTGCTGACCGGTTGGGTTTTGTGCAAGTGTAGTCATCTCGATGTCGGTCGGCATAAATTCGGCCTCACTCAAATCGTAGCCTTGTGCTTCCAGTGCGTAGTCTAACACTTCTTTCAGTAGACGTCGGTAGCTCGGTGTCATGAATCTAACCTGAAACATAACGGAGTGCTCAAGCTCGCTCCCGCTCCCGCCAAGTTTATCACCTTCAGCAATCCCGGCCAAAGAAGGCAGAATCCCATGTCCCTGTGCTTGCTTCATGCCCGACATTTTTGTCAGGTTCATATAAGCATCATCGGTCATTTTATTGTCGATAGTCGTTACTCGAATCAGCCGTTTGTCTTTGCCCATATCATCCGCAAGTCTGCCGATGATGACTAAAGCCTTATCCGTATTTTTTACACCGGCAAGATACTGATCCATTTGTTTGCAGAACTCGTTCTTGCGTTCTTCCACCGCTTTTGCGGTCGGTTCATCCAGCAAACTTTCACCCTCCATAATAAAATAGCTTTCGTCTATTTCAATCAAGAGTTTAAAATTATACCCGTTTTTTAGACCGCTTTGATGGTATTCTGGTACCAAATTATCTATCTCAGTCCATACCTTTGTTCCCCACCAAAGCCCCGCATTGTAGAAATCACTTCCAATCTGAGCTTTCTTCAAAATCATCACGCAGGCAGCATGTTTAGTAGGGCGATTCCAATCAAAAATGGGAAGCTCCACAGCCTTGCTTTTTTCCTGGGCGTTTTCGGTACCGAAATACGGATTGATGATTACTTTCTCAATGGGCTGCCCCTCAGCAGGCCGTACAATTCTCACTTTGTTGGGTTGGATTGTCTCCAGTGTCAGGCTACCGTCTTCATTCTCCAACCAAAGTACATAAGCTTGCTCCATAAAGGCAAGACTAAGCGCAGCGAGTTCAAGAAATTTACTCTGTATTCGCTTTCCCCGAAACCAGCGGGTAATGGCAGGGTTCTGAACACGTTTATACACCTCTTTGCCATTTTCATCAATCTCCTCACGAAACAACTTAAATCCGGCGCCGAGGATAAACTCTTTCGCCTGATCGAGCAAGCGTGGTTTTGTGGGCGAGTCCCATACAAGCTTAAGCATCTTGTTAAGAGCATCATCTCCAGATGATATCGGAACCCAATCTTGATTCCCCCAGCCAAAACGTTCTTGTGATGCCGGGTTGGTTACGTCCATTGTAGGGGTAATTACCACGTCCGCATTTACAGCTCCTGACCGCAGGTAGTACAAATCTTTATTGATGCGTTTTACTGCCATGTTAGTAGTTAATGTGTCTGATTCCTATCCACTCTTTTTTATCCCGCAAGCGTATGGCCATAATCAAGCGATTCTTAACCGTAAAAATTCCGGCGCTTGATTCCAGTAGTACTACTCCTTTTTCAAGAATATCATATCGCAAGCCCTTGTTATTTGCGCTACGCCCTCCACCTCCACCTTCATGTCTCTTGGCACTTTTACGACAATCATGCCGGTATGAAACGGCTCCAGTTTCTTTGGTACGGAACTTAAGTGAAAAGCCTGCATTCGCGGGATCATGTAGTAAATTCCAGAATGTTTCGATAGATATTTCTTTCCCTTCCATGATTCAAATTTCGCGCTTCATTTCACTCTCAAAAAGGACAAAAAATGATTCCAATTTCCGTTTTTATCAAGCCACTGGCAGACAGTGGCTTGACATTAGGAAGCCAAAACAAGGGCATTATAAATTCCAAACCTCTCTACTCTCCTGCGACGCCGTGTCCGATTTCGGTAAGTTACCGACGCCTTCCCCCGAATATATTAAGACCCACCTACCCACCGCATTCCACCAGCTGAACGTGGAGTTGAGTTGGGATTCACATATTTTGCATACAAAAGATAATCAAGACAATCAGACAAGTGTGTTGCATATTCTTGTTGAATGCTTGTTCTTTCAGAAGATTTATCTTTAATAAAGTTAGGTAAGATGGGAGAGTTCTGAATAGATATAATAAGAGCTTTACAAGTGTTCTGATTGATACGAACAGCAGGGTAACGAGTGTCGCTCTCTGCTAGTATCTTATCTATTAGTGCAAACTTAACTTCATGTGCAGGATTAAACTTAATTACCCTTAGCACTACCTTCCATCCAGCATTCCGGAACATATGTTCCGCCTGTGTAAAAAAGGTCTGTTTAGCCCCCGCTGATTTCGACCCCCCATAGGCATCCCCATAAAAAAACACCTCCCTTCTAGTATGCCCAGAGTAGTGCTGTGTAATACGCCTACATAGGGTTTCTACAAGGGTTAAATTTTCATCAGCTACTTTTGAGAAAAAATTATTACTGATTTTAAGGGTTCTTTTATTGTCTTGTGAAATGATAGCTGAACAAATAGCAGCATTAAAATCAAAGCTCACTTCTATAGCCTTGGTCGGGTCATAATCGCTTGATGTAGGAACCCAAATACCATCCTCGTTTTTATCATAATCAAACGTTTGATAGGGGCAGTGTTTTTCATAATCAAAACTAGGGTAGTAAGAATTGGGCAATTTTGCCAACCGCTCATTTAAGACCTCCACCCGAAAAACCAATGGTGGTAAAGATTCTTCCAAATTTTTTACGTATTGCGGATGCAGTGTAGGATTATCATAGGCCGTCCCCTCCAAAAAAAGGTAATGCTGCGGATTTGCCTTCATTAAATCTTCTGTTTTGTACACCCATTGCCCCGCAACAGACCACGGATTTGACGTAAAATCGTAAAAGGCATTATGCAAAAAATGGTCTCGAAAACGCCACGAGTTTGCACGGTATAAAGTCGCCATCAAAATCTTTACAACCCAATCTTCTTTAAAAAGGGCAGATTCATCAATAAATCCCCCGTCAAAATTATGCCCCCGATTTGAGTCGGGACGTTCAAAGCTCAACAGCTGAAGACAAAAGCCCGAATTAAACGTGATACATCTATCCCATGATTTTGGGGGCTTGTATGGACGTGGCCAATTGGCAGGCGGCTCCCTAAAAAGCACAAAATTGCCAAATGGGTTGATTTTTTCATTGTACTCAAACCACCCTAATCTTGTCCAGGCATCATTCGCATCAGCAAGTACTATATCTAAGATTTGTTTGAACGTCAACCCCGATAAAAAAAACTTTGCCCGTGGCAACAACTTGGCCACGTAGCCGATGCAAAGCAACAAAATATAGGTTTTTCCAAATGCCCGTCCCGCAATCAGCGTTTTTCGCTTGCTTTGGCTTTGTAGGAAAATACGCTGTTTTGGAAAAACATACGCAATGTTAGCTTTTTCATTCAAAGCTGTCAATTTCTCCCGATTCATCTGTAGCAACTTCCCCTTCTCCAGTCGCTCCTTCGTTTGTGCTAACATTTTCGTATTCGATATCCTCTATTTGTCTGATGATTTCCAAGGCTCCTAAATCGTCGGTGAAAATGATATTAGGTGCCGCTTTAAATTTGTTCGGATTCTCCGTTTTATCTTTTTCGAGCAACCCACGTATTTTCGCCGCTTTCATCAATACATTGGCCGCCTTCTCAAACATTACTGCGGCATCTGCTCCAAGCTTTTCTTTATACTGTTTATTGAGTGCTTTTTCGATAGGGTCTTCCATATCCTCCCAGTGGATCTTTTCTGATTTTTCCACAAGGCTCACTGCCACCCCTTCTATTTTATTGGCCAGCTCCTCTAAGCGCGTAGCATAGATATATCGCTTGGCCACTCTTTTCGCATTATCAAAATTGGCCGTACCAAAAATTTCCTGACAGCCATTCACCACATTATAAGCCATGCTTTGACTCAGTCCACCTATGGGTGCAGGATACATCATGAGCAGCTCTACCACCTGACGTTCCGAAAGCCCATCAAGCAGTTGGCTGAACGCAAAAAAGTATCTATCAAATACTTCTTTTTCCTTCACCGTGAGGCTGCTTCCCTTCTCAATATGGTCTCGATATTTCGAGATTTTATCTTCTTTCAACACTAATTTCATACCTCATCCATTTCTTTTTCGGCAATATATAGGTAAGCAAATCGTACTGAAAGGACATAAAAAAAATCCCCCAACCAAGCGGCTGGGGGATTCCGAATTATAAACGCATAATATACCTTAGAGAACGCGCCTCCAATACCCACAGGCTTCGAGGTCGTTCATAAAATTCTCACAGCTATCAGTCCGGGGAGCTGTTGTCAGGCCGCGATATTGTTTCACGCGCTCAGCCATTTCGTCCATATACTCCTGAAGCTCCTGCTCACTCCCGAAACGTGAGCCATTTTTTAAGTTCATTATCAATTCTTCAGGGGAGGCTCCTTGTATGGCCTCCCCGTTGTGGTCTTTATATATCATGCCGCTAATTGATTTTGGCGTGTGATTAAATAATTATATACCTCGTTTTGATTAAATTTTTTCAGCGTTTCAAATGTACCATTTTCAACCCTTTTTGTTTTTGAATATTCGACCAAATTATGAAGAAAAATCACCCAGTTCGAAATTTTACTGAATTCAACCGTCCCTGAATGCTGTCTAAATTCAATCGTTTTGTGCCGTTCGTAGGCCTGCATGTTTACTTTGAAATACCGTTGCGAAAATTGCTCTGCTATATTTTCGATGCTTGTTGCATTTTCAACCCTTGCCTCATACCCTCTTAGGCTTTTGCAGTAGGTGTTTAAATTTCCGCGTCGGCTCTGTGGCATAAAACTATCGATGGCCTCCTCTAATTTTGAATAATTCAAAAGTATATTTTTAGTTTGCTGGAGGCCGATGTTTGCCGCGTCAAAATGAATGTGCATCCCGCAGCTTTTATTGATTTTTACGTTGAGGGCTTCTAGTACCTTGCATACTTTTTGAAGCTCGTCTAACCCTGCTTGGCCTTCCAAAATCGGGCTTACGACCTCAAAAGTATTTTGTCCGTTGAGGCTGGCGTCGGTTACTATTTTCCAGTAGCTTTTGGTGTAGTGGTTATAGCCTTCAGCGTAGCATCTGATTCCTGCGTTTTGAAGTGCGTCGGCTAAAACATTCATGGCCACTCCGTATCCTTCGATTTCTACCCCAAATTTGCGGGTGAAGGGTATCAATCTAAATTCCTTAGCGTTTACTCTTTCAGGCCAGTATTTTGCAAAAACGTTCTGAACAAATCCGTAGTTGCCACCTGTCAAATCAGCCACCTGTCTGCGGGTCAATCCTAGCTCTAATAAGCGTTTGATTTTTTCGGTTTTTGATAGGTTTTGGTTTAAAATCTCTTGCGTATTCATTTGATTATCTGTGCGTTATGCGTTTATTTTGATAGGACAAACAACGCACTTGTTGTCTCGACAAGCAAGTCTTTCGGCAAGTATTTTTATATATTTTCAGATAATTTTATCGATGATTTTCAGGCATTTATGAAGGATGTATATCTTAACTTTCGGAATACTTTTTCTCATTATTTTTGTGAGCTTTTATAACACTTAGGCACTATTTCGGCGCAGCTCCTGTACTACTCGCCGTTCATCCTCTCGCACATAAGAATCTAGGCTTCGGTCGCTTTTCAAGCCCAAGACTACTTTGACCGCTTCACGGCTCCAGCATAGCTCATTGAGTAGCCAATCAGCCAGTGTCTTACGCCCAGCCTTAACGGTCAGCTCTGGACTTACTGGTTGTAAGTTTCGTTCTCTACGCTCGCCAAGCGTCATTTTCTGAATCGCCACGTTGAGTTCAGCCGCCACCAGCTTCAGGTAATCATTCATTTTTTGGTTAGAAAGGATAGGCAGTTTTTCCCAGCCCCCGTATTTCCTTACGATTTCGTTGACCTCTGGCCAACTCATAGCAGGTACCTTGGCCACCTCTTTTGTTTTAACGCGGGTCCAATTTATGAAATCATACCCGGCCACTTGATAGATTACTGTTTCACCTACTGCCGCCATATCTTTCAAATCTTGCCAATGAAACCCTGTACGGCAGTAAATCACAAATACGTCAGCTACACGCTGAAGCCTTTCGGTCGAAAACTGGTGCGTTCGAAGCAACTCATATTGGCTCACGCTCAGATATATATGAGGCTTTAGTTTTTCGTGTTTGATACGATAGCCGTCAAACGGATTTTGAGCTAGGTATTTTTCTCGTTTTGCCCATGTCACCATTTGCTTCACAACGGACTGATGTTTTCTGATTGTCGAATCCGCAAAAGCCTGCTTCTTGAGCCAGTCCCGATATTGGTGTAGCATATCCAAATCAAAATTCTCAAGCAGATCCGTTTGTTTCTGTTTCGATATCAGAAACTTCAATACATTGTCGCGGATATCCTCATACCTGGTCACCGTTTGTTCTTGGGGTACGCCCATATCACGAAGTGCCTTGAGCCACTTGTCGAAAATATCCATAAAACGTAGCTCCATCTCACCAGTCATGTAGAGTTCCTTAATTTGGTGAGGTGTAAAAGGCTTTTTTCGGCGACTCAGCGTAGTGTAGATATCTAAGAGGTCACCCTCTATTTCATTGAGCCTGCCATTTTTGTAGAGGTAGTTAGGGTCAGCAGACTTGAAGCGCTGTCGCTCCACATCAAAATCATCACATTTTCCGTCGAGGTGCGTGCTATAAAGCTCCGCTCTTACTCCATTGATAGTGATACGATGATAAATAGTGCAGTTGCCTTTTTTGCGCTGCCCCTTTGTAGAGTGCCTGTAAAACAGGAGTTCCATTCTTTTTTTTCATAAATTATTCAACGGTTTAAAATTGGGGGCGCTAACCAACCAAAATCCGCTTATTTGGCATAATCTAAAGGGGTACAAAAAAATGTCTTTTTATCAAACGGTATGCGCCCGCGAGCTGAGGGTGTGCCTCCAGCTATACGCCCGAATCAATGGACATCTGAAAGTGAGGAGCATGTAAGGAGCTAACCGATTGGGTATGAAGCAAAAAAAACCTGCCATTTTGTGGCAGGTTTGTCATTTAGAATTTGGACTGTGATCCCGCTGGGACTCGAACCCAGGACCCATACATTAAAAGTGTATTGCTCTACCAACTGAGCTACGGAATCCCGTTTTTTTCAATTTTCGGTCTGTGTTTCCGTTAATTGTGGTGCAAAAGTAGTGCGTTTCAGAATACGACGCAAGCCCTATCCCAAAAAAAATTACAACATTTTCTCAAACCACCCCATTATCAAGCACTTAACACTTAAACTTTTTTTTATTTGTATATTTCAAACCACATTTGTGTTAGATTTTCAAATTAAACTACTTCTTTTGACATAGAAATTGTAAATCCTCATTCATTCACTGATACATCGCTTCGGCGAGTTGTTTAAACACCCTTATAATTCCAATGAAACTTTTTCGCTTTGGTACTTTTGAACAAGAAAAACCAGGAGTGATTCTTCCCAATGGTCGTAAAATTGACGTTTCTGCCTTTGGAGAAGACTTTAACGAAGCTTTTTTTGCAACCGACGGCCTTAATCGCTTAGCACAATGGCTCCAAGTCAAAGCCGACAGTTGTCCCGAAGTATCGGATAGCGTCCGCGTAGGTTCGTGCATTGCGCGTCCTTCCAAAATCGTGTGTATCGGACTCAACTACGCCAAACACGCCGCCGAGTCGGGTATGGATGTTCCCAAAGAGCCAGTCGTTTTCTTTAAATCAACTTCCGCCTTGTGTGGACCTTACGATAATGTCATCATTCCGCGCAATTCCGTCAAAACTGACTGGGAAGTGGAATTGGCCTTTGTCATCGGAAAAAAAGCGAGCTATGTAGAAGAAGCAGAAGCTATGGACTACGTAGCGGGTTATGTATTGCACAACGACTACTCTGAGCGTGCTTTTCAGTTGGAGCGTAGCGGTCAGTGGGTCAAAGGCAAAAGTAATGATACTTTTGCTCCACTCGGGCCTTTCTTGGCAACTAAAGACGAAATCGCCGACCCCCATAGTCTCCGCCTGTGGCTCAAAGTCAATGATGAAATGCTCCAAGACTCTAATACCGACGATATGGTGTTCAAAATTCCAACCTTGGTCAGCTACTTGAGCCAATTTATGACGCTCCTTCCGGGCGATGTCATTTCTACGGGTACGCCTTTTGGGGTGGGCTTGGGCTTCAAACCCCCTCGTTATCTCAATCCTGGCGATGTAGTGGAACTTGGTATCGAAAACCTCGGCACCCAACGTCAAGTAGCGGTGGCGTATCAATAACCTCCGAATTCTTTTGCATGCAAGGGGGCGGTTGTATCTACATACCGCCCTTCTTTATCTCTCACCCTTCTCCCAAAACTCAGAAAATGTACCGTTTTTTGCCGCTGTTGTTGTTTGTATTTACGGCAACTTTTGCCCAAAAGAAAAACGAAGCTTTCCAATATCACATCAAAGAACTGAACTCTCCCCTCAAAATCGACGGTATTGAGGATGACGAAGCTTGGCAACATACTCAAACTGCCAAAGACTTTTTTATGATAACGCCGATGGATACGAGTCAATCGCGCGCCAAAACCGAGGTAAAACTGGCTTACGACAAAAATCACCTCTATATCCTAGCCGTCAACTACAAGCCCGTCAAAGGGTCGTTTGTGGTAGAGTCGCTCAAACGTGATTTTAATTTTGGAGCCAACGACAACTTTTTTGTGGTGCTCGATACTTTCGAGGATTTGACCAATGGCTTCTCTTTTGGGGCAAGTGCAGCGGGGGCTTATTGGGATGGGCAAGAAGCCGACGGTACTTTTATTAATCTTAATTGGGATAATAAGTGGCATTGTGTTACCAAAAACTACGATGACCGCTGGGTGTGGGAGGCATCTATTCCGTTCAAAACCATTCGGTATCGCCCCGAAAATACCCGCTGGGGCATTAACTTTAGTCGCTTAGACCTTACTATCAACGAAAAATCGGCTTGGGCACCCGTGCCGCGTCAATTTCAATCGGCCAATTTGGGCTATGCGGGAGTGCTTGTATGGGACAAGCCTCTCCCTCCTGCGGGCAACAATATTTCGCTGATTCCGTATGTGTCGAGCAGTGTTTCTAAAAATCATATTGCCGATAGTCCTGCCGACTGGCGACCCAATATCGGCGGTGACGCCAAAATAGCCCTCAATTCTTCGCTCAATCTCGACCTTACGGTCAATCCTGATTTTTCGCAGGTAGAAGTGGATGTCCAACAAACCAACCTCGACCGCTTTGAATTGTTTTTTCCCGAACGTCGCCAATTTTTTCTCGAAAATGCCGATTTGTTTGCGAGTTTTGGTTTTTCGTCTTTACGGCCTTTTTTCTCGCGTCGTATTGGTTTGGGGGTACCAATTGACTTTGGGGTACGAATGAGTGGTAAGCTTGACAAAAATTGGCGCATTGGGGTGCTTGACACCCAAACCCGCAAGCAAGGTGACTTACCTGCCCAAAACTTCGCGGTAGTGGCGCTTCAACGCAAGGTTTTTGCCCGCTCAAATGTGGGGATACTTATGGTCAACAAAGAGTCGTTAGGATACGACGAACAGATTCATAAGTCGTTTTCGCAGTACAATCGCAACATCGGTATGGAATACAATTTGGCTTCGGCCAACAACGTATGGACGGGTAAAGCATCGGTGCTAAAATCATTTAGTCCACATCTTACGGGCAATGATTTTGCGGTGGCAACTAGCCTCAATTTCAACAAAGCCAATGTGTTTTGGCAATGGCGCCACGAAATCGTGGGTGAAAATTACAATGCAGAAGTGGGCTACGTACCCAACGCCGCTCGTAGAGGATACCAAATGGCAATGCCTAACGTAGGTTATTTGTTTTTTGTCAATTCCAAAACCCTCATCAGTCACGGGCCTCTGTTGCAAACGACTTTGTTTTGGAACAAATCAAATCATCTGACCGACAACGAGACATTTTTGGCCTATAATTTCAATTTTCGCAATCGCGCCATTGGTATGATTTGGGCTGCCACCAATTATGTGCAGCTCCTCTCCCCCTTCGACCCTACCAATACAGGCCGCGAACGGCTCCCTGCTGGCTCTAATCACTACTGGAAATCGTGGGGAACGGATTTTACCTCTAGTCCGCGTACCAAATTTACCTATGCGTTTAGTACACGCTACGGCGGGTTTTATGCCAATGGTACGCGTCTTAATCTCCGCACTACGCTGGGGTATCGTTTTCAGCCATACGTAGCTACGAAGTTTTCGGTCGATTACAACATTATCAAAGTGCCTTATCTCCAAAAACCCGTTGAGTTGCTTCTGGTAGGCCCACGTATCGATGTTACTTTCCGCAACAATCTCTTTTGGACGACTTTCTTGCAATACAACAATCAAGCCGACAACGTAAACCTCAATACACGTTTACAGTGGCGCTACCAACCCGCCTCTGATTTGTTTATTGTTTATACCGACAATTACCTTCCCGAAAACCTCCGCGTCAAAAACCGTGCTATCGTGCTAAAACTGACGTATTGGTGGAATGTGTAATAAGTCGTAGATATGGAAGGAATATGGGGTGGGGAAAAAAAGTATGGTTAGAAAAGCAAAAACTAACCATTTTTTTTCATTTCTATGAGTTTTAACATAGTTGTAACTGAGGGCAATGACTGTTGAAAAAGTTTTATATTCTCGGTATCTTTATTATCAAACAGCATTTTTGAATTCAATTCAAATTTCAAATCTTCTAACTCAACAAATTCATTATCAAACTCTATTTCATAATAAAACTCTGTAGAAGACATACTCTTGGTGGGAATTTCAGACTTATGTTTCAATGTAATGGATTTAATTTCTGCCATGTACCCAGTCAAATACTTTGGCTTATTTCTTCCCCCTGAGTATACTAACATTTTTTTTGCTTCATAAATACCTGTAGGGAAGTCTTTTACTTTGTGGTCATTTTCTACAGCATGAAAATAAAATTTTCGATTTTTTACCAATTTCTTAAGTTCGTTACTGCGACAAAACCCTAAAACAACCTTATCTTCTGTAGGATAAGACTCATTTTCAATAAATTGAGACAATTGGTTCTTATCAATAAATCCTGCAATTTTTGCTCTATATTCCCCAGCTTTAGTGGAGTTTTCAATTTCTAGTTTACGGTTTTTACTTATTTCAAGAAACTCTCTCTCCTTATCTATCCCTAAGAATCTTCTATTAGCTAAATTAGCTGCAATTCCTGTTGTACTACTTCCCGTAAATGGGTCAAGTATCCAAGCATCAGGTTTTGTTGATGCTAATATCAATCGTGTTAGAACAGATAAGGGCTTTTGAGTTGGATGTTTTCCACACGATTTTTCCCATGTACTTATCGCTGGTAACTTCCAAACATCTTTCATCTGTTTGTCATCGTTTAGAGTTTTCATAAGTTCATAATTAAAATAATGAGGTACTTTCTCATGTTTTCTAGCCCAGATAATCTGTTCTGTAGAATGAGTAAAGAAACGGCAAGAGAAATTAGGAGGAGGGTTAGTTTTTTCCCAAGTAATAACATTTAAAATTTTAAAGCCTAATTCAGAAAGAATTTGTCCAACTGAAAATATATTGTGCATTGTTCCACTTACCCAAATAGTTGCGTCATCTTTCATTTTCTCTCGTACAAGCGATAACCATTTTCTATTAAAATCATTAATATAGTCAAATCCATACGATTTATCCCATGTTCCTTTGTTTACACTCACAATCTTTCCATTTTGTATAGATAATCCTCCATTGGACAAAAAGTAAGGAGGATCTGCAAACACCATATCAAACTTATGGTTAAACTGTGACAATAATTCAAAAGAATCTCCTTCAAGAAGATAAAATTTCTTATCGTGTGCTTTAAAATAAGGTTGAATCATTTGCGTGCAACTAAAAGATACTTATTGTGGGTTTTATATGTAAAAACATTGTAGTTTATTTACGATCAAAACTATAAGACATAATTATTTTATCTATGAAAATGGAAGACATGCTTGGGGTTATTAAATCTCTTAAAAAAGAGACCCCCGTATATATATATAAAGATATGGAATCAGAAATATATTTAGTTCGTCCATCTAAACAGTATAAAAACTATGATCCTGACAAAAATTTTCAGATTTTTTTAAAAGAAGATGAAAATCCATTTAGACCCAATCATTTAAGAGTCATGATTGACCTCCACTTAAGAGTTCGTTCTGTCCCTGATTCTAAACAAAAGTTATTAAAAGCATTCGATGAAATATACTATGGAGGCTCTCCCGAAGAAATACTCGAAGAGCTTTCTAGTATAAATTTTGAACATTATTTAAATACTCTCAAAGCAGTAGGGGTTTTAAGCCAACTGTTTATCATTGAGCAAAATTATAATTATATTGGTGAAAGTAAATATGCACCTGTTGCCTTATTTTATCAAGGTTGGGTAAGGCAATTTATTCATAGCTCCAAAGAGATAGATAAATTAGTAATGAGTGTTTGTAAAGGTCTTCCCCCCGCAGCTAAGTACACTAGCCGTGAAAACAAAAATCATAAAAAGTATCAGGAGGAAATTGAACCCCTCTGGTATAGCTAGAAGTTCATTCTTCCAACATATCAGCTAAAAAGTATAGTAGTTCTCCTGCATTATAGTAGCCTTCTTTAAAGCCATATTTTTCGCATTCATCGGGAATATAAACTTCCCGACCACGCATCTCGTCATCCATTGCATACATCCTCAATGAATTGACTATGCCATTAATACGTGGGCCTGGAGGGGGCATAAGAGAATACGCTTGTTTCATGTTGGGAATACCTCCCCTTTTAGAATAATCTTTCATCGTTTGAATTATATTTACGCAAATATACAGACGATTTACAAAAACACACAATAAGTGTCTTTTTTTATGGAAAATATTTTGCTCAAATTTGGAAAACGAATAAAAGAGTTAAGAAAAGCTAGAAATATGACACAAGAAGAGTTCGCCCACCAGTCTGGTTTCCACAAAAACTACATTGGGATGATAGAAAGGGGTGAAAGAAACCCCTCCCTCAAAAATATAGAAACTTTTGCCCAAACATTTGGGTTGGAAGTTTGGGAGTTGCTGAAGTAACCCTATCAAAAAGTCAAGACACCTTCTGCTTTTACTTGACTGATGAAGTCTGGCAGAGTTGTGAGATTATATATATTTGGAATAACACTAAATGCTTCCTGTAATTTATTTTTTGCATCAAACCAACCTTTGCCATCTGTTATCCAAACAAACTCATAACTAGAGAACTGATTAATTTTAGGGGCAACTATGGAATATGAGCGAGCAACCTCGTTCAATTTAGAGCCTCCTGTGTTATAATAATTCACCTCTATTAAATATACTTTATAACAAGTTTTAACTACAAAATCAAACCTTTTCAAATCCTCACCAAAAGTAGTTATTTCAGGAAAGAAGGTATTACCTACCTCTTTTTTATAAAATATTCCAGCATTATCAAATAGTCGAGATATAGCATTCGCCATATTTGTTCCACCTCTATTTTTTCTTGCATTGGTATCTAAACCTACCTCAATACCAAAAACATAATCAACAAGATTTGTTATTTCTTTATTTTTAAAAACATTGGCTAAACCTGTTTTTTCAATAAAAAAATACACATCTTTAGGAGAGCTAAAATAACTATCTAAAGAAAAAAATTTACCTTGCTCATCTATAATTTTTGTACTTTTTGTATCCCTAACTGCTATCAAAATTCCCAATACATCAAACACTTTGGAATTTTCTTCAAAAAGCTCTTCTACTGCGGACAACAAATCCTCCTTTCCTAATAAATAATTAAGCTGATTAAGCTTGATTGAAATCTTTCCTACATTACTCTTAATTTTATAAAAATCAGTAAAGTAACCTAGTGTAGCATTGGTATCGCTTAGCTGCGACATAAATAAGTTAAACTTTTCAGACATAAAAAGGATGAATATTATAATTTGTAATCAATAACTCGCTTAATTCGCCCCGTTTCTCAGGATTTGCATTAATAGTTCGTTTGGCTTTTACTCTTTTTATAGTAAAGTCAGCATAAAGTTCGTCAAAAAAATTATCATTACTATCTTTTCCTTTTACATCAGAATTACTAAGCATCCATTTATGACCTAATTGATTTAAATGGGAGCAAAAATATTTAAGACGTTCCTGCTCTTTATCACCAAACTCGTCTTTAGCATAAGAGTTAAAACTTGAAGTTTGATTAAGAGGCTTATAAGGAGGATCAAAGTAAAAAAAAGTATTTTCATTTATACAATCTACAGTTTTTTCATAATCTCCACTTAACACCTCAACTCTTTGTAATACTTCATTAACAGCGAGAATGTTAGATTTGTCACAAATTGTAGGTTTTCTATAGCTACCCATAGGCACATTATATTCATTTTTTCTATTTACTCGATATAGCCCATTAAAACAAGTCCTATTTAAAAAAATAAATAGTGCAGCTTGAGTTGTTTTATCAGTGTTTCTTAGATTATAACGTTCCCTAATATTGTAATAGTATGCCTGCTTTTTTTCTTGAAACTCATCAAGATTATGAAACTCACTTTGAAACTCTTCTAGAAGAGAAATTAATTCATTGGGGTGGGTAGCAATGATTCGGTAAGTATTAATAAGATCCTCATTAATGTCATTAATTATTACTTTTTCTAGTTTTGGAAAATTACTTAGCATCCAAAATGTCACTGCACCACTGCCAACAAAAGGTTCTACATAGGTTAATATTGATTTCCCCATTTCCGCTGGTAACATCTTCTCTATTTCTATTATCAACTGGGTCTTTCCTCCCGCCCATTTCAAAAATGGTTTTGCTACTTTGTTAGTCATATTCTTGTATTCTTTTCCTCAAAAATCAGTATTCACCTAAAATTTAACCCCAAATGTAACCAAAAACCACTCTTTGAGACAGAGATAGACCAATAAATTGTTGGGACGTTGGTTTTGTTTTTGCGTTAAAAAACGCAGTTTTGAAACCAAATCGACCATTTTCGTATGAATCCTATCCAAGTCATCGCTTTCGACGCCGACGATACCCTGTGGGTCAATGAACCTTTTTTTCAAGAAACCGAACGCAAATTGTGCGCTCTTTTGGAAGATTATCTACCACATCATACCGTGTCGCAGGAGCTATTTAAAACCCAAATCCAGAATCTACCTCTTTATGGATATGGAGTTAAAAGCTTTATTTTGAGCATGATAGAAACCTCCCTGGAGGTATCAGAAAAGACAATCAGTCTTGAGATAATCGAAAAAATCATTGCGCTTGGCAAAGAAATGCTCCAAAAACCTATCGAACTTTTGGATGGGGTGGAAGAAGTACTGCAAACCTTACATGGTCGCTATCGCCTTGTAGTAGCTACCAAAGGTGACTTGCTCGACCAAGAAAGGAAATTGATGAAATCGGGCTTGGCTCACTATTTTCACCACATCGAAATTATGAGCGACAAGCGAGAAAGTGATTACCAAAAACTCCTCAAACACTTGGATATTGCGCCTGAAGAGTTTTTGATGATTGGCAATTCTCTAAAATCTGATGTGCTTCCTGTGTTAGCAATAGGCGGGCATGGGTTTCATATTCCGTACCACACTACTTGGGCCTATGAGCATATCGAACACAAAATTGAACATACTCATTTCCAGAGTTTTTCTTCGTTGCGAGAGGTTCTCAATCTATTGACCTAAAAGTGGCTAGCATTGGGTCATGACTTTCCAAGTTTGTAATCTTCTACATCATAAACTTGGAAAGTCTACTATCAGCATTTAATCGTTTTCGATGCGATAAAAACGTGCCGCATTTTCGCCCAATACTTTGGCTTGGTCAGTACTTGAAAAGCCCACATGCGTCATGTAGTCGCGCACAAGACCGATGACCTGCTCATACTCAGCCGCCACTAAGCATACTGGCCAATCCGACCCGAACAAGAGTCTATCTACTCCAAAAGCTTCAAAAACGACGTCTAAATAAGGATAAAAATCTTTTTTGGTCCAGTTTTTCCAATCGGCTTCTGTGACCATGCCCGAAACCTTACAATTCACGTGCGGATGTGATGCGAGTTCTCGCATGTAGTTGGACCAAGTGTTGATTTTTTGATCTTTGATATAAGGCTTAGCAAGGTGGTCTACCACAAACGAAACGTCGGGTGCTTCGCGAACCAATTGCACCGCTGCCTTGAGTTGGGTCGGATAAATCAAGATGTCGTATGAGAAATCAAACGCCGCTAGTTGGCGAATTCCTTTGATGACTTCAGGACGAGCCAAGAAATCATCGGCTTCGGCTTGTGCCACGTGCCGAAATCCCTTTAATAATTCGTATTGTGAATAATAATCCAGTTTATCATAAAGGTTGTCGGCGCGCAAATCGACCCATCCTACTACCCCTTTTACAAAGCTGGAATGTTTTTCGGCAAGTGCCAACAAAAATAAAGTTTCGGCCTCCGATTGGTCGGCTTGTACCGCAATACATCCGTCTACGCCATTGGCGGCTAATACTGGTTGGAGGTCTTCGGGCAAAAAGTTTCGCCGAATGCGCGTCATCTGTTCGTTAATCCAAGCGTCGCGCTCGGCATCATAAATCCAAAAATGTTGATGTGAATCAATTACCATTCTATTGTCTATTGTTGGTGATTTTGTATGAGGCTTTATGTTTCTTTTTTTATTTCAATACTTCCAACGAAGTGAGTTCAGGCCCACCACCTCTATTGCCCGAACCTGCCCCTACATATACTTTCTTTTTGTAAATGGTAGCGCCCGTCCCGTGACGACCTTTGTTGAGATTAGGGAATTTTTCCCACTTCATGGTCTTAGTGTCCAAGGCTTCCACTTCTGCATGAGCTTCTACTTGACTGGCACTTTCGCCGCCCAAAATAAGCAATTTGTAGCCAAAAGGCACGGCGGAGTTTCCGGCCCGTTGCGTGGGCAAGTTGAGGCTTTCGGGTAGGGTTGTCCATGTATTGGTTTTAAAATCAAAGACATCCACGGCGGGTTCGGTCAGGTTCAAGACTTGGTTGATGCGCGCTGTAGAGCGGCGACCACCCGCCACATAAAGTTTATCGTCGATGACTGCCACCGATACGTGGTCGCGTACATGGGGTGCATCGGGGAGTTTACGCCAAGTATTGGTTTTGGGGTTGTATTCGTCGAGCCAGCCTACATGGCCATCATAATGGCCGTCCTGAATCCCGCAGACCAAATAAAGCTTGTCTTTATAAACCACCGAGCCAGCCGCCCCCCGAAGTCGGTCGGTAGGAATAGCAGGCCCTTTGCGCCATTCGTCTTTGACAGGATTGAAGATATATATGTTAGGAATGGGGGTTTCGTGGGGATAATTACCCATAAATGCTCCCATGACATAAGCTTCGTTTTTGTATTCAATAGCCTGAAAATGATGCATTTCGAGGGGAGGAGAAGTCATTTGTCGCCATGTGTTGGTTTCGGGATTGTACTCATCTACGGGACGAGTACCACGCCCGCCGATAAGATAGAGTTTATCCGCTACTTTGGTGAAGGCATTTTCGTGCCTAGCCGTACAGCTTGTGCTTGATTGAACAGTCTCCCAGGGGGCTTGGGCCTGCGCTACGGCAACGACCATGCAGCTCATTCCAAATAAAGCAAAAGTAAGTTTCATAGTTTATAAAAATAGCTATTGTTAAAACCTGTACAGGGTTTATTTTTACTCAGTACCTACAGTTATTCAAGACTTTCTAAGTTTAAGTTATTGTGAAAACAAACTAAGAAAGTCTTTCTTTAGCCCTCACTTACGACTGAACTCCAAATCTTGGAAGTCAAAACTAAAATCGGTCAAAGGCGAAATCGCCTGCATTTTGATGCCAGAGGCTTTACCAGTATTGTCGAGATCAAACATCACATAAGCGTCGGCATCCATGCTACGTTCGTTCCATTTTACGATAAATGTATTGCCTTTGTACGGAAAAAGTTCGCCCGTCAATTGGAAAGAGCGTTTGGAATCAAACCACATTTTGCCATTTTTGACCGAAATCACCACTTCACCAAACCACTTATCTTCATAGCTCCCTACGTACAAATTAGGGTCAACTTTGGCAGTATTATTTTTTTGCTGGGCTTCGATATCTTTCCAGATTTCGGTGGTTATTTTCTTGGCTTCGGCTTCATTTTTCAAAACGCGCTCGTGGTTTTCTTTGACACGGTCGATACCCTTGATTCCCAAATAACTATCCTTGATGGTATTGGTAATGGCCGTAAAAGCCGCCCCTGATTGTTGATTGGTAAAGACAATAATACCTAATTTGAGTTCAGGCAGAAGTGTCACCTGAGTTACAATCCCCGCCAAGCCTCCTGTATGCGTAGCTTGCTTATAGCCTCTAACATCGCTCAAAAACCACCCCAAACCATAACCTGAAAAGTGAGTATTATAAACTGAACTTCCTCTTACTGGGATAATCGTCTGTGGTGTCCACATTTCCTCGTGTACGGTTTTGCTAAAAAGCTGTTTGTTGCCGTCATACTTACCACCGTTCATTTGCATCATAATCCACTTACTCATATCGGAGATATTGCTATAAATTCCTCCTGCGGCATTGGCTACTTCACTCCAATCTCGACGGATCACTTTCACGGTTCCCTCCACTGGTGCGTGAGGGTCTATTACATTTGATTTGTCTTTGAGCCGCTTAAACGAAGCTGCCGTTTGGGTCATTTTGAGAGGTTGCAAAATGCGACTTTCGATAAACTCCTCCCAACTCATCCCCGATACTCTCGTCACTACTTCGCCGGCTACAATGTAGAGGAGATTGTCATAATCGTATTTGGTACGAAAACCAGAGACAGGTTTTAGGTATCGTAGATTATGAATGATGTCTTTTAAAATAAAGTTATTCTGGTCAGGCCAAAACATCAAATCACCTGCTCCTAATCCCAATCCACTACGGTGGGTAAGTAAGTCTCTTACCGTAAACTCCTCTGTTACATAGGGATTATACATTTTAAACTCAGGAATCACGTCGGTTACTTTGGTATCCCAACTGAGCTTTTTTTCGTCTATCAACATCCCTAAGGCTGCCGCCGTAAATGCTTTGCTGTTGGAAGCAATCCCAAATAAGGTATTTTCATCGACTTTTTGTTGGGTATTGAGCGACCGCACGCCATATCCTTTGGCATGAATCACTTTATCATCTTTGACAACCGCTACGGCGATACCTGGCACATCAAAGGTTTTCAAGGTTTTTTCGACCAAGGCATCAATTTCGGTAGACGAAATGACTTGTGCACGTAGCACTACTGTATATAATAGAAGAGATAGAAGGAATGTGAATTTTTTCATGGTTTTTGGGTAGCTGACAAGCGAAGAATATAGATTTAAGTGAATAAATTAAAAGCCATAACCTCAAAAGCATTTTTGAGAATATTTTTACAAAATAAGCATTTTCTGCGAGGTCTTTCTGTTTAGATACCCAGCAAAAGCACTTTTTGGTATATAATTATTGTGATTTAGAGAATAAAAAAACCATTTGATAACTTTTTAAAAGAACATAATTAAATTCTACACTTAGATTACTTTAGGGGTTTTAAGTAATGTTAACCCGCCTAAGTTAACAACTTTTATTAAAACCAACCTCTACTAAATTTATCTCACTATTATGATTCGCTCTAAGTTTATCATTTCTCCTATTATTGTTTTAGGGTATAGTTTTCTTTTGTATTTCATGCTTGATGGATTGTTAGAATTCATTGATTATGTAGGTAATGAAGACCAATCGACGTTGGGTATTCCTAATAATACGTGGCTATTTTACTTCAAGGTAACAGCTATTTTTTTGATGATTGTATTAATGATACTTCGAAACCCCAAAAAAGCTTTACAAAATAGTCTGTTAATGTTTACTTCCATTTTTATTACCCTATCAATACTTGAAATCACTTGCAAACTTATCCTTAATTCTCAGGTTCCTGTAAACGCCAAAGATATTGCCCAAAGTAGTCCGCTTGCGTCAGCAGGTTGTTCTCATTTAGGTCCCGACTACACCAACGTATATCGCTTAGACAATCAACTTGGAATTCTCCCCAAAGCCTCACAAACTTTTCATTGGCGCAAAACTTGCGACAACCAATACGACATTTATAATGTAACATTCAGCACCGACTCTTTCTCACGACGAATAACTCCCCCTAGTAATAACAATACTAACAAATATGCTTTATTTTTTGGCTGTTCTTTTACATTCGGCGAAGGGCTACAAGACTATCAAACCCTCCCCTTCTTCTTTCAAGATTTAAAGCCTCAATTCAAATCCTATAATTATGCATTTAATTCATTTACAACCACGCACATGCTTGCTCATTTGAATCGGCCTGATTTTAGGAGAGAGATCACTGAAAAAGAAGGGGTCGCCTTTTATGTATTTTATGAAGGACACATTGATCGCAATATACCATCGATGAGTTGGGGGCGTTCGTGGAATGGCAACTACTTGGTTTATGATAAAAATAGTACTCCCAAAACAACAGTGATTGCTCAATCACGTCCCATTAAATATTGGCTTTTTAACAAAGCAAAAGATATGGCATTAATCAATCTTTTTAAGATAGATTATCCCCTTAAAATAACCAAGCAACACACTCTCAAAACAGCAGATATCATAGAAGACGCTTATCATACTTATGTTCAGAAGTTTGATAATAATAATTTTTTCGTACTTGTATACCCTGGTTCACAATTACCTGTTTTAGTAAAACAGCGTCTTCAATGCTTAAACATAAAAATACTTGAGTATACTGAGCTTTTTTCTATAAAAAATATAGAATATTGGATAAAATACGACGGCCACCCTAACGAACTAGCAAATCGAAGAGTAGCCGAAGAAATAATCAAAGATTTAGGGGAAAATTTATAAAAATAGCCTCTACATTTTTTTATCCAACCGCCTAATTTCCCTAATGACGTTTTTCAAGAACACTTTCCCTTTTTCATCAAAAGGCTGACGGGTATCTTCTTCGTAAAATTCGTAGCTAATTCTGCCCTTCTCATCACTTTCTACAATGAGTAGCTGCCCGTTTTTGTCATAACTCAAGTAGGAATTGGGAGGCATTGTTTGGATAGCCGTACCTGCTTCATTGAAGACAATTCCGCGTGAAAACCTAATAACGGTTTGGCTAAAATCACTACCTTCTTTAATAGTAGTCATTGGTTCGCCCTTGTATTTGAGCCATTTCATGCTGGCTTTTTCACGTTCGCCACAGGCAGCTAGTGAGAGCATCAAAACAAAAAATAATATCTTTTTCATGACTATGAGATTTTTATATTGCTACTATACAATACAAAGATATATGCAATTGTCAATATTATGCAATACAAGGTACTATGTTTTAATAATACAAATTGATAAAAGGCCAATAAATCAGATAAGCGGGTTATTTTAGGTGAATTGGCTTAGAGGTATGGGATTTTGTTTTTCATCTAACACTACCATTTCTGCCAAATAGCCTGGGGTAATTTTACCATACTGCGCGTCGATTCCGAGATGCGTAGCCGGATAGAGCGAAGCCATCCTAAAAACTTCATCTTTCGGAATCCCTACTTTGTGAATACAGTTTCTGACGGCGTCGAGCAGGGTAATCGCCGAACCTGCTAGGTTGCCGTCGTCGTTGAGGAGGCGTTTACCGTCATAGTTGGCCGTAAAATCTTCAAATCGAAATTGCATAGGTTGTATTTTGGCGAGCGTGGCGTCGGAGATTAGAAACAAACGCTCTGCCATCAATTGTTTCGCAATACGTACAGTTGCAAAATCGCAATGATAACCATCCACAATGATACTTGCATGAGCCGTGGGAGTATCCCAAATCGCCGCCACTACGCCAGGCTCACGGCTCTCAAAAGGCCTCATGGCATTGTAGAGGTGGGTAGCTAAATGAATGCCACTTTCAAAGTATGTTTTAGACTGGGTATAGGTCGCATTGGTATGGCCCAAAGACAGTATAAAGTGGCTTTCTTGTAGGAGATGTAAAAGCTCCTCTGGCCAAATCTCGGGCGCGATTGTCATCATAGTGGTCAACCCTTCAGCTCGAGCGATGATTTCGACTATTTCAGCTTTGGTAGGAATCCTCACTTCTTTGGCACTATGAGCACCTCTTTTGGCAAAATTGATGAAAGGCCCTTCTATATGCAACCCTACGACGCCTTTTTTGCCAGAAGCTATGTAGGTTTTTGTAACATCGATGGCTTTTAGGATACGCTCATGGGAAGTCGAATACAAAGTGGGTACAATAGCTACCGTACCATCGCCGCCGTGGGTATCGACCATATCTTGCAAAGACTCTTCTGATAAATCGCGCACAAAAAAGCCTTGCGAACCTCCATATAGCTGCAAATCCACAAAGCCCGGAATGAGGTCATGCCCTTGTAAGTCAATGATACGCAAATCTTCAGGAAGGAGGTCTGGAGAGACTATTTCTTTAATAAGTTCATTTTCAACGACAACCGCTTGATTTTCTACTATTTCGTCGCCAGTATAAATTGTACAATTGGTAAGTGCGTACATAGGTAACATGATTTTTTTGGGAACTTCCCGAAAGATGTAGAACTTTCGGGAAGTTTTTAGAAGGAATGATGAATAAAATTTGGCTCTCTTCTCCGCACTTAAGCGGTCATGAACAAAAATACGTACAAGAGGCTTTTGCCACGAATTGGGTAGCCCCTCTTGGTCCTAATATCAATGGCTTTGAAGAAGACCTTTGTAGCTATGTAGGAGTAGCGCACGCCACTGCTCTATCGTCAGGCACAGCGGCTTTGCATTTGGCATTGGTCATGCTGGGAGTAGGTGCGGGCGACGTGGTTCTTTGTCAATCCTTTACTTTTGCGGCCTCTGCCAATCCAATCGTATATTTAGGAGGTACGCCAGTTTTTGTAGATTCCGAAACCCACACATGGAATCTATGCCCTGATGCCCTTGAAACGGCGATTAAAGACCAAAAGAGACAAGGAAAACAAATCAAGGCGGTGATAGCGGTACATCTTTATGGTATGCCAGCCCAACTGCACGAAATTTTAGACATATGTAATCGCTACGATATAGCGTTGATTGAGGATGCCGCCGAAGCACTTGGCTCTACTTATGCAGGAAAAAAACTGGGGAGTTTCGGCAAATTGAATGTACTTTCCTTCAACGGCAACAAAATCATTACTACCTCAGGCGGCGGAGCTTTGCTATCTGATGATGAACAATTTATTCAAAAATCGAAGTTTCTAGCTACGCAAGCCCGCGATGATGCGCCCCATTATCAGCATTCGGAGATTGGGTACAATTACCGCCTTAGCAACATCTGCGCCGGAATCGGACGCGGGCAAATGGAGGTCATTGAGGAGCGCGTAGCTCAAAGACGCGCCAATTTTGACTATTATGTAAAAGCATTATCGTTTATTGAAGGCATCAGTTTTCAGCCCGAAGCCGCAGGAAGTTTTTCTAACCGATGGCTGAGTTGTATTATTATTAATCCACTACAGACAGGGGGCATCACTCGTGAAAACGTGCGTCTTGCTCTTGCGGCCAAAAACATTGAAGCCCGTCCTCTTTGGAAACCCATGCACTTGCAGCCTGTTTTTGAAAAAGCTTCCTTTTATGGACAAAACGTGGCCGAAAATTTATTCGACCACGGGCTTTGCTTGCCATCGGGCTCCAATCTTACTTCCACTGAGTTGGAGCAGATAGTGGAGGTTATTCAAGGTTGTTTTCAATAATAATCCATAGGGTCCTCGGCTACGCGGGTATTGTCGTGCCAAGTATTCATTTGGGCCATATCTTCCGGTGAAATTTCAAAATCAAAAACATCAAGATTGGCAACCAAACGGCTCTTTGTCACAGACTTAGGAATCGTAACCGCCCCTTGCTGCAATGACCATTTAATCAATACTTGAAACGTACTTTTGCCGTATTTTTCGGCGATTGCAATCAAGCGCGTATCTCCTGACTTTAGTCCTCTTACCAGCGAAGCATAGCCTTCAACTTGGATACCTCGCGCCCGACAATACTCAAGTTCTTGAGGGAGATAACAATAAGGACTCAATTCAAATTGATTGACTGCCGGAACTAAATCCGTATGCGGCCACAGTTCTTCAAAGTGCGGCGCATAATAATTAGAGACCCCCACTGCTCTTGCACGGCCTTCGGCGTATATTTTTTCCAAGGCTTTCCAAGTCTGAATACGATGCTCTCTTACTGGCCAATGAATAAGATATAAATCTACGTAGTCGGTTTGGAGTTTACGGAGACTTTCGTCAAAAGCCTTGAGCGTAGATTCATAACCTTGGTCTGCGTTCCAGACTTTGGTAGTCAGGAAGATTTCATCACGAGCGATATTGCTATCGCGCATTGCTTGCCCTACTTCACGTTCGTTTTTATAAATTGTCGCTGTATCGAGCAGCCGATAGCCCACCTCCAACGCCCACAATACGGCTTGTCGAATATCATTGTCGGGCTGTGGGTCATAAATCCCCAAACCTAATTGGGGCATTTGAATTCCATTATTAAGAGTAACGTAAGGGATCATGATTATGAAAAAAGCTATTAGTTAAACGCTAATACATGCACTATACCGTGCTGTTAATATACGTGTTATCAGGATAGAATGTTCCTGCGGTGTTGCAACAACCAAAACTATTATTAAAATTGCATTCAAAAGTGACATTTTTTATTCGTTACAGTCAAGATAGGAAACTTATCTTTGAATCTATTCTTTAGACTTATTTCAACTACTTATGAGAATGCTCCCACGCTTCCTTCTCTTTCCAGTTCTGGTCGGTGTAGTAATGCTACAATCTTGTTCTCGCAATCCCGTAACAGGCAAGCGAGAAATCATTTTGATGTCAACTGACCAAGAAATTGCCCTTGGCCAACAGTCGCACCCGTCTATTGTGGCTTCTATGGGCTTGTATGAAGACAAAAAACTGCAAAGTTTTATTTCTGAAAAAGGAATGGCAATGGCCAAAATTTCGCACCGTCCTGACCTTCCTTACCAATTCAATATCATCGACTCACCCGTAGTGAATGCCTTTGCGGTGCCGGGTGGCTATGTGTATTTTACGCGTGGTATTATGGCGCACTTCAACAATGAAGCCGAATTTGCAGGCGTACTCGGCCACGAAATTGGCCACGTAACTGCTCGCCACTCTGCCCGTCAACAAACCAGTCAGATTTTGGGGACGGTAGGGCTGATTGCTGGAATGGTAATTTCGCCTAAACTCGCTCAATTTGGAGAGCAAGCCATGCAAGGGCTACAATTGTTGATGCTTAGTTATAGCCGCGCCCACGAGTCAGAATCTGATAAAATCGGGGTAGAATATTCAAGCAAAATCGGATACGATGCCCACCAAATGGCTAATTTCTTTGGTACAATCAAACGCATCTCCGACAATGCAGGGCAGTCGATTCCTAATATTATGTCAACTCACCCCGACCCCGGTGACCGCTTCAACAACGTTCACCAAATGGCCAAAGAATACCAGACTGCACAGCCCAAAAACTACGCCGTCAATCGGGATAGCTATTTGCAGATGATTAACGGAATCGTGTATGGCGAAGATCCTAAACAGGGTTTTGTGGAAAACAACGTGTTTTATCATCCTGAACTACGTTTTCAATTTCCGACGCCTGCGGGATGGCAGACCCAAAATTCTCCAGCGCAGTTTGTAATGGCGCCCAAAGACGGCAAAGCCGAAATGATTTTGATGCTTGCAGGTACCAACCTCGACTCTGCGGCACAAAACATACAAAAACAATTTAATTTGAAAGTATTGGAAAGTGCTCGTCGTACCATCAATGGCAATCAGGCGATTGTGCTTGTATCACAGCAGCAGCCTCAACAGCAACAACAAGGCCAACCACAACAGCAGCAAACCCCCGCCAATACGGTGCAAGTAGGCTCATGGTTGATTCGCTACAACGGCATGGTTTATGCCATTCATGGCGTAACAACGGCTGATATTTTCACTACGTTGTTTCCTACTTTCAAAAACACCGCCGAAAATTTCCGTATGCTTACTGATCCCGATAAGATCAATCGCAAACCCGAACGGATTTTTGTAAAGACGGTTCCTCGCGATGGCTCTTTTAAAGACATAATGACTACTTTAGGAATGCCTGCCAATCGCATCGAAGAGCTAGGAGTAGTCAATAGCATGAAAGCCGATGACCAAGTAAAACGTGGCACCTTGATTAAGGTAATTGGGAAATAAAAATTGAATTTTCCAAAGAAACGTTATCCTTAGAAATTGTTCAAGGATAACGTTTCTTTGTTTTACCCCAAAGTAAAACGCTTACCGGGCAGCGACCGAACGTAGCCTTGAAGTTCTAAATTGAGTAATAAATTGGCTAGTTTTCCGGGGGCAATCTGACTTTCCCACGTCAAATCATCAATCGACATTTCTCCTTTTTTTCGAAGCAAAGCCACTACTTGCGTTTCTTCTTGCGTAAAGTGCTCGGGTATAATAATCTCCCCCTTTGAAAGCTCTTTTCCTTCTTGCCAGCTTAGAGCAGCGAGAAAATCTTCCACTCCCGTATAAATTTGGGCTTTGTGAGTGCTGATGAGTTTATTGCATCCTACCGAATAGGAATTGGTGAGATTTCCGGGTACTGCAAATACATCCCGATTATAATTGTTGGCATATTCTGCCGTGATAAGTGCGCCTCCTTTATCGGCAGCTTCTACTACCACAATAGCATCCGTCACTCCTGCAATAATACGATTACGAGCCGGGAAACGCATAAAATCAGGTTTAGTACCGAGAGGATATTCGGTCAAAATACCGCCTTGCTGCTGCATCTCTTGGGCGGTTTTGGCATGAGTACCTGGATAAACGATGTCTATTCCAGTAGCCATTACACCTATGGTAGGTACTTGGTATTTGATACAAGCCCGATGTGCCATGATGTCGATGCCATAGGCCAGCCCACTCACCACCGTGATGCCTTTTCCTGCCAACCCTTCTATGAGCTGTTCCGTTATATTTTTACCATAATCGGTGGCTTTTCGAGTACCTACAATACCTACAAAATGTCCTTTATTCAAATCAATATTGCCTTTTCCGAAAAGAACAACTGGCGCTTCATAAAGAGATTTAAAACGCTGAGGATAATCAGCATCCGTAAAAAAATAAACTTGGACACCCGCTTGTTGAAGTTTTGTAAGTTCTATTTCTGCTTCTCGAAGTCCTCCTTTGCTTAGTATGACCCGAGCAATACTCTCTCCTACTCCTTGAACACGGATGAGAGATTTAAAATTAGCTTCAAATACCTTTTGAGCAGTACCAAAATTGGCAATTAAATGTCGAATCAAAACTCCACCCAAACCGGGCGTCAAATGCAAGCCTAATTGAAAAAGGCGTTCGTTCATACTTTTGTTTTTGAATGGTTATTGGGATGATATACTTGCAGATTATAAAACTTTTCTAATCTGCGTATTTAGAGTTTTCCATAACCTTTCCGAAACCTTAATGCTTCTTGCCGCCTAAATATTGACAATTGACGAGGGAGTCAATTCCCTCATACAATACGGGCGCCTTTTCATATTCATAAGCTACGCTGAGAGGGCGAGTGTGGTTGTTGTCGCCCATGGCTACGTCTACATCATGCATCGTAAACTGACAGGGATGTTCATAGCCACATGCTATCGAAATTTCCAGAATCTCTTTGGTGAGGGTTTTGGCATAATTATAAAAACGTTCGCTCTTGAGAGTGGGGTCAAGTCCTGCTTGTAGCCATTTACTTTGAGTAGCTACTCCCGCAGGACAATGGTTGGTATGACACAATTGTGCTTGAATACACCCAATCGACATCATTGCTTCGCGAGCCACGTTGATAATATCAACTCCCATCGCAAAAGCCATAATGGCCTGCGCAGGTAAACCCAACTTACCCGAACCTATGAAGGTGACTCGGTCAGTAAGACCATGTTTCTTGAAAATCTTATACACACTCGAAAAACCATACACCCAAGGTAGAGCCACGTGATCGGCAAAAGACGGTGGAGCGGCTCCTGTGCCCCCTTCTCCTCCATCGATAGTAATAAAATCAGGCCCTACCCCCGTTTTGACCATCAGTGTTGCTAGTTCTTCCCACATTTCGAGTTTACCCACTGCTGCTTTGATACCCACCGGAAGCCCCGTTGCCACAGCCATTGCTTCTATAAACTCCAACATTTCGGGCAAATCTGAGAAAGCACTGTGCGCAGCGGGCGAAATCACATCTCTTCCCATAGGCACATGTCGTATATCCGCAATTTCTTGGGTGATTTTGGCGGCAGGTAGTACGCCCCCTTTTCCCGGTTTCGCTCCTTGCGACAATTTCAGCTCAAGCATCCGAATACTTGGATTTTTTTGGGTTAATTTTATCAATTTCTCCATGACAAAATTTCCTTCATCATCGCGTAGGCCAAAATAAGCCGTGCCAATATTGAGTACCACATCCGCTCCTTTGTCATGATAAGGTGAAAATCCTCCTTCACCTGTGTTGTGATAACAACCAAATTTGGCCGCACCTTCATTGAATGCCGTAATCGCCGAGGCCGACAATGACCCAAAGCTCATGCCAGAAATATTGATGACTTGTTTGGGACGATAGGGCCTTTTGCGGTTGTGTGTCAAGCCTATCACTTTAGGAGCGGGCAATACATAAGGATTTTCACGATATGGGTGATTTTTGGGAAGTCGTTTGGTCAATAAAGCTGGTTTGATAAAAATAAATCCCGCCGTATTGACATCTTGGTCGGTACCAAAGCCCTGAAAGTTGTTTTCTCGCTTGGAAGAAGCATAAATCCACGAACGTTGGCGACGATTAAAGGGCAGTTCTTCGCGGTTGTTGGCCACAATATACTGACGCAACTCCGGCCCTACCGTTTCGAGCCAATACCGAAAATGCCCAATCACGGGAAAATTATGCAAAATGGTATGTTTTTTTTGGGTAATATCATACACTGCTACCGCAATCAAAACTACCACTAACATTACTATCATCCAGCCCCAAGCAGGCAAAGTTGTTATCCAATCCATACAAAGGTTCAGTTATTTTTATTCAAAATTTCAAAACAAATCTCCCCAATTTCGCCTAACATTTTTTCAGCTTCTTCCACCTTAGTATCTCGTATAAATACCGAAATCACAAAAGGTACTTCACCAAAAACAATCCCCGCATCCCCTCTTACATAAGCCAAACCGCCAGTTTTATGGGCGATTTTGATGTGTTTTGGAATAAGTCGTGGAAGAGTCAGCGTATCCTGATTTTCATATAAAAAACCCATCATACGCTCACACAACATGGGCGTAGCCACTTTTTGGTGATAAATAAGCCTCAAAAGGGTATTGATATCACGGCATGTGACATAGTTATCAATACCTCGAGCCACCGCAGCGGTATCCATCATCAGCCGGTTGAGCTGTAAACTTTCTAGTCCCAAACTTCTGCTACGTTGGTTGATATTCTCTCTTCCCACTTTTCGGATGATAACATTGGTTGCCGTATTGTCACTTGCAATCATCATAAGCCTAGCAAGCTCGTCGATATTCATCTCCTCACCAGCCATGCGTTTAGAAAGGACGCCAGAGCCCCCCACTTTGTCACTATCAGCAAGTATATATTTATCTTCTAATTGAAAATGTCCTGCTTTTACTTGCTCCATCAATTCTACTAAAATCGGAATTTTGATGACACTCGCAGAAGGTACCATTTCTTGAGGTTGCTGACTGAAATAAACGTATCCGTCCAAAGATTCAACTTGGATATTGATGCGCATTTTGGAAGAAAAAGACATAAGATACGTCTCAAGCGGCGCAAAATCGGGCTTTTGTTGGCCTTTTATTTCATAAAAAAGAAGCATAAAACCAAGCAATACAATCCAATAACGCATAAGGGGGAGGGTTTGGGGCGACAACTTACACAGAGCCAACAAAAAAATCAAGCATGCCCCTAAAGCTTTAATTATAAAAACAGAATAATAGGACTAGTTTTCAGGTTTCAGTCGTTTTATTTTTTTTCGTTATTTCAAAAGACTTATGACAATTAGCCAGTTTATGTATATTTTTACCAACCACCTTTTATTTACTACTCACCATGAAAATCATCAACATCCTTTTTTTGTCAGTTGGGCTTTCTCTCACAAGCTTCGCCCAACAAATCAACGCAACTACCCGCGATGCTATCAATCGTGAAGGGCTCGCAGTGATGGCCGCTACCAATACAAGTCTTGCTTTTTTTGATATTAAGGGTCCCAAAGGAGGAGTGGTTGGTGATTCTTACCTAGATTCAACTTGGACACTAGGTAGCGTCAAATTATTTCAAAAGATAGGTGCTCCCGGACGCGAAGGCGACAGTATCGCTAATGTACCTTTACGCCTAGATTTATATACCAACGAGTTAGAACTCAAAGCCAATGATGCCAAAGATATTAGAGCTGTCAAGGGCAATCAGATTCGTTTTTTTACCCTAGAATCTCCCCAACGGCGTATCTTTCTAAACGCCAAAAGTTTCCGAAGTGAAGACAACCTTCAAGGTTTTGTGGAATTAGTGGCAGGCGGACGAATCTCACTTGTAGAGTTTACTAAACTAAATATCATCAAACCCAACTACAACGAAGCGCTCTCGGTAGGCAGCAAAGACACAAAACTCGTCAAAACAAGCCAATACTATGTAGTCAAAGGCAATACACTGTTTCCACTGACGACCTCTAAGAAAAAAGTATTGGATGCCCTTGCCGACCGGGCCGATGATGTTGAGAAATTCATCAAATCCAATAGCCTCAATCTCAAATCTCGTACCAATTTGGCCAAGGTCTTTGAGTATTACAACAACTTATAACGCCCTACAATCGGATAATGATCCGAGTATTTGACCTCACTAAATGTCTGAAAATCCAATGATTCAAATTTTTTAGAGTCAAAAAACTGGTTATCAATCCGAATAAATTTAGGCGCATTTTTATACGAAAAACCAAAGCCCCGACCTGCTTCTTCAAAAGCATTGGACAAACGTTTACGGACCTGTCCATAAGCATAGTTGTAGGGGGTTTCGTTGAAGTCGCCACAAACCATCACAGGATGTGGGCTTTGGTTAATCCATTCCATGAGTTGTTCGACTTCTTTTTCATGGTGAATAAAGCCTCTTTTAAGCTTACCTAATACTTTACGGGTTTCGGATTTTCCTTGTTGATAATCTTTCCCTTTATAGGCTTCTTTGATTCCGCCAAAGCGGACAATCATGGAGCGAAGATGTACATTGATCACCCTGATTGTGTCTTTTTCAATCTTAATATCGGCATATACCATTCCATTCTGATTGTCAAATACTTGGCTTTTACTCTTTACAATTGGATATTTCGACAAAATTACCAACCCAAAGTAATTATGCTCATTTTGATTGGGACTTCCATAAAGGGAGGCGTGGTAGGGGTGATTGACTGCCTTAAATTGATTTAAGGTATTGAAATACTCACTTTTACTGTTGTTATAAAATTCTTGTAAACATTTGATATCTACCTCTTTACTCCTAGTCCAAGCTATCAGATTCCGCGCATTAGAAAGTTCTTTTTGATTTAAATACCCTCCCACATCAAAAGACATGACATTGTAACTCATCACCGAAATTTCGTTTTCTGATGGCTCAGGAGCTGAGTGCCAACCAAAAGTACGGGGCCAAAAAGGGAAACTCAACAGTAAACCTACGACGGGTAGTAGGGCATTGCGAGGTTTGAAAAAAAGCCAAAAAAGGCAAAACCCTAAATGAATCAATAGTACGATAGGTAAAGATATCATCAAAAAACCCACCAGCCAATGCCCCGAAAATGCAAAATATACCAACGCATATATCAGCAATGTATATCCTAAAAATAGTTGGTATAATCGAGTAAAAAATGAGGTTTTGAATTTCATCGGGCAAAATGGGAGTTAAAAAGTCTATATTCTAGTTACAAAGTAAACACTTCTCAGTTGATAAATCGTATGATAGAAAACGTAAAAAATGTCACCCTATTTTTCCAAAATAAAGAATAGAAAGAGGGCTTTTTATTTCTAAAAAATGGATTTAATCTCCTCAAAGCACGATTCTTACAAAATTTGTCAGGGTAGAAAGCCCCCCCTTGTATCTTATTATCAAGAAGATAAAAGCCTGTCAAAGCCCGAGGGAAGAGTCAGGTTTGCATTGAACCACTATTATTCAAGCTAAATATTAATAATGAAAAAGTTATTTGCGATGGGAGCTTTTATGGCTCTTCTGAGTGTTGGACTGATTCCAAGTGTATCGGCACAAAAAAACAACTGGACTCCTCTTTTTGACGGAAAAACCCTCAAAGGCTGGAAACAGCTCAATGGCCAAGCCAAGTATGAAGTGCAAAATGGCGTGATTGTCGGTACGGCAGTTCCTAATACTCCCAATTCCTTTTTGACTACCGAAAAAGATTACGGCGATTTCATTTTTGAATGTGAGGTAAATGTCGATGAAGGTCTCAACTCGGGAATTCAGTTTCGGTCATTATCAAAACCTGACTACAACAATGGGCGTGTGCATGGCTATCAAATGGAAATCGACGCCAGTGACCGTGACTATTCGGGGGGCATCTATGACGAAGCACGCCGTGGATGGCTATATGTACCCGATGCCAATCCCAAATCAAAAGGGGTATTTTTACGTAACAACCAATGGAACAAATACCGCATTGAAGCCATTGGAAACAGCCTTCGTACTTTTGTGAATGGAGTCGAGATTTCGCATGTAATCGACGATTTGACCCCAAGCGGCTTTATTTGCTTGCAAGTTCACTCCATAGGCAATCGCGCCAATGAAGCTGGAAAGCAAGTTCGCTGGAAAAATGTACGCATTCAAACTACCAATTTGCAGCCTTCGCCTGCCAGTGATATTCGTATCGAAAACTGGATGGTCAACAATATCTCGGAAGCCGAAAAAGCACAAGGCTATCGTTTGTTGTGGGACGGTCAGACTACCAAAGGCTGGCGTGGCGCTTACAAAACAGAATTTCCCAAAAGTGGCTGGAACATCAAAGATGGTGTTTTGACGGTCGATAAAGGCGACGGTGGCGAATCTACCAACGGCGGCGATATCATTACTACTGACGAATTTGGCACTTTCGAACTTACATTCCAGTTTAAACTTACCGAAGGTGCCAACTCGGGCGTGAAATACTTTGTACGCGAGTTGCTCCAATATACCCACGAGTTCAAACCCGGCCAACCGATGGTTGTACCTGCCGAACATGCCCAAAAAGGTTCGGCGATTGGTTTAGAGTTTCAGGTATTGGATGATGCCAAGCACCCTGACGCCAAAATGGGCGCGGGCGGAAATCGTACGATTGGTTCGCTATATGACCTCATTCCGGCCGACAAAGTAGGTGCCAGAAAAAATTCAATCAAAAAGATTGGCGATTGGAACATGGGTCGCATTGTGGTCTATCCTAACAATCGCGTGGAGCATTATCTCAACGGCTACAAAGTAGTAGAATACACCCGAAACTCAGACTTTTTCAAAGCCCTCGTTCAGCGCAGTAAATATGCCGTATGGGGCGACAAATTTGGTTCGGCAGAAAAAGGCCCAATCTTACTCCAAGACCACGGCGATGTAGTCAGCTATCGGAGTATCAAGATTCGGGAGCTAAAATAGCCTAACCCTCCTTTTTTGGAGTATCATTAAATAACGTTCATTTTTATCAGCACTCATTACCTAATTTTCAACTTAGCACATTCACTTATATCATGGAAAGACGTGACTTTATCAAAAAATCAGTACTAGCAAGTGCCGCGACTGCTATGTCGGCTACTAGCTATTCAAAAATCATCGGAGCCAACGACCGCGTACGTGTGGGAGTAGTGGGATTCTCTGATCGCCACCGTGCTTCGCACGTAGGGCCTTTCAAGGAACTATCTAAAAAAATGAACTTTGAAATGACGGCACTTTCCGACATCTGGAATCGTCGCCGTGAAGAAGGAAAAGCATTTTTGGATAAACAATTGGGCGGAGACGTAAAAGTATTCCGTAACAACGAAGAAATGTATGATGCGCGCATCGTAGATGCGGTGTTTTTAAGTACTGCCGACTTTCAGCACGCCCTCCATACTATTGAAGCAGTAAAAGCAGGCTGTGATGTATATGCCGAAAAGCCACTAGCCGAAACCATGGAAGACAACCGCGCCGTGTTGAAAGCCGTAAAATCATCTGGCAAAATTGTGCAGATTGGCTCACAACGCCGTAGCGGCGCCAACTATTGGGCAGCCGATGAATTTATCAAATCGGGCAAGTTTGGGCCTATTGTGATGGTAGAATTGATGTGGAACGTCAATCAGCCTGGCCGCTGGCGCCGCACCGAACTTACCAAAACCCTCAAAGAATCGGATGTAGATTGGGTACGCTATCAGCTCAATCGTCCCAAGACAGCCTTCGATGCTCGCAAATACCTCGAATATCGTCTTTTCTGGCCTTATTCGTCAGGGATTCCGGGCCAATGGATGAGTCACCAAATCGATACTGTACACTGGTTTAGTGGCTTGCCTCACCCACGCTCGGCGGTTGCCAATGGCGGTATTTATCAATGGAAAGACGGTCGTACCAACGCCGATACGCTTACAGTAGTGTTTGACTATGGCCCACTCAACGACCCTACCTCGGGTTTTCAAGTACAGTTTACGAGCCGTTTCTCTAACTCTGCTGGCGAAACCAAAGAGCTTTATTATTCAAACGGAGGGATGATTAACCTTGACACCAACGAAATCAGCGATACGGGAGGCTTGCGCGAGCGCGAAGCCAAAGCCATGGGGCTAAGTGCCAATTTGCTCAAACCTATGAAATTAGAAGGAGTAAAAGTAGCAACTGATGCCAACACTGGCGGAGATGAACTCACTTTCAATCACATCAAAAACTGGATGGAATGCGTTCGTAGTCGCAAGCAGCCCAATGCTCCAATCGAGGCAGGTTATCAGCATTCGATTGCGACGATTATGGCCAATGCCGCTTACCGCACAGGGCAGCGTGTTACTTTTGATGAAAAAAGTCAGGAAGTATTGGCGGGAGGCAAACCGTTTAAATACTAGAAATTTGATATTTACAAAAAATAGGCGGTTCTTGTGGGAGCCGCCTATTTTTATGAGTACTAAATCGCATTCATTTAGGCCATTATTTTGCCCAACGAATTATCATACAAGTCTTTGGCTTCTTCGCCACTAACAATCGTTTGACCATCAACTACAAAACCTTTAGCCGTCACTTTCCCCAATAAAGCATGGGGAGTTTTGAGCGTACCACCCACAATCTGCTGGAATTCGGCTTGTTTTTCTGGGCTAACACTCACCAACACACGGCTTTGTGCTTCTCCAAACAAGAAAGCATCTTTGCGGTAATCGTCCATTGAAGTAATTTCAAAGCCCAAACCACGCGGCATGGCTGCTTCGGCCAAAGCCACAAACAAACCACCATCCGACAAATCGTGCGCTGATTGTATCAATTGTTTTTCTATCAAAGTACCGACAGCCTGCTGAAGCGCAAATTCTTCATCCAAATCAAAGGCAGGCGCAGGCGATGCCTTTACCCCACGATAAGAATATAAGTACTCAGAAGAAGCAATGTCGTTTTGAGATTGACCGACCAAATAAATCAAATCACCTTCATTTTTAAAATCAAGAGTCATCTGATTTTCGGTTTTTTCAATCAACCCAATCATCCCGATGGTTGGTGTTGGAAAGACTGGTCCGTCGTCTGAAGATTGATTATAAAAACTTACGTTTCCGCCCGTCACTGGCGTGCCGAATTTTTTACAGGCTTCGCCCATTCCTTTTACGGCATTCACAAACTGCCAATAAACTTCTGGCACGTATGGATTACCAAAGTTAAGGTTGTTTGTAACCGCCAAAGGCTCAGCACCCGTACATACAAGGTTACGAGCCGCTTCAGCCACGGCTATCTGCGCCCCCACAAAAGGGTCAGCATTTACATAGCGAGCGTTGCAATCGACCGTCATTGCAATTGACTTCTGATAATGGGGGCGTTTTACGTCTCTGATACGTACTACCCCTGAGTCAGAAGGGCGATTAGTGCTACGGTTGGCCGTGCCTACCGTAGAGTCATACTGCTCATATACCCACTTTTTAGAAGCAATATTGGGGTGCGACAAAAGATGTTTAGCCACTTTTGCAATCTCCTCTCCCGCTACATCAGGAATAGCCTGAGCATCAAACTTTTTAAACTCTTGGTAATAAGCCGGTTCGCGGTATTCGCGGTGATACTGAGGTGCTCCACCACCCAGTACCAAGTCATGCGCTGGTACATCGGCGATAAGCTCACCGTGTTGGAAGAAATGCAATCTGCCACCTTCTACCACTTCGCCAATCTGCGCACAGTGCAAATCCCATTTATCAAAAATACTCTTTATGATGTCTTCTTTGCCTTTTTCTACCACCACTAGCATCCGCTCTTGCGACTCCGAAAGCAAAATCTCCCAGCCCTTCATATTGGCTTGACGGGTAGGTACTTTGTCTAAGTCAATCACCATGCCGTGCTCACCTTTGGCACTCATTTCGGAAGTAGAGCAAATGATACCTGCCGCTCCCATATCCTGAATACCTACTACATAGCCTGTTTCGATGATTTCGAGGGTAGCTTCCAAAAGTAGTTTTTCCATAAAAGGGTCACCTACTTGCACCGCCGGCAATTTTTCGGTCGATTTTTCGGAGATATCTTCTGAGGCAAAACTCGCCCCGCCAATTCCGTCTTTGCCCGTAGCCGAGCCTACAATAAACACAGGATTGCCTACACCATAACTAATGGCTTTGGCTACCTTGCCTACTTCGACTATCCCCGCCGAAAAAGCATTGACGAGGGGATTGGTATTGTAACATTCATCAAAAAACACCTCTCCTCCCACCGTCGGAATTCCAAAAGCATTGCCATAATCACCAATTCCTTTGACGACTCCTTTGACGAGCCACTTTGTTTTGGCCAATTTGGGATCCCCAAAACGCAAAGAGTTGAGCTGTGCAATCGGACGCGCACCCATCGTAAAAATATCACGATTGATACCACCTACCCCCGTGGCAGCTCCTTGATAAGGTTCCAAGGCAGAGGGGTGATTGTGTGATTCGATTTTGAAACTACAAGCCAGCCCGTCTCCGATATCTACCAGGCCAGCATTTTCTTCGCCAGCTTTGGCAAGCATTCGGTCAGAGTCGCGCGGGAGAGTCTTGAGCCATACGATAGAGTTTTTATAAGAGCAGTGCTCAGACCACATCACCGAAAAAATACTCAATTCGGTAAAATTGGGCGTACGGCCTAGTATCTGCTTGATTTGTTCAAATTCTTCGGGAAGAATACCCAATTTCTTGGCAGTTTCGACGGTAGGAAGTTGTTCGACGTGTTCCACGAGTGGGGGATTTGTAATTGAGAAATTAACCAACAGTGCCACAATGACACCGATTATGTGACTATATCACGCTGCAAAGTTAGGATTTAGCACGGAGAGGCTCAACATATTTTCCAACTTTAAGAATATTTATGTTTGTGACCCGCCCAAATCGCGCATTTTAAGCAATACATGCCACTCCAAACAGCCCTGAGAACAAAGACGAGCAAAATCAGATGGTCATTACAAAAGAGGATGTTGCAAAAAGAATCGCTGACGTATATTTTTGGCAAAACTTGATTTTTACATGATGAACGCATTGTTTTTTTTGTTGTTTTTTCACATTTATCAATATCCTATTTTACCATCTTCTGGCACCAAAATCGAGTCATTTGTCCCCAAAGGTTGGCATGTTTTGGAAAAAGCGGTAGGTGATTTAAACAAAGATAACTTACCCGACCTCGCGGTGGTCATTGAAAGTGATGGCACTGTGAAAAATCTCAAAGAAACTGACAACGACCAAAAACCCAGAATCTTATGGGTAGCTTTCAAACAAACTGACGGCAGCTACAAGCTTTCAGTGCAATCCAACGAATCTATTTTGCTCTCCAACGAAGGAGGAATCTTTGGCGACCCTTGGGCAGGATTGGTCATCGAACGCGGCACTTTATTGGTGCAGTTTTACGGCGGTAGTGCCGACCGCTGGGGCTATGATTATCGTTGGCGTTTCCAAAACAATGACTGGGCTTTGATTGGTGCCACTTATACAAGTGCCTCTACCCACAACAATCAATTTCGTAAGTATGACTTCAATCTCAGCACTGGCGTAGGTGAGCTAACCCAAGGTCAATGGCTTGAGCCAGAAAATGGCAAAGCAACCAACGACAAAGTGTCGCGTTTCAATATTGGGAAAAAGCCACTTTTTAAACTTAAATCTTTCAAACCCAACCAATATGCTATTTATAAAGACATTTATATTTGAGAAGGGAATGCTATGTTCTATTTTTCTTTTTTGGGGATTATTAAATAGTGCCAATGCTCAAGAATGGGTGATTACACGCCCGCTCACTTTTCTCTACAAAGAGCCTTCATTGACTGATAAAACTAATGGCTCAATTACCATCGGTAGTAGTGTAAAATTATTAGAAAAATCTTCCAATGGTAAAGCCCTCAAGGTGAGTAGCAGTACGGGCAAGATAGGATGGATTGGTAGCAGTCAAGCACAAATAATCGACCAAAAGCCCCTCAATACAGTTCTATTCGCGGTGGCACGCGCCTATATGTTGCGCCCTGAAGAAGAGAGCAGTCCCAACCTCGAAGTAGAAAAATGGATTACGAATCTCAAAAATGACAAAAGTTTCACTTCCCTTCAACTCGCAGAATTAGAACTTTATCGGTTGCTATGTATTCAGAAAATAGCTCGTACTGTTCAGCCTGATAATACCAAATTGAAAACTTGGATAAGCACTCACAAAAACTATGTTTATTTTTCCGACTATGGCAATGCAGGCTATTTTCTTGACCCTCAACTTCTTTGGAAATTGGAAAGCAGCCTCCCAACAAATACCCCCATCAAAGAGCAGGTAGCCTTTGAAGCGAGCAATTTAGAAATAGGAGGAGAATGTGAAGGCTATTGGGTATGTGTGCTTGAAAGAGCCATGAACAAAGCTGGCAATTACCTAAAAAAGCATCCGAATGGCAAAAACGCTGCTTTTTTTGTCAATAATTTAAAAGAAGAATTAGGCTCTCTTCCTATCGACAGCATCAAAGAAATGGACGCAGCGGATCAAAAGTCAACCAAAAAATTGGCCAATGAATGGCGTGCAGTTTTAGCAAAAGTGCCAGATAGCGCCGCAAAGAAATCCCTCCTCGCAATTTTCAACAAAATATAGTGCATTATCAAAAAGCCCGTGAATATATCACGGGCACGATACTATCTTAAACACTAGCAACAACCCGCATCAGGGCTGCAACAGGCAGCGGTGGAAGTCAGATTGTTTAGTTCAATTTTAGGCTTTTCTACTTTCTTTTTCATCACTACCGCCGAACTTGGGCATAGGCTGCTTATTTGAGACGAATGTGCGATTTCGGTAGGTATATTGCTTCTATCTACCTGTTCAAAACCCTCTTTTTCAAAGTACTTCTCGGCGGTTGTGGTGATTAAATATACTTCTTTAACTCCCTCTAAACGAGCTTCTTTGAAAATGCCATTGACTAAGCGATGTGCAATTTTGAAATTGCGAAAGTCTTCCAAAACTGCGACCGAACGTAATAATCCATACGTACCGTATATTTCGAGCCCAGCTACTCCTACAAGCTTATCGTTAGCCAATGCTATCGAAAAATAGGGCAAAGTAGGTTGGATATCTTCGGTAGGTAGCCCTGCTGATTTTAGTATTTCCACAACAAACTCAAAATCAGACGCTTTTGCTTTGTTAAATTGTACTGAGGGGCTAATAATGCCAAGCTTTTCGGCATAGACCGTAATGCTATAAATACCTGTACCGCTTTGTCTAAACTCGGCTATTTCTGCTGCCGACAAAAAAGAGCCTAAAATTTCATCAGGAAGGGATATCTCCCGCTCTTTTTGTAATAATATATTGCTAAAGCCTGTTTTTTGAATCAGCCCCAAATACAATTCTTTTTGAATAGCGCCCGCCACGCAGCCTGCATACATCTCAGCAGCCTGCTGAAGGCCTGCCGGAAGCTCCCCTACCAATACTATATCCGAAATACTAAAATGACCTTGTGGTTTGAGTACGCGATAGATTTCTTCAAAAACACGTGCTTTGTTAGGAACTAAATTCAAAACACAATTGCTCACCACTACATCGGCTATGCCATCGCTGACGGGCATCTCTTCGATGTCGCCCCAGCGAAATTCGACGTTATTAAAACCCAGTTTTTCGGCATTGATACGGGCTTTTTTGAGCATTGCTTCCGTAAAATCAATACCTATTACTTTGCCTTCCCCTCCCACTTGCGTACGAGCTACAAAGGCATCATTGCCTGCACCACTCCCCAAATCTATCACGGTATCTCCTTTTTTGATTTGGGCAAATTGGGTAGGCAGGCCGCATCCTAGTCCCAAGTCAGCCTCAGCCACGTAGCCACTCAGTTTGGTGTAATCTTCGGCCATGATTCCAATAAAATCTTCATCGGAACTACAGCTAGGCCCGCAACCACAGCAAGAGGCAGCATTTTGATTTTTTGATTGGTCCGCGACTTCCGTGTATTTTTCGCGTACCAGTTCTTTAAGCACTTGTTCAGCATTCATGATTGTAATATTACGATGATTGATGGCAAAAAAATTTAACAACAGCCTGTTTTCACTAAAAGCCCAAATACAGCTCCAAAAGCCTCTTCAGCTTCTTCCCAAACTGCTTGATTGATACAATAACATACACGTGGAGGCTCTATACTCCCTTGGATGATGCCAATACGCTTAAGCTCTTTTAAATGCTGTGACACAGTGGCCTGAGAAAGAGGCAGTTCATCGACCAAATCTCCGCAAACACAGGCCTTTTTTTGAGCCAACAACCGCAAAATAGCTACCCTTGCAGGATGAGCAAAGGCCTTTGCTAAATCTGCAATACGGTTTTCTTTGTCTGTAAAAACTTCTGTTTTGGACAGTCCCATGTGTTAAATCAATAATTCATCGCAATATTACGATAAAAATTAAAACAAAAATATTTTCCGTTAAAAAATTTACAAGCACTTCACTTTTAGCGGTTTCGCTCCCGCAAGCCATCAATAGAATGTTTACCTCCCCCAAAAACAAAGATGGTTCCGTAGAGTAATAAATATAACAATGCCGCTTCTTTTTTCGCAAATGGATCGTCGCTGTGAGCCACAAAAGCGGCTACTATCATTGTAATCATAAGGGGGATACTCATCAAACGGCTTTTAACACCCAATAACAGCAGAAGCGCACAGAAAACTTCCGCAAAAACAGCCAATAGAAGTGACGGGTAAGTGCCAATATGTAATGGGTCTCTAAACTTAATAGTACCTCCCGCCATGAGTTTTTGCCATTTGGGAAGCCCATGTTCTAAAAACATGAAACCGCCCCCCAATACCCGTAGCAAAAGCAACCATATATCTGTCAAAGTAGCAATAGCTGTGTTTTTTAATAAGGAATTCATTCGTTGGCTGATTACGTTTTTTTTATATTTCTATAACTCGCTTTATCTTATTTTAGTACAAATTATCAAGCAATTTTGTTTAAAAAACGGTATGGTTTTTGCGGCATATCGCCACGGTTTATAGTAGACTACTCATCGGCTTTGTTTCTCACAAAAGCCCTCTTATTTTGGCAAATGAGGTATTTGAATCTACTTGTTTCTCCAAAAAATATTTTAAGCAAAATATTCTCTTTTTCATTATAAAAATGCCCAGAAGAATCTCCGCACAAAATATTATATCAATCTAAATACCAAGAACTTAAGAAGCTTTTTTCTCTAAAAAACGCCAAAAATCATTTTAAGACATTACTGCTTACTTAGTCACATGGTATCTCAATCAGACATAAAATAAACTAGCAAATTCTTGGTTTTATCCTTTTTGTTGCCGTTATTGGCATTGTTATTGTACCATTTCTGGCTACATAATAAACCCCCAAGACATACATGAAAAAACTACTTTTAGTACTTGTATTATGTATTTTCTCGCAAGGTGTTTTCGCCCAAAAAGCGGCCGCTGACTCCACTGACCATACTCCCGTCATAAGCGATTTATTGAAGTTTGCCCACAAACATCTCGCTTATCGCTATCGGAGTGGAGGCAGTTCTCCCAAAGGCTTTGATTGTTCAGGATTTGTCAGATATTGCTTCTCCAAGTTTGGTTATTACTTACCTCATTCAAGTGCTGCTCAGATTTCGCATGGTGTCGAAATCGCCCTAGGTGAAGCCAAAGCGGGTGACTTGATATTTTTTAAAGGGCACAATTCCCAAAGTGCTCGCATTGGTCACGTAGGCATGATTGTAGAAGTGGGCAATAACTACGTCAAGTTTATACATTCGGCATGGAAAGGTGGAATTCGCTATGATTTTCTGCACGCCGATTATTACCAAAAAAGATACATGGGCGTAAGGCGCGTCGTAAAATAAGGGTTTTCAGAGTATTTGTATCACTACTTCCTCATCTTGAGGGTATCCTGTACAGGTGAGCATCCAGCCCTGCGCCAAGTCTCGCTCTGTCAATACATCATTGATAATCATTCCTACTTTTCCCGAAATACATTTACCAATACAAGCCGAACACCTCCCTCCTCTACAACTATAAGGAAGATGAATACCTGCCTCAAGGGCCGCTTTCAAGATATTGGTATAAGCGGGTACTAGAAGTTGGTAGTCTTTTCCCAAATATCGAAGACCAATCGTATGTGCTTCCGAGGTAGGTAATTGAGGAATTGCGGTTGGAATCGTAAAATTTTCTTTACGAATTTGGGTTTCATCAAAGCCCATATATCCCAACGTGAACTGTACCACTTGCATATAAATGGGCGGTCCACAAACAAAAAACAAAGCATCTTTTGGCTCAAAGAGTAGCTTGTTTTTCACCCAATCTTCGGTGAGCGTATTATTGAGTCGACCGCGCATTCCCTCCCACTCTGAGGAAGGTTCGCTCAAGAGATGATACAAGCGAAGTTGGCTAGGAAACTGAGCTTGCAGCCCTTCTAGGGCATCCTTAAATATAATTGTACGCTCACGGGTATTGCTGTATAGCAGTGTTATTACAGTTTGGGGTTCGAGCTGTAGGACTTTTTTGAGCAACGAATACATAGGCGTAATCCCGCTTCCCGCCGCAAACATAAAAATGTCGCGTTTGGTATCTGACTGCGTAGTCACCGTAAATCTGCCCGCCGGTGGCAATGCTTCCAACACATCCCCTACCTTCAAGTGGTCAAGCAAATATCGTGAGATTTCGCCGTTGGTTACTCTTTTGACGGTGATAGACAAATTATTTTCCCCTGGCCAAGAACTGAAGGAATACGACCGACGAACTTCATGGTCATTGTGTCGTACTATCAATGTCAGGAATTGGCCTGATTCGTATACCATTTTCTCTCCATCAAGGGGTTCTAAGAAGATTGTCTTGGCGTCATAAGTTTCACTGACAAATGCTTTTACGCGTAGTTGGATAGTACTGGACATCAATTCTTAGTTTAGGGTTACGATTACTTATATTTTGACCAATCTTTCGACGGCTTTTTCGAGCGTTTCTTGTTTTTTGGCAAAACAAAAGCGCACTACACCATTGTCTGTTGCCTCTTGATAAAACGCCGACACTGGGATACAAGCCACTCCATGCTCTTTGGTAAGCCGCATAGAAAACTCTTTGTCGGACTCACTCGAAAAATGATCGAAATGATATAGTTGAAAATAACTTCCCCGACTAGGCAAGGGCTTAAAACGCGTTTGTTTCATCAATATCCCAAAGTAATCTCGTTTTTGCTGATAAAACTGGGCAATAGACCGATACGCATGTTTATCTTTGAGATACTCCGCCAATGCCACCTGCGCTGGCGTATAACATGAAAAGCAATTGAATTGATGTACTTTTCGAAACTCCACCGTAAAATCAGGAGGAGCTACGCAATAGCCCATTTTCCAACCAGTACAATGGTATACTTTCCCAAACGAAAAACAAACAAAAGCTCGCTCACGCAAATCGGGGTACCGCAAGATACTTCGGTGAGGTTCGTGGTCATAGATAAGATGCTCATACACCTCGTCAGACAGGATGAGAAGGTTATGCTGCTGCACCAAATGGCGTAACTGCGCGATGTCTTCGTCTCGCAACACACTACCAGTAGGGTTGTGAGGAGAATTAAGAGCAATCATGCGTGTACGAGGTGTAATCCGCGCCTTTACTTCCTCCCAATTGATTTGATAAGAAGGAAACTGTAGCGGAATCCTAATCGCTACGGCACCATTCACTTCGATATTGGGGATATAGCTATCATAGGCAGGCTCAAACACAATCACCTCGTCTCCTGCCCTTAGTACCGACGTAAAGGCCGTATAGATAGCATAAGTCCCTCCAGGTGTGATAGTGATTTCGGAATCAGGATTGACAATGACTCCATACAAATCTTGGATTTTGGCTGCAATACTCTCGCGAAGTGGCATCCATCCGGCCATTGGAGAATATTGATTAAAGCCTCGCTCCATAGCCTGACTAGTAAGCCTGACCAAAGGCTCAGGCATTTCAAAATCAGGGTATCCTTGAGAAAGATTGATGGCATCATACTCATGAGCAAGTGCCGACATTACGGTGAAGATGGTGGTTCCGACGTTAGGAAGTTTAGACTCTATTTTTAAACCGTCCATGTAGTGTTTGGTAATTTCGTGTAAAATTATTCTATTCACACCGAATTCGCGATGAATTTTGGGTTTTCCTTTTTCTCAATCACGATTTGTCAATTATCTTTAAAACCAAACTTACAAAATCGTACTTATTGTCATCTATCATTCTCTGCTAAATTTCTCTACACTCAATGGAATCACTATTTACCGCCGATGCGATTATTAGTTTACTAACCCTGACGTTTTTAGAAATCGTTTTGGGTATCGACAACATCATTTTTATTTCGATTGCAGCCAACAAGCTCCCTCGGACAGATCAGCCCAAAGCACGAAACATCGGCTTGCTGCTTGCCATGATTTTCAGGGTGTCTTTGTTGTTCGGTATTTCGTTTATCATTTCACTTTCTAAGCCCTTTACTCATATTGATATGGGTTGGCTACAAGCCGCTTTTTCGGGCCAAAGTGTCATTCTTATTTTAGGAGGCTTGTTTCTTCTTTACAAAAGTACGTCGGAGATTCACCACAAATTGGAAGGCGCGGAAGAAGAGGCCCACACCACTCAAAGCAAAGGCAAAGCTACCCTTAGCAGCGTTGTTATCCAAATTGCCCTTATCAACGTAGTGTTTTCAATTGATTCTATTCTGACCGCTATTGGTCTTACCCAAAACGTGACGGTTATGATTATCGCCGTGGTGCTATCGGTGGTCATCATGATGCTATTTTCGGGTCCAGTGGGCGATTTTGTCAATCGTCACCCTTCTGTACAAATGTTAGGCTTGGCCTTTTTGATTGCTATCGGTTTTATGCTGATTGCAGAAGGCGCTCACTTAGCAGAAGTTTCTATTTTTAATACTCACGTAGGTTCAGTTCCTAAAGGTTATCTTTATTTTGCCATTGCTTTTTCGCTTTTTGTGGAGTTTCTCAACATCAAAATGCGTAAAGGTGCCAAGCCTGTTCAATTACACAGCTACCCGTCTCAAGCCGAAAAAGAAGGCATCTTACCTACTCATCAATCAAAGTAGTTTCTTTTGGTAAAAAGCGTTGGTGTTTGTTGCATAAATAAAACACCAACGCTTTTTTTATGGCTCCAATCCCTCGTTTTTTGCCACAATAAAATATACTTCACCTCATCAACCCGATTATTTATGAAAAAACCCTTACTCCTCAAACTCATCATTAGTTTTTGTTTAATCGCTGCTGAACTTTCGGCTCAGTACCCTATTTTACCTGAGCGAGATCGCGCCCGCGTCGTTGACGAAATCTTGGAAGACCGTCTTACCAATCTTCTCCCTCAACTCATGCGTCGTGAAGGAATTGATATGTGGGTCATCATCTCCCGCGAATACAATGAAGACCCCGTCATGCGGACGATGCTACCTAGTACGTGGCTTTCTGCACGCCGACGTACTATCATGGTTTTCTATGATGCTGGTGGCGACAAACCACTCGAAAAAATAGCCATTGCTCGTTATGATGTAGGAGTCTTACTAAAAGGTGAGTGGGACATCAACGTACAGCCTAATCAATGGCTCGCCCTTGCCAATGCTATCGAACAACGCAATCCTAAAAAAATTGCCCTCAACTTTTCTAAGGATTATGGCCATGCTGATGGCCTCACCTATACCGAGCAAAAAGAGCTAATGGCTCATTTGTCTGAAAAACAAAAAGCAAAAGTCGTAGCTGCTGACCGTTTAGCGGTAGCATGGCTCGAAACACGGAGTGCCAAAGAAGAAGCCATCTATCCTATTATTTGCCGTATTTCGCACGAAATCATTCAAGAAGCTTTTTCCGAAAAAGTAATTCATCCGGGTGTTACTACTACCGATGATGTAGTATGGTGGATGCGACAAAAAGTAACCGACTTAGGACTAGAAACTTGGTTTCATCCCACCGTCGATATTCAACGTTTCGACCCGGCTAGTTTTGACCATCTTCGTACTTTTTCTAAACGCCCTGCTCAGCAAGTCATTATGCGCGGAGATTTGTTACATTGTGATTTTGGCATTACTTACCTTCGTCTCAACACCGACCAACAGCAGCACGCCTACGTGCTTCGTCCAGGCGAAACAGAAATACCAGATTTTTTGAAAAAGGCTTTTGCGCAAGGTAATCGTCTGCAAGACATTCTTACTTCTCGCTTCAAATCTGGCACAACTGGCAATCAAATGCTCCTTGCCTCTCTCGAACAAGCAAAAAGCGAAGGAATCACGGGGAGTATTTATTCTCACCCCATCGGAGTTCATGGCCATGCTGCGGGTCCTACCATAGGCATGTGGGACCAACAGAAAGGCGTGGCAGGGCCAGGTGATTATCCTCTCTTTCCTAATACGGCCTATTCCATAGAATTGAATGTAGCAGTCGAGATTCCCGAATGGAAAAAAACAATTAGAATCATGCTCGAAGAAGACGGCTACTATACGCAAGAAGGGTTCAAATACCTAGACGGTCGACAAACAGAAATTTTTACGATTCCTCGAAAATTGCCTAATGTGAAGTAAGTCAATTAATTAAACCTCTGAAAGATTCAATACGAATCTTTCAGAGGTTTTTGTTTTATGAGGGCAAAACGTCTTTACCTTGACGTTTCGCAATCGACAATAGCAACGCTGGTAATAAGATGAGATTGGTACACATTGCCACCAACAGCGTAATAGAAACCATCACTCCCATCGCTGCAGTGCCCCCAAAACTTGAAGCGGCAAAAATCGCAAACCCACAAAAAAGAATAGCTGCTGTATAAATCATACTCAGTCCTGTCCCGAAAATCGATTGAGTAATCGCTTCGGAAGGAGTTCTCCCTTTTTGATATATTTCTTGTCGATAACGCGTCAAAAAATACACTGTACCATCAGATGCAATACCGAAAGTAATACTAAATACAAGAATAGTAGTAGGCTTAAAGTAAATCCCAAAATAGCCCATAATCCCCGCTGTAAGAGCTAAAGGAATCAAGCAAGGCAACTTGGACAAAAGAATAATCGATACCGAGCGAAATAGCACCATTCCTACTAATGCAATGAGCACAATTGCAATCAACAAACTCTCATAAAGATTCCCTAACAGGTAGTCGTTGCTTTTTAAAAACACAAGGCTATGGCCTGTCAGACTTACTTTATATTCGTTAGGGCTAAAAATTGAATCTACTTTAGGTCTGATTTCTTTGATAAGTTCTTTGATACGCTCCGACCCCACATCGGCCATTTGGAAACTCACGCGTGTGATGCTCCGGTCTTTGTTCAAAAAGGTATTCAATTGCTGTGCTCCGCCCTGCTCACTTTTTACGTACTCGGTAAGTTTGGAAAGCTCCAACACCCCGGGCAGCACATAATATTTGCCACTCCCTCCTCGATACGCTTGGTACAAAAACCGTGAGGCTTCTACGGCCGAAATAGGCTTAGAAAACTCTTTGTAAGAAGCTAGTTCGTTTTGTAAAGCTTTGATTTTATAAAGTGTTTTGGCTTGATTTCCAAAAACACCATTGGGCTGTTTGGTATCAATCATGACCTCAAATGGCAAGACTCCATTGAAGTTTGATTCAAAAAAACGCAAATCAACATAGATAGGATCATCTTTGGGTAAATCATCCACTACGTATCCTATAGCCTTGATTTTTGTCATACCATAAGCCGATATTGCAATCACTACGACCATTGCTATATAGATATAGCGCCGCCGATGATGTACCAAATAATCTACTTTTTGCAAGAATCCCATAGCCCATTTTCCTTCCAAATGACGCAAATGGCGCGGCTTAGGAACATCCATGTAATATAAAGTAATGGGCAACAAAACCAAACACAACACAAAAGTCACCATGACACAAATCGAAGCCACAATCCCAAACTCCACCAAAAGTGCGCTGTTGGTAAAGTAAAACACACCAAAGCCAATCGCCGTGGTGGCATTAGCTAAGAAAATAGAAAGACCGACTTGTGCCACCATTTCACGAATGGCTTTAAGCTTATCGCCATGAGATTTTAGCTCGGCTTGATACCTATTCAATAAAAATACACAGTTGGGCACGCCAATCACTATCAACAGTGGAGGAATAAGTCCTGTCAAAGCGGTGATTTTATAACCAAAAAGCTGAAGTATCCCTACCGAAAATACGACTCCAATCAGTACTACACCGATAGAAACCATAGTAAGTCGAAACGACCTGAAAAATGCCCATAAAATAAAGCCTGTCACAAGCACCGCTAACCCCATAAACAACTGCATCTCGCCCGAGATTTTTTTCATAATCACGGTGCGGATATAGGGCATACCTGAGTAATGCAGCGAGGTATTGTGTTTTTCTTCAAACTCCTTTGCCATCTCCCTGATGTCTTGCACAATCGTAATACGGCGAGAAGAGTTTAGTTCTTTTTCGTTAAAAGTAATAACAATAAGCGTAGCGTTTGTCTTAGAATTAAGCACCAAGCCCTCATAAAAAGGTAAATCACCCACTTGCTTTTTGACCGAATCAGCCCCTGCTTGAGTTGTAGGTAAGCCCTTGAGCAGTGGGACAAAATCAAATCGACTCAAACTATCATTACGCACTACTTTATACAAATGACCAAGCGACATCACATTTTTAATCCCTTTGGTGTCTTTGATACGCTGCGCTAAGTTGATCCAATCCCGAAATTTATTGATTTCAAACATAGCTGGCTCTTCCCAACCAATCACCATCACACTGCCGTCTTCGCCAAAGAGCTTACGAAAAGCTTGATATTCTTTTTCGGTCGGGTCACTCGGCGGAAGGATGCGCGCCATTTGATAGGAAAGCTCTATTTTACTGCCCTCATAAGCCATAAAAGCAGTAGACAATACTACTATCGCAACTAGTATAAGTCGAAAACGAATAATAAAATCTGCAATTTTATGCCACATAAATACCAATCCAGTTTTATGAAAGGTGCAAAGATAACTTACCTAGACTGATGATAAGCCCTTAATATTTCAATATGCTAAAAAAAGAACACCGCTACACCACCAATCTACTTGTTTTCAGACGATTATAAATAGAATAAAGTTTAATAAAAAAATGTAGCTACATTTTTTGTCATTCTAACTTCCTTTTTCTAGCCCTATTTTTACACCGTTCGATTTACTTTCAAGCCGTTTAGTAAAAACCACTTTCCTTCCCGACCATTAAATAAATATCATTGCAAAACAAACATCCAGTATTGATACCTTGTCTTACTATTACAATACTCTAATAATCAAACACTAACCCTCACTTTGTATGCAATTTTTCTTTTTCAGAGTTTTTGTCTTTGCTCTCCTCAACTTCATTGCTTTTTGGGGACATTGGTGGGTTTTTAAAACCAATCACCCCTACTTAGCTTGGGGCACTGCCATAGCGCATCTTATTGTTCTTATCTTTTTTCCATACTCTAAATACTTCCGTCCCAAATGAAAAATACTCTTAAACTAATGATTTTGAGCGTTATGGCTCTTTCTGCTTGTAATCGCGTTCAGCCCAACTACGAAGGCGTACTCATGAAAAACTACGGTCGTGAAGGGCGAGGGGATTTCTCCGTAGTGACAGGTTCGCAAGGGCTACTCGGACCCGGTACAGAACTCTATCAAGTCCCCATGTTTGAACAAAAAGCTGACCCTTCCGAAGTAGTCATTACGGCCAAAGATGCAGGTGTGTTTACGGTAGACCCTTCCCTCACCTATCAGGCCATCAGAGGCAAAGGCGCTGATATTATTTTCAACTACAAACACGTAGGAATCGACGATGCCAATACCATCATGGACAACATAGAATCGGCAGTCTTGAATGCTTTAGTCGTCAATGCCTACCGTGAGGAAGCTCGTAATTTTAGTACTGATAGTCTGATGAACAACCTCAATAACTTCGAACAATCGGTAGAAATGAGATTAAAAAAAGACTTTGAAAATAAATTCTTCACCCTCACCGCACTTACCAGTGGTCTCAAACCACCCGCCTCTATGGCAGAGGCTATCGAACGACGCAACAATGCCAAGCAACAAGCAGAACAAGTTAGAAACGAACTTGAAGTAGCACGTATGAACCTAGAAAAAGCCAAGATTGAAGCCGAAGCTAACCGCGTCAAAGCGAGTGGGTTAGAGCCAAGAGTATTACAAGAACAGTGGATTGAAGCTATTAGAACTACCCAAAATAAGGTCATCATTACAGACGGACGAACTCCCATTATTTTGGGTCAACAATAATCAATTTAATGTATCTACTATTTCATCAAACAGGGTTTGGATTGGTTGAACATCCATTTTTTGTTCAATTACTTTTTGAATGTCTGGCGAAACATTTGAGAAAAAGTCAAGCCCTGTTTTTTGTTCTATTTCATCAATACTTACCCGATAGGTTGACCACTTTTGGGCACCAACGGCGTTGTTATTAGGCATCCATACGCCAATCACTCGCGTCGAGGTTTGTACGCGCTTTAGGTCATTGGAGCCAACAGGCAACACACAAATTACTTTCCAAAGCGCGCTTGGTACCGTGATTTTGCCATTTCCAATGCTAGTTGCTACTCCGTTGTCACCTTCTCCGCCTACTCCCCAAGTACCTGCCACGATGTAGAGTTCATTGCCCTCTTTCATGAGCGCACGGCAATATTCCTCCAACAATCGCCAACTTTGGCGGTTGTGTTGAGGCGCTTGCGGTACGATATTAGTCAACAAAAACGTACTTTTATTTTCTTCTACCGTACTATCGCGGTCGTCGCTAGGGCAAAGATGTCCACGGTCAAAACCGCTGTTGGTATAATCGGCATGACGAGCTACGTACCAGCCTGTAGGCAGGGTATTGTCGGCGATAAACGACCCCGTGTAACGCTCAACTCCTCCTTTCCAAGCTTCTGACAAATGCCAAGCACACCAGTTTGTCAAATTTAGGGTAGCATTATAGCTTACTACATAGGTTTGTTTTTCAAGCAGATAGTTTATCGAATTAGCCGGATTGGTGGTAGCATTACTAGGATTGCCAAGGGCAAGATGTGCATCGCGGGTAGGTTTTTCATTCACCGGAATCACTTCTGACTCCGAACGGCAAGCTCCTAGCATTAGCCCCGTTATGATTAATAAATAAAGCGTTTTCATGCGTTGTTTTTAAGAAGACTCTTCTTTACAAAAAGCACAAGAATGAGCCTTAATCAGCCAACGAAATTACATGAATACTTTTATTTTAGTATAAAAAAATATCCGTTTTTGTATTCATTAATAAACCATAAAGATAGTTTTTCCAGTTTTTAGTATATTTTCTATTAACCTTACTGCAAAAAAATACCCCTACCTTTCGGTAGGGGCTCTTCAAGAAACGGTATGGAAAACTAAAAAAAATTATTGATTTTCTTCAACTACTAGCTTTTGCGGAGCAGGCTCGTTTGAAGTATGTTTAAGGTTTCGCGAAAGGTAAGAGTATATCGCAGGAATAATATAAAGCGTAAGAACAGTTGAAAATAAAAGCCCTCCTACTACCGCAATCCCCATAGAAACACGGCTTTCGGAACCCGCCCCTAAGGCAAGTGCGATAGGCAAAATCCCTAGAATAGTACAAAGGCTAGTCATCACAATAGGCCTAAAACGCGCCGCCGATGCTTCTTTGGCAGCTTCGATTTTACTCAATCCCGCTTCTTTTCTTTGATTGGCAAATTCCACAATCAAAATCCCGTTTTTGGTAACAAGCCCTACCAAAGTGATAATCCCGATTTGACTAAACACATTGAGAGTTTGACTAAAATCCCACAAAGACAAAAGCGCTCCGCACACTGCCAACGGCACCGTCAATAAGATAATGATAGGGTCAATAAAACTCTCAAACTGAGCCGCCAAAATCAGATATATCAAAACAAGCGCCAAGGCAAATGCAAACAACAAACTCGAAGAACTATCTTTGAATTCACGCGATTGACCATCCAATGCCGTAGTATAAGTATCGTCTAAGACTTCATTGGCGATTTTGTCCATTTCATTGATAGCTTGCCCAAGCGTTACTCCTTTGGCTAAGCTTGCAGTAATTGTAGCCGCCGACGACCGATTGAATCGGAACAATTGTGGTGGAGAACTTTGTTCAGTTAATTTGACAAAGTTATCGAGTTGAATAAGTTCGTTACGGTTACTTTTTACAAAAAGTGATTTCAAATCAATAACATCATTACGGTCTGATCGGTCGATTTGCCCAATAACTTGGTATTGTTTTCCATTCATTAAAAAATACCCAAACCGTCGTCCCGACAATCCCAATTGGAGCGTTTGTGCAATATCCTGAATCGAAACTCCTAAGTTTTGGGCTTTGTCACGGTCAATTTCAAGACGAATTTCGGGCTTTGTAAACTTAAGGTTAACATCTGTCCCCTGTAACATCGGACTCTCGCTTACCCTTTTCATGAGCTCAGGGATGATGGCTCTCAATTTTTCATAACTAGTCGCTTGTACTACGTATTGAAGGGGAAAATTAGCTCCTCTCTGCCCCGTTTGGATAGTAGGGTCTTGAATCACAAAAGAGCGCGCACCCGGTATCTTCTTTACTTTGGATTGGATAGCCTCCGAAATTTCCATCTGCGACCGCTGTCTCATTTCGGGTTCGGTCAATACCACCCGCACAAAACCAGTATTAGTTGCATTGGTCGAAAATCCTGGGGCGGTGATGGTAATCAAAGCACTTTGCTCTTGAGGACTAATTTCGTCATCTACTACTTTGGCAAACTCTTGCAAGAATTGATCCGTAAAATCAAATGTTGCTCCTTCTTGCAAAGTAATAGACACCCTCAAGCCTCGTCTATCTTCCATAGGAGCCAGCTCAGAAGGAATAGCGTCGTATTTGAATAAAGCATAAATGACTCCAATAAAGCCCACCATCAATACCCATGCCAACCAACGCACCTTCATAAAACTGGCCAAAGAAGCTTCATATGCTTCATTGAGCCACACGAAAAATGGTTCGGTCACTCGGTACAACCAAGGTTGTTTATGACGGGTCTTGAGCAGTTTCGAACTTAGCATGGGAGTCAACGTCAACGACACAAATGCCGAGATAATCACTGAACCCGCTACTACAATCCCAAACTCTCGGAAAAGCCGTCCCGTAACACCTTGTAAGAAGATAATGGGTAAAAACACTGCCGCCAAAGTAACGGTTGTAGAAATAATAGCAAAGTAAATTTCTTTTGACCCCGCCACTGACGCCTCCCAAGGCGACATACCTTCTTCTATTTTGGTATAAATATTTTCTAGTACTACAATCGCGTCGTCCACTACCAGCCCAATCGAAAGCACTATCCCCAGTAGCGTCAGTACATTGATTGAGAATCCCATAATGTACATTAAAAAGAAAGTACCTACGAGAGACACAGGGATGGCTGTCAAGGGGATGAGCGTACTACGCCAATCACGCAAAAAAACAAAAATGATAAGAGCAACCAGTACAAATGCCACAATGATAGTCTCTTCTACCTCTTCTATCGAACGCCGAACTGAGCGCGTATAATCAAAGCCAATCGCAGGAACAATATCTGGAGGTAAGTCTTTTTTGATTTGGTCAAAACGCTTATATACTTCATCCACAATCGCGATTTGGTTTGCTCCCGGTTGAGGTACGATGGCCACTCCTACCATCGGAATACCATCGCGACGCATGAGAGTACGCTCGTTTTCTGGTGCCAATTCGGCTCGACCTACGTCAGCAAATTTCACGACCCTATCGGCATCCTCTTTCACTATCATATTGTTAAACTCCTCAGCCGTAGTAAGCCGCCCCAACGTACGCACTGTCAGCTCAGTGGTGGCTCCTTCAATCGTACCCGAGGGAAGCTCAATATTTTGACGAGTAAGGGCATTGAGTACATCAATCGCCGTAAGCCGATACGAAGCCAATTTCAGAGGATCTATCCACAGACGCATAGCGTAGCGCTTTTCTCCCCATACTTGAATGGAGCTTACGCCCGGAATCGTTTGCAAACGTTCTTTGAGTTGACGCTCCACCACATCATTGAGGTCAAGCATCGAACGCTTCTCACTTTTTACATTCAAGAAAAAGATGGGGTTTGAGTCAGCATCAGCTTTGGAAACAATAGGGGGATCTATGTCGCGCGGAAGCAGGCCTAAAGAGCGAGATACGCGGTCTCGGACGTCGTTGGCGGCTGTCTCCAAATCAATTCCTAAATCAAACTCTACGGTGATGTTGCTTCGCCCGTCGCGGCTTGAAGAGGTCAGAGTTTTAATCCCCGAAATCCCGTTGATGGACTCTTCAAGCGGCTCCGTAATCTGCGACTCTATGATTTCGGCATTGGCACCGGTATAGCTCGTACTGACATTAATGACGGGTGGTTCGACGCTAGGATACTCCCTCACCCCCAAATATGAAAACCCAATCAAACCAAAAATAATGATAATTAACGACATCACTACCGCTAATACTGGCCGCTGAATACTGGTTGTTGATAACGAAGCCATTCTTTTTGTTTAATTTGATTTTGGATTTAAAGAACGTACTAATTTGAATTCAAAAACTTACTTTAATTGGTACGCACTACATTCTTAATATCGACCTCTCCGCCGGGCTTCACTTGCAAGATACCCGACGTTATCAAAGTATCTCCTACTGATAGCCCTTTAAAAATTTCTATGGTTTTGTCTCCTCGGGTTCCGATTTCGACTGGTACTGATTGCGCTTTGTTATCCTTGACCACAAACACGCTATGTCCTTTTAGATTGGGTATCACGGCCTCAGTAGGCACTACGATGGCATTGGGTTTAGAATTAAGAATAATTTCAATTCGCGCAAATGACCCTGCAAAGAGTCTACGGTTGTTGTTGGGACTAGTTGCTCTCAAAGTAAGCGTGCGTGTATTAGGGTCTATTTTAGGTTCAATGGCATATACACGACCGCTAAATTTCTCACTTCCTCCTTCCGTCGTAAAGGTAATCGGCGTCCCTTTAGTTACATTAAGTGCATACTTTGCGGGTACCGAAAAATCTATCTTGGCTGGATTAATATTGGTCAAAGTGGCGATTTTGGTAGTGCTATTAGGTGCTAAGTAACTCCCTTCACTCACATAGCGTAGTCCAATAGTACCGTCAAAAGGTGCTTTTATCACCGTTTTTTCAATTTGCGCTCTGAGGTTATCAATATCTGCGTTTAAGCTATTCAAGTTTGTCAAACTGATGTCATAGTCTCTTTGGCTGATAGCTTCCTTCTCCAAGAGTCTTTTTTGGCGTTCTTCATTTACCTCAGCAAGCTTCTTTTGATACTGTAACTTCTGTAATTGGGCCTGCAAATCAGCGTCATTGATACGTACCAAAACCGTCCCTTTTCTTAAATAATCACCTTCTTTAAAGTTGATAGCCGTCACACGTCCTGCTATTTCGCTTCGAATCTCCACCTCCTCATTAGCGATAATTGTACCTGTTGATACAATTTTTTCTTCCAATCGTTGATTACCAACTACCATTATATTAATAGGAGCAGCACCTCCCTTGGAAGCTACTGACGCTGCCTGAGCGCCCTTATTTCCCTCGCTTTTTTCTTTCGATTCAGTATATTGTTTTAGTTTTGGGTAAAAAGCTAATCCAGTAATAATTAGGATAACAAGAACTGTCAAAATCGACTTTATAGGCTTGCTCATTATGTTAGGTCATTGCATTTTTCTTGTAAAAAAGTACACATTCCCTAAAATTAAAAGAATTGCTTTTGTGACTTAAAGCAATTCCGCTGTATGGCTAGTTGATGCTTACTTAATTTACATAGCTATTTAATTAAAATATGATTATTACGATTTTACTAACGACGAATTTTTGGTTTTTGTCGTCGTAGCAAACAAAAAAAGCGACACTCGTTATAAGCTTCATCTTTTATTAAAGTCCATTAGAAAATCAATTTTGGAGTGTTGAGTCCTTTCAACCAATCAAAGTATTCCTATAAAAAAAACGAGCTGTCTCTCATGAGAGACAGCTCGTCAAAAAAAGACAATTTAAAAATTAGTACCCAGGATTTTGTTCAATGATTGGGTTCTGTGTTTTTTCGTTGTCAGGAATAGGCCATATAAATCTAAAATCAGCGTACGGAATAGCCGCTTGCGTAGGATTGATAGTTCCACCTACACTATACAAAGCAGCTCCTTGGGCTCCATTTGGATATTTGGCAGGGATACCACCAGTGGTAAAGTCTGGATCAACAGCATTACGATGAATATCGGCCCAGCGTTTACCTTCTGCCAAAAACTCAATACGACGCTCTAGCAAAATAGCGGCAATAAGCGCTTTTTTATCCGCGAAACTTGCAGCGGTGTAAGCATCAGTAGCTGGTGCAGCAAGCGCCCGATTACGTACTGCATTCAATAGCGCAAGCGCCCTATCAGATACCCCCGTAGCTTGGCGAGCTTCTGCTTCCGCCGAATTTAACAACACTTCAGCATAGCGGATTTGTGGAGCGAAATCGGCTCTTTCAGTATAAGATGTATATTTTCTCGCAAAATAATTGACCGTAGAAGCTCCGTTAGAGTTAGCACCAGTTATATACAACTGCGAACGGCGTTTATCAGTAGCCAACCACTTATTGTTGTTCCAAATAATAGGAGAAATCGCCAAAAGACCACGAGCTCCTAGGTTGGCGGCACCATACATACTTGGCAAGGCACCGTTAGTTCCGGTATTGTCCAAAGCATCGTTACGAATTGAGAAGATGCTTTCAGTAGAGCTATTGTTAGTAAAAGGGCCGTTAGGCTCATCTGTCAATTTCCAACCACCGATAGGGCTTACAAAAGGAGCATTGCCTGTAGGAATCAATTTAGCACCTTCCGCAATCACCCCTGCCCAATCCCCTTTGTGTAATTTTACTCTTTGCTTAAGAGCGATAGCTGCAGCTTTGGTAGCACGCACAGTACCGGGCGTAATAGTCGCAGGGAGGTTAGCTTCTGCAAAATCCAAATCGGCCAAAATTTTCTCATAATTTTCAGCCACTGTAGGGCGAGGAATCGCTCGCACTTGCTCTACTGAAGTACCCGAATTGATGGCAAAATCACGATAAGGAACGCCAAGTTTATTACCATTGCCATCCAAATAAGGTCTCGCATAAAATACTACCGCTTCGTGATGCGCCATAGCTCTCAAAAACCGACACTCAGCCTCATACTGCGAAGCTACCGCCGCCGAGATGATATTGGACTGAGCGGCGGTTTTAAAACCTTCGATTGAGATATTGGCTTTATTGATAAGTGCATACAAAGCACCCCACTGTCCTACATTGTTGGCAGTAGTAGAGTTGTAAGTAGCTTGATAAGTAATCTGAAAAAAGGCAGCCACGTTGATTACATCCTCACCACGAGCATCTCCTTGTTCAATATTGGCCGCTCCAAAAGGGTACCCCCGTACCGAATTATCGGTATAAGGGCTGCTTTGAGCTGCATCATAAACCCCATAAAGAGCTAACTGACAACGGTCGGCTGTACTGAATGCGCTAGCATCAGTGATGGCATTGAAGGGGCTTTTGTCAAGGGCTGTTTCGCAACTGCTCAGAATCGCAAGCGGCAACGCCCAAATCAATGATTTTTTAAGTAATGTTTTCATAATTTAGTAGTGTGTCGCGTTGAATTAGAAACCTAGATTTAAACCAAATGATACAGTGCGGATTTGCGGACTAACCGCATAATCCAACCCAAGTGTGCTAATATTGTCTGGGTCAGCTCCACTGTATTTTGTCCAAACTGCCAAGTTTTGGCCTTGGGCAAATACTCTCATACTTTGGATAAATCCGCTGGTTATTTTGTTTAATCCAGTAGTAGGAAGCGAATAACTCAACACCACATTTTGGAGACGTAGATAATCACCACTTTCGATAAAGCGTGAATTGGCAAGCTGTGTTTGGTTGATGTTGTTTCCTTGTCCATAGTATAATTTAGGAACATTGGTTACATCACCTGGTTTTTGCCATCTGTTCAAGATTTCTTTTCCGTTGTTTTGGAAGCTCTGGTTCATCAAAATTTCTTGCTTAGTGGTATTGAAGATTTTGTTACCACCAGAGTAGCGAAGCATTACTTCTAAGCTCAAGCCTTTGTATCTGAAGTTATTGGTAAATGCTCCAAACCATACAGGGGTAGGATTACCCAACTTTACACGATCGTTGAAAGTCAGTGACGATTGAGTGCCCAGCGTTCCTTCGTTTTGTGAAGGTGCTAAATAATAACCACCAATCGAGAAAGGAGCTCCATTTGAGATATTCAACTGAATCAATGATCCGTCCGCTTTTACATACACAGGGTTTCCGTTGGCTGAGTTTACACCCGAGAATTGATACCCGTGCAATACGTTGATAGGTTGCCCTACTTCGATGAGGTTGTATCCACCATTTTGGATATAAGGGACTTGTGAGCCACCGATTGAATACAAAGCCGTGATTCTGTTTTTCACATTTGAGTAGTTGAAGTTTGCACTCCATCCAAAGTCTTTTCCACGGATGATATCTCCGCTAATCGACAACTCAAACCCTTTGTTACGAAGGGCACCAATGTTTTGTTTAATGTTATTGTTAGGTACACCAGCACTCAAAGGAGTAGGAACATCCAACACCAAGTTGTCAACATCATTTAAGAAATAATCTGCGGTGATATTGAAGCGATTGTTTAGAATACCTAACTCAAGACCAATGTCATATTTGTTACTTGTTTCCCACAACAAATCAGAGTTTCCTACCGCCGATACCGCAATACCACTGATGTTACCATAAGGGCGCGCACCATAAGTACTCAAATAAGGGAAGTCAGTGAGGGTATTTCCTACTTTAGCATAAGATGCTTTTAGTTTTACTTCGTTGATATGTTGACTTAAGCCACTTGATGCCCAGAAGCCTTCCTGCGACAATCTCCAACCAGCTGAAAAACCTGGGAATACCCCATAGCGTTTTTCGGGAGCCAAAGAGCTTTGTCCATCTCTACGAATCGATGCCTGTACAAAGTACTTGCTATTGAAATCATAATTGAAACGACCAAAAAGAGATTCAAAACCTGACTCGCTGTAAGAACCACCCACTGACTGAATCGCCGCACTTCCCGTGATAAAGTTTTCTTTTACAAAAAACATATCCGAGATATTGGTCCCTGTTGTAGAGTGCCACTTATTGTTTTCACGTTGTACTTCATGCCCTGCTGTTAAGTAAATATTGTGATTTTTACCCAAAGTCAAGTTGTAGTTCAAGTAATTTTGCCAAGTATAACGCAACTGATTGCGGCTAAAGTTATACACGTATCCGTTTGTACCTCCCGACGAAGTACCGTACCCATCACCATGTTGGTTGGTCCAGCTTTGGAAGCTATAATCGTTGAACCAGTCGGCTGAGAATACAGACCGTACTTTCAAGCCAGCGATAGGAGAAATTTCTACAAAGCTATTGTTGATAATGCGGTATTTATCCGAACGGTATTTGTTGGCTCTCAAAGTATAAGCAGCATTGGTAAAGTTATCATCCACTGAGGTGGTATTTGCCCCAGGATTCATTGAGTTACCGTTAGGCCAGTTTACATTAAAGCCAGTAGGATGATTAGGATTGAAAGGCGAAACGTTTGGCAATAAGCGCAAACTTGATGAAATAGCGCCGCTCAAAGCATTGGTACCGTTGTTTTGGTCGCCATCATCCTGACGGCTAATATTGATATTGTTACCTACTTTAATAAACTTATTGGCTTCATGTTCTACATTCAATCTAGCACGATAAGCCTTGTTGTAGTTGGTAATGATAATCCCTTGCTGTGCCGAGTAGTTGAGCGACATATAGTAGCTTGTTTTTTCTGAACCACCTTGGGCACTCAAAGTATGATTATGAACAGTAGCATTTTTAACCATCACTTGGTCTTGCCAATCTGTATTGGTGCGATTAGCGTCCATATTGGCGCGTAGAGGTTGCCCTGCATTCGCCAATTTTTCGTTAGCAATCGTTACAAACTCTTCTGCATTCAACAAATCGAAACGTTTAAGGGCATTGTTGAACCCAATAAACGCATCATAATTTACTTTGCCTCTGCCTTTTGTACCTTTTTTAGTAGTAATCAAAATCACACCCGCGGCAGCTCTTGAGCCATAAATCGCCGTAGCCGACCCATCTTTCAACACTTCCATGTTTTCGATGTCAGCAGGGTTGATGTCACCAAGGGTGTTGGAGTTGGTAGTTTGAGCCAAGTTCCCTGAAATAATAGGAATTCCATCTACTACAATGAGGGGGTCATTGGCTTGGTTGATAGAGTTTGTACCCCTAATTCTAATCCGTGCAGGCGTATTTACACCTCCACCTACGTTGGTTACTTGTACCCCTGTAGCTCTACCCGCAAGTTGTTTGTCAATCGAGGGAGTCATCAAATTGGCGAATTGCTTGGCATCTACCTTAGAAGCAGCTCCCGTAAAAGCTTTTCTTTGCTGAACTCCATAGCCCACCACCACTACTTCGCTAAGCTCGTTAGCAGACGTTTTCAAAGAGGCATTTACTACTGATTTTGTACCAATTTCCACTTCTTGCTCTTCCATTCCTACAAATGAAAAAACAAGTGCTTTGCCAGTATTTGGAACACGGAGAGAATAGTTCCCGCTACCATCGGTTACGGTTCCGCTCAAGGTACCTTTTACAACAACACTAACGCCGGGTAAAGGAGAGTTATCGTCGCTGCTTGTCACATTTCCAGTGACCATTCGCTCTTGTGCCCGAAGCTGAACACAAAGCGCCATCAACAAGCAGATGCTTGTGAGTAAAAATTTTCGCATAAGATTTAGTTTGGTTTTTAGTTGAATAAAATGGTGCTTTTTACACGCACTTTTCTCAAAGTTGCGACAAATATAAAGAACAACTTTTTAAAAAGAGCAAATTTACTTATATCCAGTTAAGTAGGTAGTAGAGCAATGCATCGTTTCCGAATATAAAAACGGTATTTTATGAGTCCAAACCCCATTATATTTTCCTATCTTACTTAAGAAAAACAGCTATTACTCTTTTTCATTAAAGCCCTAACAAAAGAAAAAGCTAAATGTTGGGATATTTTGTAAGGGAGTTGCAGCGCCCTGTTTTACCTTACAATGATATTTTAGAGATACTGCTATTCCAGCATGATGAAAAAATACCAAAAAGCGTTTGATAGAAAAAAAAACAGTAGCAAACCGAAGCTTACTACTGTTTAAAATTACTTAGCTTGTAGAGAGAGCAAAGCCTCTAAGCCTCGTTTTAGTAACCCGTATTCTGGGTAAGACTTTTGTTTTGATCTAGTTCTCTTTGTGGAATCGGCAATATGGTTTTGGGAGCACCAAATGCCGCCGCTGCCAAAATAGTTGCACTGCCTGTAGTACGTAGAGGTTTTTGTCTTCTCAACAAGTCCATACGGCGATGCCCTTCAAAAGCTAACTCTTTTCTTCTTTCTAACAAGATAGCATCAATAAATGCTTCTTTGGTAGCAAAAGTACTGATTGTCCAAGCAGGAAGTCCCGCCCGTACTCTGATAGGATTGACCAAATTGATGGATTCGATATTTACACCATTCAATTCTGCCAAAGCTTCTGCTCTTGTAAGATACATTTCAGAAGTACGCATCATAGGAGCTAGGTCAGTATTGGTAGCAGCGTCTTTATATTTAAGAGTCATACGTCTTCTTTGGTTGTCGGCGGCGGTCGCTAAATCACTTAATTCTGTGACTCTTTTATCGCCAGCTTCCAACGCAAAAACTCTTTCTAAATCTGCTGAAAATGCGCAGTCACCACGCCCCCCTTGGGCGGCAGGTCTGTGATAAGAAGCCCATCCTCCCGAACCTGTACGGCCATTGTCGGTAGCACTATTAACAATCGCAAATACGTGCTCAGTAGTAGGAGTAGCACCATAAAAACCAAAGTTGCTAGCAACGCTATAAAGTGACGTAGCGTTTATCACTTCATTGGCACTATCTGCGGCTTTTTGAAACTCACCTCTCAACAAATAGATACGAGCTAAGTAACCTGCAGCAGCGCCCTTCGTAGCACGTCCACGAGATTGAGCAGTAGTAGCTACTGGCAAATTAGGAAGCGCTTCGGTCAAGTCTTTTATAATTTGTTGATGAACTTCCGCCACAGTAGCCCGAGCTGGAAATTCGACTGTACCTGTAAAGCTTTTCAATACCAAAGGTACACCAGGGGTACTGCCATTGCTCACTTGATAAGGTTGGGCAAACATATTTACCAAGCTCAGATACAAGATAGCTCTCATAAACTTAGCTTCTGCTACAAATTGAGCTTTTTCGGCCTCTGTAAAAGCCGGATCACTTACGCCTGGCACATTATCAATTACAGCATTGGCACCATTGATAGTTCTGTAGTGAACTTGCCAGTGGGCTTGGATTGTGGTATTAGGCGAAGTTGTTACGTAGTTGTTAATATCCTGCAAAGTTGGAAATGTCCCTACAAATTCAGTATTATCTGCTTGAAAATCTTGAATGATTTGAGGGCCTGAACCAAACACATCAAACAACTGAGCTTGCGAATACACCCCTAACAATGAGGCTTGTGCGTTAGACTTACTTGAAAACGCTTGACTAGTGGCAATTGATTGTTCAGGCAAAACTTCAAGTCTCTCAGAACAACCCGACAAAACGGAAAGAGCAAATCCCACCGCCAGTATTTTTTTATTTATCTTTATCATTGTGTGTGTTGCATTTAAAAGATTAGAAACCAATATTTAAGCCAACGGTGAAGGTTTTTGCCTGAGGTAAAGCAAAAAATGATTCACCCACAATCAAGTTGCTAGGGCCATTGGCTGATACTTCTGGATCTGGTCCTCTAAAGTTTTTGTCCTTAATAAGGAATAAGTTTTGTGCCAAAGCATAAATTCTAGCACTTCTCAAGATTTTCTGTTCTCCAAGCCATTTCGAGGGTATATTATATCCTAAGTTAATATTTCTCAAACGACCAAAAGAACCATTTTGAAGTTGGACAGTCGATAGTTGGTTAAAGAGAGGAGCAGTAGAGCTTGACAACTTAGGTACAAATGCTTGGTCGCCTTCTTTCTTCCAATAATTCAACATATCTATTGACTTATTGTAGCCGGCAGTTCCTATATTATCTGTAAATCTTAGACCATCAATCAACACTTTGTTGCCATAAGAGAAGCTAAATAACACTGCTAAGTCAAATCCTTTGTAGCTCAAGTTGGCATTCAGCCCTCCTGTCCATTTGGGTAAAGCCGACCCTACAAACACACGGTCGTTGGCCGAATAAGTAGTAGTAGGCTGTCCAGCTTTAGTAAGCCATTCAAAATCTCCAGTTTGAGGATTTACGCCATTGCCTCTTACCAAGAAAAATTCGTTGATAGTACGACCTACCACGGCTCTTTGCGCCGACGACCCCGTCACAAATCTATTTCCATCAGCGTCGATACTTGCTTCTGGCAATTCTAACACTTCATTTTTCAAATACCCTGCATTAAAGCCTATGCTTAAGTTAAGGTCTTGTTTTTGAATTATTTTTGCGCTAAAATCAATATCCACCCCTCTGTTCTGCATTTTACCTACGTTGTTGGCGGCACTAGCAAAACCTGTCGTAAATGGAAAAGGCACGTTCAACAACATGTTTGACGTAATTTTGTTGTAGTAATTCAACGACAACGAGAAAATATTTTTGTAAAATGTAGTATTGATTCCAATATCCAACTGAGCAGTCTCTTCCCAAGTCAAGTTAGGATTAGGTACTTGAGTAGGTCTTAAACCCGGTTGAGCAAGGTAGTCGGCGTCTGTACCTCCTTGATAGAGCCCCAATGAAGGGAAGTTTCCGATGCGGTCGTTACCAGCAGTACCATAGCTAGCAGTAAGTTTCAAGAAATTAATGAAGTTGCTGCTTTTCAAGAAACTCTCTTCACTGACTACCCAGCCACCACTCACTGCATAGAAGATACCATATCTTTTGTTGGCACCAAATCTCGACGAACCGTCTCTTCTCATAGAGGCACCCAACAAATATTTGCTATCATAGGCATAGTTGGCACGAGCAAATTGTGATTCCAATGCCCAGCGAGAACGCTCTTCCAAAGTAGTAGTAGGAGTAGCAGCAGATACCACGTTTGGTAGGGCATCACTTGCATAACCACTACCTCCAACGGCGATACGGTCATAGTCCGAAACTTCGTAACTATATCCTAACAATACATCAAAAGAGTGCTTGTCTTTATCTAAGAAATACTTGAGGGTATTGGTGGTCAACCATTTGCTATCCTTTCTAATATCTCTTGAACCACTTCCGCCAGGAGTAAACAAGTTTACTTCACGATATTTAGAATCTCCTACGTTGATATCCATTCCAAAATCTGTTCTGAATGTCAGATTCTTCAAGATATCAAGCTCAGCATACACGTTTCCAGTAGTTCTTCTTGTAATGTACTTGTTGATGTTGAGTTCTTCAAGTGCCAAAACGTTTTGGATAAAACCTGTATTCACATAATTTCCTTGCGCATCTCTTGGCAATACGTTAGGAATTTGCAAATAAGCAGAGGTAAGCGGAGCATAAGTGTTGTTTTCAGCCCCAATACGATCCATATCTACCGTTGCCATCGACATATTGGTTCCGAATCTAAAGCGGTCGCTGATTTTGTGTTCCAAGTTAAATCTACCTGATAGCCTATCCAACTCATTACCGATGGTGAAGCCTTGCTCTTTTCCGTAAGTTCCGGCAATGTAAAAAGAGGTATTTTTTGAACCGCCTCTTGCCGATAAGTTGATTTGGTTGGTTTTACCATTACGTACTACCGCATTTACCCAATCAAAATAATCGTTGCTTAATTGAAGAGGAGCCAATCCACGAGCTGCTCTGTATTCACTTACAAAGCCATTGAATTGTTGAGTGTTCATCATTGGGAACAAATTAGTAGGCTTCGAAAACCCTGTGAACATATCCACATTGATTTGGGTTTTCTTATCTACCAATCCTTTTTTGGTATTAATCAAGATTACACCGTTTGCCCCACGAGAACCATAGATAGAAACAGCCGCCGCATCTTTCAACACTGACATTGACTCAATGTCGTTGGGGTTGATGTTCATCAAGGGGTTCAAGGCAGTACCACCACCTTGAGCACCGGTTAGCTCGCCGTCGTTAAGAGGTACTCCGTCAATCACAAAAAGTGGCTGCCCACCCGCCGTAATCGAAGCTGCCCCACGAATACGAATAGAAGGGTTTGAACCTAATAACCCCGAAGAAGTCACCATCTGCACACCCGCCGCTTGTCCTTGCAACAACTGCTGAGGAGACAATACTGGCCAATCTTTGATTGATTTTGAAGATAGGGTGGAGATAGTCTGTGTGCTCAATTTTTTTGATTGTTGACCATACCCTACCACTACTACTTCACTCAACACATCGGCCTCATCTGCCAAAGTTAGATTGATGACAGTTTGATTACCTACCACTATTTCCGTTGTTTTCATCCCTACAAAGCTAAATACTAGCGTTTGTTGTGGAGTAGCTGTGATAGCATAGCTGCCATTCAAATCAGTCTGAGTTCCAGTGTTTGTGCCTTTCACAATTACACTTACTCCGGGGAGTACACTTCCGTCTGTCGTACTGGTCACAACCCCTGTTACCCTGCGCTCTTGTGCCCGAAGCTGAACACAAATAACCAATAACAAGCCTAGGCTTGTTAGTAAAAAATTCCGCATAAGATTTAGTTTGGTTTTTAGTTGAACAAAATGGTGTTTGTTTCACCTGCTGATCGCGAAACTGCCACAAAGATAAAAAAGAGCTTTTAAAAAAAGATACATTTAAACAAATAGAAACCGATTTGCTATTTTATTAGTGTAAAAAATGGGCAATAAAGAGGTATTTATACGCAAAATATTGTCTTTAAAACTAAGTAAAGTACCACAACTACTTTACATTTTCACTTAGTTTTAAAATCCGTAATTTGTGCGTTTTATCTATTTAAAATCTCAAAATCAGTGCTTAAACATAGTTTTTCTATCCCCTATATCCGCCTTCTTGCTAAGTATATTTATCTATATTTTTAAGATAGATAGTGTTTTTTTGCTTTCATCAACTTAAACTATATTCTACTAAAAAAGTTAAGACTGAGCTTTAATTTTTTTACCTTCAAGGCCAAAATAAAGCACTGAGAGTGGCACTAGCGCTACTCTCAGTGCTTGTCAAATTACATTCTTCTTATATTCTAAGAGCATGCTTGAAACTTTTCTAGAAAAATCGGCAAAATACATTTTTAATCAATTCCAAGATACCCAAGCCTTAGCCAATGTGACGGTAGTTGTACCCACAAGAAGAGCCGCTTATTTCTTCAAAAGGGCCTTAGGGCAATGTGCTGATAAGCCTTTTTTATCGCCTGAGGTGACTTCTATCGACGATTTTGTTACTTCCAAATGCGGCCTCGAAATCGCCGACAATGTAAGTCTGCTATTTGATTTGTATGATATTTTTAAGCAAGTCGATAAAAACATTACGTTTGAACGCTACCTCCAATGGGGAAGTATGCTATTACGAGATTTTGATGCCATAGACCAATATCTGGTTGATACCGACTACCTATTCAATTATATCACCGAAGCCAAGGCACTAGAACGTTGGCAGATAGATTGGCCTAAAAGCAACGTTCCGGTCAATTCAGAACGTATCAAGGCTTATTTTGAGCTTTTCTCTAATTTAAAGGAAGTTTATCAACAGTTTAGTCAAAGTCTGCAAGCCAAAAAGCAAGTGTATCGAGGCCTAGCTTATCGTCAGTTAGCCGAAAATGCCTTTGATTTACTCCTCAATGACGAGCAACCCCGCCCCCACCCTACTCTGCCCGACCATTACTTTGTAGGACTAGCAACGCTTAGTAATGCCCAAGAGAAAATTATAAAAACACTCATCACTGCCAAACGAGCGGAGATTTTGTGGGATACGGACTTCTACTACATGCGTGATAACCCTTACATTGAGGGCGGAAAAGCACTCCGTAAATACCACGATTCAGCATGGACAGGCGCTTGGAAATGGACAGAAAATTATTTACAAGATTCAACCAAAGATATAAGAATATATGCCGTGCCTAATGCTTCCATGCAGGCCAAAGTTGCCGGCGAGCTCTATAAAGAATGGTGCAACGACGAACAAGGCGGCACCGAAAATCGCCCAGTTGCAATCGTACTAGCCGATGAAAATATACTTGTTCCGATGCTCAATGGTCTAGATGAACAAGTGTCAGATTTGAATGTGACTATGGGACTTACCCTTCGCAATTCGTTGCTTTTTACCCTTGTTGATTCGTTGTTTGAATTGCAATTCACGATTGCTGAATTCAAATCTAAAGACGGGCGGAATATTAAAATCCCTAAATACAACCACCGCACCATTCAAAAGGTATTGAATCACCCTTTTATCCGTAGGTATGAACACCTGACGCTTCAAAACCGCGACACCTCTCAGCCTACTATCATTCAAAAAACAATCAGAGAGATACAAAAACAAAATTTCGTATTTCTTGACCCGTCTCAATTACTTGAGTGGAGCGAAAATCATATACTTTTTAAAGTTTTGTTTACCCGCTGGGACGACAATCCTCATACGGTCATTCAGGCTTTCTACGACCTTATTGATTTGCTTAGAGAAGTGTATAAAGATACCCAAAATGCCATCGAAACCGAGTATTTGTATTTGTTTTATACACTCATCAAACAACTAGAAACTACCCTTACCCATAGCCGCGCCGAAAAACTGACCTTGCGTACTTTTAAAGCTTTTTTGTATGAGCTTATTCGTCAAACTCGCATCCCTTTCAGTGGCGAGCCAGTCAGCCCTCTACAAATCATGGGCATGCTCGAAACCCAAGCACTAGATTTCGAAAAGCTGATTATTTTGTCGATGAATGAGGGCGTCTTTCCCGCCTCAAAACGCCAAAACTCCCTCATTCCTTGGGACATAGCCAAAGAAGCCGGCCTGCCTATCTATAGCGACCAAGATGCCATCATGTCATATCATTTTTATCGACTACTCCAGCGTGCACAGGAGGTGCATTTGGTGTATGTTACGGATACCAATACTTATAATGGAGGTGAAAAAAGTCGGTTTATTATGCAGCTTGAGTATGAGCTAATTCCCGCCACAAAAGGCAAAATTCAGCTTCGAGAACACACCGTTTTATTCCAAGAAGAAGCTCAGCTCGCCTCCTCTTCCGCCCAAGTGCTTCCGCCTGTTTCGCTTTCGGTCAATGACTGGACCGTCCCCAAAACACCTGAGACTTTGGCATTTTTGATAGAGATTCTCCAACGTGACGGCCTCTATGCCACTCATCTCAATCAGTATTTAAAGTGTTCGTTACAATATTATTTCAGTCGAGTTGCTGGCGTATCTGAAGACGAAGACATAGATGAACGCATGGGAGCCGCAGATTTTGGTTCGTGGATACACAAAGTCCTCGAACGAATCGACATCGAGTATGTAATTGAAGAGAAGCATTTTGAAGATGAAGACATAACTCAGATTTTAAAAGATGAGTTTACCAAAGAGTTCGGGGGCTTTGATGCAGAATCAGGCATCAATCGGCTGCTTTATCAGGTTGCCGAGCAAACGGTCATCGATTTTTTACGTGAACAACGTACCCAAAATCAAGATTTGAAAGTGCTCTCTACCGAACAAAAACTTACGGCGTCGTTCCCAATTGTATATAGTGAGGGAGTCATTGATTTAAAAATCGCTGGAAAAATCGACCGCGTTGAGCTATTAAACCGTACAATTCGAGTAGCCGATTATAAAACGGGCAAAATAGAGCAGCTGCCCAAAGTAACTCCTGAAAAGCTACATGACATTATGAATCTGGGAACCAATTCCAACTATGAAAAAATCAGGCAATTGTGGATTTATCAATACCTCATCTATAAACAAATGCTTCACCAGCAAGGTCTCAAATTCCGCAATCAAGATTTCTCTTTAGAAGATTATGAAGTGACTTCTGGGTTTTATTCTTTGCGCAATATCAAAAGAGGATTTATCGAAAATCCTCTTGAATTTGAAACCAATGACCCCGAAAGTTATGTAGCCTATTCTGAACAATACTTGACTGCTTTTATTACAGAAAAGCTTTTGAATATAGACGAGCCTTTTCAGAAAACCCAACACTTGGTCGCGTGTCAATATTGTGATTATCGCCAAATCTGCGGACGTTAAGCTTTCAAGCAGCCTCTTGAAGGGCTTCCAGCACTTTGACACGTCGCCTCGACACAGGCACTTTAAATCCATCAGTAAGTTTGAAGATTCGATTTTTGCAAGGAACTACGTACAACAGATTGATCATGCAACCTCGGCTCACCCTCAAAAATGGCGTAGGTAATACGTTTTCGAAAAGTTTTAGGGTTTTTGAAATCAAAATGCGTTTACCATTTTTGAGAACAACCCATGTATAGTTGCGTTCTCCTTCTAGTCTTACGATTTCTTGTAAAGGTACAAAGACTTTATAGGAATTCATGGGCAACCTTATTCCAACAACTCCATTGGAGGTTTCAATTAATAAGAGCGTTTTCATAAACAAATGGAGGGGGTTAAAGTGTCATTGCAAAATTGTACCCACCCCCTCTGCCAATCAACGGGAAAATTCCCACTATGCCGTCCGTATTTTCCCCGTATTTTCCCAAATGCTATGTCAAATTACTAAATTTGCCTCATGTTTGCCATTGTAGATATTGAAACCACCGGTGGAGCTTATGCCACCAGTCGCATTACAGAGATTGCGGTTGTTCGCCATGATGGCCATGCCGTTATTGATTCTTTTCAAACATTAGTCAATCCTCAGTGCTGGATTCCGGGCTTCATTACACAGCTAACAGGCATCAACAACCATATGGTGAAAGATGCACCTACTTTTGACGAAATTGCGCCAGAAATAAGTCGAATCACTCGCCATGCTACTTTTGTGGCGCATAATGTCACGTTTGATTATGGTTTTATAAAAAGAGAATACCAGCGTATCGACGAATATTACGACCGAGATACTCTCTGTACTGTGCGTCTTAGTAAAAAGATTTTTCCTGGTTATAAATCATATAGTTTGGGCAATATCTGTCGTGATTTAGCGATTCCTCATACCCAGCAACATCGCGCGATGGGTGATGCCTCAGCCACTGTTAAGCTTTTTGAGCTTTTGCTCCGAAATGATCACAAGGGCCTACTAAAAGACTATTGGCAGTAGTTTACTGTATTCGTAAAATAAAATTAATATATTACTATACCCACAATCTACTACCTTGCAAGTGGGTTCACATCTAAAAGATAAGTAAATTTAGCGGGCTTATCGCTTATCTTTACATAAACCAACGTTATATATGCTCTCCAAATACTTTAAAATCAATTATCTTATTATATTAATTGTTATTTTGCTCGTAGAAATTGTTTTTAGTTTTTCGCTCAAAGAATATATCCTAAATGACAAATTCCTCTATAACTCCTTTGCGGAGCAAATGACGATGGAGGAGGTCGAAAATGCCGTTACGAGTGTTAAAGAGAGCTTTTGGTTATTATTATTAAGCGCAGTGCTGAAAGTCATTGCCGAAATTTTTTTGATTACTCTTGCTATTAACCTAGGCACTTTACTATTTGAATACCAAATCACCTTCAAACAGATTTTTGGAGCAGTTACCAAGGCCTACATCATCTTTGCAATCACTCGTGTAGTATTGATGGGTATTTATGCTTATGAGGGAGTATCCAGTCTTGAAGACCTCAACTACATTCCCAAGCTCTCTCTATTTGAGCTATTTGATACCCAATCTCTTCCTAATTGGGCAGTATTTCCCTTACAAATTGCAAACTTACCCCAATTGTTTTTTATATTACTAACGGCTCTAGAATTGAATCAAATCCGTCAATATGGGTTTGCCAAATGGCTTCTTGTGGTCTTAGGCACTTACGGAACAGGGCTAGTGATTTGGACTATATTGGTGACGTTTTTAGTAATTCTTTAGTTTTATTATTGACCTAATAATTTTACCTTTGTTTTTATTACATAATCCTTTAGGTGTCTGCCGAAAAACCTGCAACGAGTAGGCTGTTATTTTTCCAATTCAACTTATGAAACTTCTCTCATTCGAACGAATGGCCAAGATTGAAGGGGGTACTTGTTTCTATGCTAATCAGGTACTTACCTTAGCAGTGACACTTGGCAATCCTGTTTTGTTGAAGTTTGCTCAGAATCTTATCGCAAGATATTGCGGTGGAAGCGACGGAGACAATTACGGTTAGAATTATTCCCACATCCCTGATCCAGTTTATTCTAAAAAGATAAACTGGATTTTTCATTTTTTATGAATTATCAATCTTTTCATCTGACTCAGCGCGAAGAGTCTGACTGTGGTGCGGTTTGCTTGTTGTCAGTTTTACGCTCTTTTGGTGGCAATACTACCCTTACTAAAATTCGAAACTGGAGTGGCACTTCCTCTACCGGAACTACCTTATTAGGTCTTTTTCAAGCTTCAAAAAAACTAGGATTTGAAGCCCAAGGATTTGAAACCGACATTGCTCATCTCAAGCAACTTTCCTCTCCTGCGATACTACACATTCTAAAAAGCGGACATCTACTCCATTTTGTGGTATGCTATGGATATGATAGCATTCGAGACACATTTATCGTTAGTGACCCTGGTGAATCACAGATAAGCTATATCTCTGCACATGAGTTGGATACCCTATGGCAATCCAAGACTCTTTTACTTTTACGCGCTACAGAAAGTGTTCTGAATGAAAAAACTCCAAACAATTATTGGACAAAACTTCAATGGCTTTACAGATTTGCCGCACAAGATCTCAATTCCCTTTTAATGGCTTTTGTATTGGGGGTGGTCGTTTCGGGGCTAGGATTGTCGGTGGCCATTTTCTCTCAAAAACTAGTCGATTACATCTTACCTTCAAAAGACTTATTTAAACTAAGCGTTGGAGCAGGTTTACTACTATTTTTACTCCTAATACGAGCTTTGTTTACTTATTTGAGACAGCTTCTTTTACTACGCCAAACCAAGTACTTTAACGTCCGCATCATCGAATATTTCTATTCTACTCTTTTAGGACTTCCTAAGTCTTTTTTTGATACCCGAAAAACAGGCGACTTGATTGCCCGTCTCAACGATACAAGTCGCATTCAGCAAACCATTTCCAACCTCTTCGCCAACTTAGCCCTCGAATTTGTAGTGATTTTGGTCAATGTGCTTGTCTTGTTCAACTACCACACTTCTGTAGGTATATTGTCAATTGCTTGGCTGCCGTTGTTTGGATGGATAGTATACCTATTCAACCACAAGCTTATTGATAACCAAAGAAAAACAATGGTAACATACGCTTCAAATGAGAGTCATTATATAGATACCATTCAAGGAATTGGCACTATTAAAGTAGGTAATCGAGAAACTCACTTTGCTGGCCTTACCAAAAATGTCTACCTATTGTTTCAGGAAGCTAGATTTCAACTTGGGCTGGTATCCAATCGATTCAATATCAGCTCTCAAGTGGCAAGTACTTTGTTTATTGTCGGAATCATTTGGTATAGCTCGTGGCTGGTAGTACAAGGTAGCCTGTCTGTAGGATCGGTGATGGCTATTACCCAAATGATCAGCATGATAATGGCCTCAGCTGCTAGTGTGGCTCTAATCAATATTCAATTACAAGAAGCACAAGTAGCCCTAGAGCGAATGCAGGAGTTTACCACTTTGCCTAGTGAAGCAGCACTGTTTGGGGGTGATTTGGAGATTAGTACCTTCGAGCAATTGCGGATAAAAAAACTTAATTTTAGATTTACTGGCCGCCCTCTTCTGCTTGATTCTTTTGATATGACCCTCAAAAAGGGTGAAATAATAGGAATTTTGGGAGAAAGTGGTGGTGGTAAAAGCACTTTATTACAAATTTTACAGGGGTTTTATAGTCCCGAGAGTGGACTTATTAAAGTCAATGATATCAACTTCGAGTCGCTTTCGTTGCCTCACTGGCGAGGTTTGGTAGGAGTGGTACCTCAGCAGGTTAAACTTTTTAATGGTTCACTTTTTGAGAATATTTTGCTCGACACCCCTACCGAAGAAAATACTGAGAAGCTCATTGAGTTTTTTGAAATCCATGGTTTCACGGAGTATTTTGAAAAATTCCCATACGGCTTCAACACTATATTGGGCGAGACTGGTGTTAATATTTCAGGGGGTCAAGCCCAGTTAGTAGCTTTGGCGCGGGCCCTGTACCATCGTCCACAGTTACTCCTACTTGACGAAGCCACCGCATCTATGGATAATCAAATGGAACAAGCTGTGCTGGATTTGTTGGTGCGTTTAAAATCTAGCATGGGCGTCATTTTAGTAACCCATAGGGTCGAATCTGCTCGTATCGCCGACCGCCTCTATCGTATTAAGGCGTAATATTACCACCATTCTTGGATACCATTGACCATTCTAAAGGGACGCTCTTCAGTACTATTACAATCGCGACAGTGAAGCCAATAAAGCCCATTAGAAGGCACATTTTGAAAAGTAATCGTATGTCCTTTCGCTTTTTGCTTAGCAAGTGGTTTCCAATATTCATCCCAATAAAACAATTCATAAGTTCGAGAAGGCAGGATTTTATTATTATCATTAACGGGTAAATACCTGACTTTAGCAATAGGAGTATTTGTTCCCAAATCAAGACCGACCCAGTGGTCTTCTCCCCTTTGTTTGTTCAAAACAACACTGTTTCCAGGTACTCCGTCAAAAGCATGATGAGGATTTGGAACCGAACCTATAGCAGTACCTTTAAGTGGTGTAGATGATTTAGGAGCAAAAAACTCCAATTCTCCCACTTTAATGGATTCATGAAAACTTTGTGCTAATCGTACATAACGAAAAGCTTTTTGGTTCTTAATAGTAGCCTCTTCCCAGAGGGATTCATACTGTAAATTGTCTCTCATCTTATAACCACCTACATCGGTTAGCACCCATTTTTCCATAGGATTTTCAATGGTATATAGCAATGTAGCATCTTTAAAATCAGGAGTATTTGCCCCCTCAAAACGTGCGTATCTGTAAAACTCAGCCATATAAAGTTTGCTTCTAGTACGTTTGAGCGGGTATTTTCGCTCTACTAGCAAGGATTCTCGCTTGGAAGAATCGAACCGAATAGCGATAGGACCACCTTCTAAGGGGAAAACAATAGGTGCCCCTGCCGTCTCATAAGACCCTTTTTTATAAAACATTGGCATGTATAAAATTCCACGACCCATATTTTTAAATAAAGCTTTCTTATCTTTCACAAAGCCACCCCCAATCGCCTGCCAATTATTCCTTTGAAAAATACATAAATAAACAGGGGTATCGTCGCTAACATCAAAATCCAGTTCAACATCACCAGTAGGTGTGTATAAATGAGTCACATCCAATGCACGCGCATTCCTTAAATAAATGGGCAATTCGCTTTCTTCAATCCCTCGTTGTTCAGCTTTGACGGCAAAGCTAGAGTCCACTTTGATGAGGTTTTTGCGATACACTTTGGCGGGCTTGGACTCTCCACGGGTAAACAAATAATAATCACCTGGACTATCTTCCGCTCCTAGAAAAGGTAAAAACTCATTTTGATTAATTATAAGTGCGTTCCAAACATGCCCTGCTGTATGATTGGCCCATTGGGGAGTGTAATCAATCGCAATTGGAATACCGTATGCACGTCCAATATAGGCAGCTAAATTGGCCATATCCGAACAGTTTCCCCTTTTGCCCCGCAACAAATTGTTGATATCGATACGACCTGGATAATCATCAAAATGAATCGAATATTTAAACCAAGTGATGAGTTCTTCATTAAAACGACATGTTAGTTCTTGCATGCCAGTATCATACTTAGATGCCATCAATGAATCATAACGAGCCCTGAGTTCTTTTCGCCAAAGAGTAGGAGGTTCTGAAAAATTTCGATATGGAAGGATATAATTACAAAAAGAGTCAAAACTCACAGACTTATACCATGGTGCGGATTGCCAAGCTGCAAATGCCAAATCAATATGTTCAATAAAAAACGTTGATTTTAAAGACTTTAAGTCACTTTCTGTGAAGAGATTTTTATCATTTTTTTCCACAATCTTCGAAATCAAGGAATCTTTCAATGTCTTGATTTTATAATCTACTAATGGAGCCGTATTGGCAAAAATAGCATTGTATTGGGTTAACCAAGGTCCCTCGTAGTAAGTAGCTTTTTCAATATTGCTTAGGAGAATAATGGCCGCTTTGAGCTTAAGGCTATCGTTAGGGTTTTGACGATAATGTGTCAGTACCTTCTCAAGCTCAGGACGATTGTCTCCCGCCAGCTTTAGATTATGTTCTAAAGGATCAGCATTTTTGTTTTTACCACACCCCGCAAGCATGACGTAGCTAAAGGTAATCCAACTAAGATACAGGCAGATACGAAAGTTTGACATAAAGGCGACGTTGAGAGAATATCAGAGATTTCTTAGAAAAGAGCATTTAGGGATATTTTTAACCCCTTTGTTGGGGGAAGTTTGGAAGAAATATCCTCGATTTTGTGAGTAAATATCACAAAAAACCTGCTATTTCCAATAAAATTTCCTCAACCTTTGCCTAAGCCTTAATTTCCTTCAGCGCGTATGAAAATATCCTTCGACTCCCAGTACCGGCGGCAAGATTTTTTATTGGTTTTACTTCTTCTCATTGTTATTTACATAGGTTTTTGGAATATTTCATTAGTTTTTCCTGTCCTACTCCTCGGTACTATCTTTATAATATTACGACTAGCCACTTCCAACCAAAATTTTATAGCTTTTACGTGGGTAGATGCGACATTTACTCTACTATTATTTTCCGAAATCCTCAATTATGGTTTTTCAATTTATCAGCCTAACAGTTTTTTATCATTTGAGAGAACCATCTACTTTTTTTTGATTTATACCACCGTAAGGATAACTCTAAAGCATGTTCAGTCAACTCATACGCTCATTTTAGGGCTTTTTGGGTATTCTTTATTGTTGATACTGATTAGCTTTTCTATTTTTCTCTCTTTTCAAAGTCAACTTCAACTAGAAGGCTGGAGTGACATCTCACATTTCAAAAGCATGTTTGCCCCTTTCAAGCTTTTTACCAACGAATGGGCCAGTATTGCGGTTTGTTTTTTACCCTTACCACTTATAGCAGGTAGTTTATTTCGTCATTCAAAAACAGGAATAGTACTTACTTTATTCGCTTTCGCTCTTACTAATCTAAGCGTTTTTATGAGTTTTTCGCGAGGAGCTTATGTGTCTCTGATTGTATTTTGGGTTGTGCTGTGTCTGCTGCTATGGTACTTCCAAACTTTCCATTTTAAGACATTCATTCGGCTTTTGCTCATCGGAGGTTTGTCAACTACTCTATTGGCAACTATTATCTCTCAGCCTATCTTAACTACACTTTCGCTCAACAAAACCGTGTCACAGCAGCGTAGTAATCAAGGTCGGCTTACTATCTTAAAAAATAGCCTTTGTCAATTAGAAAATTACTGGGCTTTGGGAGTAGGCAGTAACAACTACCCCATAGTTAGCGACTTATGTCAACCTGCTAATGAGGATCAAGGTTTTTCCCGATTTACAAACAACACTTATCTTCAAATTCTCATCGAAAAAGGTGTCTTAGGTTTACTAGTTTTTTCCTTATTTTTTTTGTTGGTATTGAGGTCATTATGGCAAAACATAAAGCAGGCACATTCATCCGACGGTGCCCTCATGGATATTATTCTACTGGCGGCACTAATAAGTATTTTTGTACGTGAATTGTTTTTTTCAACTCTACTCTATAGTTCTGCAGTTTGGACCCTCACTAGTATTTATATTGGTATTGCCACTCGCCGTAGCTATTCAGTTTTTTTTAAAGTTCAAAAAACGTTGTGGCTTACTTTAGGAAGTCTTATTTTAGGCATAAGTCTGTGGAGTTATTATCAACGATACCAGTATTATGAAGCGAACCGATACGCTTCCGAGGCCCAAAAACACTGGCACAATCATGCTTCAAAAGAGGCTTTAGAAAATGTACAAAAGGCGATTGACTTAGCACCTCAGGTCGCCCCTTATCATGAATTGGCCGCTTTAATCATTGGCTCATTCTCTATCGAAACTCAATCACCCTGTTCAGACAGTTTAAAACCTTCGCAACAAGCGTTGCCAAAAGCAATACAGTATATAGACCAAGCCCTACAAATCAATCCTCACGATGCAGGATTTCATTTTACAAAAGGATGGCTGAGTTTTCTTTTGCAATACAATTCTGCCCAAACCTTAATGCACTTTAAACAAGCTGTAGCACTTGACCCCAACAATACCGAATTTTTGGTTGGGAATGGTCTAGTATTTGAGTGCCAAGGTGATAGTATACAAGCATTTTCATATTACAAACAAGCCATCCGTCGAGATCCAGAAGCTATTGATTCTGATTTTTTCCAGGCATTTGAACTTCGCTATCCGGGCAAACTCGCCTCTTTGATAGCTCAATCTACCAACGATTTACAAAATAGCATTGCCCAAAACTATAGTACGATTTTGGCCGCAAAACTCGGAAAATTGTGGTTGAAACAAGGCAAGACCCAAGAAGCAAAAATTATACTACAAAAAGTAATTAAGGAACTACCATACCTAAGCCGCCCTTACTGCTATTTGGGAAATATTGCCACCATAGAAGGCGATACTTCACAGGCGCTTATCCTCTACCGTAAATCTTCATTTTTGAATGTGCTAGATTATCTACCACTGCTAGAAATGGCAAATTTAAGATATGCCCAAATGCAGCAAGATGTAAAGCAAGCCCGCAGTGTAATAAATATTTATCGTATTGCGGCTGATCATTATCTCAATATTCATCCTCTTTATGAGTCCAAAGCAGCTCTTAAATACGAGCACCGCACCGACAATGGTCTTGTGATACAAAATCTACCAGCTACCCTACGCCTCCAACCAGATTGGAATCGGGTTTTTAATCAAATAGCCCAAGCATACCACTTATTAAAGTCAGAAGAACTAGCTAAGCATTATAAAATGCTAGGGACCAAAAATTACAAATACATAGAGCGAAAGGAGCTTCGCTAAGTTTTTGGAAAGGTAATTGCCCTGAATGTATCTGCTATCTAAGGTTCATTCAGATAAATTTAGAAGATTTGGGATGAATTGAAGACTTTCTTTGTTTCTTCAAAATGTGTGATAAAAATCCCACTTACCACTACTTTATGTCTCGCAAACGCAAAAACTTCATGATTACCCTAGTACTGATTTTAGTTACTATCCCATTGGGGGTTTATTTGTTTATGCAACAACCTCAATTTGGAAAAAATCCTTCTGGCTCTCATCTCGACCGCATCAAGCAATCTCCTCATTACAAAAATGGTGCTTTCCAAAATCAACATTTGACGCCCGATTTAGCCGAAGGAATTTCTTATTTCGATATTTTGAAAGCCTACTTTTCTAAAGTATCCGAAAAAGAACCCTTAAAAGTGTTGCCTTCTATAAAAACTGACCTTAAAAACATTCAATCAGACCAGCCTGTAGTGGTGTGGTTTGGACATTCGTCTTATTTTTTACATATCAATGGGAAAAATATTTTAGTAGATCCCGTTTTTAGTGGACATGCCTCTCCGGTTTCTTTTTTTGGCGCCAATTATCAAGGCAGTAATGTCTACACACTAGACGATTTCCCACCTCTGGATTTGCTTATCATTACCCACGACCACTACGACCACCTCGACTATGAGACGGTCAAAAATCTGCAACCAAAAGTAAAGAAAGTAGTCACCTCCTTAGGAGTGAGCTCTCACTTGATACATTGGGGATACTCCTCTTCTCAAATCACAGAGCTTGACTGGTGGGAAAGTACCGATATTGATAATACTCTTAAAATAACGTCAGCCCCTGCAAGACATTTTTCAGGAAGAGGATTTAAAAGAATGCAAACACTCTGGTCGTCTTTTATTATCCAAACTCCGCAAAATAAAGTATATATAGGCGGGGATTCGGGCTATGATACTCATTTCAAGGAAATTGGCGAAAAATTTGGCCCATTTGACCTTGCAATCCTAGAATGCGGTCAGTATCATCCTTATTGGAAATACATCCACATGATGCCCGAAGAAACTGTACAAGCTGCCGTTGATTTGAAGGCGAAGGTTCTGTTACCTGTACATTGGAGTAAATTTACATTGGCGCTGCATCCATGGCACGAACCAATCAAGCGCCTTGTGGGAAAAGCCCATGCGCTCAATCAAACTATTGTAACCCCGATGATTGGAGAAAAAGTAGAACTTGAAAAAAACTTACCACTCAAGGAGTGGTGGGTTTATTAAGCTTTTTAAAAAATAGAATTGATAGTAAAGTGTCATGAGAAAAAATGAGTGAGTTTTCTTCTCATGACACTTTCTTAAAAAGCAGGAGTTAGATTAACCGCCTCTACTTTTTTGATTTCGGGAACTGACTTCAAAATTGCTTCTTCCAGCCCAGCCTTGAAGGTCATAGTAGACATAGGACAGGAGCTACAAGAACCCATCAGTTCGAGCCGAACGGTCATGTCGTCGGTTATCTCTTTGACAACTACGTTTCCGCCGTCAGCCTCCAAATACGGGCGAATATTATCAAGAGCCGTTTCGACGCGAGTTTTGAGTGTATTTTCCATGTTTATAATATAATTCGCTAAAATGCTAATTTTTGCAGCGTAAGTCAATATGCTTCCAAAATACTTTCTACTATTTCCGTCAAAATCAACTTACGCGCTTCGTTGTCAAACTCTAATTTCTACTTGCTTAGTCTTAGCCAGCGTAGCGTTCCGTATCGCCACTTGCTGCGCCAAGTTTTCCGCCGCTTCTTGAAAAGCTTCTTTGGTGATAGGGTCTCCATTCAAAAAAGCAGGACGGCCTTCATCTCCTCCTTCTCTAATACCTTGTACCAAAGGAATCTGTCCTATTACAGATACATCAAACTTGTCGGCGAGCTGCTGCCCACCTTCTTTTCCAAATAAATAATACTTATTGTCTGGCAATTCCGCTGGTGTAAAATAGGCCATATTTTCGACGATTCCTAACACCGGCACATTGATTTGGGGTTGACGAAACATCGCTAATCCTTTAATGGCATCTGCCAAAGCAACTTTTTGTGGCGTAGTCACAATTACAGCACCCGTCACTGGCAACGCTTGTACCAATGTAAGATGAATATCACTCGTACCTGGCGGCAAATCTATCAGCAAATAGTCTAGCTCACCCCATTCTACATCCCCAATCAACTGTCGAAGTGCCGTACTAGCCATAGGCCCACGCCATACGGTGGCACTTTCTGCCGGTACCAAAAAGCCCATAGAAATCAGCTTGATACCCCATTGCTGTACTGGAACCATCAAATTACGACCTTCACGCTGCACAATACGAGGTTGCATTTCTTCTGCACCAAACATCACAGGCATCGAAGGGCCATAAATATCGGCATCTAAAATACCGACCTTAGCCCCAGACCGATATAATGCCATCGCTAAATTGGCCGTGACAGTCGATTTACCTACTCCTCCTTTACCAGACGCAATAGCGATGATGTTTTTGACTTGAGGCACCACAGGCCCTCCGTTGCGAGTAGTAGTGACATCAGCCGTTAGATTGACAGTAACTTGGATATGCTCTCCAAAAAACTTATGAATAGCATCTGTACAGTCTTTTCGAATCAACTCTTTGAGAGGACAAGCAGGAGTAGTAAGAACTACCGTAAAGCTTACCGAATCAATCCCCGTCTCAATATCTTTCACCATTCCTAAGGTGACGAGGTCTTTTTTTAAGTCTGGTTCTTGAACCGTACTAAGTGCTTGTAAAATCTTTTCTTTATTTATGGTTAAGTCTCCCATGGGTTTTACATGCATTCGTTGGGAAAAAATCACTCCTACTCCCAAGAATATACTGATTGATTATGATTTAAGAAAGAACCCCAAAATTAAAAGGAAAGTTTGCCAAAATCCTATTTCTGACCTTAAAAGGCTCTTTTGTTGCAAAAAAACAAAAAGCCGACCTTCAAATCGACTTTCTGTTAAGCTCACTAGCTAGTGCAAGTTATTTTTAATCAAGAAGTTTGTTTTGCATTGTCTATGCTTCTTACAAAGGGTTTCAATCCTTTAAACAACAACATACACGACAATGAACAACCGATAAGAACCGATATAGCCCATGATAAATGTACTTGTTGGGTATCTCCAAAAATTTTGTCATTAATAAAACCAACAGCCAAAGGCCCACCTCCCAATCCTACTATATTAACAACAAATAAAAAGAAAGCTGAAAAAGTAGCTCTCATTGGGGCTGGTACCATTTCTTGAAGCGCGGCCGTAGCAGCACCATAAGGGAGCGAAGTAAAAAAACAAATCATTGCCAATAAACCTACCAAAAGTATAAGGGGAATTAACTTAAAAATCATCATCACTAGCACTACACCTGCCAAGGCTGTTCCAATGAGCATTCCCTGAAAACCAACTCTCATCTTGGCATCTGCTACGCCATCTTTGGTAAGTTTGTCAGCATAACGCCCTCCTGTATACACTCCTAAAGTAGAAAAAACGGTAATAATCACCCCTAACAACAAACCTGCTTGCGACTCTGTAAAAGCATATTTCCTTACTAAGAGTGTAGGAATCCAAGCAGTGGTAGCATAAGACGCAAAGGCCATAAAAGCAATTCCAAAAAACAAACACAATAATGAAGCTTGGTTGCTTCGAAAATATTTAGTCACTTCCAAAAAAGCTACGGCTTCTTTTCTTGACTGTTGACGAGCAGGCTCTTTGATTGTAAATCCAATCAAGAGCACAATCAATAAGCCTGGCAACCCTACCATGAAAAATACACTTTGCCAAGGATATACTTCTCCAAAAAATGGTACATGCCACATCCCTTCCACATTGATAAGTTTTAAAATTAGCGCTACCAACAATATAGACAACCCTGAGCCTACGTATACACCTAAATTATAGACACCCATAGCAGTCCCGAGTTTTTGACGTGGAAATAAATCACTAATCATAGAATAAGCCGCAGGTGACAAAGCTGCCTCTCCAATACCTACTCCTACTCTCGCCCAGAACAGCTCTCCGTAAGTATCTGTGACCCCACAAAGAACTGTCATAAAACTCCAGATGGTGATTCCCCACAAAATGATGCTTTTGCGACTTTTGCGGTCAGCCAATCTTCCAATAGGAATACCCAAGAGCGTATAAAAAATAGCAAAACTGAAGCCTATCAATAATCCCACTTGGGTATCTGTAATGCCAAAGTCACGCTTAAGAGGCTTTACTAACAATGTAAGTACTTGACGATCAATAAAAGAAGAGATATAAGCAAGCATCAATACGCCTACAACGTACCACGCATATCGTAAAGAAGAAGAAGAATTATTCATAGAAGTAAGATTTTAAGAATATAGTCCCAAACCTAACATAAGTACTATTGGATATTTCATTTATTTTCTTAAAATTTTACCATTATAGTACTATTAGCAAATTGCTATCATACTCTTCATTCGGTTTGGTATATTTTTTCTTGACTTCAACACATTAAATTAAAAATTCCACCCATTCCCTAGTTATACTACTTTATATACTTATTCAATATTTTAATAACAATAATTTCTCATAGTCCAATCACAAGGTTCTATCATATGCCTGAAAATCATATACTTAAACGATTGTTTACTTATTGATTAGAGGGAGTCTATTTTAAATTTCAATAATATTATTATTCAAAGAAAGGGTTCGTTATAACAGCATGTTGAGTATTAAAAAAAAATTGATTATCAAGCATTTGCCTATGACTAAATCCTTCTTTATTTTTGTATCTTTAAAATACTATACATTTACCCCTATCTGTTTAAAACGTTTATGCAAAGCTCTTTTTTATACTATTTAATATCTGGTTTTTTGTGGTCTTACGATCTATATGAAGCCACTATTTCATCATTGGTAAAAACTGAGAAAGATTTTGCGAAACACTCCATTCAAGTGTCAACTAAAGAGGCTTTTTTGAAGTATTTGGCGCCTAATGCTATCCTTTTTGAACCCTCAGGCCCAGTAAATGGATATCAGAAGTGGCAAAATACTGTTAACGATGAAGCCGTTTTGGCATGGTCTCCTCTCTTTGCTGATTTATCAACTGGCAGCGATTTGGGATATACTACGGGCTGGTACACTCAAAAAAGCGACCGAAAAAGCACAAAAATTGACGAATACGGGCATTTTGTAACTGTGTGGGAAAAACAGCCCTCAGGGGAATGGAAAGTAGCAGTCGATATTGGTATTTCACATCCACCAAGTGGCATCATTCCGATGTTTCAGGCTGCCCCAAAATCCACATTTACTGGAAAAGTAGATCCCGAAAATGCAAAAGATGACTTGATGAGTTGGGAAACTCATTTTTGCAAATTACAGAACGAGAAGGGACAAAGTATTTTTGAAAATTATCTCGCCCCTCAAGCAAGACTATACCGTGAAGAAAGAAGCCCCTACATCACTTCCGAAGATATAAAAAAGGCTATATCTGATGCTAAATTCTCTGTAAATTATACTCCTCTCGAGGGTGACATAGCTGTTTCGGGCGATTTAGGGTACGTATATGGTAAAGCAGAAATACAGCTTGCCAAAGAATCTAAGTCGGGCAATTATCTCAGAATCTGGAAAAAGAACGCAGCCGGCACTTGGCAAGTCATGGTAGACTTAGTAAATTATTAAAAATTTGGCCATAAATATGTAATTTTGGGGCTGTAATGTACGTTTATATATAAGTTTCTTAAAACAAAACTCTACAGCCGTGTCCAAAAATATACCCTTTCGCCAAGCTTTTCTTTTTCTAGTAGTTATTTTGATTAGCAGCTGTAGTTTAAGCTCTGAATCTTTGTCGCTCAAAGCTCTTGTCTCTTCTACCTTGAAGCCCACTGTTTCAAAATGTAAAAGCAATGAGCTGATTTTATGCAAAAAAACTTCTGAGCGCTGTCCACGTACTCGACCTATTATATAAAATGGTTTTATGACGGTTCAGCGGTTATTTTAGGGCTTTCATTCGCTAGGTGAACTATTTTGTAAGTTAGAGATTTACTTTTGTAAATAACTGATTTTGACACCTACTATGAAGGTTATTCTCAACGATAAAAAATTACTTTTTTATGGCCCATTGATTTTGTGGGCAGTGGCTACTATATTTTTCAACCTTCCTACCCTCTGTACCGACGGCTACGTCGTCGCTAAGTTTTTAATAGTTGGCCTTATTTCGGTGTATTTTACATGGCTTATGGCTCGTTGGCTTATCATCAAGGTAAGACAGCAATATCCAGGAATCGAAAAAATCCAGCAGCGACTTATAGCACTAAGCCTTTTGAGTATTCCAGCCTTGATTATACTCGTTACACAGCGGCTTTTGTTTTTTGATTATTTTAACATCACTAATAGTCCTAAGTTTGACTGGTTTCATTCCGAAACCCTATTTATGGTAGGACTCAATTTGTTTTATATAGCCATTATTTTCGCCATTTACGAAAGTCGCTACTTTTTTCGCCAATGGCTGATTAGCAAAAGACAAACCGAAGAATTGAGCCGCGCTAATTTAGAAATGCAATTAGACTCTCTCAAAAACCAAGTTCAGCCTCATTTTTTATTTAATAGCCTCAATACGCTCCAAGCCCTCGTCAAGTCCAACGAAAACAAAACCGCTGTCCGATTTATTGGAGATTTATCGCAGGTATATCGGTATTTACTTCAAAGCAATGAGCAGCAGCTCATTTCGCTAGAAAAAGAACTAGAGTTTACTTATGCTTATTTTAGTTTGTTAAAAACCCGCTTTGAAGACGGTATTACTTTGGAGGTAAGTATTGACCCTAGCTGTAGACATACCCAAATCCCTCCTCTTACCCTACAACTCTTGGTAGAAAATGCAGTAAAACATAACGTAGTCTCAACTTCGAAACCCCTCAATATCAAAATCTTTACCGATCAAAACAAGTTCTTAGTGATTCAGAACAATCTCCAATGCAAGCCCAACAATTCTATTCCTTCTCCTAAAAAAGGGCTTACTAATATCTCCTCCAAATATTCGCTTCTTGGCCAGCCAGAGGTGCAGATTTTTGAAAAAGAAAAAGTTTTTGAAGTACGAGTTCCTCTTATTGGAGAAGTCGTCACAAAAGAACTAAGTAGTAGGCAACACCCCAAACTAACCGTATGAAAGTAATAATCATTGAAGACGAAGCGCTAGCCGCACGCCAACTCAAAACGATGGTACAAGATTGTGACGAAACTATTGAGATTTTGGCAATGCTTGATAGCGTAGAAGCGTCAGTTGCTTGGTTAAGCACTCACTCAGCTCCCGACCTTTTGTTGATGGACATTGAACTTGTAGATGGACAGAGTTTTGAGATTTTTAATCAAATTGAAATCAAAAGTCCCGTTATTTTTACAACTGCCTATAACGAATACGCCATCCAAGCTTTTAGGGTCAATAGCGTCGATTATTTACTTAAACCTATCGATGAGGATGCTTTGCGTCGTAGTTTAGGCAAATTTCAAGAACTCAAGAAAATATACGGTACCACTCAAGATAATCCATTGGACATCGACGGACTCTTACACCTTATCAAACAAACCCAACATGGCACCAACGAATATAGAGACCGTTTTTTGTTGAAACAAGGCGCACGTCTTATCCCAATAGAGCTTCATGAAATTGCGTATTTTTATAGTCAAGAACGCCTTAGTTTCGTCAAAACATGGGATGAGCGGGCTTTTATTATCGACTACACCTTAGACGAACTTGAGTGTCTACTCAATCCCAAACACTTCTTCCGAGCTAATCGTCAGTTTATTCTCTGCCCCAAAGCCGTCGATAAGATTCATTTACATTTTAATAGTCGCCTCAAAATCGATTTACACCCTCCCACAGAAGAAGAGGTATTTATCAGCCGTGACAAATCGAGTGAATTTAGAAATTGGATGGGGGAATAAGCCGTTTGAATTGTCTTACAACTAAAGTTTCGTCTTTAGCCATACGCTTTATTTATAATCTCATTACAAAACAAATACACCTGCTCAAGAAACCACAAACCAAACATAATCAACACTTTATCTTATTATTGATTTTTTGAAAACAAAACATGGGGTGTTGTGTTTTGTCTGAACTTTTATTTTAATCTTAGTAGTACATTTCATTTTTTGAGACGTAGCAAATAGATACACTCCTAAACCAACTAAAAATGGCCAATTCTCTTTCAGCACCTTTAGACCAATCTTCACAACCGTCTAAGGTCGCAACCAACGATTTTTTGATGGGCATTCCTCCTTATTTGTATGCCGTTGTATTTTCTTCCCTCTGTGTTATTGTAGGTCTTATTTGGGACATCTGTTGGCATTTAAGTATTGGTCGTGACGGGCTTCTTTCTCCGCCACATGTAGTTATTTATGTAGGTGCCATTGTGTCTGGGCTTTTTTCTGGCTATCAAGTTTTGTATACTACTTTCAAAGGAAGTGCCTCTCAAAAAGCACAAAGTGTGAAAGTATGGGGAGTGTTTTATAGTTCATTAGGGGCGTTGTTTTGTATTTGGGGTGCCCTCATGATGCTTACCTCAGCGCCATTTGATGATTGGTGGCACAATACCTACGGTCTGGATGTACAGATACTATCTCCTCCACATACCGTATTGGCTTTAGGTATAATAGGGGTTCAATTTGGAGCGATTGTGAGTGTTTTGGCTGCTAAAAACCAACTAGCACAAGCGGTATTTAGCAATCCTCAAACCCATAGGCGCACGCATCGTCTTCAGTTGTTGTTTGCCTTGGCAGCGGGATTTTTGATTACGATGTGGTACACGCTGCTTTCAGAGGAACTTGGCACCCGCGATATGCACAGTGCTAGTTTTTATAAGATTACGGCCATTGCCTTTCCGTTTTTGATGTTGGCATTTGGAAGAGGTATAGGTGGTAAATGGCCTATTAGTTCGGTCATGGCGGTTTATACGGCAGTGATGTGTCTTACGCTTTGGATTATTCCTTTGTTTCCGGCCGAGCCCAAACTGGGTCCCATTTGGAATCACATTGACCATTATCAAGGTTTTGCCTTCCCGTTGTTGTTGATCGTACCCGCCTTGATAATGGACTGGATACTTCGTCGCTTTACTTATCTCAATGATTGGGTCATGGCCACCGTGATGGGTCTTGTGTTTGTACTTACGATGCTGCTTATTCAATGGCCTTTGGGAGAATTTTTGTTAGAATCTCCCCATTCGCGCAATTGGTTTTTTGGTACCCACTATTACTATTTTGGCAACGACCCCAATTGGGAATATCGGTTCAAGTATGCTCCTTGGCAGCTACAAAGCACAGCAGATTTTTGGATAGGGATGGCTTATGCTCTTGGATTCGGGATTTTGTCGGCGCGAGTAGGTTTGGTATGGGGCAAATGGATGAAAAAAATTCAACGTTAAGCTACTTTAGTTCATGAAGATATTTTCGATAAAAACGATACTCCTTGTAGTATTATCTTGGGGGATTGTATTTGGCGCTTTAAGTCACGTAGGAAGCTCAGGCGTATTGTTTCAAGGTCAGGCGGGAGCTTATCGGGTATTGGTCAATCTTCAGCCACCGGATGTCATTCCGGGTACTGCCCAAATAACCGTATATGTAGAAACCGGCAATGTAAAGCGTGTACATGCTCGCCCTATCTATTTCCGAACCGGTGCAGAAGGAGCGCCTTCCTCAGACGAGATTCTCCCCACTCCTCACCACGCAGGGCAGTTTCAAGGAATAGTGTGGCTAATGGCAAGTGGTGCTTCTAGCGTACAAATCACGCTTGAAGGCGATGAAGGGATTCAACAGCTTATTGTTCCAATTGTAGCCATCTCAACTGCCAAACGTGATATGCCCGCTGGCTTGGGAATGCTTTTGAGCTTACTTGGGATTCTACTAGTAGTTATTTTGGTTACGGCTATTGGAGCAAGTGCAAGCGATGGTCTCTTACGAGCTGGTATTCAACTTACCCCTCAACAGCGCAAAACCCGTTGGCTCCACATGGGTATTGCGACAGTAGCATGTTTGGCTATTTTGTATGGAGGAAGTAGCTGGTGGAACAGCTGGTCGGATGACTATCGTCAATATATATACAAACCTTTAGAAGGCAAATCTTCTGTTATTAATCAAAACAATGAACGAGTATTTCAACTCAAAATAGATACGCTATCACTTCTCCAAAGTCGCCAACGCCGTACTTCTTTAAGTTTTCTAGTTCCTGATCATGGCAAGTTGATGCATTTGTTTTTGGTACGTCAGCACACTCTTGATGCTTTTGCACACCTTCACCCCGAGCGTCGAGATACCACCACTTTCGAAGCTTATTTGCCAAAGCTTCCTGCGGGCAAATACTTGGTATATGCAGATATAGTACAACGCTCAGGATTTACCGAAACCATTACTGATACGGTAGATATCCCCGCTTTTTATGGTAAAGGTCAGCTCAAAACCGACCCTGAGGACACCTATGTAGTAAGTGACCCGCTCAATCGTCCAAAGCAAATTCCAATGGATGAAAACGTAGTGATTTGCGGAAAACCCGGTAGTAAAACGAAACTTCAAGACGGTAGCACGGTTGTATGGGAAGGCAAGTCAGATATGGCTTTTGAAGCTGGCAAGCCCTATCAGCTGGCTTTTGAGGTATTTGACCCGAATGGCAAACCTGCTTTGCTGGAGCCTTATTTAGGAATGAACGGTCATGCGGCTATTGTGCGTGCAGATGGCTCGGTATATATTCATTTACATCCTGTAGGCACCTACTCTATGGCGGCTCAGCAAACTATGCAAACCAGGATTGCGGATACCACACGCATCTATCGACTTCAGAATAACACCCAAGCATTTAGGGACAGTATTGACCGCTATCTAGCTCACCTCAAAACGCTTGCTCCTACCGAACGTGACCAATTGCTCATGAGTAGCATGAATGGCAATATCGCTCATGATATGAAAGAAATGAAGCACGAAAATCGCATCGTATTTCCCTATGCTTTTCCCAAAGCGGGGCAATACCGCATCTTTTTACAAATCAAACATAATGGCCAAGTCTTGACTGGTATCTTCGATGCTAATGTAAACTCTACTTCCCTATAGATTTTAGACTTTGGGGAACTATGATTTCCAAAAGTTGATTATTAAGCGAGTAAGGTATGATTGTTCTAACCCCCTTACTCGCTATTTTAATGCAAATCGACTTAACGTTTCTACACTCAAAATTTAGCGGTCTCTTCGAAATCGGTCTTCTGCAAGAACTGGCCCAAATAGGAAATTACATGGAAATTGAAGAAGGACATGTGCTAATGCGTCCTGGTGGGTATATCCGTAGTGTTCCAATCATTTTGAGTGGTTCTATTAAAATTCTTCGCTCAGACAGTGATGGTAGAGAAGCTTTATTATACTATCTTGGTGGATTAGATTCTTGTGCTATGTCGCTTACATGCTGCCTCAACCGAAAGCAGAGCGAAATTACCGCTATCGCCGAAGAACGCACTCAATTGATTGTAATTCCAGTGGAGAAAATTGAGGAATGGATGACCAAGTATTCTTCTTGGAAACAATTCGTGTTTGCCACTTATCAAAAACGTTTTGAAGATTTACTCAGCGCCATCGACGAAATCGCTTTTCATAAACTTGACGAACGCTTAATCAATCTTCTCAAAAGAAAATCTAAACAGTGCAAATGCACAGTATTTAGCATTACTCACGAGGGCCTTGCCAACGAGCTAGCTACTTCACGCGAGGTGATTTCTCGTTTATTAAAACAATTAGAAAAAATGGGGCAAGTAAAGCTCTCTCGTAATAAAATAGAACTATTATAAGTTGACTCCGCTGACTCTTATTTATTTTCTGAGACTAACTTGGCGTTTGCACTTGCCAAGTATGCTCCCTATTAAGGCTCTTCAAATATGATTTGTTTTTGAAAAGGTATTGCGTATTTTTAAGAAGTACGGCTTCCCAATCTAATTTATAATATATCGCAGCTATCCTTTTATTATTATTTTCTATTCGCTTACTTTGTGGTCTCATCTTGGCTGGTTTATTCCCCACCTCAATATTAACATACACTTACAAATGGAGCAAAATGATTTTAAAGAACTCCCGCTTGAGGAGCTTCTTAACAAGCAAAAAACCTTTAAAACTTCATTAGCTTTTTTTTGCGGTATCCTCATTGTGATGTTTATTGTATGCTTCCTCTTTACTTTAAGTAAAGGGTTTAGTGCCTTTACACTCCTTCCTTTTGTGTTTTTTCCGATGTTAATTGGTTTGATAAATAATCTACAAAAAATCAAAAAAGAAATTCAGATTCGGAATTCTTCCATTTAATTAGTAAAAGAAAGGCCAAGGCCTATCTTGCTATATAAATTTTCTGAGTCTCAACATTTTATTTCATGCCCAAGTTTATCTATTCCTTGTTATCTAGTTATTATTTTGAAATCAAACTCTTCTCTTTTATCAGACAATATCACTAATATCAAGCTAAAAGGAGGAAATATGTATATTGGCTTTTTAAATTATGTTTTTGGTTCAAATACCAATTATGGAGTAGCTAAAATCCGTTTCAATTAGAGATGTCACCCGTTGTCCTTGTCCTTATCCTATTTACAGCTTATACCTCTTATAAAGGTTTTAAAGACCTTTCTTTTTTTCATAGATACGCCCTCAAAACTGACCAAGTACTCGTATTCAAGCAATACCAACGCGTAGTATCAGCTGGTTTTTTACACGCAGATTGGTGGCATTATGGGTTTAATATGTACGCGCTCTATGCCTTTGCTAGTTCGTTTGAAATTATTGTAGGAAGCGTTAATTTTAGCATAATTTTCTTTGCAAGCCTTATCGGCGGCAATTTGCTTGCCCTGTTTTTTCATAGACACGACAGTGCCTATATGGCCGTAGGAGCATCTGGAGCGGTTTGTGGAGTTATTTTTGGGCTTATTGCTCTTTTTCCCAGCATAGGTATTCGACCACTTTTTATCCCATTTTCATTTCCAGGCTGGATCTACGGTGTTGTTTATATATTTTACTGCATCTATGGTATCAAATCCCTCAACGACAATATCGGCCACGATGCTCACCTAGGAGGAGCAATAGTCGGCCTGCTAACCACTATTGCTTTTTACCCAGAAGTAATCGCTTCCAATGGGATTGTGATAGCACTAATAGTAGTTCCCGCTATCGTCTTTTTAATCATTATTCTCAAAAGACCAGGCTGGCTTTATATTCAAGGATTTTCATTCAGCGCAAAAACCCATCGAAATATAGATGACCGTTATCAGGATGAACGCTATGAAAACCAACAAAAAGTTGATAAAATTTTGGAAAAAATCCACGCTAAGGGAATCGATAGTCTTACGAAAAGAGAGAGAGAAATTCTAGAAAAAAACACTTAAATAACACTTCGAGACTGTGGGCATCCTCGTCTTTTTTTGCTCCAAAATATATGGCACTTTCTCTCTGGAATTTTCTTTGCAACAAGCTTTTTAGTTGGTTAGAAATATTCACAAAAACTCCTTATTGGAAGTCTAAACTCGCTTTTTTTACAATTATATACATCCTTTTTACTTCCTTTCCAGAATACCAAGTCTTGGTCAAAATGGACACTGGTGGCAAGCGGCTAGCAGCGCGCCTCGAAATGATTGATTGGATTGGGGCGCATCCTTTTGAGGCTATCCCCGATAGTGTGTTTGTGGGAAAAGTGCTTAACGACGGAGATAAATCACATTTTAAGAAACGAATAGTACGCCCTCTCATACCAGCATCGCTACATGCACTAGGTCTTCAGGCGAGGCATTACATTATAGTACAGTTTCTTATCGGGGTTTTATTTGTTGTTTTTCTAATCAACCTTCTTTCCAAATACCTGTCTCCTGTGGCAAGTGTGATAGCCACTTTTATGTTTGCCAATTTATTTGTCACCAAGTGGACTTTCTACGATTTTTTTTATCATGACCCTTTAGGATATCTTATACTATTGATAATAGCCTTTTATAGAAGCCCACTTTTGATTGCGTTGGGGATGGCTCTAGGGGGTTTTGTGGACGAAAGAACCGTGATTGGCGGCACTGCGATTGTGTTGTGGTGGTACTGGCACGAAAGTAACTACCAAAAAGTACCCCTTCGTGCCTTATTTTCGATACGAAAATATAGGGCTACTTGGGCGGCAATGGGCGGAATCATACTATTCGTTTTGCTAAGAGCATTAATTCAATTTTTGCTATCTTTCAAAGCCGACATATCGATGATTACCTTTCAGTACAATTCTTTTCTGATGGGGCTGACTGTGACTTACGAATGTGCATGGTTTCTGCTTATAGGAGTGGTATTGGCCATGATAGCAAACAAAGATTGGCTTTTGCTAACCTTATATTTGATTAGTGCTTTGAGTGTAATAATGGTAGGAAGCATAGTTTTAGATCACTCTCGAAGCTATGCTTACGGTTTTGTACTTGTTTTGCTTGCACTGGTTTATCTCTACAAATCAGAATCAAAGTTGAGTTTTCAGCATGGCCTTACTTTCTGCGCCATCGGCTGTTTTTTATTCCCAACCTATAATCAAATCAGTTGGTTTTTGTTTTGGATGCCCCCTATTTACCCCAAAATAAAAGTACTTCTTACTTTTTACGGGCTTATCTAACACCCCCAACATAAGAACATAAGTTGACCCGAAAAATCAACTATTGGCAATCTGCCTATAACAAATAGTAACACTTCAGGATTTCAAGGGTTGTTTTTTATGTGAGTGATTTATTCTAAATTCGCCAAAACTAAACTTTGTTAGCCTGCATGAATTCTTTGCGCATCCCCATCTATTTCGCACTTGCGGCAGTGACTTTTGTAGCTTGTCAAAAAGAAGAAAGCAAAAGTACCCGCACTTCTTTTTTGGATATTTCGGGCATGGACACTACCGCTAATCCTGCCGATGATTTTTTTCAATATGCTTCGGGCAATTGGCTCAAAAACACCCAGATTCCAGCCGACCAAACGGGTTGGGGCTCTTTTTATACCTTGTATGAAGAAAACTTACAAAAGCTGCATGGTATATTAGAAGAAACCAGCAAAACATCTCATCCAAAGGGAAGTTTGGAACAAAAGGTTGGGGATTTTTACCTTTCGGGAATGGATACCACGACCATTGAAAAAAAGGGCATGGAGCCTATTAAAGGGTATCTAACCGAAATTGACAACCTCAAAACTCCCCAAGACATCCTTGACTATACCGCCAAACTTGAGTCGGTAGGGGGTGTATGGGTAGCTTATTATATAGGAGCGGACGAAAAAAATCCTGGCTATAATGCGCTTCAATTGGCTCAAACGGCGCTTTCACTGCCCGAAAAAGATTATTATACCCGTACCGATGACGAAACAAAAAAGATACGAGAGGCTTTTAAGAAATACGTAGCTACCCTTTTTACTTTGTCGGGAGTAGATGAAGCCACAGCTCAGAAAAAAGCTGAAGGTATTTTGAAACTCGAAACCGAAGTTGCCAAATCTCACCGCAGTCCTGTAGAACTAAGAGACCCCGAAAAAAACTATAATAAATTTGCCGTTAAAGATTTAAACAAACTTACTCCTAACATTGACTGGGTAAGGTTTATCCAAAAAATGGGTGCCAAGACCGATACCGTGATTGTAGGACAGCCCGACTATTATAAAGCACTTAGCACCCATCTCAAATCTCAACCCATAGAAGTACTCAAAGACCGAATGAAGCTATCTGTGTTGTCGGGTGCGGCCTCTTCTCTTACCAAAGCTTTTAGAGATGCGCGCTTTGAGTTTTATGGCAAAACCCTCAATGGACAGCAAGTAGAGGATGCCCGCTGGAAGCAAATCACCAATGAAGTAGACGGTGGTTTGGGGGATTTATTGGGACAACTATTTGCCAAAAAATATTTTACAGCCGAAGCCAAAACTCGGATGAATGAACTAGTCAATAATCTCCAAGACGTATATCGTGAACGCATCAATCGTCTCGACTGGATGTCGGATTCGACCAAAGTAGAAGCCGTGAAGAAATTGAATGCTTTTATCAAAAAAATCGGTTATCCTGACAAATGGGAAGAGTATAAAGACGTTGAGATTGTAAAAGACAACTTTTTTGGCAATAAGACCTCCATTGCTATATCACAGGCCAAACGCGACCTAGCCAAAATTGGCAAGCCTGTTGACAAAACGGAATGGGGAATGAGCGCTCCTACCGTCAACGCTTATTACAACCCCACCTTCAACGAAATTGTGTTCCCAGCCGGAATTCTCCAGTTTCCATTTTTTGACAATGCTGCCGACGACGCTATCAACTACGGTGCTATTGGGGCGGTGATTGGCCACGAAATGACTCACGGCTTTGATGACCAAGGTCGTCAATACAACTACATGGGAATGCTCCAAAACTGGTGGAAACCTACCGACAGCGATAAGTTTAAAAGAAAAGCATTGATAGTAGTAAAACAATATGACGGCTACAAAGTACTAGACAACATGAGTGTCAATGGTCAACTAACCTTGGGCGAAAATCTTGCCGATTTGGGAGGTCTTTCGATAGCTTATGAAGCATTCTTGAAAACCAAACAAGGTCAAAGCAACGAAAAAGTCGACGGATTTACCCCCAAACAACGCTTTTTCCTGAGCTATGGACAAGTATGGCGTATCAAAAACCGCGACGAAACAATGCGCCTCCGTATCAATGCTGACCCTCACTCTCCCGAAAGGTTTAGGGTGAATGGGCCTCTTTCTAACATGGACGAATTTTATGAGGTGTTTAATGTCAAACCTAACAATAAAATGTATCGTCCTGATAGTTTGAGAGTTAAAATTTGGTAGTTTCTTAGAAAGCCGCATTGTAAGCGGCTTTCTGTATAATTATCGCTATTTTTATGTTTCACTCTAACTACCCGTACCTTGACTTTCGACGATTTTGATTTTGACTATGAGCTCTTAGATGGCCTTCATGCTATGGGGTTTGAACACCCCACCCCCATACAAGCACAAGCGATTCCGGTTGTGCTTAGCCATAAAGACCTCATTGCCTGCGCCCAAACAGGTACTGGCAAAACAGCGGCGTATCTATTGCCTATTTTGAATAAGATTATCTCCGCCCACAGTGACCAACGGCATCTTAATACGCTTATTTTATCGCCTACCCGAGAGCTTGCTATCCAAATAGATCAACAAATTGAAGGTTTAGGATATTTTACTGGCATAAGCTCTATTGCGATTTATGGGGGAGGCGACGGTGCCGCTTGGAGCCAACAACGTAAGGCACTTGCCGAAGGTAGTGAAATCATTATTGCTACTCCTGGGCGGCTCATTGCTCTGTTACAGATGGGGGAAATTAATTTTAAAAACCTTCAGCATCTGGTACTCGACGAAGCAGACCGTATGCTCGATATGGGTTTTTATGACGATATTATTCGGATTATTGGGTATTTGCCTGAAAAGCGTCAAACTTTGCTTTTCTCAGCCACCATGCCTCCCAAAATAAGAACCCTAGCTAACAATATCCTGCACAAACCTGAACAAATCAATATAGCCGTGGCCCAACCTGCGGAGGGAATCTTACAGCAAATTTATTTTGTATATGATGAACAAAAAATCGGTCTGCTCAAACATATTCTTAGAGAAGGCAATTTTACGAGTATTATCATATTTGCCTCCACAAAAGAAAATGTCAAAAAGCTCAACGACGAACTTATCCGTAATCGACTTAATACCAAAGCTTTTCACTCTGATTTACCTCAGAAAGAAAGAGAAGAAATCTTGCGAGAGTTTAAGAACAAAACTTTACCGATTTTAATCGGAACCGATATTTTAGCCCGTGGTATTGATGTAGAAGGCATTAGTCTAGTGATCAATTTCAATGTTCCTCATGACCCTGAAGACTATATTCATCGCATAGGCCGCACCGCCCGCGCCGATACTACAGGCACGGCTATCACGTTTGTAAATGATAAAGAGCTTCGAAAACTAAAGGCCATCGAACAAATGATTGGCAAAGAAATTCCCCGAGTGAGTTTACCGACGGCATTGGGAGCAGCTCCAGAATTTAAGCACACCACACTTTCTAGCAAGCCTAAACGCAAAAAAAAACGGCCTTTTAGGCGCAATAAGCCCTCCACAACATCCGACAATAAATCCAAAAGTTGAGCCAAAAAGCGTGAGTAGGAATCAAACCTTTTCTCCCTTTTGATAGCATTTAGCTAAACATTAATCCTATGCGTGAAACCTTTTCTCTATTTGCAGCACTGATGATTTTGGGACACTTGCTTATCTCTTGTGGTGGCTCAAAACAAGAATCTCAAACTACTTCAACTGATACTATGACTCGTATTGTTAAAACTACCTTTGGGAGCCTCCCCGACGGTCAAACAGCCGACTACTACACGCTCCGAAATAAAAACGGAATGGAAATCAAAATCACTAATTATGGAGGCATTATCACCCACTTAATGGCCCCCGACAAAAACGGCACTTTTGAAGATGTAGTTTTGGGCTATGATTCCCTAGGCGGTTATCTCAAGGCATCTCCGTATTTTGGTGCTTTGGTAGGGCGCTATGGCAATCGTATTGGAAAAGCTAAATTTACTTTAGAAGGAAAAACATATTCGCTTTTGGCCAACAACGGCCCCAATAGCCTCCACGGTGGTAAAGTAGGATTTGACAAAGTGATATGGAAAGCCGAGCTCATCGACAACGATAGCGCCCTCAAACTCTCCTATATCAGCAAAGATGGCGAAGAAGGATTCCCAGGCACATTGAGTACAGAAGTAGTGTATCGCCTTACCGACAACAATGAACTTGAAATAGAATATACCGCTACCACCGACAAACCAACTATCATCAACCTCACTAATCATACTTATTTTAACCTCACAGGTGGAAAGAGAGATATCCTAGGTCATCAAGTCTCTATCAATGCCGACAAATTCGTGCCTGTTGACAACACATTGATTCCTACTGGAAAACTTCAAGATGTAAAAGGTACTCCTTTTGATTTTTTACAACCTACCGAAATAGGGAGCCGTATTGATGACCCTAAAGATGAGCAAATTAAATTTGGAGGAGGCTATGATCACTGCTGGGTGCTCAATGGAAGCGGCGATTCGCTCAGATTGGCCTCTACCGCCTACGAGCCTACCTCAGGACGCTACATGGAAACTTTTACGACGGAGCCAGGTGTACAATTTTATACTGGAAACTTCCTCAATGGAAGCATTACCGGCAAAAATGGAGTAGTCTATGGCAAACGTTCAGGCTTCTGCTTTGAAACCGAGCACTTCCCTGACTCACCCAATCAGCCTTCATTCCCAAGTGTAGTACTTCGTCCGGGCGAAACTTACAAAACCAAAACAGTATATAAGTTTTCAACAAAATAGGTTCCATTTACAAAAAAACGAAATGACTTCGTAAGCTTACGAAGTCATTTCGTTTTTTTAAATTTGGTCATATCGTATTATTGCATTAGTTTAGCGATTATCAATAACCAACCCCACCTTAGAGAATATGGCCATGTTAAGCCGAGTTGCCAATTCGATTTATTGGATGAATCGTTATATCGAACGAGCTGAAAACTATGCCCGTTTTATTGGCGTTAATTTCAACTTAGCCTTTGATCTCCCGCCCAATGTCAGCGAGCAATGGGAGCCTCTTCTGATTGCAACTGCTGACAATTATCTCTTTTATCAACACTATGATGAGCCAACGCGTGAAAATGTCATTAACTTTATGACATTTGACAAACGCAATCCCAACTCTATCTTTAGCTGCTTGATGGCTGCTCGCGAAAATGGGCGCACCATCAGAGAAAGTATCTCCAAAGAGATGTGGGAAAATCTAAATCAGCTCTACTTGTGGATGAAAGACATAAAGCCGCAAGCAGAATGGGACCTCAATCATATGCAAGATTTTTATGCACAGGTAAGAAGCGGTACTCAATTGTACTACGGGGTCATTGATGCCACTATTACCCGCAACGAAGCTTGGCATTTTGGACGTTTGGGGCGCTTTATGGAGCGTGCCGACAAAACATCCCGTTTCTTGGATGTGTCCTATTTTACGCTCTTACCCGATACTGATATTACAGGCTCTACATCGGAGCTGATGCTATGGACTGCCGTGCTCAAATCTGTAAGTGCTTACAACATGTTTCGTCAACAGTATCAGACAATTACCCCCACTCACATGGTTGAGTTTTTGATACTAGACAAACTTTTTCCTCGTGCAATGGCCCATTGTATCCGTCAAGCTGAGTTATCTTTGTATGAAATATCGGGGACTCCTATCACCAATCGCTTCAGCAACCAAGCCGAAAAAATGATGGGTAAACTCCGCTCTGAGATTGAATTTACCGAAGTAGAAGATATTTTTCGGGTAGGTTTGCACCAATACCTCGATCAATTTCAAATACGAGGCAATGAGGTAAGTAAATCTATCTTTGAAACCTATTTTGACATCAAACCTGTTGATTTATAAGAAATGACTTACTGTTTAGGAATCAAGGTCGCTTCGGGACTGGTAGCTATCGCAGATACTCGCCTTACCTCTGGCACTGAAGTAACTACCAACAAAAAGATTTCCATCCATCAGTTGGAAAATCATTCGATGTTTATCATGACATCGGGCCTACGCTCGGTACGCGACAAAGCCGTCACTTATTTTAAGGAAGTGATTGAAGACCAAGATCGTAGTTTCAATAAACTTTATAAAGCGGTCAATGCTTTTGGTCAACAAGTACGCCGCGTTGCGAATGAAGACCGCGAAGCCCTCGAAGAAGCAGGCCTCAATTTCAACTTGTATGCCATAGTAGGCGGCCAGCTCGAAAACGATGACGAACATAAGTTGTTTCTGTTGTACCCAGAAGGCAATTGGGTCGAAGTGGGCGAAACTTCCCCCTTCTTTGTCATTGGTAACTCTAATTATGGCAAACCCCTACTTTTTAGAAGTTTAAAATACAATTCTTCAATGGCAGACGCCCTTAAAGTAGGTTTTTTATCTTTTGACTCCACTAGAGTAAGTGCCAACGACGTCGACTATCCTATTGATGTCGTTATGTATGAAAGAGATAGCTTTCATTTGACGGAGCATCGTTTCCAAAAAGATGACCTAGCCCACTTGTCTTTGCAGTGGAGTATGCTTTTGCAAAACTCCGTTCAACGACTCCCCAACGACTGGATGGGGCCAGTTCTTGAAAAACTCCGCGAAAAAGTTTAAACACTATATTATGGATCTACATGTAAAGCATACTTTATACTATACTTATTCCGATTTGGTTTTTTTGGAGCCTCATATTATTTATTTACATCCAAAAGCCAATCCTCACCAGCAAGTAATGGGTTTTTCGCTCATAGTTGAGCCGACTCCAAGTATGCTTGTCCATAATATAGACGCAGAAGGCAACCACCAACATATCGCTTATTTTCGAGAAAATACAAATTACCTGACCGTTTCGGTCGATATGACCGTCCGCTCCGATGATTTTAATGTTTTTGAATTCGTTTTGTTTCCCTTCGAAACAGAACGATTGCCTTTTCAATATCCCGAAGTACTAAAAAAATACTTACATCCCTATCTGATTAGAGAAGGGGTCACAACTTATGTAGAACAATACGCCCGCCAAACGGCGGCGGTAGCTAAATGGCATACTGTTCCATTTCTCACAACCCTCTGCAACAATATCTACCAAGATTTCATGTATGAGCGACGCGACGTAGGTGCACCTCTTCCTCCTGAGCATACGCTCATTGGTCGCAAAGGGTCTTGCCGCGACTTTGCGCAGCTTTTTGTAGCTTGCTGTCGTAGTGTAGGCATCGCGGCGCGTTTTGTGAGTGGCTATCTGTATGGAAATACCCTTCAGCAACACGATTTACATGCGTGGGCAGAAGTATATCTGCCGGGGGCTGGATGGCGCGGTTTTGACCCTACCGACGGCAAAGCTATCATGAACAATCACGTATACTTAGCTTCTTCGGCTGACCCCCAACTTATCCCCCCTGTAGCGGGTACTTTTAGAGGCAAAGCACGCTCTTCTCTTCAAGCCGAAGTATTAGTAGGAGAAAAATCGTAGCTCCCCTATCTTTCTATGTTTTGATTTCATTATGTTAAAAACCACTGTTAAAATAAGTAACGTCACCAATCTCTCTGACGCGCGCTATTGTGCTGGAATGGGTGTAGAGCTGCTCGGATTTAATATCGACGACTCATCAGAATATTTTGTAGACTTGAAAAAATTCCAAGAAATCAGAGCTTGGATTGCTGGTGTACCGATTGTAGCCCAAACTGCCACCACAGACCCCACTGATTTGCTAGAAAAATTAGGGAAATACCAACCTGATTTTATTCAAATCTCTAACCCCGAATTGCTCCCATGGCTCAAAAGTGAAACCGCTAAGCCCCTTATCTTGAAGGTAGATGTGGATCAAGATGCCGATGACATAGAAGCTATCCTTACGAAATATGCGCCTTATGTCACTTATTTTTTGTTAGAATCTAGTAACAATACTTCCTTAGATGGCGATTGGCCCGATTTCTTGAAGACTTTGGCTCAAGGCTTTTCTATTTTACTAGGTTTTGGAATCACCCCCGACAATGCCGCTTTTCTGACCGAAGATTATAATATCACGGGTATCGCTCTCACAGGTAGTGAAGAAATCAGACCCGGATTCAAAGATTTTGGAGAGCTAATGGATATTTTGGAAGCATTGGAAGAAGAATAAAAATGATAATTTTTCGCAAAAATGCCGCTTTTATCTCCAAAAGCGGCATTTCTATTTTATAATTATTCAACTCATTTGTTCATGGCTTATAAAAAACTTGGCAAGTAAAAAAGCCAGTACATTCTCCTACTTACCAAATTTCACTTCACTCATAGGTTAGTTAAGATGCGTATACAAAAGCTCCTTAGGAGTCCTTACTTTTTTGAGTTTTGCTAACCAATCTCCCGACTCATCGCGGTAGCCTAATGCCAAAATAGCGGTACTTTTCAAGCCTTTTTCCGACAATCCAAGAAGTGCATCCAGCTGCTTGGCATCAAATCCTTCCATAGGTGTAGTATCTACTTTTTGGTTGGCAGCGGCCACAATCGCAATCCCTAATGCAATAGCTGCTTGCTTGGCAGTATGGGCAAAGTTCTGTTCGGGTGTTTGGCTTGTGGTCATCTGAATCAATCGAGTACGGTAGGCGTCTGTAGCCGAATCGGGCAACCCTCGCTCACGATTGGCTCTTTCAAAATAAGCGTTGATGCGCTCTTCGGTATATTGCTCCCAAGAGGCAAAAATCAAAAGATGAGAAGCATCCGTAATTTGACTTTGTCCAAAAGCAATGGGGCGAATTTTTTCTTTTAACTCTGGATTAGAAACTACTAAAATTTCATACGGCTGTAGACCCGACGACGACGGAGACAATCTAATAGCTTCCAAAATAAAGTCTATTTTTTCTTGCGACACCTTCTCTCCATTCATTTTCTTGGTGGCGTATCTCCAATTCAAATCTTCAAGTAATTTCATATGTATCTACATTTATTGTTATTACATATATTACAAAATACTGTATGAAAACGTTCAGAAATGTGATAGGATTTAATAAAAAGTCTACCAAATCTCCATAAACAACTCATAATAAAGCCTTTAATTGGGGTAATAAAACAAAAAAACGGGCCATGTATATGGCCCGTTTTTTTGTTTATACTAGTAACTTTTACTGTAAAAGCACATCCAAAAGCGGTGTAAAAGTTGTGCCAAGAGGATTGACAACAATGCCGGGTCCTGAGTTTTGCCACGAAAATACCCGCCCGTCTTTCATCGTCGCCACAAAACGTACCCTAAGGCGATCGTTGGCTCTCAAGGTAGCAGCAGTCACGCCAGTCTTTGAAAGAAGCTCACTAACGGCTATTTGTTCTTTGCCATTGATACTCGACAGGGCCTTCAACAAAACGCCATGTGGTGCCGAAGTAGTCGCCGTAGGTGTCACTACGGTACCTCTTACGTGACTGGCGTAGGCTTCTACTTTTTCAATTTCAGAAGCATTGAGGCTTTGAGTCGAAAAAGCCAAGTTAGCAGAAGCAGCATTGGCCAAAGTGACAGTAATGGTATTGACATTGGCCGCCGTAACAGCCGCAGGTAGCGGGTCAGGACGAGCTATAAAATGTGCTCCTTCTTTGATTTCGGGGAAAGGGCTTTTACGTTCGCAACTTATCAGCACAGCGCCTAACAGCCCTAAGAAAACAGATATTTTCAATGTATTTTTCATTTTTATCAATTATCATTTTGAAAGTCAAACATTTAACTATTTCTGCCAAAATACCTTAGCTGTAGCTATGACCCGCTGCTGAGGAGCATTGGGATTGAGCTGCAACTCTCCTGGTACGGGATAAGGATAAGATTGCGGATATCCACGATTGACATTCGTAAAAGCAATTCCGTCGTTGTTGGGGTCAAAGATTTTTGGAAAACCTGTCCGACGAATGTCATTGTAAGACTCCAAGCCAAAACCAAAATTGGCAATCCATTTTTCGGTCATGATAAGCTCAAGCTTGCCGTTGTCGTCGGCAGCTTCGTATTTGACCAATACCGCATCCACATATTCTTTGGTCGCAGCGGCGGTAATACTTGGAGCTCCTCCCTTGGCAGCAGCGGCATTGACTTCTGCAAATGCGGCATTCATAGCATCCGTAAAAAGCTGTTTAGCATTGCCTGTTCCCATGCCCGTCTGCGCCAACTCTGCGCGTGTAAATAAATAAGAATGGTAGGGTAAAATGCGTTGAGGACCATCGCCTCTTGCGGATGCGCCACTTACGCCAGCGGCGGTTACGCCATTGCCATCATCGTAGCGACCACCACAATAATACAGCCCCACAATCGTAATAGACGACGATTGGTCAAAACCCTGATTGGGGCCTTGTGAAGAAAAATAAATCGACACAAAATTCCCATTACGATATTCTACTGGGTTTTGGGCATTGGGACGAGCAGCAGAGAGTTGATTGAAATAATAATAAGGGATACGAGGATCAGAAACTCCGTTCAAAACAGGGTTGAGGGTGCTAGTTCCCAACAAAATTTCGTGGAAGTAGGGACTGATATAGTTGTCGCGTCCAGAGGTGGTGATATTGTAATCTTCTCTAAAAATCGGATTACGGTTATCAGGAGCGCTGGTCGTACCATAGTTAAGCGAAAAACCACCCGCCGAAGTCATCAAATCTCCTTCCGAAATCAGAGCGTTTACCTGCGTACTTACGTTTTGAGTGAGTCTGATTTGGTTATAAAGTTTCAGTTTGAGGGTTTTGGCAAACTGCCTCCAACGTACCAAATTACCCGCATATATGAGGTCATCTGTACGAGGAACTAGCGCCGAAGTTTTGGCAAGGTTTGCAATCCCTTCATCTATCATTGAAAATAACTGAGGATAAATATCTTGACCTTTATCAAATTTTGGAAACTGAATCTTGGCCGACGTACTTGCTTCCGTAAAAGGTACATCTCCCCATACGTCCACCATGTAGCTAAAGGTCATAGCTTTCATGATTTGAGCCACTCCAACATAGGCAAAACTTTGGCTAGAATTGGCCTGCTCAATTAAGATGTTGAGGTTTTGGATAGCTCGGTACATATTGGACCAAGCCTGCGTACCCGGAAAATCTTGCCCCGTGATGGCGTATTGGTCGTTGTTGCTACGCTGCGTCAATTGGTGCACAAATACCCCCGCAGGATTTGACAAGCCTGGAGGCCCCGCCCCTAGTGAGTTGACAATATCAAGCTGTGCGTTGGTCAGCAATTGCCCCGAATTGACCGTAGAAGGATTGTTGGGGTCGGTATTTATATCAAGGCTGCACGCATTCAAAAGCAATAGCATTGCAATAAGCGTGCTGTATTTTAAACTTTTAATGATTCGATTCATGCTTTTAGGATAGTTAAGTGCTAGCGCACTTGTGAGTTGAAGACCAGCTTAGAATGTTACGCTTAAATTAACGCCATATCTACGTACCGAGGGGGCGGCAAAAAAGTCGATACCTTGGGCATTGGTATTTCCGAAGGTGTTAACTTCAGGGTCAAAATGGGTATGTTTAGGCATATGAGGAGCAAAAAACCACAGATTACGCCCGCTCATACTCAAATTGACGGCCCCAAAAGGAGTTTTGGTCAACAAACTTTTAGGAAGCGAATAAGCCAAAGACACCTCACGCAAGCGTACCACCGAAGCATCCCACACCGAAAACTCGTTGGGTGCATTGATAGCCAACGACCCACCAGCGGCCTGAAACCAGAGGTTATTTTCCATTACTTGTATATTGTTAGGAATCGGCTGCCCGTCACCGCCAAGCAAAGGCTTAAGGGTATTTGCATCGCCCAATACCCCTGCAACTACTTTGGGGATTTCGCGGTCTTCGGTATCTTGAGTTACCCCACGTCCTAGCAAAAACTGATTGGTCCAAGAATAAATATCTCCTCCATGACGATAATCTACCACACCACTGAGAGTAAATCCTTTATACTTGAAGGTATTTGTTACGGCCAAAATAAACTTAGGATTTGGATTGGCGATGATTTTCTGTTGTACGTCAGGAATTGTCAACCCTGTGTTTGGATTGATGAGGGCATTGCCTTTATCGTCACGAGCTACAGCGGTGCCTCTCAATACCCCAAACCACTCTCCTGGCCGTACCACAGGCAAAGGTTGATTGGTAAAAATATTGCGGAGGGTTACTTCTTCTACGCCATCAGCCAAGCTTTCTACGATGTTTTTGTTTTGAGTATAAGCCGTGAATATCTCCCATTTCAGGCCATTGCTCATCTGAATCGGAACAAGCGTGATAGCCGCTTCAATTCCTGAATTACGAATAGAACCAAAATTGGTTACAAAAGAAGTATAACCCGACGATTGCGGCAGTGCCCGACGTGCGATGATATCCGTGCTGAGGCGATTATAATAAGTCAAATCCAATACAGCACGGCCACCAAAAAACTCTAGGTTGGTTCCGACTTCTACTTCTTTCGTAAATTCAGGTTTGAGATTTGGGTCAAAAGCCGATGCCGCTACAGAGGCTCCGGGCTGAGCGTTGAAGGGATAATCGTTATAGCGTGTTGACCCTTGCTGTCCTGAGCTTTCTCCAAAGTTGATTCTAAATGTATTGAGGGTCTGATAAGGATCGGCGTCACGTCCTACTTTGGCGTAACTCACTCTTATTTTGGCATTTGTGAGTGCTTTTGATTTTATATTAAATGCCTCAGTCAGAATCAATGAAGCATTGCCCGAATAGTAGAAGTAGCTGCGATTGTTGGCGGGCAACGTGGATGACCAATCATTACGCCCTGTCAAACCCAAGAAAAGATAGTTTTTGTAGCCCAATGTCATATCCGTAAAGGCGGCATACAAACGTCTTTTGCTAATGGCGGTATTTCCAGTATTGGGAGTGACAGTACTTACATTCGTAATCAAATCAATTCCTCTCGTCACGATTCCCAATCCATTGACGCTCGTTTGGTCACTGCTTCTTTGGTTGTAGTTGGCTCCTACGATAGCTCTCAGGTTGAGGTCTTGCGTCAAGTCACGATTGAGGTTAAACAATAAATTGTGGTCTTGTTCTTGAAACTCAATCGCGTCAAACTGCATACTTCCAATACCCTGCGCTCCCGAAAGCGACCCTGCCGAAATCCGTTGAAAACGATTGTCATTGAAAGTATTGAGACCTCCTTTATAGCTCACATTCAACCAATTGTTGATGTCGTACAAAATACTACCGTTCAAAGCTACGCGGTTGACTTTACTGGTAAAGATGCTATTGTTGACCGACCAATAGGGATTATCAGCTTGACCAAAAGGAAAAAAGAACACGCCATTTCCGAAGGGGTCTTCATAAGGCAGCTGGTCGAGAGGCCAGTTGCGAGGTTGCTGAAACATCCGCGAAAGAGGGGAAGTACCATCGCCCCCAAAAAGCGGACTGTCTTGTACAGTATTGGTATAAGCCAAATTAGCGCCTACCACAAACCCATTGTCAAGGGTAGTATTGCCCCCAATGCTGACATTGGTACGCTCAAAAGTGGAACCTGGGAAAAAGCTTTTTTGGTCGGTACGCGAAATCACCGAAGTTACGCTTGCCTTGGGACCTCCTCCTGTAATACTGATGGAGTTTTCGTAAAGATTTCCAGTACGAAAAAAGTTTCGCACATTGTCAGGATAAGCCCGATAGGCGACGTTGCCGTTGGGACGAAGTCCATATTGAGCTGCAATAGCGGGGTAATTGGCCGCATAGGTATTGTAGCCTACCCAAATCGGAATCGAATCCACAGGGGCGGTGGTATTGGTCCAACCACCTGCCGCATTGTATATACGTCCTAGTCCAAAAGCAGGTCCCCAAGTACCATTGGCATTGGCATATACCTGTTGCGACCCCGAACCATATTTATTCTGAAAATCAGGATAACTCGCAATTTTCTCTGCTGAGTAAGAGGTATTAAATGTAATCTCCAAGCCTTTTTTTGACAATTTGTTGGTACCTGACTTTGTCGTAATCACAATCACCCCGTTGGCAGCACGTGTGCCATAAAGTGCCGCAGCAGCGGCACCTTTTAGTACCGTCATAGATGCGATGTTGTTGGGATCAAGGTCGGCAATACGGCTCGAAAAAGCTGCTCCGTTGTCGCGGAAGCTACCGCTTTCGTTTAAGTCATTGTTATAAGGAATCCCATCTACCACAAACAAAGGCTGGTTTGAACCAAAGAAAGAATTGGCTCCCCGAATCGTAATCCTTGAAGAGCTCCCCGCCGTCCCTCCAGAACCATTGATATTGACGCCCGGAATCTTGCCTTGCATGGCTTTGATTACATCAGGCTCAGATTTCTGTACCAGTTTTTCGGCCGATAGCCTTTCTACCGAATAACCGAGGGATTTGTTGCTCCGCTCAATCCCCACGGCTGTCACCACCACTTCGCTCAATTGTTTTACATCGTCAGAAAGAGAGACATTGATACTTGTTTGGCTTCCTACGGCTATTTCTTGCGAAAGATAGCCAATAAAGCTAAATACCAAGGTAGCATTGTTGGGTACTTGGATTTGGTAAGTCCCTTCGGCGTTGGTTGAGCTACCTGTATTAGAGCCTTTTACAAGTACATTGACCCCAGGCAAAGGGCTACCGTCAACGGCGGCAGTGACTTTCCCCGTCACGGTGCGGTTTTGGGCATAGCTCTGAGCAATACAGAGCACTATCCCCATCAGGAGTAATAAATTTTTTTTCATAAATGAACTGGGAATTTGGTTTTTAATTCGTTTTGGCAACTGATGATAATTGCCGAAACAAATTTCTCCATTTCATTTATGCTAAAAATCACCCATTTATAGTGGTTTATTAAATATAATGTTATGCCAATATTATGTTGGGGAAAACCTTTTTACGACAAATTTTAAAGCATTTTTCCCGAAAAACTCTATTTCTAAATTTTCCCAAAGTACTCTTGAGGGGAATTTTTATACGTTTTATCCCTCATTTTTAGCTACCATCATTTATGGGAATGATTAAAATCTTAAAAAAAATCTAATAATTCAAATCCCCCAAGATATGGGGGAAATGGTAGTTTTGCCCCTGAAAAAGTCATGAAAAATGGCGCATAACGGGTGATTTCTCGTTCGTTTTTTTTGCAGAATTTTGGCACAGGATTTGGAAGAGGAGATATATAAAGTGCGGTAGTTATCAAATCCCTGTTTTATCACTCTGATTTACAACATTAAAGAATTCTCATACGATTTAGTTTAGGTTAAGAAGATAACCGTAGGATCTTGTCTTACGGTTATTTATTTTTATTACCTTCTACCACAAAATCTATATTCCGTTTTAAGCCTTCCCATTTGGTACGCTTAAGAGGCGAGCGGCGAAAGAGTTCTTTAAATACCTCTTCGGTGATTTCACGCCAGTCATTGTTTGTAAACCCTTCTAAAGCGGAAGGCAGTTGAAATTCAGACGTTTGATGAGGTTTGGCAAAACGATTCCAAGGACATACATCTTGGCAAATGTCACAGCCAAAAATCCAGTTTTCGAATTTGCCTTTTACTTCTTGGGGAATCGCTTCTTTGAGTTCAATCGTAAAATAACTAATACAACGGCTCCCATCTACCACATAAGGTTCCACAATAGCATCCGTAGGACACGCATCTACGCAGCGAGTGCAGCTACCACAATAATCCTTGATGGCATGGTCGGGCCATAAATCTAAATCAGAGATGATTTCTCCAATGAAAAAAAAACTGCCCACTTTACGACTAATAAGATTAGAATGCTTGCCTATCCATCCCAAGCCACTTTTGGCCCCCCACACTTTGTCCATGACAGGAGCCGAATCCACAAAAATACGTCCATTTACCTCCCCTATTTCTTCTTGGATTTTATGTACTAATGCTTTGAGCTTGTCTTTCAACACAAAATGATAATCGGTGCCGTACGCATATTTAGAAAGTTTGAGGTCATTTTCGCCTTCAGGTAGGCGTTTTTCGGGGTAATAATTAAACAAGACTGAAATGACGGAGCGTGCCCCTTCTACAAGTTGGCGTGGATCGAGCCGTTTGTCAAAATGATTGGCCATGTAGTGCATCTCTCCGTGTCGATGCTGAAAAAGCCAATTTTCAAGGCGCGGAGCTTCTTCCTCCAAAAAAGTGGCCGTCGAAATCCCACACGCCTCAAAACCCAACTCCTCTGCCATTGATTTGATGAGTTGGCTTCTTTTTTGGCGGGTAAAATCGTCGATTGTCACGTGCGAAGAGTGGTTTATTGAAACAAGAATCTTTGACAAAGTTACAGAATCTTGTTTATTTGTAGTGTTTAGTCATTTCCTTCAACCTTTCCTCCTATGAAAATCTTTTTTAGCACATTGGTTTTTTCTCTCTCAATGGCTGCCGTATCTTTTTCTCAACAAACCCCAGAAAGTCACCCTATCGATGTAAGCCTCGACAACTGTATGGACAAAAACCCTTCTACTCAGGATATGATTGGATGCCTTGATGAAGCTTACAAAAAATGGGATGCCGAACTCAACAAAAACTACAAAGCGCTCAACCTACAGCTGAATGCGACTCAAAAAGCGGCTTTACTAGCCTCGCAACGCAAATGGATTGAATACCGTGATTTAGAATTTAAAACCCAAGGTACCATTTATCAATCTATGGAGGGGACAATGTACCTTCCAATGGCCGTCAATGAACGGCTTGAAATTGTCAAGAAACGTGCGCTTACGCTTAAAAGCTACTTAGAGTTATTCAACAACTAACTGTATTTCAGCACTTATCAAAAATGCGCTTTATTATTTTTCCTCAAATGACATCCTACTCTAAAATTCTCCTCATAGTTTGCATGTTAGGTGTTAGTTCTCTCCATGCCCAAAAACCTATTTTGGGATGTGAAAACACTGCCGCCTATTTACCAGATTTGGAGGGTAAAAACGTAGCCTTGGTCGTCAATCATACCACTATTTTCTCTAATCGACAGCATTTGGCAGATAGTCTGTTGAGTTTGGGGATCAAAATCAAAATTATTTTCGCTCCTGAGCATGGTTTTAGAGGAGACGCAAGTGCAGGTGAAAAAATCTCCAACGGGGTAGATACCAAAACAGGAGTGGCGATTGCCTCTCTCTATGGCGCCAATCGCAAACCCTCTGCTGCTCAACTCAAAGACATCGACGTAGTTATTTTTGACATCCAAGATGTAGGCGTGCGCTATTATACCTATCCTAGCACCATGCACTATGTGATGGAAGCCTGCGCCGAAAATGGTAAAAAATGTATTGTGCTCGACCGCCCCAATCCCAATGGTCACTATGTAGCAGGTCCCGTTTTAGATCGAAAGTTTGCTTCTTTTGTAGGAATGAACCCCGTTCCTATTGTGCACGGCCTTACTTCGGGCGAATTAGCCCAAATGATTAACGGAGAGGGATGGCTCGCCAAAAATGCTAAATGTGATTTGAAAGTAATCGCTTGCCAGAAATACAACCACAAAATGGTGTATGACTTACCCGTAGCCCCGTCTCCCAATCTCCCCAACCGCCAATCCATCTTGCTGTACCCTTCGATTTGTTTATTTGAAGGTACCGAAATCAGCGTGGGCCGAGGCACAGATACTCAGTTTCAGGTCATTGGTGGTACGAGTCCTAGTTATGGAAAATATACCTTTACGCCCGTTGATAAGCCAGGAGCCATCAATCCCCCCAACGAAGGGAAAGTATGCTATGGTTTAGATTTGACCAAAATCAACGCTTATAAAGAAGGTCTGACGCTCAAATATGTTATTGGGATGTACCAAAAAGCGCCTGACAAAAATAACTTTTTCACAAGCCCTGCTTTCTTTGATAAATTAGCAGGCACCGACCGCATCCGTACGATGATAATCGCTGGAAAAACCGAAAAAGAAATCGTAGCTACTTGGCAAAAAGAGCTACAAACCTTCAAGGAAATGAGAAAAAAATATCTATTATATCCATAAACCAAACACAATCATCACTTCATCATGAAACCATATTTCTCTTTATTATTAGGAATACTATTAACGGCATCCACATTAAATGCCCAAGAATCTGACGAACAGCTACGCCAAAAAGCTGACAAAATTGCTCATAAATACATCCTTACGGATGGACACGTGGACTTGCCTTACCGCCTCAAAATCAAAAACTTTCGCCTAGAGCGTGAATACCTCGGGATTCCTATTAGCACCAAAGACGGTGATTTTGATTATGAACGCGCCAAAAAAGGAGGGCTTTCGGTTCCTTTTATGTCTATTTATATTCCTTCTTCTTATCAAGAAACGGGAGGAGCCAAACAGTTGGCTGATTCGCTCATCACGATGGTGAAAGGAATTGCAAAAGCGCACCCTGATAAATTTGCGGTGGTGACTACACCCCAACAAGCCGACGCCAACTTCAAGAAAGGTATTATTTCATTCCCGATGGGAATGGAAAACGGTGCGCCTCTTCTTCAACTTTCGGATGTGGCTTATTTTCGTCAAAAAGGGATTAGTTATGTGACGCTTACCCACGCCAAAGACAATCATATCTGCGACTCCTCTTACGATACTACTTACACCCACAAAGGACTCAGCGCCTACGGAAAAGACGTAATCAAAGAAATGAACCGCGTTGGTATCATGGTAGATGTGTCTCATATTTCAGACGATTCGTTTTACCAAGCCGTGGAGCTTTCGACGGTACCTGTGATAGCCTCGCACTCATCGTGTCGGCATTTTACGCCTACTTTTAAGCGAAATATGTCGGATGATATGATTAAGGTAATGGCGAAAAAAGGGGGAGTCATTCAAATCAATTTTGGTTCTAGCTTTTTGGACGAAAACTACCGCAACCAAGTTCAAGTATTGCAAGAGAAATTTGGAAAGATGCTGAAAGAAAAAGGACTCAAATATGGCGACCCCGCCACCGAAGAGTTTTTGAAACAATACCAAAAAGAAAACCCTGTTTTGTTTGCGGATGTTGAAACCGTAGCCGACCACATTGACCATGTCGTAAAACTCACTGGCAATACTCAGCACGTAGGTATCGGCTCAGATTACGACGGCGTGGGCGATAGCCTCCCTACGGGCTTGAAAGATGTGTCGCAGTATCCCAATCTTATTTATGTGCTACTCAAGCGCGGCTATTCCGAAGATGATATCGCCAACATCATGTACCGAAATGTATGGCGTGTGTGGAAACAAACCATTGCCAATGCCAAAATATAACAATTAGTAATTCATAAAAAATCCCCGCAGAACCGATGGTTCGCGGGGATTTTTAGATAGCAACAAACCCTCAAACTAACTAAGTATCAGCACAGAAAGGAGTGTCAAGCCACCTATAATAAAAAGGAATCCTGCGATTTGTTTTTTAAGAGATGTAGTCATAGCTGTATGTAATTTTGAACGAAATTAATAGGTACCAAAAAGACAATCCAGATAAATTAGTTAAACCGTAAAAAATCAACGATAAAGGGTTTGAATTGTCCACTAAGGCGTTTTATAGGAATGACGCACAAGCGTCCCGAAAGGTTGGCGATGCAGAAATTATTTTCATTTCTACCGATGTATAGCCCCTACGGGGCATAATTTATCCATTTTCAAATTCGCCTACCGATATGTAGCCCCTACGGGGTATCATTCCTCATTTTCAAATTCGCCTACCGATATGTAGCCCCTATGGGGCATAATTCCCCATTTTCAAATTCATATCCTACCGATATGTAGCCCCCTACGGGGTATAATTCCCCATTTTCAAATTTTCAAATTAACTCATTTTCAAATTGACTAATCCTGTAACTTTGCCCCATGCGTATCAACAACGAAACTGCCGACCGAATCAAACAAACCGCCGACATTGTAGAGGTGATTGGGGATTTTGTGTCGCTCAAAAAACGAGGGGCCAATTACATCGCTTGTTGTCCCTTTCACAATGAAAAAACGCCTTCTTTCAATGTCAACCCTGTAAGACAGATATATAAGTGTTTTGGCTGCGGTGCCGCTGGCGACTCCGTCAAGTTTGTGATGGATATTGAGGGAATAAGCTACGGTGAAGCTCTTCGGCATTTGGCCCAGAAATACCACATCGAAGTTGAAGAAGAGCAACAAACACCCGAGGAAGTACTACGTCAAAATGAGCGCGATAGTCTTTATATCATCCTCAATTTTGCCCAACAATACTATCAAAAACTCCTCTTTCAGCACGAGGAAGGGCAATCGATTGGACTAAGTTATTTCCGAAATCGGGGCTTCAATGACCTCACCATCAAATCATTTGGGCTAGGCTATAGCCTCAATGAATGGGACGGACTCACCAAGGAGGCGGGGCAAAAAGGCTACAATCCCCAACTTCTCGAAAAAGCAGGACTGGCTCTTCATAAAGACAATGATTCCCAACGGGGAGCCCGCGTATATGACCGCTTCAGGGGGCGCGTGATTTTTCCGATTCATAATGTATCCGGAAAAGTGATTGCGTTTGGGGCGCGTATTTTGACCAACGATAAAAACCAACCCAAGTATATCAACTCGCCCGAAACGGATGTTTACCATAAAAGTAAAATTCTATACGGGATTTATCAGGCCAAAAACGCTATCCGTCAAGAAGACGTTTGCTATTTGGTAGAAGGCTATACCGATGTTATTTCGCTGCATCAAGCAGGGATTCAAAATGTAGCCGCTTCATCGGGCACTTCTCTGACCGAAGACCAAATCAAACTCATTGCGCGTTTTACCCAAAATATCACCATTCTCTACGACGGCGACGCGGCTGGTATCAAAGCGGCTCTGCGTGGACTCGACATGGTGCTCGAAGAAGGCCTCAATGTAAGTCTAGTCACCTTGCCCGATGGCGAAGACCCCGATAGCTATGTTTATAAGGTGGGGGCCGAAGGTTTTAAGGCTCACGTAAAGCGGGCCACCAAAGATTTTATTACGTTTAAGACCGAGATGCTACTCAAAGAAGCTGGCGACAATCCTTTCAAACGCGCCGAAGCTATCAACGATATTGTGACTAGCATCACCAAAATCCCTGATCCCATCAAGCGGCAAATTTTCTTTAAGCGCACCGCCGAATTGATGAAAATGGACGAACAAACGCTCATTTCGGAAGGGAATAAGCACTTGCGCCAACAACGTGATAAAAATACCGAAAAACCTTCACAACCTCCCAAAAGCAAAGAAAAACCCCGCTTCAATCCCGAACCTGACCCATTTTCTTTTTCTGAGAATTTCATAGAAGAAGAGTTTAGTATATTGGTAACTGACGCCCCTCCCACGGAGTCGCTTCCTGCCGAAACTCCCGTTTCAAAGCACGAGCCTCCTAAGGATTTGTTCAAAGCAAGGCTTTACTTTCAGGAACAAGCTTTTGTTCGTTTACTGATTTTGTACGGACAAACAGAACTCGAACCGGGTATTTCGGTATGTCGATACTTGCTTCACGAAATCGGCGAAATTACTTTTGAAAATCAGCTTTTTGATTTGATTCTTAATATTTTTCGTCAGCGTTTTAGTTTTGGAGAAGTACCTTCTACTGACTATTTTCTGAGCCATCTTGACCCTGACATTCAGAGCTTTACGATTGACCTTTGTACAAGTAAGCATTACTTGAGCGAAAACTGGTCAAAACACGAGATTTGGGTACCTTCCGACGAGGATTTACTCCACGAAATCGCTTTTAAGAAAATCTTACGATTTAAGATGGCCTACTCAGGCGATAAGATGAAGGATTTGCTCAATCAAATGGGTAAAATCACGGGCAATACCGACGAAGAATTTGCGCAAATCATGGAGATTCAGAAACAATATAAATTCTATAAAAACATCAACGACTTGGCAGCGAAAGAATTAGGCACTGTAGTGCCAGGATATTGATTAGTAATGGTTTGTCCCCAAAACTGTTTTTTGGGGACAAACGGTACTACGCTCTAACGCTCTTACTTATTTCACATACTTTCTTTTGAGAGATTCTATCAAAATCTCTTCAAAACCCGGCAAAGTCTTATAAGCGTAGTCTACCTTCCATTTGGATTGAAAATCATAGGATACTTCCAAAAACGCTTTTTCATCAGGCCGAACACCCCCAATTCCTGAGGCAGCATCATTCTTTTTAACGTTGATTTGGACGGGTATATCTTTGTAATATTTAAAAAACTCAGGATGAGTAATATGTCCCAATGGGGTGACATCATAAGGTATAAACCCCTCAATACCAAACAGTTTCTTGCCACGCAAGGCCCAAGGAGTAAGTTGATCATACACCCATTTGTCTCCTTGGAAACGATTGTTGAGAAATTCAAAATCCGTTTTTCCCAAAAATAAATACACGCTACATTCAAAACCCGACAACACCATCTTTACTCCCGCATCTAGCACCGTTCGGAATGATTCTACATCTTTCTCAAAGTTGTAATCAAAAACCGTGATTTTTTCGAGGCCAGGCTTGAACGAATAGCCCGGAGTACGCCCCGCACATACCACCACCTCTTCAATTTGAGAAGCCAGTTCAGGATGATTTTTAAGAAGAGTAGCGATATTGGTCAAAGGCCCTATCGCCAAAATCGTCAATTTCTCTTTTCGCAATGCATCCGCCAACGCCCGCGTGGCGTCATTTTCGGTTCCCATGTCGTTGGCTTTATCAGAGCCTTTATATACCGGAATGGTTTTGCCACGACTATACCATCTAAGAAGTTTTTGGGCAGTTTCGTAGCCATAATCAGCATACGTAATGGTACTAATCCCTACCAAATTGATTTTATCAGGATGCTGAAGAGCCATCATCAATGTGATACCATCGTCTACTTCACGGGGAGCACGCTCTGGCAATCCAATCATCAAGTCCGTATCCAGCCACACCTTTTTTTGGGCAAAAGTAAGAGTGGATATAAAGCAAAAAAGCACCAATAATTTATTCATAGATATTAAGAAAAAGGCAAACTAAATGCTTACGCACAGTTAATTGTTCTGATTATTAGACACGTTTAATATCGATTAATATTATAAGAAATATCAACGACACTTCAAGGGCTTTAGCCACTGATATTCAACATAATTAATGGCCAACTGCACATATAGTGTTACCTGTGCTCGAACACTTAATGTATTGAAATAACACTCAGTGATTAGGGCTTCATGATAAGCTCGTAGGCTGTTTCTAATAATTCTTCTTTATCCAACAAACTCAATGTCAAAGGCAATTGCGCCAGTCCAATCAATCGGCGCATGATTTCAATACCCGTAAATTGATCTACCAATTGAGGGTTTTTGATGTCTCCGTAGGCTTGATATACTTTACGAATCACCTCTTCGCTTTGCTTAGTCATCATGAGGTGGGCTGTCATCACTCCTAGGTCAAATTCAGCAGGGCCATAAAAACAAAACTCTGGGTCAATCACCTTGACACCATTGAGGGTTTTGAGCCAACTACCCGGATAAAAATCGCCATGTAGCAAGCAGCGACCATCTGCCAAATAAACCAAACCTAACTCTTTGATTTTTTGCTTGAGTGTCTCATCTACTTTATAGGCCATAGATATCATCTGAAGTCCTGACGAAATGGTATCTAAGTCAAATCCATTTTCTAACATAAATGGATACTGGAAAATGTGTTCGTGATTTAGAGCGCGCATTTCACGATTGGCAAACGATTCGTCGATTGTTTCTTTACGGGTCAGTCGGTGAAGCATCGCGATGTAATGTGCCAAAGCCTCCGCTTCAGCCAAGCTCAGAGTTTGGTTGGGTTGGTATAAAAAGGTGTAATCACTAGCCGTCCCTAAGTCTTCCAATACCAGAATATTGGTTTCTTCATCCATCCCAATCAACTGAGGCATTAGCTCATTGAGGCTTGCAAATGGTTGGATTTGCTCATAAAATCGCCCCTCAATGATAGCTCGATTGACAGGCGCGGCTATTTGAGGGTATTTTTCGACATACGCCCGCGACTGCTTCACGATAAAAGTACGGTCGTGGGTACGCACGCGTACAGTATAGTTCATATTGCCTTCTCCAGGCTTTTCCAAGATAAGAATCTGCTCGTTTTCTTTGAGCCAATTTTTTGTTTTTAAATAATCTTCCAGAAGCTGCGGCTGCGCAATATCTAAGTGCATAAAAGATGTTTTGAAAGTTTTACCACAAATATCTTAATCCAAATTGAAACTGACGTGGAGGGCCAGCGGCTCTCACTACCAAAGGAGTTCCGATAGGTCCTACTTGAAACTGATTGCTAGCCCCGATAGTAGCATTGAAACCAGACAAATTGAGCGTATTGAACACATTGAATACATCTCCTTCAAATTCTAAACGAGGTTTGTTTTTGATATAAATGGTATATCTGACAGTCACATCTACGCCTTTGTACCAGGGCAATCGGTCGCTGTTTCGTTTTTCGCCCGGATAGTAGTCCGCCGAATACCCAAAGCTCTCTCCATCACCGTTCAAATCAGTAGTTCCAAAGACTTTGGCATCGGCCAAACGCGTAATGGGCTGTCCACTTTGAAGCTGAATCGCGGGCGAAATCATCAAACTTGGCCAAGGATAGTAGGCAAACATGGCATTGATGATATGGCGTCGGTCATTGCTATGATAAGCGTATTCGTTATCAAAATTGTTGGCGTCTTGTGCTCTAACGTTGATACTCTCGCCCGCATTGCCTTTGATAGAAGAAAGCGTATAGCCTAACCGATACGCATATTTGTCATTTCCTTTGAGCTTTTGAAAAGCAAAATTAGCGGCATAATAACGAGTAATACCCGATGTTTCGGTCATAAATACATTCCGCGCAATCCCCCTTAAAGTATCTCTGCCTGCTACCGCATAAGCCCCTCTACTATCTGAGCGAATAGGTACAGGACGAGTCAAATCTCCCTGCGCTACAGTTCTGGTTTTCACATCTTTATCGCTCGTAAAAGGATATGGGGTTGGCGCATTAAGATTTCGAATTATGAAAAGATTGTTGGTCGCAACATGTACCAAATCGACCGACAAAAGATAAGCAGCAGCCGGCTTGTGCTGTACTCCTAGCGTGACATGATGTGCATAAGGGTTTTGAAATCCATTGGGGTTCATAACGCGCAAATTGGCACTAAACTGCTCATTTCTACGCCCTTGCAATTGCTCATAAGAAGGTCCCGCCAGATAAGTTACGTTGGAAGCCGTGGCCCTAATATTTCCTGGAAATGTAATACGGTCAAGATTGGCAGTAGGGTCAAGTACTCCTAGGCGCTGAAGTTCTGCCAATTGTTTTTTGAAGTCGGCCGAATTACTACTAAATTGTAGATTGTCGCTATAAATAGAATATTTGATTTTGTCATAAAACAACCCATATCCTCCCCTCACTACCCACTTCGGATGTATTTGATAATTGAAACTAAATCGCGGCCCTACATTATTGAAATCACCTTTAGTACCTCCTCCCTTGGATAAATTATCATAGTCGTATCGCAGTCCCAATGCTATCTTCAAACGGTCGGTAGCATTCCAAGTATCTTCCAAATAAAGACTCACTACATTTTGACGTGCTCCAAAAGTAGTAGGCCTTAGTTCGACGTCATAAGTGCGTACCGAAACATCCCTTGGTATATCATTGATACTCAATGCCGAACCTAAATTCCTTGCTTTTAGCGCATCCAACTGAGCTTGTGTCAATCTCACGGTATAAGTTCCGTATTGATTGCCTCCTCCCAAAAGTGAAAAATTTGAAGAAATAAACTCCCCTCCTGCTTTCAAAGTGTGGCGTCCGCTACGTAAGGTAAATTTTTGCTGAAGATGATGTGTATGCTCAAAATCATCAAAAATGGCGCCCGTTTGTCCCAAAGTCGCAAAGGCCGTTCCGCTAGGGTCTTGCACTGTCACTGAGGGACTTGTAGGATTGTCGGGCTGACGATAGTTCCAGCGAAACATCGAAATTTGGTAGTTGGTTTCTCCTGTTAAGTTTGTTTTTAAGACATAGCTATTTTTCAAAGCAACGAGATAAGTACGGTTGGCGATTTTGGCACCTGCTGAAGGAAAAATAATACCTCCCTCCAAACCACCCCCTTGCCTAGCAATATCAAAACTTCCTACATTGACACGTACACTTGATTTGAAAGAAGGAGTCCAGTTATGGTCTAGTTTAGTGGAAAAATATGAAAAACTATTGCGCCCCGTCACTATTTCGTTGATATTGAGCTGTGGCACCCGCAGCAAATTGTCCTTCTTATCATAGGTCTGTTCAAAGTTGACATAAAAAAACGTCTTATCTTTTTTCAAAGCACCGCCAATTCCCACTCCCAATTGATGCCGCTGAAAACCATCTTTGACGGGATTGCCCGACAAATCAAGCGTAGGATAGGGTGATTTGGCATCTATGACCGAACCTGGACGAGTCAGATAAAAAACTTCGCCCGTCAGCTGATTACTTCCCGAACGAGTCGTCGCATTTACAATCCCGTTGCTAGTATTCCCCCACTCTGCCGAGTAGTTGTTGGTTAAGACCTGAATTGATTCTGTAAATCCTACGGGTACATTAAATTTTACGTTTCCTAAAAAACGCTCATTGTTGTCCATACCATCAATGAGGTAATTGGTATAAATCCCGTTGATGCCATTGATACTTACATTGGGGGCTTCGGCATATCCTAAACTTGATACCGACAGATTGGGGAGCCTTACAAGTGCTCGTGTAATATCGCGCCCTTCGATAGGCAAACTTTGAAGTTCTTTTTTACCAATCACCGAGGCACCTTCCGCATTCTGCACATTGAGCTTGGCCGAGCGAACATCTGTGATGATAATTTCTTCTAATACAGTCTGCCGACGTGCCGGTAAGGTAAATGCCAAAGTAGTTTTTTGATTGTTTTCTAAAGAGACCCCTACTATTTCACTAGCATCAAACTCATCAGTTACTTTTGTAAAAACTCGATATTTTTCATTTGCTTCAAGCTTGGGAAACAAAGCTATCCCATTTTTATCGCTGATTGTTGAATCGATAGACGCTTGACTAGAACTTTGAAGATAAACCTTAATTCCTCTTAATGTTTTTTTATAAAGTAAGCTACTCACTGTCACTTCGAGCGATGTTTGGGCATGTACAAAGCGCCCCCCCAAAGTCAGAAGCACGAAAAATAAAAATCGATTTTGCATTATTGTTTTTTGCTTGAATATACGCTTAATTGATAGTATTAGATTTTTTTAACTTAAAAATTGCTTGCAGCATTCCTCAGCCGTTTGCTTATTTGCAACCCCAAAATACAGGATTTCGACTTTGGTCGTTGTAATCCTTATCGTCACCAATTAATCCAATTTAATGACCGCCGCTCAATTTATCGCTCCATTGGTGGGAATCACCGAACGCCAAGCCCACAATACCATCACCCTTTTTGACGAAGGTGCTACTGTTCCGTTTATTGCACGCTATCGTAAAGAAATGACCGGACAGCTCGATGAAGTCCAAATCAATGCCATCAAAGAACAATACCAGAAGTTTCAAGAAGTTGAAAAACGAAGAGAAGCCATTCTAAAAAGCATTCAAGAACAAGGGAAGTTGACGCCTGAACTTCAAAAACAGCTCGAAAATACCTACGTTTTACAGACCTTAGAAGATATTTACCTCCCCTATAAGCCCAAGCGCAAAACCCGCGCCACTATGGCGATTGAAAAAGGGTTAGAGCCTTTGGCACAATTGATTTTTGCGGGAAAAGAAGCCAATCCTGAGCGAAAAGCCGAACAATTTCTCAACGACCAAGTGTCTACTATCGACGAAGCACTCCAAGGCGCGCGCGACATCATGGCCGAGTGGATTTCCGAAAATACTGACGCACGAAATAAAATCCGCTATGCTTTTGAACGGACGGCTTACGTTTCGTCGAAAGTCAAAAAAAACAAACAAGAAGAAGGCGCCAAATACCGCGATTATTTTGACTTTAGCGAACCACTCAACAAAATCCCCTCTCACCGCCTTTTGGCTATCCGTCGTGGTGAAGAAGAAGGCATATTGAGCGTAGATATTTCGCCCGACGAAGACATGGCTATTGAGTTTTTGGATAGATTGTTTGTGAAAGGGCTACCGGCTTGCAAAGACCAACAAGAACTCACTGTATCGGATGCCTACAAACGCTTGCTCAAGCCCAGCATCGAAACGGAGTTTTCGAATAGCTCAAAAGAAAAAGCCGACCGCTACGCTATTCAGGTATTTGCCGAAAACCTCCGTCAACTTCTTTTGGCCTCGCCACTTGGTCAAAAAAGAGTTTTGGCCATAGACCCTGGCTATCGCACGGGCTGCAAAGTGGTATGCTTAGATTCGCAAGGCAACCTTATCGCCGATACTGTCATTTATCCATTTGATAAAGCAATGGAAGCCGAAGCTGCAATCAAAAATCTAACTCAAAAGCATCAAATCGACGCCATTGCTATCGGCAACGGTACAGCAGGCCGCGAAACGGAAGATTTCATCAAAAACATATTGCCTCGTCTTGGCAAAGAAAACATCAGTGTGTTTGCTGTATCGGAGCAAGGCGCATCGATTTATTCGGCATCCGAAGTAGCCCGCGACGAGTTTCCCGACAAGGATGTAACCGTACGGGGTGCTGTATCAATAGGTCGCCGCTTAATGGACCCACTTGCCGAATTGGTAAAGATCGACCCCAAATCCATCGGAGTAGGTCAATATCAGCATGATGTGAATCAAGGAATGCTCAAAACAGCACTAGATACTGTGGTCGAAAGTTGCGTCAACTCGGTGGGTGTCAATCTCAACACCGCTAGCAAGCACTTACTCCAATATGTGTCAGGCTTGGGGGCTTCTTTGGCTAAAAATATCGTAGAATATCGCGCCCAAAATGGAGACTTCAAATCGCGTCAGCAACTCATGAAAGTACCACGCTTGGGCGGTAAGGCGTTTGAGCAAGCAGCAGGCTTCTTGCGCATCGATAACGCTGCCAACCCGCTCGACAATAGTGCTGTCCACCCTGAAAGCTATCAGGTAGTAGAAAAAATGGCGAAAGATTTGGGAACCACCGTGGCCGAATTGATGAAAAAGCCAGAACTACGTCGCCAAATCAATCTTCAAAAATACGTAAGTGCCACTACAGGGCTACTTACCTTGCAGGATATTATGAAGGAATTGGAAAAACCCTCACGCGACCCTAGGGCTCCCATTTCGGCTTTTGAGTTTGATAGCCGTGTTCGTAAGCCTGAAGATTTGCACGAAGGAATGGTGCTGCCCGGTATTGTGACCAACATTACGGCATTTGGAGCATTTGTGGATGTTGGCGTCAAACAAGATGGCCTTGTTCACGTTTCCCAAATGGCCAATCGATTTATTAAAGACCCCAATGAAGTGGTCAAACTCCAACAGCACGTTACGGTAAAAGTCGTAGAAGTAGACTTAAACCGAAAACGTATTGCGTTGAGTATGAAGTTATAATGGACTGTATAGGCTTGTGCATCAAAGTCGGAGACTTTTCACCAGTTGCGTACCGACAATATGTCGGTACGAGCAACAGCAGCTGTTACCAATCATTTGGGGACAAATTGGTATTGCGTCTCCGACGCGCAAGTGGCATTCTTTAAAGTAAAGTCGGAGACTTTAAACCAGTTGCGTACCGACAATATGTCGGTACGAGCAACAGCAGCTGTCACCAAACTATCATTTGGTGACAAAACGGTATTGCGTCTCCGACGCGCAAGTGGCATTCTTTAAAGTAAAGTCGGAGACTTTAAACCAGTTACGCCCCGACAATATGTCGGGACGAGCTGTGGCTGTCACCAAAATATTATTTGGTGACAAATTGGTATTGCGTCTCCGAGGCAAAATTCACTATTTCAAATCACAACTGAATGTTTCTGAAGATTGCGCAGGGCTTGTTGCAAATGCCGTTCGTCGTGCGCAATCATAAATTGAAACACATCACCCAATTTTAATTTTAGAAAACGCGCTATCGAAATAGGAATTTTTATCTGATTCAAATCAGCGCTATAGGCACGCCTCAAATAGTTCAACAAAATCTCTTGTTGCTGAATAAACTTCGCTACTACTGCATAGGCATCTAATGTTGGGGGAGGGATATGCCCTTTGAAAGCTTTGTATTTTTTCTTGCCCGTTTGCGGTTCCATCATTTTGATAAAATAAGCACCCAACCAAGAACTTTTGAAGGTTTCATTAGGTTGAGATAGGGACATTTTTGCTAACCTTGCCCCTATCTCAGGCAGATAATAATCTCCATAACTATTGAGATGCGCCAAGCATTGCGCAATACTCCACCCACCTGTTACTGAGGGACATAGTAAATCTTCTTCTTTAAGATTTTGAAATTGTTGAATCACCGTTTGCAAGTGACTGTCAACACGATTTTCTAATTTTTCGAGCAATTGTTTGGTGAGAATTGTTTCCATGACTGTTTGTTTTATGGGTACAAAATTGGGAGAACCGTCCAAAACAATTCTTGGTATTTACCAACATTTTCTACATCCTCACTTTATTAATCAGTTTGCTAAAATTTGTGGCATCCATTCCCAAATAATTGGCGAGGTATTTATGAGGAACCAATTGCAAAATATGCGGACTCCGTTGCAAGAGGCGCCTGAAACGGTCTTCAGCACTGAAGCATTGCAGTTCTGCCAACCGCTCCAATACCCCCGAAAGAGAAATCATTGCTCCTTGTCGCACAAGCGCTTCTACTTCCCTATGCTGCTGCATTAGCTCATAAAGCTCATAGTAAGAAGCTCGCAAAAATGTGGATACCGTCAGTGTTTCGTAATAATATTTGGAAGGATGCTGCAACATCAACGCGTCCAATACGCCTCCAAACGACGGCGCATAGGTAAATACAATGGTGGCTTCGCGATTTTGTTCGTCAAAATAATACACTCGCTGTACGCCTTCTATCACAAAATACAGGTACTTTTCTTTCTCCCTAGCAATAGTTAAAATTTCTTTTCTTTTGGCAGAAAAAGGCTTCCATATCTTTGAAAAATCTTCCCAAACTTCAGGAGATAAAGGAGAAACAGAGTCTGTAAGTTGGTGTAATAAGTCGAGTGCTGCTTGCATGAAAATGAGAAAAGTTAAACCATACAAATATAAGTAAGCCCCTATTTACTTGAATTCATTCACGAGTTAAAATAATACCAATCTTGGCTAATAAGACGGCAGAAAAGCCCCCAAAATACCTTTAAATTTGTATTACCTTAACTTACACCTACATGATACATTTTAATCTACCCCAGCCCATTTTCCTCAAAACGTTAGTGATGTCTTTTCTTTTGAGTCAATTGACCCTCGCCCAAGGCAAACTCAAAGACTACCAACGTTCCGAACAACTCAAAAATCAACTCAAAGACAAAGTTTATAGTGCACCTTCGACAGCCACTTGGTCGATGAGTAGCCAATGGTTTTGGTACCTTATCCAAACCCCACGTGGCAAGGAATTTATTGCCGTCAATGCCAAAGAGAAAAAACGTCAACTTGCGTTTAATCAGGAGTCATTAGCCCAACAACTTTCTCACTCGCTCAACAAAAAAATTGAGCCTTATGCCTTGCCTTTCAGCACGTTTAAATATCTCAAAAATGACCAAGAGATTGAATTCAACGCAGAGGATTTTGTGTGGACATATGGACTAAACAATCAAATTTTGACAAAAAAAGAACCTATTCGAGCTGAAGAAAGAAGATACTGGGGTGCAAGTGGCAACGACCAATTTGACAAGCCTATTTTTTCGCCTGATAGTAACTGGACGGCATACATCAAAAACTACAACCTTTACATTCGTGAAGTATCCACCCAAAAAGAATTCCAACTGAGCTACGACGGCTCAGAAGGAGATTACTATTCAGGCTATGTGCAATGGTCGCCCAATTCGAAAAAAGTGGTAGCCAACAAAATCCGTCCCAATCAAAAGCATCTGATATATTTCGTACGTTCGTCACCCGAAGATCAACTTCAACCCAAACTCGAAAACCGAGAATATCTCAAACCTGGCGACGCGCTTCCTTTTCGGAGACCTCAGCTTTTTTTGATAGACTCCAAAAAACACATTCCGATAGATGATGCCTTATTCAATCACCAATACAATATTTCGCGCGTAGAATGGCGCAAAGATAGCCGGGCTTTTAGTTTTGAGTATAACCAACGCGGTCATCAAATTTATCGCGTACTTGAGGTAAACGCTACTACTGGAAACGTACGAGCTGTGGTAGAAGAGCAAAGCAAAACTTTTATTGACTATAGTGGTAAAAAATACCGTTATGATGTAGCAGACGGTAAAGAGCTTATCTGGGCCTCCGAACGAGACGGGTGGAATCATCTTTACTTGTACGATGCCGAAACGGGCAAAGTCAAAAATCAGATTACAAAAGGTAATTGGGTTGTACGTAATGTGGTAAACGTTAATCCTGACAAACGTCAAATTATCTTTGCGGCAAGTGGAATGAACCCTCCACAAGACCCTTATTTTGTTCATTATTATCGTATCAATTTCGACGGCACGGGTCTTACACCACTCACCTCCGACAATGCTAATCATACAGCCTTTTTCTCCCCTGATTTTCAGTCTTTTGTAGATATATATTCACGAGTCGATATGCCCCCGCTCACGATTTTGCGGTCGGCCACCGACGGTTCTGTATTGATGGAGTTAGAAAAAGCAGATATTTCAGAATGGCAAAAAGCAGGCTGGAAAGCGCCAGAGGTATTTACGGCCAAAGCTCGTGATGGTCAAACTGACATCTGGGGAATCATCATACGCCCTACTCATTTTGACCCTAAAAAGAAATACCCTGTCATCGAAAATATTTATGCAGGGCCACATAGTGCTTTTACTCCTAAGTCTTTTATGACTTACAATCGCTCCATGTTTGAATTGGCCGAGTTGGGTTTTATTGTGGTTCAACTCGACGGCATGGGTACATCGCTACGTTCTAAAGCTTTTCATGATGTATGCTGGCAAAACCTCAAAGACGCGGGCTTTCCAGACCGTATCTTGTGGCTCCAAGCCGCTTCTCGCCAATACCCCAGCATGGATTTGAACCGAGTAGGTATCTACGGTACGTCGGCTGGTGGGCAAAGTTCGACGGGCGGACTACTGTTTTATCCTGAGTTTTATAAGGTAGGTGTATCTTCTTGCGGCTGCCATGACAATCGTATGGATAAAATCTGGTGGAATGAACAATGGATGGGGTATCCTATAGGCCCTCACTATGCAGATTGCTCCAATGTGACTCACGCCGAAAAGCTTCAAGGAAAGCTTTTGCTTATCTTGGGTGAAGTGGACGACAATGTAGACCCAGCTTCTACGATGCAGCTTGTTAATGCGCTTATTAAGGCCAATAAAGACTTTGATTTTTTGATGATTCCCAACATGGGACACTCCGCAGGGGGAGATTATGGAGAACGTAAAAGGCGTGATTTTTTCGTAAAACACTTATTAGGAACCGAGCCACCTGCTTGGACGCTGCCTCTTTCGCCTCCTACTAGCAAATAGGTTCATAATTATCAAGTAAGGATATTTGTAGTTGATAGAAAGCCGTTTTAAAGCGGCTTTTTTCTTTGTACTTTTTCCAAAAAAAGTATTATTTTGTCGCTTTACAACACCTATGATGAATCCCTTTACTACCAATACTTCACTCACATATGATGAATATGTACGAGAGTGGCGCGATATTCACCATCGCTTTCTTACTGATTTTGAGCAGTCTCAATGCTCATTTGTTCCCTATTTTTTACCAGAGTTTTCCCTCAAACTCGACACTTTCCAGCTACTCGAAATCCTACGACAAAGGCTTGGTAATGACGTTTTTTTGCGGGCTCTCAATCCTGCCGAAACTATTGATTCCCCTGTCAAGAACCAACCCGATAGTCAATGGCTCAAAAAATCAAATATGGTGGGGGTCAATGTCCGTACGATTGGTAGCTTTTGGAATGTGGTGGCCTATGCACTTACCCTGCCTCAGTTTCATGATTCGGTTCATCTATTACCCATCTGGGAACCGGGCGTAGTGGGGAGTTTATATGGAAAAGTAAGTTGGAATATCAATGCAGCGTTTTTTAGTAACAAACTTCAAGAGGCCCTACCTTGGCTCGACAATGTCGAAAAGCAGCTCAAAGTGGTGGTCAATTTACTCCATGCTTTAGGCAAAACAGTAGGACTTGACGTGATTCCTCACACTGACCGTTTTTCGGAAATTGTGCTGATTCATCCTCGGATTTTTGAATGGATACGGCGCGAGGGCGGAGCACTTATCGACCATTCAGAGAATGTATGGCAGCAAGTGGAAACAGTGATTTGGGCTTTTCTCCAAGAGCACGGCACCGCTGACGGAAGTCAACTCAATTTTGGAAAAGATATTCTTTTCGACCCCGAAATCCCTCTTTTGAGTGACAAAAAACGTCAAGAAATTATTTTTGGATTTGATCAACAGCAGCGTTTATACCGCAGATTGGCTTTGATGCAAACCTTGATTGCTCAAGGTTTTGAGACACTTCCTATGACCATGGCACCTCCTTACCGTGGCTTGCATATCAATCCAGAAGTATTTGTACTTGACGAAAGAGATACACCGTGGTTTCAGTATGAGTTTGACCATCCTCAAGAGATGTCGCGAGTATTTGGGCCATTGACACGCTATCGGTTTTACCATTCCAAAAACAATAATGAAGCGTGGGAATTGGATTTTAAACACCCTAATGTAGGTGCTTGGCATTATTTTACCAGAAAATATTACGAGTGTCAACAGCTATTCAACTTCGATTTTATGAGAGGCGATATGGCACACGTCCAAATGCGCCCCGAAGGAGTACCGAGCGATATAGATGCTTTTTATGACCCGCTACGAGCGGTTAAAACTTTTATTCAAAAACGAGGCGTCAAATATTTCGCTTTTTATGCCGAGACATTTATCGCTCCCCCCAACGTGATGGGCTACGGCAACGAACTCGACCACCTCGAAGCCATCGATGCCGACGCCACTCTAGGCGATTTGCAAGCGTCGGTCGTAGGAAGTGCGGAATTTTCTGAACGCTTTTCTCTCTATGACCAACTGCTTCGTACACGGCAATTTGCCCCTAGCTTTACTATCATCACTGCCGACAAAGACGACCCTCGTTTTGACATTTTTTATCAAAACGGCAATCTAGTGCGGTATTTTATGGGACTTTTTTTGACCGATATGCCTAGTTATTACAGCCTAGGTTTTGAAGTACGAAACTTGCATCTTGAACGGGGTAAAAATGAAGAATATACCAAACTGTACGTATTCCAAATCCATGATGATAGGGAGGAAGATAAAGTAACTCATGGACCTTTTGAATGGGGAAAGAATGTATCTCAATTTGCAGAACTCAATAAACTACGTCTGTTTGCGGAATCTATTTGGAAACACATCCAATCCCAAACAGTGAATTGGCTTGTAGCGCCAAGCACAGCCCCCAACAACAAGCTATGGGTATGGACTCATGCCCCACACGCACGTTTTGTCTTTGTGGTGAATGTTGACCCCACTACTGAAGCCCAGGTTAAGGGCTTCGATACTTCAAATTATGACCTAGTTTTTAGCACCTCTCACCATCCTGAAAATCAATTATTTATACCTCCGCTCACAGGCTACATATATCAATCAAAAGAAGCATTTCCAACCTTTAGACTTTAGTGTGCGTCATGGTCAGTAAATAAAAGTTATTAATCAAACCCAAATACAAAAGCCATGATTAAGTTGATTAGTATGTTATCAGTTGTGATGTTGGTAAGTGCAAGTTGCAACAAAAATGAAGTAACACCCAACGATGAATTAAACAACGTTGCCAAAATTAAAAACACACGCGGTAATTTTGAAAAATTGTCGGGCAAGTGGATTTTTAAAGAGTATCTCAAAGACAAAACCGTTCCAGCCAATAGTGAGGCTACTATCGAATTTTCGAAAGGTGAATCTTCTGACATTTTGATAGTAAATGGCCGGTCTTTTGTAAATTTATACTCTACATCTTTTACTTATAACGAAGCTCAATCTACTATTCAAATTGCAGCCCCCATCGGTATGACAAAAATGGCTGGCACTGCCGAACAAATGAAAGCCGAAAGGGATTTTCATAACAACTTGCAAAATGTGAAGAAGTTTGCAGTAGAAGGCAAGACGCTCAAATTATACGTGGGAGAGCCTGCTACTGAAGTGATGTTTTTTAATCAATAAATCCCTCCTTCATTGACACTAAAACCTCCTTTTCATGATTTTAAAAAGGAGGTTTTTTCATAATTTATTTACCCAAATACCCTTTTGTTTTTTGCCAAATAGACCAAAGGGTTTTGTTGGCATCTTCCGAAATCCTCAACCCCAGCACTCCCCCTCCAAATACCACTACAATCAACAGAGATTTGAGGGCTATATTTATTAAAATACTCATTAAAGTAGAAGAAGGAGAGGGAATCAGCAGCGAAACGCCATAAGTTATTGCAATCAAGACCATGACCTTGGGTGTATTGCTTGTAAAGGGTTGCAGACCAAAACGATTATAGATAAACCAAAACTTGATAAAATTGTAAATCGTAAGGGCCACAAGCATCGCCAAAGCCGCTCCATTGTAGCCATAAGTCGGAATCAAAATGGCATTGGCAATGATAAGCATGAGGGTTTGAAAAACATAAAAGAAAAGGTCATAACGGTAGTATTTGGAGCCTACCAAAATCTCAGAATTAAGACCCGTAGCCATATCAACCAATCTCCCCAAACCTACAAACAACACCACCATTTTACCTTGTTGGTATATTTCAGATTTAGGGATAATTTTGAAAATACTATCAATATTACACCATATCCCTAAGAACAATAACCCTCCGATAATGAGCAAATTGAGTGATGATTTCTTATAGATTTCGTCGATATGAGCCATGTCATTTTTTTGCCAAGATTCATTAAGAAGCGGCGTACTGATAGAAGCAAGGGCATTGCGAGGAATCGCAATAATGAGGGCGATTTTGGCGGCAATGTCAAAGATGGCCGTATTGGTCATTCCATTGCTATAGAGGGGCAAAAAAAACTTCTCAATATTAAGTGCCAAATTGACGCTGATTCCACCCATGATTACCCAAAGGCCATATTGCCACATTTCACGAAAAACGGGCTTTCGAATAAAACTAAAATCAACCTTCCAATACAACCTCCCAAGCCAATATAAATATCCAAAAAGGGCTATTACGGCTACCACATGTACCAAAACCAAGCCCATAATGAGTTCATTAAAAGTAATGAGCTTAAATCCATAGCAAATCGCCAAAAGAGAATTGGTCAGCTTGATTCCCAGCTCTCGAATAATAGCCGGTACCACAATCCGCAGATGCACCCTAGCATAGGCTTCAAGCACTGCCATGTATACCAAACAGAGGGTTAGAGGCAGTAAGTAATAATAGTAACTTACCAAAAGAGGCGAATTTTCTTCGTATAACCATCGAAAAAAATCAACCCCAAATAGGTAAAACAACGTAAAAATGAGACATCCTATCAAAGGTGCTACCAGCAGAAACACAAAAAAGCCGTTGTGTTGGTTTCGTTCATTACTGAAACGATTAAAAAACCTAACTGCTACAAACGGAATTCCGAGCTGCGTAAAAGACGCAAACACCACGGGATAGCTCGTCAGAGCACTATACAAGCCCATTTGGTCAGTCTCCAGAAAATTATTGTAGAGGTAAAGGATATTGATGGTTCCTATGACAACTCCTAAATATGTAACTATCGAATTTTTAAGGCTTTGCCTAATAATTACTCCCATTTGTACTTCTATTTACATTTAAAATATCCCATTTGGCACAATTGTTGAGATTGGCGTTTTGGTATAGTTTTTATTACACTACCCAACCCCAAATTTAACATGATTACGCAGGTTTTACGCAAGGAGTCCTCCTTTCTATTTCCGCTTGTTCTTCCCTCAATAGCTATCGGTAGTGCCATGGCGATATGGTGGTTTTACCTTCTGCAATACACTTCTAATGTTCCCTATTGGGATGATTTTTTGTGGGCGGTCAATTTTATGGCTGACTGGACTCAAGCCCAAGACGCTGCTCAACAATGGCAACATCTATTTGGATTTTACTTTGAGCATCGTATCGTATGGTTACGTTTGTTTTTATTGTCGAGCTATTGGCTCAATGGCACTGTCAATTTCCAAGCCCTTTTGTTGATTGGTAATATTGGCTTATTAGTCTTACCATTTTTGTTTTGGAAATCTTTACCAGGTCGTAATCTTGTTGTTAAAATCTCTTATTTATGTCCCATTACTTGGGTATTATGGCAACCACAATGCTATCACAACATCTTTACCACTTATGGCCTCTCCAATCATTATACCATTTTATTCGTCATAGGAACAATTTATACATTAATTTACTTTCCGCACAAGCTCGTTTTAGCTTTATTGCTAGCTTTTTTAGCTACTTTCAGCACAGGGACGGGGATTATTGCTTGGGGAGTAGGTGGTTCTATTTTAGTATGGCAAAATAGGCGTAATCATTTAATTATCTGGATACTAGTGGCTCTCATCTGTATAGTTGGGTATTTTGGCGGAGGCGGGAAACCAAGTTCTTTTGCGCCCCAAAACGTGCCTTTACTTACCAAAATTCTCAATTTACCCTTTTATCTTCCTACGTTTTTCTTCGATATTTTTGATTTTGGTTCTCTCAAAGCTGGCAAAATGACAGCAATGCTCATCGGAATACTCAGCTTTGGGGGTTTATTGACTTGGGTATTTTCCCAATTAAGGCCTATTTTCCAAGCCTCCCCGTGGCAGCAAATTCCTCAAGTGCTCTGGAAATCACGGCAAAACTTAAATTTAAATCAACTGTTTTTATTACACATCGTTTTCTTTTTGGGCATTGTAGGGCTTGCCGCAGCCTTCAATCGAGTAGGCGTCAAATTTAATCAGTGGTCATTCCCTGACTATTACCGCATCTATTCCCAAATTTTCCTAGTTGTCTTGTATAGTTGGGGGCTACAATATCTTTCATACCGTCTACAAGTCAGGCTCATAGGAATGGTATTTGCAGGTATTTTTTGGATGGCAAGCTATATTATACACACGCCTCATATCATCAATTTACACCATCAAATTGAAGCTGATGCTTTCAATTTTAAAGTCAACAGCCGCTGGAGTTTTTATCCGGCACATCGTGGCTCTCAAGAGTATCACCTCATCAATCAAAATACGCATCGAATCATAGAAAGTGGTATTTGGCAAATACCTTCTTTTACCTCTACTTTTCGCCACGAAAGTGTTAACTGCGAAGACTGTCAACTCAATATCTCCACCGATCATACCAAACCCGCCTTTAAGTTTCAATATACGGGTTATGAGTCCCATTCAAATACGCAATTTTCGGCCTACCAAAGCTCTCAGCATTTATGGATAGCTCCTTTGACCCAAACAGTCGCCGATTTAGAATATATGCTTACACATCAATCGCTGACCAAGTCAGAGCCTATTTCGGTTGTGAGTATCAATCGTTATTTTTTTGAAGCGACCGATATTCGCCCCTCTATTCTTAAGCATTGGCCATTAAAATCCATTCCGATGCCTATCGATTTTGTGGGTGATACGGAATTGTCAGCGGTTCACGTACAACCATAGATTCACAAAATGCATCACCCCAACTAGCAAGGTTCAGTTTTTGCGAAAAACTGCTAATACGGTGGCTCCTTGCGGAAACACTGGTAAGCGTTTGACTAGCCAACGAGTAAGTATATGGGTAGTGCTACTAAGGATATTATTGCCCAGTGTCTTATTGAGCCACAATCTATACGCCATACTACGATTGATAGCTCCCGAAGGCTGAATCGAAATATCAACGATTGACAAATCATATTGGGTAGCCAAATAAGCCAATGAGCGAGCATCCCAAAGTAGCATATGATGCGGTGGTACATTGAGCGTATGATAGGGATCAAGTGCAAAAATAGGGCTATCATTGTTGGGTACACCGATAGCAAATACACCTCCCTTTTTCAGACAAGTCAAAGAATCTTTGATAAATTGTCCGACTTCATTGACATGCTCAAACAACTGAAAAGCGCATACCATATCATACTTTTCTTTGTGCAAAGTGGCGTGCACACCAATAGTCTGGTCGATGATTTGTATCCCCTGTGTTTTACCGTACGCCACTGCCTCAGGGTTAAAATCCAGACCAATGCCTTGGGCCTTTTTTTCTTTTATTTTTTGCAAGAAATAACCATTGCCACAGCCAATTTCTAATATTTTTTGTCCTTCCTTTATATGTTGAATTGTCTTCTCATGCTCCCACTTCCACAGCGAATAATAGCCCTTATAAACCCTAGCCAAATCTGCGTAAAACTGTCCATCTCCTGCTAACGAAAAAGGATAATAAAACCGCAATTGAGAAGTCTGGCATTGGTAAATATCGATATTGTTCAGTCCTTTAAAATAGCTACTTACATCTACGCTAAATTCTTTTTGGTACTGCTCTATGATTTGGCTGGCGGACAATTGGCTTTCAAGTACAACATCATCTTTACCAGTAAGTGGTGAAACAACGGTCATTTTAGAATCGAAGAGATTGTTTTTCATAAGTCATTCTATATCAAAGCTTCGCTTTAGTACAATATTTGAAAAGTTATTTAGAAATGGAGTAATAGCTGCAACAAACCGCCTAAGCACTCTCTTGATTATCCACTAATTAATGCATTTTCAAATTCTTTAATTAATAGTGTATTGGGAGTAGCTATTCTAATTTTTTAAAACCTCCAATAGTTTATCGGTCTGTAAATCAATAGCATACTCTTTTATCATTTTTTCACGAGCAGCTTCTCCCATTTGAGCAGCCAATACGGCATCGGCAAACAATATTGACATAAAATACGCCATATTCTCAACATCTTGCTCCTCTACCAAATAGCCTGTTTTACCATGTTCTACAGCATCTTTGATACCCGCATGTCGTGTGCTTACGATAGGTAGACCTGTGGCTGCGGCTTCTAAAATTGACGTGGGCGTCCCTTCAGAATCATTATTTTCAGGATTAAACATTGAATGTTGTACAAACAAACGGGCTGCTCGAAGATAGGAGGCTACTTCACTTGGGTTTTTGACGCCAAGTAGCTGCACGGCATGTCGAAGTTGTAAATCTTCTACTAGTTTTTTACAACTATTAAACAAATCACCATGTCCAATCATGACCAAACGGGCATCAGGATGAGTTTCCAAAACCTTGTCAAATGCTTTGATAGTTAGGTGAGGGGCTTTTTTGCCCGTAAAACGTCCCACTGCCACCGCCAATTTTTCGGAAGTAGCTGGATTGGCGCCAAAAAACTCATGTATTTTTACCCCACACGACACAAAATGGACTTTGTCGCGGGGAGCGCCTAATTCCACCAAACGCTCCACCATATCTCTCGACACTGCTACAATTGCTTTGGCATATCTAAAAATCTTTTGATATTCGGCTAAGTGTGTTTCCACCGTTTTTTTTTCAAAAGCATCAAATCCGTGAAAATGTACCACCAACGGAATTCTCGCCTTGATACAACCATCAATAATTCCTACGCCCGTAGTTCCATATTCTACTATTACTACGTCAGGCTGCTGTTGAAGTAAATATTTAGCCAAATAGTGAGTATACACCTTAGCATACAATGCTGGAATAAGCCTTTTGATAAATACCCTGATGGGTTCATTAAATGGAAAAATAGATTTCCCATTTTGATCTTCATAAGGTCTTTTTCCGCCTGTAAGTACAAAAAAAGGTTTTAAGTATTCGATATGATACCTAATAAACGTTTCCGAATAATTGCGTTTATTAGGATGGGCAATTCCTATCTTCATACTTTATTTTTTGGCTTTTGCCACTACCAGGTAAGTACATCCGTCGGTATCAGTGGCTTGTTGAGTACTAATTTTATCAAAAAGTGCAATCAAAGCTTGCATTGGAATTGTGAGCAAAGGACGTAAAAAAGACGGAAGTTTGAACAAAAGCCCATCCTGAAATAGCTGTAGCCCCATTGCTGAGCGTCCAATAATTCCACGAAATGCGACCACTTCAAACCCATTTCGCTCTACGATTTTTTTCAATCCTGTAGAGGTCCAACGCCAATAATCCGTAGGGTCAGGGTGATACATCCAATACCCGTGCGTTGTCAACAACAAAGTGCCGTCGGGTTTTAAGATACGATGCGCTTCACTAAGATAGCCTTCTGGGTCTTCTACGTGCTCTAGTACTTGGGTTGAAAGCACTACATCTATCTCGCTATTTCCATATTGAATCTTACTATCACTCCCCACAATAATATCCGCATGTGGATTCCATGCCAAATCAATACCTAAATACTGGATATTTTTATTTCTAAAAAGAGAAAGGTAGGGTTTGGTCCCACACCCATAGTCGGCCAATGTAATAGTTGTATTTTGGGCAAGAGCATTCACATGCTTATCGCGCCCCCATTCTACCAATGCACGGAGTTTTTTTAGATAATACCAACGCGGATGCCCAAAGGGAGGCTTGATACGATAATGCTCGTCGGGATTGTCGGGCAGCGCCTCTGTGCGGACGTTTTGGGACATAGGAATAAATTTATCAATCACTTACAAATAATACAATTATACCAACTCACCATGGAGTTTTTGTACTAAAATATCGGCGATACGTTCGGCGGCATATCCATCCCATAAAGGAGGAATATTACCTTTTTTAGTACGTCCTGTGAGGATTTCTTCTACTTTTTGCTGCACCGTCAGAGGATTCAAATCGGCCAAAAGCTGATTAGTGCCCAGCTCTACGGTCACAGGGCGCTCGGTAGTATCTCGAAAAGTAAGGCATGGTACCTGCAAAAAAGTAGTTTCTTCTTGGATTCCTCCCGAATCTGTGATCACAATAGCAGCATTTTGCATCAATTTCAAAAACTCCAAATACCCTTGCGGCTCAGTAAGTATCAACCCTTCAATTTGAGTGAGCATTGGCAACAAGCCCAGTTTTTCAATGTTATTTCGAGTTCGTGGATGAATCGGGAACAAGACTTTTTTGAGTTTTACGGTATCTTTTATAATTTTTAAAATACTATGTAAACCTTCTTTAGTATCGACATTGGCTGGGCGGTGCATCGTCATCAATACATACTCATTTGCGCTGAGTGACCTTCCTATCAAATCAGTTAAATCAAGTTGCTGGGCTTTTTGATGATAATAGACCAACGAATCAATCATACAATTGCCCACCATAAAAACTTTCTCATCTGGCACACCTTCTTTTCTGAGATTGTCGATGCCTGACTGTTCGGTTACAAAAAGCCAATCGGAGATGCTATCTGTCAAGATTCGATTGATTTCTTCAGGCATTCGGCGGTCCCCACTTCTCAATCCTGCTTCTACATGGGCAATAGGGACGTACATTTTGCTTGCTACCAAGGCACATGCAATAGTCGAGGTGACATCACCTACCACCAATACCAAATCTGGACGCTCAACCTCCATCACTTTCTCAAACTCCAGCATGATTTTGGCAGTTTGCTGCGTATGAGAGCCACCTCCTATTCCTAAAAAATAGTGAGGTTGGGGCAATCCTAATTGGTTAAAAAACACATCCGACATCTTTGCATCATAATGCTGACCAGTATGGACGATTTTTGAGTCAATCTCATTTTTGGTCAGAAAAGCCCGATGCAAAGGGGCTACTTTCATGAAATTAGGACGAGCACCGACTATATTGAGTATTTTCATTACAAAAAATCACTGAGTACTTTTTGGACAGGAATCGCAAAGGTACACATTTCTACGGACGCTTCAGTGTAGGGTCTTCTTTATGCTTGCTTTATTAGGGGAAAAAGCATTTTTTGAGCATTTTTTCTCCCCCTAAAATACAACCCCAAACTATTCATACTAAGGTTTTATTTTGGGATAAAATCCGAATAATTCTTAAGGTAATTCATATATTTTCTACTGAAAAAGCTCCAGTATTTACTTCATTTCGTGTAGAATCAAAAATACTTTACTATTTAAGTGGCCTTGAGGGTTTTTGGTACATTTTCTCTCAAAATACATGTTTTGAATCCAATATTTCCACTTGATAAGTGTAGTACCAATATTTTGGTAAAATGCTATATGTTCACTTAATTTGTAGGTCTTTTCAGCAAATACACTGCATTGATTATCTAACAATATTCGCATACACATCCTCAAAAAATTATATTCGTGTCGTATTTCATGTCTTTCTTCCATAGATATACTTTGACTTTTGCTCTCATTTTGGGGGTTGCTCTAAGCTTGAATAGTATCTCCGTTAAAGCCCAACAATCTTCCCAAGCTCCAAACATTGACAGTATAAGCGATGAACAGTTTATGGAATTTTATAGAAGAGCTATGGCGAGTGGTATGTCAGAAATTCAGATGGAACAAGCTGCCCTTGCCCAAGGATTCACTCTGACCGATATTTCAAATGCTCGTAAACGCCTCGCAAAAATACAAAGTGAGCAAAACAAAAATGGGAAAGATAGCGTGATAAGCCCTCGTCGTCAGATAGGTAAGTTATCACTAAAAACAAAAAACACAACCCTAAAAGACTCTTTAAAACTACCTCCTAAGGTTCAAAAAAAATTATTAATTTATGGGTCAACGCTCTTTGAAAATTCTGACCTTGCCTTCGAACCTAATTTACGTCTAGCCACCCCTACTAGCTATGTATTAGGTCCTGACGATGAACTTCTTGTAGATATTTATGGAAATGCATCTGATAGTTATAAGCTAAAAGTAAGCCCTGAAGGTACTGTTAAAGTTCTCAATTTTGCCCCCATATACGTTAGTGGACTTACCATTGATGAGGCAAAAGAGAAAATTATTAGTAGACTACGACAAGCGTATGCTGGACTTAATAGCGGTGGAGGAACTAGAGCATCTATCAACCTAGGCAATATCCGTAGTATCAAAGTCACGATAACAGGCGAAGTAAAAAAACCTGGTACTTATACTGTCTCGTCACTAGCGACTGTCTTCAATGCTCTTTATCTATGTGGGGGACCTGATTCGACTGGCACTTATCGAAGCATTAAAGTGATTCGAAACAATAAAGCCATTCGCACAATTGATTTGTATGATTTTCTACTAAAAGGAGAACAAAAAAACAACATTCTACTTCAGGATCAGGATGTAATACATGTTTCTTATTACACAACTCGAATCGAAATCGATGGAGAAGTAAAACGTCCTGCTATCTTTGAGTCAAAAGAGGGAGAAACATTCACAGATATTTTGAGTTTTGCTGGTGGCTTCAATGAGTCAGCTTACAAGGCTTCAATAACCTTGTATCGTAACTCAGAAAGGGAACAACAAGTTTTAAACTTAAAGCAAGAAAATTTTGGAAATGTAGCGCCACAAACTGGAGATCGATATGTAATAGGAAAAATACTCAATCGCTTCCAAAACCGTATACAGCTTACAGGAGCCGTATTTAGACCTGGCGACTACGCGCTTACTTCTGAGACGAAGACGCTCACTCAGCTTTTGGCTCAAGCTGATGGTTTACGCGAAGATGCTTTTAAAAATAGAATTTTAGTACATAGACTAAAAGACAACTTTGACCCTGAAGTGGTATCGGTTGACTTCACTAAAATTATATCAGGTGCCTCTCCAGATTTAGATTTGAAAGCACGGGATAGTATCGTTGTCAAATCTGTCAAAGAACTACGCGAGGAGTACTTTGTTACTATTTTGGGGGCTATTAATCAACCAGGTGACGCTCTTTTTGCCGATAATATGAGTGTATCGGATCTTATTACCCAAGCGGGGGGTTTTGTAGATGGAGGTATTCCTATTAGAATCGAAGTAGCACGTAGAATCAGAGATGATAATATGACTGATGTTCCAGACAATTACAATACTCAAATTATCCCCCTAACAGTCGATGCCAAATTGGGTCTTACTCAGACTGATGTACAATTTAAGCTACTGCCCTTCGATATTGTATACATCCGAACATCTCCTCGTTATGAAATCCAACAAAATGTGACCATTCTTGGGGAAGTCATCTACCCAGGAACGTACGCAATTGTAAACAATACCGAACGAATCTCAAGCCTCATTGAACGTTCAGGCGGAATACGTGCATCAGCTTACTTAGATGGAGCTATTTTGAGACGGGGCGGCGAAAGAGTAGCGCTTCAAATCAAAAACATCATCGAACAGCCAGCCATCGAAAGCAACTTAACTTTGCAAAATGAGGATACCTTGATTATACCCCGACAATCTGAGTTGGTAAGAGTTACGGGAGCTGTTTTGAATACTTCTATTCTAAACTATTCAAAGGATTTTAATTTCAATTCTTATCTTTCCCAAGCAGGTGGTTATGGAGATAGAGCCCACAAGAGTAAAGTATATGTAAGGTATGCGAATGGCTATGCCGCCCGAACTAAACATTTCTTATTCTTTAGAATTCACCCAAAAATAGAACCTGGTTCCACTATCTTTGTTCCATACAAGCCCAAAAATGAACGAAGATCAGATTTATCAGCTCCTGTTTTGTTATCATTCTTGGGAACGCTGGCCATTGCGGCAGCAACACTCTTAAGATAAGGCTATTTTTTGTTAAATTAAAAACTAAAACAAGTGATAGAGAATAAACCTAAAGCTTTTACTCAAGAAGTTGACTTAATTGCGATCTTTAATATTCTCAAAACTTTCTGGATAAAGATATTATTCTGTGGATTCCTGGCAGGGGCTATCGGAGCTGCTAGTTCTTTTTTAATTCAGAAAGAATTTGTTTCACAAGCTAAATTGTTGCCCGAAATCTCTGCGGGCTCTTCTTCAAAATTAAGTGGGGGGCTAGGCGCTTTAGCAGGACTTGCTGGAATTGACTTAGGAAGCGTTAATTCCTTAGATGCAGTTCGACCTGATTTATATCCCAACATTATCCAAAGTACCCCTTTTGCCCTGCACATATTAAAGCAAAAAGCATATGTATCAGAGTTTTCTAAAATAATGCCTCTTGAAGACTACTTAAAAGCTAAGCAGAAATCATGGTTTTCAAGCAATACAAAACAACCCCAAAGAAAACTTCTTGACCCTCAAAATTTAAGTAAATCTCTTGAGTTAGATGCATATGAAGATGCTTTAGTAAAAACTATCTTCGCTCGAATTAGTGCATCATTTGATAGGAAAACAAGTATAATCACTATCAGTGTTAAAATGCCTGATCCAGTATTAGCAGCTAATATCGCTAATTTGACATTAGAGTACTTAAAAAACTACGTAACTAATTATCGAACTGAAAAAGCTAAAATAGATCTATCTTTCGTAGAAAAACAAGTAAGTGTAGCAAAAAAAAGATATCAAAATGCCGAAACAGCACTAGCTAATTTTCAGGATAAAAATAGATTTTTAATACTTCAAACAGCTAAAATACAAGAAAGTCGCCTCAATAGTGAATTTTCTACAGCTCAGTCCATCTACAACGATTTAAATCGCCAGTATGAGCAAGCAAAGATTAAAGTTCAAGAAGTGACACCCGTATTCAATGTCTATGAACCCCCTCGAATTCCCCTAATTAGAAGTGAACCTAAAAGACGCACATTTTTCTCAGTGTTTTTTGCAATTGGTGCTATGTGTGCTGTTATTTTTATTTTTTTCAAAAACCGCAAATTAATCAACTAATGAAAGTCGTTATTTTGGCGGGTGGTATGGGAACTCGTATCAGTGAAGAAACTACCCTCCGCCCCAAACCTATGGTGGAGATAGGAGGAAAACCTATTCTTTGGCATATCATGAAGACATACTCCCATTATGGTTTTAATGAATTCGTGGTATGTTTGGGTTATAAAGGTTATATGATCAAAGAATACTTTATCAACTATTTTCTTTATAATTCAGACATTACGGTTGAGCTCCACAATAATAACCTCAATGTATTATATACAAATGCAGAAGCATTTAAGGTCACGCTTGTAGATACAGGATTAGAGACTAACACTGCTGGTCGTATCAAAAGAATCCAGGACTACGTAAAAGATGAAACTTTTATGCTGACTTATGGGGACGGAGTAGCAGATATAAACATAAAGCAGCTATTAGACTTTCACAATAAAGCCAATAAACTCGTTACACTCTCTTCAATACGGTTACCTGGGAGATTTGGAAATTTGAATATCAATGAAGAAGGTACCGTAACCCAATTCCAAGAAAAACCCGAAGGAGACGGTGTCTGGATTAATGGCGGATATTTTGTATTGGAACCTGGCATTTTTGATTATTTAAAAGGTAATGTCGATGCGATTCAATGGGAGAAAAAACCACTAGTTGAAATTGCTAATCACAACCAACTTGCAGCATATAGGCACTCTGGTTTTTGGAAATGTATGGATGCTATGAGAGACAAAATTGAGTTGGAAGAACTTTGGCAAACTAATCAAGCAGCATGGAAAGTATGGTAAGCCTCTTTGGAGGACGATATAATCAAAAAAAAGTTCTTATTACTGGACATACTGGTTTCAAAGGGTCTTGGCTGAGCTATTGGCTCCAAAATCTTGGGGCACAGGTCACTGGCTACTCCTTGAGCCTGCCTACTACCCCAAGTCATTTTGAACTCATCAGACCTAAAATTGACTCCTATGAAGGCGATATTAGAGATTATAAAAGCTTTTTGAAAGTTGTAACTGCCACAAATCCTGATATTATCTTTCATTTGGCAGCTCAACCCCTCGTACGACATTCATACTTATTTCCTCTAGAAACATTCTCTACCAATGTACTAGGCACTGCCAATGTTTTAGAAGCAGCTAGATATTGTAGCAATCTAAAAGCAATTATTAATGTAACAAGTGATAAGTGTTATGAAAATAGCGAACATAACCTCGCTTTCAAAGAGACGGATGCTATGGGAGGTCACGATCCATATAGTGCTTCTAAAGGGTGCGCAGAATTGGTTGCGGCAAGTTTTCGTAAATCTTTTTACGGTGATAAACTTCTAATGGCAAGTGTACGCGCAGGAAACGTAATTGGTGGAGGCGATTGGGCTACAGATAGGCTCATCCCAGATATTGTCAAAGCTACTATCGAATCAAAATCTGTTGAAATACGCTACCCTAAAGCTACTCGTCCTTGGCAACATGTTCTTGAACCATTATCAGGCTATCTTAGTGTAGGACAAAAGCTATTAGAAGATGACCAAACAGCTTCAGATGCTTGGAATTTTGGACCTAATGATGGAGAGGCTCTATCAGTGGACGCGGTATTAAAAATCGGAAAAAGTATTTGGCCGGCCATATCGTATACTATTTTGTCTCAAGAAGGTATCCCTCATGAAGCCAACTTTTTGAGGCTTAATTGTTCTAAAGCTAATACAAACCTTGAGTGGTACCCTGTTTGGAACACTCATCAAGCCATTACAAAAACATTTGAATGGTATAAGGCTTTTTATTTTGACCAACATCTGTTAACGCATGATGATTTAACAAATTATATATCAGATGCAATCACAGCCAAACTTCTTTGGACCCAATGAAATTTACCCACACACCTTTATTAGATGCTTATGAAATAAGCTTAGACCTCAAAGGTGATTCTAGAGGATGGCTTGCTAGGATTTATTGTGCAAAAGAATTTGAAGATATTGGTTTTAAAAAAACTTGGGTACAAATGAATCACACTTTTACAAGCAAAAAAGGTAGCATAAGAGGCTTACACTTCCAAATTCCTCCATACAGTGAGATAAAACTAGTAAGATGTATCGCCGGAGAAGTATGGGATGTAATTATAGATCTCAGAAAAGAATCCCCTACTTTTTTACAATGGTATGCTACATTACTAAGTGCTCAAAATCGTAAAATGCTTTATATACCTGAAGGTTTTGCCCATGGTTTTCAAACTCTTACCGAAAATTGTGAAATGCTTTATTGCCATTCTGCATTTTATGAAAATAGCGCCGAAAGAGGCATCAAATTTGATGATTCCTCTCTAAATATTGCATGGCCTCTTCCGCTTACTGAAATTTCGGAGCGAGATTTGAGCCACCCATATCTCAAATCCTCGACTTTTAAAGAAATTAATTTTTAACATTATGCAGTGTAGATTCTGTAAAGCAAGCCTCCAGAATGTCTTTATCGACTTAGTAAATTCACCAGCTTCAAATTCATTTCTTACAAAAGAGCAACTTAATGAACCAGAAACTTTTTTCCCGTTAAAAGTTTATACCTGTCATCATTGTTTTTTGGTGCAAATTGATGAATATAAAAAATCAGAGGCTATTTTTGATAGCAATTATGTCTATTTTTCTTCCTATTCAACTAGCTGGTTAGCTCATGCAGAACAGTACGTCGAATCTATGACTGAACGATTTTCTTTACATAGATCTTCTCAAGTGATAGAAATTGCTTCCAATGACGGATATTTGTTGCAATATTTTCTCAAAAAAAATATCCCTGTTTTGGGAATTGAGCCAACTCAAAACACAGCTCAGGTATCAATTGATAAAGGAATTCACACTATAACGTCTTTTTTTGGAGTTTCTTTAGCCACGTCGCTTGCCAATCAAGGCCTCTACGCTGATCTTTTGCTTGGCAACAATGTTCTCGCTCACGTACCTGATATTATAGACTTTGTAGGAGGCATGAAAATTATACTTAAGCCTCAGGGGGTAATTACTATGGAATTCCCTCATTTAGTACAATTAATTGACAACAATCAATTTGACACCATCTATCATGAGCATTTTTCGTACTTATCTTTATATACAGTCAAACAAATCTTTGACTCACAAGAGTTAGAAATTTTTGACGTTGATGAGCTTCCGACTCACGGAGGCTCCCTTAGAATTTATGCGAAGCACAAGCAGGATTCAAGTAAGTCAATCTCTGAAAATGTAGACCGACTCTTAAATCAAGAGAATGCAAAAGGAATAAATAACCTAAGTTATTATGAAGGTTTTCAAGCTAAAGCTCTTAAAGTCAAATTAGCGTTTATTGATTTTTTGATTCAGCAAAAAAGAGTGGGAAAGAAAGTAGTAGCTTACGGAGCTGCTGCAAAAGGCAATACGCTTCTAAACTACTGCGGTATCAAAAATGATCTTATCGATTTTGTAGTCGATGCTAATCCTTCAAAACAAAATAAGTTTTTGCCAGCTAGTCATATCCCTGTAGTAACTGAACTTACTCTCAAAGCCGAAAAACCCGACTATGTAGTAATATTACCTTGGAACATAAAACAAGAAATTATGCTGCAACTATCTTATATCCGCGGCTGGGGTGGAAAATTTGTAATCCCTATTCCTAACCTTACAATCGAATGAGAGTATTAGTTACGGGGGCGACAGGTTTTTTAGGAAATCATGTAATCAAAGAACTTTTTAAGCATAACGTTGACGTCATTGCATCCTCCTCTAATCTTGAAACAGCCCAAAACTCTTCTTGGTATAGAGAAGTTTATACCTACAAGTCTCTTAACTTAGCTCATTCAAATAGGCTCAATTTATTCAATTTTTTTGAGCAACCTGATGTAATTATTCATCTAGCATGGAGCGGTTTGCCACGCTATAAAGAACTTTTTCACTATGAGGAAGTACTTCCAGAACAATATCTTTTTTTAAAAAATTTAATTCTAAATGGGTCTGGTAATGTATGCGTTTCAGGCACCTGCCTCGAATATGGCTTAAGAGAAGGAGAGCTGGATGAATCACTAGTTCCTAACCCACAAAACCCCTATGCTCTCGCCAAAGATACTTTACGTAAGTTTTTGGAAGAGTTACAAAAGCAAGTGCCATTTTCACTAAAATGGGCGAGGCTTTTTTATATGTATGGAGCAGGACAAAACCCCAAAAGCATTTTAGCTCAGCTAGACAAAGCCCTACAAGAGAATGCCCCGTCTTTTAACATGTCGGCAGGAGAGCAATTGAGAGACTACCTAGCCGTAGAAAAAGTAGCTCAATACCTTGTCGCAATTGCCCTCCAAAATGATGTACAAGGTATTATCAATTGCTGTAGCGGGATTCCTATTTCAGTAAAAGAGCTGGTTGAGAATCACCTTAAAAAATGCCAAAAACAAATCCAGCTTAATCTAGGCTTTTACCCTTACCCCGATTATGAGCCTATGGCTTTTTGGGGAAATATTCATAAATTAAAACAAATAATGCATCATGAATCCGATTAAAAAGTTTGAAATAGAGCGAGAAGAACTTATTGCCTCTTACCAACACAATGAACCATTGAAGGTAGCAGCCAAAAATTTCAATATACATTCAAATCAAGCAAAATACTCTTACAATTTTAGCTGGATGGGACGCCCCATCATTCAATATCCTCAAGATATGGTAGCTATGCAGGAGCTAATTTGGCAGATTCAACCTGATGTGCTAGTTGAAACAGGTGTTGCTCACGGAGGATCTCTCATATATTATGCTTCCTTATTTGAATTGCTTGGTAAAGGTCAAGTTATAGGAATTGATATTGATATTCGTACTCATAATAGAGAAGCAATAGAAAATCATCCTATGTACAAGCGTATTACATTATTAGAAGGCTCTTCTATTAGCTCAGAAATTATTCATCAAGTCAAAGAAGTAGTGAAAAACAAAGGCAAAGTTTTAATATGCTTAGATTCTAATCATACTCATGAACATGTTTTAGAAGAGCTTAATCTTTATTCACCACTAGTTACAGTAGGCTCTTACATAGTAGTTTTTGATACCATTGTAGAAGATATGCCTAGTGGAATGTATGACCGCCCTTGGGATGTAGGTGATAACCCCAAAACTGCAGTATGGGAATTTTTAAAGCATAATTCTAACTTCGAAATTGACCATTCAATTGATAATAAATTATTAATTTCAGTGGCACCTGAAGGGTATCTCAAAAGAATAAAATAGTATGAAGGCCAGTATTAAATTCAACATAATATCAAATTTCGTAGCCCAAATATGGTCAGGTTTGATCCAGTTGATTTTTGTGCCTACTTACATCAATATGCTAGGAGCAGATGCCTATGGACTTATTGGTTTTTATACCAGCCTTTTAGGAATATTTACTGTATTGGACCTAGGATTAGGCGCTGCTCTTAGTAGAGAACTTGCTAGGTATTCGACTAATTCTGCTCAAAATACAGAAGCGGCAAATTTGACCTATACCCTCGAACGCCTTTATTGGAGTATGGGTTTGGTCATCGGACTTGGGATCGTGATTTCGTCCGATTGGATGGCTAATTCATGGCTCAACAACACACGCCTACCTGCTAGCAAAGTACATTTTGCCCTCATTCAAATGGGTATTTTAACTTTTTTTAGGTGGCCTACTAGCCTTTATAATGGAGGCTTGGTAGGTATCCAACAGCAAGTTCAGCTAAATGCCATTACACTTATAACAGAAACTGCTAAAGCTGTAGGAGTGATATTTATTCTCAAATGGGTACAAAATGATATTCAAGCTTTCTTTAATTGGCAAATTATCATTACATTGGTAGCTACGCTATTACTACGGACTTTTCTCTGGAAAAACCTAAATATTCCAAATTATCAACCTGCTTTCAGCAAAAAACTTCTTTTACAAATAGCCAGGTTTTCGGCGGGAGTAAGTGGTATTTCTCTAGTGGTCACAATTTTGATGCAAACCGACAAGCTAATCTTATCCAAAATCCTTCCTTTGGATTTGTTTGGATATTATACTCTATCTTTTTCCATTTCATTTGTACTGTTTCGGGTTATTTCTCCTATAGCTACGGCCTTTTATCCCCGTATTGTTCAAGCAATTCAGCTCAACGATTCGTTTCAACAGCGCCGTTTGTACCATCAAAGTAGTCAACTCATGGCTGTAGTTATTATACCCATAAGTCTTACTCTTAGTTTTTTCTCAAAAGAAATCATCGGATGGTGGTTAAAAAATGAAGAAAGTACCAAAGAATGTGCGCCTTTGGTAAGTGTACTTATCTTAGGCACAATGTGTAATGGTCTGGTTACCATGTCTTATTATTATCAATTGGCAAATGGGTGGACTAAACTCGCCTTCTGGAAGAATGTCGCAGCACTATTTATGCTTATCCCTTTATTACTTTGGCTCACTCAACTATATGGTTCTATAGGGGCAAGTTTCATATGGGCTTCACTCAATATAAGCTATTTATTTGTTGAGCCTCATATATTTCATAATAAATATTTAAAAGGAGAAAAAATGAAATGGTATCTGTATGATATTTTAATCCCATTTATCAGTACTTTCCCAATCTTAATTTTAGGCCGATACTGGCTTGATGAACACCCCCCTCAGCCACTTTTCATTCAAATATTAGTGATTGGTACCGTTTTTACAATTTCTCTTCTAGCAGCTGGTGTATTTACTCAATTTACGAGACATTTATTAATGACCCAAGGGCGGCTTTTATACCAAAATTTCAATAAAGCTAAATAAACAAGTTTAATTTGATCAATTCGCCCAGTACACATTATGATTGAACATAAATTTACCATTATTATTCCTACAAGGGAACGGCCTGATACCCTGTATTGGACTCTCAAAACAGCCCTTCAACAAAACTATTCTAACTTAGAAATTATAGTTAGTGATAATTGTAGTTTTGATAACACTCATGAAATAGTTCAATCATTCAAAGACCCTAGAGTAAAGTACATCAATACCAATAAACGCACGGGGATGAGTCAAAACTGGGAATTCGCCCTTAGTCATGTAGAGGAAGGTTTCGTAACATTTTTAGGAGATGATGATGCTTTCACACCTGATGCTATTGGTCGAGTAAATGAGATTGTTAATACATATAAGGTAGAAGCAGTTTGTGTTTACAATGTTTTTTATGGATGGCCAAACAATATATCTGATTTTTATAAAAATGTGTTATCTATACCAAAAACCAAAGCTAACCAAGTAATTTCGTCTAAAGAAGCTCTCAGGGATGTATTATCTTTTAAGAAAAACTATACCGAGCTTCCCTTTCTCTATAAAGGATTTGTACATATCAATGCCATCAACAAAGTAAAAGAACGTTCCCAAGGTCGTTTTTTTCATTCTATGATTCCTGATGTTTACTCTAGTTTGGTCATACCAGAGGTAATAGACTATTATTATATTACAGATGATAAAATTGCAATCAATGGTGGGTCAGGGCACAGTGGAGGTACCGCTCAATTTTCGCCTGAAAAAAAGAAATCAGATGCTGCTGAGAAGTTTATTAAAGAAGACAATCTCCCTTTTCATGAAGAATACATACGTTTTATTCCCTCCATTGAGATTATCATGCTTGAATGCATAGCTCAAGCTCAGAAATGGGGTTTTCATCAAAATACTAAGCTTGATATACTAACTTATATAGAACAAACTCTCAAAATTGACGTCCAAACTGGAATCGTAAAATACAACATGACAGTGGATTATCTAAGAGAGCTGGGCCGAAAGCATCATTTATCAACTGAAATCGAAGCATTAATTACTAAACACCCAGTAAAAACTAAGAATAAATTCACAGTTTTGTTATCTATTTTGAAAAGTGTAAAAGAAAATGTGATTATTGATGGTAATATTTATGACATTAGTAATGTATACGATGCTGCTCTTTGGTTAAAAAAGGCAAGTTATTCTCGAAACTCAATCATTTCATATTACCATATTTTACGGATTTTATTAAGAGCTTTATTCATTAAAAAAATAAAACAAAATGCTTAAAAGATTTAAAGCTTTAATCCAGTTTTTAGGGTTTTACCCTAATATGCTCTTGGAAAATGTCAAAGGGCTTGTTTGGTACTTTGAAGATTTAAAATCTCTAAAAAAACAAATAGAATCTAAAAATAAAAACGAATTCCCTTTTGGAAAAAAATACCCAGTGTTAAATGAGAAATTTTCTACTAGTGGGATTGCCTCAGGTCATTATTTTCATCAAGACCTTCTAATTGCTCAACGAATATTTCAAAACCAACCAGTTAACCATGTAGATATAGCGTCAAGGGTGGATGGATTTGTAGCACATGTAGCTTCCTTTAGGAAAATAGAAGTATTTGATATTCGATCACTTCCAGACTATATTTATAATGTTAAATTTATTCAAGCAGATCTTATGCATCTTGACCAAAATTTAATTCACTATACTGACTCTATATCTTGCCTCCATGTCATTGAGCATTTTGGTTTAGGTCGCTACAACGATCCTATTGATATTGATGGACATCTCAAAGGATTAGAGAATATATATCAAATACTTAAACCAGGAGGTCGCTTTTACTTTTCTACCCCTATAGGTCACCAACGTATTGAATTTAATGCTCATAGAGTATTTAGTATTAAATACTTGCTAGAATTGTTTAACACAAAGTATGACATTATTCATTTTTCTTATGTCGATGACAAAGGAGATTTATTTAGAAATGTAGCATTCACTGACAGTGAAATTGAACAAAATTTCGGATGCGTATTTGGATGTGGCATCTTTGAAATGATAAAAAAATAACATTAAGTATAAATCTGTATAATGATAGAAATCAAACCTGCTCAAGTCACTCTCAACTCAATTTGTAAATGTGGATCTAAAGATTTAATATTTGGAGAGATTATCTGGCAAGGTCAACATGTTTGTGTGGATATTATTTGTAAGAAGTGTAACAAAAATTTCTTACAAAATATACCAATTGGGCAGTCTCTTTTAGAAACAAGACTTGTCGATAAAGGAACAAAAAGTGTCTATAAACTTGATTGGCAACCAAGCAAAGATGCTTGGCTTAATAAACCTTTATTATCTATTTTAACGCCTGTCAAAGACGATATACTCATAAATGTTCAAATAAATACGCATTACAAAAAAATAATTATCTTAAATTGTTTAGAGTTTGTATACGGACATGCTTTATTAGTGCTACTTAATCTACAGCGGATCATAAAATTAAACTCTAATTCTACACTTGGGATAGTTGTAATAATTCAACCGATGTTTAAATGGATGTTAGCGCAAGAAGGAATTGCGGAAATATGGACCATAAACACTTCCTTCAAACAAATGACTTATTATAATGAATGTCTAAACATATCTATTCATAAAGAATTACAGAGGTTTGAACAAGTTTTTTTAAGTCATGGGCATCTCATCCCAACCAATACTCCTATTAATATTCAAGAATTCACCAAAATACCTCCGTTTAATTTTGATATACCTCCTACACGCCCTCGTGTTACTTTTATATGGCGACAAGACCCCGGTAGGATTTGGATTAGAAATATATATATCCTAAAAGGATTTGAAAAATTAGGTTTTAAAAAAATTTTATTACCTTTTCATTATTTAAGAATAGTTACACTTTTTTTCTTTCTCAAAAAAGAGTTTGGAGATCGCTTCATATATACTGTAGCTGGTTTTGGAAAATGGATGTTATTTCCTAAATTTATTACTGACGTACGTACCAACGATTTCAATGATGATACAGAACGCTTTCTCTGTCAAATCTATTCAGAAAGTCAACTTATCATAGGAGTACATGGTTCTAGTATGATTTTACCCTCTGCTCATGCTGGCATGTGTATTAGTTTAATGCCTTCTAAAAGATGGGGGAATTTTGCTGAGGATATCCTTTTTTCACCATCTGAGACAGACGCAAGAGTAGGTGCATTCCAAAAAAGAATTATCCCTATTAATTTATGTATATTCGACATTATCGATATTTGTATTAATATGCTTAAAGGCCGTATGTACTTTTTACAGAAATTTAAACATTCTAATGAGTTGTAATGAGCTTTTTATTTTCTAGCAAGCATTTAAGTCGTATAGCTTCCATCTATATCATTTCAATTATATGTGGATTTCCGATTAGTGCCTTTTGGTCTGTCATGATTGGAATTGACTCCATGGGTAGCTACATATATCGTGCGTTTTGCATTCTTTTACTGGCTTATTTATTTTTTTTAGGAATTTTACAGCGAAAATTCACCAAACTACCTCGTTATACATTACCTATTCTGATTTTTAGTTTTATCATTTATGTACGTGTAATGGTAGATGTATTAGTTAGAGGAATAAAATTTTATGAACAAGATGATAGTTTTTTTATATTATTTTTCATTCATAATACAATAAGTGCTGTATTTGTTTTTTGTTTTTTATTAGAAAGTATAGATTTTTCATTTTTAGGAAAATGGCTCTTTATTAGTCTATTAATTAGCAATCTACAACTGTTATATTATGTAGCAAATGAAATTGGGTTTTCATCAGCTTTATTTCAAAATAGAATTGTTGTTCGTAAATCAGACGAAACCGAAGGTTTTATTTTAAACCCTATTACATTTGCCCTTGTGGGGCAGCAGCTGACAGTCATCAGTATAAGCCATTTATTATTTAACCATGACCTCAAAGAAAAAAAATATCTTTATTACCTTAGCCTGACAATTGGATTTATATTACTAGTTCTAGGTGGGTCTCGTGGACCCATGTTGAACACGTTTCTAGTTCTTTCTTTTTTTCTTTTAGTAAAAAATATCAAGACTAAAAGCTTAATGAATTTATTCAAATATTTTATAATCACTATTGTTATTATATTAATATTAATTACATTTATAGACCCTCAAATACTAGAAAGCATAGAGGCTTTTAGGAGAATAATAACTACTGTTGACAATATCAATAATACTGACAATGAGGAACGAGTTTTTGAATATGCTGCAGCATGGAATCAATTCCTTGAAAATCCACTTATCGGCGACCAATTTGTCAACAATTTTGATAGCTATCATGCGCACAATATATTCTTAGAAGTTTTGATGGCAACTGGACTCGTTGGTGCTTTCTTTTTCTTTTTTTTCATTCGCGATTACTTTAAAGCCATTTATAAAATATTTTTTATTGATATCCCACCGTCTATACTTTCCATATATGCTATTAGTATCACCATTTTTCTTCTTGGCCTTACCTCTGGCACTCTATATCTCAATTTAGATTTATGGTTAAGTCTTTTGGCTGTTATTGGGTATTCAAAACGATATCAACAAAACCTCTCTCATTGACTTAGGAATATAACTATTGCATTTAACATTATTTAAACAAGGTGGTTTTCTTCTCGACTCCTAACTATATTAGCCAAATATCTTCAATTTAATACTGTAAAAAAAATAAGACTTCTTACCTACTTACTCTAAATAACATTAAAAATTTATTACTTTTTACTACTGACCGACTCCGCTCCTTAAAAGTTTTTTTATTAATTTAAGTATATTTCCCTCTATTTTGTCTTTTATATAGTTTTTTATAAAAAGGATTTACTATCATTTATATTGTTTTATTTACTATTTACCTCCCAATAGAATCTCACACTTCAAATATCTTAGATAATCATTGTACATCATTCCAAGATTGACCAGAGTCTTAACTTTTAAAACTTTTTGGTATATATTATATGTCTCATAAAGTACCTTTTTATTCAACTTGATTGTATTATTTTCTGACATAAACACTCTTTATTCTAATTTGTAAAGGAGAATATAGCAATCGCCCTAAAGAATATTGTCACCTCATTCAAACCAGTATCCTATAAACACCATCCACAACTATATAAAAGTCTGATTATCTGATATATACCCAATTCTTTATTTACCAAACTATACCATTCGATAATTTTTTATACTTTCCAGTAACATTTATATTCTTTCTTAAAATATTCTTTGTAGATTTGTTCGTATATTAAATATTATCATTAAACAGTACACACACATTTATCATCATTATTTAACATTCATTTTATGAAAAAACTCACGCTCACAGTGGCAGGGCTTCTTTTTACCATGGCAGCCTTCTCACAAAACGTATTCAACAACAATCAGACTACTACCAATGGTGGTGCCAACAATGTTAGCCCTTTGACTCAAGGATTCTCTGGAACCGGTAGTAGTACCGTAAACCTTACTCAAAACGCCGACGGTGCTGGTTCTATCAATAACTTTGGCATCATTCAAGATAGCCAAGATTATGCCAATGACGCTACTGTTACTCAAACTGCCACAGCAGCTGGGGTTAACAATGCCATGATTGAACAACAAATTGATGATTATGGCACCAATGAGGCTACTGTTACACAAACTGCTTCGGGAGCTGGTAGTGAAAATACTGCCAACATCGACCAAAATTATACCACTTCTACTGATGATTCAGAAGCATCAATCACCCAAAATGCCACGGGTGCGGGGGTCAATTACGCTGAAATCGATCAAGATGATGATTATAACAGTGCGACTGTTACCCAAACTGCTAGCGCAGGTGACAACAATGCCTACATCTATCAATACTATGAAGGTGATGCTACTGTCACTCAAACAGCTACTGGCGCAGGGAGTGAAAACGATGCTTATGTTAATCAATACGATTATTATAACACGGCTACTGTAACCCAAACGGCCATGGCTAGTGCCGACAACTATGCTTATATTGATCAGTATGAGGAGGACCAAAAAGCGACTGTAACTCAAACCGCCGATGGTACCGATAGCGATAACTATGCATACATCCAACAAGATCAAGATGCAAATACCGCTACCATCACTCAGACGGCTACTTCTGGTGGTGAAAACGATGCCGCTGCTTATCAATATGGTGAAGACTCTGAAGTTACCATCACCCAAACCGCAGCAGGAGCCGGTAGCACCAATGAGGCTGATGTTACTCAAGATAGCGATACCGATGACTCCTCAGTCACTATTTCTCAAGATGCGCAAGCTGGTGCTGCAAACGATGCAGATGTTCAACAAGATGAAAATGACCTTGTTGCCAAAATCACTCAAACTGGTACTGGTGCCGGTAGCACCAACACTGCGAAGATAGTACAAGAAAATAGTACTAACGACAACAATGCTACTATCACTCAGGATGCCAAAGCAAGTGCTGACAACTCAGCCACTATCACTCAGGCGGGTGATGATCTCACAGCCACTATCGACCAAATGGCCGACGGCTCAGGTAGCTCCAACACCGCTACTATTACTCAGGAGTCTACTGCTAACTTGAGCGATGCGACTATTACCCAAGATGCCCAAAACGCAGGTACAAACACCGCCACTATCACTCAAAAAGGAAATGACGCGACTGCATCTGTAGACCAAACAGCCGCTTTCAGTGCCACCAATACTGCTACCGTTACCCAGGAAGACCTCAACGCTCTTGGATCTAATGCCGAAATCACTCAGGATGCGATCGACAACTCTTCCAACACCGCTACTACGCTACAACGTACCGATGCTTTGGGTGACATCATCATCG